>Ga0247815_10000002_pt1 | contig 679106 bp, 633 predicted proteins | sample UWRJL194509B1_FD_181014 | JGI IMG/M metagenome (GOLD analysis project Ga0247815, IMG submission 181014) | Plant litter microbial communities from Arlington Agricultural Research Station in Wisconsin, United States - UWRJ-L194-509B-1 | ecosystem: Environmental > Terrestrial > Plant litter >...
GGCCTGCCGCTAGCGTTCATCCTGAGCCAGGATCAAACTCTCCATTGTATAATGTGTTGTTCAAATCCAGACCCTATTAACTCAATCAATAGAAATCTGTAAAAAAAAATATTCTCTTACATTATCCCTCGCTTAAGCTCGCTTTAATAACAATCAGTTCAACCTCGCGATCTCCCTGCCGTTACGCTGCATAATTTATTCTCTATCTCTTTTAAGAACTTATCGCTTCACCATCTCGGCTCGGCTTTTATGTTTGAGTCATTGCGACTTTCAACTTTCAATCTGTAGTTAAGAAATCATTGCGATCTCTTTGTTTTTCAATGCTTTGCTTCGTTGTAGAAGCGGCTGCAAAGGTGCGATTATTTTTAATTCTTGTCAAGTGTTATTTTCACTTTTTTTGAATTATTTTTCTTCGCTGTTTTTCAATTTAACAACCGCAATTTCTTTCGTTGTTGCGGGCTGCAAAGGTGGGAAATAAACTTCGATCTGGCAAGCGAAATTTTCACTTTTTAAATCTTTTTTTATTCCCTTAAACTTCAAAAACAACGCCCTTTTTATTTGAGCGGCCACAAATGTAAGGAGAAAACCCCTACCCTTACAAGAAGTATTTTAAAATAATTAAAACAATTTTGTAACTAACTGTAAATTAACATCAAATTCACAATAAAGATATACGTGTGAACATCAATCCCTCCCTAAGTAACCTACAATTGGCATCTTCAACTATAATTAAGGCCATTAAAAAATGCGTAAATTTGAATCAGATATGGATAATTATAATTTCCCGCCGCATTTTTTAGAGGATCTAAATGCAGAAACAGGCTTTGATAGCGCTAATTTTATTGATGCACACCTGCATCAGCCCGCCCCAACATCTATCAGAATTAATCCATTTAAGCCGGCAGATCTAAAAACCGACTCGCAAATACCCTGGTGCACCGAGGGATTTTATCTAAACGAACGCCCATCCTTTACTTTCGACCCGCTATTTCATGCCGGTGCTTATTATGTACAAGAGGCATCGTCTATGTTTATCGGCCACATTTTAAATACCATTCGCCCAAATAAAGAAGATGCGATTAAGGTATTGGACCTTTGCGCCGCTCCCGGCGGTAAAACCACCTTGCTTAATTCGGCTTTAAACAGCAGCGACCTATTGGTAGCGAATGAGATCATCAAAACACGTGTACCTATATTAAGTGATAACTTAAACAGATGGGGCACTACCAATACTATAGTAACCAATAACGACCCCAGGGATTTTAACAGCATCCATAGTTTTTTTGATGTGGTTTTGGTTGATGCCCCCTGCTCCGGCTCGGGCATGTTCCGCAAAGATCCGGCTGCCATGAATGAGTGGAGCGAAGGCAACGTTAACCTGTGCCACCAAAGGCAGGAACGGATACTGGCTGATATTTACCCAACAATAAAAGAAGATGGTTACCTTATATATAGTACCTGCAGTTATTCGCATCAGGAAAATGAGGATATACTGGATTGGCTTTGTACCGAGTTTGGTTTAGAGAGCATCCGCATAGCTATGGATGAAGAATGGGGAATTGTAGAAACAGAATCGCCTGTAAAAAAGGCCTGGGGGTATCGCTTCTATCCCGGCAAGGTAAAGGGCGAAGGATTATTTGCGGCCTGCCTGCGTAAAAAGGAAAGCAGCGGCGGTGTATCTAACTATAAAAACAACGGGCAGCAAAAATTACCTGCCAAAGAGATGGACCTGATTAAACGCTATATTAATAATGCAGATGACTTTTACTTTTTTAAAGTGAACGAGGACTGGTTAGCTATTAACCGTGAGCATAAAGAAAGCCTGAATATTTTACACCGGCATCTTTACATCAAAAAATCGGGGGTGCGGATTGGTAAGCTGGCCGGCAACGACCTGATCCCCGACCATGAACTTGCTTTAAGCTTAGCTATAAATAAAGAGATGGTACTATCTACAGCATTAACCAAAGAACAAGCCATACAATACCTGCGCCGCGACAATATAGATATAACAGTTACCGGTAAAGGCTGGAGTTTGATGACTTACCAGGGACTGGCTTTAGGCTGGGCCAAACTACTACCCAATCGCATCAATAATTATTACCCTAAAGAGATAAGGATAATGAGCCAACAATAAAGCCCCCTTGCAGGAGGCTTTATTAAGATCGGTATTCTATTTAAACTTATTCTTTAATGCAGCCAGTTTACTCATCATATCCATTTCCGGTTCAGGCTGAGTTTTTGTTTTTTGGGCGAATGGCTTTTGAACCGGCGTTTGCCCGCGCGGTTTAGATGCTGTGGCAGGTTCGCGCTTTTCATTCTCTTTCATGCTTAGAGCAATGCGTTTGCGGTTTACATCCACATCGGTAACCGTAACCTCTACCTTTTGGTGCACCTTAAGCACCTCATTAGGGTCTTTAATATAGCGATTGGTTATCTGGCTCAAGTGTACCAAGCCATCCTGATGGACACCAATATCTACAAAGGCCCCAAAATTGGTGATGTTGGTTACAATGCCGGGCAGTTTCATACCCACTTTTAAATCGTTAATTGCATTAACACCCTCGGTAAAGCTAAACGCTTCAAATTGCTCGCGCGGGTCGCGGCCCGGCTTGGCCAGCTCGGCCATAATATCATTCAGGGTAGGTAAACCAACAGTATCAGATATGTATTTTTGTAGCGGGATAGATTTGCGCAGGTTGCTATCGCGCATCAGGTCCTGCACGCTGCATTTTAGATCTTTAGCCATTTGCTCAACCAAGGCATAACGCTCCGGGTGTACCGAACTACTATCTAAAGGATTTTCGGCCCCACGGATACGGAGGAAACCTGCTGCCTGCTCGTAAGCTTTATCGCCCAAACGGGCCACTTTTTTAAGCTGGTCGCGGCGTTTAAAAGCGCCATTTTGATTACGGTACTCTACTATATTTTGAGCCAACTGCGGGCCAAGGCCGGATACATAGGCCAATATCTGCTTTGATGCGGTATTTAACTCCACTCCTACTGCATTTACACAGCTCATTACGGTATCATCCAGTGATGTTTGTAACTTATTTTGGTCAACATCGTGCTGGTACTGGCCAACGCCAATTGATTTTGGGTCGATCTTGACCAACTCGGCTAACGGATCCATCAAACGGCGACCGATAGAAACGGCCCCCCTAACTGTGATATCCTTATCCGGAAACTCCTCGCGGGCAACATCAGATGCGGAGTAGATAGATGCGCCGCTTTCGTTCACCATCACTATTACAGCGCCCGGCAGGTTAAGGTTACGCACAAATAACTCTGTTTCGCGGCCTGCGGTACCATTACCTATAGCTATAGCTTCTATATGATACCGTTCAAATAAATGCTGAACCGTTTTCTCTGCTTCTTTGGCCTGCCCTGCACCGGTATGCGGGTAAATAGCCGTGTTTTCTAATAGTTTACCCTGTTCATCCAAACAAACCAGCTTACAGCCGGTACGGAAACCAGGATCTATAGCCATAATACGTTTTTGGCCCAATGGTGCGCCCAATAACAACTGGCGGGCATTTTCGGCAAATACGCGGATGGCCTCCTCGTCTGCTTTCTTTTTAGTAAGCAAGCGGATCTCTGTTTCCATGGATGGTTTAAGCAAACGCTTGTAGCCATCTGCTATAGCTAAGCCTACCTGTGTGGCCGCCGCGTTGCGGGAAGTAATAAACTCGCGCTCTAATAAAGCAAGGGCATCCTCTTCTGTAGGTTTGATATCCAGGTAAAGAATCTCTTCTTTTTCGCCGCGGCGCATGGCCAGGATACGGTGGGATGGTGCTGATTTAACCGGCTCGCTCCATTCAAAATAATCTTTGTATTTAATACCCGCTTCCTCTTTACCCGGCGCAACACGCGACTCAAAAACGCCCTTTTCGGTAAATAATTGACGCATTTTCGCCCTTGTTTCGGCATGTTCGGTAATGTGTTCGGCAATTATATCGCGGGCACCGGCCAGGGCCTCTTCAATGCTGGTTACTCCCTTTTCGGCATCTATAAATTTCCCGGCTTCCAATTCGGGGTCGGTACTTTTTTGGGCGAGTAAAAAATCGGCCAGTGGCTGCAACCCTTTTTCGCGGGCAGCAGTTGCTCGGGTTTTACGTTTGGGGCGATACGGCAGGTAAATATCCTCCAGCTGCTCCATGGTTTCGGCGGCATTTAGCTGCTTTTCCAATTCAGATGTTAGCTTGCCCAGATCTGTTAAAGATTTCAGGATAGCCTCGCGGCGCTTATCCAGTTCGCGCAATTGCAACACGCGGTCGCGGATGGCGGCTACCTGCACTTCATCCAGGCTGCCGGTAACCTCTTTACGGTAACGGGATATGAACGGAACGGTTGCGCCTTCGTCTAACAAAGCAATGGTTGCACTTACCTGTTTACTGCCAACAGAAAGTTCCTGGGCTATTTTGATATTGTATGATTCCATTTTGATGTTTACACCGATTGTTGGGAATGCGAAGTTGGCACTCTTTATGGAGAAATCAAACGGATATTTTTCAACCATCAGCCAGGTAAGCTTTGTCAACTTTTAAAAAGTTGTCAAAGCCACTTCTCCTAAAACGGCACGATAACCTTTACACTCAAATTCCTGCCTATATTATAAATGCCGCTGCGGCCATTAGGCGATGCATTATAGTACTCAAAATACTTTAAACGGTTTAGGTTGGATTGATAGGCCACATCAAATAAATTATCGGCCTGCAAAAATAATTCGCAGATGGTTTTGCCCGAGCTGGCTTTTAAGGTGGAGCCTATGCCTGCGTTGATCAGGGTGTAACCTGGCGTTGGTGTTTCGGTATCATTTAGGGCATAATATTTATTTTGTGCCGCATAAGCATCTGCTTCGGCACGGAAATACACTTTAGAGAACACGCCATAAGTGCCCTTTAGCTTTAGTTTTAATTCCGAGCGGATATGCAGCGGCGGGATAAAGGGCAGGTATTTAGCCGCACCATTGCTTTGAGCTATCAGTTCCTTATTTTGATTAAGGCCTATAACGTACGCTGCACTATTATTCAGCTCGAACCATTTGGCATTATGCGGGTGCAGGTTAAAAGTAAACTCGGCACCATACAGGCGGGCCTTTGATTGCTGGTATTGATAGGTAGTATTCCCCGGAACAATAATAACCGGGTTACCGTTCGCATCGTCTAACCTGGATTGATAGATGTAGTTTGATATCTGGTTATTAAAAAGTTCTACCATAAAATCGGCATCTTTAAGGTAGGCTATAAAACCAAGGTCTTCCTGCAGGCTAAATTCGGGTTCGAAAGTGCGGTTACCTAAATATACAATATGTGCCCCCGGGTCCAGCCCGTTACTGCCAATTTCGGTAATGTTGGGTGCGCGGTAGCCGCGCGCTATGTTGGCCTTTAGCAAAACGCGTTCGCTTACATTGTAGGTAAAACCTAAACTACCCGAAATACCATGATACGTATGCTTAAAGTTAGGGAACTGCAAACGCCCGCCCGGGTTAGTAGCCGTAACCCTTTGTTCGAAACCATTGGCAGGATTAGCCCCCACATAAAAATCATTCCAGCTGATGTTGCGCGTATCATAACGTACCCCGCCGGATATATCCGTTTTGCCAATGCTTTTCTTGACGAAGAAGAAACCACCGATATCAAACAAGTTATAATCCGGTATCGGGAAATCGGTAGCATCTTTACTGCGGTTGCCCTGGGCTATCCCATTCAACCCAAAAGAGGTTTCCCAGCCATTCATCACCTGCGGACTATACCGCAGATCATAATTAAAAGTATTTAATGTAACATACAACCCTGCCTGATCCGGCTGTGTGGGGTGGTTATATTCCCGCCTGATGCTTTGTTGCCATCCCAATGCCGAAGCAAATACGCCTTCGCCTAACTTAACTTCAGTTTTATTATAGATACGGTAATGTTGTATATGCTGGTGCAAAGGTGTAACCCCGTACGATGTTAGCCATTCCTGCGGGGCAAAAGGGCGGTTCTTGATATCGTCGTTTGCACCCTCGGTAACCTGCACCGTAAATTTGCGGGTAAGCGAATCCCGGCTGCCATCCGGGATCTCCTGCTTATTATTATAAGTAGTGGCTGCAAATTGCGAAAACCCCCATTTTTTATCTACCCTGGCCATGCCCGATAAAATGTATTCCTGAAAAGCAGAGTTGTAAACATAACCATCTACCTTGTTCTGATAATTATGGGCCGCCTTGCCGGTAGCCCGAAAAGCATATTTCCAATCGTTTTTTTTGTAGGATAAGCCGAGCGAAGAGCCGATCAACCCGTTATTGGTATGATAGTCGGTAATCATATCGCCATTCAGCTTGCCGTCTTCGCCATTGGGGATATACGGAATCAGGTTAATTACCCCCGCCAGCGCATCAGACCCATAAGTTAAACTTGCCGGGCCTTTGATAACCTCGGCACGGGATATGCCGTATTGGTCAACCTCTATCCCGTGCTCGTCGCCCCACTGTTGTCCCTCCTGCCGTATGCCGTCATAAAGCGTCAACACCCTGTTATATCCCAACCCACGAATAAAGGGTTTAGAAATATTTGGCCCTGTAGTTACGGCTGTTACTCCGGGGATGCCTTTCACAATGGCATCAATAATATTATTATTAACGTTTTGGTCTATCTCTTTTTTGCTCATCACCGCAATAGGCACTGGGTTGCTTCGTAATTCTGTAGCGCGCGACACTCCCGTAACCACTACTTCGTTCAGTTTAGAACTACCTTCCTTTAATTCGATATTTTGCGTAAACGGGCCATCGTTGGTAATCATAACTTTTATACGCTCCGGGAAATAGCCTATGCTGCTATAAACTACCATGTATTCGCCCGGGGTAATATTTTTTATTTCGTAAAAGCCTCTATCGTTAGTAGTAGTGCCGTATTTGGTGCCGCTTAGCGCAACTGTGGCATAGGCCAGTGGCGCACCATTAACCGCAACCACGCCTTTAAGCGATTTTTTTTGTGCAGATGCTGTTAGCGCAGAAAGGGTTAATATGACAAGCAATAGATTACGCATACATAAACATTTTGCACAAACGTATATATTTTATTTTACTAAACAACTAAATAAAATTAGGCATGACTAATTTTATTTATAACTATATTCTTTTGTTTATGTTTGTATGACCCAATAAATTAGTATGCACACGCTATCAGAAGAGAACTACCTGAAATGTATTTACCGCCTTTGGCAGGATAAAGGGCAAAAGATAACCCCAACGGCCATTGCCGAATCTTTAGGTAACAACCCGGCATCGGTAGTGGATATGATAAGGAAGCTTACCGATAAACAGCTGATAGTTTACGATAAAAAGAAAGGTGTGGAATTAACCGCGCAGGGCCAGAAGGATGCAACGCTAATAGTCCGCAGGCACCGACTTTGGGAAGTATTTTTATTGGAGAAACTAGGTTACCATTGGGACGAGATACACGATATTGCCGAACAACTGGAGCATATTAAAGATGCATCCCTGGCCGACAGGCTGGATAAATTTTTGGGATTCCCGGAGTACGACCCGCATGGCGACCCGATACCTAAAGCTAATGGTAAAATGGCCAAACGTTTTTCTACCACATTAGCGGATGTTAAAACAGGGGGTAGCTGCCGGGTAGTAGCGGTAAAAGATACCACCAGCCAATTTTTGCAATACCTGCAAAAACTGGATATCAACATCGGCACCAAAATTCAACTGGTAGAAAAAATACCTTTTGATAGCTCGCTTGTGATCAGTATTAATGGCAACGAACACAAAACGGTTTCGCAAAAGTTTGGCGAGAGTTTACTGATAGATAATTCTTAACCAGTCATTGCGGTGGGTAAAGATGCAGTTACGCCCCCTGTTCCCCCAACAGATCCTTTAAGCTTTCCAGCGTATCTGCTTCTTCTTTGGGTTTATCGTAGCGCCATCTTAATATCCTGGGGAAACGCAGGGCTATGCCCGATTTATGGCGGGTAGATCTGTTGATCCCCTCAAAACCTATTTCAAAAACCAGCTCGGGTTTAACGGTGCGCACAGGGCCAAATTTTTCTAAGGTATTGCGTTTGATAAAATAATCTACCTTATTGATCTCGGCATCTGTAAGTCCGCTATAGGCTTTGGCAAAGGGGACCAGCTTATCGCCATCCCACACAGCAAAAGTATAATCGGTGTAAAGGTCGGCACGGCGGCCGTGGCCTTTTTGGGCATAGATCATTACGGCATCAACAGATAATGGGTCTATCTTCCACTTCCACCAATCGCCACGACGCCGCCCCACCTGGTACGTAGCGCTTTTCCGTTTCAGCATAATGCCTTCGGCTATCATGGCGCGCGATTGCTCTCTTGTTTTTTCTAAATCTTCCCAGGTATCAAATTCTATCAATGATGAGATGCGGAACACCTCCGGAAATGATGTAGCAGATTGTAGCTTTTCCAGTATTTCCCGCCGTTCCGATTGGGTCTTATAACGGATATCTTCTCCGGCGTATTCCAGGCAATCATAAACTATGGTAGCCACCGGGCTATCCGTCAGTATTTTTTTACTGAGATTTTTGCGCCCGATACGCGTTTGCAGTACACTGAACGACATGGGCAAACCATTCTGAAAACTCAATATCTCCCCATCCAGTACGGTACCATCTGGCAGGGCATTTAAAAATGGATGCAGCTCGGGAAACTTTTCGGTAGCCAGGTCTTCGCCACGGCTCCAGATAAAGATCTGCCCGCCGCGTTTTATCATTTGCGCACGGATGCCATCCCATTTCCACTCTGCCTGCCATTGATCGGCATCACCCAAGGCATTGCCTACATCTTCTGCCGATTTACGTTTTTCGGATGTTTCCTGAATAGGGTAAGCTAAAAAGAAAGGGTAAGGCCTTGAAATATTATCGGCTGCATTTTGCTCCTGGATGAGTTGCTCGTAGGTATAATCCTCTGGCATCCAGCTGCCCATAATACGGTGGGTAAGCGCGGGCGCTTCTATTCCTGTAATATCAGCCAAAGCTTTTACCACCAGGTTATTGGAAACACCGATACGAAAACTACCGGTAAGCAGTTTATTAAATACAAATCGCTCCTGCCTATCCAGCATGGCCCATGAATCTATCAGCCAGAGTTTTTTCTCTTCCTCGGTTTTTTTTGCGATGCTGTTAATTTCTGCAACCCATTCGGTTAAAGTTTTACTGCCGCCGCCGGGGCTTTCGGGCATTAATAACGACATGGTTTCGGCCAGATCCCCCACAACCTGGTAACTTTCCTCAAAAAGCCATTGCGGAATATTTGATGCTTCGATGGCCCAATTACGTATCAGGGTAGAATTAATAGGCCGCTTTGGTCGCCTGCCGGTAAACAAGGCCAGCATGTGCATCTTATCCGTATCGGGCACGTTGGTAAAATACTCTTTTAAAACCTTAACCTTTTCGTTGGTTTTATTGGTTTCATCTAACGAGAGGAAGAGTTGTGCAAATGCTTTCATGATTTGGCCTCCTTAATAGCCAACTGTAAATCTCCCCCGTTAGGGGAGACTTTTTGATTATCTTCAGGATCGGACAACTCCTCCCCCGAAGGGGGAGGTTGGGTGGGGGCTAATGCTTCCAAATCCTCTTCCTCACCACCATATAAGGTATGTACTTCGCGGGCATTAAAGCCTATTTCGTTTAAATATCTGGTGAATGATGCGGTGTAGCCATGGGTTAAATACACACATTCGCAATCGGTAGCATCAATGGCGCTTACCAATCCGTTCCAGTCGGCATGGTCAGACATAATGAAACCCCTATCGGCCGCTCGGCGGCGTTTGGCACCACGTATGGCCATCCAACCGCTGCAATATCCAAAACTATAAGGGCCAAACTTGCGCATCCACGGCGTACCTACCGATGATGGCGGGGCGATGATGATACCTTTACGTACTTCTTCTTTTGATGATTCGGCGGTAATACGATGCGTAGGGTTTAATATCACGCCGTTACGGCGCAAGGCTTCATTCGTGTTTTCGATAACGCCATGCGTGTAAACCTTTCCAATATCCAGATCGAGGTTTTGAAGTATTCGTTGCGCTTTACCTAATGAATAGCCTACTATAACAGTAGCCACACCATTCTCTATATTGGTACGCCACCAGTTGTTTACATCGGTAAATATCTCTGCCTGTGGTTTCCAGGAATAAACCGGCATCCCAAAAGTACATTCTGATATAAAATGATGGCATTTAACCGGCTCAAAGGGTGTAGAGATCCCGTCATCATCTGTTTTATAATCACCCGATACTACCCAAACCACACCTTTATACTCTACCCTTATCTGTGCAGAACCAATTACATGCCCGGCCGGGAACATGGAGATCTGTACGCCGTGTTTGGTTACGGTTTCGCCGTATTCAATAGTGCGCAGGTTTATATCGCCCAATCGATAAAGCATCACCTCCCTGGAAAGATGGTGCGCCAGATAGTTCTTATGCCCAAAATAGGCATGGTCAGCATGGGCATGGGTGATCACGGCATCGTCCACAGGTTTCCAGGGGTCAATATAAAATTTGCCCTGTTCGCAGTAAATACCCCTATCCGTAAATTCTAAAAGTGGTTTAGCCATGGTGATATTAATAACCTACAGCCATTGAATTAGTTTGACTTCCCAATCCCTTCAAAAAAATCAGCACAAAAAAAGAGACGCGAAATTATCGCGTCTCTATATCATATCTTTCTATAGATAGTATTAGAAAGAACCTGCAGGTTTAACACTTGTTAATTTATTCTCCAGTGTTAAGTAATCTGTCAGGATCTGGCCGGCTTCTTTTTGTAAAAAGTCCAGGTCTTCGTTTTTAGGTTTTACCTGTCCCTTTTTCAAGGCCGGTAAGCCCAGGGCAACCCTGCGTTGATTATTCTTTTCAAATGCTTCTTTTTCATCAGCATCACGTTGCTCTTTAAGCTTTTGCTCGTTAAGGGTTATGCTTTTTTCGTTTGCCTGTTTCTTAGATTCTTCGATATCCTGTAACAGGTATTTGTAACTTGTACTGGCAGCCATGCGGTCGTCATGCAATTTTTTAAGCTGAGGCAACACGGTAGCAAAACTACCAACCGCGGTATAATCACTTTTTGCGATCATATCAAACGGCATAGCAGATGGCTCGGTATCTTCGCCATATTTATCCATAGGGATAATAGACGGAAAATCAATATCAGGCATTACACCTTTATGTTGTGTTGAACTACCACTTATGCGATAGAATTTAGCTACTGTTAAATTTAGCTGGCCAAATTTATTTTGACTACCATTAGGCACTGTTTTACCTTTACCTGCTACAGCCATTAATTTATCTTTTAGTGTTGGCGTGATCACCTTATCCAGATCGATAGCGTTTTGTACGGAACCCTTACCATAGGTTTGGGTGCCTACAATTAAGCCACGGCCATAATCTTGTATAGCACCCGAGAAAATCTCTGATGCCGATGCACTAAATCGGTCTACCATAATAGCTAATGGACCTGAATAAGCTATGGCCGGGTCCTCATCTTTATCAACTTCTATCTGGTCGCGGGCATCACGTACCTGTACAACAGGGCCGTTTTTGATGAACAGACCGGTAAGTTCAATAGCTTCTATTAACGAGCCGCCACCATTCTGGCGTAAATCAATTACTACACCATCTACATTTTCGCGTTTAAGTGTATCTAATATTAGCTTCACATCTCGGGTGGTGCTTTTATAGTTAGGGTTGCCTGCTTTATAGTCAGCAAAGTCCAGGTAAAACGCAGGGATAGATATTACACCTATTTTAACTGTTTTACCATTAGAGTTATAAGTACGGATTTCTTTTTTAGCAGAAATATCTTTCAGGATTATTTTTTCCCTTACCAATTCTACTATACGGGGTTTAGATGTAGCAGCGCTGCCTTTTGCCAGTAACTGCAATCTTACGGTGGTACCTTTTGCACCACGTATTAAAGCAATGGCGTTATCTATCCTCCAGCCCACAATATCCTGAAATTCGCCGGTTTTGCCTTGTGCCACACCTATTATGCGGTCATCAACATTTACAAGTTTACTTTTATCGGCCGGGCCGCCTGCCGTAACCCCTTTAATGGTTACATACTCGTTATCAATTTGTAGTGATGCGCCAATGCCTTCTAAAGACCGCGACATATCAATATTAAAATTAGCTGCCAGCGCAGGGTTAAAATAGTTGGTATGGGGGTCTATAGCTTCTGTAAAGGCATCCATAAACGCCTGGAATACATCCTGATTTGATAGTTTGTTTGATTGTGAAAGTACGCTTGTATACCTTTTCTTTAAAGTAGCTTTATTAGCAGCAGTTTCTTTACCGGTAAGTTTTAGGTTAAGCAGGTCGTATTTTACGCGCTGCGCCCAAAGGTTGTGTAAATCGTTTACTGATGCAGACCAAGGCAAGCTATCACGATCATAAGTATAGGTTTCGTTTTTAGTAAAATCGAAGTTTTTATTAAGTTCTGCTACCGAAAAGTTAACATACTCGGTATAACGTTTTTGAAAAACGTTGAACATATAGAATATATTAGCCAGGTTACCTGCCTTTATATCATCATCAATGGTGGTTTTAAACTGGTCAAACTCCTTAACGTCCGATGCTAAAAGATAGTTATGGTTCTCATCAAGTTTTTTAAGGTAGCGGTCATATATAATAGCAGATACAGAATCGTTTAACGGTACTTTTTTATAGTTGTATTCTGTAATGAGTTTGGTTACATAGCCTAACACAACTTTTTGCTGCTCATCAGGCTGCAGGTCATTAGGCCCTGCGTTTTTATAGACTGGTTTAGATGGAGATGCATTGCAGGCAAGCGCAGCTGCCATAACCAGCATTAAATATAATTTCTTGAACATATCTTTTACACTATTTAAATCGGGACCTGAGTGAAACATCAATACTTGTGCCTGTTTTTAATTTGTACAATAAAAAAAGAGACAGCCATAAGCCGTCCCGCTAATATATTGAATAACAATATTACAATAATGTTTGGTTTGTTTTAGTATAGGAGTGGCATTTTACGCAAATGTTACAAAAACAGGGAGTTATTTTGATTTGGCTGCAAGATCTACCGCTTCGGCATACCGCAGTTCAGATTTAGGCAGCCATACTTTATTGCTTTGCACAAATTTTATCTTACCATCTATCAGTTTCACATCTTGCGTGCGGCCGGTGCTGCGTGCCAGGTCGCGGGCTTCTGCAAGGTCTTGCTGTGCCTGCGTCATATCACCAAGGTCGGCCTTGATCATACCCAGGCAGATCAGATTATTGATGGTATGCTGGTCGTCGTTATGTTGTTTAGATATCAGGATGCTTTGCAGGTAATACCATTTAGCTTCGGATAGGCGGTTTTGTGATACATAGATCTGACCTAGCTCGCTAAATTTATAGCTTGCCAAAGCATATTCGCGAAAACGCATGTGGTGTTGTGCAGCACGCATAACAACCCGCTCGCTGTTTTCCAGACTATATTGGCTAGGCGGAACAGTAACGAATGCTAATTTTTTAGGATTATAAAATGCAGGCCGGGCCGCTAAACCTTTTTGTAACGACCTGTCTTTAGCGTTTGCCACCTGTGGGTACCTGGTGTGCTTTTTAAAATCGCCGCGCCACCACTGGGCAGAAGCCGATAGGTTAATAGCACAAAGGAGAACTAAAATTAGGTATCGCATTTAATCAATAGCGGGATATAAGTTAACAATTTTAACTGGTATGCAAATGTAAAAAGTATAATCAAGATTTACAATAGCCTGCCAAAATGATATTCAACTCAGCATCAAGCTATAACATACAGCAACTTTAACGAAAGTTTTAGCAATAAGTTGCTTGCTTATCAAAGTATTTTAATGCTAATGGTGTAATACTAGTCAAACACCTCAACTTCACCATCATGCAGGGCCCAAACCATATAGGGGTGAGTATCGGCATGGTAAATATCGCCGGTGTTGGTGATGCCAATAATGCCGGCAAAGCCGTCGTAAGGTTTCATTTCGTCCAAGGTTTTAGCTGTTGCAACAGAAAGTGGCATGCCGTCGGTTACGCGGGTAACTATTTTGGTAGCTACAGATCCGCTGGTGATATCCTCGCCTACGCCTGTACAAGATACGCCCGCAAAGGCATTAGCATAGTTACCTGCCGTAGTGGCCGAATCGCTTACCCGCCCTGGTATTTCAAAGCCCTTGCCACCGGTAGACGTTGCCGCGGCAATGTCGCCATATATGTCAAGCGCCACACAGCCAACGGTGCCCAGGCGGATAGAATCGCTTAGCTTTTTCTCATATTCTTTACGGCGCTGGGGTATTTCGGGATTGTAATAAGTAAAGCCGTTGTTGGCCGCAAAGCTGTTTGCGCCTATGCCGCTGAGTACGCGGTCGTCATACTCCATTAGTTTTTCGGCAATGCAAATAGGGTTTTTTACATCCTCTATATTAATTACACCGCTAAACTTTTGGGTTTTGCCATCCATCAGGGAGGCACTTAATCTTATTTTACCGTCGCTTTGGATCTGTGAGCCCGTGCCTGCGTTAAAAAGGTCGCAATCTTCCAGTAAGTGTACAGTGTAAACCACGGTTTGGGCAGCGGTATGGCTCTCCAAGTATTTGTGCCCAAGCGTAACTATCTCGCGCAGCGCATCTTGCTTGGCTTTTTTAACTTCCTGGTTGGTGCCCGATTCACTAAAGAACCCGCCGTGTATGATCAGTTTCATTGTAATAGATCTTTTTTGCTCTCGCCATCCTGAACGCTAATATAGCTATCCTCTTCTACTTTAACCGCTTTTTTAATAATCATACGGTGCTGCAACAGATCGTATTTGTCAAATATCGACATCACATGCACTTTTAAATTCTCGATAGAAACAGGGTCGCCTATTTCTACATCATAAACGTTGGTTTCTACAATATTCTTGCCATCAACCAGCATAATTAATCCAGACCCTATAGCTTCCATCATACTACCTTCGGTTATTAGCAAGCCTGCATCTTCGCCAAGGCCTATACCCAGTATGCCCGGGTTAGTAGCTACTGCATATAATAACCGGCCAATACGGCCACGCTGTACAAAGTGTGTATCAACTATAACCGAGTCTATAAAGCCGAGTCCTGCGGTTATCTGCACTTCTCCTTTTATCAATGCCTCATTGCTTTGGCCGCGATAGATCATGTGAGTTGATGCCGCCGCGGCACCTGCAGATGTACCTGCTATCACAAAGTTCTCGTGCTGGTAGCGTTGCTTTAAAATCTGTAAAAACTGCGTTCCGCCAAAAATTGCAGTTAAACGTAATTGGTCGCCGCCGCTAAACATCACCACATCGGCTTTGCTTATGCGCGCTAAAAATTCGGGGTTAGCGGCATCTTCCCGGCTTTTTATATGCAATATATTTACATGTGTTACATTAAGCTGATTGAATGCCTTTATGTATTCGTTACCAACCAGTTCGGGTATTTGCGAGGCGGTAGTAATTACCTCCACGGTAGAGCCTTCGTGCTTGGCCGACTCGATTATAATACGTCTTAATATGCCTTTTTCAAAAAACTTGATATAGTTAGGCTGCATAATATGCTCTAACACGCTTACGTTACTGCCCATATCAACAGCACCACCAATAATTACTAATTTTCCTTTAGGGGCATCCATAATCTTTACATCAATTTATACAAATTAAAATAAAATTGGTTAAAAACTAATGGTTTAATTAATAAAACTGCATTTTTTGACCCAAACATTTTATTAGATTGATAAGTTCTTTAGATTTAAAAAGAAATTCCGAACTGATTAGAAGCAAGTATGAAGATTGAAAATATACAGGTATTACGTGGGCCAAACATTTGGAGCGGCAGCCGAAAAAAGTTGATACAAATGCGGTTGAACCTGCAAGAGATGGAAGACCGCCCATCTAACACCATTGATGGCTTTTACGAACGGATGAAGGAACTTATCCCCAGTCTTTATTCGCACCGTTGCTCACCGGGCGTGCCGGGGGGCTTTTTTGAGCGTGTTATTGCCGGCACCTGGATGGGCCATGTAATAGAACATATAGCTTTAGAGATACAAACCCTTGCAGGCATGGATACCGGCTACGGCCGCACCCGCGAAACCAAAACACCGGGCACCTATAATGTAGTATTTGCCTATGTGGAGGAGAAAGTAGGCGTATTTGCGGCAGAAAGTGCTGTTAATATTGTGCAGGCTTTAATTGATGGCACCGATTACGACCTGGAGAAAGATATTCAAACCATGCGCGAGATTCGCGAACGCACACGCCTGGGTCCAAGTACCGGCTCAATTGTAGAAGAAGCTATTGCCCGCCGCATACCATGGATAAGGCTAAACAATCAATCCTTGGTTCAACTGGGATACGGTAAAAACCAGGTACGTTTCCGCGCTACCATGACGGAGAAGACCAGCAGCATTGCCGTTGATATTGCCAGTAATAAGGATGAAACCAAGCGCCTTTTACAGGAGCAGGCTATACCGGTTGCTAAAGGCATGACCATAAGCAGTACCGAACAGGTTGTAGAGGCTATCAGAAATATTGGGTTCCCGCTGGTGTTTAAACCGCTGGATGGAAACCATGGCCGTGGGATAAGTATTAATATCAATACCATCGAAGATGCTATCAGCGCTTATGAATTTGCTGCTGCAATTTCCCGCCGGGTAATTGTAGAACGTTACATCACCGGTTATGATTTCCGGGTGCTGGTTATAGATAATAAAATGGTGGCGGCCGCCCTGCGCGACCCGGCCCACATCATTGGCGATGGCGAACTGAACATTCAGCAGCTAATAGATAAGGAAAATACCGACCCACGCCGTGGCTACGGGCACGAAAATGTGCTTACCCTGATAGATATTGACCGGGATACGCTGGACCTGTTAGAGAAAAAAGGTTACACGCTGGAAACGGTGCCCGAAAAAGGCGAAAAGATCTTTGTAAAATCTACCGCTAACCTAAGCACCGGCGGCACATCTGTTGACGTTACCGACCATGTACACCCGCAAAACATCTTCATTTGCGAACGCATCTCCAAGATCATTGGTTTAGATATTTGTGGTATTGATATTATGGCCCAAAACCTAACCGAGCCACTTACCGAAAACGGCGGTGTAGTATTAGAGGTGAACGCAGCCCCGGGTTTCAGGATGCACATTGCACCAAGCGAAGGGCTAAAACGCAATGTTGCAGGCCATGTTATTGATATGTTATACCCACCGGGTAAATCGGCACGTATCCCCATTATTGCTATTACCGGCACCAATGGTAAAACCACTACCACCCGTTTAATTGCACACATCGTAAAAAACAACGGGCACCGTGTAGGCTTTACCACCAGCGATGGTATTTACGTACAAAATACCATGATGCTTAAGGGCGATACCACCGGGCCAGTAAGCAGCGAGTTTATTTTAAAAGATCCTACAGTTGATTTTGCCGTGCTGGAAACTGCCCGCGGCGGTATCCTGCGCTCGGGCCTCGGCTTTAGCAGTTGCGATATTGGTGTGATAACCAACATACAGGAAGACCACCTTGGCCTGTCTGACATACATACTCTTGATGATCTTACCCGGGTAAAGAGCGTGGTGATCAACTCGGTTAAAAAAGATGGCTGGGCTGTTTTAAATGCCGATAATAAATACTGTGTACAGGTGGGCAAAAAGGCCGATTGTAATGTAGCCTACTTTAGCCGCGACGAACACAACCCGGTTATTGTTGCCCATTGTAAAAAAGGCGGCATTGCCTGTGTGAGCGAAAACGGCTTTATCACCATCATGAAAGGCGACTGGAAGATCCGCGTACAACGCACCATCCAGATCCCGTTAACCTTTGGCGGCACAGTACCGTTTATGATAGATAACGTGATGGCCGCCACCCTGGCTACCTTCTTACACGGTTTTAAAACCGAGGATATCAAAATATCATTAGAAACCTTCATCCCATCGGCGGCACAAACCCCGGGACGTATGAACATATTCGAGTTTAAGGATTTCCGTTTCATGATAGATTTTGCGCATAACCCGGATGGCTTTAACGGTATTAAAACCTTCTTAAGCCATATAGATTCGCCATTAAAGATCGGTATCATAGCCGGCACCGGCGATAGGCGCGACGAGGATATCCGGGAGTTAGGTAAGATAGCTGCAGAGATGTTTGATTATATCATCCTTCGCCAGGAGAAACACCTGCGTGGCCGTACAGAAGAGAATATCTTAGATCTGTTAAAAGCAGGTATCGCCGATGGTGGCAATACACCATTTGAGATAGTGCCTAAAGAAATAGACGCCATAAAACATGCCATGAGCCTGGCAAAACCCGGTGCCTTCATCACCGCATTAAGCGATGTTATCAGCAACGCCATAGAAACCGTACAAAACTACCAGGAGCAGGAACGCAACGGGTTATTTAACGTTTAAAAAGCCTCTCCCCGCCCTCTCCAAAAGAGAAGGTTCAAAAAGCCCGTCTGAGAATCAGGCGGGCTTTAATTTTTAGAAACGCAATACTTCGCCTCTCTCTCAAATAGTATAATTGAATACCTTACTAAACAAGACGTGAAGTAACGCGTCTCTACGATTTGGGTTTTCTATCGCTTAAATAATAATGCCACAGCAACATACTCGCCACCGTTCTATAGGGCCGCCATTGTTCGGCTATAATTATCAATTCTTCTTTGGTCGTTTCTTTTGGCAGGGCTTTTAGGCGTTTAACGGCATTTACAATAGCCAGGTCGCCTACCGGGAAAACATCTGTGTGTTGCAGGGCAAACATTACGTACACGTCCACCGTCCAGTTGCCGATGCCTTTTAATGCGGTTAGTTGACTGCGGATCTCCTCATCTTCCATTTGTTCAAAAGCTTTGAGGTTTATTTGGCCGCCAATAATAGCTTCTGCCAGGTAACGAATGTATGCCGTTTTTTGCCGGCTGCAATAGCATTCGCGCATTTCGGCATCAGTCAATAGCAGGATACGGGCCGGGGTAATTTCCTGTATACGCTCGCGCAGTTTGTTCAGGGCAGATAGTGCCGATGCCAGCGATACCTGCTGCTCTAATATAATATGCACCAAACTCTCGAAGGTGTTGGGCCGAGACCAAAATGGCGGGTAACTGTAAAGTTTTATAACGTTATCAAAGTCGGCATCCCTTACTGCAAGTTCATCGCAAATAGAATGGTAGGTAGCTTGTTTAAACTGTTGAGGCATATAATTGTTATGATAAAATTACTAATTTTTTTAGGATTTAGCATTTCAATTACTGATTTTTACATTTATGATTAACCTGCCGCCATTAGCCGAACGCATGCGCCCCAAATCGTTAGATGAGTATGTGGGCCAAAAACACCTTGTAGGTAAGGGCGCGGTATTGCGCAAGGCTATCGAGAGTGGATCGTTACCCTCTATGATATTTTGGGGCCCGCCGGGAGTGGGTAAAACTACACTGGCCTATATTATTTCACAATCGCTTTACCGCCCGTTTTTTGCTTTGAGCGCCATTAATTCGGGGGTGAAGGATGTACGCGAGGTTATCGAAAAGGCATCTCTATTAAAAGAACAAGGCGAGATACTGCCAATCCTATTTATAGATGAGATCCACCGTTTCTCTAAATCTCAACAGGATTCCTTGCTTGGTGCAGTAGAGCGTGGTATCGTTACGCTGATAGGTGCCACAACAGAAAACCCATCGTTTGAGGTAATTTCCGCTTTGCTATCGCGCTGCCAGGTTTACATTTTGCAGCACCTGTCGGAACAGGATTTGCTCGACCTGCTGGAGACGGCCAAAAAAGAAGATGTTGTATTAAAAGAAAAAAACATCGTCATCAAAGAACATGAGGCCCTGTTGCGCCTGAGCGGTGGTGATGCACGTAAGCTGCTAAATATATTCGAGTTGCTGGTGAATGCCTTCGACAGTAAAAAGATAGTGCTGACCAACGAGATCGTATTGGAGCATGTGCAACAAAACATGGCCCTGTATGATAAAACCGGCGAGCAGCATTATGACATCATCTCGGCATTTATTAAAAGTATGCGCGGCAGCGACCCTAACGGCGCGGTGTATTGGCTGGCCCGCATGATCGTAGGTGGCGAAGATCCGCTCTTCATAGCCCGCCGGATGCTGATACTGGCATCAGAAGATATCGGCAATGCCAACCCCAACGCCCTGCTGCTGGCCCAAGCCTGCTTTGAATCAGTAAATAAGATCGGTATGCCCGAATCGCAATTGATCCTGAGCCAAACGGTTATCTATCTGGCTACATCGCCTAAAAGTAATTCGGCCACTACAGCAATTGGTGCAGCTATTGCCCTGGTTAGAGAAACCGGCGACCTGCCCGTTCCCCTGCACCTGCGCAACGCCCCAACCAAACTAATGAAGAATATAGGCTACGGCAAAAATTACAAATACGCCCATAGTTACGAAGGCAACTTTGCCGACCTTGATTTTTTACCTGAAGAGATTCGGGGAACAAAAATTTATAATCCCGGTAACAATGCGCGCGAGAATGAATCAAAAGAGAAGTTAAAGAAACTTTGGGGCGATAGGTACAAATATTAGTATCTTAAGCCTTACAAATTTCGGGCTTAATCCTACATCCTCACATGATAGCAACCTTCTTCAGTCACGAGTTAAAATCTTTTTGGCGTTCAAAAAACACAGGTAAAAGCATTGCGGTAAATATTTTCCTGGGCTTATTTATACTTTATTTTTTAAGCATCGCAATCTTCTTTGCCATTTTTTTGGATAAAATATTGGGTAAGGCGTTTCCTAATGATAATGTCACAATCACCTTTTGCGGCATACTGCTTATTTATTTTTTATATGATATGGTACTGCGCCTGCAATTACAGGAGCTACCCACCTTAAAAGTACAACCCTATTTGCATCTGGCTGTTAAACGCAATAGCATCATCGGTTACCTGGCCTTAACGGCATTATTTTCGTTTTTTAATCTGGCCCCTATTGTACTTTTTACCCCATTTATTATTAAAGTGATATTGCCTGCATATGGGGCAATTACGGCTGTGGTATTTGTGATATCTGTATTGGCTATTGCGATATTTAACAACTATTTGGCACTATATATTAAACGCCGGTCCAACTTAAACGGCTGGATATTTTTAGGGGTAGGCGCTTTTATAACACTTATCATATGCGGCGATTACTTATGGCATATTTATTCTATAAAGGCCATCTCGTATTTGTTTTTTGGCAATTTGTTAACCAAACCATATCTGGTATTATTGCCGTTGTTACTTGCCATTGCTATGTATGTTTTCAATTTTTACTACTTAAAAAGCAACCTGTATCTGGAAGAACTAAGTACTAAAAAAGCAGAAGAACATAAAAGCAGCACAGAAATACCTCTACTGGGCCGCTTTGGCCATATCGGCGATCTGGTTGCTAACGAGGTTAAATTGATCTTACGTAACAAACGCCCGCGGTCTGCCCTGGTAATGGGGTTGATATTTATGTTTTACGGGTTGATATTTTACACCCAAAAAGCATATGGCGAAAGCATAAAGGTATTTGTAGGTATGTTCATGACAGGTATCTTCATTATAAGCTATGGCCAGTTTATGTATAGCTGGCAAGCAGGCCACTTTGATGGGATATTAGTAAGTAAGGTAAAATTTAAAGATTTTTTAAAAGCCAAGTACCTGTTGTTTACCCTGATATCAACCGTTGCATTTATACTTACCCTGCCATACGCATATTTTGGCTGGCGCACTGTGCTTATCCACTTTGTAATGTACCTGTGGAACATCGGTATTAATACAACCATGGTATTGTGGTTTGCTAACTTTAACCAAAAACGCATTGACCTGGGTAAAGGTGCCGCCTTTAACTGGCAAGGAGTTGGTGCAAGCCAGTTACTGCTGTCGTTCCCATTACTTATTTGCCCTTATTTAATTTACTTGCCGTTTAAATTTATGGGCCATACAGATTTAGGACTGGCTGTGCTGGCCATAGTAGGCGTTACCTTTATTGCAACACGCCAGTTTTGGATAGGCTTGTTAGAAAAAGATTTCCTTAAGAAAAGATATAAAATAGCCGAAGGCTTCAGAAATAAATAACATGATAGAAATAAAAAACCTAAAAAAAGTTTACAACGGTGCAATTGTTGTGAACGTACCTGCCTTACAAATAAACAAAGGCGAAAGTATTGGCCTGATAGGTAATAACGGTGCGGGTAAAACTACGCTATTCCGCATGATATTAGATCTGATACGCCCCGAAAGCGGCGAAGTTTTATCAAAAGGCGAAAATGTTGCGGGCGCCGAAGACTGGAAGAATTATACCGCATCTTACCTGGACGAAGGCTTTTTAATAGATTACCTTACACCAGAAGAGTACCTATACTTTATAGGCGGCCTGCATGGGCAAAACAAAGCACAGGTGGATGAGAAGCTGGCCGGTTTAGCCGAGTTTTTTAATGGAGAGATCATCAAAAAAGGTAAATACATCCGCGACCTGTCTAAAGGTAACCAGTGCAAAGTTGGTGTGGGTGCCTGTTTATTGCAACAGCCGGAGATACTGATGCTGGATGAACCTTTTGCCAATATCGACCCGAGTACCCAATTTAGGCTGAAAAATATTTTGAAGGACCAGAATAAGAATTACGGCGTAACCACCATCGTATCCAGCCACGACCTTAACCATGTAACCGATGTTTGCGACCGGATCTTATTAATGGAAAAAGGTGTGGTGATAAAAGATATTGCCACCAGCTCATCAACCCTATCTGAACTGGAAGAATATTTTGGCGTTGGGCAAAGCACCACGGCATTACCTATAGATGAAGAAGAGAACCATTAAATAAACCTATGTATTTAATAAGGGAAGCAACCACCGCAGATGTGGATGCCATTTTACAGATAGCCGAACAAACCTGGTGGCCTACTTACGAACCTTTATTGGGTAAAGAGCAGGTAGCCTTTATGCTGGCAGAATTGTACAACGCCGATAAAATAGACAGGCAAATAGCAGAAAGGCAGCAAACGTTTTTATTGTTGATTGAAGATAGCGAGCCTGTCGCTTTTGCTGCATATTCGCCCCGGGAGGACGATGCAGAGGTGTATAAATTGCATAAATTGTATTGCCTGCCTGCAACACAGGGCAAAGGCTATGGTAAAATACTAATAAATGCCGTTGCCGATAAAACCCTCGAAGCCGGCAAACACAGCCTCGACCTTAATGTAAACCGCTACAACAAAGCCAAAAGCTTTTATGAAAAAATGGGCTTTGCGGTAATATTGGAAGAGGATATTCCTATTGGTCCGTATTGGATGAATGATTACGTAATGCGGAAGGAACTTTAAAAGCGGTTTTGAACTCAGCAGAAACGGCTTAGTGCAAATTGCACCAAGCCGCTTTTATTTAATTTGAAAAACTTTACGCTACAAAAGCCTCCAATGCTTTCTCTATCCTGATAATGGTTTCGCTTTCGCCCAATAGTTTGGCTATATCAAAAACATGGGGGCCAAATTTGCCACCTACCAGCATAATGCGGAATGGCAGCATTACATCACCTGCTTTAAGGCCTTTCTCTTCGGCCAGGGCTTTAAATTTAGTTTCCAGTTCGTGCGCATCAAAGGTTTCGGGGCTGCTTAATACTGCTATAAAGGCGTTAAAGAAATCTGCCTTGGCATCTGTCCATTTTGGTTTTACAGCATTCAGGTCATACTCGGCCGGCTGCTGAAAAAAGTAGGCCGACTGCTGATAGAAATCGGGTAATAAAACGCAGCGTTCCTTAACTACATCAATAATCTTTAGCAGGTAGGCTTCATCCTTTACAATAACCCCATTACTTTTTAAAATTTCCCATACTTTAAGCTTTAAGCTTTCAGCTGTTTGCTTCTTGATCCATTCGGCATTATACCATTTAGCTTTCTCAAAATCGAATTTTGCGCCGGCTTTGCTGATCCGGTCGATAGAGAATTTCTCTATCAGTTCATCTAACGAGAAGATTTCCTGATCGGTACCATCATTCCAGCCCAGCATCGCTAACAGGTTCAAAAATGCCTCGGGCAAAAAGCCTAACTCCCGGAAACCCGGTGTTAACTCCCCTGTTTTAGCATCCAGCCAGTTCATGGCATATACCGGGAAACCCAGGCGTGCGCCATCGCGCTTGCTTAGCTTACCGTGGCCATCCGGTTTTAATATTAACGGCAGATGCGCCCATTGCGGCATATCGGCCTTCCAGCCCAGGTACTCCCAAAGCAGGATGTGTACCGGTGCAGATGGCAACCACTCCTCGCCACGGAAAGCGTGGGTTATCTTCATCAGGTAATCATCAACCACCACGGCTAAGTGATAAGTTGGCATACCGTCGGCCTTTAGTAAAACCTTGTCATCAACCTGGTTAGTTTCAAAGCTAACATGGCCGCGTATCATATCTTCAAAATGTACATTCTCGCCCTCCGGCATTTTTATGCGGATAACATGCGGGGTACCGTCATGCAGCAGTTTTTCGGTTTCGTGCAATGGCAGCGAAAGTGAATTGCGCAGCCCATTACGTGTTGCTAAACCGTATTGAAAGTTTGGCACTTCCTTACGTTTTGCGTCCAGCTCTTCTGCTGTATCAAAAGCGTAATAAGCATGGCCTTCTGCTACCAGTTTTTCGGCGTATTCGCGGTAGATGGGTTTGCGTTCGCTTTGGCGATAGGGCGCGTATTGGCCGCCAACCACGGGGCTTTCATCGGGTGTAATGCCGCACCATTTTAAGCAATCTAAAATATATTGCTCGGCACCATCTACATAGCGGGTTTGGTCGGTATCTTCTATACGTAAAACAAAATCGCCCTGGTGCTTTTTGGCAAAAAGGTAATTAAACAAAACGGTACGCACACCACCCAGGTGTAAACCACCTGTAGGGCTTGGCGCAAAACGGACTCTTACTTTTTTATCTGACATCGCGCAGCAAAGATAATGGGAATAACCCGAAGCCGAAAGTTTGATGTCAAATGTGGTGACACAAAAACAAACCTAATGTCATGCTGAACTTGTTTCAGCATCTCTCATGCAAAGTATCAGATTGGCAAACGGCTTACTTAGGTTGTGGGATGCCGAAATAAATTCGGCATGACGTGGGCCTTGTCATTCTGAGCTTGTCGAAGAAGCAACAAGCGGCTAATGATTAGATAGGCTCACCATCACAAGGAAAATTTACAAATACGTTACCCCATCAAACACCGACTTGGTGTAATAGATAGGTTCAAACGGTTCATTCTCTACCATCTGGCAATCGGCTTTTACATAGGTGCAATATACATCGCCAAATATGCTGGCTATAGCAGCATCGGCAGCATCTCGGCCTGTAGCTATTTTAACCAGCCCATTAAGCGGTGCCAGCTTGGTAGCATCAAATAAGATCCACTCGCCGCCAATGTAGGCCTCAAAGCAGGCGTGAAAATCGGCAGGGACCAATTTATAGGCATAACCCGTAAAATAACGAGCGGGGATAGTTAAGGCACGGCAAAGCGCTATACCCAGATGCGCAAAATCGCGGCATACGCCCGCCTGTTGGGTAACGGTATCATAAGCAGATGTTTCGGAATTACTAAACCCACTTAAATATTCTACATTTTTGTGGATCCACTCGGTAACGGCAACAACCTGGCTATAGGTATTGTCTATTTGGCCAAAGGTGTTGTTGGCTAAACGATACAGCTTGTCCGACTGGCAGTACCTGCTGGGGTTTAAATAGGTAAGCACCGCCGGATCAAACTGGCTTACTGGCACTTCCTGAAAGTTGCGGTAATCTTTTATCTCGTAGTAATTATCAACCGTGGCTTCGTACTTTATATTAAACGTACCCGGCTCGGTGATATCCAGGCGCACAAAGCGGTTTTCGCCATTGGTAGATGGTAATTCTTCGGCTTTTATGTACGGATCAATGGAAAGCTCTTCCTGTAGTATTGTTTGGCGAATGGTGCGCAGGGCATGTACATTTAATATAAGTGTGCTGGGGGCCTTAACTTCATACCCTAACGCAGCCGAAACTTTAAACTTCATCTTTTACCTTTGGTAATTTTGCAAATGCTTTCTCCATCCAATCGCCCGATATATTTTGCAGGGCGGCTTTTAATTCATCATCCCATTGGGCAGATATACTGGCCATGTCTTTTTGAGTATATCGCTGCTCCACTAACTCAAAAGTATCTTTCCGATACAAAGCAATATCAATAGGGAAATCTACATTGTTACTGCTCACCCGCGTAGAATCAAACGACAGGAACGCGGCCTTTAATGCTAAATGCATGCCAGAATCTTCATCCAGCGTACGGTTTAAAATAGCCTTACCATGCCCCGAGTTTCCGATGGCTACAAACGGTGCGCCCTGCCCCAGCTCTACCCAGTTCCCTTCGGGATAAAGCAGGAAAAGCTTATGTTCATCATCCCCCTTTAACTGGCCGCCAATAATGGTATTCAAATCGAATTTAAAGCCGGCTTTCTCTAACGTGGCGCGGTCCTCTTCGCCTACGCGGCGCACCTGCTCGCCAAAGGCATTAACGGCCTGGTAAAGTTTATCGAAGGTTTTAGTTTCTACCAGTTCGTTAAAATAAACCACCGCCTTATCCCGTACAGAGCGTAAGCCACTCGTCATGATAAACATGCTGCCGCCATCCTTTTGTACTGTGGTCAGTTTCTTTTTTACGGTAGTTTCTGTGCCCGATGTAATGCGGGTATCGGCAAGGGCAATTAAGCCTTCTTTAACTTTAATTCCTAAACAGTAAGTCATGATTTTTTGAAAAAGAACCAAGATACAAGAATCAAGAGCCAAGAGCAATTTGTTAATCCCTTGTCTTGATTCTTGGATCTTGCCTCTGTATATTATTGCTGCTGCTGTTGTTGCTGCTCTATCATTTCCATATACTTGGCATAGCTGTTACGGGCAATGCCTGTAGCCGGTTTGGGATGATTAGAAACGGTAAATATATCTTTTTCTTCGTGAATTTGGCCGTCTTCGTACCCTACAGATACCGACACCTCCAGCCTGTGGCCTGCAGCGCCTTTGTAAACCCCCTTAACCGGCGAGCAATCAGAAAAATTACGGCCAACGGCTAAACGTACATGGTTTTCGTTAGCTACACAATTGTTTGTAGGGTCGATTCCTAACCAGCCGTAACCTGGCAGGTAAGCTTCGGCCCAGGCGTGGGTTGCCCCTTCGCCGCGCATCCCATCCTTATTGGGGCAAATGTACCCGCTCACGTAGCGCGCCGGGATACTTACTAAACGCAGCATCACCATTAATAAGTGGGCAAAATCCTGGCAAACGCCGGCCTTTAATGCCCAAATTTCGTCCAGCGTAGTTTCTACCGTGGTTACGCCTTTTATGTATTCAAAGTTTTTGTAAACGTATTTACAGAATTTTAGGGCGGTATGATAAGGTGTATCTTCGGCCTTGCGCTCGGCTTCTACCACGGGGCGCAGTTCGCTCAGTCCTACAAAATACTCCTGTTTTAAAAAATCAATATAAGGCACTACGTAGCGCAGGTTAAACAACTCGTTCCACTGCTCAGACGAAAATATATTATCCAGCGGCAACGGCCGCGGGTGGGTAATAATGGATAACTGCGAATTGATCACCATCAGGTTATGCGGCTCGGTATAGGTAAAGCTGCCTACTTCGTTGCCATAATAATCAATATAGGTATCAACCTGTGGGTGCCCGGTAATATTTAAATCGTGCTTTAAAACTTCCTGGTAAATATCAACAATGGGGTACAGGATAATTTTGTTGGCGCTATCGCGCACAAAGCCATCGTAAGCGTATTTGGTGATATGTTGTATTTTAAATTCGGGCATGATAGTAATGTTTTAATTTGAGAATTTGAAGATTTGAAAATGCCTGTTCGTCATAAGTCTATTTTCAAATCAGCACATTTTCAAATTTTAATCGTTTTCAAATTGATTAAGAATTTGCAAAGTAATATTCGTTAAGCGAGTTACCTATCCGGTACAGGTCTTCGCGCAGGCTGGTTAGGTACTCGTGCAAACCCATCTGGCTTATACTCTTAACCGAACTGTATTTAATATTGCTTTGCAGCTTGCCTATCTGAAAGGAAATTTCGCGGTAATCGTTCACATTACTGTTGTTCTTCAACCTATCGAAATACCGCTGGATATTATTTACCGAATAGATAACCGAGCGCGGAAAATCATTATTCAAAATCACCTGCTCAATTACGTTATGCGCCTCTAACCCATCGCGATAGGTTTTTTGGTACAATTCGTACCCGCCTATAGATAATAACAGGTGTTTCCAATAAGTGATATCTAGTAGCAGATCGGGATTATTGTTTATCGGCCCAAACTTAACATCCAAAATATCTATAGATTGAATGGCGCGCTCCAGATATTTACCAATATTCATGAAACTACGGGCCTGCCCGCGTTCCATAGTGATTTCGGCAGTGCCATAGTACAGCATTACTTCTTTGATCAGGATATCCAAAACGCCAATGGGGTCGTCTTTTTTTAGGCCGTTAACAATACGCGGCTCTTTAGTGGTATGGTAATACTCGTTAAGGCATTGCCAAAGGTCTTTGGGGATATGCTCCTGCACGCTTCGCGCATTTTCGCGGGCAAGCGTAACCAGGTTTATAATAGAGTTGGGGTTATCCTTATCTATTATCATGTATTTTAAAACAGCGCGGCTATCATCCCCTATCCTTGCTATTAATTCTTCATCAGCTCCTGAGAAAATACTAATGACAGGCTCCCAGGTAAAACCCGCCACCGAATCTTGCGACGAGGCATAGTTGGTCTTCAGCATCCTTAAAATACCGTCGCTACGCTCTATATACCGGCTTAGCCAATAAAAACTTGCTGCTACCCTACTTAACATGTTAGTTCGCCCCCCGGCCCCCTGAAGGGGGAGTTTTTTGAATGAGATATTTTATTTGTACAGATATGCATATAGTTAATTTAAAAATTCTGTTCCCCCTTCAGGGGGTTAGGGGGCCAGTACCCACGTATCTTTACTGCCGCCCCCCTGCGAACTGTTAACTACCAAAGACCCTTCTGTTAGGGCTACACGGGTTAAACCGCCGGGCACTATCTGGATACCATCCGGGCCGCAAAGAGCATAAGGCCTTAAATCGATACGCCTTGGCTGCAACACCCCGCCAATATAACAAGGTGCCGCCGATAAGCTAATAGTTGGCTGCGCGATGAAATTACGTGGGTCTTTTAATATTTCCAGCTTATATTTTTCTATCTCTTCTTCGCTGGCTGCGTGGCCCATCAGCATACCATAGCCACCGCTTTCGTTGGTTTTTTTAACCACCATTGTGTTGATGTTTTTGAAAACATGCTCGCGTTCGTCGGCATTACTTAGGCGATGGGTTGGCACATTCTTTAACAACGGCTCTTCGTTCAGATAATAACGGATCATGTCCGGTACGTAAATGTAAGTGGCCTTATCATCGGCAACGCCGTTACCAATAGCATTTACGATGGCCACGTTACCTTTACGATATGCCCCCATTAAACCGGCCACACCCAGCACACTGTTTGGGTTAAATACCAATGGGTCTAAAAAGTCGTCGTCTACCCGGCGGTAAATAACATCAACCTGTTGCAGGCCTGTAGTGGTTTTCATATAAACCTTATGGTTGTTTACCACCAGGTCGCGGCCTTCTACCAGCTCTACACCCATTAAGCGGGCCAGTGTGGTATGTTCAAAATAAGCTGAGTTGTAAATACCCGGACTAAGCAATACGATAGTAGGATTACTAATTTGCCTTGGCGATAACGAAAGCAGGTTTTTATATAATATGGATGGATATTCGGTTACGCTGCGTACACCGCAATTAGGCAACAGATCCGGGAATAAACGTTTAGTAATCTCCCTGTTCTCCAGCATATAACTTACGCCTGATGGGGTGCGCAGGTTATCTTCCAATACATAAAAAGTACCGTCGTGGTCGCGGATCAGATCTATCCCCGCAATGTGCACATAAACATCATATGGCACATTTAGTTGATACATTTCACGTAAAAAATGCGGGCAGGAATATATGATATCTATAGGTACAATACCATCTTTTACAATAAACTGGTTGTGATAAATATCTTTCAAAAAAAGATTTAGTGCGGTAAGCCTTTGTTTGATACCCTTCTCCACAAAATCCCACTCGGCAGATGTGATCACACGGGGGATAATATCAAACGGGAAGATCTTCTCGATACCTTCACCGCTGTTATAAACTGTAAAGGTAATGCCCTGCGTCATGAACAGACGTTTGGCCAATTCTTCCTTCTTATTCAGGTCATCCGGCGATTCTTTAGCTAAATATTCTATTACTTTTTGATAATGGTCGCGAACGATGCTGCTTTCGTTATACATCTCGTCCCATACGCCGTTTATTAAATTGTATTTTTCAAAATGCTGCGATTTGTACATAAAAATGCCCCTCAATTCATTAAAAAAATCAAACGCTTATCAAAAAGTATTTATTTAAGATCGGTTTAACAACCACAATTATGATTTCTTTGGTAAATTATGAAAATAAAAGCATAATTAATACAAAATTTATATTAAAATACATTACAAACGGTTGAATTTTGAAATATAAGACGTAAAATGATTTTATATCGACCGGCATTTACCAAAGACAAAAACATAACACGCCGCCTGCAACACTGTTTGATGCGCCGTTATATTATTTATAACAGAAACGTTAACGAAATTATTCGGACGCGCCTGTACTTGTTTTTAATGGCAGCTTATCGTTGCTAAAATCTTTAAACAACAGTTCCCAGGCTATCTTAAACCAGATGATGATAGGCACATAGGCCTTTATAGCATAGTTTTGCATCCAGATGCGTGCAGGCTTAGGGAAGGCATCCGACGGGCCAAGGCCGGTAACCACCAGCAACAACACCAGTATCACTATATTAAAAGGTGTAAAAGGCTCCTCCTGCATCATCATATAAATTACAGCGCCTGCGGTAGCTATAATAAAGGTGGGGTGCTCTGATGCCGTGCTGAATATAACTACGATTAACAACATGGAGCACATTACCTGCAATTGAAATTTAAGCGAACGATATTGTTTAAACCTTAATAACGCTGCGCCAAATACAGCGGCGCCACCCATCAAAAATGGCCAGTTAGGAATACTGCTATCCTGAAACAGCCGTCGGGTTACACCCATTATACACCAGTCGAACCCGGTAGTAAGGCTTTGGTTAGTTAAGTTTTTTGAGGTTAATGCCGCAAACCAATCTTTATAAGTTTGCGCCAAAAATTGCGGCCCGGATATGATGGCCGGCAGGCAAAGCAAAATAACCAGCCACACAAACGACCAGCCTATGTACTTTAGTTTATTTTTTGAGAACATAAAAAATGCCACCCCTACAATAGGATAAATTTTCATGAGCGTGCCAAACACTGTAAATAAGGTAGCGTATTGCTCCTTTTGGCGCCTCACCATCGTAAAGCTTAATATAATTATAGCTGCAATTATGGGGTTAAACTGCATGTAATGGCTGGAGTTGGCAAACTCAATGGCACAAAGCAACAGTATGGCGGTTTTAGTGCGGTTTGTAAAAGGCAGGGTATTAATGGCCCACAAAAATGCTGCAGCATTACCTACTTCCCAAAAAAAGAAACCCAAACCTTCGGGCATTAAGGCCAGCGGGGCTATAAACACGGTAAATGCCGGCCCGTAAATATATACGTCGTAATATTCTTTGGGGTAAAGCAGGTACAGGTTAAGGTGATCTTTAAAATGGTAGAACGAGGCACGAAAAATGAGATAATTATTATCTATATGCCTGAAATATTTAAGCTGCCAGCAAAAAATAGCTACGGCTATGTAGAGCACGCAGGCCCATTGATAGCCGGTTAGTTTCAGGAATTTTTTGGGTGATAATAGCTCGCTCATTTTCGGGTATAAATTAAAGGAAAAATATTTAGCACACCTCAATAAATTTAACGGCAAACAAAAAAAGGCCGTCTTAACTGAAGGCGACCATTCTTACACAAAAAGGAAATTATTTGGCTTTTCTTTATGTTTTTCGAAACCACGCGCCTCAAGAGCAAGCAGCACATTGGTATCGACTCTTTTGATCAAAAAAACTGTATATTGTACTTACCTACTTTATATATGAAAAAAATATTCATACTACTTATCACGATATTACCTTTTGCTGCTTTTGCGCAAATAACCATTAAAGGCCGGATATTAAACCAGGCCGATACCAAACCCCTTGCCAATGCCAGCGTATTTTTAAGCAATGCCACTAACGGCAATAAAACGGATGCCGACGGCTACTTTGTTTTGCAGAATGTAAAGCCCGGTAAATACAACATGGTAGTATCTTGCATAGGCTTTGATAAATACGACCAGGATATCTTTATTGATAATTCCAACATGATAATTCCTGCTATACTTCTATTCCCTAAAAGTACTGCTTTAAAACAAGTAACTATCACAGCCAAACAAGACCTTGACTGGCTGCATAATTACGAACTGTTTAAAGATGAGTTTTTAGGCACATCGGCCCTAAGCAAGCAGTGTAAAATACTTAACCCGGAAAGGCTGGACCTAACATATGACAAAAAAGCCGGCATATTAAGCGCATCAACAGACGACTTCCTGATCATACAAAACAATGCGCTTGGGTACAGGATACAATACCTACTGGCTAATTTTACGCTAAACCACGCCGGCCAGTTCAACAAATCATTTAGCTATTACGGTTCGGTGCTTTTTGAAGAAATGGATGGCAGCCCGTCACAAAAAAAGGAATGGCGCGCAAAAAGACAAGAGGTGTATGAAGGGTCGCTGATGCACTTTATGCAAGCTGCCTTACGAAACAGGATAGATGATGAGGGTTTTAGGGTACTACGCCTGCCCATTAATACCAACCGGCCCAACGAGGATTTGATACAAGCCAATATCCGTGCCTTTACGATTTTAAAAAAAGATAACAAACGCTTTCGCGACTCATTAGCCTACTGGCAAAAAAAGCACGATCTGCCTAAATTCGAGAAAAAGCTCTTGCCATTTCCCTTAACTGCCAATGAACTGATAAGCCGCACTGATAAAAAAGACATTTATGCAATGGGTTGCAGTTTTGATGCCTTATATATAACTTACGATAAATACCATCATTTTAACAAACCTTTTCCGGATACCCTCACCTCGCTCAAAAACATTAACAATTCGGCCATATTGTTTAACGATCCAACTATTCTTTTTGATAGTAACGGGGTGGTTCTTCAACCAAACAACATAACGCTTGATGGTGTATGGGCGCGGGGGCGTATGGCGTGGCTTTTACCTTTAGATTATGAGCCATTAAAAAACTAGGATATTGCCACCGAAACCCTATTATAAACCATACCATTAAAACGTACTCTGATGCTGGTATCAAGAAGAGGCTATATCAATTTCGACAAACCCTATTACGCTGCAGGCGAACAATGTCCTTTAAATCGTATTTAACCCAGGGCGCCTCAGATATCAGCAAGGTTTTATATATAGAACTCATTAACCCGGGCGGTTATAACCCACTCCTTAAAATTAACTTTAAATAATGGCCTTGGCTGAGGAGATATAGCCCTTCCCAATCTAAAAGTAATTCCTTATGAAAATATTCGCTGGGGGCGTTTAGCTACAAGATCACCGGTTATTATAAAGCACGTAAATTTATTCGCCTCCAATATGATAACCTTGCCATCAATAAAGGCATACCAGACCTGCGCAGCACCATATACTGGAACTCTAGTGTATCACAAACGGAAGGATGAGGCTACAGTATCACTTTTTGATACCGAACACCTGGCACCTAACGCATGGTATTAGAAGGCATTGATACTGATGCCCATATTGACATCAGTATAGAATATTATAGAATAAAAGAAGGCATAAAGCGATGGGGCATATGCCATCTTTTTTTTAAATATTAATGGCCAAATACGTAATTAACAGACAAAATAAGCGAATTGGCAAATGCTAAATTAAAGTTATTTGAACTTCCTTCTGTAGAACCGGTATAAGTTTGTCGGGAATAATTCAGATTACCCATTACAGCAGAAAGCCCTAATCTTTTTACTGGGAAATAAACAAAATCCAAACCTACACCGCCGGTATATTGGTTACTCTTATTTACATTATCTGCATTCTCGTTATACGACTGCGTGATGTTAGATCTTTGATAAGATAAATAAGGCCCTGTTCTGACACCTACTTTATTATCGTATAAAAAATACTTCCTTAAGTATAAAGAAGCATTATAACCACGTTCTTTATAAGCATTGATATTATACAATTGTTCGTTATCGTATTTTTGATGGTTGTATAAATAACCTACAGACACGCCAAGATCAAGCTTATCTGCAATAAAGTAGCTGTAGTTTGGCGTAACAGCGTATCGATTTACGTTACCATGATAATTTGGCCCATAAGTGCTGCTTCCGGAATCGAAACTTTTAGAGTCGGAACTTAATGTCATAATACTAAAGCTTGCACCCAGCATTTGGCTGCCTTTTTCTGTTTGGGCTTTAACGGTTTGAATGGTAATTACTGATACGCATACCAGAAGGAGTTTTTTGTACATAAAAATTGTTTTAAGGTTTTGTATTTGTTTTAGAAATCAGCTTTATGACGCTTCCTAAGCCCTTTAGTTTAATTACCTTTTCAGAATCACTTGCATTATTTTATAACATACTTAAGATGTGATAATTAAATTTTGGAGGGCTATAAATATTATCACTAAAAACTTCTCATTACCGCACAGGATTGTAAATTTGAATTGTATCATCTATCCAAACAACCTATGAAATTAGCCTATCTGTTACCCTTGTTATTATTAGCAACCAATGCAATTGCGCAACAGAAACCCGATACTACCAAAGCCGCTGTTGAAAAAGAGGACTTTAGAGATGACTGGGCCGACCTGCGCCATTACGAAGGTGAGAACAAAACCTTACCAGCACCCTCACCTGCGGATAAGCGGGTAGTGTTTTTGGGCAGTTCGATATTTGAGTTTTGGAAAACGCGAATGCCCCAATATTTTGCCGAACATAAGAATTATATAGACAGGGGAATTTCAGGGCAGATCTCGCCGCAGTTGTTGATCCGTTTTCAACAAGATGTAATAGCGCTTAAACCTAAGGCGGTAATAATACTGGCAGGCAGTAACGACATTGCCGGTACAACAGGCCATGTAACAAACGAGCGGATCATGGATAACATACGGTCGATGGTAGAACTGGCGAAACTGCATCACATTAAACCAATACTTTGTGCTTACCTGCCCGTTTACGAATATCCGTGGCGCAAAGGCATGCAAGCCGCAGATAAGATCATATCCCTTAATAAACAAATTAAAGCTTACGCTACTGAGAATAAGCTTACGCTGCTTGACTATTTTACACCACTTGCCGATAGCCGTAACGGCCAAAAGGCAGAACTTACGATAGATGGAGTGCATCCAAATATCGAAGGTTACAAAATAATGGCTAAAGTAACTGACGAAGCAATCGCCAAAACGCTCAATAGAAAATAACTATGAATTACAAAGAATCAATAATTAAAAGCTATATCAATTTTTATAACAATTTTGATATTGATGGCATGTTAGGTGCCCTTGATGAAAACATTGTTTTCGAGAACGTATCTAACGGCGAAGTAAACGTTGTATTAAATGGGATTGACGAATTTAGGACACAGGCGGAGCAAAGCAAAAACCTTTTTAGCAACCGCAGGCAAACTATAACGGCCATTACTGATACAGATGAGCAAACCACAATCGAGATTGCTTACTACGCTACATTGGCTACCGACCTGCCCAACGGAATGAAGAAAGGCGACGAGCTAAATCTTACGGGCATATCTGTATTTAAACTTGCCGGTGATAAGATTATTTACATTAGGGATGAGAGTTAATGAAGAAATGTTTGGCAAATAGATTCGGCAGATTTCTGTAAAACAATAAAAGCGATGGCTCACCATCGCTTTTATGTTATTTTTTTAATTTCTATTTCTGCCTGAACCAAACTTGTACGGGTGCGCCCGAAAAATCGAAATTGGCACGCAGCTGGTTTTCAATAAAACGGTAATACGGTTCTTTTACATACTGTGGCAGGTTACAAAAGAATGCAAACATGGGTGATGTACCGGCTATTTGGGTAATGTATTTAATTTTAACATACTTACCCTTTAATGATGGTGGCGGATATTTTTCAATTATCGGCAACATCACTTCGTTAAGTTTGCTGGTATGGATCTTACGGGCACGGTTCTCATAAACCTGGTTAGCCACTTCAATTACCTTTAATACACGCTGCTTTTCCAGCACAGATGTAAATACAATAGGCACATCTGTAAATGGTGCTATCTTTTGGCGTATCTGCTCTTCAAATACTTTAATGGTTTTGTTATTTTTTTCTATCAGATCCCATTTGTTTACCACAACTACAACGCCTTTTTTATTCTTTTCGGCCAGGTGAAAAAGGTTTACGTCCTGCGCTTCTAAACCTTCAACGGCATCTATCATGATGATAACCACATCAGCCTCTTCTAAAGCTTTAATGGTACGCATCACCGAGTAAAATTCTATATTCTCTTTCACCTTGGTTTTTTTACGCATCCCCGCAGTATCAATCAGCATAAAATCGTGCCCGTACTGGTTGTAATGGATATGTATAGAATCGCGCGTGGTACCGGCAATAGGGGTGACAATGTTACGATCCTGACCAATAAGCGCGTTAATGATAGATGATTTACCTACGTTGGGGCGGCCTATAATGGCATATTTAGGGCGGGTGCTTTCTTCAAAAGGCACATCCTCAAAATGCTTAACAACTTCGTCCAGCAATTCGCCGGTACCGGAGCCTGTCATAGATGATATGGTGTATATTTCGCCAAGGCCAAGGCTATAAAACTCGGTAGCATCGGCCAACTGGGCGTTATTATCCAGTTTGTTTACCACCACGCATACCGGCTTTTTGCCTTTACGCAGCAGGCTGGCAATCTCGTCGTCAAGGTCGGTTATACCGGTAGTAACATCAACCATAAACAAAATAACGGTTGCTTCTTCAATAGCAATTAAAACCTGCTCGCGTATGGCAACCTCAAATATCTCATCAGAGTTTGCTACATAACCGCCGGTATCAATAACCGTAAATTTTTTATCAATCCACTCGGATGTACCGTAGTGCCTGTCGCGGGTTACACCGCTAAAATCGTCAACAATAGCTTTACGGCTTTCGGTTAAACGGTTGTATAAAGTGGATTTGCCAACGTTTGGCCTGCCTACTATAGCTACTATATTACTCATTTTTTTAGATATGAGATGTGAGACATGAGATATGAGACGGGGCTATTCCCCGGCTTATCTAAACTTACATCTAAATTAATTTTTTTTGAGTATCAAACATGAATTTATCTAAAATCTCACATCTGATATCTCAGATCTATTTACTATTCGTACCCGAATTTTTTCAGGTAATTTTTTTTGCTGCGCCAGTCGGGGATAACCTTAACAAACATTTCCAGAAATATCTTTTTCTGAAAAAACTCTTCCATATCCCTGCGGGCATACGTGCCCACAATTTTCAGCATATCTCCTTTGGTGCCAATGATGATGTTTTTTTGCGAATCGCGCTCAACAATGATCTCGGCGCTAATACGGTGCAGCTTTTCGCCTTCTACAAATGCGGTTACAATAACCTCGGTACTGTAGGGTATTTCTTTTTTGTATTGTTTAAAGATTTGCGCACGTATCATTTCTGATGCAAAAAACCGGTCGTTACGATCTGTCAAGGCATCCTTTTCATAATAAGCGGGGTGCTCCGGCAGGCTATCTAACACAAAATCCATCACGGCTTTAATGTTGTGATCTAACAGGGCAGATATAGCGTAGATGGCTTTGGGGTTTAATTTTTCCTGCCAGTACGTTACTTTTTCCTTCACCTCTTCCTCGCTGGATAAATCTATCTTGTTGATAAGCACCAGCAATGGGGCGGTTGAGCCTTCCAGCTTTTTAATAACATCCTGCTCGTTAAACTCCTCATGTATATCGGTAACCAGCAATATCAGGTCGGCATCTACAATAGAGCCATCTACCTGGTGCATCATACTTTCGTGTAATGCATAGTGTGGTTTAATAATACCAGGTGTGTCCGAAAACACGATCTGGTAGTCGTCTGTATTAACAATACCCAGTATACGGTGGCGGGTGGTTTGCGCCTTAGGGGTAATTATCGACATTTTTTCGCCCACCAATGCGTTCATAAGGGTTGACTTACCCGCGTTGGGTTTACCAATTATACTTACAAAACCTGCCTTATGCGCCATAAAAAAATAATTAAAATATTATTTGGACTGCAAAGAAACGAATTATATCTTTGCAGTCCAATTAAAAGGAACAGCAAATTGCTTTTTTGACAATTGGAAACAAACATTTCGGAGTTATGCCCGTTATGTATAATACCAAAAAGATAGTGCGGGATGGAGCAGTTGGTAGCTCGTCGGGCTCATAACCCGAAGGTCGTAGGTTCGAGTCCTGCTCCCGCTACCTGAAGAAAGGCCTTGAGTTGAAAAACTTGAGGCCTTATTTTTCTAAAAGCGGATAACCTCACCAAACAGGTTCAAAGCAGATCCTGGTAACAGGAAACAACGTTACAGAGTTTATGACTGTAATAAATTTTAAAGATAGTGCGGGATGGAGCAGTTGGTAGCTCGTCGGGCTCATAACCCGAAGGTCGTAGGTTCGAGTCCTGCTCCCGCTACCTAATCGGACATAACTTGATCATCAAGTCATGTCCGATTTTTTTTGCTCTCAGATTTTTTATAGAGTAATTAAGTTTGCGTTTTTCGAAATCCTGCGGCTTAATAAGAACTTTGATTAAAATAGTTTTGAAGGAATACCAAACCAATAAAGCTGCACGACAACTGGCTTGGATGGCACCATGGATACACCGCCTGGCCTGCCAGGGAAAGGTAAACTATAATTAATTCAAAAAACCTTTTATGAACCATATCATCATCTGGGTTATTTCATTCCTGGCCATTGCCGGTGTTATCATTCGGCCGTTTAAAGTTACAGAAGCTATTTATGCAGTAAGCGGCGCTGGCATGCTGTTAATTTTACAAATGATCAAACCTTTAGACGCAATAAGCGGCGTAGCCAAGGGAATTGATGTTTATTTATTTTTAATTGGGATGATGCTGCTTGCCGAAACAGCGCGTGAAGAAAAACTTTTTGACTGGCTGGCGGCTCATGCCACACGTATGGCTAAAGGTTCTTCAGCCAGGTTATTTTTACTGATCTATATGGTTGGGGTGGTGGTTACTACCTTTCTTTCTAATGATGCAACGGCCGTTGTTTTAACACCGGCCGTTGCGGCCGCAGCAAGATCTGCTAAAGTTCGTAACCCGCTTCCTTATCTGCTTATCTGCGCCTTTATAGCCAACGCAGCATCTTTTGTTCTGCCTATATCTAATCCTGCTAACCTGGTAATATATGGCTCAAAAATGCCTTCGTTATTGCACTGGCTATCACTGTACCTTATTCCGTCAATATGCGCAATAGTAGTAACGTACTTTATGCTTTATATAACCCAGCGCAAGTGCTTTAAAGATAAAATTGCAACCGAAATTATATTGCTGGATTTATCGCCCGGTGGTAAAACAGCGTTTATAGGCATAGGCGCAACAGCCGCAGTTTTATTATTAGCCTCTGCAATGGATATTCAATTAGGGTTACCAACCGCTGTTACCGGCATTATTACAACCGGCATAGTACTATTAAAAGCTAAAAAAAGTCCGTTAATAGTTATTAAAGGTGTTTCCTGGGCTGTATTACCTTTAGTAGCGGGGCTGTTTATTATAGTTGAGGCCCTAAGTAAAACAGGGCTTGTACAGCATTTAACAGGCGCTTTAAATACTGCCATATCGCATTCTTCAACAGGTGCTGTTTGGCTTAGCGGCTCGGCGGTAGCAATGGTTTGTAACCTGATGAACAACCTACCTGCAGGGCTTATTGCCGGCAATGTATTACAAAATGCCCATGCCCCCGAGTTAATTAAAAGTTCGGTTTTGATAGGGATAGATCTTGGACCAAATTTATCTGTAACCGGGTCTTTAGCCACAATATTGTGGATTGTAGCGCTTCGAAGAGAAAATCAGGAGGTAAGTGCCTGGACATTTTTAAAGTTAGGAAGCGTTATCATGACCAGCGCATTAATAGCCGCACTGGCGTCCTTATTTATATAACTTCTAATATTTAAGATCTTAAATACCCTATAATAATATATAAGCATTAATAATAAGCCCCTCAGGTAAATCTAAGGGGCCTGTTATCACAACGTATACCGATTTATTTTAAACCGTAATTAAGGTATCCGCCATCAACAACTATTTCGGTACCAGTAATAAAGCTTGCATCCTCAGACGCCAGGAACAATACAGTTTTAGCGATCTCATCAGGGTCGCCCAATCGTTGTATAGCTGTAGCAGCGGCTAAATGTGACTTAGCTTCTGCAGGCACAGCGTTTTCTAAGCCAGGTGTTTGAATTGGGCCGGGGCTAACAATGTTTACACGGATCTTTCTTTCGGCCAATTCGTTCGCTGCTATTTGGGCAATTTTATTTAATGCGCCCTTGGTTGAAGAGTATACACTGGCACCCAGGTTAGAAGCTGTTGCAACTGTTGATGAGGTAAATAAAACCGAAGCGCCACTTGCCAAATACGGAATTAATTTTTGCAGGGTGAAGAAGTGCCCTTTTACATTAGTATTAAATTGGGCATCAAAATCAGCTTCGGTCACTTGTTCAATGGGCGCAAATACCGCTATTCCCGCGTTCAGGAACAGAACATCTATATTTTTTCCTGTTTCTAAGACTGCTTTTTCAAGGATTGTAATATCTGCCAGCTTGGAGGTGTCAGAAATTACTGTTTTTAATTGCGGACTATTGATCTCTGTGGCTGCTTTTTCCAAATTAGAGGCATTTCTTCCGGTGATCCATACATTTGCACCTGCGTTAATAAATGCTTTTGCGGTGGCCAAGCCAATGCCTGTGGTGCCGCCTGTTATTACTACGTTTTTATCTGTAAAATTCATGATTAATTTTCTATTGTTTAGGATACAAACATAGGCAGTAAAGATTTATTTTAGTTACTTTGTAACCAAAAGTAACAGTAACATTTGGGTAACAAGGTAACTTATGGCTGACAACATATGCCTGGTAGGGCACAAAAAAGAGATCATGGCGGTGCATGACGCTATGGACGTATTGAGCGGAAAATGGAAGATCTCCATCATTTCCTCTATTTGTTATTATAACGAAAGAAGGTTTTCGGATATTTTGAGTGATGTAAGCGGCATATCCAACAAGATGCTAAGTAAAGAGCTAAAGGAACTGGAGGTAAACAAGCTCATTAAACGAAGTGTGATAGATACCCAGCCCGTAACCGTTAAATATAACTTAACAGAGTATGGCAGAACACTACAAACCATTATTAACAACCTTGCTGATTGGGGTATGGAACACCGTAAAGTGATTACGGGGCGGTAATTCCAATAGCTAAATATCTCGAGGGAAAAAGAATGACAAAGTAGAGCTTACATATTTATTCGTGTTCAAAGTTGTTTAAATACCTTATTCTGTTAAATTAGCAAAAACTGAGTTTATGCTGCGCAACCTCTTGTTAGTCACTTATCGTAACTTAATTAAAAATAAAGCTTACACGTTAATCAATGTCGTTGGCTTAAGCCTGGGTATTGCGGCATTTATTGTAATAAGTGCCTACGTGCATTTCGAGAAAAGTTTTGATAATATGTACCCCGATGGCAATAACATCTATAGGGTAGAAAGCCAGTTTTACCGCGGCAACGAACTTACCGATAGCTGGGCCACGGCATCTAACGGTTACGCTAAAGCCATGTATAATAACCTGCCGGGTATTGCCAGCTATTCGCGCATCAGCTGGAATAATAACGAAAGGGATGTACGTTATCAAAACATTAAATTCCGCGAAAAAAGGGTTTGTTATGCCGATAGTAATTTTGTATCGTTTTTTGCGCTGCCTTTAATTATAGGGGATGCTAACACGGCTTTAAAAAATATTAATAGCGTAGTTATTTCAGAGGCATCTGCCAAAAAGTACTTTGGTAATGCTTATGCCGCCATGGGTAAAACCATGCAGATCTCGTCGCAATTTAACAGCAACCCTTGTATGGTAACGGGTGTTTTTAAAGATCTGCCTGTAAATTCAACCTTGCAGTTTAATATGCTGATATCTTTTGCCACCGCGCCCGACTGGGTGAAGGAGTTTTGGTACCAGCAGGATAATTACACCTTTCTTAAATTAAAGCCCAACGCATCGCCTGCGGCTATAGAAGCGCAGTTCCCGGCGATGGCAGAGCGTTATAAAACCGAAAAGCCTTTAAAAGAACTTAAATGGAGCGTGCAGCTTGTCCCCTTGCCCAACATCCATTTAAACACCATTAAACCATACGAAATGGAGGTAAAGGGAAACCGCAGCGCTGTAAACTTTTTGCAGATAATGGCCTACGTTATTTTGCTGATAGCCTGCATCAATTATATTAACCTGGCTACTACCAAATCTGTAGACAGGGCCCGCGAGGTGGGTATCAGAAAAGTAAGCGGTGCGCATACCTCACAGCTTATCTTGCAATTTTTTATAGAATCGTTTATCATCAATTTTATTTCGCTTGGGTTTGCTGCCGTGTTGGTTATCATAATTCAATATCTGTTACAGCAGATATCCGGCGACAGCCATACCTACCAGTTATTAATAGATGCAGGCTTGGTAGTTAAAATAGCGCTTGTATTTACAGGCAGCGTATTACTATCCGGTATTTACCCGGCAACAGTATTATCCAGGCTTAAACCTATCAAGGTGCTTAAGGGGCGCTTTGCCTTTTCTAAAAGTGGGGTATGGCTACGTAAAGGGATGGTTACTTTTCAGTTTGCAGCTTCGCTGTTACTATTGGCCGGCACACTGGCTGTTTACAGGCAGCTTAACTTTATGAACAGCCAAGGAACAGGTATTAACTTAAAACAAACAATTGTACTTAAGGCGCCGTCTAACACCGATAATTACCTGCAAAAAGTTAATGGCTTTAAAAGCAGCACGGCAAACCTTGCTGGTGTGCAGGAGGTAAGTATATCTGGCGCGGTGCCTGGCAAGCAAGTAGCTATGGCTGCTGCCTGCCGCAGATATGGTACATCAAAGGCTGATGAACGCACCTACGATATGCTGCGTGTTGACTTTGATTTTATGAAGATGTACGGTTTGCAGCTTATTGCAGGCCGTGGGTACGATAGCAGTAACCCTGCCGATTCTACCAAGCTTATTTTGAACGAAGCGGCAGTTAAACAATTTGGCTTTGCTTCCGCTCAGGATGCAGTAGGAAAAAAGATCTGGGTAGAATCTTTAGACAAAGAACCCAACGAGGTGATAGGGGTGATAAAGGATTATCATCAGCAATCTTTAAAGGATGCATACTTTGCCACCGTGCTTTTTATGGACCCCAAGCTTACCTGGGTTCCGCTTAAGTTTATATCTGTAAAGGTAAACCAGGCGCAATTAACCCAAATAAACCAAAGCCTGGCCCAAACATGGGCCCAGTACTTCCCCGATTCGGCCTTTGATTATTTTTTCCTGGATGATTTTTACGCCCGCCAATACGAGCAGGATGTGCATTTTGGGCAGGTGTTTATGCTATTCTCGTCTATGGCAGTGGTGATAGCCTGCCTGGGGCTGTTTGGCTTAACATCTTACTCTACCGCCCGCCGCCGTAAAGAGATAGGCGTACGCAAGGTATTAGGCGCATCGGCACAAAGTATTGTACAGATGCTTACTAATGATATGCTGAAACTTATTATAACAGCTAGTGTAATAGCTATCCCCTTAGCCGCAGTTATCATTTATCAATGGCTGCAGGGTTATGCCTTTAAGGTGCAGATAGCCTGGTGGCAATTTGTGCTGCCCGTAATTGTATTGATGCTGATATCCTTTTCGGCCACTATTTACCTTACCTACAAAGCAGCACAAACCAATCCCGTAAAAACGCTACGGGACGAGTAGGTGGGTGATTTTAATAAATTAAAGCAGGGCTTTAGTGGATCTTATTTTTATGAAAAAATATAAGACACCTTACGCCAAAGTCTGGCTAAAAAAATCAATCGTGCGTTTCCAGGCAAGCTCTGCGGCGGTTTTATCGTAACGCGGTGTCGTATCATTATGAAACCCGTGATTGGCGCCCTCATAAATAAAGGCCTGGTACTTTTTTCCATTTGCCTTTAAGCCAGCTTCGTAAGCCGGCCAGCCCTCGGTTATGCGGGTATCCAGCGAGGCGTAGTGCAACATCAGCGGAGCCTTAATTTTGGGCACATCTTCGGCAGCGGGTTGGCTACCATAAAACGGTACGGCCGCTGCCAGATCAGGCACGCGAACGGCCATCATATTGGCAATGCCTCCACCATAACAAAAACCTACAACACCAACCTTGCCATTACAGTCGGGATGCTTTTTAAGGTATTCGTAGGCCGCTATAAAATCTTCCTGCATCTCTTTTTGGTCGCGTTTGCTTTGCAGGGTACGGCCCTCATCATCGTTACCGGGGTAGCCACCCAGTGGGGTTAAGGCATCGGGCGCCAGCGAAACAAAACCTGCCAGGGCAGCCCTTCTGGCCACATCTTCAATATAAGGATTTAGTCCGCGGTTTTCGTGTACTACTATGATGCCGCCAAGCTTCTTTTTAGCATCAATTGGTTTTGATAATAATGCCTTAATGGTTTTACCACCCTTGGGCGAATCGTAATTAATATAGCCTGATTTTAAACGTGGGTCGTCTGCAGTTATTTGTACATTGCCTTTATAATCGGGCATCAGGAAACTCATTAATGCTGGTACGGTTAAACCGCCAACTGCATAAAGTGATAGTTTCTCTAAAAAGCCGCGCCTATCCAATCGGTTATGCGCATAATCATCATACAGATCAAATACTTCCTGCTTAACGTTTTCCTTTATTATCTGGCTCATAATTAACTGGTTTATTCAAATATAGTAATTATCAACAATGGCTTTATACACAATCTGTAACACTATCGCTACCCGGAAATTGTTAGTAAGAGATTAATAAAGTAAAGTGAATGCGCTATGGAATAGTATTTGTTAATATCCGCATAAACAAACACCGTGAAAGATAAAACCATAAAAACAGCTGCCAGGATCCTTTTAGGTGCTAACCTCATATTTGCGGGTATTAGCCACTTAACATTTGCCCGTAAAGCTTTTAAAGCACAAGTGCCCAATTGGGTGCCATTAAAAAAAGACGATACCGTTTTATATTCAGGCGTGGCAGAAATTGCATTAGGTACTGCGCTTGTATTTACAACAGAAAAACATCAGAAAAGCGTAGGCAAGGCGGCGGCCGCGTTTTTTACAGGTGTTTTCCCGGGTAATATCTCCCAATATACTCATCGCCGAAGCGCCTTTGGCCTAGATACGGATACGAAAAGATTGGCTAGATTATTTTTTCAGCCGGTGCTGGTTTATTGGGCGCTAAAAAGTACCAACAACCTTAAATAATTATATAACGAAGCCTTATCAAATTTGATAAGGCTTCGTTATATGAATTTAAACTTTTATGGTTAAGCTATAAGTGTTTGTATTTTACTAACTAATTGATCCATATCAAACGGTTTAGATATATAGTCGGTAGCACCAGACGCTTTAGCTATGTGGCTACCTTCTGTACTGGCAGATATAACAATTACCGGTAATTTTGCGGTAAACGGGTTGTCGCGCAATGCTTTAAGAACCTGATCTCCGGACAATACCGGCATCCAAAGATCAAGCAATAACAAATCTGGTTTCTGCTCTTTGATCACATTATAAACATTTAGGCTATTCTTTTCGGGTATAATATTAAACCCTTCTTCTTCTAATACAAATTCCAACATATCTAATATGCCTTCATCATCATCACAAATCAATATTTTTTTGCTCATTTAGGTTGGGTTATCGGAAGTGTAAAACTAAAATTCGAACCATGGTTTTTTTCGCTTTCAACCCAAATGGTACCACCATGGTTTTTTATTATTTCGGCGCATATATAAAGGCCTATGCCCATGCCCGGGAAACGCTGTTGTATTTCACCAACCCTAAAAAATCTTTCAAATACCTTCTTTTGATCTTCGTGGCTTATACCCATACCATTATCTGTAACAGATACTTTTAAAAAATCGCTTACACGAGATAAGTAAACGTTGACCTCATGCTCTTCGGGCGAGTACTTAATGGCGTTAGATAACAGATTATTCAATACCTGTACAATGTGCGATTCGTCGCCAATGTAGGTAACGCCTGTGCTCCCGCTAAGTATAATTTTATGGGTTTTTGTAGCCGATTGTATATTTTCTATGGACTCAATAACCATTTTATCAAAGTCGAACGGCTCTTTATGTAATTCGATATTACCGGTTTGTATGCGCGAAACATCCAGCAATTCAGATATCAGGTTATTTAAACGCGTAATGTAAACACCTGTTTTGTGCAATACGTTTTTAAACTTTTCGCTTGCGTTTGCCGGTAGTAATCTGTCCATTACTTGTACGTAACCCTTTATGGTAGTAAGCGGGGTTTTTAATTCATGGCTGGCTATAGATAAAAAATCATCCTTTCGGCGCTCAATCTCTCTTCGCTCGGTAATGTCTTCAATGGCAATCAAAATCCTGTCTTTAAATTTCCCCTCTAATTCTATACGATGGGCATTTAAAAGCATTAATTTTTTACCAATGTGCGGAAAATCATGCTCTACTTCAAATTCTTCAACAGGATTATTTGTTGGCAATATATTTTCGAGTAATTCCTTTAAAGCAGGTATATCCCACTGTCCGTTACCTAAATTATACAACAATTTATTTTCGGTTTCTTCACGGCTTACCTTAAACGTTTTAATAAAATGGTCGTTGACACTTAATACTTTAAAATCAGGATTGAGTACTACCAGGCTTTCCCTAACGGTTTCAACAATACTTGCCAGATAATCCTCGTTTTCTTTTAAACTTTTGGTTCGCTCTTCTATTCTGCGTTCCATCTGTTCCTGGTGCTGTTTTAACTCATATTCAACGTTTTTACGACGGGTAATGTCGTTTTGTACGCCCACAAAATAGCACACCTTCCCCTCAGCGTTCATAATTGGCGACATGTATAATTCGTTCCAAAATAAAGTGCCGTTTTTTTGATAATTACGTATTTCAACCACACAGGTTTCACCTTCTATTACAGCCTGTCGTAATATTTCACGTTCTTTTTGGTTACGGTCATCCTTTTGCAAAAAGCGACAATTGTGCCCAATTATCTCTTTACGTTTATAACCAGTCATACGTTCAAATGCTGAATTACAATAAATTATAGGATTATCCGGCTGCTGGTGATCGGTAATAATAATTCCGGATATAGAAGCATCCAGCGCCTGAGTCATGAGCTCAAAATCCTGTTCAGATGTGTTTTGGGAGAATGCAAAGTTCCCTTTATTTAAACTGTCCAATTTTTAATATATATATGTAGTTATCTGCTAATAATAAGCCATAACAACAAAAAACCCGCCATAGTTTACAGGATGCCCTAAAACAATGGTTTGATAAACAGGAAAATCAAAAAAAACTCTGGCAGGGATGGATCAACGGGAAGATTTGGCGTCAACAATTTCTTGTTTTTCGGTAACTTTTTTCCAAATAGAATATGCGCCGTAAGTAAATATCAGGCCAATTAAAATATAAACCCAAAAAGGAATATTGCGCCCAACTATCATGATGTATACGTAAGGGATGGTAAAGCAAACGCCGGCAAGCAAAACAAGCGTAAGAAAAGGCTTTTTAGCACGTATATTTTTCAGAACAAAGCCCAGCAGCGTAAAGCATGATACCTTACTTATAAAATAAAGGCTACCCAATGTAAGCGGATCAACATCGTGCTTTTCACCAAGGCTGATAACCCATTCTTTAAATTGCGTAAGATAATCCATCATTACCTGCAATATAAGCATAACCTTTTAACACCCGTAAAATAATTTATGGTGCAAGGCCTTGCTTTCTTTTACTGTTTAAGTATTTGCGTACAGGTATATCATAAATTACCATTACCAACCAGGCAATTCCAACTAATAAAAATAGCGATGTTATAATAATTAAAGCTAACTGTCCCTCACCCGGTTTATGACTGGCGTAATAGTTAGCAAATGCCCATATAGCCGCGTAATGCGTCATATACAATGGGTAGGAGATATTCCCCGAGAAGTTGCAAAGTTTTTTTAGCCGTTGCGACAATGTAGCACCTGCCCCTAAAGCAATAAGCAGCGGGAAATAAAAAATTACAATAAATGGCTCGGTAAGCCAGTTCCATTTATTAAAAGGCATTAAAAACGCCAGTGCCAGCAATACCGCTAAACCGGTAAAACCCAATTTGTTTTTAATGATCCAGTTAGCGCGGTAAATGAGCAGGCCTGCCAAAAATGAATAGCTGATTCGTACGCTGCCATCCCAAAAGGTTGAGCCGCCCCAGCCACCCATGATATTACCTGCACGATAAGTAACCACAAAAATACCTATAGCAGATAGAATAGTTAGTATCAGCAGCCATTTACGCGCAAATCTATAAAGGACTAATGCATAAACAACATTGGCTATATATTCCCAAAATAATGACCAGGCAGGCGCATTAAAGCCGAACAGGTTGAATGCACGGTCCTGCATAAGGGGTAAGGGTATCATCAATACCGAACAAACAAAGAATAGGGCAATTTTACCCGTGCTGTAAGTTTGGGGTAACACGCTAAACGGATCAAATAAATAAGCAATTAAGCCTAACACAGACCCAAGCACAACTAGTGGGTGCAAACGAATTAACCTTGATTTTAGAAATTCCCATACACCCATTTTGCCCACACGGTCGTCATAAGCATAGCCAATAACAAACCCGGAAAGGCAAAAAAAGAAATCGACCGCCAGAAAACCGTGACCGATAAAATCCTGACTGTAATCGGTATAGGCCACCTCCATAAAATGGAAGGTTACCACAGCTATTGCAGCTATGCCCCTTAAGCCATCCAGTATTTGGAAATGTTGTTTACTTTTTAATATTGCCGGTGTTATAATTGACATGTGTTAGACGATGATTACCAAAAATATCATTTAAATGCGCTAAATCTTATTTAACAATTGCCTTTAAGGCATCAACTTTATCTGTTGAGAGAATATCTGCCTGCAATTCCATCAGCTTTTGCCAACCGGCTATATTATCCGGCGCAGCCCAAAACCTTATTTTTTTACCGGATGCATGTACTGCGTTAATAACAGATCGCAACACCTTTTCATCAGTTAGCGACAGTGCCCCTTTGCCCCGCCATTTCGAGTAGTTCTTAAAATTCAGGCTTACCTGTGCTACCCTTTTCCACTGTTCTGCCGTATGGGGCCGTTGCAGGTCATCATCAAAAGAGATAAAAGCAGGGTAGTTTTGATACAACGCAGGCGGCGGACGGTTGCCGGTAATAATTATACTTAGAGGGTTTTGATTATTGTTTCTGATTAGATGTTTTAGGGGTTTCAATTCTTGTAGCAGTTCTGTAAGGACTGGCTCATACTCACCTTTAATATCTATTACTAAATTAAGCGGCCGTGGGCTGGTTTGCATTGTTTTGATAATAGCATCCAGATACATTTTTTGCAGAGAGCGTTGCAGAGATAATTCGGTAGTATCGTGTGCTACCAGCAATTGCCCGTTGCGCAGATAAACATCTGCCTCTATAGCCCCCACTCCGGCATTAAACGCCTGATAAAATGCATTAGGCCGCGAGTAATCGTTATGCGAATGGATGCTGGCCGGGGTGTACTTGGGCTGCGCAAAACTAATAGCAGATATTATAAGCAGGGATAAGGAGAATGATAGTTTCAACATAGCGGGCATATTGCCAATTTAAAGATGATAAATTTACTTAGGCAAATTTTGAAGATTTATTACAGGGGGCATAATGCCGGGCAAAATATCTAAAGTTGTGTTTAACGGGGTTGCAGCTTTAAAAAAACCACCGTTTTTAAGATAAAATTTGCTACCTGATACACCACCGGCATAATCTTTACGGTAATTTTTCCGCGCCGCTTCATCGCCGGTAAAAGTAGCATGGCTTATAGGTAACCACCTGCCGCTACTATCGGCAACCCATTGATTGGTGTAGTAAGCAAGCCGTGTTTTATTACCATTTTCTGGTTCAAAATTCTCTAAGAATGAATGTAGGCTTTTTAAATAAGTGCTGGTTTTAGGTCTGCTAAAACTGGCAATTAACCACCATTTGCCTGCTGCTACATCTTTAAACCAGGCGGTATAAGTAGTGGTGCTCGTTTCCTTATCGGGCTGCGCCTTTAACAAAAACGCGTATTTTTTGCCCGCTTGCCAAGGGTAAAGCATATAGCTTTGCCCGCCAGAGCCCTCATCTCCAAAAACTCCGCCATGTACCTTATTGCCTTTATTGATAAGCTTAATACGCAGGCTATCAGGTATGCTGTTTGGGTCATCGGTATTAAAAGGGCTCCATACCGAAAACAGTATCCGCCGCTCGGTGGCAGAATTCACCTGCATACCAAAATATCCCTCTTTAAAGCCATTGGCCATAAAGTAAGAACCAATTACGTCCATTTTATGTGGCACTAAAATTTCGTTATAAAACCATTGTACGTTGTTTTTTACAGTATCGGGTGCTTTATAATTTAAATGAACCGATGGCCCCCTACGGCCAAAATGATAGGATGAACCTGGCACTACATAAGTAAGCATATTATCCGGCTCTACTCCGTCAACTATCAAATCTGTAACTTGTGCATAAACGCTGTCTGTTTTGGTAATGCCCTTCAATTCCATTTTTAAATATCCCGTGCGGCTAAGGTTTATTGTGCCTAAACTAATGGTATCAAAAGTGTTGTTGCTTACTTTTTGGGTAAACATAACACCGGCCACATTGGCGGTAATAGTACTTTTACCAGCCGGTACGCGCAGCCGTAACGCCAGTTTTAACGATTGGGCTTTATTTATCCCAAAATATATATTGGCAACCTGTGTTTTATTGGTCCATTGGGTTAAGCCGGCATCTGTAATGCTGGCCTTCCCGGAAACCCATGCATTGCCGCCAAGCGGAATAACTACTTTAGTTGTTTGGCTAAATACGGATGTTATTGCATTAAAAAGAATTGCGATGGTAATGAAAATTATTTTTTTCATACAAACAGGGATAAAATCAAAATGCTAAATATATATCAAGTACATCCAAAAAGCAATTGGAAGTACGTACACTAATAATAACCGGATATGGTTATTTGGCATCCAGCTTCTAACTTTTCTGCCACTAAAAGCAAAGTAAAAACCTCAAACACCCCAGCTTTCGTTATTTGATATCTAAAACATCTCAATTCTTACACTTATCCTTGCCGTTCTTCTTTAAAAATAACTATTAGGTGAGAATTATTATAATATATCGCCAAACAATAAAATAAATTCTTTCAAAACTTTAAATCCTATACTATAAGGCCTTATTTTTTCAAAATAATTCGGCTTATTTAAAGATATTTATAAAAAATTGTGTTTTTTGTTGATAATATGATTTTAATATTACTATTTTAGCGTATGCGATTTAAATATTTTAATTACGCTTTAACGATTGGTAATAGATTTAATGCTTTTACGGCATTAAAGCATGTATCATTTATAAGTTTTAAGAATTCAATCACACAACTACTACCAAATAATGATATCAAAAGGATAAATACTATTAAAACAACTCATATTTACGATAAACAGATAGAAAATGTGCTAGAAAACACCAACATTTTATCTTATTTTCATCAAAACTACCCACAACCTGCTTTAAACACCGCGACAGTTTATATAAATAGCTCTGATCAAAAGTCTGTTTCAACGGCATCAGCATACGGTTTGCACACCATGCTGGTGCCATTATGTAAACAACACCCCCGACGAAATAATAAGCATCATATTTAAATTATTGATACAAAATACTGACCTAACTAAACTAACTATTAACTAACTAATCCTAATTCACTTAAATCAACAAAATGAAAAAAATTGTACCCTTTGGAATCCTCGTTATCGTGGTGATACTGGCATTTATGTATCCGGGTAACGTGGCGGCAGCAAAACCTGCAACAACTTACAATGGTGCCGACATTGCCTGGATGCTTATTTCAACTGCGCTTGTGTTATTGATGACACCGGGCCTTGCCTTCTTTTACGGGGGTATGGTACGCAAAAAAAACGTTATATCTACCATGTTACAAAGCTTTGTTTGTATGGGCCTTATCACCATCATTTGGGTAGTATTTGGCTTTAGCATGGCTTTTGGTACCGATGTTGGCGGCTGGGGTATTATTGGTAACCCCAAATCATTTTTCATGATGCAGAACACTTTAGGTGTAGCCTGGTTAGGTGGTACTATTCCGGTTATACTTTTTGCCATGTTCCAGTTAAAATTTGCGGTTATTACGCCCGCGCTTATTACCGGTGCATTTGCAGAACGTATCCGTTTCAATTCTTATTTGATCTTTATTACCCTATTCATCGTTATTATATATATCCCGCTTGCGCATGCAACCTGGCACCCCGAAGGAATTTTCTTTAAGTATGGTGTATTAGATTTTGCAGGTGGTACCGTGGTACATATGTCTGCAGGTTGGGCTGCACTGGCATCAGCATTATATCTAAAAAAACGTACCGGTGCCGAAGAAATTCACACTCCTGCGCGTATCAGTTATGTAATATTAGGCACAGGCTTACTTTGGTTTGGCTGGTTTGGTTTCAACGCAGGTTCTGCATTAGGTTCTGGTGAACTGGCTGCTACTGCACTGGCTACTACAACCACCGCGTCTGCTGCGGCTGCCATGTCATGGATCTTCTTTGATATATTAAGGGGCAAAAAACCATCTGCAATGGGCGCTTGTATTGGTGCAGTTGTAGGTTTGGTTGCGGTAACACCTGCTGCAGGCTTTATCACTGTATCAAGCTCGCTAATTGTGGGTATTGTTGCTGCGGTTATAAGTAACCTGGTAGTTTTATGGAGAAGCAAAACCAATATTGATGATACTTTAGATGTATTCCCTTGCCATGGTGTGGGTGGTATGGTAGGTATGTTAATGACCGGGGTTTTTGCTACCAAATCTGTTAACAGTTTAGGTGCAGAAGGCTTGGCTTACGGCGAAACTACCCTGTTTGTTAAACACGTTGTTGCCTTAGTTGCTGTATCGGCATTTGCTTTTGTAGGTGCATTTATCCTGCTAAAAGTAACCGACCTGATAAGCCCGCTACGTGTTACCCCTGAAGAAGAAATTGCAGGCTTGGATATAACCCAACACGACGAAGAACTATAATAACTAACTATACTGACTAACTAACTAAAGAAGAAAAAGGGGTGCGAAAGCATCCCTTTTTTGGTTTAACACTCCTCCGAGCTGTCTTTTCGAACGATAGTGAGAAATCCTGTTCGGAGTGGTTTATAGCCGACATACATAATCCAACTTGACATTTCGAACAAGATTTCTCTTCGCACTTCCGCACTTTCTCGCCCGCCGCTCATCGAAATGACAATTTAATTTATATTAGTGGTTATGTGGAACTATAACTATTATACCTATATCTTAACCAATCGTGATAAAAATGTTTTGTATGTAGGCGTTACAAATGATTTGACCCGGCGACTTCAAGAACATTGGGAAGGAAAAGGAAATGGAACTTCTTTTACATCAAAATACTACTGTTACTATTTGGTCTATTATGAACATTTTTCAAAGGTTGAACATGCGATTGAACGTGAGAAAGAGATCAAGAAGTGGCGCAGGGAAAAGAAGGATACTTTAATCACATCTGTCAATCCTAATTGGCGATTTCTAAATGATGAAATAAATCAGGAGTAATTCGACGTCGCATCGTTTAACCCCAGCCCTGCACCATTATTTAACACCCATTTACCATCCACCATCAGCGGCATTTGGTAAGGGTTATTAACAGTAAGCAGCGGCCCATCCAGATCAGCCCAATCGCATTGCGGGGCAAGGGCGGCAGCAGCCAGGGTTGCGCAACTGGTTTCACTCATGCAGCCTATTAATACCTTTAAACCCAATTCACTGGCCCTATCTATCATTTGCTTGGCCTCATACATCCCGGCAGATTTCATAAGTTTAACATTGACACCATGATAAACGCCTTTGGCAGCATCCACGTCTGCCAGGCGCTGTACGGCTTCATCGCCAATAATGGGGATAGGGCTATGTTCGGTTATCCAGGCGTTGCCATCTATATCTGTTTTAAGCATGGGCTGCTCTATCAGTTGTACCCCTTGCTCCTGTAGCCAATAGATCAGGTCCAGGCTTTGTTGGCGGTCTGTCCAGCCCTGGTTGGCATCCACATAAAGCGGCACATTGGTAACCGAACGAATGGTTTGAATTAACGCTTTATCACTATCCCGGCCCAACTTTACTTTGATCACTTTAAGGCCTTCAGCCTCTTTTACTTTTTGCAAAATAATTTCTTTGGTATCTATACCGATGGTATAGCTGGTTACCGGCATTTTTGCAGGATCGCTGCCGAGCATTTGCCAGCATGGTTTGCCTTGTAGTTTACCATCCAGATCATGCAGCGCAATATCAACAGCGGCTTTTACAGCGGGCTGCCCGGGCGCAATGCTATCCAGGTAGGCGATTATAGCCGGATAATCAAATGGGTATTTAAATTGGCTAATATCTACCTTGTTCAAAAAAGCTGTGGCAGTTTGGTGGCTTTCGCCCATGTAGGGCACCATAGATGCTTCGCCGTAACCTGTTTGGCCTTCATGTGTTAGCTGCACCAGCATTAACGGCGTGCTTGTACGCGAAAATTTAGCGATGGTGAAGGTGTGCTTTAATAATAGCTCGAAGGGTTGATAAGTAAGCTGCATGTCAATAATATCAAAGCTAAAAACATTAAGTTAAATCCTGCTTATCTTTGCGGCCATGCCGGCACAAATTTACGCACCGTTCGAACGTTTTAACTTTAGTAACCGCAACTGCTTTTTAACAGGGGCTACTCTACAAAGCGAGGAAGAAAAGATACAGGTTTTTCCGCAATGGCTGATGAGTATGTATGGCCTGGAAGACCAGCCCTTTAAACTGCTGGACGAAAGCATCGCTACTTACAAAGATTTGAAGATCCCATGCTCGGCATCCATTAACGAGGAGTTTTTAGAACCGCTGGAGAACGAGATAGCTGCTGCCTTTGCCGGCGGTTACGAGGGCGTAATAGCCTTAAACGAACTTAAACTTTTCCAATGGACCAGCAAGTTGTTGTACGGTATCATTTTTAACGAGATACAATCGGGTATAAAAATGATGCATGCCCAGGGCGAGGAATTTAATATATCGCAGGCCATTATCCATAAATTTAGCCACCTGCATTTAATGCTGCAAAGCATTAACCTGCCTATCCATTTTGAAGAGTTTAAGCCTTATAGCCTATTTGTTTTTAAGGTAGATAATACGCCTGCCGAATTTGGCTATCGCGATGAGATAAACACCCAAACCTTTGCCCTTCGTATTAAAGATTTTGGCATTGTGCTTTGCCTGCAGGATAATAACGCCAACTTTAGCTATCACCGCAAAATATACGACCAGATTAAGGACGACCTACTGCACCCTATACAGTTTGAGGAGTTTAGCGGGCGTGTATTTTATAGCAACTACCTTTTTAACCGCCTGCCCGAATATAATATTTTACCCGTTGGCGAGGATGTTTATATAGAAGATATGCCCCTGCGCGGTATAAGCAGCAAACCCTTATTTGATGAATGGCAAAACAAAACCTACGGCCAGGTATTAGAAAACTTTTGGAAAAACTGGGGTTTCCTGTTGTTAGAGATCATTAAAAACCCCGAAAAACCTGTAAGTTTTTTGTTTGACGAAGCCGGCAGTAAAATAGACGGCAGCACCATTGAGTTACAACGTTAAAACTGCTGTATAAACTCGTTAATAATATTATGATGCAGCGCAAAGGTGATCACAATACCGCTGATGGCGCCGTACAAGTGGGCATCGTGGTTTACATTGTCCCGCGCATGCTTGGATGCAAAATGGCAATACACCAGGTATAAGATTCCAAAGATCCATGCGGGGATAGGGATGGGTATAAATATCAGCCCCATTTGCGCCGTGGGCGCAAACATGATGAAGCTAAAAATTACCGCACTTATGGCACCTGATGCACCCAAACTATTATACCAAATATCCTCTTTGTGTTTTTGGATAGATGGCAGGTCGCTTAATATCAAACTTAAAACATACAGAACCCCAAACTGCCAGTGACCCAATAATGCTTCCAACTGAAAAGCAAAAAAGTAGTAGGACAGCATGTTAAAAAACAAGTGATTCCAGTCTTTATGAATAAGGCCGCTGGTGATAACCGTATAAACCCTTTGCCCGCGGGATACGCCGTAGGGGTTCAAAATAAATTGCGCGTAAATATTCTCGTTAGAAAAAGCCCACAGCGATGTAGCCAACGTAATTACAAATATGACAGACGCCACGGGGGCCGTCAGGAAAAGTTCCATCATCTAAGGTCGAGTTTAGTATTGGTTAAAAGCCTTCCTACCGGGTAACGTAAAAAGGTTTTCTCAAAGTATGGCGAGTTACGATAAACCCAGTTTACCTGCCCGCCGGCGCTTGCCGCCAGTTTAGGATCGCCAGCTTTGGCTTCATCCAGTTTTTTGCGCAGTTCCGGGTCTTTTTTTAACAGGTCGGCAGCCACATCTTCAAACACGTAATCAGAAAAGTATTCTTTTTGGCCCAGGATGCTGTCAAAAAAGTTCCAGGCAAAAAAGGAATCCACACCTTGCGGTTCCAGCGTTTCTACAATGTAACGGTTAATAGGTTGGTTAACATAAACCACGTAATCGCCCTCATAAAACTTTATTTTGGCATCTACCGGGTTTAGCTTAACATTGGTGTGCATGTAATGACCTTCAAACGGCCTGGTACCTGTTTTGTAATCGCCTATATAATACATTTGCAGGCTTAGTGTGGTATCATGCGCCAGCTGACTCATGGCTACTTTATTTAGCTTAAGCAGATCGATAACCTTGCCCCATGCCTGGGGTATAATATAGGCAACGGGCTTATCTGCTGTTGCACTGGCTTTATAAGTATTAAAAAACTTTATAGTTTTACTGTACGGCTTATTTCTATCATAATATAAACGCCTTAGCCCGCTTACGTCGCTGGGTTTATATTCGGCGGCATAACCTTTAAAGTTTATGGTGTCTACCTTACTATCATCAAGCACCCAATTCAGGGCAAATGTTTTTTGCTGGCTCACTTCCGCATCCACACGTTTTTTCATCGTACCTAACAGGGCGGCATCGCGCTGGCAAATACCTATCAAGTTTTGCATAAAGGCATACGTTGCCCAAACGCGCTTATCAAAAGGCTTAAGCATGTGCGTTTCGGTCATGTAGCTAATAATGTTATGCTGGGCTGCGTAACCGGTAGAAAACCGTGGCGTTTCCATAAAACTTACGATGCCCGAATCGGGCAGTCCCTGTTCGCCGGCGCCATAAGGTATCATTTCCCAACCATCCTTTTTCATGCCTTTGTATAAGTCGGGCGTTAGGGTTTTATCCGTATAAGCTGCCAGTACGGGGTTTTGCTTGTCCTTTTGTGTTTCAATCAGCGTCATCACGTACTGATAGTCTGCTCCATCGCTGGTATGGTTATCCAACAAAACCTCGGGCTGCCAGGTGTTTAAGATCTGGGCAAAAGCCAAAGCATTTTTACTGTCGGACTTGATAAAATCGCGGTTAAGATCAAGGTTACGATAGTTGCCCCTAAAGCCATAAGCACGCGGCCCGTTCTGGTTAGCGCGCGATGTGCCCCTGTTCATATTACCATCAATATTATATAGCGCTATAAAACAAAGCACAACATCTTTAGGCAACTGATTCTTTTTAAGCAGATCGCGCACCAGCATCATACTGGCATCAATACCCTCGGGCTCGCCTGGGTGGATACCGTTGTTTATCAGCAAAACACGCTTGTTTTGCTTCTTGATCTGCGCCGGGTCAAACACCTTGTCTTTTGATAATACAACCAAAGTTAACGGCTTGCCAATATCTGTAGAGCCATAATTAAACAAACGCATTTGTGGCTGGCCTTTACTTAACAACTGATAGTAGCTCATTACCTCGGCATAGGTAGCGGTATAGTTTTTATCCTTGCTTCGCTCAAACGGGGTTAACTGGGCGTATGTTTGCAGGTAGCAAAAAATCGAGAGCAGTAAAAGTAAATTTTTCTTCATAGTATTAGTTGCCGTTGTTTATTTCGGCTTGTAGTTTTTTAGGCAGGCTGGCAAATACCAGGTTATAAGAATGGTCTATCATCTCGCGCAGTTGCTTGTTGGTCAAAGCGCCATCAGTATGCACTGTGTTCCAGTGTTTTTTATTCATGTGGAAGCCCGGCAGCACCTCACTATACTGTTCGCGTAGTTCAACAGCCCATTCCGGGTCGCATTTGACATTAAAACTGGGCGAATCCAGCCCCGTAAGCAAAAAAACCTTACCTGCTACTTTAAATACCAGTGTATCTTCACCAAACGGAAAACTTTCGGTAACGGCCGGTTTCCCTAAACAATAATCTCGTAGTTCTTCAATATTCAATTAGTACCCCCTTATCTCTTTTTCATAAGAAGTTTCGCCACCAAAGTTAAACTTAATGCCTATGGTTATTTGCCTGTATTGGTCAAGCGCATTATTTTTAAACTGCGTGGGTGGGTCGGCATAGCCATCTAATCCCTCGCCAAAGGTGAGGTTATGCTGATAGCCGATATCCAGCCTGATGTTGGGCTGGCCATAGTCATTATAAAACTTAAATTCATACCCAAAACGTAGCGGAACGATCAGGTTGATGCTTTTATCCTTGCCCGGAAAGATATAGGATGGATTGAACGGTTGGGTACGTTGCGTGGTAACGTTATTGGATATACCACCTATACCCGCGCCAAGGTAAAAGTTTTTAAGTATATTTAATACGTCACTGCCCTGGTAATCTATCAACTCGCCGGCTTGTACATCCATGTGCAGCATCAACGCTTTATAAGCGTTAGAAAACTGGCGGCCATCTACATCTATCTTCCTATCCGTGCTGCTGCCGCCAGATAGTGTCCCTAACTGAAATTCGAGCCCGATGGGGACATACGGTGTATAAAAATAGTTGAGCGTTACCGCGTATGATTTGTTATTATCCTGCTTTTTAAGATCAGCATAGGCATGGTTTAAACTTGCACTGAACCCGACGCCAAAACTTGCATAATTTAAGCTTGCCTGGGCCTTTACTTTATAAAAAGTTAAAGCCAGTACAATAAATAAAAGATACTTTTTCAATCGATTTTATGTTTGATATTTACAATTTAGCAACGACCGAGCAATTAGTCATGCGAATTAAAATTTTACTAATATAAGCTTTCTATGGATTTTAACACGGCACTAAATTATACAGTAACAGATCGTTTTTTAAGGTACGTACAGATAGACACGCAATCAGACCCGGCATCACCCACTATACCATCAACAGCAAAGCAAAAAGACCTGGGGAGGCTGCTGGTACAAGAGCTTTTACAAATAGGTATAACAGATGCACACCTTGACGAATATGGCTATGTATATGCTACCCTGCCGGCAAATACCGATGAGGCAGATGTACCGGTCATCTGTTTTTGCTCTCACATGGATACGGCACCCGACTGTAGCGGAACAGGTGTTAAACCCATCATCCATCAAAATTACGATGGCAGCGATATTATACTACCGGATGATATTATGCAGGTAATTAAGTTAAAAGATCACGACGACCTTAAAAACCAGTTGGGGAACGATATTATAACATCGTCCGGCAGCACCTTGCTGGGTGCAGATAACAAAGCCGGCGTAGCCGAGATAATGGATGCCTGCTATCAACTGATGCAGCATCCCGAAATAAAACATGGTACAATTAAAATATTATTTACGCCCGATGAAGAGGTTGGACGCGGGGTGGATAAAGCCGATATTGCCAAAATAGGTGCCTTTGCAGCCTACACTATGGATGGCGAAAGCGCCGGCAACATGGAGAATGAAACTTTTAGTGCCGATGGTGCCAGGTTAACTATACAAGGCGTAAGCGCGCACCCAGGTTTTGCACAAGGCAAAATGGAAAGCGCCATTAAAATAGCAGGGCGCATTATTGCCGCCCTGCCGGATGATTTATCGCCCGAGCACACTACGGGCATGCAGGGCTTTGTGCACCCGGTTGATATAAACGGCCATGTAGAAACCGCCGTTATTGATTTTATAATTCGTGATTTTGAGGACGATAAACTGGCACAACATGCTGATACTATTCGACGGGTGGCAGATGAAGTGCTTAAAGCCTACCCAAACGCTACTTATACTTTAAAAACGCAACAGCAATACCGCAACATGAAAAACGTACTGGCCCAACACCCGCAAATTGTGGATTACGGCATGGAAGCCATGCGCCGTGCCGGTTTAAGCCCCAAACTTTGCAGTATCCGCGGTGGTACCGATGGGTCGCGCTTATCATTCATGGGCTTACCAACGCCCAACATCTTTGCAGGTGAACATGCTTTTCACAGCAAGCAGGAGTGGGTATCTGTGCAGGACATGCAAAAAGCCGTTGATACCATTTTGCATTTATGTATGGTTTGGGAAGAGAAAGCTTAAGCCCCCCAGCCCCCTGAAGGGGGAGCAGAATAAGACATAATAAATAAAAAATGCCGAACATAGAAATGAAATTCATTATTCGATATTAACGTTGCTCTTCAAAAACTCCCCCTTCAGGGGGCTGGGGGCTTTTTAATATAGCAAATTATCGTATGGGTATCTTTCGGTATGTACTTTCTTTACATACTCGTATATCATTTCTTTAAACTCATCTACGTTTTGCTTTTCGGTAGCAGAGATGAAAATGGCCGGGCTATTATTTTTGGCCATCCAGCTGTGTTTGAAATCATCCAGCGTTAAGGGGCTTTCGGTAACATCTACATGGTGTTGCTCGGGCACAAAGGCATCTATTTTGTTAAACACGGTGATCATCGTTTTATCAATTGCGCCCAAATCTTTCAACGTTTCATTAACCGTGCGGATCTGGTCTTCAAAGCTAGGGTGCGACACATCAACCACATGGATCAATATATCGGCTTCGCGCACTTCATCCAGGGTAGATTTAAAACATTCCACCAAATGGTGAGGCAATTTGCGGATAAACCCAACCGTATCTGACAGCAGGAACGGCACATTCTCGATAACTACCTTCCTAACTGTAGTATCCAGCGTGGCAAATAGCTTGTTCTCGGCAAATACCTCAGATTTTGACAGCATATTCATGATGGTAGATTTACCTACGTTGGTATAACCCACCAATGCCACCCGTATTAGTTGCTGGCGGTTTTTACGCTGCGTTTCGTTCTGGCGGTCTATCAGTTTTAAGCGCTCTTTTAATAATGAGATCTTATTCAGGATCAAACGTCTGTCCGTTTCTATCTGCGATTCGCCCGGGCCACGCATACCAATACCACCTTTTTGGCGCTCCAAGTGAGTCCATAAACGGGTTAGGCGGGGCAACAGGTATTGCAATTGTGCTAGCTCTACCTGTGTTTTTGCCTGTGCAGTTTGCGCACGGCCGGCAAAAATATCCAGGATCAGGTTGCTGCGGTCCAGTATCTTTACATTCAGCTCGCGCTCTATGTTACGCAGTTGCGATGGTGTAAGTTCGTCGTCAAAAACTACGATATCTATTTCTTCGGCAATAACGTATTCTTTTATCTCGTCCAGTTTACCGGTTCCTACAAAAGTAGAACGCTCCGGCCGCTGTAATTTTTGGGTGAACGTTTTCACGGTGAGGCCACCGGCAGTTTCCACCAAAAATTCTAATTCCTCTAAATATTCTTTTTCACGTTCTTCAGTTTCGTTCGGCGTAATTACACCAACTAAAACCACTTTTTCCTGCTTCACAGCAGTATCATAAAATTTTTGTTTCATTTAAAAATGATTAACATTTAACCATAAAGATAAATGTAATTTACCTTACTATAACTCACGGAATGGTGGTTATGTTCACATAGCACAAAATTGTTTTTTTTTAATAATTCACTCCGCGCAAATAAAATCCGGAGAAGTGGTTAAAATGGGACGTTATGAACAATGCGCTCATAACAAAACTTTCTTACGAAGCAGCCATGGCGCTGCGTAAACAAAAGTTTGGGGTGGAAAGTATTATATCAACATGATGATACAAAGATATCGAATTAAGGGCTATTTACAAACCCCTCACAAATTCCCGCATAGCTGCACCCGGGTTTTGTTGTTTCATGAAATTCTCGCCAATTAAAAACCCGTTAAAACCTGCTGCTTTTAACTGTTTAATGGTTTCGGTATCACTTATGGCACTTTCAGATATCTTCATAAACTCGTTAGGGATATGCTCGGCGAGCTTAAAAGAGTTTTCTACCGTTACGGTAAAATCTGCCAGGTTGCGGTTATTTACGCCAATAGCATCCAGGTTGGTATCAATGCTGCGCTCAAGTTCTTCCAGGTTATGTACTTCTAAAAGCACATTCAGGCCCAAGCTTTTAGCCAGCGATGCCAGGTTCTTAATTTCGGCTGGGGTTAATATAGCGGCAATCAGTAAAATGATATCTGCCCCTAACGATTTTGCCTCGATAACCTGGTACTCATCTATCATAAAATCTTTACGTAGTATAGGTATTTGCGTTGCTCGGCGGGCTCGGGTAACATCCATTTTACGGCCCATAAAAAACCCATAATCGGTTAGTACAGAACATGCCGAAGCACCTGCAGCGGCATAATCTTTAGTTACATCCTTAACCAGCGCATCATCATTAATTATCCCCTTTGAAGGTGATTTACGCTTGAATTCTGCTATGATACCGGTACGCTCAGGTGCCAGCAAAAAATCTTTAAAAGAGTAAGTTTCCCGGTGAAAGTATTCTGATTCCTCCAATTGCGAGTAGGTGGTGCGCACCTTGTCACGTTCAACTTCTACCTTTTTATAAGAAACTATTTTATCGAGTATGTTCATTGTTGCTTTGTTGTCATGCTGAGCGATAGCGAAGCATCTGATCGCCGTTGCATGGTTCACGAATAGATCCTTCGCTATCGCTCAGGATGACAAATTTAATTATTAAATGTTTTATTACGCGTTCAACCAGTTCTGCATCATTTCTCTACCATATTCAGTCAGTACTGATTCCGGGTGGAACTGTACCCCGCGCACATTGTATTTTTTGTGCCTTAAGGCCATAACCGATCCGTCTTCTTCGTCAATAGCTGTAATCTCTAATACCTCCGGCAAATCTTTTTTCACCACCCACGAGTGGTAACGGCCTACTTTAAAAGTATCTGGCAGGTTTGTAAATAAGGGTTCGCGGGCATCAGTTACCTTAATAGGTGTAGCAATGCCATGCATGGGTTGCGGTAGGTTATATAACTCACCTCCAAACACCTCGGCGATAGCCTGCTGACCCAAACATACCCCAAACATACTTTTTGTTGGCGCATATTTTTCTATCACCTGCAGCAACAAGCCCGCCTCTGAAGGGATGCCCGGCCCGGGCGAAAGAATAATATGGCTAAAAGCGTCTACATCCTCTATCTTAAACTGGTCGTTCCTCCAAACCTCACACTGCAAACCTAATTCGTTTACCAGATGCACCAGGTTATAAGTGAAAGAATCGTAATTATCTATGATGAGGATACCTGAGCCCCCCAGCCCCCTGAAGGGGGAGTTTGTTGTGTGTATATTTTCGGTCATTTTAATTTCTTCTAATAATTTCAAATCCTGCTCCCCCTTCAGGGGTTGGGGGGCTGCGCTTATAATTCTTCCGCTAATTCTATCGCTTTTCGTAGCGCGGCAATTTTATTATCTACCTCTTTTAATTCGCTTTCGGCTACAGAGCCGGCAACTATTCCGGCTCCAGCCTGGTAGTGTAGTGTATTATTCTTACTCAAAAAAGAGCGGATCATGATGGCATGGTTAAAATCGCCGTTGAAGCCGTAAAAACCGATGGCCCCACTATAAAAACTGCGTTTACTTTTCTCGTTTTCATCAATTATCTCCATTGCGCGGTACTTTGGCGCGCCGCTTAGGGTGCCCGCCGGGAAGGTATCAGCCACTATTTTAAACGAAGTAGTACCGGGCTTTAATTTGCCGCTTACATGTGATACCAAGTGGATAAGGTGCGAATAAAACTGCACCTGCTTAAATGCTTTTACACTTACCTGCTCGCAGTGGCGGCTCAGGTCGTTACGGGCAAGGTCTACCAGCATTACGTGTTCGGCAGATTCTTTGGGGTCATTCTCTAACTGGCGCGCTATCTCTGCATCTTTCTCGTCATCGCCGCTGCGTTTAAATGTACCCGCTATAGGGAATATACTGGCAATGTTATTTTTTATAGTGATCTGTGCCTCCGGCGATGAACCAAAGATCCGGAAATCGCCATAATCAAAATAGAACAGGTAGGGCGACGGATTGATAGACCTTAGCGCACGATAAACGTTGAACTCATCGCCCAAAAACGTCCTCGAAAAAGCCCTGGATGGTACAATTTGGAACACGTCGCCACGGTAAATATGCTGCTTCATCTTCTCAACAATGGCAATAAATTCTTCGTTGGTCAGATTTGATTTTTCAGCCTCATTACTTTTAAAACTGTATTCCGGAAAATTCTTGTTCTTGATCAGATCTTCAATTTTTTCCAGGCCGTTGGTTTGTGGCTGCCCCTCTACCTGGTTATGAAAAATATAAAGCTCGTTCTTAAAGTGATCTATCGCGATGATGTATTTGTAAATATGGTACTGCATCACCGGTATCTTGCGGCTGGTATCATCGCTTTCCTTTAAACGGATGGTTTCGAAATGTTCCACAGCCTCATGTGTAAAATAGCCAAACAAACCGTTTGATACAATTTTAGAGTTATTGGCTTCTACCTCAAAACGAGCGGTAAAGTTGTTTATCTCGTCGGTTATGTCAAATTCGCCGGGATTGCTTATCTCTTCACTGCCATCCGGATATGTTTTCTTAAGTATGCCGTTGTCTAACATCAAGCCGCTAAAAGGGGCGCAACAAACAAAGCTTAAGCTGTTTTCGCGGCTATGGTAATCCGAGCTTTCCAGCAGCAGCGAATTAGGGAACACATCCCGCAAGCGTAGGTAAATACTTACCGGTGTGGTAGTATCTGCCAGTAGCTTTTTATGGGTGGTGGTAATTTTATATGTTTTCATTAGTTATTATCTCAGAGTGCATTAAACAAAAAAACCCGGCGAATTGAGCGTTCGCCGGGTTTCAAATTAGGTTTACATTTGATTAGTACAGTATATCAAAAACTATCCGGCTGCCATGTTTTCACATAGTGCCACCAATTGGTATTAAGGTTAGTTTTTTTCATATCGTGGCAACAAATTTATACAAAAAATTGAATTAACAAATTTTTTGTCGACTTTTTTAGTGGGACATGCCAAAAAAAGTGCGTCCGGGTACATCTTTTATCATTAAAGCGATGGCTACCACTATAATAGCAAGCGTTATCGTGTAAAAAATAGCGATGGTTTTATGCTTGGCTTCTGCCGATATTGCTTTTTTAGATTTGCTGTGGCCGATGGTAATTAAGATCATGGCGATGATCATCATGCTGATATGCTCTACACCCCAGTAGCGTAAAGCGGCATCTTTCATCATGCCGCTCACAAACTTCACATTAGGGCTGATAAAGTACAGCACCAAACCTACCAGTATCTGCGTATGTACCGCTATCATGGTAAAAAGATTGAACTTGCGATTACCATCGGTGTAAGCACCTTTGCCAAACCAGCCCGCAAAGGCACGGATAACGGCAACAGCTAATAATAAAAATACGATGTACCTGAAACCGGAGTGGAATTCAAGAAAGAATTTATAGGCATTCATGAGCGTTTAATTTTGCCCCGAATATAAATATAAGTTAGCATTGAACAATCATTGCTTATATTAATGCCAAATTATAAAATGGTTTAAAACAGTGGAACGAATCGTATTTGACATATATACTCCTGGTGAGAAGAAATTAAGGATCACCCCGAATCGAGTTGTGTTAATAATGTGGCTGATTTTAATAGTTGTCTGTTGGGCAGGAGAAAGATATGTGCCGTATCTAGTGCGTGATATTGCTTTGTTTATTGCTTTATGTGTTACCATATTCTTTATTTTCAGGTCATTTGTAACATACCCCCCGCTTAGCGGACAACTTAAAGGCAAAATTGAATTTACGAATGACGCAATAATCATAAATGATACCCACTTTAATATAACGAGCATATACAAAATCGACTTTCATTTTGGAGATTATTACGGAGAAGTTAGATATGGATATCGGAGTGTAAATCCAAGGTTATCACAAGGAGTTAATAATAGGGTTGAATTTACAACGAATAATGATGAACAGCATATCATTCAGTTTAAAATAAGGACAAAGCAAGGATATTTAGTTTTGTCATCATTTATAAATAGTGCATTAAATTCGCAGAAAATTTCTCGTTACAGGGCAACGGAATTGATAGGCGAAGAAAGTATAATTATCCCGCAAAACTAAACTTCCCCATCAGCACCGCCGGGTTATTCCCAATCTTTATTGGTTCGCCGCATAAGGCTTCGTTGCCTAAGAGGGCAAATAATATAGCTTCTTTGGCATCCGGGTCTATCCCAAGCTCGCTCGTGTTGGCAATAGTAGCATTAGGCAGCGCTGTTTTTAAATAATTAATAATATAAGGGTTGCGCGCACCGCCGCCGCTTACAAATATTTTCAGGTCGGGTATATTAAAATGGCTCAATATAAAATTGCTGATGGTTCGGCCCGTGAATTCGCTTAGCGTAGTAACCAGATCTGTTTTGTTGATATTAAACAGCCTTACCGCTTGCTGGGCATCGGCCACATATTCTAAATTGAACAGCTCGGGGCCTGTTGTTTTGGGTAGGGTTTCCCTAAAAAAGGGATGATCCAGCAGGGCATCCAGCAAAACGGTATTTACTTCGCCGGTATTAGCTATGGCGGCATCTTCATCATAAGGTTTGTTAAAGTACGCACGACAGGCGGCATCTATCAGCGTATTGCCCGGGCCAATATCGGTACACAAAACCTCGGCATTGGTATCGGCGGGTAAAAAGGTGAGGTTAGCTATCCCGCCAATATTTAGCAATATCCTGTTTTCGCCGGGCTTGCTTCCTAGTAACACATCGCCATATAAAGCCAGCGGTGCGCCCTCGCCACCTGCGGCTATATGTTTCTGCCTAAAATCGCTGATGGTTAGTATGCCTGTTTTAACCGCCAGGTGGTCGGCATCGCCAATTTGCAGAGTGGCATTGCCGTAAACCGTTTGTTGATGCTGATGTTTGGGGGCGTGGTAAATGGTTTGCCCGTGGCTTGCTATAAAATCAACATCGGCGGCAGCTATTCCCCATTGCTTTAGGGCCTGCAATACCAACTCGCCATGAAAGTTGCCTATATAGGCGTTCAACAGCGTCACTTTTTCTAAACTCACCTGTTTTTTAGCAAAAACCTCCTGCACCTCGTGCTTAAAGCTTTCTTCGTACGGGATGGTAATAAAGTTAAGTAATTCGAATGCTGTTTGCTTACCGCTCCCCTTAAATTTGCACAGGGCAATATCCAGGCCATCTAAAGAAGTGCCCGACATGAGCCCGATGCCCAAACGCTCTTCTTTAGTGGCTATGTTAAACAGATTTTGCAGGTTATGATTAAGTGAGGGCATGCGCTAATTTACCTGTTTTGGGTTGCCGCGCAAAAGATAAATTATAACCACCTGTATATAAATATCTGATATATTTGTTTTGAAGCACTGTAACGCAATTACAACCAACCTAATGGCAAGATTAAATTTATTAGAAGAAACCCGGTACGAGAAGCTGCCGGTAACCGTTTACTCCGACCAGTATGCCGCATCGGTAGCTATTGCCAAACGCATAGCCAACCTTATCCGTAAAAAAGAAACGGCAGGCCAGCCGGCAGTGCTGGGGCTGGCAACAGGTGTTACCCCCATAAAAGTTTATGCCGAGTTGGTGCGCCTACACCAAGAAGAAGGCCTATCATTTAAAAACGTGATAACCTTTAACCTGGACGAATATTACCCCATGAAGCCCGATGCTGTGCAAAGCTACGTTACCTTCATGAACGAGAATTTGTTTGACCATGTAGATATTATAAAAGCCAACATACACATCCCCGACGGCACACTTGCGCCGGATAATGTTGCTGCCTTTTGTTTAAATTACGAAAAGCAGATAGAAGAATTAGGGGGGTTGGATCTGCAACTGTTAGGGATAGGCCGTACGGGCCACATCGGTTTTAATGAACCTGGGTCTGCACCTAACTCGGGTACACGCCTGGTTACATTAGATGACCTTACCCGCCGTGATGCTTCGCGCGATTTTGGGGGTAAACAAAACGTGCCTGCCAAAGCCATTACTATGGGTGTGGGCACCATTTTTAAAGCCCGCGAAATTATTTTGATGGCCTGGAGCGCCAAAAAAGCACCAATAGTACGTAAGGCGGTAGAAGGCGAAATATCGGGCGAGGTACCTGCTACCTTCCTGCAACTTTCTGATAATGTAGAATTTGTACTGGATGTAGATGCCGCATCAGACCTTACCCGCTTTAACACGCCGTGGATGGTTAAGGATTGTATATGGGATAAATACCTCATCAAAAAGGCGGTGATATGGCTCTCTGCCGAGGTAGGCAAGCCCATCCTTAAACTTACCGAAGAGGATTATAACAGCAATGGCATGGCACAGCTTGCCGTAGAGCAAGGGCCGGTGTACCAGATCAATATCGATATTTTTAACCAGATACAGCGCACCATAACCGGCTGGCCTGGTGGTAAACCTGGCGCAGACGACAGCCAGCGACCGGAACGTGCAGAACCTGCACACAAGCGCTCTATCATCTTTTCACCGCACCCTGATGATGATGTGATCTCGATGGGGGGTACCTTTATACGTCTGGTAGATCAGGGGCATGATGTGCATGTGGCCTACCAAACATCTGGCAACACCGCCGTGTGGGATGATGATGTGTTGCGCTTTGTAGAATTTGCTATCGACTTTAAGGAAAGCATAGGCGAGGATACTTCAAAAATAAAAACCGTTTATGAGGATATGCGCAATTTTATGCAGATTAAGCAACCCAACCAGATAGATAGCTTAGAGATACGTGATGTAAAGGGCTTTATTCGTAAAACAGAAGCAATAGCAGGAGCACGCTATGCAGGCCTGCCCGATAGCAATATCCATTTCCAGGCGCTACCCTTTTATGAAACGGGCAAAACGCAAAAAAACTCGGTTGGCGAAGATGATATTAAACTAACCATGGAGTTGCTGCAAAAGGTAAAACCACAACAGGTATTTACCGCCGGCGATTTTGCCGACCCGCATGGCACCCACATTGTATGTTTCCATATCGTTATCGAATCTTTACGCAGACTACGCCAAACCGAAGCCTGGGTGAATGACTGCTGGGTTTGGATGTACCGCGGTGCCTGGCAGGAATTTCCTACTAACGAGATTGAAATGGCTGTACCGTTATCCCCGGCAGAAGTGTTGCGCAAACGCAGCGCGATATTTAAACACCAGTCGCAAAAGGATAAACCGGTTTTCCCGGGGGATGATGCCCGCGAGTTTTGGGTACGCGCCGAGGACCGCAACCGCGAAACTGCCCAAAGCTATGATAAGCTGGGTATGGCAGAATATGCCGCCATGGAAGCCTTTGTGAGATATCATTATTAAACCCATTAAATTGTACAAACGCGATACTTCGCGTATGTGTAACCAATACAAACATGGAGCGCATTATTGCGCTTATACAAATGAATATCATGAAATATAAATTATTAGTCATTGCCCTATTATGCTGCGGAGCAGTAAAAGGCCAAACCGCAACCACCATTACCCCAAAACATTTAAAAGCCGCCGAAGATGTATTGATAGCATCCGGTGCAGGTGCGCAGTTAAAAGAAAACATGTCGGCGATGATAGCGCAGGCCAGCGCCAATGTACCTGCTGATAAAAAGCCAAAGTTTATCGAGATCATGAACACCTTTATGGGCAAGTATATGAACTGGGACCTGATGAAAGACCAAATGGCGGCCATATACGCCCAGGAGTTTACCGAAAAAGAGTTGAAGGACCTGGCTGTTTTCTACCGTTCGCCGTTAGGGATAAAGCTTAATCAAAAACAGCCAACCCTGTTTCAAAAATCGGCACAGCTTGGTCAGCAGGCGGTACAAAGCCACCAAACCGAATTGCAGCAAATGATGCAGCAAGCCTTTAAAGATCAATAACAATTTGTAACTAAGAAATTCGTTTAGCATCTTAGTAAAATATTCCCTTTTTAACTAAACTATGAACTTTAACAGAGCTTTATCTGTGGCAGTACTGGCTTTATCAATTGCCGGCAGCACCCATGCGCAGGTAAAAAGAAAACCTGCCCCATCACCTAAGAGCAAACCTGTACCTGCCGCAGCAGCCCTACGCCCGGCTAATTTGCTGCCGGTTGACGATAATGTTGTGATAGGCAAGTTACCCAACGGGTTAACCTATTACATTCGCCATAACGAGCAACCGCAAAACCGCGCCGAGCTTTACCTGGTTAATAAAGTTGGATCTATATTAGAAACCGATGCACAACAAGGCCTTGCCCACTTTACAGAGCACATGGCATTTAATGGCACACGCGATTTTCCAAAAAATCAACTGGTAGATTTTCTGCAAAAATCGGGCGTTAAGTTTGGTGCCGACCTTAATGCTTACACTTCTTTTGATGAAACCGTTTACCAACTGCCGTTACCTACAGATAGCGCTGCTGTTTTTGAAAAAGGTTTTAATATACTGGCCAACTGGGCGGGCTACGTAACTTTTGACCCTGCTGAGATCGATAAAGAACGTGGTGTAGTATTAGAAGAGGCACGCCTGCGTGGCAAAAACGCGCAAGAGCGTTTAAGCCTGCAAACATTACCTGTATTGTTAAATAATTCGCGCTATGCCTCTCGCCTTCCAATTGGCAAAGAGGATATTTTGAAGAACTTTGATGCCGCCACCATAAAAAGCTTTTATACCGATTGGTACAGGCCCGATCTGCAGGCGGTAATTGCCGTTGGCGATTTTGACGTTAAGCGTGTAGAAGCCTTAATAAAGGCCAATTTTAGCGGCCTTAAAAACCCGGTTGGTCAAAAACCACGTACCGAATACAACGTAGCGCCTACACCGGGCACAGTTGTAAAAATTGCCACCGACAAGGAGTTCCCTTATACGCTGGCACAAATAGTAGTTAAACACCCGCAAACCGTTGTAAAAACTATTCCGGGTTATATGCAAAATTTGCGTGTGGCGCTGTTTAACTTTATGCTTAACCAAAGGCTTAACGAATTGCAGCAAAAGCCCGAGCCGCCGTTTTTGTTTGCGCGTACCTCTTATGCGCCGTTAATAGGCAAGCAGGATGCATTCTCGTCTGTAGTGGTTTCTAAACCTGATGGCTTGCAAACAGCAGTTAAGGCTGTAGTAGCAGAAACCGAGCGTGCCCGTAAATTTGGCTTTACTTTAACAGAGTTAGAGCGTGCCAAACAATCTGCTTTGGTAGGCATCCAAAATTCTTATTATGAGCGCAACAAAACCAATTCGGCAAATTATGTAAGGGAGTACCAGCAAAACTTTTTAAAGGGAGAGGCCATACCCGGAATAGAGTTTGAGTATAACTTTTATGTAGGCAACATTAATAAAATAACTGTTGCGGAAATGAACAGCCTTGCCGGGCAATTCATCAGCGACCAAAACAGGGTTATCATTGTAGAAGGTTCTGAAAAGGATAAAGACAAATTGCCTGATGAAAAAACGATACTTAACTGGATAAGTACCGCGGGCAATGGCATCACCGCTTATGTAGATAACGTTACCAGCAAACCGCTGATGGAAAAAGCGCCTGAAGCCGGCAAGGTGGTCGAAGAGAAAAAAGACGAAGCCATAGGCACAACCAACCTTACTTTAAGTAATGGTGTAAAGGTGATATTAAAACCAACCGAGTTTAAAAACGACCAGATACTGATAAATGGTTATAGTTTTGGCGGTACATCCCTGGCAAATGATAATGATTACACCTCGGCAAGTCTTGCGGCATCCATTATTGGCAGCAGTGGTATATCAGAATTTAACCAGGGCCAGCTGGATAAAATGCTTGCGGGCCGCAATGTGAGTATTACACCATATATCAATGATATTACACAGGGTATCAGGGGGAGTGCATCTCCCGGCGATTTTGAGACAGCCTTACAGTTAGTGTACCTTTACTTTACTCAACCCCGCAAGGATGCCGATATATGGCAGGGAACTATTAATCAAACCAAATCCCTTTTGGTAAACCGCAGCCTTGATCCTAATAGCGTTTACCAGGACACCCTGTCTGCCGTGTTAAGTAACAACAATTTCCGTGGAGGTGCTACAACGGTAGAACGATTAAATAGTACAAGCTTAGATAAAGCTTATAATTTTTATAAAGACAGGTTTGCTGATGCCAGCGGCTTTACCTTTGTATTGGTGGGTAACTTTAACCCTATTTTGATCAGGCCGATGCTGGAAACTTACTTAGGCGCATTGCCATCAACCAATAAGAAAGAAACGTTTAAAAACCTTAAAATGTACCCTGCGCCGGGCCAAATAACCAAAACGGTTTATAAAGGCATGGATGATAAAGCAAATGTACAGATGATATACAGCGGGGCTTATGTTTTTAATGAAGCCAATAACCTGCAATTGGACGCACTGGAAGAATTACTGAATATTAAACTGGTAGAGCGCCTTCGCGAGCAGGAAAGTGGTATATACGCACCCGGCATAAGAGCTAATTACAACAAAAACCCCGAGGGCCGTTACACCATTACTATTGTGTTTACCTGTGCTGCTGCTAATGTGGATAAGCTAATAGCGGCTACGCTGGATGAGATCAACAAGATTAAACAAACCGGTGCACAGCCTGCAGATATACAGAAATTTGTGGCAGAAGAGGCCCGATCCACACAGGTACAGTTAAAACAAAACGTTTCGTGGTCGGGTTTCCTAATGGCAGCGACCCAAAACGGCTTGGACCCGGATGGCATATTAAGCCACGTTAAAAACCTGGATCAGCTAACGGTACAAAGCACTAAAGAAACCGCTATTAAATATCTCAACAACAGCAACCTGGCCAAAGTGATATTGATGCCGGAGAAAAAATAACCTTTAAAAACAAATTTAAACGCCCTGCTAATTTAGCGGGGCGTTTAAATTTACAGGTTAGCTGTAAGGGCTTTTAAGAACTCAGCTGGCCGCTCTATGTGTGGTATATGCCCGCAGTTCTCAAATTCTATCAGCTTACAATTGGGGATCTTTTTAGCTGTTTCCGGGCCGAGTATCTTGTATTGGCCATGTTTGGCCGTCTCTTCGTTATTTAACAGGGCCTTGCCTACTATCGTTTTATCTTCTTTCCCGGTAAATAGTACAGTGGGTACTTTTATCAACCCAAATTCGTAACAGACAGGCTGCTCGTAGATCATCTCGAATGTTAGGGCCGAAACCATAGCGTAGCGGGGGAAATCGGCACTTTTGGTTACGCCTGCGCCTATCTTTACCAGGTAATCATACTCTGGCTTCCATTTTACAAAGTAAGATGTTTCATAGTATTTCCTGACACTTTCGTAGGTGGTTTTAAGTTCGGTTTTATATTGTTCGGCAGCGTTGGTGTAGGGTACAAAAGTGCGGTAATCTTCCAAACCTATAGGGTCTTCCAGTATAAGCTTTTGAACTTTACCAGGGTACATCAATGTAAACCGGGTAGCCAGCATACCACCCATAGAGTGTCCCATCAAAGTAATTTGAGGTATCCCCAGGGTATCTAACAATTGCTTGTTAAACCTGGCCAGCTGATGGAAACTATAATGGATAAATGGTTTGGAGGATTTTCCAAAACCTATCTGATCCGGCACGATAACGCGGTACCCTTTTTCCGTTAGTGCCTTAATTACATTCCCCCAGTAATAACCGCCAAAGTTTTTGCCGTGGAAAAGCATTACTACCTTGCCGTTAGGCGTTGCAGGTTTCGCATCCATGTAGGCCATGCGGATATCCTGATCCTGGATGTGAATGGGCATAAAACTAACCGGGTAGGGATATTTTACATTCTCCAATGTTGTTGATAAAGTATCTTGTGCAGAAGCCCTTGCAATGCTTAGTATAAGCACCATAGCCACTAAAACTTTTTTATACATGTTTAAAATACATCTGCAGCCTTAAAAAGGTTTGTATATTTTGATTTATCAAAGCAAATCATACCTTTACCTAAAAACTTAGTTATGAAAAAGTTTTGCATGTTTATTGTTCTTTTAGGCAGCAGTGTGCTCACCTTCGGGCAGGCTAAAATAGATTCGACGCTTTATAAAAAGCTGCAGGCCATGTTTAAGGAAGATCAAAAATGGCGGATAGAGTCGGGAAAGTTATATAGCAACAAACCATCCGACTACGACCGCGCTACGGTAGATAAAAACTGGGGTATAGCCGATAGCACTAATGCTGCAGAAGCAAAGCGCATATTAGCGAAATATGGCTACCCCGGCTACACATTGGTTGGCGAAAGCGGCAGCAGTAAGTTTTGGGCCATCGTGCAGCATTGCGATGACGATGTGCCTTTTCAACAACAGGTTTTGGTATTAATGAAAAAAGAAGTTGACCGCAAGAATGCATCGGGCGAGGATTACGCATACCTAAAAGATAGAGTACTAACTAACGTGAAGCAAAAACAATTGTATGGTACACAAGGTATCCGCAACCCAAAAACTAAGCTATGGGCGCCATTGCCTATTAGTAATCCTGCCGGTGTAGAAGCGCGCCGCAAGGCCATGGGCATGATATCCCTAAAACAATACACCAACGAAATAAACACGGCTAATTAATTTATCTGTGTAGCTTTGCTCCTATGGCAGAATCTAACGTAAAAGACAGCAACGGAAATATTTTGAACGATGGCGACAGCGTAACCCTTATTAAAAGCTTAAAGGTAAAAGGCGGTGGCGTTACCCTAAAACAAGGCACACTGGTCAAAAAAATTCGTCTTACCGATGATGAGGAGGAAGTTGACTGTAAGATTGATGGTATGAGTATTGTGCTTAAAACTGCTTTTTTGAAAAAGAGATAATAAGTTATCTTACAATAAAACTCACACATTGTAAGTTATTTCGGGTTTAATATAAATACACGAGTTTATGAGCGAGGTTCTTCATATATTAAACGGCGATTCCACCCTTAACGGATTTGAACAAACCAACCTTGATGGCGATATTTTGGTTTGGCGCGAAGTTTTATCTGAAGGCCCGTTATCAGAAAATATTGACAGCGGAGAGTTTTGGAAAAACCGCAGCGAATGGATAACCCAAACCTTTAAAGAAACTCCCGAAAACTACCAAGCAAGCATAGTTGATAAACTGGCTATACTAAGCGAACCTTACCTGGAAATAAATTTATGGTTTGAGTTTGATCTGCACTGCCAGGTTAACCTTTTAGGGGTGATGATGTTACTTTCACAACAAACCAATCTTTCCAGCCCGGAGATTTATCTGATCTGCCCGTCCACCTATCCGGATCTGCCAGATTTTAGGGGTATGGGCGAACTGAATGGCGGGCAATTAGAATACCTGTACGATAATATCCGCACACAATTAAGCGACTATGATTTTGAACTGGCTACGGAAGCCTGGGACCTATACGTTAGCCGTGATGAAGCCCGGCTACAGGAATGGTTAAATAGCACGCAATTCTGGGCCAATATGGGTGCGCTTAAACCCGCAATGGAAGCTCATTTAAAACGCCTTCAACATAATGCAGATGGGTTGAACCACATCCATCAAACCCTGCTGGATATTTACAACAGGGGCGTTAAAACCACACCGGAGATGTACAATGCTTTTTGGTCTACCGAAAAAATATATGGCATTGGCGATACCCAGCTGGACATTTACCTGGACGAACTTAAACAGCGCGGCCTAATAAGCTCCTAAGGAACGGTTATGGCCATTGTTGGCGACCGCTCACTCTCGTTCTTAAGCCTGTCTATCGCTGTAATTACATAAAAATAGGTTTTACCCGGTTCTACATTACTATCAAAGTACAGGGATGTAGTATCGTATTGGATGTGCAGGATGTTTTTAGGGTCGGCAAGGTCAAATTTTTCGCTCCCCTGAAAACGGTATACCACATAACCGTAAGCAGTTTCGCCATCGGCCGCCGGCAAAGGGGCTTGCCATTTTAACATCACACCCTTGTTTTCTGCATGTACCACAAAATTTTGCGGCGCGTTTGGCGGGATAGAATCCAACCAAAGCATAGGCGGTGGCAAAGCGGGGTAACGGTAAAAATCTTTCTTAAGGCTATCGGCGAAATGATTGGCATTTGCAATTAACGATTGCGAACGGAAATACACACTACCCTGTGCGCGTGGGTTAGCCCTTATTAAACGCAACTGGTTAGGTATTTCTGATGGGTTCTTAAACGCCGGGCTACGCTGTTCGTAAAAACGGTATGGTGCCTGCCCTATATATAAATGCCTGTTGTAGGTGTTATTGCTCCACCATTCCAGCAAGGTATCAAAAGCAGCAGCACGGTTACCTATTTGCCAGTATATCTGCGGGTTAATGTAATCTATCCAACCCTCCTGCATCCACTTACGGGTATCGGCAAAGTTTTCTATATAGGATGAGCCGCCGTTGGTAGCAGAACCATCCGGGTGCTGGCTTTTGTTGGCCCATATCCCAAACGGGCTGATGCCAAACTTCATGTTGGGTTTATATTTATGGATGCTATCCGCCATCATGTGTATCAGCTTATCCACATTGTCGCGGCGCCAATCTTTAATATTATCAAAGCCTTCGCCGTATTTGGCAAATGTTTCGGCATCGTTTATAACCTGGCCCCTAACCGGGTAAGGGTAAAAGTAATCGTCCATGTGTATGCCATCCACATCATAGTTTTTAACTACATCCAGCACTACTTGTACAATATATTCGCGCACCTCGGGCAGGCCGGGGTTAAACAGTTTGATACCATCGTATATAAAAAACCAGTCGGGTTTGGTGCGCGTTATATGCCCGGGCGCTAAGGCGAAGAATTTATTATCAAAAGTGGCGCGGTAAGGGTTAAACCAGGCATGCAATTCTATGTTACGTTTATGCGCCTCGGTAACAGCAAACTCCAAAGGGTCGTAACCTGGTTCCTGGCCTTGTTTACCTGTTAAATATTTTGACCATGGCTCGCGGCTTTTAGCATAAAAAGCATCTGCGGCAGGCCTCACCTGAAACATAATGGCATTAATTCCATTTTGCTGATGGATGTTTAGCTCATCGGCCAGTTGTTTTTTTTGCGCCTCGGGCGTAGCACGTGCGTTGGTCGGCCAGTCCAGGTTTACTACAGTAGCTATCCACACCCCTCTAAACTCGCGTTTAGGTTGTATAGGGGTAACATCTTCTGAGGTAACTGTTTGCGCTGATGACAGGGAACATATAGTACAAAAGCAAATGATAGTAAGCAGATAACGGTATAATAGCATTAAGCAGAAATTTTATTTTTAAAAGCCCCAAAGATATAAACTCACAACTAAGCAGTTTTAGTATTAGTATAATAATTGCGCCTATTTTGTGTTTTAATGATATTGTATTTATTTTAGCCCACACCTACTTTGGTGCAAACAACAGGCTTTTTACTACGTTATGTTAGTTTTTTGCCTATATTTATTAAGATATAAAAAGAAAGATAATAACTGCGGGTTACCGGCCCGTTATATTATCATAACCTTTAACTATTTACTATGGAATACCAACCAGTGGAAAACCAACCGAACCAGGCACCCAAAAAAAACTCTAACGTAATTTACTTTTTGATTGCCGTTGTGGTTGCTTTATTGGGTACTGATGTTTACCTGTACACACAAAAAAAACAATCGGATGTTAAGGTAGTTTATCAAAATGATGAAAAAACCAGGCTACAAACAGAGCTGGATAGTTTGGAAGCCCAGATAGAGCAGGTTAATGCCGGGCGTTCAAAAATGTCGGCTATGATGCAGGCTAAAAATGATTCTTTACGCCTTAAGATCCGTGTTTTGCGCAGCGAACTGGCTAAGGGCAAACTAACCGTTGCCGAACTAAATAAAGCACAGGAAGATATTAAACAACTACGCTATTTTGTAACTAAGTATACCGCAGATATAGAAGAGCTGAAAAAACAAAACACCACCTTAGTTACCGAACGCGACACTCTTAAAAATAACCTGGCCACCGTTAGCCAAAAAGCTACAGAACTGGAGCAAAAAAATCAGGAACTTGATACCAAGGTTAAAGTAGCATCGGCCATTAAGGTTGCCACTGCAGATGTGGTTGCTTATAAAGTAAAAAACAGTGGTAAAGAAAGCGATGTAACCAAGGCTAAACAGGCGCAAAAAATAAAAATAAACTTTACCGTTGCTACTAATGCCGTTGCCGAAAAAGGCCTGCATGATGTATATATACGTATTATTGACCCAACCGGCAACCTGATCACCCAAACAGATTCGGGTACGTTTAATGCCGATAGCCAGGATCTGCAATACACCTACAAAACATCTATTGATTTTAGGGACGACGGCAGCGGTTATACTATAGACTGGATAAACCCGGCACCATTCCAAAAAGGCACCTACACCGTACTTTTATATGCGGATGGTTATACCATGGGTAAAACAAGTATTACGCTTAAATAAGAATAGTTACATTATTACGCAGGCCGTGAATCATTAGATTTAGGGCCTTTTTTTATAACACTTTAAAACAAAAAGTACTTAGTGAAGATGTTATCACTAAGTTAGTTCTGCTTTTTTTTATATCTGAGAAGTTTTGCGTACAGCAGCCAGAAGATGTAATGAACATTGATAGATAACGAATACGTTTCTCTGATTTTAGTGGATATACACTACTCTCTCCTAATGAAAAGATAAAATTAAAGCCTAAAATAGCCGAAATTAAATACTGGAGTGAATGGTAATAAACTAACCTTGTACCACTTCATCCGCTGCTGCGGGGAAGCTTAAATAGAAGGTGGTACCTACACCTATAGCTGTTTCAAACCACACCTTACCACTGGCATTTTCTATAGAATTTTTAACAAATGCAAGCCCCAAACCCGTCCCCGAGCTTTTTGTGGTAAAGTTGGGCTCGAATATTTTTTCGCGCATATTCTCAGGAATGCCGCTACCGCTATCTTTAATAGTAAGCAATATGTTTTTAGTAGTAATCAGATAGTTAATATCAATCTCGCACCTAACATCATGCGGTGTTGCCTCAATAGCGTTTTTAAGCAGGTTATTAAAACAGCGCAAAAGCTGGTCGCGGTCTGCACCTACATAAAAAGGGGCGGAAGGCGGTGCATACTGTATTGTAACATTATCCATTTGCTTAAATATCGTAACAGCCTGCCCAAGCATTTCAAATAAACTAATGCGTTCTATACGTGTATCGGGCATTTTGGCAAATGCCGAAAATTCTGATGCTATTGACGACAGGCTTTCTATCTGCTCTACAAATGATTTGCTAAAACGTTCAAACTTCTGATCAAATTTGGGGTCCTTATCCTTCCATGATTTATCCAGCAGTTGCAAACCCAATTTAAGGGGTGTAAGCGGGTTTTTAATTTCGTGGGCAACCTGTTTGGCCATCTCGCGCCAGGCCGACTCACGTTCGGACTGCGCCAGTTTTAGCGCACTGTTTTCTAACGCTGCAATCATATTGTTATACTCTTTTACCAGTGCGCCAATCTCATCATCCCTATCCCATTTAATAGGCTCGTTCTTTTTACCATAAATGGTTTTACTTAAGTTGTATTGTATAAAATTTAGCGGGGCTGTTATTTGCCGGGCTATAATTACCGCAAACAAACCTATAGCTATAAATATAAGTGCATAAACATTTATCATAATGTTTAATAATGATCCTATGCGTTCGGTATAATCTGCAGCGTTGGCAAAGTAAGGTAGTTGCAAATAGGCAACAGTTTCGTGTTTTACATTACGCAAGGGCGTATAAGCAGCCTTGTAAGTTAATACACCAATTTTTTCCTCGTTAAGCACCTCAGATTTTTGCAAACCATTTAAAGCAATAAATGCCCGTCCGTTTATCTGTGGCCTTAACAAGCCGTAATCGTAAATTTTTGGTTGTGTAGTAAGCAATAATCTACCGTTAAGATCATATAATGTTAAGTCGGCCGAATAAGTGTTGGCTAACTCATCAAAACGAACCTTACTGTCTTCGGTTATATTACTCGTAAAAGCGTTAACTTGCCCTGCTTCAATCGCCGAAGCTATCTGCATAATTTTAGAGCGGATAACGTTATCTTGCTGTACCTGGTATTGCTTGCTTATAGATATAAATGTGATAAAACCTACCAATACCAGCGTTATTACTACCGCAAATATCATCGAGAACTGGATACGTGTTTTGTAGAGTATCCTATCCAAAGTAAACTTAAAGGTCCAGTTAATGCGGTTATTGCTAACGCTAAATATTTTTAACCGCATCCAAATAACACGTATCAATAAAATGACAGCGCTAAAGGCAAGCATTACCACAAAAAAGAATGTTAGTGCCGTTATGCTTGATAGTAATATATTGTTTTCCTGGCTAACTACTATTAAATTTCGCTTACTTGGTTTGTATAATAAATGGCTGTAAGTAGTAAATTTATCTGTAAAGCCTACTTTGGAGCTACGGCCGGTTTGTACAGTATATTTTTTTAGTTCGCCTGTAAATTCCCGGTTTTTAATGCTGTAAACATAGCTGCCGCTTTGACCTATAAGCGTGTTATCTGTATAAAATGCAAACGAATAATCTTTAAACTCATCATTATTCCCCTTAACGTCTTTATCTATTAACAGATCCGGGAACTTGCCCGGGGTTACCAGTGGCTTCGATTTTAGCTCGATAACGATAGTACCCATTTTTTTAGCACCATCAAACACGGGCAAAATGGCAAAATAGCTTTGAAAGCCAAATGATTCGTTTTGGCGGTAAAAGTAATCAGACACCTTGTAAGAGCTGTAAACCACCATATCTTTAAACACATCTATAGCATAGTTCTTGTCTAAAGAGATGGGCCTATCGTTATTATCATATTCATGCACCTTAAAGTCATACTTGGATAAGTATCTGTCAAAGTATGTTTTTTGTAAACGGGTTTCCAGGTAATCTGACGAGTGATCGGCGTTTTTATAGTAGGATATTAGTAAAGGATCTACAATTATCTGCTTTTCTATTCGCTTGAAAAGCATATCGGCCACGGCATCATCCGGAACCTCCAAACGTTGTATCAGTACCTTGCGCAGTTCCTGTTCCTTAACAGATTCGAACCGGTTTAAACTTATGGCTGCAATTATGGCACATATCAAAATAATGCCGATGAACGAGGTGGCTGTAAACTTTTTATCATTGTAGAGATAAGCATGCCCCCTTATAATTACTACCAGCATCCAAAGCAGGTAAAATAAGGTAAAGCCTTTGTAAAAAGCAGTAACAACAGTAGTAATAAAAATGCTAATAATAAATATTAAAGCTTGTTTTGCAAGGGTTACATCCAGCTTATAACAAACAGTAAGTATTACCTCGTTTAGCAGCAAAAACATCAGGAAGGTAAAGCAAAGCATAAGGACGCCCAATAAGCTAAACCCCGACAGATTAAGCACATTATTTACATCAAAGCTGATACGCGAATTTACTACAAGCCCATAAAACACATTCAATAGGCTGGTAGAGGTGGCAATAAGTAAACCTATACAAAACACCAGTATAGCATAGCTTGCTATTTTTCCCGGTGCCCTTTTAAGAAACTTGTTACGATTGGTGAACATGAAGGTAACAAACCAGCACATGGCCAATATATTGATACAAAAATCGCCAAGAGACCGGAATACAGACGATGATGCATAAAGCTGGGGCCCAAAAAGCTCCATTTCTTGTGTAAAATGCGGCCAGCTGTAATGCAGGTTAATAAACCTGAATAACAAGATAAAGGCCCCTAAAAACAATAGCGAGCCATAAGCCATACCCCTGCCAACCAAATAACGGGCTATATTATTAACTAATAAAAACAGGGTAAAAATAGCCAGCAGCCAAAAGCCTACAACAAAATAAAAAAACCTGTGATTAACCCCTTTTAAAAGCTTTAACGAGAAAAGATATTTATTGTTAACATCATGAACGGCATAAACATTCTTATCTGTAAAATCGGCAATAGCCAGGTTATTATCTATAGTTAGATCTTTAGTGAAGGTGTTGGCAAGATATTCGTTTGTGAACGGGTAACTTGCTTTTACCGGAATAAAAAACATAACAGTCGTGCTGCCTTCTGTTTTTTTAATGGTTTCGTAATAACCGTTGGGTTGTTTAAAAAACGATGCCCCATCTTTTAATTGGAGGGCATTGGGCGGTATAACTTTAGCACCGGTCCAAAAATCAAGTTGGCCGCCTTTATAAACCAATATCCAAATGCTGTTATTAAGCGTATAATCCTGTATATAGTTTAAACCTTTGGCTGGCGTATTACGCAGATTTTTTATTTCATTAAAAACCTGTTTGTTTTTTATAGCATCGTAAACGATGCCTTCCTTATTATGCAGGTTGCTTTCCAGCAATCTGGCCGTTTGTATCAGGTTATTTTCTGGCGTGTACGTGCGCTCAACAATAATTGCTGTGAATAATAAACTGGCGAATAATAATCCCAGCAATACACGTATTTTTCCGGCTGTGGTCAAGTTGCTAAATCTACTCTAAATCAGTGGTAAAAGTAAAGCCATCCTATAGATGGCTTTGTAATTATTGTATTACAGCGCTTGCCGTTTCAACTTCGCGATTGACTTTTTTTACAAGGCCTTGTAAAACTTTACCCGGACCAACCTCTGTAAATGATGTTGCGCCATCTTCCAGCATATGCTCTACCGTTTGTGTCCAGCGCACAGGGCCGGTCAACTGCGCTATCAGATTATGTTTAATATGTTCCACATTGGTATATGGTTTAGCATCTATATTTTGATATACCGGGCAAATGGGCTCTTTAAACTCGGTATTTACGATAGCTGCCTCCAGTTCTACACGGGCGGCTTCCATTAACGGCGAGTGGAATGCACCACCAACATTAAGCTTTAATGCACGTTTAGCACCAGCTTCAGTCATTTTTATACAGGCAGCATCAACCCCCGCAACAGTGCCCGATATAACCAGTTGGCCCGGGCAATTATAATTAGCCGGTACTACTACATCGGTTAACCGCTGGCAAATATCCTCTACCGTAAAATCATCCAAGGCTAATATGGCAGCCATAGCGCCGGGTTGTATCTCGCAGGCTTTTTGCATCGCGTTAGCACGGGCAGCTACTAAACACAGGCCATCTTCAAAAGATAATGCACCGCTTGCCACCAAGGCAGAGAACTCGCCCAGCGAGTGTCCGGCAACCATATCGGGTTTAAAAGCATCACCTAATACATTAGCTAAGATTACCGAGTGCAAAAAAATAGCCGGCTGGGTAACATTAGTTTGTTTAAGGTCTTCTTCGGTACCCTCAAACATTACATCTGTTATGCGGAAACCCAATATAGAATTAGCCCGTTCAAACATCTCACGTGCTTGTTCGCTTTGCTCGTAAAGGTCTTTACCCATACCCGGGAACTGGGCGCCCTGCCCAGGGAAAATATATGCTTTCATGTTTAGTAATTGGTTGATTGGGTTGATTAAGTGAGTGGTGAATGCTAACTACTCACCTAATCAACTATTAACTTAATTTAGCAGAAATTAAATTTAAAAATTCTGTTCTGGTTTTTTCTTTTAAAAACTCCCCGGTAAATGCCGATGTTGTAGTTGCCGAGTTTTGCTTTTGTACGCCACGCATACTCATACACAAGTGCCTGCACTCAATTACCACGCCCACGCCAATTGGGTTAAGCGTCTCCTGGATGCAATCGCGTATCTCGTTAGTTAAACGCTCCTGCACTTGCAGCCTGCGCGCAAAAACATCAACTATACGTGGTATTTTGCTTAGGCCTACTACATAACCGTTGGGGATGTAAGCAATATGTGCCTTACCAAAAAAGGGTAGCATATGGTGCTCGCACATCGAGTATACCTCAATATCTTTTACGATTACCATCTGGCTATATTCTTCCTTAAACATGGCCGAGTTTAAGATCTCTTTTGCATCCAAATCATACCCATGGGTAAGGTACAGCATGGCTTTGGCAATACGCTCGGGGGTTTTTAATAAACCTTCGCGCTCGGGGTTTTCACCAATCTGTTTTAAAACATCAAGGTAACTGGCCGATAGGTTTTGGATCAGTTCGGGATTGTAACGGTCTATTTTTTGGTAACCGTTTATACCTGCGTCCCTGTCAGGAATGTTATCGTCGTTGATCATGGGGTTGGTTTATCCGCCAAAGTATTCGGCAGAGTTATTATCAGTTTCAAACAATTTTACAGAATGTAAAAATACACCCGGATAGGCTTCGATAGGAGCCTTTAACTGATTAAAAATTTCAATACAAAGCAACTCTGTTGATGCCATTTTGCCTGCCATAAAATCAACATCCTTATTGATGTTTTTATGATCGAGCTTTTCTATCACATAGTCGTTTATGATAACCTTAAGTTCTTTAAGATCAATAAGGTAACCAGTAGCGTGGGTAATTTCGCCTTTTACTGTTACAAATAAATTGTAATTGTGGCCATGCCAGTTAGGATTGGCGCATTTGCCAAAAACTTCCTCGTTTTTTTCTGCGCTCCATTCCTCGCGGTACATGCGATGTGCTGCGTTAAAATGTTCTTTGCGCGTAATATGTATCATCATAGCAATTAATGGTGCAAATATACAAAACAAAAACAGGCCAGTTGTTTTATCTTAGCTGTCAAAAAAAAGCTTTTATGCGATTATTGTTAGTAGCAGCAACAGCGTTTGAGGTTGGAGATTTAATGTCAAAAGTTAAAATTCAAAATTCAAAAGAAGAAGGCGGCCAACTGTCAACCGTTAACTGCCAACTTCTCATCACCGGCGTGGGCATGGTAGCAACAGCTTTTGCCCTTGGCCGCGAATTGGCTAAAAACCAATACGATCTGGCTATTAACCTGGGAATTGCGGGCAGCTTTGATCGTAATATCGCCCTGGGCGATATAGTAGAAATAACAGAAGACACCCTGGCCGAGTTGGGTGCTGAAGATGATGAAACCTTTTTACCCATAGCACAAATGGGCTTTGGTGAGAGTGTTTTTGAGGCCACAAAACCATTAACCGACGTTTATAAACGTGCTATATTACAGCAGGCAAGAGCTATTACCGTAAACACTGTACATGGGAACGAGGCATCTATTCAAAAAATACAACAGCGCTTAAACCCGCAGATAGAAAGCATGGAAGGCGCAGCCTTTTTTTATGCCTGCCGCGAGGCTAATGTACCGTGCATGCAAATCAGGGCAGTGTCAAATTATGTAGAAAGACGCAACCGGGATGCCTGGCAGATAGGTTTAGCCGTTAAAAATCTGAATACATTTGCTGTGGAATTGTTGGAGCATTTAAAAGTTAAAAAGTTGTAATGTTTTACTCTTTTGTGCTATCCTTTCAACATTCAATATTCTAACAATTATGAAACTAACTATTGGCTTTTCGCCCTGCCCTAACGATACTTTTATATTTGATGCGCTTATTCACCATAAAATTGATACTGAAGGTTTAGACTTTGAAGTGTTTTATGATGATGTAGAAACCCTTAATCAAAAGGCTTTTCGCGGCGAGTTGGATATTACTAAATTAAGCTACCATGCATTTGCCTACGCGGCTCAACAATATGTATTGCTGGATGCGGGTAGTGCCTTAGGTTTTGGTGTTGGCCCAATGCTAATATGTAAAGCCAATGCAGAAGAATTAAAAGCAAGGCTGGAGGCGGGTGATCCAACCCTTAGAATCGGTATCCCCGGAAAATATACTACAGCTAATTTCTTGTTAAGCCTGGCTTACCCCAATGCTACGAATAAACATGAATTGGTTTTTTCTGACATAGAGCATGCTGTTTTAGATGGCCGTGTTGATATTGGCCTAATCATTCACGAAAACCGATTTACTTACCAGGATAAAGGCTTGCACAAAATTATTGATTTGGGCGATTATTGGGAGAAACGCACCAATTGTGCCATTCCCTTGGGTGGTATTGTAGCCAACCGTAACTTACCTTTAACTGTTCAACAAAAGATAAACCGGGTTATTAAACGCTCGGTAGAATTTGCCTTTGCCAACCCAAAATCGGGATTGGAGTACATCCGTTCGCACGCGCAGGAAATGAGCGAGGAAGTGATGTACAAACACATAGAATTGTACGTTAATAAGTTCTCTGTAGACTTAGGCTTGGAAGGCAAGAAAGCAGTTAAACTTTTATTTGATACGGCACTACAGAAAGAGATTATCCCGCAAATAAGCGAGGGGTTATTTTTGAATGAGTAACAACCTCACCAAATCCTCTCCAAAGGAGAGGACTTACAACATATTTACTTATTATTCCCTCTCCTTCCGAGAGGGCCGGGGAGAGGCCTGTTACCGCTCCGCCAACAGATCATTTGTCAGTTTTTCAAACTCGCTGATAAATTCGGTATAGTGCGCGCCGGTGCCCGGGCCGTTAAAGCCGGTGTGGATCTTACGTACATCACCTTTTTTATCAATAATTATAGTTGTTGGGAAACCCACTACTTTGGTAAGCATGGGTAAGCTTTTGGCAGTTTCTGCTTTGTTACTTGTGTAGCCGGTTATTAGTACAGGGTATTTAATATCAAATCTTTTTTGTACCTGCGCCAATGCCTTTTGCGATTTGGCAAAATCTGTAGTGCGTTCATAAGCCAGGCCAATAACTTCTACGCCTCTTGGTTTATATTTTTTGTAGTAGTTAACCATATAAGCAGTTTCATCCATGCAGTTAGGGCACCACGATCCCATGATCTGCACAATCACTACTTTGTTTTTAAAGCGGGCATCATCAAGCGATACCTCTTTGCCGTTAATATCCTTAAAAGTAAAAGCTAGTTTTTTGTAGCCCGGCTTTAAAGCACTTAACGAGTAAGCATCCGGTAGTTTAGCGTTTTCATCACGCACGGCGGCCCAAACATCCTTACCGGTTAAGCCCGAAAAGAATTTGCCATTTGTAATAGTGTTATTATCGTTAACCTTTGCTTTAAACAGGAAGGCATGCCCACCATCAAAGCAAGAAAGGTAAAGGCTATCGCCGTTTAAGGTGCCTTCTAAAAAGCGGTAATCGCCGGTGGTGGTCAGGAAGGTGCCTGTAACTTTTTGGCCAACCTGTTTAAATTCGCCAACGGTGGTATCGCGGCCGTCGCCCTCGCCTATAATAGCCGACCATCTGCCGCTAACATTATAATTACTTTTTGCCGTCGAAGGGAAGAAACGCCAGTTAGTTGCAGTAGTAGCTTCAAAAGGCATAGGCACATCGCGGTCGCCCAGGTGCCTAATGTAGTTGCCTTTGATGGTGTTTCCTGTATGTTTTAATTTAAATTCCGAATCAAACAAAGGCATCTTGATAAACACCGAATCGCCTTGTGTGGTAACATCGGTAACTTTAAAGCGCTCGGTGCTGTTTATAATATAAAGTTCCTGCCTGTTGCCTGTATTGGTTACATCAAAATTAAACGGAATTTGGTTGGCAGACGCTGTAGTTAATACCCCACGCCAGATACCCGTTTTTAACTTAGTTTGTGCTATAGTTATTTGAGATAGCGCAGCAATAAATACCGCGCTTAAAAATGTCTTTTTTATCATCTTAAAATAGTCGACTAATTTTGTATACTTTTTTCAAAAGTAATAAAACCTGCCAAACTATTTTAATACTTCGCGCGATATTACAATTCGCTGTATTTCTGAAGTGCCTTCGTATATCTGGGTTATTTTGGCATCCCGCATCAGGCGCTCTACATGGTACTCTTTCACAAAACCATAACCACCATGTATTTGTACAGCCTCTATAGTAGTGCGCATTGCAGTTTCTGATGCAAACAGTTTAGCCATAGATGCTGCCTGCGCGTAAGGCAGGCCATTATCTTTTAGCCAGGCTGCACGGTGGCAAAGCAAGCGGGCTGCTTCAATCTCGGTAGCCATATCTGCCAATTTAAATTGAATGGCCTGCAAATCGCCCAGGGTTTTACCAAAGGCTTTGCGCTCTTTAGCATATTGTACAGATAGCTCATAAGCGCCTGCCGCAATACCCAAAGCCTGCGATGCTATCCCGATACGCCCACCCTCCAGCGTTGCCATGGCAAACTTAAACCCAAAGCCTTCTTCACCAATGCGGTTCTCTTTGGGTACTTTAACATCACTAAACATCAGCGAGTGTGTATCGCTACCGCGGATGCCCATCTTATTTTCTTTTGGCCCAACAGTAAAGCCCTGGATGCCTTTTTCTATGATAAGGGCATTAATGCCGCGGTGTTTTTTGCTGGTATCGGTTTGGGCCATTACAATATAGGTGCTTGCGGTACCGCCGTTAGTTATCCAGTTTTTAGTGCCGTTAACCAGGTAGTGGTCGCCCATATCAATAGCCGTGGTATGCTGGGATGTAGCATCAGAGCCTGCCTCTGGCTCACTTAAGCAAAAAGCACCTATCACCTGCCCGGTTGCCAGCGGTACCAGGTATTTTTGTTTTTGGGCTTCATTACCATATTTTTCTAACCCATAGCAAACCAACGAATTATTTACCGATACCACTACCGATGCAGATGCATCAATCTTTGAAAGTTCTTCCATTACCAGCGAATAGGATATCGCATCCATGCCACTGCCACCATATTCCGGCGATACCATCATTCCCAAAAAACCAAGCTCACCCAGTTTCTTGATCTGCTCTGCCGGGAATTTTTGGTGTTCATCCCGTTCAATTACGCCTGGTTTTAGTTCGGTTTGTGCAAAATCACGCGCTGCCTGGCGTATCATTAAATGTTCTTCGGTAAGTTCAAACTGCATATGGTAAATGTAAAAACTATTTTAATAATACTATGCATGCATAGTAAAAATATTAACACAAAAAAAGAGAGCTCTTTTGAAGCTCTCTTTTCCCCTAATTAATTTAAACTATTGATTAAACCCAAAATAAAAGAACTAATTCATCTCAACTTGGGCAACTGAGAATTCACTTAAACCTTATTAACAATTTGAAGTTTTTCATAGGTAGATGAAATGTTTTCAAGATGTATGCAGGACCGTTAAATTAATAACAAAACATAAGCCATAAATTTAAAATGAGGTGTATTTTTAAATGTCTTTGAATTTAATCCTGTTTAAAAACAAAAAATTGTTCTACACCAATTTCTAATTAATTTTTCTTTAGTATTTAGCATACAGCCAATTATAAAATAAGCCATTACTTACCCTGCGGTTTTCCGAAACAAAAACCACGTAGAACTACGTGGTTTTGCTTGCCGAAAAAAAGTTGAATTATTTTTTGTTTAAACCGATGTTAAACTTCATTTTTAAGAAAAATTGCTAAAATAATGGTGTACAGAAAATTATAACATTCTGCTTTAACATACACACCATGTATTATATTTTATACAAATCATAAAAATGAGCTTAAAAAAGAACACTATTTGTGCAGTATCTGCCTGTGCGGTGGGTATGGTGCTGTTAAGCGCCTGTAAAGACAAGGAAAAAGATCAGTTATATGCCGAAAACGATGTGCTGATTAATAACGTAGATAAGAGCGTTAAGCCCGGCGATGATTTTTTTATGTATGCCAACGGGGCCTGGCTCAAAAAAAATCCAATCCCGGCAGCATACTCTTCCTGGAGCATTTTTAACCTGGTGCAGGAAGACCTGCGCAACAAAATGCGGAAGATTAATGAGGATGCTGTAAAGGCCAACGCCCCCAAAGGGAGCAATACTCAAAAAATCGGCGATTTTTATTACAGCGGTATGGATACCGTTAATATAGAAAAGATGGGCTTAAGCCCACTAAAAGCCGAGCTTGCAAAAATAGATGCTATTAAAGATGTAAACGGGCTGGTTAGCGAATTTGCCAATCTGGTTACGCTTGGTGTAACCAATCCTATTGCCATTTACGCCGGGCAAGACGACCGTAATAGCGAAAAGATAGTAATGTCATTACGTCAATCGGGCATTGGTTTACCTAACCGCGATTACTATTATAAAACAGATGAGCATACCACTGCTGTACGGAATGATTATCAGCAAAAGCACTTACCGGCCTTGTTTAAATTTTTAGGGGCTGATGATGCCGCCGCTAAAATAGCATCACAAAAAACATATGCTTTAGAGAAATTCCTGGCAGATAGCTCCAGAACTTTAGAAAACCTGCGCGACCCGTATCGCAACTATAATAAAATGGGGATAGCCGGCATAACTAAGTTGTCGCCGCTTATTAACTGGAAAACAACATTTGATAACAGCTATTACAAAAATGTAGATACCGTAATTGTTGGCCAACCCGAGTACCTGCGTGCTGTAAACTCAGCACTTACTAAATTCAGTATAGATGATTGGAAAAACTATCTGCGTAAAAACCTGCTGAATGAGTTTAGCCCATACCTTAACAAGGCCGTGGCCGATGAAAACTTTAGGTTTTACGGTACCACCATATCCGGCAAAACAGAGCAACTGCCCCGTTGGAAACGAGTATTGGATATTGAAGAAGATGTAATGGGCGAGGTGCTGGGCCAAATATTTGTAAAAGAATACTTCCCCGAGCCTACCAAAAAAAGGTATGAAGATATGGTAGAAGCTGTGCGCGCTTCGTTTAAAGACCATATTGATAAACTTGACTGGATGAGCCCCGAAACTAAAAAGCGGGCTTACGAAAAACTGGCAAAGGTATATCCAAAGGTTGGCTTCCCTGATCATTGGAGAGATTACTCGGGCCTGGATATTGGCAAGAACCAGTATGTGCAAAACATCATGAACAGTAGCCGGTTTGACCGTAAGTTTAACGCCGGCAAATTAGGCAAACCGGTAGATCGTACAGAATGGGGGATGACACCCCAAACCTATAATGCCTATTATAATCCGTCTAATAACGAGATTGTGCTACCGGCAGCTATATTTATGGTGCCCGGTACTTTAGATGAAAAGATAGATGATGCCGTAGTATATGGTTATGGCGCAGCATCAACCATTGGCCACGAAATTACACATGGCTTTGATGACGAGGGCCGCCAGTATGATGATAAAGGAAACCTTAAGGCGTGGTGGTCTGCACAAGATTCTGCAAAGTTTACCCAGCGCGCCCAAAAACTGGCAGACCAGTTTAGCAGCTACAAAGTAGGCGACCAAAATATAAACGGCAAAGCCACCCTTGGTGAAAACATTGCAGATTTAGGCGGCGTAGTTATTGGCCTGGATGCATTTAAAAAAACCAAACAATATAAAGAGGGTAAAACTATTAACGGTTTAACCCCGGTACAGCGCTACTTTATGGGCTATGCACTGGGCTGGCTGGGCCACGATAGGAAAGAAGCATTAGCTAACCAGATATTGACAGATGTACACTCTCCCCGTTTTTTAAGAGTTAACGGGCCATTTAGTGATGTGCCCGAATTTTATGAAGCATTTGGCATTAAAAAAGGAGACAAAATGTGGGTAGACCCTGATAAAAGGGTTAAGATCTGGTAACCTAAAGCTACTACTTGTAACACCAAAGCCTTGCAACATTGCAGGGCTTTGGTGTTAATTAGATATCAATACCTAAAACTACGCCGGTAAAAACAAAGCAACCTCCAACCATATCAAATGATATAGTATAGAGGTTGCTTTTCCCGGTTAATAAACCCGGCTATCTTTTGTCAGGAAACCTAAGATAAAACTTAATCTAAAGTTATTTGCCTTTTTATGCTTTCCTCTAATGATATAAACGTTTCGGTACGTTGTATGCCTTTTACGCTCTGTATATTTTCGTTCAATACCTCGCGCAGGTGGTTGGTATCGTGGCAAACAATTTTGGCAAAAATACTCCAGCTGCCGGTGGTGTAATGCAGTTCTACAATTTCGGGTACCATTTTCAATTGTTTAACTGCTTCATTATACTGAGAACCCTTTTCCAGGAATATACCCAGGAAAGCGGTTACATCATAACCCAACTTTTGCGGATTTACTTCCAGGCTGGCACCTTTAATTACACCCATCTCTTCCAACTTTTTCATCCGCACGTGTATAGTTCCGCCCGAAACGATCAATTCTTTTGCGATTTCGGTGTAAGGTGTAGTCGCATTTTTCATCAATATTGATAAAATCTGAATATCCAGATTATCAATTTCTAAATTTTGAGGTTTCCTGTGAGGCATAATTTTAAATATCTATATTCAAATACAAGTATAATTATAATAAAAGTAAAAATAAAAATATTCTGTTGAAATATTTGCAAGAAAGTATCAACTCTTTTAGATTTGTATAAAGCAAATGACAATTGCTCTATCGTTCTTTTAAAAACAAACATTGTTGGGTGGTGAAATTTTTGGCAGACACACCTCCTTGTCCCGGTGGCGGAGATCATAGGAAACCCGAAGCGGGCTAACTACTCCTTGAAGGTTCGACCCCTTCCCCAACAGCTATTAAACGTAAAGTTTAATTAACAATCCTGTAGGATGGTGAAATTTTGGCAGACACACCTCCTTGTCGCGGTGGCGGAGACTCTGGGAAACTCTTAGCAATAAGAATAACCACTCTTTGAAGGTTCGACCCCTTCTCCTACAGCTCTTCTCATAATTTAGGTTTATAATTGGTTAGTAAAGGCCCCTGCCCATCAGGGGCTTTACTTGTATAAGAGACTTTTTTTATTTACTCAAATCCTGCATCCGCCTGGGCAATAAAGTGTTCATGTTCACGGCGTGAACACCAACTCAATTTATCAACACACTGAAAAACAAGCTTTTGCATTTTAGCATGGTGACAAAACGGCGCCACCATTAAATCCAAATATCATGTGGCTAAATAGCACAAAAAAATCCCGGCTGTTACACCGGGATCTTCACCTAGTTATTTTATGATATTAATTATAAGAATTTAAAGCCCACGCTTAGCGCCCATATATTTTGGCGTTGCCCATAGCTTTCGTTTATTTTAGTAAGGCCACCTTCGTACCTTAAATCGGCCGTAATATGGCCAATATCAACACCTCCGCCTACCTGGTAGCCCAGGGTGCTTTTACGATAATTACCAAAATCCTGGTAGGCACCATTTACATTATCGCTAAAGCTTTGGTTTTTATCTAACAGGTAACTGTAAACCGGGCCGGCCATTATTCTGAAATTTAAATTATCGCCGCCAAAGCCCTTACCTATTAATAAAGGTACGTTAAGGCTGGTAAAGGTTACCTTACCATTAGTAGTTACGGTATTGTTGTTATTATTAAAATCAAACTTACCACCGCTGCTGGCCAGATAAAGCTCGGGCTGCAGATAAAGGCTGCTGCCAAAACGGGCAAATAACCCGGCCTGGTAACCCGTAACCGAAGATTCGCTTACATTATTGGTATTGATCTTAGAGAAATTGATACCCGCCTTGGCACCTATTGATACCTGGGCTTTGGCGCTTATTGCTGCCACAAATAATATGGCAAGGCTTAAAAAATACTTTTTCATAGTTGTAATGGTTTTAGTTCATAAAAACGGTTAGATGTGCGTTGTTGTTAAAAGTTTAACACGCCGCAGCAGATTAAACGTATGCAACGGTGTATTTTTTATATTTTTGCTTAAATAATTTATAGAATGGCAGAGATAACTATCAGTAATAAAGACTGGGAGCGCATAAAAATAAAGGTGCAACGTAAGTACAACCACCTTACCGAAGAAGAATTACAGTACACCGAAGGGCAGGAAGAAAGCCTGATAACCCGTTTAATGGAACTGGTTAACCGTGATAGGAAATATGTAGTATTTACCCTGACCAAGGCTTTGGTAAATATGGATACTAACCGCCTTTAAAATCAGTTTATTATAAAAAGCCATAGTGCTTTTATATATTTATAGTTCAAGAGGTTTAGGATCATGGATAAAAGGATGATTAGCAGGTTCAGAAAACCGGTTTTATACACAGGTTTACTGGCATTAGCTGTAAGTGTATGGAGTTTTCAGGACGATCTTTTCCAGATATCCAAAAACCTGGATGTATTTGCATCGGTATATAAAGAGGTTAACATTAATTATGTTGATGATATAAACTCGGCCAAGCTGGTTAAAACCGGTGTAGATGCTATGCTGGATGGCTTAGACCCTTATACAGAGTTTGTACCCGAATCTGAAATTGAGGATTACAAACTACATTATGTAAGTACCCAGTATGGTGGCATTGGTGCCAGCATTTTCTTGCGCGATAAAAAGATCTTTATCTCTGATGTTTTTGCAGGCTTCCCGGCCCAAAAGGCCGATATACGCCAGGGCGACCAGATGGTGAAGATAAACGACATTAGCCTTGCCGGCAAAACTAATGATCAGGTTAGTCAGTTGCTAAAAGGCTCTAAAGGCGCGGTAGTTAAACTAACTATGCAGCGCGGTACAGATGCCCCGATCATCAAAAGCCTGATACGCGACGAGATCAAACAACCCAATGTAGTGTACTCGGGTATGGTTGCCGGTAACATGGGTTACATTAAACTAAATAAGTTTTTAGAAAACTCTGCAAATGAAGTTACCACCGCGCTTGTTGCCTTAAAAAAGAATAACCCCAACGGTATTATACTGGATCTGCGCTCAAACGGTGGCGGTATTTTGCAGGAGGCCGTAAAAATTGTGAACCTGTTTGTACAAAAAGATGTGCAGGTGGTATCCCAAAAAGGAAAAATAAAAGAGAAAAATTTCTCCTACAGTACCGTATCTACCCCGCTCGAGCCTAATTTACCTTTGGTGGTTTTGGTTAACAGCCGCTCGGCATCCGCATCAGAAATTGTTGCCGGGGCCCTGCAGGATCTGGATCGCGCCATTATTATTGGGCAGCGCAGCTATGGTAAGGGCCTGGTACAACAAACCTTTAACTTGCCTTATAATAGTTTGGTTAAGGTAACGGTTGCCAAGTATTATGTACCATCCGGCCGTTGCGTGCAGGAACTGGATTATGCCCACCGTAAAGACGACGGCAGCGTAATAAAGGTTGCAGATTCTGCCATTCATGAGTTTAAAACCAAAAATGGCCGGTCGGTTTATGATGGCAGTGGCATTTACCCCGATATATTTATTAAGCAGGAAAGGTTTGCCAACATAACGCAAGCCCTGGTAAGCAAGTTGCTGATATTTGATTATGCTACCCGGTACCGTAACACACATACCGACACTGTAGACCCAAAAGCACTCTCGTTAACAGATGAAGAGTACAATGATTTTATTAAATACCTGGGCGGGAAGAACTACACCTACAGTACCGTATCAGAAAAAATGCTGAACAGCCTTAAAACCGAAGCAACCAAAGAAAAACAGTTTAGCGAGATCCAAACCGAGTACGATGCCCTGAAAGCCAAAATGGCGGCCAGCAAAAAAAACGACCTGCAATTGCATAAGGCCGAAATAAAACAAGTATTGGAAAACGAAATTGCATCGCGCTTTGCTTACGAAAAAGGCCGCTATGAAGCCAACTTTAAATATGATAAAGAATTGGCCGAAGCCGTAAAAACCATGCAGGATAAAACCCAGCTGGCAGCTATATTAAAAGGTGTTGGCGATTTTAAAACCATAGGCAAACCCGTGCTGGCTATGGCCGGCAAAAAGGTTGCCGATAAAGATGATGACGATTAACCCCCCTAACTCCCTAAATGGGGAATAAAATATAAGCCTGTTCAGTAAATGAGCAGGCTTTTTTGCTTATTGCTCCCCCTTTAGGGAGTTAGGGGGCTCAATGTAACATCCCCGTTATAACTGCTACCGGGTTAAACTATACAAGATAATAAGCGTCATACCTGCAAAATAAACAACTATGAAAAAGATAATCATCACAGCAGCCATATTTTTAAGCTGCATAGCATACAAATCTGCCGATGCGCAAATTAGTTTAAACATTAACATTGGCAGCCAGCCAGCCTGGGGGCCTGTAGGTTACGACCGTGCCGATTATTATTACATGCCCGATATTGATACTTATTATGATGTACCGGCACACCAGTATGTTTATTTAGAAAACAATAACTGGGTACGCAGGGCAAACCTGCCATCAAGATATAATAACTACAATATATACAATGGTTACAAAGTGGTGGTGAATGAGCCAAACCCATGGACCCGTAACGATGTATACCGTACCAAATACGCCAGTTACAGGGGCCGCAAAGGGCAAACCATTATACGCGATAGCCGCGATATTAAATACCGTAACTATTATGGCAGCAACAACAGTCATCGCCCGGTACGTGTGGTAGAAAAACGAAAAGTGGTGAAATATAAAGATAACAACGGCCACGGTAACAATGGCCATCACGACGATCATGGTAAAGGCCATGGCCGCGGCCACTAATTTTCCTTATACTAAAAAAAAAACGCAGGCCCCATATTTGGAGCCTGCGTTTTTTTTAGGTTATTTATCCAGGATCCCCTCTATTAATGATTTCCATTGCGGACCCGACAGGCCATTGCGCGCACCAAGTGAAATAATGGTATTACGCACGGTATCATACAGGCCGGTGTCTTTATTATTCGGTGTTTCGTTACGGCCGTAAACAGCGGCGCTAACATGGTTTAGGTAGCGTTCTACAATAAAGGTATTGGTGCTATCGTGGCTAAAGAAATGCGCTACAGCCTTATCCGGATGGCTGGGGTTTACTATCGGCCTTATGGTCATGGTCATATACTCACTTTCCGTATCGGCATCCCCATATTCTTCCAAAGCCTCTATGCGCACCCATTCTTTACCCCCACCGGCCAAAGAGCCGGGCGTAGGCAAGGGCAGATCAATATAAAACAGGTCGCCCTCTTCGGCCAATTTATAAACTTCGGTTCCTTTTGTATCGGTAATCCCAAACTTTGCAGAATGCGGCCCGGTCAGTATATGCCATTGCGATATATCCTTCATCCTCTCCCTGGCCAGCAAAAAAAGATTATGTGCTTCTGCAACCGTTTCGCGGTCAGCAAAATGTATAAAGTCGTTATGTTCGCCCTGGGTTTGTGGGGGTATGTTATCTGTGGCGTTATGCATGGCAAGCGGGTTTTAGTATTGTTAACACTATAAGTTGTAAGGATGTTTCGATATGTAAAGCTTAAACGCCAATCTATCTTATAAAAACAAAAAAAGCCGGCTTATTAAGCCGGCCCAATATCATGATACCAATTGTTACCAAAAGAACGAATATAGCGCTACAATAATGCCACCCACAATTAAGGCACCGGCAGTAAACGCGCGCGATGTTTTAAACATAGATGCATCAATTTCCAGCCCATTGGCTTTAACACCCCTTGCCTCATCAATTTTTGATATGATAAACATACCTATTACACAAAGCAAAAACACAAACCCCATTCGGTCAATAAATGGAATTTCATACACCCCTTTATCATTTAGTTTAGAAAAGCCGAATTGGTTTAAAAATGCCAGGTTAGCAAATTGGGGTAAAAATTTAAAAAACACCGAGAAGACAAAACCACCTATGGTTGCAAATAATGCGGCATTGGAAGTAGCCTTTTTCCAGAAGAAACCCAGGATGAACATGGCAAATATACCCGGCGATACGAATCCCGTATACTCTTGGATATACTGAAATCCCTGCTTGCCTTCGCCCATCAGTTGTTCACCAATAATTAACGACATAATTACCCCAAGGCCCATAGCCACCACAACCGACCATTTACCCAAAACAACCAGCTTTTTATCGGTAGCCGCAGGGTTAATAGCTTTTTTGTAAATATCTAAAGTAAATATAGTAGCAATACTATTTGCCTTACCTGCTAACGAAGCCACAATAGCTGCTGTAAGCGCCGCAAAAGACAAGCCTTTAAGACCTGCAGGCAATAGGTTTAAAAGCGATGGATAGGATTTATTTACATCTGTAACGCCCGATGAACTTAACATCTCCTGATGGAACATGCCTTTTTGATAAAGCAGATAGGCTGCTATACCCGGTAGCACTACAATAATGGGCATTAACAATTTTAAGAAAGCCGCAAAAAGAATACCTGCACGCGCAGTTTTAAGGTCAGCACCTAAAGCGCGCTGGGTAATGTACTGGTTACACCCCCAATAGTTAAGGTTTACTATCCACATACCACCTATTAATACCGACAGGCCCGGAAGATCCATGTAATTGGCGTTGTCTTTTTTAAATATCATATGGAAGTGGTCGCTGGCTTCGGTACGCATAATGCTTAAACCGTTCCACATGCCCGTAGTGCCCGATACCTCGCTTATTTTATTTAAAGCCAGGTACGTAGCCACCAAACCACCCAACACCAATACAAATACTTGTATTACATCGGTATAGCCAATAACTTTCATACCACCCAGGGTAATAATTACAGCAAACACAGCCAATAGCGAGATACAAAGCGTAACATCCAATCCCGAAATACCCGATATAGCCAAAGCCCCCAGGTAAAGGATAGACATTAAGTTAACAATAATGTATAGTAATAACCAAAAAACGGCCATTACCATGGCTACCGTACCATTATACCGCTGATGCAGGAACTGCGGCATAGTGAAGATCTTATTTTTAAGATAAATGGGTATAAAAAACACCGCTACAATTACCAGGGTAGCTGCGGCCATCCATTCGTAGGTAGAAATAGCCAAACCCATTTTAAATGCCGACCCGCTGGTACCTATAAATTGCTCGGCAGATATGTTGGATGCTATCAGCGATGCGCCAATGGCCCACCAGGTAAGCGAGCCTTCTGCTAAAAAGTAATCTTTAGAGGTGGCATCTGCATTATGCTTGCGCCTGTAAATCCAATACCCGTAACAGGATACGATGATAAAGTAAATAAAAAATACAACGTAATCGCTGTTAGATAAGGTCTTCATTTATACTGCTCAGTTTTTTAGGTTTAATATTCGGGGGCTAATATTAGTTATATATATCGGTTAATCAAATTCTCTAGGTACTCTTGTCTGCCGCTTATAGTAGCCGGTTCGCCATTTGTAGCAGCATAGTTACGCAGATCTTCTAACGATAGCTTACCCGCTTCGTAATCTTTACCTGCGCCACTGTCAAAAGAGGCATATCTATCTGCACGTATTTTTTGATAGTCGGATTTTTGCAGGATATTATCGGCAATAACCAGTGCCCTTGCAAACACATCCATACCGCCCACGTGTGCGTAGAACAGATCTGCCGGGTCGGTAGAGTTACGGCGGATCTTGGCATCAAAGTTTATACCCCCGCCTGCAAAACCACCTGCTTCCAGTATGATAAGCATATACTCTGTCACCTCGGTAATATCATTCGGAAACTGATCCGTATCCCATCCATTCTGTATATCGCCCCTGTTGGCATCTATCGAGCCCAGCAGCCCATTATCTGCCGCCACCTGCAGTTCATGCTGAAAGGTATGGCCGGCCAGCGTAGCGTGGTTTACCTCCAGGTTCAATTTAAAATCGTTCATCAGATCATACTTCTGCAAAAAGCCTAATACGGTTGCAGCATCATAATCATACTGGTGTTTGGTTGGCTCGCAAGGTTTTGGTTCGATGAAGAACGTACCCTTAAAACCTTGCTTGCGGGCATAATCTTTTGCCGTATGAAGGAATTTGGCCAGGTGGTCCTGCTCGCGTTTCATGTTGGTATTCAGCAGGCTCATATACCCCTCGCGGCCACCCCAGAATACATAGTTCTCGCCGCCTAATGCAATGGTGGCATCTATAGCGGCCTTTACTTGAGCGCCCGCATGCGCCAAAGCGCCAAAATCTGGGTTGGTAGATGCGCCGTTCATATAACGCGGGTGGCTAAATACATTGGCTGTGCCCCAAAGTAGTTTTACCCCGCTGGCTGCCTGTTTTTGTTTGGCATATTCTACCAGCGTTTGCAGGCGTTTCTCGTTATCGGCTACATCATTGGTGTAATCTACCACATCTATATCGTGAAAACAGTAGTAGGGCAGGTTCATTTTGGTGATAAATTCAAATGCCGCGTCCATTTTATCTTTGGCGCGCTCTATGGCATCTGTTTTTTTATCCCAAGGGAAAACATGGGTTGCCCCACCAAACGGGTCTGCACCGTTACCGTTGAACGAGTGCCAGTAGGCGCAGGCAAAGCGCAAATGCTCTTTCATGGTTTTGCCGGCCACTACTTTATCTGCATCGTACCAGCGAAAGGCCAGCGGATTGTCTGACTGTGGCCCTTCGTATTTGATCTGATCTATTCCCTTAAAAAACTCCTGATTTCCTGTTACTATTCCCATAGGTATATGTTGTTATATTAATGATGATTTATCTTTTTCTGTACCCTGCTTACTATCTATTAAATGCTGTTCTAACAACGCTTTCCAATCCTGGTAAACGGTTTCAAAGGCTTGGGTATTTTTAGGTTCTACATAACCCACGCGTTCGGCTTTACTAAAGGCCTCCGCCTGCGATGGGTAGATCTCGGCACCGATACCAGCGCCTAATGCCGCGCCCAGGCTACCATCGTTATTGTAAAGCTCTACCGGTACGCCCGTGGCATCTACAAAGGTTTGGGCAAATAGGTCACTTAAGAACATATTGGTTTTACCAGCGCGAATCACCGTGGGGTTCATCCCGTTCTCGCGCATAATATCCAGCCCGTAACGGAAGGCACAGGCAATACCCTCTTGCGCCGCTCTAAATATGTGCGCAGGCGTGTGCAGGTTCAGATCTATATTTTGCAGATGGGCACCAACCTGCTTGTTGTTTAGCATGCGTTCGGCACCGTTGCCAAAAGGTAAGATGCGCAAACCATCGCTGCCTAAAGGCGCTTTTGCCGCCTCGGCATTCATTTGCTGATAACTAAGCGAGCCGCCAAAGGTATTTTTAACCCAGCGGTATAAACTGCCTGTACCATTAATGCAAAGTAACACCCCCAGGCGTTTACGCTCGGTGGTATAATTAACATGCGCAAAAGTATTTACGCGCGATTGCGGGTCGTAAGCCAATTGGTCGCCTACACCATATATTACCCCGGATGTACCTGCAGTTGCGGCTACCTCGCCGGGCTTAAGCACATTTAAGGACAGGGCATTATTAGGCTGGTCGCCGGCCTTATAAGTAACCGGGATGCCTGCAGTTAAGCCTAATAATTGGGCTACATCTGTTGTTACCCGTCCGTGGGATGAGAACACCGGTTTAACCGTAGGGAACAGCTTATCACTAAACCCGAAGTAATCTATAATATCTTTAGACAGTCCGTTGAACTGAAAATCAAAGAAGATGCCTTCTGATAAAGCCGAGGCCGAGGTGGTGATCTCGCCCGTAAGTTTCATGGCAATATAATCGCCAGGCAGCATGATCTTGTCTATCTTACTGTATACATCCGGTTCATTTTGTTTTACCCAGGCCAGTTTAGATGCCGTAAAATTACCCGGCGAATTAAGCATGTGCGACAAACAGGTTTCGTTACCGATTTCGGAAAAGGCTTTATCGCCAATTTCTACCGCCCGGCTGTCGCACCAAATAATACTGTCGCGTAGTGTTTTTTGGTCTTTATCTACCAAAACAAGGCCGTGCATCTGGTAAGCAATGCCAATTGCAGAAATATTTTCGGGGTCGTAACCGCCTTTTTTATGGCATAAATTAAGCGCCTGTTGCGTTTGTTGCCACCACATCTCAGGCGATTGCTCTGCCCAGCCCGTGTGAAGCGAAAGGATAGGAGATTCTTCATCCGGATATTGGGCTGAAGCAATAATAGTTTGACTATCAGCGTCAACAACGCATACTTTTACCGAAGAAGTACCTATATCAATGCCTAAAAGCAGCATATTATTGTTAATTAAATTTACGCAAACGGTTAATATTGGCTGTTGAAAAAACGAATTTAAGTTTATTTTTTAAAAAGCCCCCATTTTGCCCCAAAATGGCCTAAAAACAATAAAAATGATATTTTTTTAAAAAGGATTTGCATAAAAGAAAAAGGTGCGTATATTTGCAATCCCAAACGGAGTGGTAGTTCAGCTGGTTAGAATGCCTGCCTGTCACGCAGGAGGTCGCGGGTTCGAGTCCCGTCCATTCCGCCAAAAGCATTTTAAAAATGTTCAAAAGCCTTTAAATCATAAGATTTAGAGGCTTTTTTGGTTTTAAGCCCCTCCAAAGCAACCCGTATTATTCAATATTCAAGCGCGTCATTCATGACGTCTTTAAAACTGAATAAAAAGACGCGCCGAAATCAATGTAATTAACTGATTAACAACCTGTTTAAAGATTAAACATCTTGATTTAAAGACGCTGCATTTCGACATTTGTTTAACCCTTTAATGTTCGTTATGTTAGAAAAAAGCTTCGGGCTGTTCTTCTTTCTGAAGAAGCCCAAAAATGAAAAAGGAAATGCCAGGTACATTTACCTGCGTTTAACAGTCGATGGCATATCAAAAGATGTTGCCACTAAAAGGCAATGGGATAACCTGCGCTGGAATGCTTCGGCAGGCCGCGCGACCGGCTTAAAAGAAGACGCAAAAGCACTTAACAGTTATTTGGATGTGATGTGCGGTAAAGTGTACCAGGCAAAGAAAATGCTAATGGATGCAGATAAGCTTCTAACTGCTGAAAATCTCAAAAATGCATTGACGGGTCAAGGCGAAGAAAAGCGAATGATCCTTACAGCGTTCAAGCACCACAATGAACAAATGAAAGCTCTGGTTGGACAAGAGTTTGCGCCTTCTACACTAATGCGTTACAAGACTGCACATGACCATACAGCAGCATTTATAAAGTGGAAGTATCAGGTGGAAGACGTTGATGTTAAAGATTTGGATTACGAATTTGTGTCACAGTTTGCATTTTGGCTAAAAAGTGTTAGAAAGTGCGGGCACAATGCGACGATGAAGTACTTGGGAAACTTTAAAAAAATCGTGTTGGAGTGCATTAAAAAAGGCTGGTTACTCAAAGATCCTTTCGCCGGATTTAAAACGAATAGGAAAGAAGTGATCCGTGTTGCGCTTACAAAAGACGAACTGAATGATATTTCAAATAAACAATTTGAAACCGACCGTCTAAACCATGTCCGCGACATTTTTCTTTTCAGCTGCTTTACTGGCTTGGCCTATGTAGATGTTTACCAATTGAGGCGTTCTGATATCGTTACGGGTGTCGACGGCGGCAAATGGATTGTTACCACCCGTCAGAAAACAGAATCTGCTACACGTCTACCTTTGCTGCCAGCAGCATTGAGAATCATGGCTAAATATGAAGATGATCCTAAGTGCGTAATTAAAGGATTGGTTCTGCCAGTGCTAACTAACCAGAAAATGAATTCCTACCTGAAAGAGATCGCTGACGGTTGCAGAATTACTAAAAATCTAACCTTTCACATCGCTCGACATACCTTCGCTACAACGGTAACTTTGAGTAATGGAGTTCCTATCGAAACGGTTTCCAAAATGTTAGGCCATAAATCGCTTAAGCAAACGCAGCACTATGCAAAGATTGTGGATTTAAAAATAAGTGAGGATATGGCCGCCCTGAAAAGAAAGTTAGCGGCAATGTGATCAGTCTGTAAAGCAGCGCACGTATAATTTCAAAATATTAGAGGTGTTTCTAAGTATATATCCTTTCAAATTTGTGCCGAAGGTAAGCTAAATAGATTTGAACTGTTGCAGGTTATGCAACAGTTCAGTAAAAGTAAAGATGTCGTCATAGTCTTCATTAAGCAATACACCGTTAGTCTGAATCTAGTCACTCTGACTACAATGCCTATCAATTATAACCGACAAAGACAGGAACAGTCAAGAAATCCTTGACAATTCAAAATGAGATGATCAAAAGCTATAACGTATATATAACTCTCTAACCTTGCCAGTTATAGTGTCTTTAAAAACAATCATCAATTTTATTATATTTAATTTTTTTTATATGGCAGACATCGGCTTTGTACAGGGATCGCTTTTTGAAGAAGATTATTTAGTCAGAACCCTAGGAAATTTGGTAAACCAACCTGACGTTGCATTAACAGAACTTGTTGCTAATGCTTGGGATGCTGGTGCTACAGAAGTAAAAATCTTTATTCCATCTGAGAAAGGTGGTAAACTGACTATAGAGGATAATGGAGCTGGCTTAACCAAATTAGAGTTTTACAACCGATGGATGAAATTAAGTTACAATCGTCTTAAACATCAGGGCAAGATGGTTGAATTTCCTTCAGATCTAAATTTGAAAAGATATGCTTACGGGCGAAATGGTATTGGAAGACATGGTTTGCTTTGTTTTAATAGCGAATATAAAGTGATCACCAATAAAAAAGGTATTCAGTCAACCTTTGTTCTTACAACCAAGAGTGAGGAACAGCCTTTCATAATTAAATCCGAGACCTTTAAAAATACTAAAAACATTGGAACCAAATTGGAAGTCATGGTAGCGAAAAACTTACCCAACATAAGTACCATACTTGATGTAATTTCAGCAAGATTTTTACATGATCCTAAGTTTATCGTTTCGATTAATCGGCAAACTATCCAATTAGAAGAGCATCAAGGCCTAATTGAAACTGTACCGATTGATATAGATGATATCAATTTAAAGGTTAATTTGATTGATTCAAAGAAATCGCGAAGGTCAACGCTTTATCAAGGAATTGCAATATGGCAAGGTGGTCGTTTAGTAGGAGAACCGTCATGGATACTGGGAAATCACATGGTCCTTGATGGACGGTCTAAGGAAGCAAAACGTTACACTGTCGTTGTAGAGACGACAGATCTTGCTGACTTTATCAAAGAGGATTGGACAGGATTTAAAAAGGATAAGATTTTGGATGATGTATATGATGCAATAAATGATGTTGTTCATAACCTATTTTCCAAGATTGCTGCTGAAAATATCGAAGAAACAACGAAAAACTTAAAATCCATTTATAATAAAGAATATAATGATTTAAGCCCACTTGGTAAGTATGAGTTCAATGAGGCCTTAAAGCATATTTCTTTAACTAATCCAACAGCTAAAGAAGAATCTATATCGCTTGCGATTGAAACAGTTCTTAACTTGGAAAAGACCAGAAGCGGTCATGAGTTATTAGTAAGATTGTCAAGCCTGTCGAGTGAGGATTTAGATGGATTAAATAAATTACTTGAGAATTGGAGTATTAAAGACGCACTTACAGTGTTGGATGAAATAGATAATCGCATATCAGTGATTGAAGCAATTCGGAAATTGGCTGGTGATCCTAATGTCGACGAATTGCATGTACTTCATCCTCTTGTAGCGAGTGCGCGATGGATATTTGGTCCTGAATACGACTCTCCAGAGTTTTCATCTAATTCACAACTTCAAACAACTGTTGAAAAAGTGTTTGGTAAAAAACTCGATGTAAATTATTTTAACAATAACAAAAAGCGGCCAGATATTGTTGTTATGGGTAATTCAACATTTTCAATCACCGGCACAACCGATTTTGATCATGAAAATGGTTTAAGCTCTATAAAAAAAATACTAATTATAGAATTAAAACGCGGCGGTTTTAAGCTAGGTCGAGAAGAAAGAAATCAGGCAGTAGGCTACGTTGAGGATTTTACAAATTGCGGAACACTTATTGGTTCACCTTATATCAATGCTTTTGTTGTTGGTGAATCATTTAACGAAAAGGTTCAACCAATACAAGCCATAGAAAATGAAAACAAGGTCGAAATAGGCAAAGTGCAAATTTGCCTGTTTTCGCAAATTGTTGATTCATCAGAACGTAGGTTGTTTAATTTGCGTGATCGATTAAACGAACGGTACGCGAATGTTACAGGAATTGAATTGTTTCAACAACAAAAACGTTTGGCGATATAAAATTCTTAAATGCAATTGGTTGAAACAGTCGGGACCGTTTTAAAGTAGCGTTACTCAACTACGTTGATGTTTGCCTTCAAATCTGCGCCCAATTGCACGAGGTTTAATGTTGGCAATGTCAAAGTTGGCATTCCCGATAATGCGGTTAAAGAACTTATATATGCTCTTATATAGGGGAAAACAATAGCTGGCGCATTATTGATAAATAACCCTTCTATGTACTCGGCTATATTTGCATCAGCAGAATAGCTGAAATAAGACTCCGTAACTATAACGATACTAAAGGCATTATCAACGTCATTGACATTTACGGCAATTTGCAAGACAAACTGATTAATTGATTTGTTAACTATGCCACCTGGTATAAAGTTGATATCAATTTTGTATTCGCCAAGTTGGCGAAAAATTATGTGGCTCTCCTTAACAAGAAAGTTAACAAACTGAATTGAGGCCTTTTCCTGACTACTCACGCTGCCAAGTTATAATTATTTTCAACATCAATAACCTCGGTTGCAACCGTAGAATTAAGTTCGTATGAACCCATCTTGTCTTGCATCGATGCAAAATATTCGACGGCATCTGTGAATGATGGTCCATTGAGATTTAACGAAGTTACAGCACTCCATTCCAAATCAAATTGTTCTTGAGACATCTCATCAAGAACAGATTTAAGTTTTTTTGCTAGTTCTGACTTCATCGTTCTAATATAAATATTTTTCAGGGTATATTACCGTAAAGGGACGCAAAAGTACGTCTTTCTTTTCTATAACGCAAATCTGGACTCTTTGGTTTATGACCATATATTCTTTCCTATCTTTCAAGAAATGCAATTGAACCACTTTGTCGTGCATATCTGCGGCCCGTATTGATTTATAATCAAATATACCTTTGTTCTTCATGTATGTGATAATGTTCGGAATGGTCTCATCGTCCTTATTTTTTATCTTTCCGCTATCCCTAATAACTTTTATAACGTCAATCAAATCTTGTTGATGTTGGACGGACCCCAACAAATCAAAACATTGCTGAGATAAATTAATTTGACATTTAGCAATTACGAACTCACGTCCAATCCTTTGGTGAGCAACTTTTCCCCAAGTTAAAGCCCAATCAAAGTTTGTGTCCCATAAGTAATAACCCACCCCAAGCCAAGATTTTTCATGAGTACATTTAAATGGACCTTCCAATTCAATTTCATCAATGTTATCTCTATCCTCCAAGGTTTGGAACGCTTCAACAATCATTTTTAACCAAATTTAGAAATCAAGTAACTTAAACTTATCGTTCTTGTGATTTCATTGTGCGGCACTAACAAGTACCTCCACACTTTACCGCCGTTCTGCATGGTAAACTCTGAAGCATATTTGCAATATTTTTCTGCTGCTGCCTTCTTTGCAAGTACATCAAGTGCTTGCAATTCTGATGCAGACTTAGGTTCAATCATGTAAATTGCATCTTCTGTTTCGGCAACGAAATCTGGTTCATATTGCTTAGAATTGTTATCCCAATAAATACGGAACTGATTGGGGGCTGGCCGCAACCACTTTGTGACTGATGTTTCGTGCTCAAACACATATGCTAAATCCTGTTCTGCTTTAGAATGAAACTTATATTCAAAATGGCAGGCTTTTTCAAAGCCTCTAAATACAAATTTTGGAATAAGATTAATAGGGCTAATGATATCACGATAGTCACGATAGCCGGCATTCACTAATGCTGAAAAGTTCCAAGATTCTATTTTGACAAATGACAGTACTTTAGGTGCGACATAGTCAGGGGTATTCAGTACAAAGTTGTCTTTCATCTGTACATAAATTTTAGATGCAATTGCTGCCTTAAATTGAAATATGGCTTGTGAAATATTTTCAACTTTGTTGATATTTGCTTTTATTGCTTCATATGCCTGAGTAGCTAACCTATAAAGGAGCTCAGCATTATCATCATAATCAATCTCAGGGTAGTCAATAAGGGCAGCGATTATATTGTTAACTGGATTGCCATAAGAGCCACTAGATTTTGCTTTTATTGTTGTAACCAGTTTGTCTTTTAAACCAATGCTAATTATCTCCTGTTCCAAAGCCTGATATGTAAAACCTTCAATATTTAGCTCAAATGAATTAAATCTTGCCTCTACCTCTCCCTGAACTAAGTCCATACGTGGAATTTCGATAATATTCTTCTTGTAATCTGCAATAACCTTTTCATAGATTTCCGTCGCCTCTTCCAGTATTTGCGAGGCAAATAAGTTTACCTGACCTTTGGACAAGTTCTCCTCAATCTGCTTTATGACTTTGATTTTAACTTCTTCTTTACTAAAGTCATCAACTTTACGCACTTCGGGCAAGGTGTTAAATTGGGGCAAAGCTTGAATTATAGCTTTTTTGGCGTCTAAGCCGTTTTGTGCTTTTTGCTTTGTCTGTTGATCGGTTATTACATTTATCTTATTCTGTTCAGTTTCAAAGCCCTTTTCCATAGTGGGCTTTGATGTAACCACTTCAGTTTTTGTTCGTAAATCGTCTTCTTCTATCTCGATGAAGCTGATTTTGTTTAAAACAGAATTGGGGTTTTGAGCGGCTTGTATTACGCTTTCGAAATTATCATGTGCAATTACAGTCAGCTTGTCGATTTTATCAACTCCGGTTCTTTTTCCATCATATGGCAGTCGCAAACCTCGACCGATAGTCTGCTCTACTAAAACAGCTGCGTTAGCTGCTCTTAGAGGAACAATCGTATAGAGGTTGGTTACGTCCCACCCTTCTTTCAGCATATTGACATGAATAACAATTTCTATATCGTTATCTGTATTCTCTAAAGCAATAAATTGCTGTTCTACTTCTTCTTCTCTACGAGTAGAAGAATCAATTTGTAAAACTTTCCCATTAAATTCACCGTTGTAAAATTCGTCGGAATTTATAAGTTGAAAAACTTCTCTGGAATGGTTAATATCCTTACAGACAACGAGAACAAAGGGCTTAACCAACTTCACTCCGTTATTTTTAGCGTAAACCTCAAGTTCATTTTTAGTATCTAAATGAATACTTACTGCATCTTCTAGCTTTATTATCTCTACTTCTTTATCAGAAAGGGAGCCTTTTAGGAAGTTTTTCCGGGTAGCAATGGCTGGGTTTTTAACAAATTTACCTTCTGTTAGGGCTTGCGCAAGAGAATACTCATAAACAATATTTTTAAACGCATTGCCCTTTTCATCAAATGGAGTGGCCGTTAATTCTAATCCTAAAACAGGTTTCAGCTCATTAATGGCATTTTTGGAGGCATCTGCATGATATCGATGCGCTTCATCCATAAGTATGACCAAATCATCTAAGCCGGATAGATATTGCCAATAGGATTCACCAAGGTATTCTGATAAACGTTTAATCTTAGGTGCCAGGGTTACACCGCCTTGTTTGCTACCTTTATTATCTGAATTAAATTTGGCAATATTGAAGATATTGATACGAATTTCAGATTCGTCGAATAATGCGCCTTGTTGCGTATAATTATCTCCGGTGATAATGACAGGTCGGTTATGCACAAACTCTGATAAGCCGCTAAAAACATATTTATGATAGGCAGGATTACCGAAGTCTTCAATCAGTTTATCATAAATAGTAAGATTGGGTGCCAAAACAAAAAAGTTTCTTATCCCCTTGTTTAAATATAGATAAGCAATACAGGCGCCCATCAACCGAGTTTTACCTACACCAGTCGCAATGGAAAATGCTAGAGAAGGAAAATTACGCTCGAAATTAGTGCAAGTGGGAAATAAGCTTTTTACTTTTCTCAACTCCTCTTGTAAAAAAGTATCGGCATCTTCCTTAATAGATGAAACCTTTTCCAAGCTTAGTTGCTCTGATAACTGAGCTACAATATCTAAAGCTTCTTGAAGCGGTTCACGTAAAGAGAGGCGCTGTTTTATGTTATTAGCAATTACGTTCATTAATTAGCGATAAGTTATTAAAAAAGCCGTTGTTGTTTACTCTCATCTCCCTGCTTATCCCTAATCTCTTGTACAGTTTCAATGGTATTATAAATCTCTTCCTCTGGTTCAGCTGATTCATCTTGCGGAAGATTCACAATATTTAGACTATAATCATTTTGATTAAATTCACAGCGATTCAACAGCATCTGCGGAATTTTCTTGATAGTAATGTTTGGATATCTGTTTTTACATTCTTTTTGAAAGGCCTTACAGCAGATAAGCAAACTTTCTCCAGGCTGCATTTCTGCGTGAATGTTATCTAGGGTTTCGACGGTGAGAAACTGCGTAGTTGTGAAGATGTAATCTTGTTCTGATGAATTGCCTTGTTTCCAGTAATGATGTTCACTTGGAAGATATGCAAAGCCTTCTTGTTTGGCCATTGCGGCAGCTAACATACTTGCATTGTAATCTTTATTAATAACCCAATTACCAAATCGGTCTTGATTCAAGAGACTTGGAGCTAACGTATAAAATTTAAACCCGCCGCCGCCTTTCCAATTGACCACTTTACTGATTCCACCCTCGTCTTCACCTTTTATTACTTTTTTTAAGCGTTTATAACAATGGGTTTTGGCATGTTCACCAATTTCCACCCCAATAAATCTTCGATTTAGTTTAAGAGCAGTTGCTGCAACAGTTCCTGAACCTAAAAATGAGTCTAGTACAAAATCACCTTCATCAGTGGACATCTCAATCATTCTGCTAATTAAGCTTTCTGGCTTTTTGCCGTTTGGAAACTGCACACCACCTTCTTTTGAAAGGTTGTTTATCGTGCCAGTTGCATCCCAATAAGTGCCTAAGCGATTTTTTTTGTATAGAACTCCGTCTATATTTTCTCCAATATCACGTAGCCAAGCTAGTAATCTACATTGTGCTCCTTTATAATATTGTTCATAAACTTGTCCTTTATTTCTTCCTGTTTTTGGAATATATTCGATTGAAATTAAATCTTCCGTGATTGAAAAAGTTTTACGTGAACTAATTATCCGCTGGCGAATAGATGATTGTGCATCCTTCGCTTCAAATATTTTATTGGAATATTTAAAATACGCCTCTTTTTCAGAAATCTTTTCCTCTTTGATTACTTGATTGATAGATTTAAACACAGGGTTACGTCGAAGGTATATTCTAATTTCATTTTGGTCTCCATCGACCGTAGAACCAATATATTCCTTATCACCTTCATGAAAAAGTATTGTTGTGTATTTCCAACTTTTTCCCTCTTCTCTGTATCTCTCAACCAATTCTGAAACAGGTGTATAATCATAGATTCCTTTAAAATTTGGAAGCGAACTATAATCTTTCGCATATATATGAATATATTCTAAATTCTTTTTGAGCTTTTTATCCTCACCACCGCCTGAAGCTCCGGCAATGTTTTTCATATTAACGGAAACTGTATTAATATAATTCTGCCGACCAAATACTTCATCCATGAGAACTTTAAGATATGCAGATTCCTCATCGTCTATCTGTACGAAAATTGACCCATCATTTCGTAAAAGATTTTTCAACAGCTTTAAACGCTGGTTCATTAAATTTAACCATATCGAATGCTCTATTCCATCATCATAATGCTCGAAGGCGTTACCTGTATTATAAGGAGGATCTATATAAATACATTTTACTTTACCTGCATAACTTTGTTCCAAAGCTTTTAACGCTAACAAATTGTCGCCATGGATAAGCATATTTTCATTATTTGGATCACCGCAGCTATATTCAGGATTTTCTATTAGGATACGAGGCTCTAATTTAGGCTCATCGCCTTTGCCAATCCAGGTAAGTTCTAATTTTTGAAGTTTTTGTTTGCTCATTTTAGTTTAATCTCCAAGCCCATACCTTTAATGCTTGTTTTCCTAAATCCTTACTACGACTTTTAATCGCCGCTATATTCCAAGGCTCCGGCCTTTTCTTCACATCCCTTGCCAGCGCACTTACATCTGTAAAGTCTGCTTGCTTCTGTGCAAATGGCCGCTGGCCATTGTGGCTATTAGCCGACTGACTATTAAGCGACAAGTTCCCTAACGTGTTAATAATTGTAGGTAGGTTAATGTGAATTGCGTCTTCACCTAAATAAGACTTCCAATGTTCATCTAAACTTTGAGGAAGGATATGCTCAATTGTATTGATACTTGAATAATCTGGCAGTTCCCCATAGTTCTGCATTGATTTATCAAGCTCCTGAAGCACCAAACGTGAAAAGTTCAGTTCCCTTGTATTGTAGATATCTTTTGTGAGAAACGCTTCCTCGAAAATCTGGTCTGGAACCCATAGCTGCTCATTCTGAACTTGAGTATGGAAAGCTTTGATCTTGTGTGGCTCATTTACAATCTTATCTAACAGCGAAGGAAAAAAGGTATCGTATTTAGTTACGGGTAGTTTAGTTATTTTCCTACGAACTAATAGAACATATGTCTCCCGAAGTAAGGAAATAGTATCGCTCTCGTTGAGTTTCCCATTCTCATAAGACTTCAATAAAGCCATCAAAAATGGATTTATTGAGTTCATATTGGTATTCTTAATGGCAATTAAAAGATTTTTAATCCCTGGGGAAGAATGAGGTTGTTGTACCGGTTTATTAATTTGATTATATACGTTGGTATAATCAAAAATTTTATTTAGGGTGTCCTTCGCTGTAGATGAGTTTAAGTTTCTATTCTTGATTTTAAAGTGTACATACATTCTGCGCTCTCTGCCAACACGTTTTTTTTCACCAATAGAAAATAGGTCTCTTAAATATTCTTCGAAATCATTTTCTCCGACTAGTCTCCGAGCGGATAGCCATTTTTCATTATGCAACCTTTCGTGTTCATTAGTGCTATCATTAGTTAACGGTCTGAAGATATAATTGCACAAAAGCTCAGAAGCCGATAACGGCATGCCAGCATCATTTAGACTTTCAAAAATGGCTTGTGCATCGTCCTTCGAGCCATCTAGTGGTATCCAAACTATTTTAAGAGACTTAACAATTGCTTGATATAATTGCCACAATTGTGGAACATCATAATTTCTAATCTGGCGACTTACATATCTTTCAAATTCGTCAATTTTGTTAGTTGATGGGTTGTAAAGAAGTTGATCTTCACCTAAAAAAGGGCTATTCGGAATATGACCAAACACAACTTTATATGTTGGCAATCTATCACCTTTTGTACTGAATACTTTGATCCTCAAGTAGTCGTCCGCCCCTAAAACTTCGTTTTTCAATAGTTTGTCAAGTTCGGCAATATATTTCTGTGCATTTTCCGATAAATGGGCTTTTGCTTCAAGGAACTTTTTTATAATAGCTAACAGCAGGTAGCTTGTTGTAATGCGCTGCTGGCCGTCAATGACTAAAAATCGTTTTAATGACGGGTGATGACTTGTTTTTTCAAGTACTACTATAGGGCCGAAGAAATGCTCCTCATTCTCAAATTTATTATCCTCAACGATTTCTATAACCTCCTGATTTAAATCTTCAAGGAGCTTCTTCCATTGCCTTTGTTCCCAAGCGTATCCACGCTGAAAAAAAGGAATTTCGTAACGCACAGGGTTAGAAAACAACTCTTCAAAACTTCTATTTAATACATTTTCAGTTGGCATGTTATATCATTTTCCATTTAAAAGTAAATAGTTCCTTTAATTCAATTTTCTGACTCAGCATCTTTTCGATATCCGTTAAAAGGACATCCTTCTTTTCATCAATATCGTCCTGAGCAACAAATAGAGTCTGGCGCTTTTCGCTACGGCGTTTTTCTAATTCCTTTATTTGTCGTTGTGCTTTTACTTTAGCTTCTAAGTTAAGTTGCTTTTTTGCTTCGGCCTTCCGTAGTTTAATTTCAGCATCAAGGTCGCGGATTTCCTTTTCTAAACTGATTTTCATATCAGTAGCCCACTGCTCAAGCTTATCCATTTCTTCATCGAAAAAATCACGATTACGATTCGCATTAATAGAAATCACATCCTGTCGTTCTTTATAAATGAGTTCTGAAAACTGATTTAAAATAGCGTTTGGAACATTTATAACTGCTTTTTCAATAGCTGAAATAGAAAAAAACCTAGATGCGATTTCGCTTTCAATTACTTCTCCGTCATCTGTAAAACATGCCAGCAACAGGTAATCTTCTTGTTCAAAGGAGTTGATTGATAGGTGCTGCACTTGTAACCAGCCTGACTGACCGACAAAGCTTGCGAGCACGGTAATTTTTGTGGGGGTGTTTGTGTAGTCAAATACTAATTCCCTTGGTGGAGTTGATTCTTGTTTACAGGCTGTTAAAATGCGCTGGGCCAATTTATGGCCGATACGGAAAATATTTGTATCATCAGGAACATAAATATCAGACTTCTTTTGCCCTTCTTGAGGACTCAGAATCATATAAGGACCTTGATGGATATTTTCATTAGGGAAAGGATTTTTCAACAGTTTAAATGAATAATTGTCGTCATTAAAACTTGCAAACTCCTTCAAATAATGTTGCGTGGTTCGCCAGAGCTTTTGTTCGAAAGCATTTAAGTTTGCTTTACTTAGAGAAAGATTGGTTTTTAACTTTTCCTTTACTTCCTCGTCAAAGTTTTCCGTCAGCAGTTCTCGTACCACTTGCATCTTTTCAGAAATTTCTGGCTTCAATTCATTTTGCAAATCGTCAAAAGCCTGCTTAATAGCTTCTGGAGTTCTGCAATTTTGATATATGTGGGCAATACGCTTTTCAAAATCTACCCCATTGCCAATTGCACCTAAAATTTCATCGCTCGAACCGAATACACCGTCGAAAATTTGAAATTTTTCTTCCAAAAGCTCATAAACGCGTACGTCCGCAGCATTTGAATTATTGATGAAGTTAACAACCACAACATCATGCTTCTGGCCATAGCGATGGCAGCGTCCTATGCGCTGCTCAATTCTTTGCGGGTTCCAGGGTAAATCATAATTTACTATCAGGGAACAAAACTGCAGGTTAATTCCTTCAGCTGCGGCTTCTGTAGCTACCATAATAGTTGCCTCATTTCGGAAATAATCGACTAAAGCGGCTCGCTTATCCGCGGTGGGAGAACCGGTTACGGTGTCGGTTCCCTTGTGCTCTTTTAACCATTTTTTATAAATTAAATTAGATTTAGCATCGTTATTACTACCGTTAAACTGTACTACTTTATCTGCATAGCCACGTGCATCCAATAATTCCGTGATAAAGTCTTGAGTACGACGAGATTCAGTAAATATTAAAGCTTTTTGATTAGCACCTAATTTTTCAAGTTCTTGAAATCCTTTTTCAAGTGCGATAAAAAGGTGTTCTGCTTTACTGTTTTTCCTGATTGTCTGAGCGAGAGTTCTAAACCTTTTCAGGTCTTCAATCTCGGCTCGAATATCTTTTAAATCTTGTTCCGAATAAACGACTTCCTCGAAATTGGTATCTTCACCTGATTCGTCTGAAGCCCATTCATCTTCTACTTCCTCCAGCGATTCATAGTCCTCTTGGATGTCGCTAAATAAATCCGTTTCATTTTCGATAATCAGATTTTCTAATTTGTTAACAAGAGAATCTAATGTGCCGTAAATAGCATAACTTGAAGAAGCAAGTAATTTCCTTAAAATCAAGGTCATTAGTTGGCGTTGACTTGAAGGCAAAGCAAACAGCCTGGGCCGCTGCAAGTATTCAGAAACCCAAGTATAAAGCTGGTGTTCTTCCGAAGTGGGAAAAAATTCTTCCCTAATTGCTCTACGCTTTGTATAATTAATATATTCCAATACGTGTCGGCGGAGGGTCCTTTTGCAAATTGGCTTTAGACGGTTTTTTAATTCATCATAGTCGCCATCATCTAAACGTTTGCTGTATTGTGTTTTAAAACTCTTTAAATCACCAAACACATAATCATCGATGATACTAACTAAGCCATATAATTCTAATACGGAGTTTTGCAAAGGCGTAGCCGTTAATAGCACTTTCTTTTTATCTAAAAGAGCTTCTTTTATCGCATTACCAATCTTATTTGATGCTTTATAAACATTTCTAAGACGATGGGCCTCATCAATGATCACAAGATTCCAGCGGGTCTGCTCTAAATAGACTGCTTTATTTCGAGCAAACTGGTAAGAGCAAATGATAATGGCATCTTTGGAGTTGAATGGATTTAGATTACCTTCCTTTATAGCTACGTTGAATGATTTCGTTTCCAGTATAGTTGACGGCAAAAAGAACTTGTCGGAAAGCTCTTGATTCCACTGTTTACGTAAATTAGAAGGACAAATAATTAATAGTTGACGTTTACGTTCCGCCCACTGCTGGGATAAGATTATTCCTGCTTCTATAGTCTTTCCTAAACCTACCTCATCAGCCAAAATAGCACCGTTGGACAATGGTGATTGAAAGGCAAATAGAGCAGCTTCAACTTGGTGAGGATTTAAATCTACCTGAGCATCCTGAAGCGAAGCCGTCAGCTTTCCTATATCATTAGAAGGCAATTGCCTTGTCAATTCATACGCAAAATATTTTGCGTGATAGGAGGTTAAATTCATTATGCGTTAAATACCTCTTTGATTAAAATGCGTACAGTCAGCTTCAAAGTGTTTAGCTAAAGTAGTCTTTTTATTAACATATTGTAAAAACCTGCAAACACAGTTATCGCCTTATACACCCATAATAACAGAATTAAGACCAATTTAAACAGAAAGGATGGCGCTTTTCTAGAAAATCACTAAGTCTTCAGTTTTAATAAAGTTTATAAAACGTAAATTTATCTATTAATATTCACTCGTTAGTGATGTGCTTTATCTGTTATAATATAGATTCACCTTTTCATAAAAAAAATATTTGAAAACTATAATAATCATTAAAATAGTAGCATTGGCGAACTTTTATCAATTTGGTCCTAAGTTCATCTTGAAACGACTCAATCCTCGCACACCTCCGTTGGCCAGAATCATATCGATTTGATTAACTGTAGCATTGTCAAAAATATCAAAATTAGCTTGACCATTATCTTTTTTCCTTTCACAAGCAATGGTTAAAAACCTATCTACAGCTCTGATATGCGAGGCTCCACAAATTATCCCATGAATGTTAACACCTTTTTTGCCCTTCTTATCATAGCCCGTTCCCGCAAAAAAGTCAAATACACAAATTTCTTGGATTTTCTGCATTATGAAAGTCGGTAACCAAGCTTCCGCATAGTCCTCGAAAATCTCAAGTTTAGTTATCCAATCGTTTCCTCAGAGAAGGGAAGGGCTTATCATGCAAATTTTTATCTGCCATTTTAATTTTTGATTAGGTGTTAGATCTTGTACAATTTAATCGATAAAAAAACATTGCTACTTATTCCTATGGTTTACACATAATGTAGACGTCAACATTATGTTCTCTACCACTAGCTATCAATGAAGATATTTGCCAAAGAATTTGAATGGTTTGTTTTCGCTCTCCAAATGATTCGTTTCGCTTTAATTTGTTCAAATTTTTTTCAAGCTGTTGTTTTGATATAAAATTGATATTTAGATAAACGGCCCTTTTACTGTTTGGCGTTGTTTTTAATTCTATGAATTTGTTAGCGAAGTCGTCTACCGAATTTCCAATTCTTAGTCTTGGAATTTTTGTAACGACGTTGTCTTTCTTATAGAGGTGTTTCCAATTGCCTAGTTTCGCCTTTATTTGGCTATCCATAGCATTTAAATTGCCAATGTTCTTTTGAGCCTGGCCAATTACTTCTGTAAAGGCCGTGGCAGAAAACTTTCTTTTATCCGTTTTCGATAAAATAAATGCTATTTCTGAACCTTTTATTCTAATATGGTCTGCCCATTCATCCCCCAAATCGTCTAACAATAGATATTCACCGTCGGAAAATTTGGTTTCTGCATATGCGAAAGAAGTATTTTTTGAAAACTTTGATGTGCTTTTAGTCACCGGCCCTTTTTCAGTGGTAACTTTGTTAATTAATGCGTCAGGAATGAATATAGTCAAAAACTGATCTATACTGCCTAATAATTTACTGTCTTTAAATAATTTTCGATTGGCATAAGTAAACTCTGATTGGTTGAAATTGACAAAGAAACAAGCCCTGTTATTTATGTAATCTGTTAAAGTTAAAGTACTGTCGTCCGCTCGATATACTTTAATTCTCGATAATCTCGGTGACCCTAAACGAATCGTCTTTTCATTTAATTTAAGGCGGATATCTTTAGAAAGAACTTGCTGTCCATTCTCAACTAAGAAAGAATATTTATCATCTGGATCTGGAATTAACGAAACTAGTTGACTGACGCCCTTTATTTTTTTTGCAAGATTTATACTTCTTGCTGGGTACCCCTCATATTCATATCTAACATCTATGATAAGCTCTTTATCTAGATCATCTAAAAAACGGTTAAATAAGAATGTTAATGCAATCGGGGTTAAATTATCTCGCTCTGTTGTATACTCGTATGGAGTAGCAAACATAGTTAACGGTGTATCTTTAGCTGTGTAGCCAACAGCAAGATTGACAATGTGCGCACAAAAATCAGCGAATTCATTTATCGTGGCTTTTTCACCGGACTTTGCTAGCCTGGAGGTAGTCGCAGATATGCTGAATCGATCATTGTCATTGTTAAACCGTAAGAAATTCAACATATAACTGTTTGCTCCTACGTAATTAAAACTTTCCAATAGATTGTCTGACGCAACCGATCTCGCTCTCATAGCAGAGCTACTGGGATCTAAATTATCCATGGAAAATTTTTCCATAAGCGTTTGAGAGGTGTACAGAAAAGTTGTTATGACCTCATAAGGCAACGGATCTAAGGCTTTGATAAAATCATTTATTCCAGAAATATTTCGTTTTGCAATTACGATGTAAGTCGCAAAATCTAGTATGAAAAAATATGATAATTTCTGTTCATCCCAATCTTTTATGTATTCATTTGTAAATGAAGCTTTAATGGTATATTTCAATATAAGTCCTGAGAACCTATACTGCAGACCATTTTTACTGGTCCCTGTACGATTAGTTACGCTATCTAGCTTCTTGCATCCATAATCATCTTTATCTTTTTTGACAGTACCAAAAAGGCCATCTATAGTCTTGCTTGAATAAAACTTGCCACTTTGTTTTTTGTAGATGTAGATATTCTCGTTTAAGATTACTTTACTGAAATTATCAACTTTCGCTTTAGGCATAACAAATTGGATTTAGGCTATTTGAAAATATTAATACAAGATACAGCTTATTCTAAGATTTAAATCATACCTAAAACGCATCATGTATCTTCTAAAAGATCAACTATATAAGGGAAGTTTGCCGTCACAAGTAGGATAATTCGAACATCCATAAAACCATTGAATTGGCCTTTTCTCAAAACCAGACTAAAAATACAAATACTCAAGCCGCAAATTAGGCTTAGTGCACTTGGTTATAAAATAATAAATTATCACTAAAGAATTTGCTTCAACAATTTTTCAAGTTTTTTCTTAGGGAAGATTAGCTCATTGTCTTCCGATATCGAAATATTTAAAACGTTTATACCATATTGCTTCAATTTTCTTTCAACTGAAGGTTCAAGATGCTCGGGAACCACGAAAATCAACATAACAGGCGTTGAAATCGGAATGCTATAAACCAGTAATTGTCCAACGGCGCTGTAAAGGTTCTGTGTACTAAGAGCCGATTTGATCTCAAACAAAGCTTTGATTCTGCTACGATCATGGATAAAAAGATCACGATTGCGATCATTGCCAACCATAAATCCTTGATTTTGCAATAATTCTGCTAAGGCATTTACAATGACGTAATGCGTCCGATTCGCACTACGGTCTCTGTTTAGATCACCGAGAGTATAAGTGCCGCCCTTTTCATCATTAAAGCGAAAGGGATTGGCATCAAATTCTCCCGGAGAATTTGATAAACTTTTAATGCGACTTATTTCGATCATGAAATTTTTGATCTGAATCGGCAGGAAGGACGAACCAATTTCACCAATAATACAGAAACGTGTGATTTTACCCTCTTCATCGATATCCTCTTGATCTCCGCGAAAATTGTCTAAAAACATTGACTTGCCAATACCAACTTTCCCCCCACCAATATTTCCTCTGTGCAATAATAAAAGGTCTCCAGTTTCCGATAAAGCTAATGCACCGGCAACCGACCGGTCGAGTTGGTCAATAGGGATATTGATTTGTCCAGTCATTGAGTTACTACTACTCTCACTTGGCCGGCCGAGTCCGAATAGGTTTTTAATTACGCCCTCATACTCCCAGGTAGCAAACCAAAGATCCAAAGATTCAGAATATTGAACGGTCTCTTCAAAGCTACCGCCATGATAACCTATAGTACATTCGATCGCCTCATTGAATAAAGGCAGAAATTGCTTTAACAACATCTTATGTGCTTTCCGGATTTGACCGCCGTTATTAATCGTACGTAACATGGGGTTATAGTTGAAGAGTAATTTTTTCCGGCCTGATCTTATCCGTTAAGAGCAAATTAGCGGGGTCGTTAATGATTTCGATATATGCATTATCATCACCTGCGTTATATACTCGAAATATTGAGTAGTCAATATTTTTTTGCAACATAAATGCCCATTCTGCTCCGGACAAGTACACAATATCCTTCGTTTGAGATGGCGTTCCTTTAACATCAATATATCGTTTCCGTCCATTTTCAGAATAGGATAAATCATATGGTAATGTTGATTCTTGATCTTTATTGACCCATTCAAGATCAGCGTAACTACTATCCTTTGACAGAATGGAAAAAACACGCTCTTCACTCCAACGTCCGGCCTCATCTCTTGATTTCTGATCCTCCATTGTCCCGTAATTTGTGGCGGCTGTATGGTGAAATTGAAAATCCATACCGTAAGAACGGGTTTTGATCACAGTGTGAACACTAGTGTCAGCGGCCGCGCGGATGGGTGTAAATGGTGTTTCATGCCTTTCGGATGATTCCTCGTCTACATAAAATTCATCCTGATTCGTTTGAGTCGCTGTGGCAGAAGTATTTGCTTGTGCCGATGCTGCTGTCTGGAAACCAACACTAACCTCATTCGCCGGTTCGATCACTTCTTCCGCCAGCTCAGGCAGAATAGACTGCACCGCAGAGATGAAGGTAGTAGAGTAAATATCTAAATTTAAGGAAATAAAGTAATCTTCTATGTCCGCTCGTTCGATTGCAAGCAGCAACCGCAATTCTTCACTGAATCCACGGATTTGAAATATGGAAAGCAGTTCGGGCAGTAATGCGTACAACACCAACGGTTTCTGCCAATCACCTTTAAAATAAAGTTTAGACTGGTCTTTATACGTATTTAATTCAGGCCCTGAAAATGTTTGTTGTCCATTCTGAAAAGTTAGCCTTGCATATTGAACTACGTAAAAGTCTGTCTGAATTAGATTTTTATGCATTCTTTTAAAAATTTCCAAGAAGTCCTCATACTGTTTTTTGGAAATGATGAGCGCAAAATAAGGGAGTATACTGAGCAGCTTATTTTTTAACGCCACGTTATGCCTCGGTTTCTCAGTGCCGAAATCTGGTATATAACTATTGATCTCTGGTATGCCAAGCAACTCAATCAATCTTTTAAATTCCGGTAAATTTGGCCTAGAATTTTCGGGCAGTAACATGACTTTCAGCGTATCAGTAGAAGTACTAAAACCTGCTATACTAACAAGTTTTAATGTGTCAACGTTCTCAAAATTTAAACTCGTACAAGGTAGTCGATTATGCGTTGACCACGCACTTATAGTAGCTTCATTCTCCGGCGAAAGGTTAGGCACCCTTTCAGCCAATTTATTATAGATTAATCCAAGTCGACGTTGATCCGTACGTGTAATAGGCGTCCTGTCATGGACGATTGCCATTTGTTCTAATATGTGTAAATAGTCGCTAAGCGACAAACTAGTTTTAAGTTTTAATAAATTCCTCCAAGAATCACTTAATGGGCGTTCATAGTCTAATACGGGCAAATAAGCACCTGAAATTTCTGTTATTTCCTGATCATTAATGAAGACATCGGAAGCTTTTTCACACGTTTTTATCTTAGTCGGAATTAATGGAATCTCTGCTAAAGACCATTCGAAGAAATTCTGTTTAAGAAACGGACTATCTGAATAGCTGGCTTCTCCAGAATCAGCTGTACTTCTGAGAAATACAGTTTTAAAAATTTGGTCCCAAAAAACTTTGGCAAATGAATAATCCGTTGAAAATTCCAACAAACTGTAAGTTGCAATCTTATAACGCGTAATTGGATTGTTCCAAGTATTCCCGATTTTTGAAACGTATTTAAGCGTGTTATTAGCGTCAAAAAATTTTATGAACGACGCATATTTTATTCGTGCTTCATTTTTATCTAAGCTTATGCGCGTCTGTTCGATCTTTTCTGCCACACCCAGTCTTATTAAAAAGGTTTTCCACTCGCTTGTAAGATCATTTTGCTGCCAATATTCTGGTGAGACGAAATGACAAGCATCATTAACAGTTTCCAATTTCAATTCTGGCTGATAAAAATCGGCCATAAAGCACAATTTTGTCGATACGAAATTTCCTTTTGTGGTTTTGATCCTAATATCCTGCATCTTGTCCAAAAGCTCTTTTATCAAGATCCCACTTTTAAATTTCCGGAACAAAAATCTGATCAACTGCAAATGATTATTCGGAGTGACACAATTTGAGATATTCCCAATGATCTCATTTTCTAAATAAGCCATTTCTGACGGCTCCTTTACACCAAGACCTTCAAGCCATTCCATTACAAGCTGTTTTTCTCGAATTACTTGATATACCTCATCATGGATTAATGTTACTCCTGCACCAAATTCAGTTTGATAAGTTATTCCAGGGAAACATATAGCATTCGGTGCTTTTAAATTACCGTCTGCCGAATAAATGAAAGGAATTTTTGCAAGCCGTTCTTGCCAATCATTGGGGTCTGTTCCTTTTGCTTTTTCAAAGAAATACTCAATCAATTTATCGTTATCCGACGTCTTATGACTATTCTTAAAATCCTCCGAAAGAAAGAAATCCTGTAAATGTTCGATATCATAGAACAAGACTCCAAAATCATTCAATTTCTCAATTCCGCTGACGTCAGGATGAACGAAACTATCGATCTTATAGGACGAGTTCTTCTCTCGATTAACGAAATCAATATATGCCTGTTTGTCTATGAAGTTAAGCTGGGATAAACCTGTCTTATCCACGATCAACTCGGACGCTAGTTTTAGTGTCAGATCACTGTTTGGTATAAAAGCAACATCCTTGATTTGTTTTAGCAACTCATTGATAAACCTTTCTTTCAATACAGAAATAGAAGTTAGTGCTGATGGTAATATTTTTAAGATCTGAAATTTGTAGTCAGTACTTGCCCATCTGGTTAGCCAAAGAATTAATTTTTGTGCAGTTAGATCCATCAACCATTCATTCCACGGATGATCTTCGTGTAACGCCTCACGGGGGGCGTTGGTCAAAAAGTTGCTATTTACGAGGAAAGGGTATTGAAATGACGAAACTTTTGTCGGCAAGTAGGTGAAGATCAGGCTTTGATCAGGAAGTATTGGAACAATGTCTTTATCATTTACTTCGACGGCCAAAGATAACTCAGTCTTTTGAGCCTTTTTTAGTTTTTGGGGTGTATCTTCATCTTCTGCTAATTTTTGCTGAAGTGCAGCAGGGACTGCGATATCAGGAAATGTTTCAACTAACCAATGACTTAATAGTTCATTGTCCTTCTTTAATACCACTTTTTTTAAAGCACCTTGCTCTTCAATTAAAGTTTTGGACAATACATATTTTACATTTCCACTAACAGCAACCGAAACTTTATTTACTTTCCTTAAGAAAAGCAGAATACGTCCATCTGTTAAAACTTCGTCAAGATCTGCCTGAAGTTCGTTTGCATTTTTCATTTCGATGACTGTGCTGACCGCAAATTCATCGTTTAATATTGAATTGATCGAATGCGAAAAATCTTGTTTTTCCGTCCAGACTGGCACGATCTGCCATGGTGTACGTTTACCATGTATGTGTTTATCAAAACGAAATCGATATCCATCAGATAGTATTGAAACTCTTTTAGAGCGGCCGAAAACAGATTTAAATCCGATACCTTTGTATCCGGTTGCATTAGGATCGTCTTCCTTTTGACTTTTTCCAGCACTTGCCAAGGAGTTAATATCATTTTCTCCAAAGGGCTTACCATTATGAGATACGATCAATGCATCATCTAAAAAATCAAATTTTATTTCATTCCCGATTTCATTTGCAGCATCGTCGGCATTTTGAATGAGTTCAAAAACGAAACGAATATTTTGTGAGTAAATGTCAGATGAAACCGTATCAAGTAGGTTTGCCATGATTTCTGACTGCTCTTCGTCTAAAAACACCGACCTCTTTACAGCGAGAGCTTCTATAAATTCTTTTTTCATTGATAATTGATAAGGTGTTGGTCTAAAACTTAGTATCAGCAACGGCTGAGTAAACTCAAATCTAATAATTACAAAGCATTTAAATAATTTAAATTCTAAAACCTACGACAAGTGTAAAGCTGAAAATTCTGTTTATTAAAGACGATTCAACCATACAAATCGTATCATGTGAAACAATCACATCCGCAGGGGGGTATTATCCAAACTATGCGATGGAGTTACCAAGATGCAGAATGGGTATAAGGGGTGTAGATAGAAAGATACATCTGCAACAATCTTCGTTACCTTTGGTCGCCCCCAGACACTAGTGTTACGGATAATTTAGACAAACATGTTGCCTTAGAGCAACCTGGTATTATAAAAATACTTAATATGAGGTAAAATATATCATCTCCTATTCAACTTTAATGATTTCAGGGTTCAGTTCAACTATGATCAGCGGCTTTTTCTCATATTTAAATAGTTACTAGTTGTTATCTTCAATCTCGAAGAGAATAATTAGGAACCAATGAAAACAATCTTAATTACATCCTTTTGCAAACCTTAAAAAAGCATATTTTTGGGTAAATCGTCTACTCATGAGTGTAACATACTTCAGACCTCGCGACCATTTTGATTTTTCAAAAGATACCTTGGACATTGGTAACGCGTTACAATGGGATCGGTCGCATTTTTTAAAGCATTGGTTTAAAAGAGTGTTTGCAATTCCAGAAGAATGCATAGAAGAATTTTACCAGCGCCACTTAGCTTATTATCTATCGCATCATCCCGATGGTGCAGAAGAGATCTTCTTTAAATATTTCTGGTCACTCATCGAAAGGCAGCTAAACGTTTTGTTGAATAAGGATATCTATGATAAAGACCATTTACGCAACGAACGTGAAATAACACGACTGCAAAAATTTAAGGAGCTGCTGATCTCGCTTGACCATTGGAACATCCACAAATCCAATGATGCAGTAATAGCGCAGCAGGATTCAGAAATCTTTGTCCTCAAAAGGGAGGTAACACATTTAAAAGCCGCCCTCAAGAAAGCAACTGCGCTGGAGACAGAGGAATATATCAATATTCCTGAAGGCCATCGAAATGCCGTTTTACACCTTCATTTACAGATGCAGGAACTCAAAACTCCTGAAGGAAGGGAACTCATGTTTTCTCAAACTCAAAGTGTCTGGATGAAAATGATCTGTAAATATTTTCGCGAGGGAGATAAAGAGATCAATTACGAAACAATACGCCGTTATTTCCCGAGCGACAAGCGCGAGCCAGGAGATAAACACGCCGATATACCTGCAAAATCCAAGCTTTTTACGATCAATACTGCAAAAAAGCGAAGCTGATCTCTTGTTTTCCAGTCACGTAGCAGGTTGTTTGCCAATCCAATATTAAACTGGTAATCAATTTCTTATAAACTCTACTAACTTTCCATAAACTATTCCATTTTGACCACGCAGATCTGCGTGGTCAAGAAATCCACAGGGCATAGCACATATTTGTATCAAAACAAATGCGATGCAGATCATTAACCAAGAAGCCCTTAGCCAATGCATCAGGGATGCAGTCAGGGCAGAACTACAACAACACTTTAAAACAAGCGGCAGCCAGCCGCCGGATTCAGAAAAACTTTCATCCAAGCGGGAGCTTGCCGCCGAACTCGGCGTGTCACTGGTAACACTTACGGACTGGATGAAAAAAGGCTTACCCTACTTGCGCCTGCATAAACGAGTGTACTTCAGGAAAAGTGAAGTACTCAATGCCATGCAACAAACGATTAAAGATTAAAAGGAGGATGACAGATGAATGTGGAATTGGTCACAAGAGAAGATTTAAGGCGGTTAGAGGATTTATTAAATGAGATCAAACAGATTGTTCAACCGGGACAAAGCCAGCCTAAGAAATGGCTAAAGAGTAGCGAGGTAAGGAAAATGCTGAATATATCACCAGGCACTTTACAGAATCTACGCATTAACGGTACACTACGCTTCACCAAAATGGGGAACATCATGTATTACAAGTTGGAAGACATTAACAAGGTTTTGGAGGGTAACGGAAGATGATCATTTCAAAAAAATTGGCAAGCTATAATGACCTGATCAAACGCATGGGAAGTGATAAACGGGTACTGGCAACTCATGTAAGCTTATTTACGGCCTTATTTGTTTTTTGGCAACGCGGCGGCTTTGTTAGCCCTTTTGCCATCACTCGTAATACGGTGATGGCTTACTCCAAAATCGCATCCATTGCGACTTATCACAAGTGTATCAAGGAACTGGATGAGTACGGTTATATCCGTTACCTGCCATCTTTTCACCCGGCAAAAGGGAGCCTTGTTTATTGGCCGGATTGGAATAAGTGTTAGCAAAACGAGTGTTGCAATTGACAATTGTATAGACCCGGTGCAGAGCATCGGGAAGGGCGACTGGCGAAGCCCGGAAGGAAAAAATGCAAACCAGTTACATAGTAACTGGCCGTAAAGGAAATTATCCGACAGTAAGGAGCGAGTTAATGTTTTTGTTATACAAAAACCCGGATACACCCTAAAGGGCTGATCCGGAACTCGCTCCCGTTGGTCGGTTTTTTTAAGAATCAGGAAGGAAATGAACACATGGCAGTAACTACTGAAAATAACAAATTACCAAAGCGGCGGACGCCGGGACGGCCCAAAAAAACGATCCGGCGAAGCGATCTTTTGATGGTGAGGCTAACCCCTATCGAAAGGACTTTGATTGAAGGCCGGGCGAAAAAGGCCGGGCTGAAACCGAGTGAATGGTTTCGAAGGGCTGCCAAAAGCGCCAAGGTTTTTCCACGGTTTACTACGGAAGAAAGCGGCTGGTTCAGGATGCTGGCAGGGCTGGCAAATAACCTTAACCAATTGACACATCTGGCACACGTTGCAGGCCTATTCTCCCTGGCTTTAAAATGCCAGGCTATGCTGAGGCAGATCGAAGAATTATTAACTAAAATCAGTGGTCGTGATGGGTAAGCCAATTACAGGAAGAAGCTTTGGTGGTTGTATCCGCTATGTGGTAGATAAGCAAGAAGCTAAGATACTGGCAGCTGAAGGTGTACGGATGAAAAATGCCAGCACCCTGATGCACGATTTTAATTTGCAACGAAAAATGAGGCCCGAGCTGGGTAAAGCGGTTGGTCATCTGGTACTCAGTTGGAGCAAAGAAGATTTAGCCAAATTGAGTGACGATATCATGGTAAAACGGGCAAAGGAGTATATGGAAAAAGTGGGTATCCGTGATACACAATTTGTAGTGGTGCGGCACAGCGACCGGGATCACCCTCACCTGCACCTGATCTATAACCGGGTTGATAATAACGGCAAAACGATTAGTGATAAAAACAACTTTGCCAAGAATGTCAAAGCCTGTAAGGAAATCACGATGAAGTATGGCTATCATTTGGGCGAAGGTAAAGAACAGGTAAACCGCGAGGCATTGAAAGGCAAAGAGAAGATCAGGTATGAACTCTATGATGCGATTAAGGCAGCAATGAAAACGGCAACTACGTGGAAAGGATTGGAAGCCGCACTGGCTAAACAGGGAATTAAAATCGCTTATAAATTCCGCAGTGGTACCAGCGAGGTACAAGGGGTTTCTTTTGAAAAGAGCGACATCAAGATGAAAGGATCTGCCATTGACCGTAGTTTGAGCTACGCCCAGATAGATGCGAATTTAACCCGTAACCAACAAGTACAACAATACCACGCTGCAAAGCAAGCCAATGAACAATCACTGGCCAGCCAGTTGCGTGAGGCTATCCGCCAGAGCGTACAGGCGGAGTACCGTCATGGTCCTGACGGTGGTAAAGGCTTGCTGCAAATCCTATTAGAACCGCAATTTGTGGCAGCGGCCCCAGACCCAATGGGCGATGCGGATATAGCCCGCAGGAAACGGAAGAAACATGAAGCGGAACAGGACCAATCACAGGGAGTAAGCAGGTAGGAATCAATTAATTATTGGATGAACTTTAAAATGAAGTATTATGCAAAATGAAGAATTAGAAGAAAAGGTAACAATGCTGGAAGAGTTAATACAAGGCTTCGTTACCAGGATGAATGTTGTAGAAACCGAAATGCCGGAATTTCTAAAAACTTTTTTACAACAGTACAAAGAAACATTAGAAAGGATTGCCACCCGCATTGAAACGGCTAATAAACGTTATGACGATGCGAAGATCCAGCAGCAGATCGACGAAGTAAAAAAACTGGTCGCAACCGTGCCTAAAGTTATTGGGGTAAAAACCAACCACCATTTCGGGGCCTGGTCAAAGAGTCTGATCATCGGCATAGTAGTTTGCTTTGTGGTTACATCCTTATCCTTTGGCACGGCCTTATACCTAAATCATCAGAATGACAGGTTAAATGATGACGCCTATAATTTCTGGCTGGTTAAGGCGCTGTATCCTGATGTATCCAAAACCATCGAAAAAAAGTTAGCGGACGACCCGAAGAGCTTAAACCAGCAGGCAGAAAAAGAAATGGAAAAGCAGGATGCGATTACCGCAGCTCAAGCCCAGATAGAGCAAGCGGATAAAGAGCAGAAAGCGGCAAAGGATAAACTGGAAAAAGTGAAGTCAGGCAAATGAGAGGTCTACATTAATGTTAAAAACGGGAACAATATTAATGCTGCTCCCGTTTTTTGTAAAAAATATTATTTGTTTTTAAGTAGCTCGTTCTTTTCTTTTTCGGCCTGTAGTAAACGTTCAAGTAAAGCTACTTTTTCATCATATAGTGCCACTATTTTTTCAATAGGATTGAAATTATTCTGTATCGAATTGTCATGAAAGTTGTTGATATTATTGAACACGGAGTCTTCTGTAAAATGTTTTAAGCCTTCAACAGTCACACCTAATACTTTAGCGATTTTTTCCAAAGCTTCACCGTCGACATCTGCGCTTTGCTCAATTTTAGAGATTGATTGTTGGCTTATACCAAGTTCAGCTGCTAAAGCTTCTTGTTTCATGCCGCGCAATTCTCTGATCTTGCTGATTTTTCTGCCGATATGTAAGGTTGGTTCTGCCATAAGTCAAAAGTATTAATAAACGTAAATGTACAAAACAACCGCTTTATTGTAAAATACAATCGCGTATGGTTCGGTACTTTCTTTATCCGCTCGAACTTTGAGGAATAATCAAAGTAAAGCAATGGAAAACAAAACTGTCAACCTATCAGCTTTCCAATGCAGGGAGCTTGAAGAAGTTATTACATCACTGGCTAGTAAATACAAAACGGAGTATGTTATTTGCTTTAGCTGTCTGAACGATGCTAAAACAACAACAAGTTGTTTCGCCGATGCTATTAAAGTAAGCGACACTCATTATTTTCTACTCATGATTACGACAGAGATCACCCGTATTGAGCATGAGGTTCAGGACTACGTAAACACCAATTTTGAAAACGGTACGATTACGATAATAGTACATGGTATGGAAACCGTTACCAATGCCATAGCACAGGGCAGCCGTTTCTTTACAACGGTTTGCCGCGACGGATTGCAGCTTTATTCTGCAAGCGGTTTACAGTTAAATTTAGAGTATCCAAATCTCAACCCTGCTACCACCTTTACCAAAGCGCAAAAGCACTTTTATCACAGGTTTGGAATGGCTTGGGGCTTTCAGGAATCGGCAAGCACTTCGCATGATAATGGAATGTATAACAATTGTGTATTTGAGTTACACCAGAGTATTGAACAGGCCTGTATAGCGGTAATAAGGGTTTACATGGCCTACCGTTCCGACATGCACAACCTCGCGCGACTATTGAATATATGCAAATGTTTTTCTGATGGGCAAATTGATTTATTTCCAAGAAGAACCGAGGAAGATAAACGCCTTTTTCAAATACTGGTTAAAAGCTATTCCGATGCAAGATATAAAGACACTTACCATGTTTCCGATAGCGACGCCGAGGACCTTTATTTACGGGTCTGTGAATTTTGCGAACTCATCAAAAGGCTTTGCAACGAGAAATTAGCAGCGTATCGGAAGGAAGCAGAAGTGGCCGGTAAAGAAATAGAAGAATACCTGCCGATCTACCCTGAATACCTCTTCAAATAATTGATTAATAAGCCTCATTTCAAAGCTACATTCATCATGGCAAAAAAGATAAAATTAGGAACTATCCTGCCGGCTGATACATTTTTCTATACCATACTCTTTGATCAACCAGGGCAAAGGGTGACACGAGAAATGCTTGCACAGCATTTCCCGGAACCTAAAGGCCGACGGGCACACATGGGTATCCATACCGAATACAAAGCTTTTAAAAATGGCTTGATTTCGGTTGAAGTGAAAGCACCTGACGACTCGAAAAATATGCTTTTCCTGCGTGTCGGCATAACCGAATTAGATGTAGCCTGCACTTGTGGTATGCCGGAAGGTAAACTTTGTTACCATGGGTATATGGGCTTATATAGCATTGCATGGCAACACTATCTGGAACTGGACAGGTTTTATTGGCCGGGAATCAGCGCGGATGATAGCCTCAGAAACAAGTTTTTGATTACCGATATTCATAAAGACTGGGTTTCAGTAAAACCAAAACCGCAATATGGTAATATCTTTAAATCCGCTATCGGGTTTAAGGGCGATCAGCATCTTTCCATAAAAGAGCCTGCAAGACTGACAAGTAACATGATTGGTGGGCAGGCGGCGATAGCTTATTGTCTAGCTTACAATGTGGGCAATCAATCCAATTCGCATTTGCCTGTTTTAATACCCTGTTTAGGCGTAACCAGTAAAAGCAATAAGGAAGTGGTAAGCTTTAAGCAATTTGGCAGACAGGACAAGCCGATTACTATTATCAACTATACAACGAATCAGCAACAACTGAACGATATCAGCTTTCAGCAATATGAAATCGTCAAACGTATAAACAGCTCATCCGGTGAGGGGAAAAAGAACGAAATGGTGGAAGGCAAGCAGACGATGCTTACCTTATGGGAACAGGTAATCCCTTTGCTTTTAAATGAAAAATATAACTATCGCTACTATACCTAGTGGTTGAGATATCTAAAAGACAAACCCCGAAAAACCGATATGCGGGATTGTAATTACAGTTTGGAAAGACCTGTGCTAAGCTTTTTGTTAAAATTCCATCAGGATCATTTTTCGTTAACAGCGATAGTTTCAGTAAATGGTAACGCTTTAAAATTTGACTATAAACCGCATCTTTTCGTATTCGATGAAATAACCGGGCTGTGTTATCTCATGGCATCGGTTCAGGATGATGACCTGCTGATGTGGATGTTATCCAATAACAGGAGATTAACCGTACTGAAAGAGCATTTTGTAGAATTTCACGATACTTTTCTTGCGAAGCTTAATTCCTGTTACACGGTTTCGTTTACCGACCCCATGTCTAAAAAGACCGTCCCCTATAGTTTTGAATTAGTTACTGATCAGATAATTAAACAAGACGATTATGGAAATTAATAATGACGCTGTGTTTGAAGAATTGTCGCCAAATCAGGTTCGGGACCTGCAATTAAGCATGAGGCATTTTTTTGTGAATTACCCGTATCAAGAAGTAAAGCGAATCATTTGGGAGTTATACCGGGGTTGGGTGTTCAATTCTGCGGAATACGTGCAGCAGGAAGAGATAACTGATATGCTTTTATTTTACGAAGCGATCCTGGAATTTACCGATGATGTGCATAGTTACTGCCAATACCTTGACCGAAATGTTTTAAAAAGCGATTAAATGAGTCCTGACGAATTAGTTACAAAAAGAGACCTGGAGAAATTTAAACAAGAATTATTCGAGTTTCTCAAACCGCTTAAAGAATCACAAGGATTGCAGCAACAGCAATGGTTACGAAGCAAAGATGTAAGAAAGCTGCTTAATATTTCAACCGGCACGTTACAAAACCTGCGGATAAAAGGGATACTTCGTTACCGCAAGGCGGGCAGTATCTTCTTTTATAAGGCTGAGGATATTGATAAAATGTTAGCCAACCCTGAAAAAAAAAGTCCGAAGAGGAAACCTTAGTACCGGCGAAATCGCAAACCTTCAGGGTAACGTTTTTGCTTAGAGCACCAAGAGGTAAAAAAAGTGATTTAATTCCGATTTATGTCAGGGTCACGGTGAATGGTCAACGGGCTGAATGGTCCACAGGAAGAAAATGTGCTCGTACAGATTGGGAGAGTGGTAATGGTAGAATGAAAGGCACGAAAGAAGATGCTCGTTCGGTAAATAGCTGGCTGGATACTCTCAACGCAAGGGCATTCGCTGCCAGGCAAAATTTATATGTATCAGGAAAAGATTTTGGACCAATTCATATCCGTAAGTTGATGCAGGGTGAAGAATTGGAACCGCCTAAGATGCTTTCCGATATTTGGACTTATCACACAGACCAGATTGCCGGGTTAATCGGGAAGGATTACACAGCCGGGACGCTGCAAAAGTATAAAGCAGCTTTTCGGATATTAAAACGGTTTATTATGATTCGAACTCAATGTGATGACATACCGCTGGATAAGATCAACTATCGTTTCGTAAAAGATTTTGATTATTACCTTAAAGCGGATTATGGTGTGAAAATCAATACGGCCGTACAGATCGTTAAAAAATTGCGGACAATGATCAAGATCGCAATTGAAGTCGGATGGGCTAAGCATGATCCGTTTACTGCTTATCGTGCAAAAACAGTAGAGGTATTCCGGGAGTATTTGACCAGTGATGAACTTCAGCAGCTTGCAGAGAAAAAATTATCCCGTAAGCGTTTGCACGTTGCAAGGGATCTGTTCTTGTTTAGCTGTTACACTGGGCTATCATATGCTGATACGGCAAAGTTAACCACGGCGGATATTGTCAAAGGTGAAGACGGAGGTATTTGGATACAAACGCACCGGGTAAAGAATAACAACCGTGTACGTGTCCCGCTTTTAAGCCCTGCGTTAAGGTTAATTGATCATTATAAGGATTATCCCCGGATACTGGATGAAGATTTCATTTTACCAAAAATGAGTAACCAAAAGGCTAATGCTTACTTGAAGGAGATCACAAAGGCGCTGGGTTGGACTAAATACCTGACCTTTCATTGCGCCCGTCATACGTTCGCAACCACGGTTACCTTGACAAATGGTGTTCCCATTGAAACAGTCGGGCAAATGTTGGGCCACAAGAACATCCGTTCTACGCAAATTTATGCGAGGGTGACGGATACCAAAGTCAGCCGCGATATGCGGAAGCTCAAGAAGCTATATCAAGGCCAGCCGCTTTATTTAGCTGATGACTTGGATAAGGATTTGGAATAGCTGTCTGGTCCAATTATTTTTTATTTCCAAACTTTAAATTAAAACAATGATTAATCAAACATGCAAAAATTGCAGAGTGTTTTGTATCGATGGTAAAGTATCATCTTTTGTTGAACCTTTTACTTTTTCAAAATGAAACACCTCGTTATAGGAGACCTTCATGGTAAAGAAATCTGGAAGGAAGTGGACATAAGTAGTTATGATAAGGTGGTTTTTGTAGGTGATTACGTCGATCACTGGACATTACCTGACAGGTTTATTTATGAAAACTTGCAAAACATCATTGAACTTAAACGTGAAAACTTCGAAAAGGTCGAATTGCTTCTTGGTAATCATGATATTCAATATCTTCATTACCCGCATTACCTGTGTTCTGGATTTCGTCCCAATATGCAACGCTCACTAAGTTTGTTGTTTAGTGAAAACCGTGAACTCTTCAAAGTTGCTTACCAGCGTGAAAACCATATCATATCCCATGCAGGCATTACCAACAAATGGTACAGGGAATTTAGTAATCACCGGATTATTAAAGGAATGTACGACGAAAACGAGACAATTGCCGACCAGGTTAACAAAGTTGAAAAAACGGTCCACCGCTGGTTGCTGCATCAGGCAGGCAGCAGTCGGGGCGGTGAAGGCGCTGGTGGTATCACCTGGGCAGACCGGAAAGAGTTGATCACAGATATGCTCGATGGTTACCATCAAATTGTTGGTCATACAGTAATTTCGAAACCAGAGGTCGTAAAGGAAATCGATAAGTCGGCTACTTTTATTGACGTACTTGATACAATGACTTACTTTCATGAGGTTAATCTCTAAAGGCATGCGCTGCGGCAGGTGACTTCAGGACACCACGCGCTATCGCGCTGTGTCATTGCGTCACCAGCCTCGCTTTTCCAGGCAAAACTGAAACTCGCTATCGCTCGTATCAGATTGCCGCTGACCATTAATTGATAGTTCGTATTATGTAGGTTATTTTTAAATGAGAGCACTGAGTAGGATGATAGTTTGAACAGATTGAATAATCCCCGATTCGCGATTTGCGAATTGAGGATTATTATCTATATTTGTATATGAAAGCTCACAATGGAATGCGGCCTCACGACGTAGTTGTGCTACTGAAGATTATCTCAATAGGTGATAAATGGTTTAATAAAGACCTATCTGAAAGCTTATATATCAGTTCATCTGAGATTAGCGAATCTTTAAACCGCTCAATGATCGCCCGTTTGATAAGCCCCGACAAAAAGAAAGTGTTTAAAAGTGCATTAATTCGTTTTATTGAGAACGGATTGGCGTTTGTTTTTCCTGTGGAACCTGGTGCGATAGAACGTGGCATTCCAACCGCCCATAGTGCACCAATCCTGAAAGAACACTTTTTATCAGAAGAGAATTACGTTTGGCCATCTCCTAACGGAAAAGTCAGAGGTCAGTCGATCGTTCCGCTATACCCAAATCAGATCAGAGCTGTTCTGAATGATGAGAAACTTTATAACATGCTGGCTTTAATAGATAGCGTTCGGGTAGGAAAGGTAAGGGAATGTGAGAAAGCCCTTGAATTATTGAGACAAATTTTCGGACTGGAATATGCATGAGAATTTAGTTAGAATAAAAGCGGTCCACCAGGCACTAAAAGGACTTGAACAAGATTATGTATTTGTAGGTGGTGCTACGGTTTCTCTGTATGCGACAAATCCCGGTCTTGCCGCCGAAATAAGGCCAACAGACGATGTTGACATAGTGGTAGAACTGGCATCATACAAAGGTTATGCTGAACTTGATGAACGGCTGAGGACATTGGGATTCAATAATGATATCGTATCCGGCGTGATTTGCAGGTACACCATACAAGGAGTTATTGTTGATGTAATGCCCACAGATCCGTCGATTATAGGATTTAGCAATCGTTGGTATGCTGAAGGATTTGAGAGCGCTATCCAATATGTTTTGGATGAACAAACCACTGTTCAAATTTTTTCACTACCGTATTTTGTCGCTTCGAAATGGGAAGCTTTTAAAGGGCGGGGCAAAAACGATTATCGCACCAGCAAGGATTTCGAAGACCTGGTTTATGTTTTTGAAAATGTAGATGACTTTGAAGCGCAAATACAGTCAAGTCCCGAGCATGTCATAAGTTATCTGAGAGAAGAATTTGTTGATTTGATTAATCAGGATGATTTCGAAGAGGGCCTATACGCCCACTTAACCGGAGGTTACGGTGGAGTAGATGCTAATTATATTCGTTTACGCCTGCAAACCGCGTTAGATATAGGCTAACTATGGTCAGGTTTGACTTCGCTAAATTGAAAAACTGAAATTCGTTTTCGCCCACAACACATTTCCCCTCCCTGGCGATGGAAAAAATAAATCCTCATTCACCGCACCCGCGAAGGTAGCCCACGCCGGAATCAAACGTCAAGGGTGCACAAGCGGGCCGTTGCGTCCGCTTCCAGCGGTTGGCCCGCCCTTGACATTTGATCCGGCTAAAGCGCTTTTTGTTGCTTAAGCGTTGAATAAGGATTGGTCGTTCATTAGGTACTAGACCTTTAATAGTACAAGCAAGAATCATGAGCTAAGCAGGCCTTTAATCAGCCACGCCTCTCTAAAATGTAGCTGGTTATGATTTATTATACTCAGCCACAAGTGGTGAAATTTATATAGTTGTGGCTGAGTATAAGAGCCTGGTCTGTGACAGAGTGAGGGTAAAATTATCTGTTTTTTGTAGCAGAGTGAGGGTAAATTTTAGGGCGAAAATTATTAAATATCCTCGCAAATACTTATATTTGACTTAAGAAATGTAGCTGAGATCAGTTGTTTTTTTAAGTTGATTAGGGAGGCTTTCATTTTTACAAATAGACAATCATTTTTCAATAGAGCGTCATTCGTGGCGTCTATTTTGGAAGTTATAAATGCTTGAAATCAGCTAATTTAACTAGGTTTTGAGTCCCGTCCATCGCTCCTTACTTAATTTCTTTTATACACACTTAAAACATCCTTATTTGATAATACTCCATTGCGAACATATGATTCGCAATGGAGTAAATCACCGGTAGAAATTTAAAACAGTTCTCCCTTTATCGTTTTAACCGGATCACCCCGCTCCAAGGCGTTATGTTCCTGCCACTGGCTCTGCTGTTGTGCTATCAGTTGTTCGGTTTGCCAAACCATTATTTTGGCTTCCACTCTGGCCAGGCAAAGCTTTTTGTTTTCCAACTGCGATCGCGTATCCATCACCAACACTTGCAAGCCTGACGGAAGATGCGTTCCCCGAACCGCAGTTTCTACCTTGTTTACGTTTTGCCCGCCCGGTCCGGATGAACGGCAGGTTTCCAACTTTACATCCTTAGGGTTCCATTTCATCATTTCTTTCATATCAAAAGCTGCTACGCCCACAAACCAGTTTTTACGCTTGTGATATTTGCGATATGGGCTTTGCGCTATCCATTGTATGGTGCCTGTCCATTCCTTTACAAATGCTTCCAGACTGTTACCTTCGGCCATCATGGTTGCAGATAGTAAGGTACCGTTTAATTCACCGGCTTTATTCTCCAGTACTTCCATTTGAATACCTTGTTGTTTGGCCTGCTTCATCATCAGGCTTTGCACGCAGGCTACAACCCGGCAGCATTCTGCCGGACCTTTACCTGAGGTGATCTGTATCATCATCTTTTTCATCACTACTCCTTATTCATTCTAACAATACGTGGATAAAACTTGCCCTGAATATCAACTAGATCCTTTTGCGCACCTATCACGGTTTCGACATCCTTATAAGCTAAGGGATTCTCTTCGACCGTGCCACCTATTAAGGTTACGTCTGCATTTATTAGCATCTTTTTCATAGCCGATACCGTCATGCTGTCCTTAGCCTTTTGCCTGCTCATAGCCCGGCCGGCGCCGTGCGATGCAGAGTATAGCGCATCACCGGTTCCTTTACCCGATACCAGGTATGCAGGTGTGGTCATGCTGCCGGGGATAATACCCAGTTCGCCTTTGTGCGCAGGCGTGGCACCTTTGCGGTGGATGACTACTTCCCGGCCATCAGCCAACTGATCTTTCCCGGCAAAATTGTGGTGGTTCTCTACCAAGTACAAAGCTTTCAAGCCTAAAGCCTTTAACAGGTTGGCGTGTATACGCTCATGACAAGCCTTAGCATAATTACCGGCCAGGGTCATGGTTAACCAGTATTCCTGCCCGACCTCGCTGTTCATATCCAGCCAAGCCAATTGCTGCGCTTGTCTCGGCAGTTTACAGGTATTCATGGCTATCTGGGTATAATGCCTTGCTATGGCCGAACCTAATCCACGGCTGCCTGAATGCGTTAACAAAGCAGTGTACTTTTTGGCGGGTAAACCTAAAGTGTTATCAGCCAAAAGTTCGATCTCGCCAAACTCCACAAAATGGTTACCGTTGCCCGATGTGCCTAATTGCCTTACGGCCTTACTGCGCAGCGGTTTCAAAAATGGGATTTCATTAAATACCGGGCTATCCAGCACCTCATGCTCCTGTCTTACATCCAAACCGCCTTCCATACCAAAATGGGTATGGTTTTTTAAGGCTTGTTTGATTTGGTATTCAAACCGTTTTAAAAAGCTATCACTCTCGTCGACAATCGATAATGCCATGCGGCAGCCGATATCCATGCCTACCGCGTAAGGAATTACAGCGTTATCAGTAGCCAGCACGCCGCCAATTGGTAAACCAAAACCCATGTGCGCATCGGGCATTAATGCACCTTGCACGCTCACAGGAAGTAGGTTGGCCAGCTCCATTTGCTTTTTGGCCGATTGCTCAATGCCCCTGCCGCCATAGGTTTTACAATACACCGGTTGATCACGCAGTTCAAACGTTTTAAACGATGGCGCATCTGTTTTGCCAATTACCTTTTCCGCTATCTTACTCGTTAGCTCATCATCCAGGAACGCTTCCGGATCATTCTTAATATTCACCAGCAGGTCAAGCAATTGCTGCTTACTGTGGTGCTTGAAATTTTTAGAGGCTATCCCGATCACCAGGCTTCGCAGCTGATCGTTATGGTAACCTATTTTACTTAAATCTTTTGTTCTTAAATTGCCCATGTGGCTTATATTTCTAATTCCAGGTATGCTTCTTTATCAGCATACCTGGGTATGTTTTTAAATTTGTTATTGTATTTGGCGCGCTCGTTAAACTCGTCTTTCCAGCGATAGCTCCGGCCACGGGTTAACAGGTTGATACGCGGCCATAAGTGGTTGTTATTAATATGATCGTCGATGTACGATAGCTCCCTTTCAATATCCCCGTCCATCAATTTGGTATGCGTAACAATGTGTGGTGCTATCTTTAGCACATATCGCCAGGGTTCGGCAAAAACGTATTTTACATCGGTACGGTAAGTTTTAACATCAAACGTTTCAACGTGGGTAAAGCAAACCCTTTCCTCTTCAGTTAAATTCATCCTGTTTATATCCCAGCTTTGCTGCGATAATTCGCGCAGCATCTGCGCTTTTACCTGGTACACGTAACGCTGTTTGCGTCGCTTTTTCCGTTTGAAGGATCTGTGCTGATGATATTCAACTGTATTGATCTTCGGCAACAACGCCTCATAAAAATCCTTCCTTGGGCTATGCTTCACGTCGTCACGTAATACGAAAAAACGTTTCCAGCCACGTTGGTACGGATGTTCAAGCGCAACCATCGGCAAAAGCCTTTTTTGCTCCCATAGTTCATCGCGCCGTTTGTCCAGCTGTATCAATTGCTTATCACGATCTGTTTTTACGAGCCGCCTTTTTTGCCGTGCCGTTTTGATACAGCGCGGCCATTCATGTGTGTTCATCACACTTTCATTTAATTTTTCTTGAATTGGATTTTTGATCTCAGTTCGTCCTTGAGTAAGGATATACCCTTTTAGAGCGCTCAAAAAATCCCTTGAATTTGGGGCAGGCAAAATAATGCACTTGCTGCTGATGCAACCGTTGAATTATTTAATAAAACACAGGGTTTGCCTGCCTAATTAGGCAATGAGCGAAAGGGGCGATATGTAGCGTTGCTCTGTCATGATTCCTTGATATTTAAAAGGTTAACAAATCAGGAATTGGATGTAAAGATAGAAAATTATATTAATCTATCTAAAAAAGAAAAGTTCAATTAGCTTCAAATCTTATAAAATGGAAGTCATTCCCGATAAAATAACAATCGCCAATAATTAAAAGCTTCAGATTGGAATTCTCTAGATCGGGGTTAGATTGTCCAAAAAAATAAGGCTCCGTACCTGCTCTTTGCAAACAATCATAATAAAGATCTAATATTTTTTTAGGTCCTTTACTAAACAACCCAAAGCCAGAGTTGCATAATTCTAAAAAATTATTGGCTCCATTGAAGAATTTCCCCAAAGGCAAAAAGTTACCGAACGATTTTTGATGAGTCACACATAGGTCAGCAAGTAAAGCTTCCGGATTGGCGGTCTTTTTCTTCACATATAACTCGGTCCATATATTTTGAAATTTCCATAGCAGAAAATGATGGTCATAAAATTGAAAGTAAGAACCCAATTTTTCTGGATAAAACCGGCTAGTTTTATAGCCCTCAACAATCATTTGCCATTGTTGCTTCGTTTTTCCTTCATCACCTAAATGCAATACAAAATCAAATCGTAGCTTATCTTCTGAGAAAGACAGATTCTTCCCAATCAACCAGCCTTCTTCCTCATAGTCTAAACTTGCAAAAATCACTTCAAGCTCCCGAGGCAGTTTTAACTCTATTCTTCTATTCTCTTTTAACATCTTATTGACGGAAGCTAATATTAATAGTCATACACATGCTCAACAATTACGTTATCGGTTTGGAAAGTATTTAAAACCTTAATTAAATCTTTTACTGTTGTGACCAAAGCAACCCTATTTAAACCGGGCCTAGTAAAAATTGGCTGAGTAAATAATACTCTATAATTGCCGGTCACATTTAAAGACTTGTCGGTTAAAATAGTAAGCATAATAGCACCTTTATTCCCGGCAATCTCAGTAAAACTAACGCCATTTTTAGCCAGCTTGCTAACCGCAGTATTAAATTCAGCATACCGGGGTAGTTTAGCCAGTACCATATCGTTTGGCAATACTTTTACATAATGTACAAATCCGGTTGTATCCAGGCCAGCAGGTAGCTTATCCATCACTACTGCTGTTTTCAAAGACGCTGTTTCATAAGCCGATTTGGTGCCGAGGCCAATCAGCCAGCCATAGCCACTTTTAATCAACAGTTCGGTAGTAAGATAATAGCGTCTTTCGAGTTTACGCAGTAAATGCGGACCGGCGAAAGAGGTATTACTCCACAACATTTTAAGCTGATAGTTAAAATCATACTCGTACCACGGTAATGCCTCAATAAATTTCACATAGCTGCGTTCATAATCGGCGTTAAATTTATCCTCGGCCGTCATATCATCAGTCGGGTTAGTATCGGTTATCCGGCCAATAATGGTCTCGTAAAATGATTTGATACCGTACTCAACCGTTGTGCTGCCGGCTATTACCCATATCATAACATGGTAGCCGGTATTGAATGGAAAATTGCCTTTGATCTGATCGTACATTACACCATAGCCACCCCACATCTGGTCAACATGTTTTAGGTATGGAAACGTGGTTGAAGTACGGGTTTTAAAATAATCTGCCTGTTCCGCTGGACTGAATACCAGAAACCATTCGGGATATGTAAGAAAAGTTTGATCCGGCGGGCGTCTCGCTGCCTGAGGTGTTAACGGATGCTGATTGATTGCCAGCCAAGCTTTATCAACCGACAAACCTTTTCCGGCAGGCACAGTAGATGGCTTCCTGTTTTTAACAGCAAACGTTATGGTGGCCAGCAGCAGTGCAATTAATGTCAGTATCCTTAGCCTTCTCATGCTTATATTTTGGTAAACAACATTAAAGTATTGTCGGATGGATCTTTATCCTGTAGTATGCGTTTTCCTGCATCTTTAAATCCGCCTTTTTCTATGATAGCCGCCCACTCATCAGCCGGTTTAAAGTTCTTAAAGTCTTTAGCTTCAAACTCCCAGGTCTCGTTCAGACCTACGTTGAACACGGTATGCACCAGGGAAACAAAGGTGGCCATTTCGGGCGTTTTAACATTATGATCGCGGATAACAAATGAGCCGCCGTGTCGCAGGATACGGTTGATCGATTTTACGAATCCACCCAACTTGGCCACCGGGCAATGGTGCAGACCAATATAGCAGGTTACCACATCCAGGCTGGCATCTGGAATAATTGAACTGTTAATAGGGTCATAACCATTAATATCGACAAAAGTGCCCAACTTACCTAACTGCCCCCGTTCCATAATATCACCAGGTGAATTGGTTGGCGCCAGATCATTAATCAGATATATCGGGCCGGTAACTTTGGTTTCTTTTCTTAACTGACTAATGTAACGACCAGTAGAACCGATCTCGGCATAACCGTTGATCTGTTTTACACCGCCCAATAACTCCAGTGTTTGTCTTACTATTTCCTTTTTTTGTTTTTTAAGCGCAGGCAATGCATAAGTTAATTCCGATAAGAAGGGCTTGATGCTTTTCAGCTTGCTCTGTACGGATTTATAGATCTCCTCATCCGTTTTTCCGGCAGCAGTTTCTTCTTTTATCAGTTGATGAAATTTATCCTCAGGATACAAATGGAATATCACCTGCAAAAACCGATAAAAATCATCGCTCCATTTGGTGTCGTTAAACACTGCTTTAAATTCGGATGTATTAGCCATTGTTTTGTGGTTTTAATGGTTTATAATAAGTATCCCAAAAAATGTTCCTGAATTTATAGTCAGGGTCAAGCTTGGTTTTCAAGTCGAATAACTTTTGCGCGTTGGGATAAGCTTTATTAAACTGCTCGGCCGTTGGATGTACCTGGTAAGGTAAGTAATAAGCACCGTTTACAGCAATTACGGCATCGGCCAGTTCACGAGTCCATACGGCAACAGCATGTTTTGATGCGGGATCTGTGCGTTGCTTATAATAAACTACAAAAGCAAATACTTCTTCCCGCGCCCAGGCCAGGTAAGTGCCCGGATCGGCTTTGGCATGGCGGATAGAGACATTTAACACGTTTACATTAAACCGGATAAATATTTCGGCCATGGCGTGTTCAAATTCCTCAAAATGATCAACCGGCACAAAGTATTCCAACAATACATAAGTGCTGTTAACGCGTGATTTGGGCTCCAGTTCGGCAACATCGTAGCCAGCTTCATAATTTCGCCAGTGGATCTTTTTGCCCCGAAACAATAAAGGGTCAATTATAAACTCCCGATAGGGCTTACCCAGCGGCCTTTCTGTAAACGCCCACAGGAAATACCGCTCAAGCGGATAAGATTCCTTCAGCGGCATCAGGCGGGTTTTAACAGTTGGTTTCTCGGTGGTTTCTATCCAGCTTACGGCGCGTAAACGTTTATATTTTGGTGGGTAGATATCGCCATTATGGAAAACTACCTGGGGGTTATCGCGTATAGTTTTGAAAAAGTAGTCTTTATACTCTTCCACCTTCATTTTTTTATGAACGCGTTTAATGGCCAGATTATCGGCCAATTCTAACTCAGCCTGAACAATAATGCCAATGCCATTATAACCGCCAATAGCACCGAAGAATACTTCCGGGTTTTCTGTTTTGGTGGCATGTACTAACGAGCCATCGGCCAGTACTACATCTATCGAGCGAACGGATAACACCACCGGCCCCATACCCATGTACCGTCCGTGTGCATTAACACTTAATGCTCCACCTACTGTGAAGTTGGCATAGGTTTGCATGATCTTGATGCTCAGGTTATGTTCATCAATGTACTGCTGTATATCGCACCAGCGAATACCTGTTTGCACCTTGATGAGTTTCTCTGTTGCGGAAAATTCCAGCACCTTATTCATTGCCCGCATATCAATATGCAAACTATGCGGGCTTGCCGTTTGTCCACCCATGCTAAAACGCCCACCGCCTACGGAGATGGCTCCAGTGGTATTTTTTACAATTTCACAGATTTCCTCGACCGAGGTTGGACGTACTATTCTAGCTACCAATACCGGGTTCAAACCAGTTACATCATCAATAATACGTTCGTCGGTTTTCAGATGCGGAATTTCTTTGCCTTCATCATTTTTATGGTAATCGGGCGCTGATCCAGGTACCGACCCGTAGCTGTTCGTCAGGTAATCACCTTTCTTAAACCCCAATAGCCAAAACAACCATAATGGCCCGAATACAGGGATTAAAACGGTAAACAGCCAATAGCCTGAATACCCCTGATCATGCAGGCGCTTAATTGAAGTGGCAATAATGATCCAGAATAATAACGGATAGAGGATAAACGTAGCACTTTCATCTGCAAGCAATAATAAGTTGTACAATACGTAAAAAGTGCACCAGTAAAACAAGGAAGCCAGCCAGAAACCGCCTTTGGATAAGCGTCCATTAAATGTAAATAACAGATAGGTTACAGGTAGCTTTTGTTTCAGGCGCATAGACGGTCTTGGCAATACGCTAATATATCATTACTTTCGATTATAATTATAGCCGTATATATATATCGTAATATAATACCCAGAGGTTAATACTTACAGCTATAAGGAACTTGTTTCCGGAACGTGAGGCCCAAAAAAACAGTAGCTGGAAGCACCAAGCATATTGAAATAGCAATGTTCAATTATAACCTGTCGTAAGTTGTTTTAGAATACACTTTTGGCTAGTTATCATTTTTTTATATTCAGCCCTAAAGGGTAAATTCGTATAGTTGTGGCTGAGTATAAGAGCCAAGCCTGGTCCGTAATAACTTCGAATGAAGATAAAATTCAGACCGAAAATTATTAAAAATCCTCGCAAATACTTATATTTGAATTAAGAAATGTAGCTTAGATCAGTTTTTTTTAAGTTGATTAGGGAGGCTTTCATTTTTAAAATATCATTGACAAATAGACAATCAATTTTCAATAGAGCGTCATTCGTGACGTCTTTTTTTGAATAGATATAAAGGGCTGAAAATCAGTTAATTTTAACTAAGGTTCGAGTCCCGTCCATTCCGCAGGAAAATAAAAGCCCTTTAGATGAAAATCTGAAGGGCTTTTTGTTTTGTTGGATAATTCAAATACAGGCAACTATACCCATGGCAGTGTACGCTCAGCCCGGTTAGAGCAACCGCACCGAAAGATGCATACACCTTTTTATTGATATTCATAAATAATGGTGGCATTACGTTTTTGCGTATGTATAACTGTAAAGCAAATACGGGTTTCGCCTATTGTTAACTTGTGTAATTATTAATATAATGTATAAACAATTATTTATTATGTAGGTGCTAATTGCTTATATTGGTTTCTGCTTAGATAACCAAATGACCGAGATTGCAATTACAGACAGCCAGACGATCAGCAACCTGTTAAATGATGCTTATACAAACCGTATACATAATTTAAAACGAAGCATTTTGTTAGCTAACAAGGCCTTGGTCCTGAGTGAAAAAGCCGGCAATACAAGCCTTATTGGTAAAAGCTTAAACCAACTATCGTTATTTTATATGATACGTGGTGCCTACAAACAAGCTGTGCAAATGGCCAAACAAGCTATACGTTGCTTTGAGGAATTGGAAGACGAACGCGGCATTGCCGATGCTAAATATAATATTGCCGGGGCTTATTACAAAACGGACAACTATCATTTAGGGCTTGTTTATCTTTTTGATAGCCTGATCATTTACCGCAAATTTGATGATTACCATAATCAGGCCCGCACACATAAATCATTGGGTACTATCTACGAGTACTTTGGCGACCGTAAAAATGCCATACGTGCGTATGAGAATGCTATTGATGCTGCCCGTAAAGTAAAAGATATTAATCTGGTATCTAATGTTTATAACCCCCTATCGGGCATCTATCTAAAGCAAAAAAAAACTGCCAAGGCCCTGCGGATAATTGAGCAATCGATAGCCATGAAGACTAAAACCGGTGATGTGCGCGGTTTGGCATTTGCACTATATGGGCGTGGTAAGGTATACATTGCCATGGGCCGCTTTGCCGAAGCAGAAAGCGACCTGATGAACGCTATTGAGATACACACCAACGCAGGTGAAAAATTAGGTTTAGGTATGGCCTACCATAAAATGGGTGCGTTGTATATAGAAATGCAAGCGCTTGATAAGGCCCGGGAATTTTTAAAAAAGGGCCTAAGCTTTAGCAGTAAGTATAATATTGCCATTACTAAATTTAAATGCAGCTACCTGCTATATAAAATAAGCAAGCTGGAGAACAAGCTCGAAACATCGTTAGTTTACCTGGAACTTTACCTGCAGCAAAAAGAGGCAGTTATCAATACCCAAACCTTAAAGGTTATTGAAAATTACGAACTGATAGCCAAGATGGAATCTATGGAGAAAGGGGTTAAGCTGCAAAAAGAGCGTGCCGCCATCATAGAAAAGCAGGAACGGGCAGAACAGGCCGCCCGTATGAAACAGGATTTCCTGTCAACCATGAGCCACGAGATCCGTACGCCGCTAAATGCGGTAACTACCATAACAGCACTGTTAACAGAAAAGGCAGACAGTGATGATAGCCTGCTGGAATCGTTAAAATTTGCATCAAATAACCTGTTACTGGTTATTAACGACATACTGGATTTTACCAAACTGGATACTTGTAACATACAAATAGAATATGCCCCTTGTATGATCTATGAGTTATTGGGGCGCATTATTAAAACCTATAACAGCCTTGCTCATAAAAAAAATATCCGCCTGGTGCTTAAAGCAGATAAAAACCTGGCAGATTGTTATGAGTTAGATGAAACCAAGCTATCGCAGATATTAGGTAACCTGATAAGTAACGCCATTAAATTTACCGAGCAGGGCAAAGTAGAATTAAGAGTACAAAAGATAAGCAGTTATAAAAATACCGATGAATTAAATTTCACCATTGCAGATACAGGTAGCGGTATTAAAGAAGAGCATTTCGAGGATATATTTGAAAGCTTTTCGCAACCAAACTCAATAACCACACGCAAGCAGGGCGGCACCGGCCTGGGCCTGGCTATTGTTAAAAAGCTTGCGGAACTGTATGGCAGTACAATCCAAATAAAAAGCAGCATTGGTGCAGGATCGGAGTTTTCGTTTAAGCTTAAGCTAAAAAGTTGCGAAACTCCGCACAAATCAGTGCCAAAACTGTCGGGCGGTTTAAAAGGAAAAACCGTTTTGCTGGCCGAGGATAACCTGATAAATGCCATGGTAGCGCGTAAATTATTAGCTAACTGGGGTGTTATCTCAGAACATGCAGTTAATGGTGCGGAGGCGGTTGCCAAATCAAAAAACACAGTATTTGATTTTATTTTAATGGATATACATATGCCCGAAATGAATGGCTTTGATGCAACGGTAAACATTCGTGATGATAAAAACCCTAATGCCCAAACCCCTGTTTTTGCACTCACGGCAGATATAACTGCCGAAAGCAATACCGATTACAAAGGTTACTTTAACGGCTTTTTACGCAAACCTATAGAGATAGAACGGCTTTACGACGCATTGATGCAGGCATCAGTTTAAAACATAAAAAATTGCATAAGCTTGCTGCATTTTACTAATATTACATTTTTATAAAACTGCCGGCAATGAAATATTTTGGCCTTATAGGATTCCCGCTTTCGCACTCCTTTTCTAAGAAATACTTTACAGATAAATTTGCAGCAGAAGGTATTACCGATTGCTCCTACGAACTTTTTCCGCTCGAAAATATAGATGACCTGCCTAAGTTGTTGCATCAAAACCCCAACCTTTGCGGCCTTAACGTAACTATACCACATAAGGTAACAGTGATGAAACAACTGGATTGGATTGAGCACGATGCCAAAGGTGCCGGGGCGGTAAACTGCATTCGCGTTACATCAGAGAGCCCTGTACTGGCCGCTTTTTCGGGTGAGCTGGGCATTCAGGGGCACGATTTCAGGTTAGAGGGATACAATACCGATATTTATGGTTTTGATACGTCGATCAGTCCGCTGTTAAATGATGGCCATGACACGGCCCTGATTTTGGGCGACGGTGGTGCGGCCCGTGCGGTTAAATGTGTATTAGATAATAAAGGTATAACCTACAAAACAGTAACCCGCAAACCTGCCCCTGGCAACATTTTGTTTAGCAACTTAACGGCAAAGGATATTGCCGACAATAAGCTGATCATAAACACTACCCCGGTAGGTACCTACCCCAATGTAGACGAATGCCCGCCCATACCTTATGAGGCGATTACCGATAACCACCTTTTATTTGATTTAGTCTACAACCCGGCGCAAACCCTTTTTCTTAAAAAAGGCGAAGAACAGGGGGCGGCAACCAAAAATGGATATGATATGTTAGTATTTCAGGCAGAAAAGGCCTGGGAGATATGGACCTCAAAAGAAAAGCACCCGTGAGATATCCAGTGCTTATTATAATTGTATTATTTATGGCCGCCTGCGGGGGCAATGCCGATTATTCGCCCAAGCCGCGGGGTTTTTTTCGTATTGTTTTCCCCAAAAAAGATTACCAGGACTATACCGAGGGCTGCCCCTTTACCTTCCAATATCCTAAATACGGAAAGATCGAGCAGGATAAGTCGGCAGGTGCCAGGCCTTGCTGGCAAAACATCCAGTTCCCGCAGTTTAATGCTACGTTGCATTTAAGCTACCAACCTATTACCTCTAAAAAAGAGTTTAATGAGTTGATAGAGGATGCCCATAAGTTAAGCTTTAAACATACCGTAAAAGCCACATCTATAGATGAAGGTATTATTCGCTACCCCAACCGTAACGTATATGGTATTTATTATACCATTGATGGAAACGCGGCATCATCTGCACAGTTTTATTTAACAGATAGCACCAGGCACTACCTGCGCGGTGCCCTGTACTTTAACTCCGAACCCCGTTTGGATTCCATCCAACCCGTTCTAAATTTTATTAAAAAGGATGTGGATGTGATGATCAAAACGTTTAAATGGAAGTAAGCTGAAGTAATATCGTACATCCAATATCGAATGATGAATGATGAAGTATTTATTTCTTCGTTATTGGAAATTCAACATTCGTTATTCGATATTATCTGATTTGCGATTACCTTTCACCTTTAATAAGCTACTTTTGTATCATGGCTACTGTGCAATCTTTTGTAAATAATCCTTACCAGGAAAATACCTACCTGTTATTTGATGAAACCGGCGAATGCGTTATTATTGACCCAGGCATGTACACCGCGGCAGAACAAAACGCTGTAACCAATTTTATAAAAGATAATAACCTGCGGCCGGTATTGCTGCTTAACACACATTGCCATATCGACCACGTGCTGGGTAATAAATTCGTGTCCGATCAGTATGGCCTAAAACCGCAATTTCATCAGGGCGAATCTGATACGCTGGCTGCTGTGGTAGCTTACGCACCGTCTATGGGTATAAGGTACGAGCCATCGCCCCTGCCGGAGGTTTATTTGCCCGAAACAGGTACCCTTAAATTTGGTAATACCGAATTGCAGCTGATATTTGCCCCGGGCCATTCGCCGGCGCATTTGTGTTTTTATGATAAGGATGCCAATATATTAATTGGCGGCGATGTACTGTTTAGGAACAGCATTGGCCGTACCGATTTGCCCGGGGGCGATTTTAGCACCCTGGTAAAAAATATCGAAGAAAAACTATTTGCCCTGCCCGATGATTGTGTAGTTTACCCGGGCCACGGCCCCGAAACTACCATAGGTTTCGAGAAAGAAACAAACCCATATTTGTAAAGCCCAAACATTTGAACACCTCCATCTACATAGCTAAAAGATACCTGTTTGCTAAAAAGCAAACACATGCTATCAATATCATATCCGGTATATCTATACTGGGGGTGCTGGTAGGCAGTGCTGCTTTGATCATTATACTTTCGGTGTTCAACGGGCTGGAGAAAGTTATCCTGTCGCTTTATAGCAACTTTACACCCGAACTTAAGATAGAGCCGCGCTACGGTAAAACGTTCGATCCGCATTCGCCCTATTTTGAGGGCCTGGGGCGCGATGTAAGGGTGGTATCCTATACGCAGGTGTTGCAGGAGAAAGCCCTGATGCGTTATGCCGACAGGCAATTTATAGGTACGGTAAAAGGCGTAAGCGATGATTTTTTAAAAGGCCGCACCTTAGATAGTACCATACAATTCGGTTCGTTTACCCTAAAAGATAAAGGGCGCGATTTCGCCGTTATTGGTTCTACCGTGCAGGGTAGCCTTGGGGTAAGTTTAAAAGATCAGTTTACGCCGCTGCAAATATTTTCGCCAAAGCGTAATGCCGGTAGCTCTACCAACCCCATGAACGATTTTGTTTTCCGTTCGATACTGCCGTCCGGCGTGTTTGGCATCCAGGAAGATTTTAATGATATGATTGTTACCCCAATAGCCTTTACCCGCGACTTGCTCGACGAGCCTAACAAGGTATCATCTATCGAGATCAATTATAAAAAAGGCACCGATATAGCTAAAATAGAAGCGTCTATTGAAGAACGGATCGGTAAAAATTACACCGTACGTAACCGTAAAGAACAAAATACCGAACTATACAAAACCATTAATTACGAGCGATGGTCTATCTTCATGATATTAACGTTTGTGCTGATCATCGCCATATTTAATATTATTGGGTCGCTAACTATGCTGGTGATAGATAAACGGAAAGATATTGCCATTTTAACCAGCCTAGGAGCCAATAAAGGGCTTATACAGCGCATTTTCTTTTTTGAGGGGATGATGATATCTGCCATCGGCTGCGTTACCGGGCTTGCATTAGGCCTTTTAATTTGTTTTATACAGCAGCAGTACGGTTTTATAAAAATGGGCTCCACCATGTCTGTACTGGATGCTTACCCGGTTGCCTTTAAACTGGGCGATATTGGCCTGGTGTTTTTAACCGTTACACTAATAGCCGTAATTGCATCGGGCATAAGTTCGCGCCTTAGCGTTAAACGCTTAGACGAACTTAAACAGGAATTGTAATAGCCTCTCCCCGGCCCTCTCCGAAGGAGAGGGAGATAAACCCGTTCCGCGAAGCAAATTCGGGGTGAGTAAATAACTGGATAGCCAAAGCAGAGCTTTTAAATTTTAACCCTACATTTGCAAATAATAAATCAAAACCCATTCGCCTAAGCAGCGTTAATTAGATATTATGGAATCAAAACGTCAGCAAAAATTTGCCGGAGTAATACAGCAGGACCTGGCTGCAATATTTCAACGCGAGGGGATGAATTATCTTCCGCATACACTGGTTACCATAACCAAAGTGCGCGTTACGCCCGATCTGGCTATTGCCCGTGTATTCCTGAGTTTTTTTAATAACACCGATAACCAAACGGCATTGCAAACTATAAAAATGCATGCTTCAGAAATTCGTTATAAATTAGGTGCCCGCATTAAAGACCAGGTACGTATTGTGCCGCAACTGGAGTTTTTTGTAGATGATACCAGCGAATACGTAGAGCGTATGGATAAGATCTTCGAAAAAATAAGCCACGAGCCCCGCCAGCCCGATACTGAAGAAGAAAAATAAACCAAATGCATGCTACCGAAAAATTAGCAGCTTATATTAAAGTCCGCCCCGATGCCGTTGGCAAAGTGGTGGACTTTGATGCTAAAAGCGACCACCTTTACCCGCTTGACCTGACAGCGGCTAATCCCGAACTTACCGACGAGCTGCTGGCCGATACACAGGCATTTTCTAATTGGATAAATAAAAAATTAGCTGATAGTGGCAGCCGGTTTGCTATAGGCGGTTACATGGAGCACCGTACCATCTACTCGCGCAGCGCACATTTTGATACCGATAACGAGCCGCGCCGCCTGCATTTGGGCGTTGATATTTGGGGTAATGCCGGTACGCGTATCTATGCGCCATTACAGGGCACCGTACACAGCTTTGCCGATAACAATAACTTTGGCGATTACGGCCCAACCATCATCCTGCAGCACGATCTGGATGGCTTAGCCCTTTACAGTTTATACGGACACCTAAGCCGCCAAAGCATTGCAGAACTGCAAGTTGGGCAGGTAATTAACCTAAACCAGCAGATAGCCACCTTAGGCAACGCAACCGAAAACGGGCAATGGCCACCGCATCTGCATTTTCAATTGATGCTGGAAATAGGCGATGCCCGTGGCGATTATCCAGGCGTGGGCCAATACTCTCGAAAAGCGGAATATCTACAAAATATACCCGATCCAAACTTAATTTTACAATTACCTGTTACTAACCAAAGCTAAGCGGTTATTGTAACCACTTTATTATATCTGTACCCGATTGCATTTTACACATTAGTGATTATATTTGCGGTCGTAAAAAACTTCATTTTAATAACATAATGAGAGAAATACAATTCAGGGAAGCGCTAAGAGAAGCCATGCAGGAAGAAATGCGCAAGGATGAAAGCATATACTTAATGGGCGAAGAAGTTGCCGAGTATAACGGTGCTTACAAAGTAAGCCAGGGTATGCTTGATGAATTTAGCGCAAAACGTGTTATAGATACCCCTATTTCTGAATTGGGTTTCGCCGGCATAGGTATAGGTTCGGCCATGAACGGTTTAAAACCTATCATCGAGTTCATGACCTTCAACTTCTCATTGGTAGCAATTGACCAGATCATCAACGGTGCTGCCAAGATCATGTCTATGAGTGGTGGCCAGTTCTCTGTGCCAATTGTATTCCGCGGCCCAACCGGTAACGCGGGTATGTTAAGCTCACAGCATAGCCAATGTTTCGAGAACTGGTACGCAAACTGCCCGGGCTTAAAAGTGGTTGTTCCATCAAACCCTTACGATGCAAAAGGCCTTTTAAAATCAGCTATACTTGATCCGGATCCTGTTATCTTCATGGAATCTGAATTGATGTACGGTGATAAAGGTGAAGTGCCCGAAGAAACTTACTACATTGAAATAGGTAAAGCAAAAGTAACTAAAGAAGGTACTGATGTAACTTTAGTTGGTTTTGGTAAAATAATGAAAGTAGTTAACGCTGCCGCTATCGAACTTGAAAAAGAAGGTATCAGTGCAGAAGTTATCGACTTACGTACTGTACGCCCTATCGATTATGATACTGTAATTGCTTCGGTTAAAAAAACTAACCGTTTGGTAATTGTAGAAGAAAGCTGGCCTTTAGGTTCAATTGCTACCGAGGTTGCATTCAAAGTACAAAAAGATGCATTTGATTATTTAGATGCACCGGTATTACGTATAACAGGTGGCGACGTGCCATTGCCTTACGCACCAACCTTGATCCAGGAGTACCTGCCAAACCCGGAGCGTGTTATCAAAGCAGTAAAAGAAGTAATGTACGTTGCAAAATAATTGCAGCTGTGATAAATAACAAAAACGGCCTCCTGAAAAATCAGGAGGCCGTTTTTGTTATTTAAGTATTTTAAGATCTGAAAAGAAGGGCAGATACGTGGTAAATGCATCCCTGCCCGGCTCATGTACGGTTATCCCGGTTATCCGATTCTGCTCATCCACATCAAAGGCAATACCTGCCTTGCTATCATCATACAGGGTGCGTTTATTTCCCTTCTCCGTAAAAGTAGCCACCTTTTTAAGCTCATATGCCGATTTTACTCTTGTAAACAGTGTGCCGCTATAGATCTTGCTGTTTAGCTTAAAAAACGGCGAGGTAACTCTTATTTGCTTAACACGTTTAACCTCGTCGTTATCCTGCCCGCGAGAGAAATACATTTGTGTTACGTTGCCCGATGTATCATGATTGGCGTACCAAATAGAGATACTTTTACCCATGGCCGCGTCGCCGCCATCCGGGGTGCCCAGTTTTTTATGTACATTTTCGGCACGCTCGTTAATGGTGGTTTGCCCAATGCTTATGCCTGGTACAATTAATTGCGCCAGTGGTACGGGCTTATCGCCGGGTAGGTCAACAGCGGTGGTATCGTTAGGTTTGGTGCTGTCTGCCTTAGCTGTATCTGCCGATGTGGCCACACTTTCTGTTGCGTTTGGTGTTTTATTTTGCTGGCAGGCCGTAACGGCCAGGGCCAGCGTGGGTATAATTAAATATTTTGGAACGTTCATGATTGTAACAATTTGTTTAATTTACAGTTGATAGATATAACCTGTAAATATGGGTTTTGTTATCTCAACTAATGGTATCTAAAGGGCAAAAGGTAATACAACAGTGGTATAAGCAAAAGCAATGGAAGCAATTCCCGTTTCAAAAAGAGATGGAAGAGGCCTACCTTTCGGGCTTTTCGGGCTTGCTGAACGCACCTACCGGCAGCGGTAAAACCTTTGCTTTGTTCCTGCCCTTTCTGGTCGATTTTATTAATAAATACCCCGATACCTACACCACCCAAAAAAATAACGGACTGCTGATGCTTTGGATAACGCCCTTACGCGCGCTCACCAACGATATCCGCAAGGCCATGCAGGAAGTGTGTGATGACATAGGCCTGCCCTGGCGCATCATGACCCGCACCGGCGATACATCCGCCGCCGAAAAGGCCGCCCTAAAACGGAAACTGCCCGAAGTGCTGCTTACCACACCCGAAAGCCTGCACCTGATGCTGGCCCAAAAAGAATACCCCAAGGTTTTCCAGGGCCTGCAGGTAATGGTATGCGACGAATGGCACGAACTGTTAGGCACCAAACGCGGCGTGCAAGTAGAGTTGGGGCTGAGCAGGTTGAAAGGATTGAGAAACCCTAATGTATCTTCGGTCTCAAATCTCGAATCTAACAGCTCACATCTAAGAATATGGGGCATCAGCGCAACTATTGGTAACCTGGAACAAGCCGCCGAGGTTTTGCTGGGGAATGATTTCCCGCCGGAGCAGATCCGGATGGTTAGGGCCAATGTGGATAAGAAACTGGTGATAGAATCTGTCATCCCTGAAAATATTGAGAATTACAGTTGGGCAGGGCATATTGGTGTGAAGCTGTTGCCACAGGTGATGGAGATAGTGGCTAAAAGCAAAACCACGCTGATATTTACCAATACCCGTTCGCAAAGCGAGATCTGGTACCATGCCATTATAGATAATTACCCAGAGTATGCAGGTATTATGGCTATGCATCATGGATCGCTGGATAATGAGTTACGTAACTGGGTAGAACAGGCCCTGCATGCCGAAGCTTTAAAGGTGGTAGTGTGTACCTCCAGTTTAGACCTCGGGGTTGATTTTAGGCCCGTAGATACAGTTGTACAAGTGGGTAGCCCCAAAGGCGTAGCCCGATTTATGCAGCGGGCCGGTCGGAGCGGCCATCATCCGGGTGCTATATCTAAAGCGTACTTTGTGCCCACCCACTCGCTGGAACTGCTGGAAGGTGCCGCGCTTAAAAGTGCTATCACCAAAGGCGTATTCGAAAGCCGCGACCCTATGTTGTTAACCTTTGATGTGCTGATACAGTTTATGGTTACCCTGGCCGTATCAGAAGGGTTTAGGGCAGATGATTTATACCGCGAAGTAAAAAGCACCTACGCCTTTGCCGATCTGCGCTATGATGAGTTTGGCCAACTGCTTGATTTTATTACCAACGGCGGCAAAACCCTGGCCCAATATGATGAGTTTTTAAAGGTAGAAGTAGAGGATGGCCTTTTTAAAGTGAACAGCCGCCGCGTGGCTATGCGCCACAGGCTCAGCATCGGTACCATTACCAGCGAATTGAGTATCCGGGTAAAATGGTTAAGTGGGGGCAGCCTAGGTACGTTAGAGGAAGGCTTTATATCTAAACTAAAACCCGGCGATACCTTTTGGTTTGCCGGGCGCAGCCTGGAATTTGTAAAGGTTAAAGAGATGACCGCCTTTGTCAAAAAATCCACCAAAACCAAAGGATTGATCCCTAGCTGGGCGGGTGGACGGATGCCCTTATCATCACAACTATCGGCGGTATTTAGGGATAAACTGGATGAAGTGGCGCATGGTATTGAAAAAGATGTGGAAGTAAAAGCGCTTAAGCCTTTATTTGAGCTGCAGGCCAAACTATCGCACCTGCCACAAAGCAACGAGTTTTTAATAGAGTCCTTTAAATCGCGCGAGGGGCACCACTTGTTGTTTTACCCTTTCGAGGGGCGCTTGGTGCACGAGGGGATGGCAAGCTTACTGGCTTATCGTATCTCTAAGATTAAACCGGCCAGTTTCTCTATCGCCATGAATGATTATGGGTTTGAGTTATTGACCGATGAGGATATCCCGATTGAAGAAGCTCTGGAAGATGCCGACTTTTTCTCGATTAATAACCTGATCAGTGATATCCAAAATAGTCTAAATTCTAACGAAATGGCGCGCCGCAGGTTTAGGGATATTGCGCACATTGGCGGCTTGGTATTTACTGGCTATCCCGGCCAGCCGGTTAAAAACAAACACTTGCAGGCATCTACCTCGTTACTGTTTGATGTATTCAACGAGTACGAGCCGGATAACATACTGGTGCGCCAGGCTTACAACGAAGCCCTTGCCTTACAACTGGAAGAGTTTAGGTTACGTGCCGCCTTGCAACGCATCCAAACGCAAAGCATTGTATTGAAGACCATCGAGCGCCCTACGCCTTTCGCCTTCCCGATATTGGTAGACAGCCTTGGCCGTGAACGCCTGACTACCGAAACCATGGAAGAGCGGATTGCCAAAATGGCCCGCCGCTACGGTGCCGATGAGGACACAGACAAACCATCACCAAAAAGCAGGAAACCCGGCATTGTCCGTAAAAAAGGATTTTAGCAATTGCAGATTTCTTGATTCCTGTATCTGACTCTCTCAATATGCCAGTAGCCTATCCATTACTTCTGCTAAGCGGGATTTGGCCATAAACTGGTCTTCCAGTGCCTTGTTCATGGGGATGGCGGTATCCAGGCTGCCGCAGCGCATTACAGGCGCCTCCAGGTACTTAAAACAATGTTCGCCTATGTAGGCAGCTATTTCCCCGCCAAAGCCGCTGGTGAGCGTATCTTCGTGCAGCACCAATACTTTGGATGTTTTTTTGACGGTTGCCACAACGGCTTCCTTATCCCAGGGCTGCAGGCTGCGCAGATCCAATATTTCAATAGGTTGGTCGGGGTGGTTCTCGGCATATTCCAAAGCCCAGTGTACACCAAGTCCGTAGGTGACTATGCTGGCTTTGGTACCTTCGCGTACAATGTTGGCTTTGCCTATCTCTACATAATAATCTTCATCGGGCACGTTACCGCTAATGCTACGGTAAAGGCCTTTATGCTCAAAATACATCACGGGATTAGGGTCATCCACAGCAGCCATCAGTAAACCCTTGGCATCATCAGGGAAGGCGGGGTAAACCACTTTAAGCCCCGGCGTTTTAGTGAACCAGGCTTCGTTTGTTTGCGAATGGAACGGGCCTGCGCCTGTGCCACCGCCTGCCGGCATCCTTATCACCACATCAACCGTTTGGCCCCAGCGGTAATAAGTTTTGGCCAGGTTGTTTATGATCTGGTTAAAGCCGCAGGTTACAAAATCGGCAAACTGCATTTCTACAATGGCTTTGTAGCCGTTTATGGCCAGCCCCATGGCCGTACCCACAATGCCCGATTCGCAGATAGGCGTGTTGCGCACCCTATCCTTACCAAATTTTTCTACAAATCCCTGCGTTATTTTAAAGGCACCGCCATATTCGGCAATGTCCTGCCCCATGATTATGAGATTGGGATGCATGCGCATGCTTTGCCTTAGCCCATCGCTTATCGCATCAATAAAGCGTTTATTAGTGCTCACTTCTGATACAACATGCTCAACGCGGCTTACCATGCGGTACATAGCCTGCTCTTCTGTTTGTACATGCGGCATAATATCAGGTTCGCTAAATACCTTTTCTACCTCGGCATCTATCAGCGTAGTAAACTCCTTGCGTAAATAAGGCACCCACTCCGGCCTTAGCACACCTTCATCCAGCAAATATTGCTCAAAATTATCCAGCGGATCCTTCTGCTTCCATTCATCAAACAACTCTTGTGGCACATATTTAGTGCCCGATGCTTCTTCGTGCCCGCGCATCCTAAAGGTCATGCATTCTATGAGTACCGGGCGTGGCTTTTCGCGCATTTGTTTGGCCAGGTCCTTAATAGTGTGGTAAACTTCCAGCACATTGTTGCCATCAATTTTGTGGCCTTGTATACCGTAACCTATGGCCTTATCAACCAGGTTGGCGCAACGGTACTGTTCGTTAGTTGGGGTGCTAAGGCCGTAGCCATTATTTTCAATCAAAAATATAACGGGCAGGTCCCACACGGCGGCAATGTTTAGCGCTTCATGAAAATCGCCTTCGCTGGTAGCCCCTTCGCCGGTGTAAACCAGCGTTACCTTCTTAGCATTATTTAATTTATCGGCCAGGGCAATGCCATCTGCCAGGGCCAGTTGCGGGCCCAAATGAGATATCATCCCTATGATCTTGTATTCTTGCGTACCAAAGTGAAAGGATCGGTCGCGGCCTTTGGTAAAACCGGATAATTTGCCCTGCCATTGCCCCATTAAGCGCGATATAGGGATATTACGGGAGGTAAACACACCTAAATTACGGTGCATAGGGAGTATATATTCATCTGTATGAAGGGCTAAAGTACTGCCCACGGCAATAGCTTCCTGCCCTATACCAGAAAACCATTTGCCTATGCGGCCCTGCCTCAGCAGGATCAACATCTTTTCTTCAACCAGGCGGGGCAATAACAGTTTCTTATAAAACGTTATCAATCCGTCATTATCTATAGTTTTCCGGTCAAAAATCATAAGGTAAAGCTAAGAAGTTTTTAAAACTTTGTATGTTTGAGCAATCCATCTTTTCGCTATGAAGCAACTGTACGTCAGATCCCTCGTTATATTCGTTTTTTTTGGTTTAGTGGCTTTTATACCCGACCATTTTTTAATGCCCGAAAATTTTTACCTGCACAAAGGCGATAAATTTAACCTGCACCTGTTATCCGGAGAAAACCTGGTTAAGGATAGGGAAGTACCTTACACTTCCAAGCAAACTACCAAATTTATGCTTTACGACGGGTCTAAAAAAATTGACCTGGCAGGCGTAACCAAAAATGATGCATCGCCCTTATTAAACTATACTTTGCCTAACAACGGTTTAATTTTGGCCCAGTTAAATACCAACGAGCTTAATGATATCCCCCGGGAGGATTTCTTACCGTACCTTACTGAGCAAGGCTATGATGAAATTGCCGAAAAGCTAAAAAACAGCAATGCCCTTAACTTTACCGAAAAATATAACCGATACCTTAAGGCTTTGGTTACGGTTGATGATGGCGGCGGCAACATCTATGAAAAAGTGTTGAATGATGATTTTGAGATAGTTTTAAAGCGCAACCCATACAAACTAAATTACGGGGATGATATGACCGCCGTGGTGTACTTTAAAGGCAAACCTTTTGCCGGGCAGGTAATGCTTTATATTAAAGCAGCATCGGGCAATGTATATCCCCAAAAATTACTGAGCGATGCCGCTGGTAAAGTGTATTTTACGGTTAGCCGCGAGGGTGTTTACCTGTTAAGGGCTACCAGATTCGAAGAATCAAAGGGTAAGGATGCCGACTACGAATCGTGGGTGGCCAGTTATACTTTTGCCTTTACCAACCATAACGATGAGCCAAATACTTATAAAGAGTTTGGCTTTGGTGATAAGCATTAATTAGATTTTGCAGGTTGGGCTTAAAGCCCACAAATTTATTCTTTGTTATCCGTTGGCTGAAGCCAACGGCAATGATTCCGGCTTTATATATTTTTCAAAAAGAAAAGATCATTGCCGTCCCATTTATGGGACGGATAAAGAGCTTATCCTAAAAACTGCAACTTATCAGGGTCAAACCAGGGCTTAAGTTCGTAACGTGCCTGTAGCAGGCCGGTATCATAAGTTTTCTGGCTGATGAATGTAAGGCCTACACGGCTCTTAATATCTTTAAACAGTGGCTTGCCTGCGCCTAATATAACCGGGTGTATAGAGAGCAGCATTTCGCTTACCATGCGCTTATTTATAAAGGCAGACACCAACTCGGCGCCGCCAAACAGCCAAATGTCGCCGCCCGGCTGTTCTACTATTTGGGCAACAGTGGTATCAAAGTTTGCTTGTTGTATGATTTGGAATGCTTCTCCGGCTTCTTTGATAATCGTATCAGAAAACACATACACATTTTTGATGGGGAATGCATCTATATCTGCCCGGATCAAATCAAAGCTTTTGCGGCCAATAAACAAGGTATCGGTATGGGCAAAAAATTCCTCCATACCATAATCCTGGTCGGCAAGGCACCAGTCATACTCGCCATTAGGCCCTTCAATAAAACCATCCAGGCTTACGGCCAGGTTCAGGATTACTTTACGCATGTATCGGGTAAATTATATTATTCGGGGCGGTGCCCATCCTTCCATTGCTGGCTAAATGATTTTTCGGCCACCTCGGGCATTTCCCGTTGATTACCCCACGATCTTTTAAAGAAAGTTTTAAGCAAAAAGTTTTTCACTTTGCCCCCAAAAAAATCGGTAAGGTTACGCTTAAGCGTTGCCTTTTTCCAGGCCGCCCAGCCCCATTTTTCTTTGGTAGCCACCAAACCATCATTAACCGCATCGCGCCGGTTTAGCAACAGCATTTTATGGATGTCTATCTTAACAGGGCAAACCTCGGTGCATTTACCACACAGGGTTGATGCATAGCTTAGGTGCTTAAACTCTTCCATACCACGCATGTGCGGGGTAATGATAGAACCTATTGGGCCGCTATATGTGGTGTTGTAAGTATGCCCGCCAATATTCTGAAAAACGGGGCACACGTTAAGGCAGGCACCGCAACGGATGCAGTACAGGCCCTGGCGTTGTTCTTTCTGCGCAAGCAGGTTGGTGCGGCCGTTATCCAGCAATACTACGTACATTTCCTCGGGCCCGTCGGTTTCGTTAGGCTGGCGGGGGCCGCTTAGTATGGTGTTGTAAACGGTAATGTTTTGGCCTGTGCCGTGGGTAGCCAGCATGGGCCAAAAAAGGTCCAGATCTGTTATAGATGGGATCAGTTTTTCGATACCCACCACCGCAATATGTATTTTGGGGAAGGTAGTGGTTAAACGGCCATTGCCCTCGTTTTCGCTGATAGCGATGCTACCCGTATCGGCAATAATAAAATTGGCACCGCTAATGCCTACATCGGCCTGTAAATATTTGTCGCGCAGTAGTTCTCGCGCTTTTTGGGTAAGCTGCTCGGGCGTAAGATCAAGCGGGGTGTTAAATTTCTCGCTAAAAAGTTTGGCTATATTCTCTTTAGACAGATGCATAGCCGGGGTAACAATATGGTAAGGCTTTTGGCCCAGCAACTGCACAATGTATTCGCCCAGGTCGCTCTCTAATGATTCAATGTTGTTTTTCTCCAGAAATTCATTCAAATGAATCTCTTCGGTAGCCATCGATTTGGATTTGATAATCGTTTTGGCCCCGGCTTTTTGGATGATGTTCAGGATCTCGCGGTTGGCTTCTTCGGCATCATTTGCCCAGATAACCTTACCGCCACGTTTTAAAAAGTTTGATTCAAACTCGGGCAAAAACTTGTCCAGGTTCTCCATCACCTTCCATTTAATGGTATGCCCCTTCTTTTTAGAATTATCCAGGTTGATCATCCGCGACAGCCCACGCTCATAGGCGTTTTGATATTTATCAATGCTGTTATTTATAATATGGCGATGATCTGCCTCAAATGCCTTCTCTGCAGAGGCTACCAGAAATTCTTCGGCGGTGTTTCCCATTTATGCGAAATTAAACAAAGCAATTAAGAGTTTTAATAAGGAGTTAAAATAACTGTAACAGTAAACCTATTATAAACAAGAAAAGCGACCTTGCGGGCCGCTTTTCTTGTTTATAATAGGTAGTTATTACTTTGTTGGAGCAGGTGTTTTAACATCTACTACCGGGCGAGCATCGCGGTTAGCCAGATCCCAGCCGGTAAAAAATGCCAGCTGCGCACGTTTAACCAACAGCGGGAAGTTAATTTTACTTACTTCGTCGCCCAGGCCATGGTAATCGGCATGTACACCGTTAAAGTAGAATATAATTGGCACGCCGTAACGGGCAAAGTTATAATGATCTGAACGGTAGTAGAATTGGTTAGGGTCGTTAGGATCATCATATTTATAATCTAACTTCATTTTGGTGTAGTTGTTATTAGCCGCTTCGCCAATTTTATGCAGGTCGGTGCTTAACATAGCCGAACCGATTGAATATACGTAGTTAGCAGAATCTGGCTTGCCCATGTACTCTTCACCTACGCGGCCGATCATATCGATGTTAAGATCGGCAATGGTGTTAGCTAATGGATAAACAGGATGATCTGTATACCACTCAGAACCCAACAGGCCTTTTTCTTCGCCAACATTACCCAGGAACAAGATGCTGCGGCGCGGGCCTTTACCATCTTTTTTGGCTTTAGAAAATGCACGGGCAATCTCTAATACACCTGTAGTACCAGAGCCGTCATCATCGGCACCGTTATTTACTTTATCCTTAGCATTAGGATCAGGGTTTAAACCAATATGATCGTAATGTGCAGAGAATACCAATACTTCGTTTTTTAACTTAGCATCACTACCCGGCATAAAGCCTAAAACGTCAACTGCTTTAACATCTTTCTTTTCGGTTACAAAGGCAATGTTAACTGCTGCCTTGATCACTTGTGATTGCTTACCTGCAAGTGTAGCAGTTCTTAATTGCTCGTACGTTTTACCGCTTGCTTTCAAGATAGCATCGGCAATGGTAGGTGCTGCATTAAATAACGGGGCAGCAGTGTTTGCTTTTTCTTCTTTTTTGATAGCTATCCTGCCACCGCCCTGGCTTGCTCCGTAGCGTTTAAGTATAGCAGTAAGCTCGCTGTTAACAGCAATTATGGCAGCCGGGTTTTTAGCGCGGATTGCCTCTAAAATAGCACGACGCTGTGGAGTTGCACGGTAGCTGGTGTTGGCTGTTTTACCGGCTTCTGGTTTGTCTTCGTTGATCAATAATATTACCTTACCGGTAAGGTCTACACCTTCTAACTCGGCGGCAGTACCAAAGCCTACGTAAACAACATCGCTAACATTTAAATTTTTATCAGGGAAAGATCCATTCATGAAAAAGTCTTTCCAGCTACCAAACGATTCGCCGTTTACAGTGAATGCAGTAAAGTTTAGCTTGTTCTCGCTCAAAGGCACATCTAAAAAGTATGAGCCATTTACAGGGGCTTGCAGGCCTAATCTTTTAAACTCGGCTGCAATATAATTAGCGGCTTTTTCGGCGCCCGGTTTACCGGTTTCGCGGCCTTCGTACTCGTCTGATGCCAGTATGCTCAAATGTTTTTTAGCGTCGGTAACGTTTATAACATTGCCATATTTAAGCACTGTTGGGTTTTGTTGGGCACAGGCAGCCGTAGTGATGGCAATACCGGTTATCCATAATGATAGTTTCTTCATTTAGTTATATAGTAATTTACGTTAGTTGTTAGCAGCTTATTTTATCTACGCGCCTGGCGTGGCGGCCACCCTCAAATTCTTCTGTCAAAAATACTTCGATGATGGCTTTGGCATCTTCTAAAGATACATGGCGCGCGGGGATGCAAAGTACATTGGCGTTATTGTGCGTACGTGCAGGGATAGCTACATCAGGTTTCCAGCAAAGTGCAGCGCGAATGCCCTGGTGTTTATTAGCAGTCATGGCTACACCGTTGGCACTGCCGCAAAGTAAAAAGCCGTAATCAGCTTCGCCTTTTTCTACAGCGCTGGCTACCAGGTGTGCAAAATCGGGGTAATCTGCAGATTCTGTTGAGTAGGTGCCAAAATCTTTAAAAGTAATATCGGTACCAAACATGCCTAAAATGGCTTGTTTATAATCAAACCCGGCATGGTCTGCACCAATAGCAATAGTTAACCCAGTTTTCATCAGCTCAAATTTAAAATTTAATTATTGAGCCGAAGGTAAAGATTTTGTTAGAATTGAGGAGGGTAGTGCAGCGTGGAACTGAAAATAATATCTAATAAATGCAGAACGCCCAATACTAAATTACGTAATTCAGTATCGGGCGTTCATAGCTTATGTGTTTAAATTTTATAATGCTTCTTCTCGTAATCTTTTGCGTTTTTCTACCACAGCGGCTACCAATATACCAATCTCATACAAAATAAATAGCGGCACACTAACCACTAACATGGTCATCATATCTGGCGTTGGGGTTACTACCGCTGCTATAATTAATATTACCACAATGGCATATCGCCTGGTTTCCCGCATAAATTTGGCGGTAAGGATCCCCAACGACGAAAGCACATATACCAGTATTGGTAACTCAAATACTATACCTGTTGCGAGGGTAAGCGTAGCCACAGATGATAAGTAAGAATCGATGGAAAACTTGTTCTCTATCTGCGTACTAACCGTGTAACCGGCCAAAAAGTTTATCGACTCCGGCGTAATTACATAGTATCCAAACAATACCCCAATCAAAAACAAGAAGGTTGCATAAATAACAAAGCCCGATGCCGCCTTGCGCTCTTTTTCGTGCAATGCAGGGCGGATGAAACGCCAAAGCTCCCATAGCAAGTAAGGGAAACCCAAGGTTATACCAATAAGTAATGCTGAATTGACTTGAAGCGTAAATTGCCCGGCCATTTCGGTATTTAGCAGGCTAATGTTGATCTTATTGATACAAAAGCCATCGCGGTGCAGGTAGTCGCCCAGTTTACAAAGCATCCGGTAGGTCCAGAAGCTTGGCCTGCTGGGGCCCATAATAACGGTATCGAAGATAAAATCGTAAAAATAAAAAGCCCCGGCCGTGAAGATAACAATGGCAATTGCTGCCCGTACCAGGTGCCAGCGAAGCGCCTCCAGATGATCGAAGAACGACATCTCGGCCTCCATGGTTTGGCCCTTCTCTTTTATTGCTTTTATTATTTTGTTATCGCTCATTAGTTATGGTAGGCACTTATTAACGCCGGAATGCTATTTACGTTGTATTTAACCGCGAAGATTGAAAAATAATTAATATTCGAAGGTTTCCATAAACTTGGTGGTAAAATTACCTGCACGGAAGTTAGGATCCTTAAGTAATTTAAGGTGGAATGGAATGGTTGTTTTAACCCCCTCAATAACAAACTCGCTTAAGGCACGCTCCATGGTTGCCAAGGCCTCATCGCGGGTTTGGGCCATACAAATAACCTTGGCTATCATCGAATCGTAGTTTGGAGGTATCACGTAGCCGCTGTAAACATGCGTATCTACACGTACCCCATGGCCACCCGGCGAATGGAAGTTGGTTATTTTACCCGGTGAAGGGCGGAAGTTATTAGCAGGATCTTCGGCATTGATACGGCATTCTATGGCATGCATAGTTGGCTCGTAGTTTTTACCTGATATCGGGATACCTGCAGCAACCTTTATCTGTTCTTTTATTAAGTCGAAGTTGATCACCTCTTCGGTAACCGGGTGCTCTACCTGGATACGGGTGTTCATTTCCATAAAGTAGAAGTTGCGGTCTTTATCAACCAAAAACTCTACGGTACCGGCACCTTCGTATTTTACGGCTTTTGCACCTTTAATAGCGGCCTCGCCCATTTTTTTACGCAGCTTTTCTGTCATAAAAGGTGAAGGTGCTTCTTCCACCAGTTTTTGGTGGCGGCGCTGTATAGAGCAATCGCGCTCTGATAAGTGGCAAACTTTACCGTACTGATCGCCTACTACCTGTATTTCGATGTGGCGGGGATCCTGCACGTATTTTTCAAGATACAAGCCATCGTTACCAAAGGCTGCGCCAGATTCTGCACGGGCGCTGTCCCAGGCATTTTCAAATTCTTCGTCTTTCCAAACAATGCGCATACCGCGGCCACCACCACCGGCAGTTGCCTTAAGTATAATAGGGTAGCCAATTTTGTGCGCTATGCTGATGCCTTGTTTAACATCGGTTAATAAACCTTCAGAACCAGGTACAATGGGTACGCCGGCCTTTTTCATGGTTTCTTTAGCCGAAGCCTTATCGCCCATACGGTTTATCTGATCTGCAGTGGCGCCAATAAATTTGATACCATACTCGGCACAAATAGCAGAGAATTTTGCGTTTTCGGATAAAAACCCATAACCCGGGTGTATCGCATCGGCATTAGTTAATTCGGCAGCTGATATGATGTTGGGGATATTTAAGTAAGAGTCGCGGCTTGGAGGGGGGCCTATACAAACAGCCTCATCTGCAAAACGCACATGCAGGCTATCACGATCGGCGGTGGAGTATACAGCTATGGTTTTAATGCCCATTTCTTTACAGGTGCGAATAATTCGCAGGGCAATTTCACCTCGGTTAGCTATTAATATTTTTTTAAACATGATACTAATTTGAAAATTTGAAAATGTGTTTATTTGAAAATTCTTTAATCTTCAAAATATAAAGCCTATTAATTTGAAGCTGACATTATCAAATCTTCAAATCAATCAATTTTCAAATTTACTTAGGTTCTACTAAAAATAAAGGCTGGTCGTATTCTACCGGTGAGGCGTTGTCTACCAAAACTTTAACAATACGGCCTGATACTTCAGACTCTATCTCGTTAAATAGTTTCATGGCTTCGATTATACATATCACAGTACCTGTGCTAATTTCATCGCCTACGTTAACAAATAAAGGTTTATCCGGTGATGATGAGCGGTAGAAAGTACCTATCATCGGCGACCTAACGGTTATCAGGTTAGAAGTATCGGCAACCGGTGCAGCTTCGGCAACCGGTGCAGCAGCTACAGGCAAGCTTGGTTGTGGCGCAGCGGCCGCAGCAAGTGGCTGTGGTGCCGGGATAGAAGCATTTACATAAGTAGGTGCTTCGTTGGTTTTTATAGTAATCTTAAAATTTTCCTGCTCGATAGAAACTTCGTTAACGCCTGATTTTGACACAAAGCGAATAAGATCCTGAATCTGTTTAATATCCATAATAAGCGATAATTGGATTGGATGTAATTAATGTGCAAATATGCACATGTGCATATGAATTTAATGAAATATATTAATTAACACGTACAATTTTAAGATGTTTTATTTAAAAAAGCCGTATGCAAATGCAAATGTTTTATGAATAATGTATTTTTTTCATCAACACATCAGCATATCCACTTATTTGCACATCTAATAAGCCCATTTTAAATAAATAGAGCCCCAGGTAAACCCACCGCCAAAGGCAGCTAAAATAAGGTTATCCCCTTTTTTAAACTTGTCTTCCCACTCCCATAAGCATAATGGGATGGTGCCGTTTGTGGTGTTGCCATAACGCTCTATGTTTACAATAACCTTATCGGCACTTATGCCGGTGCGGTTTGCGGTAGCATCAATAATACGTTTGTTGGCCTGGTGTGGCACCAGCCAGGCAATATCAGCTGCTGTAAGGTGGTTGCGCTCCATTACTTCGGCGGCAACCTCGGCCATGTTGGTAACGGCAAATTTAAATACCGCCTGGCCTTCCTGGTAAGCATAATGTTCTTTATTGGCAACGGTTTCGTGGGTAGCCGGACTAACCGACCCGCCCGACTTTTGGAATAAAAGCTGCGAACCCGCGCCATCACTTTTTAGTACCGAATCTATAATACCCAAACCTTCGGTATTAGGTTCTAATAAGGCGCAGCCGCAGCCATCGCCAAATATAATACAGGTAGCGCGGTCTTCATAATTAATGATAGACGACATTTTATCGCCGCCTATTACCAAAACCTTTTTGTGTTTGCCGCTCTCTATAAATTGTGCGCCGGTAGCCAGGCCAAATATAAAGCCCGAGCAAGCCGCCTGCAGATCGTATCCCCAGGCATTTTTAGCGCCAATTTTATGTGCAAGTATGTTGGCCGTTGCCGGGAAAGGCAAATCGGGTGTGGTAGTGCAAAAAATGATCAGGTCTATTTCCTCGGCAGTGATGCCGCGCTTTTTAAGCAGGCCCTGTACAGCCGGTACGGCCATATCTGATGTGCCCAGGCCTTCGCCTTTTAGTATTCTGCGCTCCTTGATGCCGGTACGGCTGGTTATCCACTCATCATTAGTGTCTACCATGGTTTCCAGCTCCTGGTTAGTTAAAACGTACTCGGGTACGTAACCATTAACAGCGGTAATAGCAGCAGTAATTTTGCTCATTCTATGTTTGTTTACTGAAAAGCCAGTTTAATTTTTTGTATCAGGTTGGTTTCGATCATGTTTCTGGATAGCAGTACCATGTTCTTGATAGCCTCGGGGCTTGATATGCCGTGGCCTACAACAACCGGGGCGTTAACACCTAATATAGGGCTGCCGCCATACTGCTCGTAGTTAAAACGATCAAAAAACTCATCCTTTAATCTTTTCTTTAAGGTAATAACGTAAAAAGATTCGGCAAGCTTCAAAATAACATTGCCTGTAAAGCCGTCGCAAACCACCACATCGTTATTGTCTTCAAAAAGGTCGCGGCCCTCTATATTACCTACAAAGTTAAACAGTTTGGTATCTTTCATTAAAGGGTAGGTAGCTAACGATAGCATGTTGCCCTTCTCCTCTTCTTCGCCAATATTCATCAGCGCAACCCGTGGATTAGGGATACCATAAATGCTTTCGGCAAGCAGGCTGCCTAAAATACCGAACTGAAAAAGCACATCGGGCTTGCAATCGGCATTGGCACCAACATCCAAAATAATACCCAAACCGCCTTTAAGTTTGGGTACAATGGTTGTCATGGCCGGGCGTATTACACCGGGGATGGTTTTTACGCTGAACATACTGCCCACCAGCATAGCACCGGTATTACCTGCCGAAGAAAATGCTTGTATAGCACCATCCTTAAGCAGGTTAAAACCTACAGATATACTGGAGTTGGGTTTCTGAACAATAGCCTTAGTGGGGTGTTCGCCCATGCCAATAACTTCGGTTGTATGCACAAACTCAAAGTTATCGGGGCTAAAATTATTTTCCTGAAGAATTGTTAGGGCAATCTCCTTGTCGCCTATCAGCACAAGTTTTTGCCCTTCAGTCAAAACCTTACAAGCTTCAATTGCCCCTAAAACTGCTGCTTTTGGGGCGAAATCTCCGCCCATAATATCTAAGCCAATCTTCATTTCAGAAAATTAAACTTATACAGCAACTGCTTTTTCGATAAGAATTTTTCCGTTGAAGTAAACGTTACCATCAACAGTGTATGCTCTGTGTGGCAAGTGTACTGCACCAGTAGTTTGGCAAGTAGTTAAAGTAGGCGCTTCTGCTTTATAATGCGTTCTGCGTTTATCTCTTCTTGATTTTGAAATTTTCCGTTTTGGGTGTGCCATAACTTTTAGTTATTATATTATTTTAATTTTTTGAGCGCTTCCCATCTCGGGTCAACACGCTCGGTTTGTTCATCCTTTGCCGCAAACTTGTTTAAGTTGGCCAGCATTTCCTCGTCACATTGTTTACCGTCGGCCTGGTTACTGCATTGTGCAATAAACGGCAGCGCAACGTTCACATATTCGTATATCAGCCCGGCAACATCAATCTCATGATCGTTTTTGCCCAGGGTAATTATCTCGTCATCTTCGCCCATTTCCTCTTCTGTAAAGCGCGCTATCTGCTGTTCGTGAATGTTCACAGGTTGCAGGTAATCGGCCAAACACCTGTCGCAGGTGGCATTTACAGTACCGGTAATGTCAAAGTTAAGCACAAGCATCGTTTCCTGCTTGTCCAGTTCCAACTTACAAATCAGGTTGGCTTGTTTTACTATCGAATACTCAAACTCAGCAAAAAAAGCATCGTTTATTTCGTATTCAAAATAATGCTTACCCAGCTTTAAGCCGGTAAAAGGGATTGAATATGTTTTTAGCGATTTCAATGAGCAACAATTAGCCCGCAAATGTAGGTAAATTTCTTAAATCAGGAAAGGGTTTTTTTTAATTGGTTTTTAGGTTATTAACAGGGGGATAATGTGGCGGGATTTGTGGTGCGGGGAGCTGGTGTGGGTAGGTACCTGGTTTATAATTTGTCATACTGAGCGATAGCAAAGCACCTGATCGCGAACTATGGGCGTTGCCTGCGGCCCGGGCTTTACGCTTATACGCCTGCAGGCTTTACCCGCGAAGGCCGGTATCCGCTGCAATCCCTAACGCAGAGGGGGGAACTCACCCGGTCTTTGCTGCGCTCGACCACCCTCTCTTCGCTGCGCGGAAAGAGGGTAAGATAAAATCAATTTTTCCCAACCCTCTTTGCGGAGCAGAGAGGGTCGACCCGCGTAGCGTAGTCGGGGTGAGTAAATGGCGTAGCGGCTTGTAATATGCGGCATGAGTGTGCCAAGGAGGACCAATTCCTATAACCTGTAATTTTGCTATCTTGCATCTTTCTTTACAAACCTTGTCCATGACGATTCCTCAATATATAGAAAGACTACAAGCCGGCTTTAAATTAGGTAATGCCACCGAACATACTTACCGGGGTTACTTACAAACTTTATTAGAAAGCATTGCCAGTGGCGTTGCTGTAACCAACGAGCCTGCCAGAATTAAATGTGGCGCCCCCGACTATATTATTACGCGTAACGAGATACCCGTTGGATATATTGAAGCAAAAGATATAGGTAAAGACATTCGGCATAAAGATTATAAAGAACAATTTGACCGCTATAAAAAATCACTTAACAACCTTATTATAACCGACTATTTAAAATTTGAGCTTTACATAGACGGAGAATTTAAAACTGTAGTTAGCATTGCCGAATTAACCGGGCAAACCATTACACCGCTACCCCAGCATTTTGAAGAGTTTACTGCGCTTATTCGCAGTTTTTGCACACACATTGGGCAAACTATAAAATCATCACAAAAGTTGGCCGTAATGATGGCCGATAAGGCAAAGCTGCTTTCCCAGGTTATTGAGCGCGCCTTAAACAGTGATGTAGAAAATGAAGAGGATAGCTCGCTTAAAGAGCAGATGCATGCCTTTAAGGATATTTTGATCCACGATATCAAACCGCGCGATTTTGCCGATATATACGCACAAACTATAGCTTATGGTATGTTTGCTGCCCGTTTGCACGATACCACATTAAACGATTTTTCGCGACAGGAAGCTGCCGAACTGATCCCGAAAACCAACCCGTTTTTACGCAAACTTTTTCAATACGTGGCCGGGTATGATTTGGATACCCGCATTGTTTGGATAGTAGATGCGTTGGCAGATATTTTTAGGGCAACAGATATTAAAGCCTTGCTAAATAACTTTGGTAGAGCCACGCAAACACACGACCCCATCATTCATTTTTACGAAACCTTTTTGGCCGAGTACGACCCTGCACTGCGTAAAGCCCGCGGCGTTTGGTACACGCCCGAGCCGGTAGTGAATTTTATTGTACGCGCGGTTGACGATATCCTGAAAAACGAATTTAACCTTCCACAAGGCATTGCAGATAACAGCAAGATAAAGGTGAAACGGAAGGTAATGACCAAAGCTACAACTGATATGCGTTCACGGCTAAAAGAAGCAGAAGTTGAGGAGGAAGTGCACCGCGTGCAAATACTCGACCCTGCCACTGGTACGGGCACATTTTTAGCGGAGGCTATAAAACACATATACAAACGCTTTGCAGGGCAGCAAGGCATTTGGAGTAATTACGTGGAAAACCATTTGATACCACGTTTAAACGGTTTTGAGTTGTTAATGGCCAGTTATGCCATGGCACATTTAAAACTGGACTTGCTATTAACCGAAACTGGCTATAAAGCCACACGCGACCAGCGCTTTCGCGTTTACCTAACTAACTCGCTGGAAGAACACCATGCCGATACAGGCACCCTGTTTGCCAACTGGCTAAGCAGCGAAGCTAACGAGGCTAACCATATTAAACGGGATACACCTGTAATGGTGGTTATGGGCAACCCACCATATAGCGTAAGTAGCAATAACAAAAGCCCCTGGATTGAAAAATTGACAGCAGATTATAAAAAAGATTTAAATGAGCGTAATATTCAACCGCTTAGTGATGATTATATAAAATTTATACGTTTCGGTCAGCATTTCATTGATAAGAACAAGGAGGGTATATTAGCCTACATTTCTAATAATAGTTTTTTAGACGGGCTAATTCATAGGCAAATGCGTAAGAATTTATTAGAAAGCTTTGATAAAATCTATATTATTAATTTACATGGCGATTCGAAAAAAAAGGAAGTGGCAAATAATTCTGTTGACCAAAATGTGTTTGACATTATGCAAGGTGTAAGTATTAATATTTTTATTAAAAACGGGAAAAAGAATACAAATGCAATTGGTGAGGTTTACAGTTTTGATTTAATGGGCAAAAGAGATTATAAATATACTCAGCTAATTGAAGGATCTCTTTTTAAAATGCATTTCAACAAATTAGATATAAGTAGCCCGCACTATTACTTTACTAAAAAAGATTTTTCCAACATTGAAAGCTATAATGAATTTATCTCTGTAAAGAATATCTTTATACATGATAATTCAGGGGTTCAAACTGAGTTTGATGCATTATCTATCGATGCAAATAAAGGTGTTCTTGAAAAAAGGTTGACTAATCTGGTTGCTAATACAGCAGAGATAGCGACAACTAACATGGGCTTTTCATTAGATTATTTGTCAAAAATCACGAATGCTAAAAACGATATTTCAAATAATGATCCCCAAATAATCGATTATAATTATAGGGTATTTGACAAACAAAAAGCAATATATACTGGGCATTCAAATGGTATAATGGGAAGGCCAAGAGGTAGCATAATGTTTAATTTTTTTCAAGACAATATCGGATTAATCGTACCAAAACAAACCTATCCGGATTTTAGACATGCATTTTTAACAAATTCCGTTTGTGATGCTAATTTTATTGCTTCTGCAAAGAAGTTTGGTTGTGGAAATGTATTTCCAATATATTTATATCCACAAATAACGAATCAACATACAATAACAGATGCACATGAAAGATTTCCGAATTTTGAAAAAGATTTTATTAGGAATTTTAGCAGTAAAATAAATTTAACTTTTACCAGCGAAAAAGAAGAAACTAAAGGCACCTTTGCACCAATTGATACATTGGATTATATATACGCTGTATTACACAGCCCTGTTTACCGCGAAAAATATAAGGAGTTTTTAAAGATTGATTTCCCTCGTGTACCTTATCCAAAAGATGTAAATATTTTTTGGCAACTGGTAAAATTGGGTGGTGAATTAAGGCAACTGCATTTATTAGAAAGCAATGTGGTAGATAATTATATAACTACTTACCCGCAAGATGGCGACAATGTTGTAACCGGCCTACGTTATGATGCCAATAAAGTTCACATAAACGACAACCAATACTTTGAGGGCGTACCACAAGGTACCTGGCAGTTCTACATCGGCGGATACCAACCCGCCCAAAAATGGCTAAAAGACCGAAAAGGTCGCAAATTAAGTTTTGATGATATATTGCATTACCAACGCATGATCGTAGCTCTTACCGAAACTCAAAGGTTGATGGTTGAAATTGATAAAGTGGGGGTGGAATAATGAGCATTCAATCCACAACAAATCAAATCGCTTCGATTGATAGAGATATTTATAACGCTGAGCAGCAATTGGCGACGGTAGACAAAAGCATCTTGAGTAAACAAAAAGAAGCTACAGCCATTTTGGAAAAAATTCAAAGGGAGAAGGATATTAAGAGAGCCATTGGTTACCAAAAAGATTATTCCAGAAAACAGGAAGAAATTTCAAGGATAGAAAAGGATAAAAGCACAAAGAATAAAGCTATTGCTGATAAAAAGAAAAAGCGTTCTGATTTGATGTTAACGCTTCTAAAAGAAGAAAAGGCAGAACGGGATAAAACTAATAAGCAGCAACAAGTCGAGCGAGATAAAGCAAAAAAGGAACAGAAAGAACTCTTAACAATACAACAACAGATTACGCGAGAAATGGAACGTCAGAGAGTGATGTCCATTCAGGCTGTGCAAAATATACATCATAACGAAGATGATAAAACGTATGATGTATTTGTTTCACATGCTTCGGAAGATAAAATTTCATTTGTAGCGCCTTTTGTTGAAGCGTTAATAGCTAAAGGATTGAAAGTTTGGTACGATGATCTGGAATTGAAAGTAGGTTATAGTTTAAGGCGCAACATTGATAAGGGGTTATCAAATTCAACATTTGGGATAGTGGTTTTATCTAAATTCTTTTTTCAAAAGGAATGGCCTCAAAAGGAACTTGATGGCTTATTTGCAAGAGAATCTGATGGGGAAAAAGTTATTTTACCAATATGGCACGAAATAAGTAAAAACGAAGTTTTAAGATTTAGCCCAATCATCGCAGATTTAGTTGCGTTAAATACTTCTATTTTTACCATAGATGAAATAGCGACCAAAATTGCAGACAGAGTATTGGGCAATAATCCCTAAACCCGGTTGCAGCGGATACTGGCCGTCGCGCCTAAGGCCTGCAGGCGTATGAGCGGAAAACGGGGCTGCGGGTTGCGAAACGCACTACAGCACCTTTACAAAATATACAGAATAGATACAGGGTGTACTTCCGGGAGCGTTCTAAAGCCGTTTTTTGCCGTTTAAAAACGTTCAGGAAGTGCGGTTTGCCGGCTGTTCACAAGTGTTCACGCTGCGTGAACACTTGTGAACAGTGCCATTATTTATATCTAACTGATAAATAGATATTTGCGCATTATGCGTTAAGTTTAACTACGGCTGAGCTACAAATATCAAAAAATACAAACACCTATTTTTCAGGCATTTATGCAATTTGGGTGCTTGTGTGTGCCGTGAACGTGAACACCTGCTAAATTTTTAACCGCACGTTTATTTTTTGGAGCAGTCCGGTTAGCCAAACCATCACAAAAGAAAAGATGACGCATTTAATGAGGCCGCCGGTGCCCTGGTTAAAATATTCGGGGTAACCCAGGTTAGTCATTTCGTAAAGGGGGTAAAACAAAAAGGGCAGCAGGTAGCAGGTAAAGGTGCTGGTGCCCGCGGGCTCAATCACCTTAAACCAGTTTGCCTTTTGTTTAACATCTACCAAAAAGATAAAGAAGGCGTACATTACCAAACTTATACCGGTACATATCAATACCCATGAAGGGGTATCGCGCGCTTTAGAGATACCCCCGCTAAACAGGCGTACAATAAAACCAAGGTTAAACAATATTACGGCCATCAGCAGCATGGCTACCCACAGCAGCTTAATTTCTTTATTTTGGTTTAGGCGCATGTACAGCACCGATACAAACACCCCGGCCATGGTAAAGGCTTGCATAGCGCCATTACCGGCTATCCACATATATTTTTGGATGCCGCTTAAAAAGTTAAGCATCCCAAAGTGAAAATCGATATTGAAGAACATAAAAAAGATCCAGGCGGCGGCCTGTATCCATAACGCCCCATTAGAGTAATAGTAAATAAAGGCACACACCAGGTACGACCAGCCTATAAGCCCCAGTATGCCCCACCAGGTAAGGTGCAGCCAGGGGTGGTTAGGATCGGTACTTTTATACAGGATGCACATGGTTATCAGCAAGGCGATGCCAAAACCCTGAAAAATATATTGCCTTAATTTGGAGGTGGTTTTGCTATAATCTAAAAATATAAAAAAGAAGCTAAAGGTGGCCAGGCTTTCCCAAACGGGCTTGGGCAGCAGAGTTGCCGGGTCGTTATAGGTTTCCATATTAGCATGAAAAAACCCAATAAATATCAGCGCGAACGAACGGGTGATGATCCGCATAGGGATCTGGGAATTCTCGTTATGCAGGCGTTTTTTAAAGGCATACGGAATAGACAGGCCCACTATAAACAGAAAGGCAGGGAAAATAGTATCGGCAAGTCCTAAAGCGTCGGCATTAATATCAGCATGTTTTAGCCATTCAGGGGTATTTGGCACTCCGTCAAGATCATTCACAAAGATCATCAGGAACATGGTAACTGCACGAAACGCATCAATTGACCTGATGCGGTTAATTAAATTACTCATTAAACAGGAGAATGATTTTTAGAGATAAATGTTTTAATTAAACGGCAATTTTTTTAAAACAGTATCTGGCTAAGGGTTATTAATCCCTGTCGCGGCTAAGTTTGGCAAAAACTAATGGGTTTTGGTTTAACTCGGCAGTCTCTTTTCTGTGTTTAATAATATGGATGGCAGTAAACAGTGCCTCGCGGAAAGAAATTTCTGAAGCCATATTTTTCCCGGCGATATCGTAAGCGGTACCATGATCTGGCGATGTACGTACAAAGCTTAAACCTGCAGTGTAGTTTACACCCGTTTCAAATGCTATTTGTTTAAATGGGATAAGGCCCTGATCATGATACATGGCCAGTACGGCATCAAATTGCAGGTAGGTACCATTGGCAAAAAAGCCGTCGGCACTGTAAGGGCCAAAGGCCAGTATATCGTGGTTACGGGCTTCTTCTATAGCCGGTATAATAGTGTCTTTTTCTTCGTTGCCTATAAGCCCGTTATCGCTGGCATGTGGGTTTAGGCCCAATACCGCTATCTTGGGTTTGCGGATCCAGAAATCTTCCTGCAGGCTGGTATTCATCAGCTTTAGCTTGTGTACAATTTTATCTGTAGTGATGCTTTCGGCAATTTTTGATACCGGGATGTGGCCGGTTACCACGCCAACACGCAAGGTATCGCTCACCAAAAACATTAACGATTCATCTTTGCTATCGCGATGCTGCAAATATTCGGTATGGCCCGGGAATTTAAATTCCTCGTTCTGGATGTTGTCTTTATTAATCGGGGCTGTTACCAAGCCCGCAATAGTGCCGGCAAGCAGGTCATCTGTGGCGCGTTGTAAGGATGCAAAGGCATACTTGCCGCCATCTGCCGTTACCTGGCCCATATCTATACGTACATCTTCTTCCCAGCAATTGATCATGTTGGGTTTATGGCTGATGGCATTTGCAGCGTGGTCTATCACCGTAAAATTAAACTCGCTGATGTGGGTAGCGCGGCGGTGAAACGATGCTACTTTGGTATGCCCGTAAACTATAGGAGTGCAGTAATCATAAATGCGGCTATCTGACAGGGTTTTAAGAATTATTTCTAACCCGATACCGTTAACATCGCCAATACTTATTCCTATTTTAGGTTTGTCGCTCATAATTTCTGAAGATTTCACCACGCTATTTTGGAGTTACACCGATAGAATTAAACTGGTTTCACCGATTTAAAAACTCAATAAAATATGTGTTTTATAATAATTTGCTTTGTGCTTTAGGCTTTTACCTTTCTGCTCAACATGCAAATAAAAAGATTTTAAGTTTATAATTCCTGATTAAAGCACAAATATGCCGTAATTTGCTCAAATAAAAACGGAGAATGACATTAGTAAGGGCAAAAAAACATCTGGGGCAACACTTTCTTACTGATAAAAACATAGCGGCCAAAATTGTGGATAGCCTACGCCCTGCCGATAAATATAAACAAGTGCTCGAGGTAGGCCCGGGTATGGGTGTCCTTTCAGACTTTTTGTTGCAAAAGCCCGAATACGAAACGTTTTTGATAGATATTGATACCGAATCGTACACCTTCCTGAAAAAGAAATATCCTAACCTGGGCGAGCGGTTGATCAATGCTGATTTTTTAGAGCTGGATTTTAAGGCCAAATTTGATAGTCAGATGGCTGTTATCGGCAACTTCCCTTACAATATATCTTCGCAGATACTTTTTAAGATCTTAGATCACCGCGACCAGGTGCACGAAGTGGTGGGGATGTTTCAAAAAGAAGTGGCAGAGCGCTGCGCATCTAAACCGGGCAGTAAAGAGTACGGTATCCTGAGCGTGTTTTTACAAGCTTACTACAAGGTAGAATATTTATTTACCGTTAAGGCCGGGGTGTTTAACCCGCCGCCAAAAGTGCTATCGGCAGTAATACGCCTCACCCGTAATGAAACTGCCGACCTGGGCTGCGACGAAAAACTATTTTGGCAGGTAGTAAAAGCAGGCTTTAACCAGCGCCGTAAAACTTTGCGCAATGCGGTATCATCCCTCATCAACAAAGAAAAAATGGTGGATAACAAAACGCTCGATCTGCGCGCCGAACGCCTAAGCGTAGCCGATTTTGTGAACCTCACCAATGAAATAGCAGAGAACCGGAATTAAACCACCGGTATTGTTACCTTTTTATCTACCCGGTTCAACTCTTTAACTTTTGCGGCCATTCGTTTTACAAACACATAGTTAGCCGTGCCACCTATTACAGCGCCCACAACAGGTAATAATCGCTCGGCAGCGCGTACACCAAAGGCCAATAGCAACTTTTCGGCAATGCTTTCCATCATGGTTTTGGTAACGGCAACACCCGCTTCAATTTTAAATGATGTGGCAACCAACTGCATAAATTCATCAAAGCCCACCCGGTAGCTGCCTTTAGCATAATACATAATGCCCATAGTAACCCTAAATTGTTGGGTTATCAGGTTTACAAAATCTACCGGCATGCCTACCAGCATGGTAATTAAACCACCACTGCCCGCAATGGCACCTGTACCGGCAGCCATATAGGCACACTGGTTTATAAATTTATCCAGCCCTATCTTATCTACACTTTTTTTAACGCCTAACTGGTCTATGCTTTCGAATATCTTTCTGAAACCATCATGCGATAGTTTGTCGGTAAATTGTTTAACGTCTATACGGGCTTTTTTAAAAGGACTTATCATAATGTAGCAGCTATTGCTATTTACGTGCCAAAGATAAAACGTGTTCTGTTTGATTGGAGAAGGATGTTTATTCTGCAGGTGTCATATTTTAAAGTCGTTTTCTTTTGGGGAGGATTAAGGCGGGGCTTTTTCTTAATTTTGCCCATCAAATATTTACGCCTTTGAAAAATCACATTCTGATAGTTGACGATCTGCACCCGGCTTTTATGGAACAGGCCGAAGCCTTTGGCTTTACCTGTGACTACCAGCCCACCATGAGGTTAGAGGAAGCCTATGGCATTATTAACAATTACGACGGATTGGCTATCCGCTCTAAATTCCAGGTGGATAAGGCTTTTATTGATGAGGCCCAAAACCTGCGCTTTATTTGCCGCGCCGGTGCCGGCATGGATAATATTGATGAAGAGTATGCCCAGGCAAAAGGTATAGAACTAATTAATGCACCCGAAGGTAACATGGATGCCGTTGGTGAGCATGCGATAGGTTTATTGTTATCATTAATGAACAATATTAACCGTGGCGATGCCGAGATCCGCGCAGGTAAGTGGCTGCGCGAAGAGAACCGAGGGCACGAGCTTAAGGGTAAAACAGTAGGTATTATTGGTTATGGCCATATGGGTAGCAGTTTTGCCAAAAGGCTATCGGGCTTTGGTGTACTGGTAATTGCCTACGATAAATACAAAACCGGGTTTAGCGACCAATACGCACGCGAAGTAAGCATGGAAGAAATTGTGCGCACCAGCGATGTGCTGAGCCTGCACATCCCGCTTACTAAAGAAACAAATGGACTGGTGGATGATGAGTATCTGTTCCACTTTAAAAAGCCGATATTTTTGCTGAACACAGCGCGTGGTAAGGTGGTGAAAACACAAGCGGTTTTAAACGCCATTAAACAGGGCAAAATAATAGGGGCAGGTTTGGATGTGCTGGAGGTAGAGAAATTCCCGGCGCTGGGCGAGCAGGAGTGGTTTGATGAACTGCGCCAAAGCGGCAAAGTAATACTAAGCCCCCATGTTGCCGGCTGGACATTTGAAAGCTACCGCAAAATAAGCGAGGTGATGGCAACTAAGCTTAAAGATATTGGGTTGAGTAGTGAATAATTAATTGGTGAATGGTTTTTATAAGGGAAATTATCCTGATGATTATGGAAATGATCGGTTAATCCCAAAACAAAAAATTTGGATATTAAAACTTAATTATATTATCTTCGTTTTACACTAAACAAGACTATGGAGGCCCGGCCCACGTAGTCTTGTTTGTTTTAAGGCCATCACGCTCTTCTATCAGAAAGTAGGGGGGCGGTTTTTTTTGGCGCAAACTGATAATAAATACTAATAATAATTGTGTTATGGCAGAGGTATCTTACTATACCAAAGAAGGTTTAGAAAAATTAAAAGAAGAGTTACAATACTTAAAAACTACAGGCCGCGCTAACATTAGCGCCGCTATAGCAGAGGCACGTGACAAAGGTGATCTTTCTGAAAATGCTGAGTATGACGCTGCGAAAGAAGCACAGGGTTTACATGAAGGTAAAATTGCCCAAATGCAGGAAACCTTAGCTAATGCCCGTTTATTAGATGAGTCGAAATTAGATATGTCTAAGGTGTTGGCGCTATCTATCGTAAAAATTAAGAATGTAAAAAGCGGCGCTACCATGAGCTACCAATTGGTATCAGAAAGCGAAGCAGATATGAAAGCGGGTAAAATATCGGTAACCTCACCTATTGCCAAAGGTTTATTAGGTAAATCTGTTGGTGAGGTAGCCGAAATTACGGTGCCTGCCGGCAAAATAGAATTTGAGATATTAGAAATTAGCAGATAAGAATTGTTGGTTGGATGGGAACCCACTCATCCAACTAACTTATTTTATTAACTATTCACCACTCACTCAATAAACTACTCACCCATCATGAGCATTTTTTCAAAAATAATAGCAGGCGAAATACCGGCCCATAAAGTTGCCGAAACAAATGAATTTTTGGCGTTTTTAGATATCAGCCCATTAGCCGAAGGCCATGTTTTGGTTATCCCTAAAGCAGAAGTAGATTATATTTTTGACTTGGATGATGAGTTGTATATGGGTTTACAAATGTTTGCCAAAATTGTGGCTGCAGGTATCAAAAAAGCTATCCCTTGCAAAAAAGTAGGTGTTGCTGTTATTGGTTTGGAGGTGCCACATGCACACATTCACCTGATACCCATGAACCGTGTTGACGACATGAACTTTGCCCGCCCTAAACTTAGCCCAACGCAGGATGAGTTGGCTGCCACGGCTCTTAAAATTGTAGAAGCTTTGAGGGAAGTAACCAATTAATAATTTCCGTCATGACCAACTTGTTTCGGCATCTCTCAGTACAAGTTAGCGTATTGCAAATTCTTTAGCATACGGGGTGCCAAAAGAAGTTCGTCATGAGTTTTTAATTCGGATGCGACTATATCTCCATTATCTCTTTCTTCTTCTTTGTTCGTAGCCGTTTAGGCACAAAATCCAGAATCTCTACTTTTAAGGCCTCTATCATGCGGCGCTTTAAAAAATTGCGGTGTATCACTATGCTTACTTCGCGGGCAGGCTCGGGGCTTTTAAAATAACGCACCCGGTCGCGCTGGCGGTCGCTCATTTCAGCTAATGCCAGTTCGGGTAGTATGGTAGCACCATTATTCATATCAACCATGCGCTTTAAGGTTTCTACACTGCCTGTGTTGTACTCAAAATGCTGAAAACCTTTGGTAGCCTTGCGTCGCTGGCAAATATTTAGTACCTGCTCCCGCATACAGTGGCCCTCGTTTAGCACCCATATTTCCTCCATATCAATATCATCGGGTGTAATAGTTTTCTTTTTATAAAGTTTGCTGTTTTTAGAGGCGTAAGCCACAAAATTCTCGTAAAACACCGGGATCTCGGTAAGGCTGCTTTCGTGCAAAGGAGTGGATAGAATGCCACAATCTAACGTGCCCATTTTCAATTGCTGGATAATGTGCTCGGTAGTTTGTTCCCAAACAATTAATTTAACCTGCGGATATTTTTGAATGAATCCATTTAATATCTTAGGCAGTATGTAAGGCGATACCGTTGGGATAATACCTACCCGTAATTCACCGGATAATTCCTTTTGCCTATCGGTAATAATTTCTTTGATCTTTTCGCTTTCGGCCAGTAACACCCTAGCCTGTGCTATGATCTCTTCACCAATTTCGGTAGGGATAACGGGCTGATGGCTGCGGTCAAACAGTTTAACACCAAGTGTGTCTTCCAGCTTTTGTATTTGCATACTTAATGTGGGCTGGGTAACAAAACATTTATTGGCTGCTGCCACAAAACTACGGTAAGTATCAACCGCAATTACATATTCAAGCTGAGTTATAGTCATTATCAATATATTCTATCTAAAGATAGTAATTATTGATTTTTTCTATTAAAGTTTTTTTATGAAGTTTGATGATAATAGATCCCTTACGTTATGCAACCCGAAAAGAAGAAGCTTACCACTGCATCCGGCAAACCTTACGCAGAGAACGAAAACTCTCAAACTGTAGGCCCGCGCGGCCCAATTTTATTGCAGGATTTTATTTTGCACGAAAAAATGGCTCATTTTAACCGCGAGCGTATCCCGGAGCGTGTGGTACACGCAAAGGGGTCTGGCGCTTACGGAACGTTAACTATTACGCACGATATTACCAAATATACCCGGGCCAAAATATTTGGCGAAATAGGTAAGAAAACCCGCACTTTCCTGCGTTTTTCTACAGTAGGCGGCGAAAAAGGATCTGCCGATACGGAGCGCGACCCGCGAGGCTTTGCCCTTAAATTTTATACAGAAGACGGTAACTGGGACCTGGTAGGTAATAATACCCCGGTGTTTTTTGTAAAGGACCCTAAAAAGTTTGGCGATTTTATACACACCCAAAAGCGCGATCCTTATACCAATTGTAAAAGCCCTACTATGATGTGGGATTTTTGGTCGCTTAACCCCGAGAGCCTGCACCAGGTAACTATCCTGATGAGCGACCGTGGCACACCATACGGTTATCGCCATATGGATGGCTTTGGCAGCCACACTTTTTCTTTCATCAATAAAGATAACGAGCGTTTTTATGTGAAGTTCCATTTTAAAACCCAGCAGGGTATTAAAAATTTCACTGATGAGGAAGCCGGAAACATGCGTGGCAAAAACCCCGATTTTGCTCAGCATGATCTTTTAACGCATATTGATAACGGCGATTTTCCGAAATGGGACATGAAGGTGCAGATAATGCCCGAAGCAGAAGCGGCAACCTATCATATCAATCCGTTTGATTTAACTAAGGTTTGGCCGCATGGCGACTACCCGCTGATAGATGTTGGCGTTTTAGAATTGAACGAAAACCCCGATAATTATTTTGCGCACGTAGAGCAGGCTGCCTTTGCACCTGCCCATATTGTAGATGGTATAGGCTACTCTCCCGATAAAATGTTACAGGGGCGTATACTTTCTTACCCTGATGCGCAACGTTACCGCTTGGGGGCTAACTATGAGCAAATACCTGTAAACCGCTGTCCTTTTATGGTAACTAATTACCAGCGCGATGGCCAAATGCGTGTTGATGGTAACGGCGGCAAAGGCGCAAACTATTTCCCTAACAGTTTTGATGATATCCATGCAGACCAAAGCTACAAGGAACCGGCCTGGGATGTTAACGCACATGTTGCCGATTGGTATGACCGCAATGCCGAAGGTGATAATGACCATTATACCCAACCAGGCAATTTATACCGCCTGATGGCCGACGAAGCCAAAAAAGACCTGATCAAAAATATTGTTCATTCTATGAGTGGTATTGAAGGGCCTAAAAAGGATGATATAACCAACCGGCAGCTTTGCCACTGGTTCCGTGCAGATATTGGGTTGGGTATGGCTATTGCACAGGGCCTGCAGTTAGACCTCAGCGAAACCATGAAACACATGCCGGCTTAGGGGCCGATTAAAAATTAAGATATAATACGAATGCAGCAAAGCCGCCTCGTTAAACGAAGCGGCTTTGCTATTTTTTAGATTTTCGTTTACTTGATGCTGATTTGATGCAGTTGGGTACCTTTTTGCCATTCTTCTTTTTCATGCCGGCTACTTTGTAGCCTGCCCAACATGGGCCGCGTTTGCCTCTGTGTGCCATACTTTTAGTTTTGTTTAATACATTACGGCAAGTATTGTTCCAGTTTTAAAATCAGAGGTTTATGATTAGAGCTTAGGCACAAAAAAGCCGATAGTATACTACCGGCCTCGTATTTAAATTGGTTAGAAAAGGTTGCTTATTCTACAGTTACCGATTTTGCCAGGTTACGTGGCTGATCTACATTACAGCCGCGCATAACTGCTATATGATATGACAATAGCTGTAAAGGAATGGTAGCCAGTAATGGTACAAATGTTTCGCCCGTTAATGGTATCTCAATAATATAATCGGCCATTTCTTTAACATCTGTATCACCTTCTGATACGATGGCAATTACATGGCCGCCACGCGCTTTTACTTCCTGTATGTTACTGATCACCTTTTCATATGAGGAGTTTTTAGTGGCTATAAACACCACTGGCATATCAGCATCAATCAAGGCAATAGGGCCGTGTTTCATTTCGGCTGCCGGGTAACCTTCGGCATGTATATATGATATCTCTTTTAGTTTAAGTGCCCCCTCTAGCGCAACAGGGAACGAACTGCCGCGGCCCAGGAACAAGCAATTGGCAGAATCTTTAAAGCGTTCGGCAATGTTTTTTACCACGTCGTTGCATTTTAAAGTTTGCTCTACCAGGCTTGGTATCTCGTCCAGTTCGGTAAGGTACTCTATAAACTTGCTTTGGGTAATGGTACCCCGTTGTTGTGCTATATAAAAAGCAATAAGGGTTAAAATAGTAACCTGAGCGGTAAATGCTTTGGTAGAAGCCACCCCAATCTCTGGCCCGGCATGTGTATAAACACCTGCGTGAGTAATACGGGGGATAGATGCACCTACCACATTACAAATGCCAAATATCGTGGCTCCTTTTTCTTTAGCCAGCTCAATTGCGGCCATGGTATCGGCTGTTTCGCCAGATTGCGAAATGGCAATAACCAGGTCTTTGGAAGAGATAATGGGGTTGCGATATCTAAACTCTGATGCATACTCTACCTCTACAGGTACACGGGCGTATTCTTCTATTAAATATTCGCCTACCAAACCCGCATGCCATGATGTGCCGCAGGCTACAATAATAATGCGGTCTACATTTTTTATCTTTTCAATATACTCTTTAATGCCCCCAAGTGTAACCAGGCCATGCTCAGGGTCTATACGGCCGCGCAGGCAATCGCGAATTGATCTGGGTTGCTCATATATCTCTTTTAACATGAAGTGGTCATAGCCGCCTTTTTCCAGCATTTCCAGCTTTAACTCCAGCTCTTGTATATATGGGGTTTGTATAGTGTTATCTATATGTTTAATCAGTAAATCATCCCGCCTAACATAGGCAATCTCGTTATCGTTAAGATAAATAACATTTTTAGTGTACTCAACAATTGGCGTGGCATCAGATGCAATAAAGTATTCGCCTTTGCCAACACCAATAACCATAGGGCTACCTTTACGGGCAGCAATAAGTTCGTCGGGCTCGTCGGCGCTCATTATAACAATAGCGTATGCGCCAACTACACGGTTTAAGGCAAGCCGTACCGCCTCGCGCAGGCCAAGCCCTGTAACGTCTTTAATTTCCTCTATTAAATGGATTAAAACTTCGGTATCGGTATCACTTTTAAACTCGTGCCCCTTTGATAATAGTGCTTCTTTTAAGGTTGCGTAGTTTTCTATGATACCATTGTGGATGATGCTCAGTTTGCTATCGCCTGATGTATGCGGGTGCGAATTCCTATCGCTTGGTGCACCGTGAGTGGCCCAGCGCGTATGGCCCATCCCGGCAGATCCGCTTACGTCCTGGTTATTTACAAACGCTTCCAGATCACTAACCTTTCCGGCCTTTTTAAAAAGTTTTAGTTCTCCGTCAGACAATGCAACACCTGCGCTGTCATAGCCCCTGTACTCAAGCCTGTGAAGCCCTTTTATAACGATGGGATAGGCATCCCTAAAACCTATATAACCTACTATTCCGCACATAATAAATTTAATTTGTGATAATTTATAGCATTAGATGTGCGGCAAAAGTAAGTAGATAAATAGCATAAACAATGTTAAAAACCATATATAAAAAAGAAAGCCCTAAACAGGGCATTCTTTTAACTACTTTAAAAAGTTTTTAAATAAGTTTAAAAAGTTTTACTGCGTAAGCTTAGTATAAATGATGTTAAGTTTAACACGGTAAGGTGAGTTTTTACCGCTAAGTATGGCGCGCTCGGCATACGTTGCTGTAGGTGTAACCTCGATAGTTGTTGCGGTTGGATCTACAGGGGCAAGATAAGTACCATAATCAGATGTTTTGCCGCTGATGAGGTCCTGCAGAAATGCAGTTACTATAAAGTGGTACTCGCCTGTAGTAGAATTATAGCTGCCTCCAAATGTAGAAGAGGAGCGCGGATCTGTACTTGTAGCATCCTGTAATGTTACGCGCTGGCCCGATAAGTCGTATTTATATAAGGTTAAGCGCTGGTTTGGCGCAAAAGGCGTTGCTGTTCCGGGCATAACTTTAACAATAATCTCAGCACGGTTAATGATAGCTTTGTTGTTAATAGAAGAAAAAATATCCTTGATATTAGGGAATGTTAATTTGGCCCTTAACCCTGCCAGCCCCTGTACATATACCAATCCATCCGTAGATGTGCCGTTTAAAGCCGCCTGTACCTTATCAGTATAAGTATGTTTAATTTCGTTTACGTTTACACCAAACGGTAACGATACCACTGCCGTATCAATTGTGCTGCCATCTACCCGTTTGTAATACACGCGTACCGCTGCAGAGTCAAGCCTAAAGAAAAGATTACCGCCTACACCCGGTGTTTGTGCTTTATCGAGCGTTAGGTACAAGCCTTTAACCGTGTTCTCAAAAATAGTACTCGAACTTAGGGTTGATGAGCTGGCAGTAAATAAATTAGTGTTAATAAAAGAATTGCTGATAGGTATACGTATTTGCGGAACTGCTTTTACAAGCGTATCGGGCTTGCCTGCTCTGATGTTATTAATGGTAACACTATCATGAGACCGGGCTGTGAAAGTTTTAGTACCTAATAGCTCCGCTTTAGATGAAAAATGATAAGAGTTTTTGTACTCCTGGGTTGTTACAATGCGTTCATCTAACTGGTGTACATCAATCTTATAAGTAGATAGAAGTGAATCGCCATAAAAACCATTGCCAACGGCATAAGGTAATACCAAGCGTACCGAATCGATAGTTACAGTACCTGTAGGCACGGTATACGCCAAGCCACCGGGTAATTTTAAAACGGCTGCTATATTAGCTTCTGTTACACCAAAAACGGGATCTTTAAAATAAGATAGCGGCGCCCTTGACAAAGAGTTATTAGTTACAACTTCATCTTCAGGAACTGTAGTTGTAACAATGCTGGTATCCTGTATCAGGGTACCATTTATCTGTGTAGCCGGATCCACATCTAATCCAATACCCTCCTGGGTTTTACAGCTATTGAAAATAAAAAAGCTTATTAACATAGTTAATAAGCCTAATTTGTTAAATTTCATATATAATTTAAAAGCTTATGCAACATCCACCAATTGCTCATTGGTGATTTCTTCGTAAAAATTGTAATAATTTTCGAAATCTGATGTAGAAACGTACTCCATAACAGATTTATTGCTGTTTTTAACATTATTTAACACATCCGCATCAATATTGGGACTGGCTAATACAAGGCCGTCGCTGTACTGTATAGCACCGGCGTACATTGCTGTATTAGTACCCTCTTTGTACACTTCGGTATTTGCCTCGGTCATATCGCCCATTACAGCTTTACGAGAAAAGTCCGCATCCATTTTCTCTTTAAAATCGTTTTCGTAGATAGAGTATACTACTTTAGAATTTTTAAAAGTCGGATCGTCCTTGTATGTTGTTTTTAAATAAGCAGGCACCAGGGCACTCATCCAGCCATGGCAGTGAATAACATCAGGCGCCCAGCCTAATTTTTTAACGGTTTCTAAAGCACCCTTGCAGAAAAATATCGTGCGTTCGTCGTTGTCGGCATAAAATTTACCGTCTTTGTCATTAAACACATGCTTACGTTGAAAATACTCTTCGTTATCTAAAAAGTACACCTGCATACGTGCTGCGGGAATAGAAGCTACCTTGATGATCAGCGGATTATCATTATCGTTAATAATAATATTCATCCCTGATAAACGGATAACTTCATGTAAACGGTTCCTGCGCTCATTAATGTTCCCGAAACGTGGCATTAAAATGCGGATCTCGAAGCCTTTCTCCTGCATAGCCTGCGGAAGTTGGCGGGTGATTTCAGCAATTTTTGTTAATTCGAGAAAAGGAGACATTTCATGAGTTATGAACAGTAGTTTTGATTTACCCATCACTAATCTATTATAAATGTAAAGAAGTCAAAAAAATTTGAGTGTGCAAATATAAGCATTATTATATGAACTGACAACCACTTATGCAATAGCGTTTGGTAGTTTTTAGATATTTATACACCTTTACCAAATTTTTTGCAACCTTTTTTAGTTTGAAAACATTTACCACCCGTAGCCAAATACGCCAGTATTTAAATGCCCAAGGCGCTGCCAAAGTAGGTTTTGTACCTACTATGGGCGCGCTGCATAATGGCCATATATCATTAATAACGCAGGCAAAACAAGCAAATGACATTACCGTTTGCAGCATATTTGTAAACCCCACACAGTTTAATGACCCCAAAGACCTGGAAAAATATCCCCGGCCAATTGAGGCTGATAAAGCTAAACTTGAACTGGCCGGTTGCGACATTTTGTTTAACCCGGGGGTTAGCGATATGTATGACGATAATGAGCAATGGCATTTAGACATTGGCCCGATGGAGCAATTGCTTGAAGGTGAATTTAGACCCGGCCACTACCAGGGCGTAACACAGGTAGTATTTAAACTGCTGGACATTGTTAAACCAACCAACCTTTATATGGGCCAAAAGGACTACCAGCAATTTATGATAGTAAGCCGGATGGTTGAGTTGCTAAACATCCCGGTAAATATGGTAATGTGCCCGATTGAACGTGAAACCGACGGTTTGGCCATGAGTTCGCGCAATATTCACCTAACCCCGGCCGATAGGGAGCATTCGTTGGTGTTATCAAAAACGCTGAATTGGGTAAAGAATAATTTTGACGCCAATAATATAGAGGTACTGCAGCAACAGGCTATGGAAAAGATGGCCTCAATAAATGATGTGGTGCCCGAATACTTTAGAATAGTTGATGGCAAGACCTTACTACCGGCAAACACAAATACACAAAGTATAGTAGCGTTGACGGCAGCACGTGTGGGCAAAACAAGGCTGATAGATAATGTGTTGATAAAGTAGTCCATGGTCGTTAGACGATAGTCCATAGCGAATAAGAGTCTTTCTAATGTCTTAATATTTTACGAACCATGGACTATTGACCATCGTCTATGGACTAAAATTATTCCTACCTTTGCATCATGATAATTGAGGTATTAAAATCAAAACTTCATCGCGTTAAGGTTACACAGGCCGAATTGAACTATGTTGGCAGTATAACCATTGATGAGGATCTTATTGAAGCGGCTAATATCATCCCCAACGAGAAGGTGCAGATCGTGAATAACAATAACGGCGCCCGTTTCGAAACCTATGTTATCAAAGGCGAACGCGGTACTGGTACTATATGCCTTAACGGCGCAACGGCCAGGCTTGCCCAGGTTGGCGATATTGTGATCATCATGTCATACGCCTATATGGAAGCTGAAGAAGCCCGTGCTTACGAGCCTATTTTGATTTTCCCTGATGCGAATAACAAATTAATAAAGTAAATTAGGGGGCACCAAACCCTTATTCATGAAGCTTTATTTTTTAGCTCTTTTTTTATTTTTTACTTCGCAATGTTTTGCACAGGTGGAGAATAAAACCTACTATGATAAAAATGGCAGGTTTCCTAAAAGCACCGATAGTATTTATTACATACAAATTATTGGTCCGGATACCGCGTCGAATTTATTTAATGTACAACAATTTTATAAGAACGGGCACCCAAAACTTATTGGGAAATCTACATCTTTAACCTCCACAGTGTTTGAAGGAAGTGTAATTGAGTATTATCATAATGCTAAAAGAAAATCAATTACAAATTACAAAGATGGCGGTAAATCAGGCTCGTATTATGAATATTTCCCATCTGGTAAACTTTATATACACAAAGAATACACACCTAAAAAAAACTTGTCGGATTCTTTAAATTTTACCGTTCAAAATGTTAACGATACAACAGGCCTTGCCACTGTTGTAGATGGCAATGGTATATATAACATTTACGACGAAAACTTTAGTCATATTACAGAAAGCGGCCCTATTAAAAAAGGCAAACGAAACGGCGAATGGAGAGGTGCCTATAAAGAGCGCGGAATCACTTTCATAGAAGCTTATGCAGATGGTGAATTGATATCAGGGGAAGCTATATTTATGGGGCAACGATCCAGCTACAAAAAACGATTTATATTGCCCGTGTTTCCGGGAGGAGACGTAGCTTTCGGGAGATTTTTAGGTATGCATATGCGTTATCCAATGATTGACCTGCAAAATAAAGTCCAGGGAAGGGTTTTGTTAACATTTATTATCGAAAAGGATGGTAAAGTAACAAACCTGGAAGTATTAAGCTCGCTAAGCCCAACTACAGATAAAGAAGCTATTAAGATATTGACAGCCTCGTCGCCATGGGTTAATGCAGTAGAATTTGGGTTTCCGGCAAAGATGCAGTACACTATGCCGATTAATTTTTCCATGGTAACTGAATAGCAAATTAAATTTGCTTTTAGATGCATAAACTTATTGAATAAGTTAGCTTAATTATCAGAAACATAAACGCTATATTAAATTACAAATTAAACTACTCAAATACCTGCAAATTACTATCTTTGCACCCCGACGCTGAGGTCGGGATTTTTCGCCTTTCAGCGCATAGGATTTATGTTAAATGGACCATCCATTTTTAACTTTTGAATTTTAACTTTTTGACTTAAAAAAGCCCTATGCCCAGAGATACTTCCATCAAATCCGTATTAATTATTGGTTCAGGCCCTATTGTTATAGGCCAGGCGTGCGAGTTTGATTACGCCGGTTCGCAAGCTGCCCTGTCTTTAAAAGACGAAGGCATAACCGTTTCCATTATCAACAGTAACCCCGCCACCATCATGACGGATAAGGTTATTGGCGACCATGTTTACCTGCTGCCGCTTAACTGCGATAGTTTAGAGCAGATACTGCAGGAACAACAGATTGATGCCGTACTGCCTACTATGGGTGGCCAAACCGCACTTAACCTTTGTATAGAGGCTGACGAACGCGGCCTTTGGGAAAAATACGGTGTTAAAATTGTGGGTGTTGATATTGCCGCAATAGAAAAAACAGAGAACCGCGAAGCCTTCCGCCAGTTAATGGTAGATATTGGTGTTGGCGTGGCTACCTCAAAAATTGCCAACTCGTTCTTAGAAGGTAAGGAAGCTGCACAGCAAATCGGTTTCCCGCTGGTAATACGCCCAAGCTACACCCTTGGTGGTAAAGGCGCAGGCTTTGTACATAAAAAAGAAGAATTTGATGCCGCTTTAAGCCGCGGTCTGCAAGCATCGCCAACACACGAGGTTTTGGTAGAGCAGGCTGTTTTAGGCTGGAAAGAATACGAGTTGGAGTTATTGAGAGATAGTAATGATAACGTGATCATCATCTGTTCTATCGAAAACTTCGACCCAATGGGTATCCATACGGGTGATTCAATAACCGTGGCCCCGGCCATGACACTGAGTGACCGTTGCTACCAGGAAATGCGTAACCAGGCCATCAAAATGATGCGTGCCATTGGTAACTTTGCAGGTGGCTGTAACGTACAGTTCTCGGTTAACCCGGCTGATGAAAGCATCATCGCTATCGAGATCAATCCGCGTGTATCGCGCTCATCAGCATTAGCATCAAAGGCAACAGGTTATCCAATTGCTAAAATAGCTGCCAAGCTGGCTATTGGTTACAATCTGGATGAGATAGAAAATCAGATCACCAAAACAACATCGGCTTACTTTGAGCCTACTTTAGATTACGTTATCGTAAAGATACCCCGCTGGAACTTTGATAAATTTAAAGGCGCTAACCGCGAACTTGGTTTAACTATGAAATCGGTAGGCGAGGTAATGGGTATTGGCCGTAGCTTTATAGAGGCTTTACAGAAAGCCTGCCAAAGTTTAGAGATAGGCCGTGCCGGCTTGGGTGCCGATGGCCGCCAAAGCCGTAACCTCGAAGAAATCATGCATAGCCTGGAGCATCCAAGCTGGGACAGGTTGTTCCATATCTACGATGCCATGAGCCTGGGTGTACCTATCGAATCTATCCGTAAGGCAACTAAAATAGACCGCTGGTTCCTGAACCAGATTCAGGATGTAGTGAATATAGAAATAGAACTGCGGCGCTACTCCCTAAATAATATTCCAGAAGATTTCTTCTTCACCCTTAAACAACGCGGTTTCTCTGATACACAAATTGCCTATGTTTTAGGTAATGTAACCGAAGAGGATGTTTACCAGCGCCGCAAAGCACTGGGTATAAAACGTGTTTATAAAATGGTGGATACCTGTGCAGCCGAGTTTGCTGCCAAAACACCATACTACTACTCTACTTACGAGGGCGAGAATGAGTCTATCGTATCTGATAAAAAGAAGATCATCGTATTAGGATCGGGCCCTAACCGTATAGGCCAGGGTATCGAGTTTGATTATAGCTGTGTGCATGGTTTGCTTGCCGCTAAAGAAAGCGGTTACGAAGCCATTATGGTTAACTGTAACCCCGAAACGGTATCTACCGATTTTAACATGGCTGATAAGCTGTATTTCGAGCCCGTTTTTTGGGAGCATGTACGCGAGATCATCGACATGGAGAAACCGGAGGGCGTAATCGTCCAATTAGGGGGGCAAACTGCCCTTAAAATGGCCGAGAAATTACATCAGCACGGCATCAAGATCATCGGTACATCTTTTAATGATATGGATGTGGCCGAAGACCGCGGCCGCTTTAGCGATCTGTTGAAAGACCTGGATATCCCATACCCTAAATATGGTGTTGCAGAAAGTGCTGAAGAGGCGCTTGTTGTGGCACATGAAGTAGGTTACCCCGTATTAGTGCGCCCAAGTTACGTACTTGGCGGCCAGGGTATGAGCATTGTGATAAACGATGAGGACCTGGAGAAAGCTGTGGTAAATCTGTTGAAAAATTTACCCGGTAATAGGGTATTAATTGACCACTTCCTGGATCGCGCTGCCGAAACTGAATCAGATTCTATCCATGACGGTGAGGATGTGCACATTATTGGTATGATGGAACATATAGAGCCTGCCGGCATCCACTCTGGCGACTCGTTTGCCGTATTACCACCATTTGACTTAAGCGATAACGTAATCAGCCAAATGGAAGAATATACTGCCAAAATAGCACGTGCCCTAAACGTTCGCGGCTTACTAAATATCCAGTTTGCGGTTAAGGACGATAAGGTATTTGTGATAGAAGCCAACCCGCGTGCATCACGTACAGTACCATTTATAGCTAAAGCTTACGATGTGCCTTACATAAACATTGCGGCTAAGGTTATGCTTGGCGTAAACAAATTAAAAGATTTCACCATTGAGCGCAAGCTTAAAGGATATGCAATAAAAGAGCCTGTATTTTCGTTTGATAAGTTCCCGGAAGTAAATAAGGAGCTTGGGCCCGAAATGAAATCAACAGGTGAGGCTATCAGGTTTATTCCTGATCTGCAAGACCCATATTTCAGGCATCTGTATAAAGAAAAATCAATGTATTTGAGCAAGTAATTACTAAACTGGCATCAGTTTTGAATTTAAAATTAGCCGCTATATTTTATATGGCGGCTAAATGGTTTAATTTAGTACTACAGTATTGAAAGTTAGTTTAAAGAGTAATACACCGGTCGTTAATCTGAGCAATATCGACCCGGAGGATGTAAGTGATGTTTTGTTAAAGATCGAAAGATCATTCAATATCAGGTTTACAGATGACGATCTAACCCATATAAAAACCTTTGGTGCCCTGTGCGATATGGTTGTGGATAAGGTTAAACAAGTGCAAAGCGATAGCTGTACAACCCAGCAGGCCTTTTATAAATTGCGCAGTGCAATTAACGCTAAAAAGCCTATTGAGAAATGCGACTTGAAGCCACAAACCAAACTTTGCGAACTTTTCCCGCGTGACAACCGTATCGAGGTTGTGGCCGATGTAGAGAACGAGATGGGCTTGCACATGAACTTGTTGCGCCCTAAACCCATAATAGTTTGGGCATTTGCCATATCCCTGTTAGTGTTTATAACCGTAAGCTTTGTTTTTGGTGTGGTTGGTTATATTGGCATGGTGATATCTATTGCCGGGCTGATACTAGCAGGTAAATTTGGCCGCGAACTAAAAGTGAAAACCCTTGGCGACCTGGCAGAAAAAATTGCCCGCGAACATTATTTAAAATGCCGCCGCGATGCATCGTCTGTTAACCGTGCAGAAATTGCAGCCAAAGTAAAAGAGCTGTTTGCCGACTATCTTTCGGTAGAGCCGTCGGCTTTAAGGAAAGAAGCAAGGTTTGCGTAAATGAACTAATAAAATGAAAATTTTAGAATAGCGATGGGTTTAACTCATCGCTATTTTTGTTTATGAGCGTAACCCCCAGAAATTATAGGCATTTACATTATCTGTAAACTTCTCACACAATAGCTACTTATCCACTACCAATCCCGAAACCTCAAAGGTTATACGTGCCTTGGGGTTAACTTTTTGCTGATGCTGTTTGGTGCCTGTAACGGTGTCGCCGGCAAAGTGCTGCATATCGTCGGCTGTTAGAAGGCGCTGGGCTACGCCCTGTATAATTACACCACGGCCTTTTAATGCAACAGGCAGGTTAATATTATAATCTTTAAAATGTGCAGCAATAACCTTTCCGCCTCCTGCATCCATTTCAAACCAGCCTCCTTTGGGTTGGGTTACGCGTAATATTTTACCTCTTAAGGCAGTAGTTTGTCTTATTTTTTTACCCATCAGCGCTTCTATTTTAATAGCGGGCACAGGCGCTATACTTTTAGGTTTTTCACCAAAAACCATTCCGTGCGGTAAGGGTATATGCTTTTGAGCAAAGCTGTTTATACCACAAAAAATAAATATTAGCAATAATAATTTTTTCATTATCCTGTTTTAACATTTGTTATAGTTGTTAGTTTGACCTTATTGACATCTGTAGGTTTATTTTTTAATAATAATTGTTGGCTGGCTGCATATTTTAGGATATTTGCATCAACAAAAATAAGATCATAGTACGCGGAATGTTGTTAGCCAGGTATCAGAAAGAATTTATTGAAGCAGGGTGTGATGAAGCCGGCAGGGGCTGCCTGGCAGGGCCGGTGTTTGCGGCAGCGGTTATTTTACCGCGCAATTTTAAACATAAACTGCTTAATGATTCTAAACTGATTCCCGAAGAGGCACGTTATGAATTACGGGCAGAAATTGAGGAAAAAGCCATAGCGCATGCCGTTGCCTGGTGCGATAACCTGGAGATAGACGAGATCAATATCCTTAACGCATCTTTTTTAGCCATGCACCGCGCTATTGATAAACTACTTTGCATTCCGCAGTACTTAATTATTGACGGTAACCGGTTTAATAAATATGGCGATACGCCACACGCCTGTATTGTAAAAGGCGATTCTAAATATTTCAGCATCGCGGCAGCATCTATATTGGCTAAAACCTACCGCGACGATTACATGAAACAAATTGCGGCGGAGCACCCCGAATACGAATGGCACAGCAACAAAGGCTATCCAACTATTAGTCACCGTAAAATGGTATTACAGCTTGGGCATACGCCATATCATCGTAAAACTTTCCGCGTAACCGACCCGGAGTTGCTTGTTTTATAAAAGTTAATTGGCAAACCCTGCTACGTTTGATACCTTTGGCTAACCAATTGGCCCAGCCCTTGAAAATATTGATCTTAACACACCGTGCCCCGTTTCCGCAAAACGGCGGATACCCTATTGTGGTAGGAAATACCATAAAAGGCCTGGTGGGGCTTGGGCACCAGGTTACGCTGTTATCATTGAATGTTAAAAAAAACCGCTCGCCTGCAGAGCGGGATGAACTGTTAGACAAGATCAATTACACGGAGTATAATATTGATACGCGTGTTACTATGATAGAGGCCGTTAGCAACCTGTTCACCAATAACTCTTACAATATTGATAAGTATTATGATGCCGGGTTTGAAAAACTGCTTTTTAGGAACCTTACCGATAATAAATACGACATCATTCAGCTTGAGGGTATTTTTGTTGCGCCTTACCTGGGCGTCATCCGCAAAAACTCAAAGGCTAAAGTAGTTTTCAGGGCGCATAATATTGAGCACCAGGTTTGGCAAAAGCTGGCCCGCCAAAAAAGCGATCCGTTTAAACGCTGGTACTTGCAATTGCTTGCGCGGCGTATAAAAAATTATGAACTGCAACTACTTAATAAGTTTGATGGCATGGTGGTGTTTACCGAACAGGATAAAACATCTATGGTTTACTTCGGCATACAAATACCGCTTGCAGTTTTACCTATAGGCGTAGATCTTACGCTTTATAAGCCCGATCACAGTAAGGACGATTTCCCAAGTTTGTTTTTCCTGGGATCTTTAGACTGGCTGCCCAATCGCGAAGGAATAGAATGGTTTATAGATAACTTTCATAAAGATTTAACAGATGGTGATTTAAAAGCTAAGTTTTATGTAGCCGGCCATAATATCCCCGAGCAATTTGATGATTACGAGGTGTTGGGGAAGGTATTTATACATGGCGAAGTAGATGATGCCCTGGAATTTGTTAATAGCAAATCTATCATGATAGTGCCTTTACTATCAGGTGGGGGCATGCGTGTAAAAATAGTAGAAGGCATGGCTATGGAAAAATGTATTATATCTACATCGGTAGGGGCCGAAGGTATTAATGTACAAAATGGCAAAAACATCATTATAGCCAACAACACCGATGAGTTTTATAACGCCATGAAAAAATGTATTACCAACGAACATCATTGCCGGGAAATAGGCAGGGCTGCGCGCCGCCTGGTAGAGCAACAGCATGACGTAAATAAGGTTACCCGCCAGCTCGCCGATTTTTATCAATCAATTGTATAAACAGCCCCCTCTAATAGCGCTATTTTGCTATTTTTGCCCTGATATTAATTTAATATGAAGAATACAGCTTTAACACAAGTACATACTGATTTGGGCGCTAAAATGGTGCCGTTTGCAGGCTATAATATGCCGGTACAATACGTTGGCATTAATGCCGAACACGATACCGTGCGCAAGGGCGTAGGTGTATTTGATGTAAGCCACATGGGCGAGTTTATATTAAAGGGCGATAAAGCGCTTGACCTGATACAACGCGTTACCAGTAACGATGCCTCTAAACTTTATGATGGCAAAGTGCAGTACTCATGCCTGCCAAATGAAGATGGTGGTATTGTAGACGATTTGCTGGTGTACCGTATAGATGAAAAAACCTACATGCTGGTGGTTAATGCATCTAATATAGAAAAAGACTGGAACTGGATATCTAAATATAATACCGAAGGGGTGGATATGAAAGATATATCAGACCGCACCTCTTTATTAGCCGTGCAGGGCCCTAAAGCAGCTGATGCCCTGCAAAGCCTAACCGATATCGATCTGGGATCGATGGAGTATTATACTTTTACCAAAGGGACGTTTGCGGGCATACCAAACGTAGTGGTATCTGCTACAGGATATACCGGTGCCGGTGGTTTCGAAATTTATTTTGATAATGAGCATGCCGAATATATCTGGAACGAGGTATTTAAGGCCGGCGAACCTTTTGGTATAAAACCAATTGGCTTGGCTGCACGAGATACATTGCGTTTAGAAATGGGCTTTTGCTTATATGGCAACGACATTGACGATACTACCTCACCATTAGAAGCCGGCCTGGGCTGGGTAACAAAATTTAGCAAGGAGTTTACCAATTCGGCAGCGTTGCAAGAGCAAAAGGCAGCTGGTGTAGCGCGTAAGCTTATTGGTTTTGAGATGGTAGACCGCGGCATACCACGCCACAATTACCAGATAGTAGATGCCGATGGCAACGTTATTGGAAAAGTAACATCGGGTACACAGTCACCATCGTTGCAAAAAGCAATTGGCCTGGGCTATGTTAAAAACGAATTCGCTAAAGAAGGTACAGATATTTATATCCTTATACGCGATAATAAAGTAAAAGCAAAAGTAGCTAAACCTCCTTTTTATAAATAGAACTCCTAACCCCTGAAGGGGGAACAGAAATTGATTAGCACATCATGACCGATCAGAATTATACTACTCCCCCTTCAGGGGGCCGGGGGGCTTCGTTAAACGTTTGCCTTACTCCTGCCCTTATCCCGCTGTATAACGTAGAGGATTACATTGTGGTAGTAATAGATATTTTCAGGGCTACTTCATCTATCTGCTACGGTATCGAGAATGGTGCTGAAGCCATTATACCGGTATCTGAAGTGGAAGAGTGTGCTGCCTATCGCGAAAAAGGGCTAAACTACCTCATAGCTGCCGAGCGGGATGGTAAGGTAGTAGATGGTTTTGATTTTGGCAATTCGCCGTTCTCCTATACGGCCGAAAAGGTATCTGGTAAAACGGTGGTGCTTACTACTACCAACGGTACACATGCGCTGCATTTATCGCGCAGCGCCAAAAAAATAGTGATTGGTTCTTTCCTGAATTTAACCGCCCTTTGCAACTGGTTAAAAACACAGCAAGAAAACATCCTGCTGGTTTGTGCCGGTTGGAAAAACAATTTTAATCTGGAGGATACCCTTTTCGCCGGTGCCGTGGTAGAGCAATTAAAAAACAGAGGCTTCACCCTGGATGACCCGGCCATTGCCGCAAACGACCTTTTCCAATTGGGCAAGAACGACATTAGCCAATACCTCAGTAAAACATCACACGGCGAACGCCTTAAAAAACTGGGTATAGAAAAAGATATTGAATTTTGCCTGCAGATTGACCTGACTACTGCCATCCCGGTGCTGGATGGAGAGAAGTTGATTACGCTTGTTTAATAGATTCCGACGCTTATTTTAGCTTCTCATTATTCTTATGCCTGTCAGCGTCGCGAATATTTTTCTTTTGCATGTTTTTTTCCAGCGCATCGGTCAGGTCTATGCCGGTTTGGTTGGCCAGGCATATCAGCACAAATAGCACATCGGCCATTTCATCTGCCAAATTAACTTCTTTATCGGATGCCTTGAACGATTGCTCGCCATATTGCCTGGCCATAATACGAGCAACTTCGCCTACCTCTTCCATTAGCATGGCGGTGTTGGTTAATTCGTTAAAATAACGTACACCGGTTGTTTTTATCCACTCGTCAACCAATTGTTGGGCTTGTTTAATTTCCATAAAGCAATATTACAAATAAAAGCCATTGCTACTTATCCTTTGAAGATGGCCGGGGAGAGGCTTCCAAAATCCTTATCTTTGCACCCAATTATGACGATGAGTGCGGGTACCCCTTTCCAATTTTTAGATCAGGATCTTTTACTGCTGCCACAAAAGGCTATTTACTGGCAACAGGAAAACGCCTTACTGGCTGCCGATGTACATTTTGGCAAGGTGGGGCATTTCCGTAAGGCAGGTATTGCTATTCCCCGCAACATGGAGCAGGATGACCTGGCTATGCTGTCTGATCTGATACATGAGTACAAGCCACAAAAGCTTATTTTTTTGGGCGATCTTTTTCACAGTGATATGAATAACGACTGGGATTGGTTTGTACTTTGGCGCAGCCAGTTTCCCAGCCTGCAAATTATCCTCATCAAAGGCAATCACGATATCATCAGCGATAAACATTATACAGATTTGGGTATTTTTTTGCATCAACGATTAGTAATGGGCCCATTCCTGATGCTCCATCATCCGCTGGCAGATCCGGAAAAGAAAGAGGAAGACGGTTATGTTTTATGCGGGCACATCCACCCCGGCGTGAGTTTGGTTGGCAGAGGCAGGCAAAGTGTAACATTGCCTTGTTTTGCCTTTGGTAAAAATCAGGCCATATTACCCTCATTCGGCAGGTTTACCGGTAAGGTAGCCATACTTAGCCGCAAGGCCGACCGCGTTTTTGGGGTACTTAAAGATAAAGTGATAGCCATACACTAGCCCCTATAAATATTTTATATAACTTATTGCTTTTCTATTAGTTATTCGTAAATTCAGGTTATCCCAATAAACCTCAATTGTTATGAAAAGCGTAAAACACATCCTTGCCCGTAAGGGGAGCAATGTTATTGCTGTACCTGCACAAACCACTGTTTTAAACGTATTGAAGCTGATGTCCGAAAAAAATATCGGCTCGGTAGTAGTTACTCAAAACGATGAGTATCTTGGTCTGGTTACCGAAAGGGATTACGCCCGTAAGATCATACTAATGGGTAAACATTCGGATGAGACCACCGTTGGAGAGATCATGAGTAATAGCTTCCCTCATATCACGCCAGAATCATCTGTAGATGACTGTATGCTGATTATGAGTGAGCGTAACATACGCTATTTGCCCGTATTTGATAAAGAGCAAAGCTTGTGCGGTATCGTTTCTATTAATGATCTGGTTTATGAAACCATCCATTCACAAAAAGAAACCATAGAGCAGCTGCATAGCTATATACAATCAACGTAAACCATTCCTGCTTAAAAAAGTTACTTATTTACGTGCTAAACCAGCGCGGTAAATAATTATGCCCTATTTATCAAAACAACAAGCTACACCCATAATGCTGGGTGCCGAGGTTTTTATAGAACCCGGGCAAACAGCACAAGAGATTGACCTTTGGTTTAAACGTTTACAAGAAGCCGGGATGACAGTTACGCGCATCCGCTTGTTTGAAAACTACATGCACCAACCCGATGGAAGCTGGAATTTTACGCTGTTTGATGAGGCCTATAAAGCTGCGGATAAATACGGCATTAAGGTTTACGGTAACCTGTTCCCGGCTACGGCGTTCACAGATCTGGGCGGCTTAAAATTCCCTAAGGATGAAGAGCACCTGGGGGCAATTAGCAGGTATATAGAGAATGTAGTTGGCCACTTTAAACACTTCGAATCCTGCTATGGCTGGGTGCCTGTTAACGAGCCGGGTGTAGGCCATTTTCCGCAGGATAAACACGCTACCGATAAGTATGGTGAATGGAAAACCGCTCAGGCCCATCCTGAATATAAAAGCGGCGGATATGACCGCTTTGACTTTGCCGATGAACGTTTTCACCTGTATTACAATACATGGTTTTTACAGTGGCTTACTGATGAGATATATAAGCATGACCCCGGTTGTATTATCCACGTAAACAACCACGCCATATTTAAGAATGTGGCCGAATACGATTTCCCGGCATGGCGCAATTTTCTTACAAGTTTGGGCGGCTCGGCGCATGCCAGCTGGCATTTTTATTATTTTAACCGGCAGCAATATGCCCTGGCTGTTGCAGCCAACTGCGAAATTCTCCGCTCCGGCGCAGGAGACATCCCCTGGTTTATGACCGAGTTGCAGGGGGGCAATAATACCTATAGCGGCTTTTTGGCGCTGTGCCCAACAAAAGAAGAGATTTATCAATGGCTTTGGTTAGCTATTGGCAGCGAAAGCAAGGGTGCCATATTCTGGTGCCTTAATCCGAGGTCGTCTGGTATTGAGGCCGGAGAATGGGCTATGCTCAATTATCATAACGAACCATCGGATAGGTTGCAGGCAGCAACGCAGGTTATAAACATATTAAACGAACACCAGGCGTTTTTTAATGATGCCAAAGAAGTAGAGTCGGGTATTAACATTCTTTACACCCGCGAAAGCCTCTGGATAGAAAAAAAGCTGCAAATGGGCGGTAAAAGTTACGAAGGCCGAGATGAGGGCGGCGTAATGAAATCGGCTCTTGCTTACTTTGAAGCTTTGAGCGAGGCGGGGCTACAGGCTAATTTTAAAGAGATAAGTGAGTTTGATTTTAATAAAGATAATTACAGCGATGCAGTAATTATTTTGGCACACCAGATATCGATACCATCAAAATATTGGCCCTTACTGGAGGCTTTTGTACAGAAGGGCGGTAAGTTATTAGCCGATGGATTAACCGGCTATTATGATGAAAATGCTGTTGGTACTATGCGGCTGGGTTTCCCGCTGCGCAATTTATTGGGTGCCGATGTTATAGAATATAAAGCTATTGATAATATAGAAGAAATAAAGGTTGAAGGTATAGTTTTACCCGCCTATGGATGGAAGGGTTTACTGAAACCCACTATGGCAAATACTATTGCCACCCAGGACGACGAGGTTGCTGCCTCCCGCAATAATTTAGATAAAGGTACTGTTTACTGGCTTCCATCAATGGTAGGCTTAGGTAGTCGCCTACTGGCAGATTATAGCCATTTAAATACGTTTTTAGCAAAGGCGCTTGATCTGAAAAATTTAAGATCCCCTTTTGTTTTTGAAACACCGCAGCCAAACGTAATGATGAAAACCATGGTTGCCGGGAATAATATGGTTACCATTATTATAAACAAAGCCGAAGTACGCCGTGAGTTTAAACTATTACAAGCAGATACAGCTTTACAGCCCATTATTATTTTTGCCAATAACGGCGGCAAAATTGGCGCAAACCACATCAGTATTGATGCAGATGAAACACTGGTTATAAAGTGGGTATAATATTAAAACTATTTATTTAAATTACCTTTGGCAAAATTAGTTTCATTTGCCTTTATTAATATGTCATCCCATCACATTGTTCGCGAAAAGCAAGAGCCGGCCCTGTTACTGCTTAGCTTAAATAATTTTTCGGAAGAATTGCTGGGCCAGTTATTGGAGTGGAGCCCAACCATCATTACTACCCCATTGGTTGCCGAGCAAATTAATGCGTACGAAATTAAAATAGACCTGATTGTAGCCGACCAGCTGGATGATTCCCTGCAGTCGGACATTAAACTGATCCCGCATGGCAATACTTCGCAAACAGGAGCGGCGTTAAACTATTTAATAGCTAAAGATTACAAGGCAGTAAACATTGTTGCCGAGGATTACGATTTGACAGATTATGTGCCCTTTGCTGATAAAATCAATATAGTAATATACAGTGGCCAACAAAAAATATATGCAGTAAGCCCGGGCTTTAGTAAATGGAAACCTGCCGGCGAAAAGTTTAGCATCTTATCCTTATATTTAAACCTGCAAACCAGTGGGCTACAGGCAAATGGCGATAATAATTTTGTTACTACTAAAGATGGTTTTATATCGCTAAATTTTGATGGCAATTTTGTTTTTATAGCCGAGGATATATAATTAGGATACAAGCCTGACATTCAGCTATTACAAGGGCCTGCTTTTTGTTAAATAAAAAATCAGCATCAATTAAACTGTTGATGTTTTTTTTAGTCTTACGTATACATCGGCAGTAAAAATGCCGGTCAACCATAACATTCAAGATGAAAATAGCATATAAAAAATTATTAAGTATAGCTTTAAGCGGGGTATTGCTCCTGTCTTTAAGCTTATCTGCCGATGCGCAACGTGGTAGCAGAGGCGGTGGTGGCGGAGGCGGCTTTAGTGGCGGCGGGCGTTCATCAGGTGGCGGTGGTGGCTTTAGCGGTGGCGGCGGTGGTTTCAGTCGTCCTTCCGGCGGTAATGCAGGTGTAAGCCGCCCTTCCGGTGGTTTTAGCCGCCCCTCAGGTGGGGATGCCAGCCTGGGTCGGCCTTCAGGCGGTTTTAGCCGTCCGTCAAATAACAACTTAGGCATAAGCCGCCCGCAAGGTAGCTTTGGCCGCCCTGGAGTAAATAGCACACCCGGTAACAGGGGATCTTTCAATGGCCGTCCAAACGTATATGGCAACGGAAACGTTAGCAGCCATCGCCCAAATGTAGGCGGTAGGCCATATGCTAACAATTATGGCCGTTATGGCTATGGTTACCGTGGCGGCAATTATGGCCGTTATGGCTATGGTCACAACCGTGGTTATTATGGCCCGCGTTATTTTAACCGTGGCTTTTATAACTACCGTGGTTACTACAACTCGTATTACCTGCCAAGAATTGGTTTTAGCATAGGTGTATTGCCTTATGGTTACTATCCGTTCTACTGGGGCGATTATCAGTACTACTACAGCGATGGGTTATACTACCAGCAAAACAACAATCAGTACACTGTTGTAGAGCCGCCTATAGGTGCACAGGTAAACTCGTTACCATCAAAAGCTGATGCCATTACTATTAACGGCGAACAGTATTACGAATCTAACGGTGTTTATTACCGTGCGGTTACCAAAGATGACGGTAGCGTTGTTTATGAAGTTGCCGGTAAAGATGGTGAGTTGAATACTGATGGCGGCGGTGATGCAGGCGGCGAATACGATCAGCCGTATCAAATTGGTGATGTTTTAACTACCTTGCCACAAGATAGCCGTAAAATTAAAGTAAATGGCGAAAAATTATTTGTTGCTCCGGACGGGACATATTTCCAGGAAACACGCGATAATGATAATAACAAAGTTTACAAAGTAGTAGGCCTGTCTACAGATGAGCCTGATGATACTAACGACAATAAATAATATTATTGACTATGCCCTTACAAAGGGCAGGTGCTAAGGTACCTGCCCTTTTTTGTTTTAAAGCGCTACGATTTAAAATTATCTAAACATTTTTTAGCCATAACCTATTCTATTTAAAGAAAAACTAAATGAAACCGTTATGGAAAATCATGATCATACCGCTTTAATAGCCAAACTGCTTAATTGTGTGGCCGCTTGCGAAAACTGTGCGACTGCCTGCCTGCAAGAAGATGAAGTAAAGCCCATGGTAAGGTGCATAAGCCTTGACCGTGATTGTGCGGACATATGTAGCCAGGCAGCCCGCCTGTTACAACGCCGATCGGAAATTGCCCACCAGTACCTGTTATTGTGCGAAGAAATTTGCCGCATGTGTGCCGAAGAGTGCGGAATGCACCAACACGACCATTGCCAGCAATGCGCCCGGGCTTGCAGCGAATGTGCAGAAGCCTGCCATGCACATCATCAGCCTATTACGCAAAATTAATTTATGAAGGCACTGATATTGAACTGTACACTTAAGCCATCGCCTGCGGCATCTAATACCGAGGCATTGGCTATGGAGGTTATTACGGAATTGCAAAGTTTGGGTGTTAAAACCACCTTGATACGTGTAGCCGATCATAACATTATCACCGGGATAAAATCTGACCTGGGCGAGGACGACGCCTGGCCTGCTATTTTAGAAAAACTTTTAGATTCGGAGATTTTAATTATGGCCACACCCACCTGGATGGGCACTATGAGTAGCCAAGCCTTAAAAGTATTGGAGCGGATAAATGGCTTATATCCTAAACGCGATGCCCAAAACCGCCCCGTAACCTTTAATAAGGTAGCCGGTTTTGTGGTAACCGGTGCCGAAGACGGGGCAAGGCATGTGGTATCAGAAATTGCAGGGGCTTTAATGGATGTTGGGTTTACCATAGCGCCGCAATCATACACCTATTGGAACAACGGCCCCGGCCCGGGCGATAATTACCTGGAAAGTGATTACCGTAAGGAATGGTCAATATCTACCGGAAAAGCTGCTGCAGCCAATGTGGTAGCTGTGGCAACGGCATTAAAAAATACACCCATCCCCTGCAAAGAATAACATTGGGCCGATATTATTAACTTTGCAGCATGATTGACGTTGTATTAAAGAAAGGCAAAGAGAAAGCTGTATTGCATAAACATCCATGGGTATTTTCTGGCGCGATAGAAAACGTAAAAGGGAAGCCTGTAAATGGAGAGATAATACGGCTTTTGGATAGCAAGAAGGACTTTTTGGCCTACGGTTTTTACAACGATCAATCGCGTGTGGCAGTGCGCTTGTTGGAGTGGGATGAAAGTGTTGGTGTGGACGAAAACTGGTTTAGGGCAAAAGTACGTACCGCAGTTGCCGGCCGTGCGCACATCCTGGCTGACGGCACAACAGATACCTGCAGGCTAATCTTTAGTGAATCCGACTATTTGCCGGGCTTAATAGTAGATAAATATGCCGACCACCTTGCCGTGCAGGTGTTAACATCGGGCATGCAAAATGCCATGCCGGTAATTATAGACGAGCTGAACACGCTTTTAAAACCTGCCAGTATATTTGACAAAAGTGATGCAGCATCGCGCTCGCACGAGGGGCTGGAAACAACCAATGTGTTACTGGCTGGTAACCAGCCACCCGAATTGGTTATGGTAAAGGAAAACGGTATAACCTACGGTATTAATATTGCAGAGGGGCAAAAATCAGGTTTCTATTGCGATCAGCGATATAATCGCCAGGCATTAGCCGCCTATGCCAAAGGTAAAAAAATGCTGGATTGCTTTAGTTATACCGGCGGATTTACCTTAAACGCCTTAAAAAACGGGGCGGCATCGGTAACCAGTGTGGATAGTTCGGCATTGGCGCTGGAAACCCTCGAAGAAAACATCCGCCTCAATAAATTTGAAAGTGCAGAACACAACGCCATAAAATCTGACGTGAACGTACAATTGCGCAAATTCAGGGATGATGGCGATACGTTTGATATTATCGTGCTGGATCCGCCTAAATACGCCCCATCGCGCTCCGCATTGGATAGGGCCTCTCGTGCTTACAAAGATCTTAACCGTTTAGGGATGCAATTGTTAAACAGCGGAGGCTTGCTGGCTACGTTCTCCTGCTCGGGCGCAATGGACATGGAAACCTTTAAGCAGGTGCTGGCCTGGGCGGCCTTGGATGCCGGTAAACAGGTGCAGTTTATATACCAGTTTCATCAGCCCGAAGATCACCCCGTTAGGGCATCATTCCCTGAGGGTGAATATCTAAAAGGGCTTTTATGCCGGGTTTGGTAAAGTGATCCGATTAATGTTTCGCTACCGCTCTATCATCGCTAAAACATCAGCTTCGCTCCCTTCAAACGGGCCGGAGGTTTCGATTTTTAGTCCTGCCATGGCGGCGGCGAATTCACCTGCCTTTTGTATGTCGGCACCTTTTACACGTTTATACAGGTAGCCTGCCATATAGGTGTCGCCACAGCCGGTAGCGTCTACCACCTCGATGGGTTTGTAGGCTGGTATGGTATAATAAATACTATCGTGATAAATTACGGAGCCCATGCTACCTTGGGTAATTACTACCTCTTTAACACCCCATTCGGCTAACACTTTTGCCCCTTCCTTAATATCGGCAATGCCGGTAATTACCTCCAGTTCGTGCTCGTTTACTTTTAAAATATCTACGTATTGCAGCGCTTCTTTTTTGTCGGCCCAGTCAACAGCATGTACACCTTGGTCTATCACTTCGCGCAAGTAGCCCTGCGCATCTACAGAAACGTTGCCACGGCTAAATAACTCCTTGATGAATGCGGTAGACATATCATCGGCCAGTAAAGGCCCCAAATGGAAAATGATCGCTTCGGTGTCTTTCAGGTCCTCCGCCCTAAATGCATCTGCTTTTTGCAAAACGCGCTGGGTGCGGTTATCCTGATTTTCGCCGTAAATATTTTCAAAGTAAACGGTATGCGCGCTTGGCAAAACTTTTACCTCTATGCCCTTATCGCGCAAATCGGTAACGCTGTGTAGCTCGGTATCGGCCACCGCGGTAACCAGGCCATACTTCACATCCATATTACGTATGGCATTAGAAAAGTAAAACGCCGTACCACCCGCCATGTGCTTTACAGCTTTTGGGGTAACTATCTTATCTAAAGTAATATGGCCTATGCAACAAATATCGTACATCTGGTAAATTAAATTACGGTTAAAAGGGGTTACAAATGTACTATTCTGCAGGCTAATAATTAATTGATGTTATTAATAGTAAGTATTGGGGCAGTTAAAGTGCGATTGATTCCTATTTATTGTCGGTATATTAAATAGAATTGCTCAATATCAATGCATTATATAATAGACAAAAACTATACCCAATAGATATTAAAGATGTTAGTAAAAAGACGATTTTGCGTATATTTGTTGCATAAATTTTAATAAAACATACATTATGTTAACGATAGGACAAAAATTTCCCGAATTTTCTAAAACCGCTGTAACAAGCCTTGAAAAAGGTAAAGAGTTTGAAACCATAACTTCTGAATACCTTGTTAACGATGATAACGTTTGGACCGTAATGTTCTGGTGGCCAAAAGATTTTACTTTTGTTTGCCCTACAGAGATTGCTGAGTTTAACAAAAACTTTGGCGAATTCCGTGACCGCGATACCCGCCTTATTGGTGCATCTACAGATAGCGAATTTGTACACGCTGCCTGGAGAACACACCACGATGACTTGCGCGACCTTAAATTCCCAATGTTAGCTGATACTTCAAAAACATTGGCAGAAGATCTTGGGATTTTAGAGCCAAACGAAAAAATTGCTTACCGTGCTACCTTCATTATCGATCCTACAGGTGTTATCCGTTGGGTATGTGTAAATGATTTAAATGTTGGCCGTAACGTTAAAGAAGTTTTGCGTGTGCTTGATGGCTTACAAACAGATGAGCTTTGCCCATGTAACTGGGAAAAAGGCCAGGAAACTTTAACTGCATAATTTAAACACCCCTAAAAAGCCCTTGTACTTAATTGTGCAGGGCTTTTTTATTAATCTATATTTACCATGAGCGAAAGCACCGAAATAGTACAGGAATTGTTAGAAACAACAGGCCTTGACAAAACTTACCGTACGCCTGCCCTTACTTTATTAGAAACAGGCGAATCGCGCTACCTGCGCGATCTTAAACTGAACTTTACCAGCACCACTACATCTGAGCATCTTAGTGCTAAAGAATGTGCCCTTTTAGGTTTAAGTACTGCCGTTAATAACCAAAATGCACCGTTAATAGCTTACTATACCAATCTGGCTAAACAAAACGAAGCTACTGATGCGGATGTGGCCGAGGCTGCAGGTTGCGCATCGTTATTGGCATCAAATAATATATTTTACCGCTTTAGGCACTTTACGCAAAAAGAAAAATATACCCAGATACCTGCACGTATCCGCATGCAGTTAATGATGAAACCGGTTACAGGTAAAGAGTTTTTTGAGTTGATGAGCCTGGCTATATCGGCCGTTAACGGTTGTGAAATGTGCGTGAATGCACACGAAGATTCGTTAATTAAATTAGGCACTACCGAAGAGCGTATTTTTGATGCCGTTAGGATAGCATCATTAGTAACTGCAACCGGGAAAATTATTTTCTAATGTTAATATATAGCTTTCACTATGTTTAAAACTAATCTAAAATTAAATTTGGGTTTGTTAGTTAAAAAAACTTAATTTTAAGCCATAGATTATTACGATTCCCTATAGCCTTTGCCGTTTATTATTACTAAACTATTTGGCCAAGGGTAATTACAAATTTAATTGTTGATTTTTTTGGAAAAAGCCATTCCGTTCGTAAGAACAGAATGGCTTTATTTTTTAGTGAGAGTCTGTTACAGCCTTCAGCTTTTTAAAAGGCTGCAGGTAAAGTAACGGGATAGAGAATAGCATTACCAAACCAGAGATCCAGTAAGCATCGTCATAAGTTAACAACATAGTTTGCCTGATAACGGTTCCTTCTATAGCTCCATAAGCCATGTGGGTGGCATCTATCAAAGATCTACCCTGGGCCATAAAACCATGTATGTACTGGTTAAGCCTATCGGTAAAAGCATTATTGTATGGGTTAACGTGCTCTATAAGCACACTTCTATGATAGCCCTGGCGGATGTGTATTATGGTTGTTAAGGCCGCAATACCAAATGAACCACCCAACTGGCGCATCATGTTGTTTAAGCCAGATCCTTGTCCAATTTCCGCACCTTTAAGGTCGGCCATGGCTAAGGTAGTTAATGGTACAAATAATAAAGCCATACCTACACCACGTATCAGTAAAGGCACTAACACATCATTCTCGCCTGTTGCCAGGGTAGAGTTGCTCAGCATCCACGTAAATACAAAGAAGAGGAACATACCACCGGTTGCCATGAACTGTGCCGGAACACCCTTATTAAGCATTTTACCTATAAACGGCATCATAATAATGGTACATACCCCACCCGGAAATAACAGCTCGCCCGTTTGCTGTGCATTAAAGCCCAGCAAATTCTGGCAAAACACCGGGAATACGAACACCGAGCCATACAAACCAAACCCCAGGATAAAGGATGTAAACATACCTACCGAAAAACTACGGTGCCGCATAATGCTAAAGTTTACTATCGGGTGGTCGGTACTTAACTCCCGCCATATAAATAGTATTGTACCAATAACCGCGGTAACGGTTAATACAATGATATAACTTTTAGCAAACCAATCTTCAGATTCTCCTTTTTCTAGGATGGTTTGCAAGCTACCTACGGCAACAGCCAGCAGGCCAATCCCCCACCAGTCTATAGGTTTCTTTTCTTGCTTGGGCGTTTCATTGATAAATGTATAAGTAAGGAATGCAGCCAGTGCACCTACCGGTAAATTCACATAAAATATCCACGGCCACGAGTAGTTTTCGGTTATCCAGCCACCAATGGTTGGGCCTACAGTTGGGCCAACTACCGCACCTAAACCAAATAAGGCAGTAGCGGTACCAATTTGCTCGCGCGGCCAGGTTTCTATCAGGATAGTTTGGCCGGTAGATATTAAACCACCACCAGCAATACCCTGTATAATACGGAATACGACTAACTCATCAAGCGAGTTGGCATTACCACACAAAAATGAGGCAATTGTAAATACAATGATAGAGGTAAGGAAGTAACTTTTACGGCCAAAGCGCCCGCCCAGCCATCCAGACATAGGCAGGATGATAACGTTTGCCACAGCGTAGCCGGTTACTACCCAAGCCACATCCTCAAGGGTTGCGCCCAGGTTACCCTGTATGTGTGGGATAGCTACGTTTACGATAGTGGTATCAATAAGCTCAAGCAATGATGCCATGATCACCGTAATAGTGATTATCCATTTTTTAAAGCCAGTTTCAGCCATTTTATTTAGTCTTTAGTAATTACCGAAACATCTACGCTCATACCCGGGCGCAGTTTCGCAAGATCTTCTTTACTACCTGTAATTTTAATTTTAACAGGTATACGCTGCACTACTTTTACAAAGTTACCGGTAGCATTATCTGGTGGCAGTAAAGAGAATTTAGCACCTGTTGCAGGCGAAAAATTATAAACTGTACCTTCAATTTTAAGATCGGGGTAAGCGTTAACGTCAAGGTCAACCTTTTGGCCGTTCCTGATCTTTTCTAACTGGGTTTCTTTAAAGTTAGCAGTAATATAAATGCTGTTATCGTTCACCACAGAAAACAAGGTTTGGCCTGCCTGTACCAGCTGGCCTATCTGTACATTCTTTTTAGCTACGATACCACTTGCCGGCGATTTAACGTTAGTGTATGATAATTGCAGTTTTGCGTAGTCAATATCAACCTGCCTTTGGCTTACGCCTGTATTGGTAACCTTTAACTGGCTGCGGCTGGTAGCAATTTGCTCTAAAGCTGCTTTATATTTGTCGCGTGCTGCATTGTAGTTTGCCTGTGCAACCTCCAGATCAGCTTTCGACTGATCGAATTGTTGGCGGGTGACTGATCCGTCCTGTACCAGATTGGCGTAGCGGTTGTAATCTTTTTGCACTTTATCTAAACGTGCTTTTGCAGATGCTACCTCGGCCTTAGCGCTTGATGAGTTTGCCGCAGTAGTAGAGATTTGAGATTGGCCTACATTGATGTTAGCGCTTGCACCAACTTGTGCAGCTTGTGCCTGCTCTAATTTAACTTTGTAGTCGCGGTCGTCAATTTTTACCAGTAGCTGGTCCTTGTTAACATGGGTGTTTTCTTCAAACATAATGCTATCCACGTAACCACCAACGCGTGCTACAACCGGGCTAATATCGCCGTCTATCTGCGCATCATCTGTATCAACGTGTTTGCTGAAGTATATATATTCTTTTACACCGAATATGATACCACCTAAAAGAACTACTCCCAGTATAATAGGAAGTACCTTGTTTTTCTTTTTAGGTTGTGTTTCTTGAGTTTCTGTTGCCATCGCTTTATGAATTGTAATTATTTGTTAAGTTTTCCTGTTGCTTTTATTAATGTATAGTATGCTAAACCTGCATCGGCCTTGGCCAGTTCCAGGTTAATCTCTGCCTGGTAAAGCAGGGTTTGCGCATCGGCACGGTCTGTAGCCGATGATATATTGCTTTTGTATTTAGATTCCAGGATACGGTTATTCTCGTTAGCCTGGTTAATAGATGTTTGCAGCAAGGCTATTTTATCCAATGCTGCCTTGTAGTTCTGGTAACTTTGGTTAACCTCGTTCTTTACATTATCTGTAGTGATGCCGCGGTTAATAATTACCTCTTCGCGCTGTAATTTAGCCTCGGTTATTTTGTTTTTGTTGGTCCAAAGGCTTCCAAAATCCCATCCTAAGGTTAAACCTATAGATATTGGCGTAATATAATTGCCGGTTTTAGGTATAGGGTTAGCAGATACACCAACATAATAAGCCGCTGCTGATGCAGATAGGGTAGGGTTTACGTTTGCCTTAACGTTTTTGATATTGATATCGGCAACCTGCGAACGCAGTTCTGATTGTTTAAACTCCGGGCGGTTGGTCATGGCCGAATCCAGGTAGGCTGATAAAGGCAACGCCCCCCTGTCTGCCTCGGTGATCTGGGCAATGTTTAATTCGGTGCCTTCGGGCAGGCCAAGCAAAATGTTCATGTTGTAGTTAATAATGCGGCGGTTGTTTTCCAGATCGATACCGTTCAGCTCGATATTGGAGCGTTGCAGTTGGAAACGCAATACATCATTTTTAGTAACCAATCCCTGGTCAAAAAAACGTTGCGATTGTTTGATCTGTGCATCTATGGTGTTTAAATTCTGCTGCACTACTTTTTTGCTTTGTAGCACCTTGTATAAGTTGTAATAAGCGTTGATGATACCGTAAGTTATCTGATCCTTATCGTTCACTGCATCTAAACGAGAGATCTCGGTTAGCAGGGTAGTAGATTCGCGGGCGTATTTTAATTTATTGCCGGAGAATATTACCTGGTTTAACGATACAGTACCTAAGTAAGCATTAGCGCTGGTTGGCAGCCTTAAGCTTTCTTCGCCAAAGTTTAATTTATTGGCGGGTATTTGTGCACGGTTATAACCAAAACTGGCGCCCCCTGTAGGTAACGAGCGGTCTTTAGCCTGCTCGTACTGCGATACCGCCTGATCGATACGTGATTGTGAAAGTTTAAGTACTTTGCTGTTGTCAATTCCCAGTTTAAGGGCTTCTTCAAGCGTAATAGTGCGGTCCTGGGCGGCAACCGGGTTGGTAACAAGCAATGCTAAAAGTAGCAAAGCCGCACTACCCGCAGCCTTTAAGGCTTTGTTTATTAGTGAAGGTTTCAAGGGTTTATGAGTTATTGTTATCATTTTCATTCTGTAAGTAAGCTTTTAACAGTGTTTTCATATATTTTTTAAACCGTGGTTTAAGCAGGTCGTTTTGTACATCGGCATCCAGTACATCATAACCCATTACTTTTGAAGAGATATGCGGCGTGTTTACGATGTAGTTTTTAGTACCGAAGATGGTAGCTACTAAAAGTTGTTGATCTGCATCTTTGTTAAAATCACCTTTTTCAATGCCCTCGGCTATAATGTTTTGAAAAACGGTTACATTTTTCATGATGATATCGGTAATCTGGTCGGTAAGCTCGTTCTTTTTGGATTTGGATATCTCGCGGTTAAGCATAATGTGGAAACAGTTGTTGGTTACCACCTTATCTATATAGCTATCCAAATATTTATCCAGCTTTTCCCAGGAATTGATGCTTTCATCATTACCTATGCTAAGCAGCGCGGTTTGAAAAGTAGTGATCCTGCGATCAAAAATTGCCAGGAAAACCCCCTCTTTAGAGCCGAAATAATAATTGAGCATAGCCATGTTCACGCCAGCCTCGCCAGATATCATCCGGGTTGATGCACCATCGTACCCATGTTCGGCAAACACACGCTCGGCAACGTCGAGTATGTGGTCCTTTTTATCTGTTTTTTCTTTTTCCATATCGATTTAACAGCACAAAATTAATCAAACGATTGATTAATGTAAGGAGTTTTTATCATCCGTTTGTAATTGTTTGTTTATCAACACAAAAAAATTAATCAATCGATTAGTTAACGGACGCGGGAAATAATTATGACGCTATAATTATCATACCAATTATTGCAGCAAAGCATCTTTCAGATATATTTGTTGCTATGAAGCGTATACTGCTGTTAACCCTTGCCCTGTTTTTAGTTTGCCCGGGTGTATTTTCACAAACATCGCCGCCTTATGATATTGGCAGTATACAGCAAAATTTAAAAAAACTGAACGTACTGGGCAGTGTACTATACATAGCAGCCCACCCGGATGATGAGAACACACGTTTACTGGGTTACCTGGCGCAAGAAAAACATTACCGCACAGGTTACCTGTCCCTTACCCGCGGCGATGGCGGCCAAAACCTGATAGGTACCGAGCAGGGCGAACTTTTAGGATTGATACGTACGCAGGAACTTTTAGCCGCACGCCGTATAGATGGCGCCGAGCAGTTCTTTAGCCGTGCAAATGATTTCGGCTTTTCTAAAAACCCTGAAGAAACCCTGAAGTTTTGGGATAAGGATAAGGTATTAGGCGATATGGTTTGGGTGATACGTAACTTTAGGCCCGATGTTATGATCTGCCGTTTCCCTACAACCGGGGAGGGTGGCCACGGTAACCATACTGCATCTGCTATATTAGCCCAGGAAGCATTCAGCGCGGCAGCAGACCCAAAACGTTACCCCGAACAATTAAAATACACTACCGTATGGCAGGCCAAACGCCTGCTTTGGAACACTTTCAACTTTGGAGGAACCAACACTACATCTGCAGACCAGTTTAAGATAAACGTTGGCGGCTATAATGCCACCCTGGGTAAAAGCTATGGCGAAATAGCTGCCGAGAGCCGCAGCAACCATAAATCGCAGGGTTTTGGCTCGGCCAGGCAACGTGGCGACGCTTTTGAGTTTTTTAAAACCATTTTGGGCGATGCCCCTAAAAGCGACCTGATGGATGGGGTAGATGTTACCTGGACCAAGACGCCTTTCGGCACACCTATAGCTTCACAGATAGACAAGATCACTAAAGCGTTTAACAGTAGCAGCCCGCAGGCATCGGTACCTGCCTTGGTTAATTTACTGGGCGATGTTGACCAAACCGTAGCAACCAACAAAGCCTTTATGACGGTTAGGCTAACCGAAGGTGCCAACACAGCCTATGATTACTGGCACAAACAAAAAACAAAAGAGTTAAAAGATCTGATAGCACAATGCGCGGGTTTGTGGTTTGAGGCTTACGTTAATGAGCCCGCTTATGCTGCAGGTGATTCGATGAAGATTCAGCTGCAGGCTATTAATAACAGTAGTGTACCCATTAAGCTTTTTGGCATTAACCAGAATGATCAATTTACAGTATATGCAGATAGCGTACTGAAAAAAAATCAATTAAAGACCTGGCCGTATGCGTTGCCTGCAACTAAATTATCGCAGCCTTATTGGCTGGAATCGCCTCATGGAATTGGAAGCTATATTATTAATAACGAACTAAAGGTTGGCAATCCCGAAAACCCTGATGCACCAACTGTTAGATTTGAATTTAACATAGCCGGTAGGACCATTAGTTACAACCGAACGCTGAGCTTTAAATATGTAGACCCTGCCCGCGGCGAAATCTACCAGCCATTAGCAATTACTCCCCCCGTCACTGCCAACATTGCCGAGAAAGTTTACGCATTTAATAATACCCAGCCACAAACGGTACAGATCAAACTAAAAAGTTTTACCAATGCAAGTGGCAGTATCAGTTTAAAACCTTTGGCGGGTTGGAAGATCAGTCCGGCAAGAATAGATTTTACAGGTAAAACCAAAGGCGAAGAATGGTTGGTAACATTTAACGTAGCACCAACAGATACCAAAACCAGCACCGCCACTTTACAGGCCGAGGTGGTAGCCAACGGCAAAACTTTTTCGCAGGGTTTGTTAGATATCAGGTACAATCACGTGCCCGCCATTACCATCTTCCCCCCCGCACAGGCTAAACTGGTAAGCATCGACCTGAAAACCGCCGGTAAAAAGATTGGCTACATAGCCGGCGCGGGCGACCTGATCCCCGAATCGTTACGCGAGATAGGCTACGATGTACATACCTTGACCGAGAGCGAAGTATCCAACAGCGACCTATCTGTTTACGATGCTATTATAACAGGTGTACGTGCCTATAACGTAAACGAGCGCATGGCTTACGAGCAACCCAAACTAATGGATTATGTAAAAAACGGCGGCAACCTGCTGGTACAATACAATAATAACAACGGTTTGGTAACCCGCAATATTGGGCCATACCCCTTTACCGTAGTTAACCAGCGCATAACCGAAGAGGATGCCAAAGTAACCATTGCCGACCCGGCCAGCCCGGTACTTAATTACCCCAACAAAATAACCGAAGCCGATTTTAACGGTTGGATCCAGGAGCGGGGTTTGTACTTTGTAGATAATATAGATAGCCAGTACAGCGCACCCCTGCAAATGAACGATACCGGCATGGAGCCAAATAAAGGGTCGCTTATTGTAACAAATTTTGGCAAAGGGCGTTTTGTATATACCTCGCTGGCATTTTTTAGGGAGTTGCCCGCAGGTGTACCGGGGGCTTACAGGTTATTTGTTAATTTGATAAGCAAACCAAAAAACTAATAATTCAATTAGGCATCAATGCTTTAATAATATAAATTTGTAGCAGAATATTTAATACACATTACTATGTCACACCATCATCACCCATATCACGAAGAAGAAAAAAATTACGATTACGTATTTTATCTTGTTGCATTATTAGCAGGAATGTTTACAGGTGCAATTGTTGAAAGAGGCTTTATCTGGATTCCTGTAGGTGGTGTTTTCGGTTTGTTAACCGCTGCTGTCTTCTTGAAATTTTTGGTGAAAGGCCGTGAAGAGGTCTGAGCAAACTGACCTCCCTTCATTTATAAAAAACTGGAACCAGTTTTACGGTATCGTTATCGTATGGCTGGTTTTTTTGATTTTAGTATTTTGGCTCATTACCAAATCATTTGAATGAGCATAGCCGATTGGATAGTTTTAGCCCTTACGTTGCTGGCCATTGTGGTTTACGGCGTTTGGAAAAGCGGAAGCAGCAATAATATTGACCAGTATATGGGTAACCGGTCGTTGCCCTGGTATCATGTTGGGTTATCGGTAATGGCTACCCAGGCCAGCGCCATCACCTTCTTGTCTGCACCCGGGCAGGCTTATAGTGATGGGATGCGCTTTGTACAATTTTACTTTGGTTTGCCACTGGCCATGATCGTGCTTTGTGTAACCTTTGTCCCCATCTTCCACAAGCTAAAGGTTTATACCGCCTACGAGTTTTTAGAGCAAAGGTTTGATCTGAAGACCCGCGCGCTTACTTCTATCCTGTTCCTTATCCAACGCGGGCTTTCTACTGCAATTACCATTTATGCGCCGGCCATTATCCTCTCAGGCATCCTGCATATCAATACTACTTACACCACCCTGTTTATAGGCGGTTTAGTGCTTTTTTATACCGTTTATGGCGGTGCAAAGGCGGTGTCATATACTCAATTGCTGCAAATGAGTATCATATTTACCGGTATGTTCCTGGCGGGTGTTTTTGTAGTGATGCTGTTGCCGGATAACGTTGGTTTTGGAAAGGCCGTAAAGCTGGCCGGCAACCTGGGCCGCATGAATGTTATCGATTGGAAATTAGACCCCAATAACCGTTACAATATCTGGAGCGGTATCATAGGTGGTTTTTTCCTGCAGCTCTCCTATTTCGGTACAGACCAAAGCCAGGTGGGGCGATACCTAACCGGCAGCACCGTTGGGCAAAGCAGGCTGGGTTTGATCATGAACGGATTGATCAAGATTCCGATGCAGTTTTTAATATTGCTGATAGGGGTGTTGGTATTTAGCTTTTACCAGTTTAACCGCCCGCCCGTTTTTTTTAACAATTATGAGGTAGAGCAGGTTAAGAAAAGCCCTTACGCCCCGCAATTCAATACAATTGAAAAGCAATATGCCGATGCCTTTGCCCAAAAGAAAGAGAAAACTGAGAACCTGATAAAAGCCTTCGATAGTAAGGATGAGCAACTAATAGCCGCAGCTAAAGCCAGCTTAAAAGCTGCCGAGAGTAATGCAGATACTATACGCAAAAGTGCTATCGGCATCATCAAAAAAAGTAGTGGTAACAATAGTGTGAATGATACTAATTATGTATTCCTCACCTTTGTTACGCATTATTTGCCTAAGGGCTTAATTGGTTTGCTGATCGCTATAATCTTCCTGGCATCTATGGGTTCTACAGCCAGTGGGTTAAATGCCCTGGGCTCTACTACGGTGATAGATATTTACAAGCGTATTATAAAGCCAGGCCAAAGCGACCAAAGTTATGTAACCGCCTCGCGACTGGCCACTGTATTTTGGGGATTGGTTTGCATTGGCATGGCATTATACGCCGGCAAAATTGGCAACTTGTTAGAGGCTGTTAACCAGTTGGGTTCTTATATTTACGGTACAATTTTAGGGGTATTCATCGTCGCCTTCTATCTCAAAAACATCAAGGGCACGCCGGTATTTATTGCCGCTGTGATCACCGAGGCCATTATTTGCATCATGGGCTATTACGAAACCGTTGCCTACCTGTGGCTAAATGCCATTGGCTGTATCGGGGTAATTATTATTGCCTGGATCATCAATAAACTTATCGATCAAAAACCTGCCGCAGCGCAATAAAATCACCCATAAACAAACACATCTGCATTTTTAGCATTAGTACTATTATCGTATGAAGGCTCAAAAAAACAATGCATCTATTTATAGCGCGTTAGCTGCTAACTTGCTTATTGCCGTAACTAAATTTATTGCCGGGGGTTTTACCAATAGTTCTTCCATGGTATCTGAGGGGATTCACTCTATGGTGGATACGGTAAACCAGGTATTACTTTTATATGGTTTAAAGCGCAGCCATAAACCAGCTGATATTACCCGACCGTTTGGTTATGGTAAGGAACTTTACTTTTGGTCGTTCATTGTATCTATACTCATATTTGGCTTGGGTGGCGGTATTTCTATTTACCAGGGTATCCATCATATTATTAACCCTGAAGAACTGGGCGATCCTTTCTGGAACTACATTGTACTGGCATCATCATTCGTATTTGAGGGCATATCACTAATTATCGCCATAAAAGAATTTAACAAAGTACGCAATGGCCAAAGCTGGTGGCAGACTATCGTAAAAAGTAAAGATCCATCCAGCTTTTTGGTTTTGTTTGAGGATGGTGCGGCGGTATTGGGCTTGCTTATTGTGTTTATATTTATGTTGATAGGCCATCGTTACAACATGCCTTACATGGATGGTGTGGCATCTGTACTGGTAGGGTTACTGCTGGTATTGGTATCGGCCATATTAGCCCGCGAGAGCCGTAGCCTGTTAATGGGGGAAGGCATAGCGCCGGAAACTCAAAAAAAAATAAAGGTACTGGCCGAACAGGATAAAGCTGTTATACGAGTGGTAAATGTGCTATCTACCTACCAGGCGCCGGATGATGTAATACTGATGCTGATCATCGAGTTTAACCCTGATATTGATACCGAAGATATCACCGCATCTATAGAACGTGTACGCCTTGCCATTAAGACGGCGTTTCCTTTAATAAAATTGGTATTTGTACAACCCCAAACCTATACCAAGATCCCCAGCAGCTTGTAAATAAAAAAGCCTTAAACGTTTCCGTCTAAGGCTTTAAATATCGGTGGCTTGTACTAATCTTTTGCCTGGTTTATTACGGCTTCATTAAGGCGAACATATTCATCATCATCGCTGGCCTTAGCCAGTTTTACACCTTGTTGTGCCGTAGCGATAGCTGCATTTTTATCGCCCATTTTTAATTGGATGCGTGCTTTCCATAATTTATACCAAGGGCCGTTTGGCTCTAGTTTCTCGGCCTCTAAAACCCATTCCATGGCTTTTTTAAGGTCTTTGCCGTTTTCGTAATAATACTGTATGGCATTAAAATAAGGACGCTTTTTAATATCACCTTGCATTAATTTATCAATATTGGCTGTTATTTGCGCGTCATCGTCTGTTTGGAAGTGTATAGGCACGGCTGTATGGTCCCAAACAATATATAAGTCGTTAGATTTTGTGGTGGCGTTTGCAAACTGCATAGTTAAAGTTTCGCGCTTCTCTTTAACATCTATCGGTTTTACCGTAAAACGCAATAAGTCGGCGTCTTGCTTATAGCTATAGGCGCCCCATTGCTTAGCAGTCTTGTTCAAAATAATGGTCCAACTGTTTTTACCGGGGATACTAAATAGTGCATAAGTACCGGCAGGCACTTTTTTACCTTCTACCAGTACATTTTCGCTAAATGTTATAGTTGTAGCGGCATTGGCGCCTGTGCGCCAAACCTGCCCGTATGGGTTAATACCACCAAATATTTTGCGGCCCTTAACATTAGGGCGCGAGTATGTGATGGTGATCTTACCTAATCCAAAGTCTTGTATAATGGTTTGTGTAGAGCTTGCCTCGGGGATACGCGGTTGTTCTTGTGCATAAGAATTAAAAGTTACGCATGCCAGTAGCATCGTAAATGCACATATAATTGCTTTTTTCATGATATAATTTACCACTAAGGTAACAATTGTAAGATGAATTTTTAATGAAAAGGTATTGAACTTAAGCTATGCAATTAGTATAAAAAATAAAAGCCTCCCAACCTTGCGTCGGGAGACTTTCAACCTAAACCTTATCACAATTAACCGGCAAGATTGCCGGTATGCTCATATTAATACAAAGACTGTACCAAAATTAAGTTTATGTTATGTTTTTTCTCAAATACGTCTTTCAGACACAATGAGTGTAGTATTTGATAGTTTATAATTTATTGCTATATGACAAAATAGTATCATTGACAGGATGCTTATTCACAAAACCTGACATTTATGGCTCTTTTACTATGCTTTTGCGGCGCAAGTAATAGTCGATAAAGAATAGCGCCATCACTACATCAAAAAACAAAAATGCCTTTATTGCAGGGCCTTTAAAGTAACTGTTAACCTGGGTGGCCTCTACTGTTAATTGTTGGGGCATTTTAAAACCACTGCCGCCTGTCCAGTTTACAGATGATAACGCATAAATAAGCAATACGGCCATAGTTAATATAAAAAAGCCGGCTATGCCTAATATAATGCGTTTATCAATAGTGGCTTTTAAGGGTTTAAGGGCATGTTCTGTGCGTATGCCTTCCATTACATTGTATGTAAAGGCCATGCCGGGTTCGTCCAGCTCTATAGCTGCAAAGTAATTATTTAGCTGTAAAAGCTCATTGTATTTGGAAGCATACACTTCGTCCTGTTCAATAAGCAGGGCAATGGCTTGCTGCTCTGCAACGGGTAAGGTGCCGTCAATATAGTTCCAAAGTTTTTCTTCTATACTGTTCATATCAGTTCGTTAACTTCGTGTTTTAAATTGCGCTCCAGCTTCTCCTTCAAACGCTGGCGCGCCCTAAATAGTTTTACCTTAACGGTGTTGGCCTCTATCCCCATGGCCTGTGCAATTTCTTCCAGGGACTGCTCGCCTTTGTAAAACAGGGTAATAATAGTGGCATCATCTGGCAAAAGCTGCGCTATGGCCTGGTTAACGTAATAGCTGCGCGATTTGTTTTCTACATTATGCTCGTCATAACCACTGGGTTTGCCCTCTATCTGTATATAGCTTTCATCGTCATCAATAGATGCGGTATCTACACGTTTCTTGCGTAAAGATGTCATAGCCGTTGTGTAAACAATGCTGTACAGCCATGTGCTGAATTTTGATTGCTGCTGAAAAGAACTTAAAGATCGGTAGGCTTTTATAAAACAATCCTGCGCTATTTCTTCGGCATCTTCGCGGCCTTTGGCAAAACGTAAGGCCAGTGTAAATACAAAACGCTGGTGGCGCTTCACCAGATCGGCATAGGCCGATTGGTTGCCGCCAAGGGTTTGTGTTATTAGCTCTATATCTGAAAGCTTGCTTTGCATATTATACAACCTCTCTGACTACATATGCGCAATGTAGGTTACACGTTATTTGAAATTTCGGATTTCGGATGTTTAATTTCCATTTATAAATGTACATTAAAAATAGGTTGAATTAAGGCTAATGAAAGATTGGGCTGATATCTATATAGTTAACCATTGCACTCACATGGTATGCTAATCCGAGATCGAATATCCGAAATTCGAAATATTTTCTCTGCTGGTGTAACCTCTCTAAAAACCAAGTGGTCATAGCTTAAAAATACACTGCAGTGGTGTAACAGAAAAAAGATTAACATATTTAAATTTATAACATCATGGACGAAGGAGCTTTAGTACCAATTTTGATCCCCCTTGGATTTTTCGCAATGGTTTTCGGGATCTTTTATATCAGGAACCGCGAACGTATGGCAATGATAGAGCGTGGCATGGATCCACGTGCCTACAAAGCACAGCCCGCACCTTACCAAAACCTTAAATGGGGTTTATTATTTATTGGCGCCGGATTAGGTTTATTTTTGGCCTATTTGTTAGACTATACCGTTTTTGCCAAAACGCAGGAAGAAAACGAAGCTATTTACTTTGGGTTAATAGCCATATTTGGCGGCCTTGGCCTGGTACTTTCTTACCGGATCGAGAAAAAAGAACTTTACGATACCGAACACAGAAAGTAATAGCGTTATATCCAGACAAATAAAGGGGCTGCAATTGCAGCCCCTTTATTGTTTTAAAGATATCGTTCTTTAACAATATTAAGATGGTGCATCTCGTGCCCGGCGGTGATGTATACCAGCGCCCCAACTTTAACCAGTGCGCCACTGGCTACACCGCTTTGTTGTAATTGCCCCTCGCTGAAAGATCTGTATAAGTATAACGTGGCCTCGCGTACAGCCTTAAACTCATCGGCCAGGCTTTGTATGGTACGGCTGTTAAAATCTGTACTTAATATATAAGTTTCCTGATCAAATCCCGGCAGGGAAATATCTTCCCTCGAAAATACAAACGCCCGGAACGAGAACACTCGTTCGGTATCTATCATATGGCCGAGCACCTCTTTTAACGTCCATTTTCCCTCGGCATAGGTATGCATGGCCTGTTCATCCGTCATGCCGTGAAAAAGTTGATGGGTTGATACCTGGTTATCGGCCAATAACTTTAACACATCCGCACCATTGGGCACGGCATTTACATAACCTGCCGCATAAGGGGCGTATTCATCAGACTTTGGCTTGCTTATCATATTTTACAGTTTTTAGTACAATGCGGAATGTTGTGCCTTTGCCTACCTCGCTATCCTTTACAAATATTTGCCCGTTATGGTAGTTTTGGATCATACGTTTGGTTAAGGATAAGCCCAGCCCCCAGCCACGCTTGCGGGTGGTATAACCCGGCTGAAACACGGTATCAAACTTAGACCGCGGGATGCCTTTACCCGTATCGGTAACATCAATGTATATCAGGTTTTTTTGCTTGCTGCCGGTAATTTGTATTTTAATGCTCCCTGTTTCGCTAATAGCATTCACCGCATTTTTAAGCAGGTTTTCTAATACCCAGTCAAACAGCGGTACGTTAACGCCGGCGTGTAAACGGCGGTTACCGGTAAGTTCAAAAGTTATTTTATTGCTTACGCGTACCTTAAAATAATCTACAAAATCTTTCACTACCTCGTAAACGGCATGCTCTTCCAGTTTTGGGGTCGATCCTATTTTGGAAAAACGATCGGCCACTATTTCCAGTCGCTTTACATCGTTTTCCATTTCGGCCATTAGCGGATCATCCTCCGCATTAAATTTATCTTTAATAAGCTCTATCCAGGCCATTAATGATGATATGGGCGTACCCAGCTGGTGGGCAGTTTCTTTAGCCAAACCCACCCAAACCTGGTTCTGCTCCGACTTGCGCGACGAGCTAAACGCTGTATAGGCCACTAATAAAAATATAGCAATAACCGATAGCTGGATATAGGGGAATAGTTTAAGTTGCGATAGCAAGGCCGAGTCTTTATAATAAACAAACTGCGGCTCGTTAAACATGGTAAATTTTATAGGCGGGTGCTGCTTTTTCATGTAAGCCAGCTCGTCTTTAAAATAGGCGGGATCGTACTGTTGTTTAAGTTTCTTTAACTCCTCTTTATCTAATTTGTAATTGGTTTTTGTTGGATCTAAGCCCCGCCAATTGGTTATATCACCTTTAGCATCGGTAATAATAGCCGGTACCACCAGGCTATCCCTTACCGCAATAACATAGGTCAGGAAATCATTATCATAAGTATTAACCAGTTGTTTCATACTTAAAGCCCATACCTGCGCACGGGTACGTTCGGACCGGGCAATGTTGCGCACTAAATAACTGGTGTAAAAAACAGAACCACTGGCAATAACCACGGCAAATGCAAGTAAAAAATATTTCCAGCGGCGTTTTTGTTGGTAAGGGTTCATAAATGATGCTCAAATAACGTAATTTTTCCCGATAAGTGTCGGGTAAGGCCGCTTATTTAAGGCCGGCCTCTACCTTTTCAATTACGTTAGCTATTTCTTCGGCGCGTTTATCCCAGGTGTTGCTTTCGGCAGTTTTAAGGCGGGCCAATCGTTTTTCGGGGCTATCGCTTGCAATTTCAGATAGTACGTATTGCAAAAACGTTTCTTTATCATCGGTTATTTTAATCAGGCTGGCAAAATCGGCAATATCGCCAAAGGCTGTACTTACCACCGGTAGCCCGGCAGCCAGATATTCGTTAATTTTCATGGGGTAAATACCCCTGGTAAAATCATCCTTAACAAAGGGGATAATACCTACCGAAAAACTTTGCAGGTAAGGCGGCAATTGCTCGGGCATTTTGGGCCCCTCTATTTTTACGTTTGGATATTTTTGGAGGATGGCTAGTCCGCGTTCACTTAAAATTCGGCCAACAAATACAAACTCGGCATCGGGCATGCTGGTAAACAGATGGTGCAAAATATCATAATCGCTACGGTCATCAATTGTGCCTACGTAGCCAACCACTTTTTTGCCCGGGTTTGGCGAGCTGTTAAATCCCTTTTTAAACAGATCAACCTTAACGGCATTTTTAACTATATAGCATTGCTTGCAATAATCCTTCTTACTATCGTACAAGCCCTGCGAGGTTACAATAACCGCATCGGCTATTTTCATAAAACCCTCCTCCAGGCGCAAACCGTGCCTGGCCAGCCAAAAAGGTGCCCCCTTTATTTCGTCATAGCAATGGTATATCAAGGTATGCTCGTTAAATGTATGCCCCGTCATTAAACCCATGCCGGGGTTAAATGATGTAAAATTGATCAGGTCCTGTTGCATATCCAGCTTTTTTAAAGCCTTTTTAACTACCCGGCGCAATAGCCAGGCATTAAACTTTAGCAGGGTATTGTACAAGCGGCCCTCGGGCAAAAAGTTTACCGGGAATACCAGCGGTGGAAACAGGATATTAACCGTGCCGCCGCCATCTGTTTTAACCGTACGGATGCGGCTTTTTATACCCAGTACTTTTTTAAAATCTATTTTATCCTTATCGCTAACACCGGCAAGTGCATCTTTATAGGTATAGGCATTTTCTACAAAAAGTACTTTATTGGTTACCGATAGTACCTTCATCAGTTCCACTACGGCCTTAATATAATTTCCGTTCCACTCGGTTCCGCTTATGCACAATATATTACGGTTGTTTAGCATGGGCTGATGTATTTATGGCTAAAATAATAATAAACTTTAGCCGGTGTGAATATAGGTTGTTAAAAGAGCTATTTGTGATGGACTACGCGCTTTGGCAATAATGCCTTTAAAACGAATTAACTTAAAATTACCTAATACGAAAACCACTTAAAAAAGATGCCTGATCATAAATTTTATATTGATGAAGTATGGCCTCCCGGATGAGTGGGCCGGTAGCCCACGCCGGATTAGTTATAATTAGGTATATTTTTAGGATAAAGTCCCGTCCATTCCGCAGGAAAATAAAAGCCCTTTAGATGAAAGTCTGAGGTTTTTTTGGGTTGTGGCTGCGGCAATATGGTGTTCATGTTCACGGTGTGAACACCTGGTGAGATATTCACTATTGGCTGACTATCAATTGAATAAGAAAAACAGTTATTTAAGTTTTTACTTAACTAATTGATATACAGCAAAAGAGGGCATGAAACAATTGATGAAGCAAACCGGCGACATCCCGATGGTCCGCATGGCCGAACCCGAAAAAGTAGCCTCGCTGTTCCACTTCCTGGTTTCTCCGTCTGCAGCCTACCTTACCGGCACATATACGCCATAGATGGTGGATCGTTACTGGTAGTTAATTAAATCGATAAGTGTATTTTGAATAAAAGCCCTTTTGATATCAACTTTGGATAGATGGCATTTTAATTTGTCTTAAGCTGAAAGCTTAAGTGTTATGTGGTCGAAGTTATAAACTTCGACCAGTTGAGAGTAAAAGCCCTTTGGATGAAAATTTGAAGGGCATTTTTTGGTAAATATTATTATGTAACATCACAAGCTAGACGCTTGCGGTAGAGAGGGATTAATCTACAAAGTCAATAAAATTTCTTCCAAATTCAGTAGTTACTGAACCCTGATTGCCACTCATCGTATCTACATTATCTATGCTTATTAAGCCCATTCTATGCAAATCCTTTACAACGATATTAATTAAACCAGCATTGTTTTTAAATTCTGAAGAAGCTTCACTTAAAGTAGTTCGGAATGGACTAATTATGTAATTAACACGCGGGATATTGTTTTCTGAAAAATGTTTGTCAGGGTCGTTTAGGAATTTTAAAACCATAAAATGAAATGGCGTTAATTCGTCGACCAATCTGAGATACATTAATTTAATTGAATAATTTATGTCGTGTTTTACTGCAGAATTAATAACTGCATTTTTAAGAGCATCAAGTTTGGACATTTGACTGTTTCGCATTGCAATGTTATTAGCTTGAAATAAAATGTCTAAAAATTCAGAATCATCTTTCAACCCTTTAATAAATCCATTTTGTCTTTGTTCAACAGCCATTAAATTATCTGTGACACTTTTCATCCAAGCTTCCCGCCTTTCTTCAAATGGACTTTGAACTAATTGGCTAAAGATGTATGCAGCTATAGGTCCGAAACCCGGTACAGAGGAAAGAAGTGTTGTTGCAGCATCATAAGCTAAATCGCCTACCTTATCCTGCGTTTTTTTATTCATATATACATTATTCAATTTATTTTTACGCTAAAACTTTTAATTTACAAATATCTATTTAGTATGTCAATAGTATTCTCAAGCATTGGACTAATCTCTCCATCCAAAATTTGTAGATAAGTCGAACTCTCCATTGTGGAAATATCCACAATACAACAATAATTCGGCTCTACAATATATTTTTTAGCGTATATAAAAGATAAATATCTAAATAACGCTTCTGAAAAAATGCCTAAGTCATCAGACTTAAAACCATCCCACCAACAGACAAACCAAATGCCTCCGACTTTCTGTTCTCCATTGTCTTCATATGAAAAAACGTGATTAGGACTAACTTGAATTGGTACATCTTATTAATGTTATATGTGGATTATCAAGATATTGCAAATCTATAGGAGGACGCCAAGTTCGAAAATCGAAATCAATATAATTATGGAGGATTTCAAGATTTCTTTTATACATCGTTCTGGTTGTTTCTGATTTTGTTGAATCGTACACACTCGATACGCTTTCAATTTTTTCGTGTATAAAAGAATTGTCGTTGTTTTTAAATGCTTTACTTATGCCACTAACACTTCTTGTCCAATAATTTCCACCTCCACTACTTGATTTAGGTTTCTTAGGTAATTTTAAATTGTTAGCAAATGTAGATCGACTTCTTTCGGTTAATCGTTTAAATCTAACCAAATCCATTACAGGTAAGTTTTTAGCAATCATGATAAGCATTTTAGGTTTTACAGTGTAATCTACAAATTTTTATGATATAATATTGTTTTACATTAACAACCCAAATCTAATTTCAGAAAAACCGTTCTATCAATGCTTATAATTAAACGTGTTGCATTTGCTTTTAAATCCCACTCCCAATAAATAGAAACCCAACCATAAACTCTAACTTTGCGCCCATAATCCTATCCACATGAACTTAACACACCGGGTAAAAAACTTTACAGAATTGAGTGCTGCCGAGCTTTACGAACTGCTGCGTTTACGCAGCGAGGTGTTTGTGGTGGAGCAAAACTGTGTGTTTCTGGATCAGGACAATAAAGACCAGGCCTGCCATCACGTGCTTTTATATGCGGATGATATACTGGCCGCCTACACGCGTTTGGTACCGGCGGGGTTGTCTTTTGCCGAAGTTTCTATAGGGCGTGTGGTGACGTCGCCGGCACACCGGGGCAGCGGCTTGGGCCGTAAGGTAATGGAGTTATCCATTCAACACTGCAACCAGTTATTCGGCCAGGCGGATATCCGCATAGGCGCACAAACCTACGCTTTGCCTTTTTACCAGTCGCTGGGTTTTGTGGCAGAGGGTGATAACTACGACGAGGACGGCATTGAACACGTAGAAATGGTGCGGAAAGCCGCCGCTATTTAATATATCCGGTTAATGCGTTTTTAAGTAATCGTGCACCTCCTGGTCAACATCAATAATATCTATATTGGCTTTTAGGATATGCCAACTGCCATCAACCAAAAAATAGCTTGGCACTGCCTTTATCTTCCAGTTAGCCACATTGGGCGAACTATCGCCTTTAAGGTCGGCCACCTGCGGCCAGTTAAGGTTGCTTTTTTGTACGGCGCTTTTCCAAACCTTTTCATCCGTATCGGTAGATACGCTTACCATGGCAAACTGCTTGCGGTCGTTATCTCCTAAGATCAAACTGTTCAGCATTTTAGCATGGTTTTGCTGGCTTAGCTCGCTTTTAGATACCCAAAACTCAACCAAAATAACTTTTGCTTTGACGGATCTTTTGTCGAACGGTTTGCCAGCTAAGGTAACACCTGTAATATCGGGCGCTACCGAGCCGGGTAATAGTTTAACCAGTAAGCTTAACTTATCTGTTACGGTTTGCCCGTCGGGTGTGTTTTTAGCTTCAGCGCTAAGCTTATTTAATAGTGCGTTATACTCGGCGGGATATTCGTCGACATATTGTTGTGCCATAATATGAGGGGCAACGGCATTACCGGGATATTTCTTCAGGTACGCTTCTAAAATTCCGGGCTCAATTTTTCTGCGCTCTATTTGATAACCTCGGGTTTTAACAATAAGGGCCGAACGTTCTTTTTTGCCCAAACTGCGCACCTCTCGCGAATCCAGGTAATTCAGTAAGGAATCTATGGTATGGTCCAGGCTACCAGCCATTTCGTCGGCTACCTTATAATAGTCACTCAATTGTTGCTGTGTTTTAGAACCCGATAAAACAACCGGATAGGCTTTGCTGCCCTCTTTGGATTCTATGGTATAGCTGCCGTTTTCCAGGTAAACCTCAAAATTATTTTTGGCGCTTAAAGTTTTAGCATCATCAATAACAGTAACATTGTAATAGCCGGGGGTATCAATAGGTTTGTTAATGGCGGCGCTACCGTCTTTAATTTCTTTTGTTAGCAGTATATCGTTTCCGCGGCGTAGCTGTATGGTTCCGCTTTTGATGCCAGGGGCCTTAAAGGTTAGATCGGCCTTGGGGGCATTGCAGGCACTTAGCAAAAGCGCTATGGATAATAAAGGGTAATATCGCATGATGTTAATTGTGATAGGAGCACCAAAAATAGGCAAAGCAATTTGTATTTTAATCAGTTTACAATTGTCATTTCAAAGCAAATTCCTTAGAATGTTTCTAAATAGCCATTATCGCTGCTTTAAGCCGAAACCATTTCTATCTTTTGGTACTTTTGCGTAAATAAATCTGATCAATAATGAGCGAATTTAAACAAACCTTTAACTCATCACTGGGAAAGAAGCTGCTAATGGCTTTAACTGGCTTGTTTTTGTGTACTTTTTTAATTGTGCACCTGGGCGGTAACCTTTTATTATTTAAGCACGACCAGGGCTTTGCATTTAATAGCTACGCAAACTTCTTAACACATTTTCCACCTATAGAGGTTGTAGCCTATCTGCTATACCTGGCCATAATAGTTCACTCTATTTATGCCTTAGTATTAACCATTAAAAACCGTAGGGCAAGGCCGGTTGGCTATGCTGTACAAAGCAAGTCGCCGCAATCATGGTCGTCAAAAAACATGGGGCTGCTGGGTTCTATCCTTTTATTGTTTATCGTAATACACATGGGCGATTTTTGGTTTACCTATAAGTATAACAATATTTTGGGCTTTAAAGAGTACCGTGTTAACCTGGCTACTAACGAAACCACCGTATCTGACTACAAACCCGAGGTAGCTGATTTTGAGCGTTCGATATCTACCGAAAACAATGTAGAGATCGTCCGCGTAAAAGATCTGCATGCGCGTATCCAATGGAGCTTTAGCCACTTGTGGTATGTGGTATTTTATGTAATTGCGATGGGTGCGGTAGCATTCCACTTACTGCATGGTTTTCAAAGTGCATTTAAAACACTGGGCTGGGTACATAAAAAGTATAACCCTATAGTGTACTTTATAGGTACCTGGTTATTTGGGGTTATTATACCTGTGGGTTTTGCCCTGATGCCAATTGTTTACTACATACAAAGTTTATCATAAATAAGTGAATGGTTGATTACACAGATGGTAATTTATTTACCACCCACTAATCAACCGCTCACTACTCACTAAATAAAGAACAATGAGTTTAGATGCTAAAATTCCGCAAGGCCCATTAGCCGAAAAATGGAGCAAGCATAAATTTAACTTAAAGCTGGTTAACCCATCCAACAAACGTAAATACGACATCATTGTGGTAGGTACAGGTTTGGCAGGTGCATCGGCAGCAGCATCGCTGGCCGAGCTGGGTTATAACGTTAAGGCATTTTGCTTTCAGGATAGCCCGCGCCGTGCACACTCTATTGCTGCGCAGGGTGGTATCAATGCTGCCAAAAACTATCAGAATGATGGTGATAGCGTTTACCGCCTTTTCTACGATACCATTAAAGGTGGTGATTACCGCGCCCGTGAAGGCAACGTTTACCGACTGGCAGAGGTATCTGTAAATATCATAGACCAGTGTGTTGCGCAAGGCGTTCCATTTGCCCGCGAATACGGCGGCTTGCTGGATAACCGTTCATTCGGTGGCTCGCAGGTATCACGTACCTTTTATGCACGTGGCCAAACAGGGCAGCAGCTTTTGTTAGGTGCATATTCGGCTTTAAACCGCCAGATACACTTGGGTAAAGTTAAAATGTACACCCGCCACGAGATGCTGGATGTGGTTACAATTGATGGCCATGCTAAAGGTATTATTACCCGTAACATGAAAACCGGTGATATAGATACCCATGCAGGCCATGCGGTATTATTATGTACAGGTGGTTATGGCAACGTGTTTTACTTATCTACCAATGCTATGGGCAGCAACGTAACGGCTGCATGGCGTGCACACAAGCGCGGCGCTTACTTTGCTAACCCTTGTTATACGCAAATTCACCCAACCTGTATCCCGGTTTCCGGCGATCATCAGAGTAAGCTAACGCTGATGTCTGAGTCGTTACGTAACGACGGACGTGTTTGGGCGCCAAAAACTGTTGAGGTAGCAGAAAAACTGCGTAAAAAAGAAATTACTGCAGCGCAGGTAAAAGAGGACGAGCGTGATTACTTCCTGGAAAGGAAATATCCATCATTCGGTAACCTTGTTCCGCGCGATGTTGCATCCCGTAACGCCAAAGAGGTGGTAGATGAGGGTAAAGGTGTAGGCGCATCCGGCTTTGCCGTTTTCCTTGACTTTGCCGAAGCTATCCAGCGTTTGGGTGAAGATACCGTGCGTGCCAAATATGGTAACCTGTTTGACATGTACCTGCAAATTACAGATGAGAATCCATACAAACAACCTATGCGTATTTACCCTGCGGTACACTATACCATGGGTGGGCTTTGGGTTGATTATAACTTAAGTACAAACGTACCTGGTTTATACGCCTTAGGCGAATGTAACTTTAGCGACCACGGCGCAAACCGCTTAGGTGCATCTGCATTAATGCAGGGACTATCTGACGGTTACTTTGTAATACCATATACACTTGGCGATTACCTGGCTACTATTGGCCCAAAACCGGTTGATGTATCGCACCCGGCATTTGCCCAAACCAAACAAGATGTAATGGCTTATATAAATAAGCTTTTATCTCTAAAAGGCAATAAAACAGTTACCGAGTACCACCGCGAACTTGGCCATATTATGTGGGAGTATTGCGGTATGGCACGTACTGCCGAAGGCCTAACCAAAGCTAAAGGTTTGATACAAGCCCTTAAAGCTGATTTTTGGAAGAATGCCATTGTTACCGGCGAGAACGAAGAGTTTAATGCTGCTTTGGAAAATGCAGGCCGCGTGGCCGATTTTATTGAGCTTGGCGAACTAATGGTAGATGACGCATTAATGCGCCGCGAATCATGCGGTGGGCACTTCCGTTTAGAATCGCAAACACCTGAAGGCGAAGCTTTACGCGACGACGAAAACTTTGCCTTTGTTGCAGCATGGGAATTTAAAGGTGAAAACCAACCCGAAGAACTGCACAAAGAGGAACTGGTGTATGAAAATGTTAAGTTAACACAACGGTCTTATAAATAAGATTTGAGATGTTAGACATGAGATTTGAGACCTTTTGTCCTTTTTTCATCTAACACCTCATTTCTAATATCTAAGAACATGCATAATCTGAAAGAACTGAAAATTTGGAATAAAGCAATGGATTTGGTAGTCGAAGTTTATAAAGCCACATCAAGCTTTCCAAATGATGAACGTTTTGGTTTAACAAGCCAATTAAGACGCGCAGCTATTTCAATTCCATCAAACATTGCAGAAGGTGCCGGAAGAAATTCCAACAAAGAGTTCTGTAATTTTTTAGGTATTGCCAACGGTTCATCGTACGAAGTACAAACACAATTGGTTATATCAAACAATTAAGTTTATTAAATACTGATTTGCTGAATGGGCTATTACAACAGATTGAAGAATTGCAAAAAATGAATCATGCATTTCAACAGATGTTAAACAAACCGTCTCAAATCTAAAATCTCATATCTCAAATCTATTAAAGATGAGTGGACACATGAACCTGACGCTGAAAGTATGGCGCCAAAAAAATGCACAAACACCGGGTAAGTTTGTGACTTACAAGGCCGAAAATATTTCGCCGGATATGTCTTTCCTGGAAATGCTGGACGTAGTGAATGAAAGCCTTACCCATCAAAAGGAAGACCCAATTCACTTTGACCATGATTGCCGTGAGGGTATCTGCGGTATGTGCTCGTTATATATTAATGGCCGTCCGCACGGGCCAAAAAGGGCTATCACAACCTGCCAGCTGCACATGCGCAGTTTTAGCGATGGCGAAACCATCACTATAGAGCCATGGCGTTCTACAGCTTTTCCTATTGTTAAGGATCTTGCTACAGACCGTTCTGCTTTTGACCGTATACAACAAGCGGGGGGCTACGTATCAGTAAATACCGGTGGTGTGCCTGATGCAAACTCTACCCCGATACCAAAGGTGATTGCTGATGAAGCATTCAACTCGGCTACTTGTATAGGTTGCGGTGCCTGCGTTGCTGCCTGTAAAAATGCGTCTGCCATGTTGTTTACATCGGCAAAAATTACACAGTTAGGCTTGTTACCACAAGGCCAGCCAGAGCGCTATAGCCGAGTGCAAGCCATGGTAGCCCAAATGGACCAGGAAGGCTTTGGTAACTGTACAAATACCGGTGCCTGTGAGGCGGAATGCCCCAAAGAAATCACCCTGAACAACATAGCGTTCATGAATAATGATTTCTTTAGCGCCAAATTATTTAGAGAAGAACATGCGCATGACCACGCCGGCGGCGAATAATCAATTAATAAAATATAGATCTTACAAAAAAACCGGCTGCAAATTGCAGCCGGTTTTTTTGTATTTAGTTATACTGCTTAAGCCTTTTTAGCCACAGCAACAAGCTCCTTTATTTCGGGTGGTTTTTCATAAGCCTGTACCAGTTTGCCTTTATGATCATAAATAGCAATATAAGGCGTATGCTGAAGCTTATAGTATTTTTGGACAGTATAGGTATAACCTTCGGTACCTAAAGTAAAGTTAGGCCAAGCCGTTAACCCGTAGTCATTCTGAAAACTTTTTACCATGCGGATATCGCTAAAAGTTATCATAACCACCTGCATATCCTCAAAGTCTTTCATATAAGGCTTCATATCCGTTATCAGCTTTTGGCAATGCCCGCAATCTGTAGCAAAGTAAATAAGCATAACAGGCTTATTCTTAGGTAAGTCGGCAGGGGTACTATACACATCTTTGGTGGTTAAAATTTTATACGGCGCAATAACCGGTGGGGTAGTTTGCGCCCGGGTACAAGCCGAGGCAATTACCAGGCTTAAAAAAAATACAAGTTTTTTCATTTGCTTTATTGTCATTGGGTATTATTAGGCTTCCAGCAATTCCAATTGCCAGGCAATATGCTCTTCTGTTACAGGATATAACGCGTTATTGCGTATTGTATGATACACCGCTTCAAATATTTGGTTATAATCCCCTTTTAAGGAAGGTACTGTTTCCACACATTTCTCGTTATCAATATTAACAATGGTTAACTGGCCTTCGTTTCCTTCGGGTTCTATACCGTAAGCAGGGTCGGTAGGCAACATACCCTTATCCAACTGGGCCTCCTGCACATCGCTGCGGTTTTTTATAAAACTACCTAAGGTGCCATTTATCCAAAAGCCGGGTGTATCGCCCGCTATCTGCAAGCCCGATGTGAGGTACACATTCAACTGGTTGGGGTACATTAAATGGTAGTGAAAATAATCAGGCACTTCAGATCCATCACGGTATATGCCTGTTGTTTTATGAAACGATAAAGGTTTGCCAAATAAGGCGATGGTATTATCTATCAGGTGTGCGCCCAGGTCATATACTAGACCACCAGCCGGCACCCCTTTGGTTTCTTTAAAAGATTTTACACCGATAGCCGCTTTGTACCGATCCATTCTAAAGGTAACTTCTATCAGGTTACCCAAGCGGCCACTCTCTATCACCTCTTTGGTAGATAGGAAACCACTATCATACCGGCGGTTCTGATAAACCATTAAATGTTTGTTTAAGCTTCGGGCTGTATCAAAAAGCTCTTTTACCTCGGCTACAGTTGCGGCAGCCGGTTTTTCCAGCAATACGTGTTTACCGGCATTTAAAGCCAGCATGGTGTGTTCAAAATGCATGTTGCTTGGTGTGTTCACGACAACCAATTCAATCTCTGCATCATTTAGCAATTCATCAATGGAGTTATAACTAATTATATCCGGATAGATCTTACCAGCTTTTTTCTCGTTGCGCTCTACCACTCCCTTAAAGGTAAAACCCGGATTGGTACTCAAAAACGGCGCATGAAATATACGCCCCGACATTCCGTAGGCCATTAGGCCCGTTACTATTGGTGCAGACATAGTTGTAAATTTATCATTATAACCTTTATCAACGCAATCTAAAATAAAAAAGGGATAAGCGTATGCCTATCCCTTTTTTATCAGCTTAAATTAAGCTTATTTCATGCTTTTTTGTATAGCTTCAATTTTAGCCAAGTGCATTTTAACTGCAGGTAATGTTTTGGTAGCAAAAGCCATCAAATCTGCATCCTTGCAATTTTTAGATGCATCTTCTAACATCGATGCTACCTTTTTGTGACCGTCAACCATGGCATCAACATATGCTTTATCAAAATCTTTACCTGTTTTTGCTCCCAAATCGGTCAACATTTTTTGATGATCTTCATCCGGTGCAACCGGTAAGGTGATGTTTTTAGTTTTAGCTATAGCCATTAACTCTTCGTTCACTTTAGTATGGTCTGTAACCATCATAGCTCCAAACTCTTTAACCTGTGGGTTAACTGCTTTTTCTGAAGCTAATTTACCTGCAGCAACTTCTGTCATGCCAGCATTAGCTGCATCAGTAGCAAATTTAGCATCGTTCTCATCAACTGCAATACCAGTTGAGCCATTGGTAGTAGTATCTTTAACAGCATTTACACTGTCTGCAGATTCTTTACTGTCTTTTGCGGCATTGTTACATGCCTGGAATGATAAGGCTGCAACAGCCATCATTGCCACTAAACTTAATTTTTTCATTTTTGTAGATATTTTTAGTTTTATAGTTAACATTTAACAACTATTACGCCAATTAGTTTGATGCCACCCCGCTTATAGTTTATTATGGATATTATTGTTATACCTTAAACTTTTATTATTTTTGAAGACATAAAATAACAGATATGAATTTTCCAGCAGAGTTAAAATACACAAGCGACCACGAGTGGATAAGAGTTGAAGGCGATGAAGCTTATATTGGCATTACCGAATTTGCACAGGGCGAATTGGGTGACATTGTTTACATTGATATCAACACGGTTGGTCAGGATGTAACTAAAGAATCTGTTTTTGGCACAGTGGAAGCAGTTAAAACAGTGTCGGACCTGTTTATGCCTGTAGACGGTACCATATTAGAAGTGAATAAACAACTGGATAGCCAACCAGAGTTAGTAAACTCCGACCCATACGGCGACGGATGGATGGTTAAAATTAAACTCGCCAACGCGGCTGATGTAGAAAATTTGTTAGATGCTGATGCATACAAAGGCGTAATTGGCCACTAATTACTAAATGAAGAACAACCTGAGATATTACTGGCCCGCAATTTTGTGGGCCTTATTTATTTTAATTCTATGCAGCATCCCCATCAATGTGACCAACGAATCGGGGCTGTTTTTTCCGGGGTTTGATAAAATGGTACACTGTGGGCTATTTTTTGTCCTATCTGTATTATACTGCACCGGCAGTATACGTAAATGGCATACCCGCAGCATCCGAATACAAATTGCCATAAAAAACACCATAGTACTCATAAGCTTTGGCTCATTAATTGAAATACTGCAAATGCAGTACTTTACCTGGCGAAGCGGCGATTGGAATGATTTATTTGCCGATGCTGTTGGGGGTTGCATGGGTATATTTGCAGTTTTATTAACCAGTAATGCCATCAATTATGAAAACAGTTAAATACTTTTTAGCCTGCTTACTTTTAGCTTCTGCATTATCATCTTGTGGTTTGTTTAAAAAGGATTGTAACTGTCCGCATTTTAGCAGCCTAACTGGCAACACCATGCAGCATAGAGCGGCTTAATTCGTTATACGTTCCTACTCCTTCAATTTCTACAACTAAGCTTTCGCTGATATATTCTTATTTGGATTTGTTTTAAATAAGCTTACATTTGTAATCTAATTTATGCAGCATGACGCTTGAAGAACTTAGAGTAGGAGAAACAGGTATTGTAAAGGAATTTACTGATCTTGAAATGTCTGTAAAGCTGATGGAAATGGGCTGCCTGCCGGGCGAACCTATAAAGGTTTCGCGCATTGCCCCCCTTGGCGATCCTATTGCTATCCATGTATCAGGTTACCAGTTAAGTTTGCGCAGGTTCGAAGCATCAACTATAATTTTGCAGTAGTATTTAGCACTTGAAAGCCGATATCAGAGTAGCGCTTGTAGGAAATCCAAATACCGGTAAATCGACACTCTTTAATGCATTAACCGGGTTAAATCAAAAGATAGGTAACTTTCCGGGGGTTACTGTTGATAAAAAAATTGGCTACAGCCAACTGCCTGACGGCCGCCGCGCTGAAATTATTGACCTTCCGGGAACTTACAGCCTCTACCCAAAAAGCAAGGACGAATCTATTGTATTTTCTGTTTTAGCCGAAAAGGGGGGCGAACTAGCGCCCGATCTGATTGTAGTAGTGGTTGACGCTACAAACCTTAAACGTAATCTTTTACTTTTTACACAGGTTGCCGATCTAAAGATCCCGGTTCTGATCGCTTTGAATATGATCGATCAGTCTAAAAAAGCGGGCATTGATATTGATATCAACAAGCTTTCCGGCAAACTTGGCGTGCCTGTTATTGCGGTATCAGCACGTAAATTAGAGGGTATCGCCGAATTGAAAACCGCCATATCGTACGCCAATAAATTTGTGCTGCAGCAGGATAGCATTGATGTTAAAGCCATAGCACCCACACTGGTTGATGCCATATGCAGTGAGCTGGATACCGATAACCCATACTTTGCCCTGCAACTTGCCCATCAGCATGAAACACTTAAATTTTTAACTACTGCACAAAGCGAGCGTATTGAGCAACTAGAGAAGGAGCATGATTTTCATACACAAAAGGCACAGGCCAAAGAAACCATTGCCCGCTATAATTATATAAACGACCTGCTTTATGATACTGTTAAAACGCCAGTAACAGCGCAAGACGAATCGTTTAGTAACAAAATAGATAAAGTACTTACCCACCGTGTATTTGGCTTTATCATTTTTATGGGCGTATTGCTGTTCATGTTTCAGTCTATATTTGCCTGGTCAGCATACCCCATGTCGTTAATCGAAGATGGATTTGTATGGGCCGAGGGGATTTTAAGAACGGTTATACCAGCCGGCCCGCTTGCCGATCTGTTGATTGATGGCGTTATAGCCGGCCTAAGCGGCGTATTGGTATTTATCCCGCAAATAGCTATTTTATTCGCCTTTATATCTATACTGGAAGATACCGGTTACATGTCGCGTGTTACGTTTATGATGGATAAGATCATGCGTAAGGTGGGGCTGAACGGGAAATCGGTAGTGCCGCTTATTGGCGGTTTTGCCTGCGCGGTACCATCTATTATGAGTACCCGTACTATCGAGAACTGGAAGGATAGGATGATCACCATTATGGTTACGCCTTTAGTAGCTTGTTCTGCCCGTTTACCTGTTTATACCTTATTAATAGCACTGGTAGTACCCAATAAAAACGTTTGGTGGATATTTAACCTGCAGGGCCTGGCCTTAACCGGCATGTATGTATTAAGCCTGCTATCGGCAGTTATTGTGGCCTACGTAATGAAGTTTGTGTTAAAGGCTCGTGAGCGTGGTTATTTTATTATGGAACTGCCCGTTTACCGCATGCCCAGGTGGAACAACGTACTCTTCTCTATGTATGAGCGCTCTAAGGCATTTGTTTTGCAAGCCGGTAAAGTGATTATTGCCGTTTCCATTATACTTTGGGTATTATCATCTTATGGCCCGGGAAACCGTTTTGAAAAGATAGAACAGAACTACAGCCGTCCGCAGTACTCCAAAACCATGACACCCGATAGCCTGAAAAGGGTTATCGCTACTGAAAAATTAGAAAATTCTTACGCCGGAGTTTTAGGCCACGCCATAGAGCCTGTTATAAAACCCTTAGGCTTTGACTGGAAGATAGGTATAGCCCTTATCACGTCATTTGCTGCACGCGAGGTATTTGTAGGCACAATGGCCACCATTTACAGCGTGGACGGCGATGCCGACAGGATAGATTCTGTTCAGGATAAAATGCGTAATGCCCGCAACCCTGATACGGGCGGCCCGGTATTTACCCTTGCCGTTGCCTTTTCGCTAATGATGTTTTATGCCTTTGCCATGCAATGCGCCAGCACCGTTGCCGTAGTTTACCGCGAAACCAAAGACTGGCGCTGGCCAGCTGTACAGTTTGCTTATATGACGGTTTTAGCTTACGGGGCAGCGTTTTTAGCCTATCACCTGTTGAAGTAGGTAAAAGCTTAAAGCAAAAAGCATTTTTGTCAGCACATTTTAAGCTTTCGGCTTTGGTCTTTTCGCTTTCAGTCTAAACCGTTATCTTTGATTCAGAGGTAAAAATTGGATAAAGTAAAAGTATTAGCACAGTATCTTCCGCCCGATGCGGCACCACTTATTGGCCGCTGGATAGATCACTTTAAATGCGAGTTTAAAATTTCGCGCAACCGCGGCACTAAATTTGGCGACTATCGAGCGCCATATGCCGGCAAAGGCCACCGCATATCGGTAAACTTTGATCTTAACCCTTATGCTTTCCTGGTAACTACGGTACATGAGTTTGCACATTTACACACCTGGAATGAGCATCAGCAAAAGGCCAAGCCGCATGGCACCGAGTGGAAGAACAATTTTAAAAAGATGATGCAGCCTTTTTTTGAAAAGGAAGTATTCCCGCCGGATATCAGACAGGCCATCACCAGCTACCTCAATAACCCCGCAGCTTCCAGTTGTTCCGACCTTAATTTATACCGTTCTCTGCGCAAATATGATGCGCCGAAGGAATCGGTCCACACAGTAGAGAAATTGCCTTTAAAGGCCGTATTTAAGCTTAAGGATGGCCGTGTGTTCCGTAAGGAAGAGAAACTGCGCAAACGTTATAAATGTGTAGAAATAAGCACCCGCCGCGTTTACCTGTTTAGCCCGGTGGCAGAGGTTGAGGTAATAGAACAATCCTAAAAAAGATTCCTAAACAAAAAAAGGACGGCTAATGGCCGTCCTTTTTCATTATCTGGTAATTAACAATTAAGCTAATTTACGTTTTACTTCTACATTTTCGTAGGCTTCAACTATGTCGCCAACTTCTATGTTGTTGTAGTTTGCAATGTTCAAACCACACTCGTAATTGGTAGCCACTTCTTTCACGTCATCTTTAAAGCGTTTCAGTGAAGCCAGTTCGCCTGTGTGAATTACCACACCATCACGAATGATACGGATCTTGCTGTTACGGCTTATTTTACCGTCTAGCACCATACAACCTGCAATTGTACCCACTTTGCTGATCTTGAAGGTTTCGCGTATCTCTACGTTAGCCACAATTTTCTCTTCAAAGGTTGGCGCAAGCATACCTTCCATCGCCGCTTTTATCTCGTTGATAGCATCGTAGATGATAGAGTATAGTCTTATATCAATTTGCTCAGCTTCGGCCAGTTTACGCGCACTTCCTGAAGGGCGAACCTGGAAACCGATGATAATCGCATCTGATGCAGAAGCCAGCAATACATCCGACTCGGAGATCTGACCAACTGCTTTGGATATGATGTTAACCTGTATCTGCTCGGTAGAAAGTTTCAATAACGAATCTGATAACGCTTCGATAGAACCATCCACGTCACCCTTAACAATAATGTTAAGTTCCTTAAAGTTACCAACTGCCAAACGGCGGCCAATCTCATCCAAGGTAATGTGTTTCTGGGTACGTAAACCTTGCTCACGTTGTAATTGCAAACGTTTGTTAGCAATTTCACGTGCTTCCGGCTCGGTATCTAATACGTTAAACTTATCACCCGCTGTAGGTGCACCCTGCATACCCAACACCTGTACCGGTGTAGATGGACCTGCAGATTCAACCCTTTGGCCGCGCTCGTTAGTTAACGCTTTAACACGCCCACTGTAGCAACCGGCTAATATCGGGTCGCCCACTTTTAAGCGGCCGGCCTGTACCAATATAGTGGTAACAATACCACGGCCTTTATCTAAAGCAGCCTCAATAACAGTACCTACGGCACGTTTGTTAGGGTTAGCTTTTAATTCAAGCAATTCCGCTTCTAATAATACCTTTTCTAACAACAGCTCAACATTCAAGCCTGTTTTGGCAGATATCTCTTGTGTTTGGTATTTACCGCCCCACTCTTCAACCAATATATTCATGGCTGATAGCTGCTCACGCACCTTGTCGGCGTTAGCACCCGGCCTGTCAATTTTGTTGAAAGCGAAGATGATAGGTGCGCCTGCAGCTTGTGCGTGGTTTATGGCCTCGCGGGTTTGTGGCATCACGCTGTCATCAGCAGCAATAACGATGATAACAATATCTGTTACCTGTGCACCCCTGGCACGCATGGCGGTAAACGCCTCGTGGCCCGGTGTATCCAGGAAGGTTATTTTTCCTTTGTTATCCGGCAAGGTTACTTCGTAAGCGCCAATGTGCTGGGTTATACCACCCGCTTCGCCGCCTATTACGTTTGTTTTGCGGATAAAATCCAGTAAAGATGTTTTACCGTGATCGACGTGGCCCATAATGGTCACGATAGGTGCACGAGGAATCAGATCTTCCGGCTCATCAGGCTGGTCAAGTATAAACTCTTCATCCTGCGGTTTTACAAACTCTACCTGGTAGCCAAACTCATCAGCAACAATGCTTAGGGTTTCGGCATCCAAACGCTGGTTGATGGATACAAACATACCCAAGCTCATACAAGTTGAGATAATTTGCGTTACAGACACATCCATCATCAAAGCCAGCTCATTTGCCGTAACAAACTCGGTAACCTTTAATACTTTGGATTGTGCATCCTGTTCCATTGCCAGTTCATCGGCATTCGCGGCAACATCATCACGTTTTTGACGACGGAATTTTGCTCGCTGTGCAAACTTACCCGACTTACCTGCACCGCTTAAGCGTGCAAGTGTAGCCTTGATCTGGTCTTGTATATCTTTTTCTGATGGTTCTTCTTTAGGGCCTGTACTTGCAGGTGGCCTTCCGCCTCTAAAATCAGGGCGATTGCCGCCGCCTGGAGGGCCTGCCGGTCTGTTCCTGAAATCGGGACGATTTGGATTAATAGTGCCGCTTGGCGGTGCCTGCTGGCCACCATTACCACCACCCTGGCCACCTTGCTGATCTTTACGCTTACGTTTGCGTTTCTGATCGGCAGCGTTACTTGCAGCGCTTGATGATGAAGCAACCGGGCCACCACGCTTAGGCTGGTTAACCGGCAACTGTATCTTACCAATAATTTTGGGGCCGCTTAAGCGCTCTGCACTTGCACGTATCACATCATCGCCCTCGGCGGCAGCAGCTTCCGGCGCAGCAGTTTCTTCTACCACAGGGGCAGGAGTTGGTGCTACCGGCGCTTTTGGTGCTTCTGCAACCGGCGCAGGTTTCTCTGCAACTGGTTCTGGTGCTTTTGGCGTTTCTACAACCGGTGCGGGTTTCTCTGCAACTGGCTCTGGTGCTTTTGGCGTTTCTACAACCGGTGCAGGTTTTTCTGCAACTGGTTCTGGCGCTTTTGGCACTTCTGCAACCGGTACAGGTTTCTCTGCAACAGGCTCTGGCGCTTTTGGCGCTTCTGCAACTGGTGCGGGCTTCTGTTCAACCGGTGGTTTAGCATTCAGGTTATTAAGGTCAATCTTGCCAATTACCTTTACACCTGGTAAGGAAGCCTCGGTACGCTCTTCGGTTTTAACCTGCACAGGTTCTTCCTGTTTTGGTTTCTCAACCGGAGCCGAAGCAACATGACCAGTGTTTTTGATCAGGATCTCCTCGTTCTCAAAATCGCGGGAACGGCGGGGCTGATCGGCAGGGCGTTCTGGTGTTTGCACACCTTCTTCCTTACGGATGTTGCCTATCTTGATCTGTTTGGCCTCCTCCTTAATAATTTTGTCGACAGCAAACTCCTTTAACAATGTAGTGTACATATCGTTATCCAGCTTGGCCATAGGCTGCTTATCAACCTTATAACCTTTGGAAGCTAAGAAATCGACAATGGTACCCATACCAATGTTCAGTTCTTTTACTGCTTTTATTAATTTTATGGATTTGTCTTCTGACATTTATTAAATTTTCTCTCTAATTATCGCAAAAATACGATTTTTTATTCGTGTTCTGTTGTTTATTCAAATTCTGCCTGCAGAACTGATAAAACTTCTTTTATTGTTTCTTCTTCAAGGTCGGTACGCTTAACTAATTCGCCAACAGATAATGCTAATACCGATTTCGCGGTATCTAACCCTATGCGTTTAAACTCATCCAGTATCCAGCTATCTATCTCATCCGAGAATTCTTCGATGTCCACATCCTCATCGTGCTCATCAGCTTCGCGGTAAACATCAATTTCATATCCTGTCAATTTACCTGCCAATTTAATGTTATGGCCACCACGACCGATAGCTAAAGATACCTGATCTGGCTTTAAGTACACAGCTGCCGTTTTTTTCTCATCATCTAATTTAATAGAAGTGATCTTGGCAGGTGATAGGGCACGCTGTATATATAACTGGATATTATTGGTAAAGTTTATCACATCTATGTTTTCGTTCTTCAACTCACGAACGATACCATGTATACGTGAACCCTTCATACCCACACAGGCACCAACAGGGTCAATACGGTCATCATAAGACTCTACAGCTACTTTAGCCCTTTCGCCAGGTTCGCGCACGATCTTTTTGATGGTAATTAAACCGTCGAAGATCTCCGGTACCTCCATCTCAAATAAACGCTGTAAAAACTCAGGCGCGGTACGCGAGATGATGATCTTAGGATTACTATTCATCATATCAACCTTGCTGATGATCGCCCTAACGCTGTCACCTTTTTTAAAGTAATCAGCTGGGATCTGCTCAGTTTTTGGCAATAAAAGCTCGTTACCTTCATCATCCAACACCAAAGTTTCTTTTTTCCAAACCTGGTAAACCTCGCCGGTAACAATCTCACCAACGCGATCTTTATACTTTTTGAAGATCTCGTCTTTTTCCAGCTCCAAAATTTTTGATACCAGCGTTTGGCGGGCAGCTAAAATAGCACGGCGGCCAAAGCTTTCTAAAGTGATCTGCTCAATTTGCTCATCGCCAACTTCCAGGTCAGCATCAATTGTTTTGGCCTCGGCCAGTTCAACCTCCAGATCATCATCCTCGCTAAAGCCATCTTCAACAACAACACGTGTGCGCCATATTTCTAAGTCACCATTGTCTGTGTTTACAATAACGTCGCAATTCTCATCAGTGCCGTATTTTTTCCTGATCATGCTTCTGAAAACGTCTTCCAGAACGCTCATCATGGTTGGGCGGTCAATGTTCTTGAAATCTTTAAATTCCTGAAAAGAATCAATTAAATTAATATTGCTCATCTTCTACTTGAATGATATTAAAACTTTTGTTTCTGTAATTTTATCTGTGGGGATAATGCTTTCAACAGTTTCTGCCTTTTTCCCTTTTTCTTTTATTGTTTCTTCTATTGTAATAGTGTCGTCGTCTGCGCTAAGCAATTTGCCTTCACGTTTTGAGCCATCATCCATTTTAACACCTAACGTACGGCCAATATTTTTAACGTATTGCCTTTTTAGCGTTAGCGGTGTATCTATGCCGGGCGATGAAACTTCCAGGTTGTATGGATCTTCGATCACATTTTCCTCCTCTAAATGGAAGCCTACATGCCTGCTTATAGCTACACAATCAGCAATGCCTATCCCGTTATCCCCGTCAACCAATACGATTAACTTGCCGTTTGAATGCATTTTAACATCCACCAAAAACAAGTTTGGCATTTCGGCAATTTTTTCCTCTACCAGCTCTGTTACTCTTTTTTCAATATTCATTATCGTATGTTTTCTCCGGTGCTTCCCGATAAGGTAACCGGGCGGATGATAATTTGATTGATAAAATAAAAGAGGGGACAAATGCCCCCTCTTTTTTAATTCAGATGCAAATGTAATAACTTTTTTTGATTTTACAAGCTTATTGCTTAAAAATCAAATCGATAAAATGCACCTTGCCGGGCTGGGAATGGCTTTTTATATAATCAATTAATGACGCGCCCTCGCCCAGGCGATAATTGCGCACAAAATAAGTTTGGCCTTTTACAAAAGGAGTATCGGGCGTGAAAACCACCGTGCTATCTTTTACTTCATATTGCCCGGGTTGCACCGGCTGGTAGTTCTTCAGATCGGTATCCGCTGGCATGCGGTAAACAGGTATAAGGCTTTGCCAGGCATTTTTATTGGTATCGCGGGCAACATCATTTATTACCAATTGATTAAGCCCCGTAAATTGTACAGATTGCCCGTTATTTACCAATGCTATATGCACCGCTGCCGGATGTTTGGGCGGGGTGCAGGCAAAAGCGAAAAACAAAATAATCAGTGTTATATATTTATTCATTTAAGTAGCTGCTTTAAGCGACATATAAAAGTTAATTGATTAGGTAAAATAATAAGAAAAAGTGGCATCTTAACACCCATGAGAAAAGCATTTTTATCCGTTATAGTATTTGTTATCTTTTTTACTCATTTAACTTTTGCGCAAGATAGCCTGATTACAGCTATGGCTAAACATAATATGACTTTGTTTACTAAAGCCGGCAATAATTTTACCGGGGAAGGCTGGGCGAAAATTTTAAACCAGGCAAAGGGCAGTAGTAACGTTTTAGTAGGTGAAGACCATTTTACGAACGAAACGCCCTTTTTTGTAAATGCATTGGCAACGCAAATAAAATTTGATAATTTTTTTTGTGAGATAGACCCATTTACAGCTACTATACTGCAAGATAAGATCAAACATTTGCCTGCCCGGGAATTGGAAAAATATGTGGTAGATTATGGCAGCACTTTTTCCTTTTATGCTTTTAACCCGGAGTTTGACTTACTTAAGCAGTTAACCAAATCAAATACCATTATTAACGGCACAGACCAAATATTGCTGGTAGGCGACAGGCTAATTTGCAACGAATTACAAAAAACCACCAAAAGCAAAGCTGCGAAAAACATATACGAGCGTATTAAAAATAACTCCAGGTTATATTTTGATAACTTTTTAAAAGACCAAAGCAAACCCTTCTATTTACTTACGCCCGATTTTGAAAAGAACCTGGATGAGCTGTCTGCGCTTAAGCTGAGCGATTATGAAGTTAAAATAATTGCGGCGTTAAGATTAAGCGTAAAAATTTACAAATCGCAAAGTAATCATTTACGCATACAACTCATGAAAAACCAGCTTATGCAAAATTATCAGCAATGGCAGAATAAGAAAAACCTTTTTAAATATGGCGCTAACCATGTATCAAAAGGCGAAGGCTTAATGCAGATTTATGATATTGGTAATTTGGTAAATAATGTAGCCGATAGTCAGTTCGGGAAGTCTTTCCACGTAATGGTTTTAGGTATATCCGGCGAGCAGGCGTCACCATTTAAAGGCTTCCCTGCGGAGAAGATAGACGGTAACAGCAGTATTTTAAAAGCCTTAAACCCGATTGTAAAAATGGTTGAAGGCCAGCAATGGTATTGTTTTGATATGCTGCCATTGCAAGAGGCAATTGAAGCGGGAACTCTTTCTGTTAAAAACATGAAACTGCAAAGAATTATAAAAGGATATGATATGCTGGTAATAATCCCAAAAGTAACGGCTGCAAAGTTCACTGTGCTAAATTAAAGCCGCTTGTATATGAGCCTGCGCAATTCTGGCGCTATACAGAATCTTTATTTCTCCTTCAACGTTTCTTCAAACAGTTTAAAGATGCGTTTATACTCATCCGTCCAACTGCTGGGCTGTACAAAGCCGTGGTCTTCTACGGGGTATGGGGCCAGCTCCCAGTTCTCTTTATGTAATTCTATCAACCGTTGCGATAACCTTACAATATCCTGGAAATTAACGTTCTCATCTACCATACCATGTAGCATTAACAGCCTCCCTTTTAAGCCATCAGCAAAATAAATGGGCGAGCTTTGGCGGTAAGCTTTCTCATCGGTAAAAGGCTCATTTAAGATATTAGATGTATAACCATGGTTGTAATGCGCCCAGTCTGTAACCGAACGCAGCGCGGCTCCTGATGCAAAAACATCTGGCTGGGTAAACATGGCCATCAATGTCATAAATCCGCCGTAAGAGCCGCCGTACAAGCCAACATGTTTAGGGTTTACACCATATTTATTTACCAGTAGTTTTACGCCGTCTACCTGGTCGGTAAGGTCTGCCCCTCCCATGTGGCGGTAAATACCGGTGCGGATATCGCGGCCGTAACCCGAGCTGGCGGTATAATCGATATCCATAACCGTGTAGCCATTATCAACCAGCATATTGTTGAACATATATTCGCGGAAATAGCTACTCCACCAATAATGAACATTTTGCAGGTAACCCGCACCGTGTACAAATACTACAGCAGGTTTGGCTGGATCAGGATTTTTGGGTACATAAACTCTTGCGTAAATATCCTTTCCATTACGGTTTTTGAAGCTGATCACCTCCGGTTCGCGCCATGCATAGGTATTAAACTCGGCGGTGGTAGAGTGCGTTACCTGCACTGCCGCAGCACCGGGCTTATTAGGTTGCACATACAGTTCCCAGGGCTTATTGGAATAGGAATAGCGGATAGCCAGCCATTTTTCATCCGGCGAAAGATCTATCTCGTTACCACCCTTCATGCCAGTTATTTTAACCGGTGCACCACCCGTTACCGGGATGCGGTAAAAGTGCGTAATTCCCGGGTGCTCGATATTGGCGGTAAAGTAAAACGTTTTTTTATCGTTTGATAACCGCAGGGTTTGCACCTCCCACTTGCCGCTGGTTAGTTGTTTTTTGCTGCCGCTAACTACATCTGCCAGGTATAAGTGCGAGTAGCCGCTTGCCTCGCTCTGGTAGTAAAAGTGGGTAGCATCGGCCCAGCCCAGGCTGCCATCGGCAAACCAAGCGCCTGTGCCTGGGCCGCCTATCCAGGCATCATCGTGCTGCTTATCCAACAGGGTTAGTTTGCCGGTTGCGGCATCCAGCTTCATCAGCCAGCGGTCTTTATTATCCTGCGCATCTACATTAACTATAGCATATTTACCATCGGGGCTCCAGAACGGGCCAGTAATGTCCACCTTGCGGTCGGCATTGGCTTTTTTAAGGGCAGCTAATTCTTTGGGATAATCGTTATAAAACGCCGGGATATCCTTTATACCGGGAATATCTTTGGTAACAATGGCGTAAACAGAATCGCGCCGGGTATCAAAAACAAAACTCTCTGATGTGGCTTGCGGCGCACCTACCTTGGTGCGGTTCTGGATGTCTTCGGTATAACCGGACGAGGTTACGTAATTGGGCACAATGCCTGCTTTTGCACCCTCGGCAGGCTGGGTTAAACGATAGGTGATGTATCTTCCATCCGGACTAACCTGCGCACCGCTTAATCTTTTATCGCCAAAGGCTATCTCTTTTAATTTGGATGGTTTAAACAACGCACGCTCTGCCGAATCCAGCTTGCGATCTTTCTCTTCTACCTTAATAATATCAAACAATTCGGTTTGTTGCTTTTTTAGCCAGCGGGCCTGTTCATTGTCTTTAGCGGGTTTCTTTTCGCCGGTGGTTTTTACGAAGTTGGTGAGTTGGGTAAGCTCCCCTTTACTTAATTTAAGCTGATACAGGTTATTATCATACGTATAGATGACGCTGCTTTCATCACCGGTAAAGGTTGGGTTGCTTTCGCGGCCGGCGGTGTGGGTTAGCTGAACAATCTTGCCGGTATTTGCCTGCCATAAAAAAACATCCCCCTCATCTTCGTAAGTTTTAAGTGTGTGGGTTTTGTTCCATTTACCACTTTCGGGCACCATATCCCTGCGTTCCGTAACGCTTACTTTTTGCGGCTTGGTATTGTTAGGCGTGATATAAAAAAGTTCGTCGCGTTGGGCATTATCCGGGTTCCAGTTAAAATAGATCTTTTTGCTGTCGTCGCTCCAGCGGATGTTAGAGGGCGATACGCCTATCCATTTAGGGTCGCGCATGATCTTTTCAACCGTAAGCGGGCCAAGGGTTTGCGCCAATGCGCCGGTAGATGCAAACAGGAACAGTAAGGAGTAAAGTTTTTTCATGAAATTAGCTTAGCTGCCGCAAGTTAACAGTTTAGCTAATATTATTATTTATGCAGGGTGCATTGTTACAAAACGCAGCGGAGACGCGAAGTATCGCGCCTCTACGTAGAGACGCGATACTTCGCGTCTTAATAAAAAACCTAATAGATCTTTCTGTAGATTTCCTTAACCATGCCAGCCGGGTCCGCCGATAGGTTTACTGCTGATGATACCGCTATGCCATACACACCAGTTTGCATCAGCAGTTCAACGTCGTTTAGCTGTATGCCGCCAACAGCAATCACCGGCATATCTATTTGTTGGTGTTGTAAAGCCCGGTAGCCATCGTAACCTAACAGCGGTTTATCATTTGCTTTGGTAGTAGTATGCGCAAAGGGGCCGTAACCGCAGTAATCAACCACGCCGCTGTTTTGTATCCTTTGTAACCCTTCCACGTTTGTGGCAGATGCACCTAAGGTTTTTTCGTCGGTTATCGCTTCGCGGATTGCGGTGTAATCGGCATTTAGGTCTTCGATATGTACGCCCTGCGCATCAACTTTATCCAATAAATGGTAGTGATTAGCCAGTATCAGCGTTGCGCCCCAATCATCGCAAATAGCGGCGATCTGATGTAACTCGGCAATCATCTCCTCATCGCTTTTGCTCACACAGCGGTATTGCACCCAATTTGCTCCTGCTTCGCATGCAATTTGCGCCTGCTCTGCATGGCTGCGGTTAGGCAGATCCTGCGTAAGGTAATGGAATTTGGAGATGTATTTTTTCATAAATTAGTCGGAAAAGACCGAAAGTCCGCAAGATATAATTAAGCCCCGGCAAAAGCCAGGGCTTATAATTCGTTTTAATGTTTAAGTATTCCATCTTTCGGCCCTACCGACTTCCAGTCTTTCCTAACCTCTTTTTACTTCAACACTTCGCCAATCGCAGTTCCTATATTACCATTGGGGGCTTGTATGTGCAACAGTTCTGCTACGGTTGGTGCAATATCTGTCATGTGGGTTTCGCGTGTTAAGCTACCGTGCTTAATACCCCAGCCCATAAATACTAATGGGATGTGTGCATCATAAGGGTTCCAGGTGCCGTGTGTGGTGCCTGTTTGGCCGCCGCTGTACCATCCCGGTTTTAATATTATTTGGATAGTTCCACTGTTTTGTATGTTATACCCATTTTGGATCCTTGTCCGCAACTCATCAGGGATAGTTGCAGTTTGTACACGTTGCATATCAACCGCAAATGCGATCTCCGGCTCTTGCTGTAAAAACTGGATACAATCATACTTTAAGGATTCAACGTTTATGTTTTCCTTTTTAATGATGGCATTGCTAAAGTTTACCTGGTAATTGTCTAAACTAAGTACCAAACCTTTTGCTTTGTATTTATCCTCCAGCATGGTATTCAGGCGGGTTTGCAGGCTGCTGCTTTTCCATGCCCCTGCCGGGATCTTGTGGTCTATTAAATAGTTAGCATTATGCGCAGCACCGTGGTCGGCACTCAGGAAAACGGTATAATTACCTTTACCCAGCTTACCATCTAAATAAGTAAAGAATGCAGCAAGGTCTTTATCTAAACGCAGATAGGTATCTTCTGCCTCAACCGAGTTTGGACCAAACTGGTGGCCAACATAATCTGTTGATGAAAGGCTAACCGCCAGGAAATCGGTAACCGAACCGGCACCCAGTTTCTCATTTTCTATAGCCGCCTTAGCCAGGTCAAGCGTCATGCTGTTACCATAAGGCGTAGAGCGGATCATACCTGCCCTGCCTTTGTATAATTCTGATGTTTTGATCGGGAAGGTTGGGGCCTCCGCTCCGGCAAATTTGCCTTCATATTTAGGGCTGTTATCCGCGGCGCTTTGCACGTACGTATTGATCGGGTAAAGGGTGTTCCAGTCCTTTTTAAGGTAGGTTTCGGCCGGTTTAGAGTCGTTAAAAGTTTTAACCCAGGCAGGCAGTTCTGTCATATAATAAGTGCTACTTATCCAGGCGCCATTGGCGTCATCAAACCAGTAGGCGGCGTTAGCTGCATGGCCACCGGGCAGGATGCCGCCGCGGTCTTTCAGGGCTATGCCTATTACTTTAGAACGGAAGTTTGTTGCCAGCCTTAGCTCATCCGTTACCGTGCTTACCAGCAAATTGCGTGGCGACATTTTGCCTGCAATTGAGGTACTACCTACAGCCACAACAGTGCTGTCATCTGTACAATACATCGATTTACCGGTTGCCTGCACAATAAAATCGTTACCGGCTATGCCGTGTATGGCAGGCACCGAACCTGTATAAATAGAAGAGTGCCCAATAGCCGTAACCGTTGGTATATAGGGTATTAACGTATTTTCGCAGGTAAAGCCTTCGTTGAGCATACGTTTAAAACCGCCTGCCTGGTAACGGTCGTAATAGCGGTACAGGTAATCCCAGCGCATTTGGTCAACCACTAAACCAACCATTAATTTGGGGCGGGGTAAGGTTGTGTTAGCAGCAGATACCGTTTTTTTATTTTGTGCAGATAAGCTAAATACAGCAGTGGCGAACGTTAATGTAAGCAGGACTTTAATCTTCATATCAAAGGATGTTAAAGGGGCAAATATCACCATTGCAATATATAAACAATGTGATATTTGTGTTACTAATTGTTAAATGTATGTTAGCCTCACCTAAGTCCTCTCCAAGGGAGAGGACTTAAATCATTAATCTTTATGCTTTTTTAGCCCTTCTCCTTTGGAGAAGGGTTGGGATGAGGCCTAATCCAGAAACGTAAGTAAACTGTGCTGGCTTGCCGTGTGCAGATCGCGCCAAACACGGTTAATTTCGGTATCAGGCGATGCTGCCAATAAGCCACAATAAGGATATAGTTCATCCACGCATTCGCGGGATATTTTGGCCAGCACACGGCTGGTAGCGCTTACGGCTTTCAATAATTTTTCATCCAATGGGTTTTGCCAGGATGCTTCCACCGCTTCAAAAAATGTGGCACGTGCCTGGTTTAACACTAAGGTTGCTGATCGCAAAGCCTCATCCATTACCAAAACATTAGCAGCATTTACCCTACGGATATTGGTTGCCTTAAACTCAAAAGCAGGTTTGCACAGGTCTAAAAAATGCACCGCCAGGCCGGATAGGTTAGCGGCCAATGTAGCCTCGGCCAGTTGCATAAACGGATAAGTGTACAACTGCGAATCAATTACTTTCGCAGAGGCGTCTATCTTAAAGCATCTATCCTTATTTATATACAGATCTTTAACCTCATAAGCATCGCTGCCCGTTGCTATCATGCCTATATATTTCCAGCCGGAGAGGAGCTGCACATCTTTCCTATCCAACACAAAGGGTAGTATCAATTGGCTTCCATCAGCATCTAAAACGGGGCTATTGCCATCCATTATATTACAATTAACGGTAATGTAGGTAGCATGGTGCACACCGCTGGCGTATTTCCAGCTACCGTTGATGATGTAGCCGTCGCCGGTAATGGTGGCCGTACCTGTAGGTGCGCCGCTGCCCGCCAGGCAAGCCTGCTTATCACTGTAAATTTGCTGGGCGACATGGGGCTCGATAAAACCACCAAACCAGCCCGCACCGCAGCATAAGGTAACCACCCAGGCCAGGCTGCCATCCGCCCAGGCTAAAGCCTCTTCTGTTTGGATGAGTTGGGGCAAAGGCGTTTCCTGTCCACCATATAATTGAGGCGACAACAGGTTGAACCATTGCTGCTCATAAACCAAAGTCAACTGTGCCGGGTGTAGTTGTCCTAATTGCTCTGCTTCGGGGGCGTACTTGCGGATGGTATTAACCCACGCAGGTTGCAGCAATGTTGATGGATGTTTAATTTGTTCCATATTAAGCCCCCCAGCCCCCTGAAGGGTGAGTTTTTGAAATGTCTAAATCTTGTTCTTCCTTATTAATGATCCTTCGCCATTCCAAATAACCAAATATGGCCACCACAAATAAGATCAGCGTAAGCACCGCAAACATCACCAGGTGTTTATGATACAATAGCGGGATAGCAAAAATATTGCTAATGTTTAGCAATATCCAGTTCTCTATTTTTCGCCGGGCTAAAAGCCACATGCCGGCCCATGCGGTTGATGATACCCAGGCATCCCAAACAGGCACTGTTGAAGGTGTAAATTTAACCAGGATGAGATACAATACGCCCCAGCCCACAAACACAATAAGCAGGGTAGTTACCCATTCCTGCCGGGTAGAATAGGTGGCCTTTACCGGTGGTTCGTTACGTTTTTTGATCCAGTAATACCAGCCATAAACACTCATCACTACGTAATAACCGCTAAGTAAACATTCGGCAAATAAGCCGGAATTGAGCAATAAATAAATAGAAATTAAAGTAGAGGCTATACCTGTGGGGTATAGCCATACTTTATTTGCTTTTGCTAAAAACACTTCGATTACACCTAATATTACGGCCAGCCATTCCAGCCAGGTGGTGGCTTTTACCTGGTCAATAAAAAGGTCTATCCAGCTTTGCATACTTAAAAACTTAAGTTAACCGATGCCAGGAAATTGCGTGTTGCCTGCGGGAAATAGTAATTATAATTTACCAGTGTGCCGCTATCTATTTCGGGATAGGTAGCACCATTGGCCTCATACTTTTTACTGAATACATTATTCACCAATAATCCAAACCCAATGGTTTTAATAGCTTTGGTATGGATATCATATTTAAGCCTTACATCATTTACAAAATATGATTTCAGCAGCCTGTTAACCGCATAAGGGTTATTAGCAACATCCGGCGAAGTGCTGTAGCCTTGCGGGTTTACGTTGCCGGTATTATCCAAAAACTGCCTGCTTACATACTTGCTTAAAAAGGCGATACTGCCATTTTTTACCGGTGAATAAGCTATCTCGCTGCCCATAATTAATGATGGTGAATAAGCAATATCGGTCTTTTTAAAGAACTGTGTTACCGGGGTTAGCGGATTATAATCATCATCATAACTGGCCAGGGTACGGCTCAGGTTTTTAATTTTATTGGTGCTGATGGTTGCATTTGCCGCCCAGCTTAACTGGTTGGTTATTTTAACACGGCCATCAACTTCTATACCCGCACGGTAACTATCATCTACATTGATACGTGTGGCCGAGCCTACATCATTAAGTGCGCCTGTGAGTATCAGCTGGTTTTTGTACAGCATATAAAACAGGTTGATGCCTCCTTTAAATACGTCGCCGCTGGTACGGTAGCCTGCCTCAAAATCCTTCAGGTTCTCGGGCTTTGGCCTGCTTGCGGGGGTAGAGTTGGTATAGTCGTCGCGGTTTGGCTCGTGGTTACCCACAGCAAAGGATGCATAGATGTTATTATGCTCGTCAAACTCGTAAGTTACACCTGCCTTGGGGTTAAAAAAGTTCAGCTTGGCATCCTGCTGCACATTGTTCAGATTCCGATCAAAGCCCAAGAAAGAATAATCTATACGGCGGTACTGCATATCGGCAAACAAGGTGGTGTTACCTAATTTATACTCGGCACGGCCAAAAATGTTAAAATCGTTCTTTTTGGCATCGTCGCGGTAGTACTCATAATTAGGCGGGATGCCTGCGCTTTGTGCGGTGTAAATAATATTACCAAAGTGCGCGCCGGTATAACGGTTATAAGCGCCACCCAGGGTAAAGTTAAGGTTGCTTTGCGCCTGGTATTTTAAGGCGTAAGTGATGCCGTAAAAATCATTATCCAACCAGCGGCGGCGGGCCAGGTCTGTTGTGGCAATCGTAGTGCCGCCTATTACAACAGGGGTAAGGCCGTAATTTTTTAAAGAATCGGCGCCTTTAAACTCCTCGTAATAGCCAAAGCCTTTGGTATAGTGTAAGGCGCCGCTAAAAGATACCTTGTCGCTCAGTTTACGGTCATATAATAACTGGTAGTGGTTCTGTTGATAATTATCTACCTGGTCTTTATAAAAAGTGCCATCAGGCATTAAGCCAAGTTCGTTATAGGTACGGTTATCTTTACGGGTATTATCGCCAATTACATAATCGGGGATACCGTTCCAGGCCTGGTAGGTACGCTCGATACCCGAAAACACATTTAGCTTTAGGGTGCTATTTTTATCATAATAGGCACCACTCACAAAAAACGAACGCAGGTTAGATGAGGCGCGGTCTATATAACCATCAGATACTATTCTTGATAGCCTGCCATCTACACTAAAATGCCCGCCTAATAAACCTGTGCCCATGCTTACGGTATTTTTAAGCGTATTGTACGAGCCTGCAGTGGTATTGATCTCTGCATAACCGGTATCGCGGCGAGTAGCGGTTTGAATATTGATGCTGCCGCCAAAAGCACCTGCACCGTTAGTAGATGTACCTACCCCGCGTTGTATCTGTATGTTATTTACCGATGAGGTAAGATCAGGCAGGTTCACAAAAAATGAACCCTGGCTTTCGGCATCATTCAATGGGATGCCATTAACGGTAACATTAACCCGAGTGCCATCGCTGCCGCGGATACGGATGCCGGTGTAGCCAATACCGGTACCTGCATCAGAGCTTACCACTACAGATGGTGTTTGGTTAAGCATGTAAGGCAGATCCTGGCCAAAATTGGTTTTTTCCAGCTCTTTTTTGCTTAAGTTAGTAAAAGCCGTAGGCGATTTTTTACCCGCACGGGTAGCTGTTACAGTAACCTCTTCTGCATTAAATGTGGTGTTGGTGAGTGTAAAGTTGAACACCTTATTGCCGTTTAAGGTAATAGTTTGTGTAGTGATCTGGTAACCAATGTAGGTTGCCTTTAACGTGTAATTACCGGCAGCCAAATCTGTTATTTGATACTTGCCGCTTGCATCTGCCTGGGTATTGGTGGCTGGGCTGGTAATAGTTACGGTTGCACCGGGCAAAGCTTCGCCCGCTTGGTTGGTGATCTTTCCGCTGATGGAAAATTGGGCCGATGCCAGGACAGGCAGCAGCAGAGCGATAAGCGCTGTAAATAAATTTTTCAAATTGTTAAACACTAAAATTAGTTAAACCATCTGCTCACCAGGGTATCATGGCAGTACACTTAACTTGTTACCTCTCCCTACGCCGGCATTACCCGGATCAGGTGCATGTTTTTTTATTAAAGTTGGAAGTCTCGTCAGATAATCTAAAGCGTGCACACTTTTAAATTATTCGGTTTGACTTTTAACTTTTCAAAAAACAATGGGTTTGATCTCAGCCTGTCTTTCAGTTTGATTGCTCAAAGCAAGGCACCCCTTGAGAATTATAGCGCAAATATAGAAATGATTTTGGATTGCGAAAGCACAATGTTATGCTACGGCATCTGCTGGCGCGTTTAATGGTTTTTATTGAACCACTCGCCAAACTTTAAAAACGTTTGGTTGGCGGCAGCAATCACCACAGCTTCCTGCTCGGGGTTTTCTGCCTGGCGGTTTAACGCTTGTTTAAAAACATCCCACATTTGCTCTGTTTTATCGCCATAACCGGCGAAGAAGGACATGCCCGTATCCAGCCCCAATTGCTGCTGCATCATCTTGCTGATGATCTTACCCCCAAGGGTAGATCCCTCAATTACATACAAGGCACCCAATGCTTCTAAATGAATGTTGATGGTTGGCAGGTCATCACCCATTGCTGTGGCAGGCGCTTCGCCACCTAAAGCTTTTATATCATCGGCTATGGCTTGTGTTTTACGGCGCTCGGTGCTATCGGGTAAAAGGTTAGTATCTATTACTTCATTAATGCGTGTTTCCAGTCCGCCAAAGTAACCATAAAACAGTTTGAGCAGATTGGCGTACTCCTGCGTAGTGCGCACAGCCTTCAATTGGCCAACCAAGGCCTTTTCCAAGATCTGGTGGTTAGTTTTTGTTTCTTCTTTTAATTTATCTGATAACATTATACTTAGCGATAGACATGTGTAGTAAATATATATTATGAGGGTTATTTAGGCTGCCGGCATCTATAAATAAAAATAAAAACGTGTAAAAGCTTAAAAGCTTGTTAATTAAAATATTATTATCTACAATTGTGTAATTGTGACACAATAAAGTTTGTGCATCGCATACAACCAATTATAGCGTAAAGTTGCCAGGCTTTATGTTAAACCGCTTTAAGCTAAAAGTGTTTATGAAAAAAAATTACCTATTGCTGCTTGCTTTGCTGCCTGCGTTTGCATCGGCACAAACAAAATGGACCGAAACCAAAAACGGCGATGTTGCCCTGATAACCAATAAAGGCGGCCAAAGCCTGGGTTATTCAACCACGTCGGGCGTAAAGATATTAACTATTGATGGCCTCGCATTTAAAGACCTGAATAAGAACGGCAAGCTGGATAAGTATGAGGATTGGCGCCTGCCGGTTGATGCGCGCGCTAAAGACCTTGCCTCAAAATTAAGTGTAGAACAAATTGCGGGCCTCATGCTGTATAGCCGCCACCAAATGATTCCGTCAATACCGGTAGGTCCGTTTGCCGGCACCTATGGGGGTAAACCGTTTGCCGAAAGCGGTGCTAACCCGTTTGACCTGTCTGACCAGCAAAAGCAATTTTTGGGAAAAGATAACGTGCGCCATGTGCTTATAACATCGGTACAAAGCCCGGAGGTTGCCGCCAAATGGAACAACAATGTACAAGCCTTTGCAGAAGGTACGGGCTTTGGCATCCCGGCCAATAATAGTTCCGACCCGCGTCACGGTACGGTAGCAACTGCCGAATATAATGGTGGTGCAGGCGGTACAATTTCCATGTGGCCCGGCTCGTTAGGCATGGCCGCTACTTTTGACCCTGCCGAAACACAAAAGTTTGGGCATATAGCCGCACAAGAATATAGGGCCTTAGGAATAGCCACGGCCTTGTCGCCCCAAGTTGATATTGCTACCGACCCACGCTGGAACCGTGTAAGCGGTACCTTTGGCGAAGACCCGCAACTGGCTGCTGATATGGCAAGGGCTTACATAGATGGTTTCCAAACCTCAACAGGCACCAAAGAAATTAGCGGCGGCTGGGGTTATAACAGCGTTAACGCCATGGTTAAACACTGGCCGGGCGGTGGTGCCGGCGAAGGTGGCCGCGATGCACATTATGGTTTTGGCAAGTATGCCGTTTACCCCGGCAATAACTTTAACGAGGCTATGATACCATTTACACAGGGTGCCTTTAAACTGGCCGGCAAAACCGGGATGGCTGCCGCAGTGATGCCTTATTATACCATCAGCTTTAACCAGGACACTAAAAACCACGAGAATGTGGCCAATAACTATAACAAGTATATTATTACCGACCTGCTGCGCAACAAGTACCATTACGATGGTGTTGTTTGTACCGATTGGCTGGTAACCGGCGATGAAACGGTGATCAACAGCTTCTTATCTGGTAAATCATGGGGTATGGAAAAAGCTACCATTAGCCAGAGGCATTATAAAATATTAATGGCGGGCGTAGATCAGTTTGGTGGCAATAACGATGCGGCCCCGGTTTTAGAAGCCTATCAAATGGGGGTTAAAGAACACGGCGAGGCATTTATGCGTGCCAGGTTCGAGCAGTCTGCCATGCGCCTGCTGAGGGGCAGTTTCCGCACCGGTTTGTTTGAGAACCCGTATCTGAATGTAGAAGAAACCAAAACCATTGTAGGTAACGCCGATTTTATGAAGGCCGGTTATGATGCCCAGCTAAAATCCATTGTGATGCTTAAAAATAAGGGCAATGTGCTGCCTTTGCAAACTGGCAAAACCATATACGTGCCCAAGAAATTTACCCCGGCCGGTAAGAACTTCCTGGGGATGCCCTACCCGGAGAAACTGGAGTACCCGGTAAACATGGAAACGGTTAAAAAATATTTTAAGGTGACCGACAATCCGGATGAGGCCGACTATGCGCTGGTGTTTATCGCCAGCCCTATTGGCCATGGCGGATACAACGAGGATGATGCCAAGGCAGGTGGCAACGGTTATTTGCCGGTATCTTTACAATACGGTAAGTACACCGCAGAAACTGCCCGCGAAACCAGCCTTGCGGGTGGCGACCCACTGGAAAAGTTCACGAATCGCAGCTATAAAAACAAGTCGGAGGTATCAAGCAATGTTACCGACCTGGCAATGGTGAATGATACCTATGCCAAAATGAAGGGTAAACCGGTTATTGTATCTATCAATATGAATAACCCTATGGTATTTGCAGAGTTCGAAAAAAATGCCAACGCTATTATCGCAGATTTTGGCGTACAGGGCCAGGCTAGTTTAGATATCATCACAGGCAAGGCAGAACCATCGGCATTATTGCCTTTACAAATGCCCCTGGATATGAACGTGGTAGAAGCCCAGTATGAAGATGTACCGCATGATATGAAATGCTATACAGATGCTGAAGGCCATGTATATGATTTTGCTTACGGCCTAAACTGGAAAGGTGTTATTAAAGATGCACGTACTGCTAAGTACAGTAAGCCTGCAGTAAAACCGTAAATTAGGTTATTAAATAAATCCCTAACATGAAACGCATCCTTACCATATCATTGCTCCTGATAGCTGCTTTTTGCGCATCGGCACAAACCGCTTTTAATGTTGTTAAAACCGATGCCGGTTTAGTATCAGGGACGGTTAGTGAGGATAAAACCATTCATATATTTAAGGGCATCCCGTTTGCGGCGCCACCTGTTGGCGAGTTGCGTTGGAGGGCACCGCAACCTGTAAAGCCATGGTCTGGCGTAAAACAATGCACGGAGTTTGCCAAAAGCCCCATACAAGGTAAACCCAACGAGTTTGGCGTTTACACCCGTGAATTTCTTATTAAAGACGAACCCTTAAGCGAAGATTGCCTTTACCTAAATGTTTGGACAGGCGCTAAATCACGTGCCGAAAAAAGGGCCGTTATGGTGTGGATCTACGGCGGTGGGTTTGTTAGCGGCGGCACCAATGTGCCTATTTATGATGGCGAGGCGTTGGCCAAAAAGGGGATTATACTGGTAAGCGTACCTTATCGGGTAGGGATACTGGGATTTTTGGCGCATCCAGGACTGACTAAAGAATCTCCCGATCATTCATCAGGGAATTATGGGTTGATGGATCTGCTGGCGGCATTAAAATGGATAAAAAATAATATCGCAGCCTTTGGCGGCGACCCTGATAACGTAACGATTGCAGGGCAATCGGCAGGATCGATGGCGGTAAATAGTTTGGTAGCTTCGCCCTTGGGCAAAGGGTTGTTCCAAAAAGCCATTGCCGAAAGCGGGGCCAGTTTCCTTACAGGCCCATATGGCGGCACAACCTTAAAACAAGCCGAGGAATCGGGGATAAAAACGGCCCAAAAACTGGGTGCTGTTTCTATAGAAGAGTTGCGTAAACTACCTGCAGACGAATTGCTAAAGCAGTTTGGCGGGGCGCCCATTATTGATGGTTATGTACTGCCGCAAAGCATTGCGGATATTTTTGCAGCCAACAAAGAAAACCATGTTCCCTTACTTACGGGCTGGAACGAGGATGACGCTTTTATGGGTACTGTAAAAAATGCTGCAGATTACACCGCCGGTATCAACAAACGCTTTAGCAAGAATGCCCCGGAAGTTTTAAAGCTTTATCCGGGAACAACGGATACCGAAGCAGAAAGGTCACAGATCAGGATGTCGCGCGATCAAATATTTGGGGCACAAAACTATACCTGGGCAAAAGTGCAAAGCGCCAAAAACAAAGCCAAAGTTTACGTATATCGGTTTACCCGCAGGCTCCCGGCTGCTGATGCCTTTAAAAAATATGGGGCTTTTCATACCGGCGAGGTAGCTTATGTATTTAACAACTTAAAGTTTTTAAACCGCCCTTTTGAACCGATGGATCATCAATTGGCCGGCACCATATCTTCTTACTGGGTTAATTTTGTTAAAACAGGTAACCCCAACGGGTATCAGTTGCCTGTTTGGCCTGCCTTTAATAACAGCACCATGCAGGTGATGTACCTGGGCGAAAAACCTGCAGCAAAACCACTAGCAGATAAGGCAGCGCTTAATTTTATAGTGAGTGAGATGCAGAAATAGGTAATCGCGGCTGTTAATGATAATTTCTAAGATGCCGATTATCAACCCACTACATACATAAGCGTGTTAGCCTATCACGTAAAACCCATACTTAATTCATTAAAAAGCAGTTAGATTTGTGTGCCTTAAGCGATTATATCCCTAATTAAAAAATTTGCTTTTTTTAAAACTTATTTATAGCTTCACACCTCTACACTACCCATGAACGACAAAACAAAAAAGATCATCATTTTTGACGATGATGAAGACATCCTGTCTATTTGCAGTTACATTTTAGAGGAACAGGGCTGGGAGGTTCATACCTATACAGATTGTAATGATATTACCCAAAAGGTTTCGGGTATTATACCTGATGTTATCCTGATGGATAACTGGATACCCGATGCCGGTGGCATTATAGCTACCCAAACCCTTAAAAAAGACGACAGCTTAAAAAATATCCCGGTAGTATATTTTTCTGCCAATAGCGACATACAGTTACTTGCCCAGCATGCCGGTGCTGAAACCTACCTGGCTAAACCATTTGACCTTGAAGAACTTGAAAAAGTAATCAGCTCGGTAGTTACTATTAATTAAAAAAAGCCTTATAAAAAAACCTCAGCTAAATAACTGAGGTTTTTTGTTTATACCGCATTTAGAACGGGCCACCACCCGGAGGAGGGCCACCCATGCCACCGCCACCTGCAGGCCTGTCGCCGCGGCCACCGCCACCCATTCCTCTGCCAGAGTCACCAGATGGTGCCTTGCCCGAGAATTTAGACAAACGGAAGGTAAATGTTACCAAAAAATAACGGCCGAGTTTATTAACATTGCTTTCTGTAGTTGTACTTCCGTTTTGCACAAAGGAGAAGCCTGTATTTTCATTTAAAATATCATAGGCAGCAAAACGTAAAGTACCCCGGTTATCCTTCAGGAAACGGCGCTCTACATAAGCGTTAAAAATATTAGGGTTTTTTACCGGGATAGTATAACCGTAGTTTAACGTTTTGGTATAATCGTAACTAAAGGTCCAATCTTTCCAAAAATAGTTTTTGCCATTGATACCTAAATCAACGCTATTGATATTGGTATTTTGGTTAAATGCGGTATTTAAAGAATTAGTGCTTTTGTTTAATGAATACCTGGAGAATAGTTCGGCATCAATTACATCAGTAACATTTACCCTAAACCGCAATTGTGGCGCAACTGTAAAGGTTTTGGCAATGTTTTTTTCCATTGCAGAAATGTTGTTAAGCGAATCTACATTTTGTGAATATCCAATGTTGTTAGTGTAATTAACCTGGCCACCAAATATAAGTGTATACCTGCGCTCGCTCCATGGTTTTGAGTATAAGAAGTTTGCGCCGGCTGTATAATAACCATCAGTATTTAAATATTTAATAAGGTTAGTATTTTGCAAATTTTTTAAGTCGGGATTTGCGGACAGTGTTGCCTGGGTGAACCGGGTAGGATAAGTAACAATGTTTTGAACGATCTTATTAGACGTTTGGTTGTAATTTAAGCCCACCAAAAATATGTTGCCTGATTGGTAGCTAAACATATTGTAACGGGTAGATATGTTATTGGTAAACTCCGGCTTCAAATTAGGGTTACCCTGTACAGGATACAAAGCGTTAGAAAAATCAATAACCGGCTGCAATTGGTTAAATGATGGTTGGTTACTTTGTCCGTTATAATTAAACCTAAAAGATTGGCTGCGGCTAAAGTTATAGTTAAAGCTTGCTGCCGGTATTACGTTAAAGGTAGATACACTTGTAGTTGTATTGTTTAACAGGTTAGTACCATCTAATGTTGCCGGTTGCCCACCTACACCTAATGTTAAATTATACTTCTTTTCTATTATACGGTAGTTAATACCAAAACGATTGGTAGTAAACGTGTATTTGTAATTGTTACTTAGCAGGTCATCTTTATAGTAAAAACCAGGATCGCCATTAACAAATACATCCGTTTCCTTATCACTTGTGTTGTAGTTGTGGTTAAATGCGTAATTGAACTCTAAAAATGACACCTTGCCTATGGGCTCCTGGTAAGACAGGTTTACACCATAAGTATTTGTTTTGCTATCGGTATAAATAAATTGGTTAAGTGGCGCAGTAGGGTTACCAGCAGTATAGTTATATACCGGGTTATCAAACTGGTTGTTGATACCTATGTTGGCATTAAAACCAACGTATAAATTACGTTTGCTATGTTTAAACCTGTGGTTGTAATAACCGTTAACACCATAGCTTGGCGATGATGTAGTGCTTAATGAATTGGAGGTGTAAGCCAGGTTGGTTACACCATTACGGGTAGATGTCACATCATCAAAGCTGGTTACATTGCTGCCTGAGTAATTAAACGTAGATGTTACTTTTAAACTGTTTAAAGTATCGGGTTTCCACTCCAGGTTAAAGCTAAACCGGTGATTGGTTGGGTTATTAGTTTCGCGGCTATTTTGGTTGCTGGTATTTGTGCTACTTGTTTGCTGGCCGCTTGCATTAAGCACCGAAACTGTATTTTTTTGTAAAGACGTGGAATTGGTAAAGATAGAATTATCGGTAAAGCTATAAGTACCATAAACCGCTAATGTTTTACCCCACTGATCGGCGTAGTTAAGGCCGATAGAGCGGGCATTGGTTATACCGTTAGCATTGGTAGTAGAACCAGATCCACCCCCTCGAAGTGCATTACCGCGGCCGCCACCACCGCCGCCACCACCAAAACCACCGCCGCCTGTATTACCGCCTGTTGGCGAGCCGTAAGTAAAGGTATTTACGTTAGTATTGTTAATGTTACCTAATACAGATATTTGCTGGTTATTATTAAATTTAAAAAACCTTACCAGGCCTATATAACGGTTATCATTATTAACCCCCGGATTTTTAGGCAGCAGATCTGTCCCATCACCGGCAGTTGCCTGGCCGTAATAACCATAATTTTTATCCTTACGAATGGTAAAGTTTAATATTTTATTGGGCTCGCCGGTTTTAACGCCTGTAAGATTTGCCTGATCGCCATAATCATCAATAATCTGTACGCTTTCAATTACATCTGCCGGCAGGTTTTTGGTAGCGCTTTGTACATCGCCGCCAAAAAAGTCTTTACCGTTTACGCGCACTTTGGTAATTTGCTTGCCTTGCGAGCTAACGGTACCGTCTGTCGCTACATCAACACCCGGAATTTTCTTCAAGACATCCTCTACCGGAGCATCCTGGCGTACTTTATAAGCCGATACGCTGTATTGCACCGTATCTTCTTTAAATACTACCGGGTTAACGCCAACAATGGTTACCTGCCCAAGCTGTTTAGTTGCCGATTTTAAAATGATGGGATCAAGTACCACAGCTTTGCCATCATCAGCCAGCGTATAATGTTTAATAAGGCCTTGGTACCCAATCGAACTTATGGTTAAGGTAATCTTGGTTCCTTTTACCGAAGCAAATGAAAACTTGCCGTCAACATCGGCTATAGAAATGGTACTATCGCCAAGCTCATTACGTAACTTTATATTACTGCCCGGCAAAGAAAGTTTAGTAGAATCAACAATGGTTCCGCTTATTTGCCTGGCCCCTTGTGCGTTTGCGCGGGTAAGGCTAAAACAAGCTATTACTAATATTAAATAAAGATATTTCATAATATTTATACGTGGGGTATTATCACTATGCCGTATAGACATATTTACAATGCAAATGTTCACTTATTTCGTTTTAAATAATTAATAATCATAGCATTGTTACATATTTTAATATCCAAACAATAGGATTGTTACAATATTTAATAAAAAAGCCCTACAGTTTGGATTATCCCCCAAAAGTTTAACAGTATTTGGTGCCTTTTTTTATCGGAAAGCACTTTACTTAACTTTAGACGACAGCGCGTTAAATAAATAAATCAAGGAACTCCGATCAGGAAACGGAAGATGTCATTAATAAATATATCGATCGATCGCCAGAGTTACAATGGCACCAAAGAGTGCTGCCCAAAAGCAGTTTCATAACCTCCTTGAATTTAATTAAGAATAACTTAAGTAAGATATTATATAAAAAGAATGAGCCCGATAAAATACCGGGCTCATCATTGTGGTTAATTTTTAACTCCGTCCAAACTTTTGGGTCCAACCGTAATATGGCCGCCTACTTGTTTTATTTTTTTTCCAGTTTACTGGCTGCAGGTTCATCTAAAAACCATTGCAGATCGGTGCCCTGTATAAGTTGGGCAGGGTATTCCTGGATATCTGTTGGATCTTCGAGAATGTGCTTTACAGCTTCTGCTTTGCCGTCACCATAAACCAAAAATGCGATATGTTGCGCATTATTGATCAGCGGGGCGGTAAAGGTAATACGATTCATTTTTACCTCATCGATATACAAGGCCTGTACCGATGCGCTTTCGTCTGTTAAAACAGAAGTATGCGGAAACAGGGATGCGGTATGCGAGTTATCCCCCAGACCTAATATCACCAGGTCGAAACTTGCATTCTCCCCATCAAAAAAACCGATGAGGTGGCGGGTATAATCCTTAGCGGCTTCTTCGGCACCTAAAGCGGTTTGCACAGCATATACATGCGAGGGATCAATACCCAGCGGGTCAAACAAGGTTTGTTTGGCCATTAGGTAATTACTCTGCGAATCGGTTAAGGGCACATCGCGCTCGTCACCAAAAAAGAAGTATACTTTGCTCCAATCAATTTTATTACGGTAATCGCTTACCAATAATTCATGCAATTTCTTAGGCGAACTACCACCGCTAAGTGCCACGCTAAAGCGGTCGTTAGCTGTTATAGCTTGCTCAGCTAAATCGGCAAAGTATTTAGCCAATGCGGCCAATACTTCGGTGTCCGTTTGATATATGTTCAGTTTCATGTTCATTATTTTTCGCCTGCTTAGCCGCTCCCTGCCCTCTCCGAAGGAGAGGGTTCAAAAACCCCAAGCCCTTTCCTGTAGAGAATACTTATTGCTTTTTACCATTCACCGGCAGGGTGAACCAGGTATATCCGTCTCGGGCAATTAATGCCTCGGCAGATTCTGGCCCCCATGAGTCGGCAGAATAATTAGGAAAGTTCAGGCTTTTTTTATTTTGCCAGGTATTCAATATCGGCATTACCAGATCCCAGGCTGCTTCCACCTGGTCGCCACGCATAAACAGCGTTTGGTCGCCCATCATGGTATCCAGTATCAGGGTTTCGTAAGCTTCCGGCGCCTGGTTGGTATAAGTACCTTTATAATCAAACACCATATCCACAGCGTTCAATACCATATCAATACCCGGGCGTTTGGCTTGCACCTGCAGGCGGATACTCATTTCCGGCTGTATGCTGATGATCAGTTTGTTTTGCTGCCAACTTTCGGCTGCTTCAGTAGGGAATATCTGGTGCGGCACATCTTTAAACTGGATGGTTATTACAGAAGATGATTGGTGCATACGTTTGCCTGTGCGCAGGTAAAACGGCACACCCTGCCAGCGCCAGTTGTCAATAAAGAATTTAATAGCGGCAAATGTTTCGGTATTAGAATCGGGGTTAACCTTTGGCTCTTCGCGGTAGCCGGGCACTTCTTTACCCTTCATCCAGCCGCTGCCGTACTGGCCCCTAACTGCCGAGCTACGCACATCCTCCGGACTAAATTTGCGCATAGATTTTAATACATCAACCTTGCGGTCGCGCACCTCATCGGCACTAAAGCTTACGGGGGGCTCCATAGCTATGGTACATAGCAGTTGTAGCAAGTGGTTCTGGATCATATCGCGCATAGCACCCGAGCCATCGTAGTAATCGCCACGTTCTTCTACACCTAATTGCTCGGTAACAGATATCTGTACATGCTCAATATAGTTCCTGTTCCACAATGGCTCCATAATGGAGTTAGCAAAACGGAAGGCCATTATGTTTTGTACCGTTTCTTTACCCAGGTAGTGATCTATACGATAGATCTGGCACTCATCAAAAATGCCTTTCAATAATTCGTTAAGTTCCTTGGCTGTTTCCAGATCATGACCAAACGGTTTTTCGATAATGATACGTACACGGTTCTTATCCTCGGCGAGCTTGGCTTTTGATATGTTGGACGCAATGATAGGGAAGAAGTTTGGCGCTACTGCCAGATAAAACAACACGTTAGCCTTTGTTCTCCACTCGGCGTTATGTGCATCTATACGCTTACCAAATTCTCTATAAGTTTCGGCATTGGTGGCGTCTGATACCTGGTAGTATATGCCTTTTTCAAATTCGGCCCATTTTTCAGGGTCGGCCTTGCCCGTGCGCGAAAACTGGTTAATATCATTATGTAAATTCTCGCGGAACTGCTCATCGGTAAGCTGTGTACGGCCTGTTCCAATAATAGAGAATTGCTTAGGCATCCAACCATCCAGAAACAGGTTGTATAAGGCCGGCGCAATTTTACGCGAGTTTAGGTCGCCGGTACCACCAAATATAATAAATATGGTAGGTTCTGATTTTGTATTACTACTCATGATAGTATGTTTTATTTAGACAGAGGCAAGAACCAGGAGGCAAAGTCAAAAATAGTTCTGATCAACGCTCCCGGGTTCTTGTTTCCTGATTCTTATATCTTAATTCTTAATCTTCAACCGGTGCCCACTGCGTATGGAATGTTCCTTCTTTACCTATCAGTTCATACGTATGCGCGCCAAAATAATCGCGCTGTGCTTGTGTAAGGTTTGATGGCATGCGCTCGTTGCGGAAGTTATCAAAATACTCTAACGATGCCGCATAGGCAGGTATAGCAATACCGGCATTAACTGCGGATGAAACGATCTTACGGATCCCCGGGATAGTTCCTTTTACTAATTCAGCAACATCGCCATCTAATAGTAAATGCTCAAGATTATTGTTTTTACCGTACGCACCATAAATGTTCTCCAAAAATTTAGAACGGATGATACAGCCGCCTCTCCAGATCTTGGCTATCTCGTCAAGCTTCAACTCGTATTTATACTCGGCTGATGCCAGCGAAAGCATGTGCATGCCCTGTGCGTAGCTAATAATCATAGTGAAGTAGAACGCCTGCTCTAAAGCGGTTAACAATTCATCAACGCTACCCTCAATAGTTTGATCCTCATTGTTGCTATAGATGCCGGCTGCCTGTGTGCGTAAGGCTTTGTATTTAGATAGGTCGCGCATTTCAACTGCACTATCTACTGTTGGGATCGGTGCCTGCAGGTCCATTGCGCTTTGCGAGGTCCATTTACCTGTACCTTTGGCGCGGGCTTCATCCTTAATATCATCTAAAAGCAAGTGGTCGGTTCCCGGGGCTTTATAGGCAAAGATATCCTTTGTGATATCTAAAAGGAATGATTGCAGGCGGCCGTTGTTCCAGTCGGTAAATATTTTACCAATGGCATCACCATCCAGCTTAAGGCCTTTCTTCATAACCTCGTAGGTCTCTGCCAGTAACTGCATAATACCATACTCGATACCGTTATGCACCATTTTTACAAAGTGACCAGATGCGCCGGGGCCAATATAAGTTACACATGGCGCACCATCAACCTTAGCAGCAATAGCCTCAAAAATAGGCTTCATTACGGCATAGGCATCTTTATCGCCACCCGGCATCATGCTTGGGCCACGGCGCGCACCTTCTTCACCACCAGATACGCCCATACCAAAGAAATGCAAGCCATTAGCCTCCAGTTCATCTACACGGCGGTTAGTATCTGTAAAATGTGAGTTACCGCCATCTATTAAAATATCGCCTTTATCTAAAAGCGGAGAAAGCTCTGCAATTACACTATCTACAGGTTTACCTGCAGGCACCAACATCATAATGGCACGTGGCGTGGTAAGGCTTTGTATAAATTCTTTAACGTCTAAAAAGCCTTTTACCTTCAGGTCTCCGCCTTCTGTATTCAGCGAATCCACCTTGCCGGCGTCCTTATCATGCCCTGCTACTGCAAAGCCATGATCGGCCATGTTTAGTAAAAGGCTGCGGCCCATTACGCCTAAGCCTATCATGCCAAAAGCATATTTATCTGTTGTTGCGCTCATGTTATTTGAGGTTTTCTTTCTTAAGGTCGTTTAATATTTTCTTAGTTGTTTCGAAGTCGGTATGCTGGAACGAGCGGATACCCAGCTTTTCGGCTGTGCGTACAAACATGATCCGGTCATCAAAATACACACACTGGCTTGGTGATACTTGGGCAATGCCCATAGCCAATTGCCAGATACCAGGGTCGGGTTTGCGCATTTTTACTTCACACGATGATATAAAGGCATCGAAACATTCATGCAGTTTAAATTTTTGCACGCGGTAATCGTTCAGCTCTTTACCTTCGTTGTTGATGGAAATGATGCGGAATCCGCAATTCTTTTTCCACTCTTTCAGCCACTTCAGCATATCCGGCAATTCTATCGATTGCGCATAGATGAACTCTTTAAAATCCTCACGAACAAAATCGCGCGGCTCGTTAAAAATAACGGTATCCAGGTATTCATCCAAGGTGATACTGCCAATTTCATATACGTTAAATATAAAATTATGCAGCGCATTCACCTCCTCATAATCCAGCCCAAACCTTTTTGCAGCTTCGTGGCGGGACTCGTGGCCCCAACCGTTGGTAAGCAAAATGCCCCCAACGTCAAAGAAAAGGATTTTTACATCTGATTTTTTCATCAGGTTGAGGTTATGCTTTAGCTTTTTGGTCTTCGATCGCTTTCAGCAGTTTTTCAAACGGTTTGTTAAATTTATCGATACCTTCATCTTCCAGGTCTTGTGTTATCTTGTCAAGGTCGATACCTAATGCTTTTAACCTGCCTAACGTTTCGGTAGCCTGGTCTAAGCCTAATATTAAAGTGTCAGCAGCAATACCATGATCGCGGAATGCGTCAATAGTTTCTAAAGGCACGGTATCAACAGTATCCGGGCCAATAAGGGCTTCAACATATTTTGTGTCTTTAAAAGCAGGGTTTTTGCTGCCTGTACTTGCCCAAAGTAAACGCTGTGGTTTACCACCTTTTGCTTCAAGGGCTTTCCAACGCTCGGTGCTAAACACGCGTTTGTATATTTCGTATGCTTTTTTAGCAGATGCTATGGCAACTTCACCAACCAAATCATCAGCACCTTTTTCTTGCAATAGTGGGTCAACAACCACATCAATACGGCTTAAGAAAAAGCTTGCCACTGATGATATATGTTCGATATTGTGGCCGGCGGCTAAGTGATCTTCTAAGCCAGATATGTAAGCTTCAGTAACTTCTTCGTAACGCTCTAAACCAAATAGCAGCGTAACGTTAACATTAATACCTTTAGCAATTGTTTCTCTTATTGCTTGTAAACCCGGTTTAGTACCCGGAATTTTGATCATTACATTTTTACGGTCAACTTGTTTCCAAAGTAACTCGGCTTGTTTAGCAGTACCTTCAGCATCTAACGCTAAAAACGGAGATACTTCTAAGCTTACATAACCATCTGCACCAACAACGCCTTCGTTGTATAATGGGTCAAAAAGGTCGGCAGCTGCCTGGATATCTTTTATAGCTAATTTAAAAAATAGCTCTTCTGTAGTTCCACTGTCTTTTCCAAATTCTGCAATGTCTGCATCATAGTCGGCGCTGCTGCTAATGGCTTTTTCAAATATCGCGGGGTTTGATGTTACACCTCTTATACCATCCTCATCAATCAGTTTTTGTAATTTACCGGATGCGATGATTTCGCGGTCGATAAAATCAAGCCAGATGCTTTGGCCGAATTCATGTATTTGTTTTACGTTGTTTGCCATGATAAATATGTATGGTGGTTTTTAATTGTTATTTGTTATTAATTTCTTGTTGCACAAATGTCTTGCTTTATGCAACCCATAGTGTAATGTTAATATCCTAATTCTGTTAGGTGTAGGTCACAATTTTCAGTTGTTCTCGGCCGTTAAAATCTGTAGATCGTATCCCATAAAAAGTCCGCTTTCTATAACCCCGGTTATGGCTTTTATATCACGCTCCAGCGTATGGTTTACCTCATCAAAATAACAATCCAAAATAAGGTTGCCGTTTTCTGTAACTATTGGTCCATCCTTGCCTTTTGCTGGCCTTAATAAAATACTATTTGCGCCTAACTTTTTTAAAGCGGCCTCTACATGCAATAACGCTTGCGGGAAAACCTCTATAGGTACCGGAAAGTTTGTACCCAGTTTTGGCACCAGTTTACTATCATCTACAATAATATAGTTGGTTTTGCTACTGGCTATCAATAATTTCTCTTTAAACATGGCACCACCGCGGCCTTTTATCAGCCAGTTATTCGGGTCAACCTCATCGGCACCATCAAACAACCAGTCGGGCGTGTTTTCATAAAGCGTAGTTAGGGGTATACCAAGTTTGCTGCAAAACATGCTTATTTCTAAAGATGTAGGGATAGCCAATACCTTTAAACCCTCGGCTTTTATCCTTTCGGATATAGCTAATAGCGCCATATAAACTGTAGAGCCCGAACCAACCCCCAGGATATCACCATCCTTAACCATCGAGGCTATTTGATGCGCTACCCTTTGTTTTCCGGCGGCGTTAATGATCTCTGAAGACCACTCCAGTTTACTAATTAAACTATCCATTTTATGAGATTTGAGATGTTAGATTTGAGATTTGAGATAAAAAACTTGCCGAAGCTTGTCTCATATCTCAAATCTCACTTCTCATATCTAAAGCAATGCTTTCGCTCTTTTAACAACGTTATCTACTGTAAAGCCGAAATGTTTGTACAGGTCTTCTGCCGGGGCCGATTCGCCAAAGGTGGTCATGCCCAACATATCGCCTTCATCGGTAGTGTATTTGTGCCATCCCTGTGGTGATGCCATTTCTACAGCTAAACGTTTACGGCTTGCTTTAGGTAACACTTTTTCTTTATAATCAGCATCCTGTTTCTCAAACAACTCCCATGATGGCATACTTACCACACGGGTAGAAATACCGTCGGCTTCTAATTGTGCCTGAGCTTCTAAGATCAATGAAACCTCGGAGCCGGTAGCCATCAAGATCAGATCTACACCGTTGCTGGCTTCTGATAAAATATAAGCACCTTTTTCCAGATCAGCAGCTTTACCATATTTATCCTGATCAAGGATAGGTAAGCCCTGGCGGGTGAAAACCAATACAGTTGGGCCACCTTTTTTCTCGATAGCTGCTTTCCATGCAAATGCGGTTTCGTTGGCATCTGCCGGGCGTATAACCGTAACATTTGGAATGGCACGCAGTGAAGCTAAATGCTCTACAGGCTGGTGGGTGGTACCATCTTCACCTAAACCAATACTATCATGTGTATACACAAATATTGGGTTTATCTTCATGATGGCTGCCAAACGGATAGGCGGGCGCATATAATCAGCAAATTGCAGGAAGGTTGCGCCAAATGGTAATAAGCCTTTGGTTAAGGCCATACCGTTTAGTGCAGACCCCATGGCATGTTCGCGGATACCAAAGTGGAAGTTACGGCCACCCCTGTTTTCTGACGTGAAGGAATCAAATTCCTTTAAGTTAGTTTCTGTTGATGGCGCCAGATCTGCTGCACCGCCAATTAAGTTAGGCAAGCTTGCAGCAACAGCGTTTAATACTTTACCAGATGCCTGGCGGGTTGCCATTTTAGGGTCGGATCCTTTAAAGGTTGGCAATTTATCTGCCCAGCCTTGTGGCAATTCACCTTTAAATGCAGCTTCATACTCAGCGGCCAATTCTGGGAATTTCTCTTTGTATTTAGCAAAAAGTTCGTTCCATTTGGCTTCAGTTTTTTCGCCGCGTGCGCCTTTTTTGTTATAGTATTCTAAAACTTCGGCAGGTACGTTAAATGATTTTTCGGGATCAAAACCAAAAAATTCTTTTACCAATTTGATCTCATCAGCACCAAGTGGAGAACCATGAGAACCTGCAGTACCCGATTTATTGGGGCTACCATAGGCAATTAATGAACGAACACGGATCAATGATGGTTTTTGTGTTTCTGTTTTAGCATTGATCAGGGCCAGCTCTAAAGCATGTGTATCATTAACATCCGGCAGATCCTGCACATGCCAGCCGTAGGCGCGGAAACGTGCACTTACATCTTCGTTAAATGCAATTTCGGTACTACCTTCAATAGAGATGTGGTTATCATCGTATAAATAGATAAGGTTACCCAGCTGTAAATGGCCTGCTAACGAAGCAGCCTCAGAAGTTACACCTTCCATCATATCGCCATCGCTTACAATAGCGTAAACATTATAATCAAAAAGGTTAAAACCTGGTTTATTATAACGTGCAGCTAAGTGCTTTTGGGCTATGGCAAAGCCGACACCATTAGCAAAACCCTGCCCTAAAGGGCCGGTAGTTACATCAACGCCCGGTGCCAAGCCATACTCGGGGTGGCCCGCAGTTTTGCTGTTTAACTGGCGAAACTGTTTGATATCATCTAATGAAAGATCGTACCCCGTTAGATATAAAAAGCTGTATTGTAAAATACATGCGTGGCCTGCAGAGAGGATAAACCTGTCGCGGTTTGCGAAATCAGGATTTTTAGGGTTGTAGTTTAAAAACTTTGTCCATAGTACGTGGCCCATAGGTGCCAAAGCCATTGCTGTGCCCGGGTGGCCCGAATTTGCTTTTTGTACTGCATCTGCCGAAAGGATCCTTACGGTATTTATTGCTAATTGTTCCAGTTCGTCGTTTTGTTTTTCCATTGTTGTAAGTAAAAAAAAGAAAGATGATTATTTTGTTGGAGTTGCCATTGCGGTGTGTGTAACCGGATGCTGTTCTTCCTGCCACAATCTTGCCCCTCCTTTAATGCCATCGGCATTGGTTACTATTTTCATGTTTTTATCCAGCTTAAAATCAAGCAGGTCTGAATTGCCGCCGCCTATATATAAATAGTCGTAATTGAATACTGTTTTTAAAATCTTAAAAACTTTACGGATACGTCGGTTCCATTTTTTCTCGCCCTCTTTATTAAGGGCCTTATCCCCTATATAGGCATCGTAATCGCGGCCTTTTGATACCGGGTGGTGCGCTACTTCCAGGTGGGGCAGCAGGTGCCCGTCCATTAACAGTGCGGTGCCAAAACCGGTGCCCAGGGTAATAACCATTTCAAGGCCCTTACCGTTTACTACGCCCAAGCCTTGCATATCGGCGTCGTTAACTACCTGTGCATCTTTGCCCAAAGTGGTTTCAAGCAGTTTACGAAAGTCAACGTCTTTCCAATAATCGTTACCCAGGTTGGGTGCTGTTTTAACTACACCATTACGTACATAACCCGGAAAACCAACCGATACCTTATCGTAAGGGGGATAATCTTTAACCAGGGCACTAATAGCTTTGATCACATTATCTGGATTAGCCGGGTTGGGTGTTGGTATTTTTTTATAATCCATAGTAAGGTCGCCTATGCTGTTAAGCACAGTAGCCTTTATGCTGGAGCCACCGATATCAATTGAAAGAATTTTTAACTTGGATGGAGTAGTATTCATAGAGCCGGTGATAATGTGTTGAATGCCTATACGGGTATTGTGTGTGTAAATATCACATTTTAAATAATAAATAGGTATTATTTAGCTATAATAATACCGCCCAAATAAACAGTTAACGAATAATATAATTGTAACGCTGGTGTTATTTTACAAATCCGATTACTTGCAAGATAACCTGTTTAGCCCTAAAAAGGTTTTTATATAGCCCTTTACCTTGTTTTTATGACAATCAAAAAACCTAATTATAGGTAATTAACAATCATCTTCATTAAAGCACATTGCCCCTAATATATCTAACCCGAAGCTTTTATCCTGCCCAGCCTTCCCTATCTAAACTTCTAAAATGTATGGCCTCTGCCAGGTGTTCTAATAATATTTCTTCTGAGCCGGCAAGGTCTGCAATGGTGCGGGCAACTTTCAGGATACGATCATACGCACGGGCAGACAGTCCCAGTTTTTCCATCGCTTTTTTTAGCAGCGTTTGGCCGGCGGTGGTTATTTTGCAAATATCGCGCACCATTTGCGGGCTCATCTGTGCGTTGGCATGCAGATCGGGCCGGGCACCAAAACGCTCAATCTGAACTTCGCGGGCTTTGATCACCCGCTCGCGGATCAGTTCGCTCTTTTCTGCCAAACGGTCTGACGATAGCTCATTAAAATTTACCGGGGTAACCTCTACATGCAGGTCTATACGATCTAACAGCGGGCCAGATATTTTACTCAGGTATTTCTGCACCGTCCCAGGCGGGCAAATACATTCCTTTTCCGGGTGGTTATAATAGCCACAGGGGCAGGGGTTCATGCTGGCTATCAGCATAAAGCTGCTGGGGTAATCAACCGTAAACTTGGCGCGTGAGATTGTTACCCGGCGCTCTTCCAGCGGCTGGCGCATTACTTCTAATGCGCTGCGTTTAAACTCTGGCAATTCATCTAAAAACAATACGCCGTTATGCGCCAGCGAAATTTCGCCGGGTTGCGGGTTGCTGCCCCCGCCAACCAATGCAACATCGCTTATGGTATGGTGAGGCGACCGGAATGGCCTGGTTGTTACCAGCGCATCTGCCGCTGCAAGCTTACCAGCTACCGAGTGGATCTTGGTAGTTTCTAACGATTCGTGCAAACTTAATGGCGGTAAAATAGATGGCAACCTGCGCGCCAACATGGTTTTACCAGCCCCGGGCGGGCCTATTAATATTACATTATGGCCGCCTGCGGCTGCAATTTCTAATGCGCGTTTTATATTTTCCTGCCCGCGCACTTCGCTAAAGTCGCTGTCGTAGGCGGTAAGGCTATTAAAAAATTCATCGCGGGTGTTCACTACTTCGGGTTGCAGCGAAGTGTCGCCGTTAAAAAAATCGGCAACTTGTTTAATGTTTTCTACGCCATAAACATCCAGGCTGTCAACAATAGCGGCCTCGCGCGCATTTTGCTTAGGCAGGATAAATCCTTTAAACCCTTCTTTGCGTGCTTGTATGGCAATGGGTAACGCACCTTTTATGGGTTGCAAACCACCATCTAAGGATAATTCGCCCATGATGAGGTATTTATCCAGGTCTTCGGCTTCTATCTGGCCGGATGCTGCCAATACGCCGGTAGCAATGGTAAGGTCATAAGCAGATCCTTCTTTTTTTATATCTGCAGGTGCCATGTTTACCACTACCTGCTGGCGGGGCATACGGTATCCGCAGTTTTTTAATGCCGATTCTATACGGAAATAACTTTCTTTAACAGCTATATCAGGCAGGCCAACAATAAAATACTTGGTGCCCGCCGCAATATTCACTTCAACTGTTATGGTAGTAGCCTGTATACCATAAACTGCACTTCCAAAGGTCTTAACTAACACGTGATAGATTTTTGTAAGCGAAAGATATAGATTTTATTTGAGGGGCAAACTATTAAGTATAGTATTTGGGTTCGCAATTAGGCAATGCTCACAAGTTAACACCGCGGTTTTTAAAAACGGCCCAACAAAAAACCCGCACCAAAAATGATGCGGGTCTTTATTTTTATGTTTTATTAATTACCTAATGAAGCACAGGCTGCAGGCAAACAATACATTTAATAGTAATACTATAGAAAACATGTTTTTGTTATGCGCGCTAATAGTTGCCAGGCGAACATTCAGGTTTTTTAACATGCGGTTATTCAATAATATAAAATGGTTAATAATCAAAAAACCAACCGCACCAAATAATACGGCTACGTAAGTTGACATGTTAACGGTTAACCACTGCGCATTAACCATAAGCTTGGTAAGCAACATGGCATTTGTTAACACCACAATTAGCAAAAAGCTTACGTTAAACATTGATTTAAACTGAGGCAGAGTGCCCTGACCAAAATTTTTGAAGCTCCATCTGTAAAACATTACATGAATGGATTGAATGGCTTTTGTCATGGTGTTAATAATTAAGTTAACAATTGGGTTGTTTATATAATTCAATTATACGAAAAACATTTAAAAAAGATATAATGTTTTGAAATATTTTATTTATCAAAATTTAATTAGGCAAAATCGTAATTATCGCAACTATATTAAACAGAAATAGATAAACTAAATTACTATTTAGGTATGACAGCCCCTTTATCTAAAGGTTTATTTGTTGTATCAAATGTAGCTAACAAATTTACATTCGGGTCGGCTAAAATTACAGGGGTGCCAGATGTTGCCGGGATTGAAATTGTGGCAGAAACACCTTTAACATCTACTGTGTAAAGCTTGCCATCAACCATTATTTCCACAGGTAGATGATACGGAGCCTCCTGCATTTGATTAATGTGCAACGATATTGATTTGTTTTGCGCCATATAATCCCAGGTTATTTTAATTATAGGATGGCCCGCGGTACGCAGCCATTGGGTAAAAAACTGCTTCAAATCCTGCCCGCTTACTTTCTCCATTACCTTACGCAGGTCATCGGTATTGGCATTGCTGCCATTATACTGTTTGTAGTAAGCGGCTACACCTTTCCAAAATGCATCGTCGCCAATTTTGCGGCGCAGCATATGTAATACCCAACTGCCCTTTTGGTAAGCATTGGCGTTAAGCATGCCTATCATTTGGCCTTTATAGGTAGAATCCACAATGGGCGCATCATACTTTTTCTCAAAATTTAATACGGTGTTCCTGTCTGCGGCAAGTCCGCTTTTTAAAGTATCTATACCGTAGTTACCTTCCATGTATAAATGCGTCATGTAGGTGGCAAAGCCCTCGCTTAACCATACATGCCACCAGGTTTTTTCGCTAATGGCATCGCCAAACCACTGGTGGGCAATCTCGTGTGCCATCAGCGGTTCGATACCTTTAGTGGCATTAACTGATTTTTCGTAGTAAAATATAGCACCGGCATTTTCCATACCGCCAAATATGGTTTTAGATTGTACGTTGGCCAGCTTCTTATAAGGGTAAGCCCCTATCCGCTTTACAAACCATGGGAGTATTTTAGTAGCTACCGCGTAGTTTTTTAACCCTATCTCTTTATCCTCGGGGAATACATAGCTATAAACAGGTGTACCATTGGGGCTACCCGGGTTGGCTACAGCAAAATCTGCAACGCCTATTACCATTACTTTGGTGGGTAGTTTGGCAGTTTCGCTCCAGTGCGTCAGTTTTTTATTGCCGGGCAGCGGCTTCTCTAACACTTTAAGTCCATTAGCAACTACTTTATATTTTGCAGGGGCCGTTACCAAAAACTCCACCGAAGCTTTATCGGCCGGATCATCTACGCAGGGTAGCCAGTAGCGTGCGCGGGTAGCCCAATTATCGCCAAAAAAAGCGCGGTGACCGTATTTGTTGGTAGAGATGATCAACCCATCCGTTGGAATACCCTGGTAGGTAATAACGTATTTATGTACAGAGCCTACCATGGCCTTTGTATTGATAACCAGTTTATCGCTATCCTGCGTAAATTTTGCAGGGATGCCATTATCTTTCAACATAGAAACCAGCATGCCTTTACTTTCTGCGTTCTTTCTGTACAGATCGAGCGTTAGTTTAGTGGCCGGTTTTAAAAATCTGGCTGTAATGGTTGCCTGCCCATTTATTACATTATCGGCATCGTTAAGTGTAACGGCAAAACGATAGTGCTGCACATCAACAGTTGCACCTGGTGCCTGGGCGTTGGCATAAGCACCTGCCATTAGCGATGCAAATAGTAAAAGATATAGGTTTTTACGCATAGGTAATATTACAAATTTTCCTTTGGTAATAACAGGCGTATTTTGCCACTATCTGTTTTTTGCCGCTGTACTCTCGCTCTTAAATACTTAGCGGTGTATTTTTGTTTTTCCCAAAGGGAAGACATAACATGTTACGGAAGTAAAGCCTTATAGCAAGTAAAAAAGCTTTATTAAGGATTGTTAATAGTTGCCATGATCTGTGCAAATGTTGTAGCCTTTTTGCTAAATGTTAATTAACAAATGTTTATTACCAATTTGTACAATGATTATTGAGCCGAATTGCTTCAAAATCTTAACTTTGTGTCCTCAAAAATTAGGAATTAAATAATGTTTGAAAATTTATCGGATAAACTCGACAGGGCGTTTAAGGTACTGAAGGGACAGGGATCAATTACAGAGATAAACGTGGCCGAAACCATGAAAGAGATACGCAAAGCTCTTTTAGATGCCGACGTTAACTATAAAACAGCTAAAACCTTTACAGATGATGTAAGGACAAAAGCACTGGGCGAAAACGTATTAACCTCTATATCGCCGGGGCAGCTTTTAACCAAGCTCATGAATGATGAGCTTACCGAGCTGATGGGCGGTACTACTGCCGAGCTTGACCTTAAGGCATCACCAACCATTATATTAATAGCAGGTTTGAACGGTGCGGGTAAAACAACCTTTACCGGTAAGCTGGCCAATTTCTTAAAAACACAAAAAGGCAAAAAACCTTTATTGGTTGCCGATGATATTTACCGCCCTGCAGCGATAGACCAGCTACAGGTTTTAGGTGAGCAGATAGGTGTACCGGTTTATGCCAACCGCGAATCTAAAGACCCTATTGCCATTGCACTAGAGGGTATAGCCCTGGCTAAGCAAAACGGCCACAATGTGGTTATTATTGATACCGCGGGTCGCTTGTCTGTTGATGAGGCTATGATGGTGGAGATAGAGCAGGTTAAAGCCGCTGTTAAGCCAAACGAAATTCTATTTGTTGTTGATGCCATGACCGGGCAGGATGCCGTAAACACCGCCAAAGTGTTTAACGACCGCCTTGATTTTACCGGCGTTGTGTTAACCAAGTTAGATGGTGACACCCGTGGTGGGGCTGCGTTATCCATCAAATCTGTTGTTAACAAACCGATTAAGTTTATTGGTACCGGCGAAAAAATGGAAGCGCTTGACGTTTTCCACCCGGACCGTATGGCATCGCGTATATTGGGTATGGGTGATGTGGTGTCCCTTGTGGAGCGCGCACAGCAACAGTTTGACGAGAAAGAGGCTGCCGAACTTCAAAAGAAGATCCGCAAGAACAAATTCGACTTTAACGATTTTTACAGCCAGATACAGCAGATCAAAAAAATGGGTAACATGAAAGATCTGATGGGTATGATACCAGGTGTTGGTAAAATGATGAAGGATGTAGAAGTGAGCGATGACGCGTTTAAAGGCATCGAAGCTATCATCCAATCGATGACACCTAAAGAAAAGGAAAACCCCGACCTGATTAACCCAAGCCGCCGTAACCGTATTGCCAAAGGCTCGGGTACCGATCTGCAAGAGGTTAACCGCTTGATGAAACAGTTTGAAGATATGCGTAAAGTGATGAAACAAATGAGCAACCCTGCAGCCATGGCAAACATGATGCGCAGGATGCCTAAAATGTAATTGACCTTTTTATAAGGAAGGCCCGGCAGTTTAAATTGCCGGGCCTTTTCTATTTATTACGTTTTAATAGCATTATGCTTTCACACGCTCTACATAACTACCTGTAGCCGTATCAACTTTTACTTTATCGCCTATATTAATAAACAAAGGCACTTTAATTTCGGCCCCCGTTTCTACTGTGGCGTTTTTCATGGCGCCGGTAGAGGTATCGCCTTTAACAGCGGGTTCGGTGTAGGTTATTTCTAATTCAGCCGAGTTAGGGATAGATGCCATAATTGGCTCTTCGCTTTCAAAAGCCACAATAACATTCATACCTTCTTTTAAGAACTTAACCGAAGGGCCAAATAGCCTCTTAGGAACGTTGTGCTGATCGAATGTGTCGTTATCCATGATCACTAACGATTCGCCATCCTCGTAAAGGTACTGGTAATTGTTAGTTTCTACACGGGCGATATCCACTTCTTCATCCGTACGGAAACGGTATTCAACCAATTTGCCCGATCTTACGTTACGCATGCGGGCCTGGTAAAACGCGCGCAGGTTACCCGGGGTGCGGTGTAAAAATTCTTCTACCTGCACCAGTTCGCCGTTGAAACGCAGAACATTACCATTTTTTATATCAGATGCTTTTGCCATAAATTTTATAATTGAGCGTACAAAATTATATAATTGATTTTAAATTTCAGATAGGTGTTGTTAGATTATACCCGCTACCCGGATAGATCACGGGCGGATAAGTTCGGGCTTGTAATCGGCAATGCTTAGCCTGTTATCACAAAAGCTGTACTCATGCTCTTGGTTAGAGCATACAATGGTAAGCCGGCCTTCGCTAAATTTTTCTATCAAGCTTAAGTACCAGTCTATTCCCTGTGTATCCAGGTTAGAGGTGGGCTCATCCAGCATTAGCATAGGGGTATCGGCACAAAAGGCAAGTGCCAGTTTTAGTCGTTGCTTCATGCCTGACGAAAAGTATTTGATGAGCTTATTGCGGCTACCCTCCAGGTTCAGGATATCGGTAACGGCATTTTTATCCATACCGGCTTTAAATCGTTTAAATTTAAAGTGGAAATCGATCATCTCATTCAACGAGAAATCTTCGATAACCTCCAGGTAAGGGGCAGCAAGGCTTAGCGAGTTAAATACATCGCCGGCTTCAATTTCTTTGCCACTATCAAAGTATTTAATGTTACCCTCTGATGGTCCGAGGCTTCCGTTTAATACCTGTAGCAAGGTGGACTTACCCGAGCCGTTTGCACCCAGCACGGCATATTTGCCGGCATTTTCAAAAGCATAATCTATCCCCCTGAAGATCCATTCACGGTTAAAGCGGCGGCCTATATTTTGGAGGATGATGTTCATAGATGGTTTGTCTGAACCGGAATTTAATGAATTCAGGAAACTACAGAATGCCTATCAATTAGTAATATGAATTCTGCTTATTCTTAAATTCTACTAATTCGAGTTCAGACCAATTTTAGCCTATTCCGAAACCCTTCATGATACCACGTTGCGAGTTTTGTACAAAATTGATGATCTCGTCGCGTTCTACAGTTGGGTTAAATTCAGCCTCGATGATATCCAGGGCTTTGGTCATGTTGTATTTTTTCAGGAAGATGATGCGGTAGATCTCCTGGATCTCGTTAATGGTTTCGGCACTAAAGCCCCTGCGGCGCAAGCCAACAGAGTTGATGCCGATATAAGATAACGGCTCGCGGCCTGCCTTAGTAAACGGAGGGACATCTTTACGTACCAATGATCCGCCGGATATCATGCTGTGTGCGCCGATCTCTACAAACTGATGCACAGCAGATGTGCCGCCGATGAAGGCATAGTCGTACACGTTGATGTGCCCCGCCAGTTGTACGCCATTGGCTATAATTACGTTATCGCCAATAACACAATCATGCGCTACGTGCACATAGGCCATTAGCAGGCAATTTTGGCCTATTGTAGTGGTATTTTTATCGAGCGCAGTACCGCGGTTAAGGGTTACGCATTCGCGGATAACGGTATTATCGCCGATGGTAACGGTGCTGGCCTCGCCTTTGTATTTCAGATCCTGTGGTGGTGCGGATACAACTGCACCCGGGAAAATACGGCAGTTTTTACCAATACGCGCGCCATCCATAATTACCGAATTTGAGCCCACCCAGGTACCTTCGCCAATTTCCACATCTTTATGGATAACAACAAATGGTTCGATAACCACATTGTCGGCAATTTTTGCCTGTGGGTGTATATATGCTAACGGCTGTATCATGCTTACTTGTATTTAACTATTTGTGCCATCAGCTCGGCCTCTACCACAATTTTTTCGCCAACCATGCCAATGCCTTTCATTTGTGCTATACCACGGCGTATAGGTGCAATAAGGTCACAACGGAATATTAACGTATCGCCCGGCAAAACCTTATCTTTAAACCTGGCATTTTCTATTTTAAGGAACAGCGTTAACCAATTTTCAGGATCGGGTACGGTGTTTAATACTAATATACCACCTGTTTGTGCCATCGCCTCTATCTGTAATACACCCGGCATTACAGGCGCACCCGGGAAGTGGCCTACAAAAAAAGGCTCGTTCATGGTTACGGCTTTTAAGCCTACCACATGGGTTTTAGTAAGTTCTAAAATTTTATCAACCAATAACAATGGCGGGCGGTGCGGCAATATGTTCATGATCTGAACAGTATCGTAAACCGGTGTCATGTTAGGGTCGTAAACTTTTACGTGTTTGCGGCTGCGCTCTTTTTTAATAAGCGTTTTTATTTTTTTAGCAAAGGCAACATTTGCAGCATGGCCCGGCCTTGCCGCCATAATGTGGCCTTTAAGCGGGACACCAACCAGGGCTAAATCGCCAATCATATCCAGCAGTTTGTGGCGTGCCGGCTCGTTCTGGTGGCGTAGTTCTATATTATTTAAGATCCCTTGCGGAGCAACATTGATGTCTTTACGGTTAAACAACTTGGCCAGGTGGGCAAGCTCTTCTTCGTCCACCTCTTTATCAACAACAACAATGGCGTTGTTTAAATCGCCGCCTTTGATCAGGTCATGCTTAACCAGCATTTCCAATTCGTGCAAAAAGCAAAAGGTACGGCTTGATGCAATTTCTTTTTTAAACTCGGCCAGGCTAGAGATGGTGGCATGCTGGCTACCCAAAACCTGCGAGTTATAATCTACCATACAGGTAAAGCGGTAATCATCATCCAATGGCATAGCTACCATATCAACCTTGCGGTCGGCTTCAGAGTAATGAATGTTATACGGAATGTGATAATATTCTCGGTCTGCAGCCTGTTCTTCAAAACCGGCAGATTCAATAGCATTAATAAATTGTATCGAGCTGCCATCCATAATAGGCGTTTCGGGCCCATCCATATCTATCAGCACGTTATCAATCTCTAAACCAACTAAAGCAGCAAGCACGTGCTCTACAGTACTTACACTTGCACCATTTTGGGTAAGCGTTGTTCCTCTTGAGGTATCGGTAACATTGTCGACATCGGCATCAATAATAGGCTGGCCGGGCAAATCTACCCGGCGAAACTTATAACCGTGTTTTTCCGGAGCCGGGTTAAACGTCATGGTAACGCTTTGGCCGGTGTGTAAACCAGTACCAGAAACAGATACAGGCGCTTTAATAGTTCTTTGTTTTACATTCATGTTTAATGACGTTCATTGGTTCATCGGTTCAATGGTTCATGGGTAAATAGTTTATTATATAGCATATAAGCCTAATAAACTAATGAACAATTAAACTAACGAACATCTCTGTTCTTTAGTTCTTTAATTATCTTTTCCAGTTCGTTAACTCTTTTTTCCAGTTCGGGCAGGCGGCTCACTACAACGTTAGAGCGCATATCGGCTGTGTAAGCAATAGCAGGTGAACCGGCCCATCTTTTGCCTTCTTCCTTAATGGAACGGCTAACACCAGACTGCGCCTGCACCTGGGTGCCCTTGGCCAGCGATATGTGGCCTACTACGCCTACCTGGCCGCCAAGCATTACGCTTTCGCCAATTTTAGTGCTGCCTGCAATACCTGTTTGAGCCGCAATTACGGTATTTTTACCAACATCAACATTATGGGCAATTTGTACCAGGTTATCTATTTTAGCACCCTTGCGGATGTAGGTAGATCCCATAGTGGCCCTATCTAAGGTGGTATTTGCTCCTACCTCTACGTCATCTTCAATAACAACGTTACCAATTTGGGCAACTTTTGTGTAGCTGCCATCAGCATTGGGCGCGAAGCCAAAACCATCGCTGCCAATAATTGCGCCCGAGTGTATAACCACATTGTTGCCAATGATACAATCAAAGTAAACCTTAACTCCCGGGAACAAAGTTACATTATTACCTAGTTTTACATTATCGGCAATGTAACAACCCGGGTATATTTTACAATTATCGCCCATTACTACATCCTGGCTAATGTAGGTAAATGCACCAATGTAAGGCTCCTTACCAATTTTTGCTGATGCATGGATAAAATGCGGCTCTTCTATGCCCGATTTATTGAGCTTAATGGTGTTGTATTTTTCGAGCAGTAGCGAAAACGAGGTATAAGCGTTCTCTACACGAATAAGTGTTGCCTTTACCGGGGCGGTTAAGTGCAAATCGTTATTGACAATAACTACCGATGCATTTGTGGTGTATAGGAATTGCTCATATTTAGGGTTAGCTAAAAATGATAACGAACCGGTGCCGCCTTCTTCTATTTTGGCCAGGTGATTGGCCTCCACAAGCGGATCGCCCTCAACTGTTCCGTTTAGCATAAAGGCTATATCCTTTGCGGTAAATTGCATCGTACAAATTTAAATGTTAAAACCATAGCAACAAATTATTAATAATGAGTGAAGTTTGGTTGTTTGATGGACGTTTTACAACCACTCACTGCTTACCCATTCACCACTTACTAACCTATAACAGTTCTTTAGCGTAACAAAGTATATATTTTTTTACGGTTTTTGATAATGCTTCTAAGTTAGAATTGTCGCTGGCCATTGTAATATCCTTTATAGTACCATTCTTCATTAAAATATGAATATTGCCATCGCCTTTGTTATAGGCATTGTTGCGGATGCTATCTGTAAATACAAAGTAAGATGCTTCGTGCTCGCTTATATTGTATTTGCTCATCGCGTTGGCCGTTAATTGCTTCACAAAGTCGCCGTCGGGTTCTTCGCTGGTTATATCTACGTGGTAAAGCCGGCGGTTTATCAGGTTATGGCAAAGTTTAGATAATACAAAATCGGGGCTGTTGGCCCATATCTTAACGGCGGCCATTACATCAGTATCATCCAGCAGGGCAAAGGTTTTTAAATGCGCATCGCTGGCCATAAATTCCTCCTTGGTAATAAAGTTCTCCAGGAAATAGCTTAAAGCAGGCGTTAGCGGGAAGTGTGTTCCCTGTAAGGCCAGTTCGCGGCTACGGGTAAATATGCGGCAAAGCAGTTGTTCTGCCGATATTACCGTTTTGTGCAAATAAACCTGCCAGTACATCAGCCTGCGGGCTATCAAAAATTTCTCTATCGAATAAATACCTTTTTCTTCCACAGCAATGCTATCATCCTTAACGGTAAGCATTTTAATGATCCTGTCTGAACTGATAACCCCTTCGGATACACCGGTAAAGTAACTATCCCGGTTAAGGTAATCCATTCTATCCATATCCAGTTGGCTGGATACTAACTGATGCAAAAAGTGCTTATGATACTCGCCCTTAAATATGCTGATGGCCAATGATAGCTGGCCGCTAAACTCCACGTTCAGCTTATTCATCAGCAGGATAGAAATATCTTCGTGATCTATCTTGTCAACAATGGTATGCTCCAGCGCATGCGAGAAAGGGCCGTGGCCGATATCATGAAGCAAAATAGCTATCATAAGGCCTTCTTTTTCTTCAGGAGATATTTCTGCGCCTTTATTGCAAAGGGTTTCTATAGCCAAACCCATTAAATGCATGGCACCTAAAGCATGGTGAAAACGGGTATGTAATGCACCAGGATATACCAAATGTGTCATCCCCAATTGCTTAATATAGCGCAGGCGCTGAAAGTACGGATGATCAATCAGGTCGTAAACCAGTTCGGTTGGGATGCTGATAAACCCATATACCGGGTCGTTTATTATTTTCTTTTTATTCAAAGTAGCGGTTAAAATGCAAAAGTGTTGAATTATGACAAAACAAGCACCGTCTAATTGTTAATTAATGTTAATCCTTTATATTTTTACAACAAAATACACCGCCCAAAGGTTATAGGGTGGTAAAATTAAATATATTATGCAGGATACCACAATATTATGGGCCGATGACGAAATTGATCTGCTGAAACCACATATACTTTTCTTGGGCGAAAAAGGCTACAAAGTAACCACGGTTACAAATGGCAACGATGCAGTTGACGAATTTAAAAAAGGATACTTTGACCTTGTTTTCCTGGACGAGAACATGCCCGGCTTAACCGGCCTGGAAACCCTACAACAAATAAAAAACATCAATAATGATGTACCGATAGTACTGATCACCAAAAACGAGGAAGAGTATTTAATGGAGGATGCCATTGGCTCCAAAATTGACGACTATTTAATTAAACCGGTGCACCCTAAGCAGATACTGCTTACCATTAAAAAACTTACCGAAAACAAAAAACTGGTTGGCGCTAAGACCACCATGGCCTATCAACAGGATTTTCGTAACCTGGGCATGACCCTTAACGATAACCTAAGCTACCAGGAATGGGTTGATGTTTATAAAAAGCTGATATACTGGGAACTGGAGCTGGAAACATTAGAAGATGCCGGCATGCACGAGATACTTACCCTGCAAAAAGCCGAAGCCAATGTACAATTTTGCAAGTTTGTTGAACGTAATTACCTGGGCTGGATAAAAGATCCGGAGAATGGCCCAACAAGTTCGCCCCAATTATTTAAAAAGAAGGTGTTCCCGAAGCTGGATGGCAACGGGCCGGTTTTCTTTATATTGATAGATAACCTGCGTTACGATCAGTTTAAGATCATCAACCCTATTATATCAGAGTATTTCCGGCTGGAGGAAGAGGATACTTATTACAGTATCCTGCCAACGGCAACACAATATGCACGTAACGCCATTTTCTCGGGCCTGATGCCTCTAGAGATGGAGAAACGTTACCCGCAAATGTGGCAAAACGACGAAGACGAAGGTGGCAAGAACCTTTTTGAGGCCGACTTTGTTGCCGATCAGTTAAAGCGCACCCTGCGCCGGGATGTGAAGCATTCGTACCATAAAATATTAAATATTGACGAAGGCCGCGCCCTGAACGAATCTGTTAACAACCTGATGAACAACGAGCTTAATGTGGTTGTTTATAACTTTGTGGATATGCTGAGCCATGCTCGTACAGATATGCAGATGATTCGCGAACTGGCAAGTGATGATGCGGCTTACCGATCGTTAACCCTATCATGGTTTGAGCACTCGCCTTTGTTTGATCTGTTGAAATTCCTGGCATCGAAACAAGTAAGGGTAGTCATCACCACAGACCATGGTACCATACGGGTTAAAAACCCAAGCAAGATCATCGGCGACCGGAACACCAACACCAATCTGCGTTACAAACAAGGTAAAAACCTAAATTATAACGCTAAAGAGGTTTTCCACATTCGCAACCCGCACGATGCTATGTTGCCTAAGTTGCACGTAAGCAGTAGTTTTGTTTTTGCCAAGAGCGACAGTTACTTTGTGTACCCTAATAATTATAACCACTTTGTTAATTTTTATAACGAAACCTTTCAGCACGGCGGTATCTCGTTAGAAGAGATGATCATCCCGATAGTTACCTACGGGCCAAAATAGGATATATTTGAACAATTAATCCAACACGTTATTGCGAGGTACGAAGCAATCTCCCTACATGCTTGTCGGCATGCAAAGGTCAAAGATTGCTTCGTACCTCGCAATGACGCCTTTTTAAGAATAAGAAATTGGACTTACATACCACATCCACAACCGATCTGCCTAAAACAGCGGCAGAGATATTGAAGTTTGCCCAGGATACACGCATATTTTTGTTTTACGGCGATATGGGGGCAGGCAAAACCACACTCATCAAATCTATGAGCGAGGCCCTGGGTGTTACCGATGCGGTTACCAGCCCAACGTTTTCTATAGTTAACGAGTACGAAGGCAGCTACGGGCCGGTTTACCATTTTGATTTTTATCGTTTAAAAGACCAGAGCGAAGCTATGGATATGGGCTACGAAGAATACTTTTACTCGGGCAATTACTGTTTTATAGAGTGGCCAGAAAAGATTGCCGACTTGTTGCCGGATAGCTATACGGGTGTGCACATAAAGGTAATCAATGCCCATAGCAGGCAAATAACAGTTGAAAACATTTCATAGGCAATGCCGTTTTTTTCTTATCTTCATCAGCCGGAAAATAATTTATCATGAGCACAGGGAAATATACGGGGTTCTCAGACGTAGCCAAACAGGCAATGATGCAACCCCAGGAGTCGATGCTGGAAATCAAGAACAAAAAAGATAAGCTTTATATAGGCATCCCCAAAGAGGTTTCTTTTCAAGAAAACCGCATCCCACTTACCCCGCTTTCGGTTGCCTTACTTATTAATAACGGGCATAGCGTAATGCTGGAGAGCAATGCTGGCCAGGCAGCCAACTTTACCGATAATAATTATAGCGAACAAGGCGCCGAGATTGTTTACGATACCAAAAAAGTTTACGAAGCCGATATCATTATTAAAATAGCCCCTCCAACAAAAGAGGAAATAGAAATGATGAAGCCCGGCCAGTTACTAATATCTGCCCTGCAGCTATCAACCCTAAAGGCCGATTGCCTGCACGCGCTGATGAAGAAAAAGATAACCGCCTTGTGTTTTGAGCATCTGGAGGATGAGGGCGGCTCGCTTACCGTTGTACGCGCCATGAGCGAAATTGTAGGGGCCACATCCGTATTGATTGCTGCCGAATACCTGAGCAATATTTTTGAGGGAAAAGGCCTGATGCTCGGTGGTATAACCGGCGTACCACCAACAGAAATTGTAATACTGGGCGCGGGCACCGTGGGCGAATATGCCGCAAGAACGGCTATATCACTAGGCGCGCAGGTTAAGGTTTTCGATCCGTCTATTTACAAATTACGCCGATTGCAAAACAACATAGGTACCCGAATATTCACTTCGGTAGTACAGCCCATTGTTTTAGAAAAGGCTATTACCACCTGCGATGTTGCCATTGGAGCCATACGTGCCGAAGACGGCCGCAGTCCGCAAATAGTATCTGAGGCTACGGTTAGTAAAATGAAACCCAATTCGGTTATTATTGATGTGAGTATAGATCAGGGCGGTTGTTTTGAAACATCAGAAGTTACCAATCATACCCACCCGGTTTTTCGCAAGTACGATGTAATACATTATTGCGTGCCTAATATTGCATCGCGTGTGGCACGTACCGCTACGTATGCACTAACCAATATTTTTGCCCCTATCTTGCTGGATATCGGCGAAATGGGCGGTTTAAAAAACGTGATATGGCAAAAGGCAGGTATCCGCAAAGCAGTGTATATTTATCAGGGCCACCTTACCAGCAAACACATGGGCGAGCGTTTTAACATCCCCTGCAAGGATCTGGACCTGCTGGTAGTATCTAACCACTAATAATTAGTAAATGGCCGTATGGCTTCCGGGTGATTGATCTCTGGCTGGTATTTCTCAGGTATCTCGTTGGTGTGGTGTTTATCGCCATAATAACCTATTGCCAGTTCTATATTTCCGTTTTCTTTAATAGTTACTTTAAACAGCATATCGTAATCATCTTCGTCAAGTTGGGCAAATGGGGCTTCTGCGCCAAAAGCTTCTAAAAGTTTCATAACGGTGTTAGCGTGTCCAACAATCAAAACATTTTCTCCCTTAAAATTTTTAATGATTGTTTTGGCGAAAACGTTAAGCGCGGTATCAACATAAACACGCGGTAATATTTTGGCTTTGTAAGCTAACGGGCGTGCGGTTAAACCGGTGCGTTTGTATTTGGTAACATATATTGCTTTTATGTGTTCGCTCTTTAATTCTTTAGCTAAAGCTTTGGCACGTTTGGTGCCGGCGGGGTTTAAAACCGGGTCATCTATTTTAGGGATAGATACCACTTTTTCGGCGTGCCTCACAATGTAAATATTTGTTTTTTGTGCTAAGGCACTAAAATTGCTTAGTATCAAACAAATAAACAACAACCTAAAAAAGTTGGCAGGCATCACTACAATATTCATAAAATGGTGTTATCTGTTATAAATACAAGGTACTAACAAATATATTTGATTTTTAATATGAAATTTTTTAGCAAAGATTATTTAAAACAATTCTGGAAAGTGTTAATGGCAACATTTAGCGGCTTCTCTAACGATAATGGTTTAAAACTTAGTGCCTCTTTAGCTTATTATACCGTTTTTTCTTTAGCGCCATTGTTGTTGCTGATACTTGCCTTAGCGGGCATATTTTTAAAAGACGGTAGTTACCGCCAGGATTTTTACGATCAGATACAACAATATATAGGTAAACAAGGTACGCTGCAAATTCAAGATACCATTAAATCACAAGATATAGCCGGAAAAAGTGGTATAGGTTTAGCCATAAGTATTGCTACGTTGTTGCTTGGTGCCAGCTCTATCTTTTTAGAGATACAAGATTCGCTTAATATTATATGGCGGGTTAAGGCAAAACCTAAAAGAGGATGGGTACAAATGCTAAAAAACCGATTCCTGTCTTTTTCATTAATTGTTAGTCTTGGCTTTTTGCTACTGGCGTCATTACTGGTAAATATTATTATTAGCGCCATTAGCGATAAAATAGTAGCATTTCTGCCCAAATTGTTAGGTAAGGATATCGCTGGTGTTGTTGGCGAAAGTTTCCTTTTTGCGGTTAATTTTGGTATTACACTGGTTGTTATTAGCGTGTTGTTTTCTATTATATTTAAAGTACTACCCGATGTTAAGATAAAGTGGAAAGATGTACGCTCGGGCGCTATTTTTACAGCCATACTATTTATTATAGGGCAATATATAATTAGTTTATATATTCAATATACAGCACAAGGCTCTGCCTATGGTACGGCCGGCGCGCTTATTGTTATTTTAGTGTGGATATATTATACAGCAGCCATACTATATATAGGGGCCGAATTTACGCAAGTATATGCCGAAGCACAGGGCAGCCATATAGAGCCTGCCGATTACGCAGTTGTTGTACAACAAACAGAGGTAGAAAGAAAGGTGGAAACTATGCCGCTGCAAAACCCCGAATTGCATGGCACACTCAAATGCGAGGATAAAAAGGAGTAAACAGTCAGGTTTTTTGACCTCGGTATAGGTCGGCAAATGTCTAAGACCATCTGCCTATGTTATTTATAATAATATAGGTAGATTTAGCTACCAATTCATACCAGGTGTTAGCCGGCCTATATCAATATCCTAAGTATAAATACATATGGCTGTTAGCCATATGTAATTGCCTTTTTATATGGGCGAACGGCCAGGCCTTTGTGCTTGATGCTAACCGGCGTACTGTTGATATCCCTTTTAAAATTGTACGTGATATGATTATCATTAAAATGAAAATTAATGATAAAGGGCCATATAATTTTGTTTTGGATACAGGTGTTGGGCTAATGCTTATCACAGAGCCAAAATTGATAGATTCTATCAACGTACCGCACACCCGAACCATCAAGTTATCGGGTTTAGGAGAAGGCGACTCTTTTGAGGCATTTGTAACACCGCAATTAGATATTGTTATACCCGGGCTAAGAAGCAGCGGAGTATCTGCCGCCATTTTAAAAACAGATTATTTCAATCTTTCGGGTTTTATAGGGATGCCCGTTCACGGGTTGCTGGGGTACGAATTTTTTAATGAGATGGCTGTTAAAGTAAACTTTACAGATAGCGTTTTAACCGTGTGCAAGCCTCCGGATCTTAAGCCCTATAAAAAGAGCCAGAAGATACCCATTACCATAGAAGACCATAAGCCCTATATGGATGCGATGATAACATTTCCGGATGGCAACCGGGTTTTAAACAAATTTATTATCGACCTGGGTGCTGGGCATCCGCTGTCATTAGAAAACATGCCTCAAAATAATGCGCTACCTAAAAAAACAATCAGGGCTAATTTAGGCATAGCCATTAACGGGCCTATTACAGGTTACTTAGGCCGCATGGAGGCCATAGAAATAGGTAAATACAAAATTAAAAAGGTTATTACATCGTTTCCTGATCTGGATTACATTAAAAGAGCTTACTCCGTTAAACGCGATGGGAATATCGGGTTGGGCATATTAAAACGTTTTAACGTAATATTCGATTACGCCAATGGCTTTATGTACCTTAAATCTAACAACCGTTTTGGTGCCCCCTTTGAACATGATATGAGCGGAATGGAATATTACTGGACAGGTGATAATTTAAACCATTTAATTGTTAGCCGTGTAGAGCCCGGCTCGCCGGCAGACGATGTGGGGGTTATAAAAGATGATGAGATAACATCAATTAATTTTAAGCCGGTTTCTAAAATGACCCTTGAAGAAATAGATTCCTATTTTAAAACCACAGAACGCAGCCTGTTACTGGAGGTTTATCACGATAAAAAGTACGATAGGGTGATCCTAACCCTTAGGAAGCGTATATAATAAGCACTTACTTGTAACTAAATTGTTTCGTTTGGTATCTAAACGATATAATTGATATTTTTAGGCCTTACTAATTAATTTAACAAATGAATAAAACTCTACGGGTAAATACTTACCTCGGCGTAGCGGCTTTGGCTATTGCATCAATGGCAAGTTCTTGTGCCACGAAAAAGCCGACAGCCGACCGTACCGTTACACTAAAAACCACTACTACCCCGGGTGGCTCTACCGCCACCGCAACCGTTGGGGCAGGCAAAAAAGAAGGCATTAAAAAATTTAGCGATCTTATTGGCAAAGCCAAGGCAGATACAGGCCTTTTTAATACCTACAAGATAGATGGTAAGTATTATTTTGAGATACCCGATAGCATAATGAGCCGCGAAATGCTGGTGGTTACACGTTTTGTGAAAACCCCCGCAGGCTTAAAGTCGTTTGGCCAGCAACACGGCGGCGAAGAAGTTAACAATCAGGTTTGGAAGTGGGAACGCCACGATAAGCAGATTTTTATACGCGTGCCAAGCTATTCGGTAAAAGCCGATAGTACAAGCGATATGTATCAATCAGTAAAAAACTCCAACCTGGATGCGGTACTGGCCTCTTTCGACATTAAAGCTTATAATAAAGATACTACGGGCGTTTTAATTGATGTTACCGACCTTTACAACGGCGATATTTCGGCAATTGGCTTGCCGGAGAACATTAAAAAAATGTACAAGATATCTGGCCTTGATAATAACCGCTCTTACATTGATACGGTTAAAAGTTTCCCGATAAATATCGAGGCCCGTACACTAAAAACCTATCGTTCTACAGAATCGCCTACCGATAATACCAATGGTGCTTTAACCTTCGAGTTAAATACCTCGATGTTGCTGTTGCCAAAAACACCTATGAAAGCGCGGTTGATGGATAGCCGCGTGGGCTTTTTTGGCCAGGGACAAACAGATTATGGTACAGGCGCCCAAAAGGCAGAAGCCACATCATATATACACCGCTGGAAACTGGAGCCAAAAGACGAGGCTGCCTATGCCCGCGGCGAACTGGTGGAACCTAAAAAACAAATTGTATATTACATAGACCCTGCAACGCCTAAAAAATGGATACCTTACCTTATTGCCGGCATTAACGACTGGAATAAAGCTTTTGAAGCTGCCGGTTTTAAAAATGCTATAGTGGGTAAAGAAGCCCCAACGGCAAAGCAAGACCCCGAGTTTAGCACCGAAGATGCGCGTTACAGCGTAGTAAGGTACTTTGCATCTGATGTGCAGAATGCCTACGGCCCACATATTTCTGACCCGCGCACAGGCGAGATCCTGGAAAGCCATGTAGGCTGGTATCATAACGTAATGTCGCTTTTGCGAAATTGGTTCTTTATACAAACAGCAGCAGTTAACCCCAACGTGCGCATGGCACAGTTTACAGATGCACAAATGGGCGAACTGATCCGTTTTGTATCATCGCATGAAATTGGCCATACTTTAGGCCTGCCACACAACTTTGGATCTAGCTATGCTTACCCGGTTGATTCGCTACGGTCAAAATCATTTACAGATAAGCATGGCACCGCACCTTCAATTATGGATTATGCCCGCTTTAATTACATTGCCCAACCAGGCGATGGTGTAACACATCTGTACCCTCAAATTGGCGAGTATGACCTTTGGGCGGTTAAATGGGGGTATAGCTACATCCCGGGCAAAAAAACCGAGAAGCAGGAAAAAGAAATATTAGATGTTTGGACGAAAGAAAGAGCAGGCAACCCGCTTTATTACTTTGGCAGGCAGGGCACATCTATTGATCCGCGTTTGCAAAACGAAGATCTGGGCGACAATGCCATGAAAGCAAGTACTTACGGTATTGCCAACCTAAAAAGAATATTGCCTAATATTGAAAAATGGACGTTTCAAAAAGGCGAAGACTATGATGACCTGGTAACCCTTTATAACGAAGTAATAGGCCAGTATAACCGCTACATTGGGCATGTTACTACCAACATAGGCGGCATGAACGAGAATTTTAAAACTTATGACCAAAAGGGAGCTGTTTATGGTTTTGTAAACAAAAATCTACAGCACGATGCAGTTGTATTTTTAAATCAGCAGGTATTTTCTACACCAAAATGGTTAATTAACAACGCCGAATTAAGCAAATTTGATAACGGCGTAGTAATTGGCCGTATTAAATCGGTACAGGTTAATGCCATTACAAATGTGATAAATGCATCGCGTCTGGCGCGTATGTTTGATAATCAATCAAAAAACGGAGCTACAGCATATTCCGTTGCAGAGCTATTTAATGATCTGCGTGCCGGTATTTTCACTAAAGGTATGCCGGATGAATTTAAGCGCAACCTGCAGCGAGGGTATGTAGATCGTTTAAAAACTTTACTAAATGATGATGCAAGCGTAAGCTTCCCGGGTGCTACACCTGCGCAATTAGCGGGGTATGGCTTAACTCCTATTAATATCGCACTATCTGATATCAGGCCAATGGTACGGGCGGAGCTTACCAAAATCAGCAACAGCCTGCCAAAAGGCGGCGATGCTTTAACGGCAGCGCACAATGCAGATCTGCGTTTGCGTATAAAGGAGGCTTTATACCCAACGCGGCCAATTGTTAATTTACCGGGCGGTAGCCCCGGCCGTTTAACCGACGATGCCCCACAGGCCGATAACGGTTGCTGGCCGCAAACTAAGTTCTAATAAGCCAGCTATAAAAAACGAAAAGCCTCCAATTTGGGGGCTTTTCGTTTTTCGTATTGTTATTTGATTACTTTAACTGACTTATATTATCAAAGAAGGCGGTTTGCAAGTCAAGTAATGTTTTTACGCTAACCCTTTCTCCGTAAGTATCAAAGCACAAAAATTTTGCTTCTTCGGGTTGGTTATCTTTCCACCTTTCAATAAAGTTAAACGTCTCAAAAAAGTAATGGTTGGTTGTAATTTTACTTTTTTCGCTGGTTTGGGATGCATTAAGCCTAAAGCCAATGGCATCTGTCCAATTATGAACTTTTTGGTATAAAGAGCCCTTGATATTATCCATTGGTTAAATCTTTTTAATCTTTAACGAAAGATACCCATCAAAGGTTATATCCCATACGAAATATTTATTAACAAGGGTGAATTTCGGGTGTGGATAGCTATAAAACATTTCTGTAATATATAAAAGGCAATTTATTCCACACTGCTTAAATGTTGCAACCAAATGTTAATAACTCCGTACAAGACACTTAAACTCACGAAATTATATGAAAAAAAACAGACTTTTTTTAGCTACAATAGCGCTTAGTCTAATAAGCTTAGGCGCATGTAGAAAATCTACAACGCCCGGCCCTATAGGTAAAACAGGCGCTACCGGAGCGACAGGTGCAACCGGGGCAACAGGTGCCCAGGGCCCGCAAGGCCCGGCTGGACCAACTGGTGCTACCGGCCCCGCAGGAGCTACCGGTGCTACCGGGGCAACAGGCGCTCAAGGGCCGCAAGGCCCGGCTGGCCCAACTGGTGCTACCGGCCCGGCAGGAGCTACAGGTGCTACTGGTGCGATAGGTGCGCCAGGCCCTCAAGGAGCAACGGGTGCTACAGGAGCTACGGGTGCAACCGGCGCAACAGGTGCAACGGGTGCTATAGGCGCAACAGGCCCTCAAGGAGCAACGGGTGCTACAGGTGCAACAGGCGCAACAGGGGCAACGGGTGCTATAGGCGCAACAGGTCCACAAGGCCCTGCTGGCCCAACTGGTGCTACCGGCCCGGCAGGTGCTAATGGCCAGAATGGTAAAGATGGTAATGCTAACGTTCAAAGTATGCTGTTAACCAGCCAATCGGTTACGTTAACTGGCTTTTCGAGGTTAACGGTACCGGCTATTACACAAGATATTGTTGACCAAGGTTTGGTTTTAGTTTATTTTAGGGTTACAGGCGCAAATACAGGCTATTATGCTTTACCTTATGCAGAAAACGATAGAAGCCTAAGTGTATCTAATTATGGTGTTGGCTATGTAGATATCAAAGCAAACTTTAGTGGTAGCGGTTTAGATTTTAGGGTTGTCATTATACCCGGCACTTCTATAACAACACTATCAGTTACCCATCCGGGGCTAAACGTTAAAAACTTTAACCAAATGTCTTCTGTATTCAGGTTAAACTAACATATTTAGTGCTATGCAAAAACAAACTGCCCCCAATAGTTAAACACTATTTGGGGGCAGTTTATTTACGGGTACTTTCTTCTTATTATCCCTCCTGAAAAGACAAGCCAGGTAAGCCAAAGTGTTCATGTTCACGGCGTGAACACATGTACATGTTCGTAATCATTTAATAATCAACTATCTAATAAACGACATGGTGTCAATATAGTGCCACCATGGGATTGAAAAACTTTACTATGCGCACCCCCTGTCATTTCGAACGAGGTACGAGGAGAAATCTTTTACAAGCGATCGGAAACTTTGCTTAAACGATGCATGGAGTAGCAGATTTATCTGCGATGAGCTCCCTACGGTCGGTTCTCCTCACTCCATTACACAGCCTTGCCCAAGTTCGTTCGAAATGACAACGGGGTTAAACAAGGTTTACTCCTCCCCTTCCTCTCCTTCGGCTACTTCCAGCATGCCCTCGGGTTGTTTAAAGTTGCTTTTCACAAAGTGGCACCAGTCGCATTCTTTTTTGCCACAGCCGGTGTTAAAATCGTGGGCCATTATTTTTTGGTAAACGGTGGTGATCTGGCCGGTTACTTCTTCAATGTCCTGGGGTGATATCACCACTTTGGCCTTGTAGTACTCGCCCTCTTTTTCGGGCTCCACAAAATCAAAAATAGTATTTACCACTTCCCAATCGTTGGTGCGGTCGTTATCTACCAATATTTTGTAAAACACCGCCTGGCGCCAGTAGTCGCCGCCGTTTGGCTCTTCGTTAGTTGGGCGTTCCAGTTTGGGTTTGGCGTTGCGCACGCGGCCTGTTTTGTAGTCTACAACGGTTACCTGCTTGCCGTCAAACTCTATCTTATCCAGGTTACCTTTAATGGGCACACCGGCTACTTCAATGTTTTTAATGCTGCGCTCGGTTTGGGCTATTTTATTCCAGGTAGGTACGTTTTGCTCGTAGTATGGCGGCAGTATCTTTTCACCATAATCAACGCGGCGTTTAAAGTCCTCTTTAGTGAACGAATCGCGGTTGCGGTACATATACCAGCGAAACTCTTTTAAAAACTCTTCGGTAGATAAAAACTCGTTATCATTTTCCTTAAGCCTGCGATAGGTTTTGTTAAGCGCCCAGTGCACGGCCTGCCCAAAGGTAGCCGACGGACTTTTGCCTGATGGCACCCGTATTAAACACTGAAAATAGAACCTTAGCGGGCAATCCAGATAGTTGCTGAGGTGGGTAACTGATAACGTGTAATTTTGCAGTAGCTGGTTAATATAATTCCTGTCCAGCAATTCAACCACCGGCTTATCTGCCTCGCTAAATTGTGTGGCAAAAAAGGTAAGCATATCATCGCTGCTTACTTTAGGGTAGCTCACCTGCAAATGCGTATCGGCCAATATCTCGCCAATGAACTGTGATGCCTCCTGGTCCTTGCCGTTCTTATCTTTGCCCGCGTAAGATACATTAAGGCATTGTTTGGCCCGGGTAAGCGCCACATAAAACAACCTGCGCGACTCCTCTTTTTGAGCAATATCATCAGATGCTGCGCGGGTAAGGGTGTCGGGGTAGCTAAAGCCACTGTTACGGCCCTTGGCATCCCAAGTTTTTTTATCGCAACCGATGAAGAATACATGTTCAAATTCCAGTCCCTTCGAACCGTGTGCGGTCAGGAAGTTGATCCCGTTATCAGAAAAGATAACTTTATTCAGTTCCAGCCGGATGTTATTTTTACGCATCAGATCTATGATCGTGATCAGATCCGACAGCTTGATCTCGGGGTTCTTGCGGCTTTCTTCCTTCAAAAAGTCGAAGAAGCTGGTTAATATCTGCATATGCACGCCTTTATCGGGCTGTTGCATAATATATCTCAGGATGCCCATCTTGGCTATCACATTTTGGAAGAACTGCTGCAGCGTTACGCTAACCGCATCTGTTAACAGGGCATCAATATCGTTCACCAAAAATTTCATCTCCTGCGTAGTATGCTTACTGAACAGATCTGTTTGGGCGACCAATTTTAACTCGCTGATGTAGCGGCGCAGTGATGTTTTGGGCAGGTTGTTACTCGCCGAGCCATAGTTTTCTTTAGATACGGCAATGCTGGCCTTGGCTATCTCAATAGGCGGGATGGTAAAAAAATCGTAATGTAAGATCTCAAACAGCAACTCGTCACCACTATAAGGCGAATCCAGTTCCATGCTCAGGTAGCGTAATATGTTGATGATCTTCTCGCCAAAGGGGATGGTTAGCACATCAATTTTGCGTTTGGTATTTACTGCAATATGTTGGGTATCTAAAAAGTGCAGCAACTCTTCTACCTGGCTGTGGTTACGGTATATCACCGCAATTTCGCCAGGTGGGGTTCCTTTATCAACCAGGCGTTTAATGTGCAGGGCAACATCTACCAGTTCCTGGCTGGGGTTTTCGTATTCTTTAATAGATGGTTCGATGATCTCCTGCGTAAAGCGCGGGTGCGATGCCTTCAGGTTTTTATCCAGCTTTAGCTGCGCGGTTAAACGCTCGTTGTTATTGTTGATCAACGCCCTGGAAATATCCAGGATGTGTTGGTTAGAACGATAGTTATGTTTAAGCACTACGGTTTTAAGCGTATCTACATAATCGCCGGCAAAATCAAGAATGTTCTTCATGTTTGCCCCCTGGAATTTGAAGATGGATTGATCATCATCGCCCACCACAAACACGTTTGGTGTATCCCAGTAATTCAATAAAAACCGCAGCAATTCGTTTTGCGCCCCGCTGGTATCCTGAAACTCATCTACCAAAATATATTGATAGCGCTCCTGATAGCGGCGCAAGATCTCGTCGTTCTCGCGGAAGGCTTTTAACACCCAGATGATCATGTCGTCATAATCATACCAGTTATTGCTGTGCATTTTGCGGGCGTAGTTTTGGTACTCGCTAACGGCAGCCATTAATTTGCTCATGGCTTCCTGCACCTTTTCGATATCCTTTTGCTTGGGGTCGCCTATTTTGATGCCTGCCTTAGCATTGGCCCTTTTATAAATAAACTCCTCGCGGTTGGGCAGGTCGTCCAGGTATTCCTGTACGGCTTGTTTGATCTGGTCTTCCGTCCAGTTCTCGGTCTTCATGGTCGAGAAGAGCTTTTTAAGCCTCGGGGCATCATAGTAAACATCGCCGGTAAAGCGTTTCAGTAAATGGTCGTTGCCAAATTCATCTACCAATTCGCGGAACAGCATGGCCGAGTCGAGGTCAGATAGTGCTTCCAGGTTAAGCTTCCCAAAATACTCCAGGTTCTCCTGGATGATCTCGTTACAAAACGCGTGGAAGGTATAAATGTTAATGCGGTAGGCATCGGGCCCAATAAACTCAAACAAGCGTTTACGCATGGCCACGGCACCGGCATCAGTATAAGTTAAACAAAGTATTTCGCTGGGTTGGGCATCGGTATCGGTTAAGATCTTTCCAATACGGGCAGCCAGTATCTGCGTTTTACCCGTGCCCGGGCCGGCCACAACCAACACAGGGCCATCCATTTGATTAACGGCGGCAAGCTGCTCGGGGTTTAAGCCCGCAAGCGCTTCCTGAAACTTAACGTTATATTTATTTAAGGGAGATTGCATAGTGTAAATTTAAGAAAATAAGGGGGCATAATGGCGGTTTGCGCCATCAACTTATTGGCATGTTAAACCCATTCCGCAAGCGAAACAGGGATGAATAAACGATATGGAATTTGTGACCTACTTCTCCACCTTCCGGAAATCGTAAGCGCCGTACTCTACAAAATCGGCCACCTTAACACGCACGCCGGTTACCTTGCCATCTTTCACAGTAAACGGAAAAATAGCTTTACCCAAAACCGGATCAGAGAAGGTTACATAAAAGCGGTTACCGCCCAGTGGCTGCAGGTTAGCAAACATTTTTGGGTGATGTTCAAAACGGATCTCTAATTCGTTATTCTTTTCGCCCTGTGTAATTTCCAGGCTGCCATAAAAGTCGTTCACATATTTACCAGTGTATTTACCTGTAGATAGCTCCGGCTTTAAGTTAAGCAGGGTACTATCGCGCATTTTTTTATCAATGGCCCTAAATTGGGTGTTGTTTAATTTATCGTATTTAAGCTCGGTATCGTTGGTATGGTAATTCTTGTTTTTAAACATGGCGTCCAATATATCCCAGCGCATGGCTTCAAAAAGGCCATTCTTATCGGTATTGGTCAGGATCACGATGCCCAGTTTTTCTTCGGGCACCAACGTAACCGACGATACGTAGCCGCTAACGCCACCATCGTGCATCACTAAACGGCGGCCTTTATAATTTTGCAGGAACCAGCCCAGCCCATAAAGCTGAAAACCTGTTTCGCCGCTTAAATGTTCAACGCTGCCCACATAATCCTGCGGCTGGCGGGTAGCTGCAATGGCTGCGGCAGGTATTACCTGCTTGCCGCCTACTTTGCCGTTATCCAGCAAGGCCATTGCCCATTTGCTCATATCGCTTGCCGATGAGCTGATGCTGCCTGCAGGTGCCAAGCCATCAATATTACAGTAAGGTATGGCGGTTAAACGCCCATCAACCAGCGTATGCGGTACAGTGCGGTTTAACGCTTTTGGCATGTCTGCCGTTAAGGCCAGGGTGTTGCTCATGCCAAGCGGGGCAAAAATACTTTCCTTTAAAAAAACCTCCCATGGTTTGCCTGTTACACGCGGAATGATCTCGCCGGCGGTTAAGAATGCGGCGTTGGTATACCCCCATGTGGTACGGAACGGGTAGGTGGCTTTTAACCTGCCCAACCTTTCTATCACCTCGTGGCGGCTAAGGTTGGTATTATAAAAGGTAAAATCGCCCTGAAAAGTGCGGAAACCCAGGCGGTGGCTTAACAGATCTTTTACGGTGGCCATTTCGCCGGCTGCCTTGTTTTCCAGCTTAAACTCGGGGATGTATTTGGTCACCTTTTCATCAAGCGATAGCTTCTTTTCGGCCTGTAACATGGCCAATGCCGTTGCGGTAAATGCTTTGGTATTGCTGCCTATCATAAACAGGGTATTGGCATCTACCTTGCCGGGCAGGCCCAACTCTTTAATACCATACCCTTTCATCAATATGATCTTCCCATCCTTTACAATGGCAACGGCTGCCCCCGGGACGCGCCAATCTGTTAAAGCTTTATTGATGTAGAGGTCTAAACTGTCTTTTATAAACTTGCTCCGGTCAACATCCTGCGCGTTTACAGTTGTAAAGATAGCAAGGCACAAAAGCAGTAAGTGTAATTTTTTCATGGCAGATAAATATCAAAGGCATTTAAAATGCTAATTTAACGCAAAATTTACAGCAGCATTATTTTATTATGAATAATGCAATATTCAATTTAATGACCATGAATTTAAAGATCTGCCGCACAGGCGTATTAGCGCTGATGCTGGTGTTGCCCCTGTTTGGGAAAAACACAGCAGCAGCCCAGGGCCGTACCAACTGGACAAAAGACGGCAACCAGTATTACAAAATAAGCAGTGGTGAAATACTGTTGGTTGATGCCCGCGATGCCAGCAAAAAAACCACTTGGATTACTAAGCAAATGTTAACCCCCGAAGGGCAAAAACCAATTGCCGTACGCCGCTTCACCTTATCTGATGACGGGCAAAAGGTGTTAATAAACAACAATACTAAAAGGGTTTGGCGTTATGATACCCGCGGCGATTACTGGCTTTATGACCTTGCCGCTAAAAAGCTGTCCAAACTGGGTGGTAAACTACCCGAGTCATCGTTAATGTTTGCCAAGTTCTCTCCGGATGGTAACAAGGTGGCGTACGTAAGCGGCCACAACATTTATGTAGAAACCCTGGCCGATAACAGCGTTAAACAGCTAACTACCGACGGCACCAAAAAACTGATCAACGGTACGTTTGATTGGGCTTATGAAGAGGAGTTTGATTGCCGCGACGGTTTCCGCTGGTCGCCGGATAGCAAAAACATTGCTTACTGGCAGATAGATGCGAGCAAGATCAAAAACTACCTGATGCTAAACACTACAGATTCTACTTACTCCTTTACCGTACCGGTAGAGTACCCTGTTGCGGGCGAAGACCCAAGCATGGCGCGTATTGGCGTAGTGGATGTAAATACTGCTGCCAATAAATGGATGAACATTCCGGGCGATGCTATACAGCATTATATTACCCGTATGGAGTGGACCAAAAATCCTAACGAGATCATCTTAGAGCAGCTTAACCGCGCGCAAACCGAAAGCAAAATATTTATTGGCAACGTATCTAACGCTACCACCCGCGTGATACATCAGGAGACCAACAAAGCCTGGATAGACGGTAAATCGCGCTGGAACAATGGTAACCCGGTAGGTTGGGAATGGTTAAACAAAGGCAAAGACTTTTTATGGGTGAGTGAAAAAGACGGCTGGAGGCATATTTACAAAATTACCCGCGATGGTAAAGAAACGCTCATCACCAAAGGTAATTATGATATTACAGGGATAGACCTGATAGATGAAACCGGCGGCTACATCTATTATAATGCATCGCCAACAAACGCTACGCAAAACTATCTGTACCGTATAAAAATAAATGGTGGTAAAGAAGAACGTTTAAGCCCGGCAAACCAGGCGGGTACCCACGGCTATGATATCTCGCCTAACGGTACGCTGGCCTTACACAACTTCTCTAACGCGTATACCGCACCTCAAAATGAATTGATCAGCCTGCCGGCCCATCAGCATTTGAGCGGTGATGATATTAAGTTGAATACCACAGCAACCAACAAAACCGAGTTTTTTAAAGTAAAAACTGTTGATGGTGTTGAGCTTGATGGCTGGATGAAAAAACCAACCAATTTTGATCCGTCTAAAAAATACCCGGTATTATTTTATGTGTATGGCGAGCCGGCTTCACAAACTGTAACCGATACTTATGGTGCCGGCATGAATAGCATGTATAACGGCAGTATGGCCGATGATGGATACATCTACATTTCTTTAGAAAACCGTGGCGCACCCGCACCTAAAGGCGAGGAGTGGCGCAAATCTATCTACAAAAAATTAGGCTTGATCAATATCCGCGACCAGGCAATGGGTGCAAAAGAGATTATGAAATGGCCTTTTATTGATTCTGCACGCATAGCCGTTTGGGGCTGGAGCGGTGGTGGTTCATCAACCCTTAATCTGATGTTTCAATACCCGGAAATCTATAAAACAGGCATCGCGGTAGCCGCAGTTGGCGATCAGCTAACGTACGATAACATTTACCAGGAGCGTTACATGGGCGTACCAACCAACGATGAAGGCCGCGCGCCGTTCATTAACGGATCGCCTATTACACATGCCAAAAACTTAAAAGGTAACCTGCTATACATACATGGTACAGGCGATGATAACGTGCACTATAAAAATGCCGAAGAGCTGATCAACGAGCTGGTTAAATACAATAAACAGTTCCAGCTGATGTCATACCCTAACCGTACACATGGAATATTTGAAGGGCCGGGTACAGTTACCCACTTACATACATTATTCACAAACTACTTAAGGGAGCACTGCCCTCCGGGAGCAAGATAACAGGTAGCACCCTGTTGCTTTATTAACAAATTTAAAGCACCAATAAAGGCCCGGTCAAATTTTGTCCGGGCCTTTATTGTTATGTCGGCTTACTTAACCATAATTAGTGGTTTGAATGGGTTGCCCTAGCTAACCTTCCGCATAATGTATAGCAAACATTACGTCTTATTATGCACCCAAATCCACCAATTTCCAGGCGATTCATTACACTATGAATAGATAACTTTGTTACCGGGTATTTTAAATAACAAATAATTTTAAGCAACAAAAAAGGCCTGGTCAATTAAGACCAGGCCTTTTACATAATACTAATTTTACTTACTGAACTTCAAACACATTGCTGAAGCTGCCACCATCAGGATAGTAACCGGTGATGATCAGTCTTCCGTTTCTTAGGTTGGTAATTACTTTATCCATATCGGCAACGCTGTTAATTGGTTGCTTATTGATAGATGTAATGATAGAACCTACAGGTATTTCGGTGTCATCAAAAATACCACCCGGCCTAACCTGGGTTACCAATACACCAGAGTTTACATGGAATTTAGCTTTCTGCGCCTGATTTAATGGCTGGAAGCTTGCACCCATTTTGTTAAACAACTCTGCTGCCGATTTAGAAACTGCTGCGGTACGCGGTGCAGGCGCATCTGCCTTAAGTGTTACGGCAAAGTTTTTCTCGCTGCCATTGCGCAAAACGGTCAGGTTAATTTTATCGCCTGGCTGCAAACGGCCAACGCGCTCCTGTAGGTCAGATGATTCATAAACAGGGTTGCCTTCAACTTTTACAATAATGTCGCCCGGTTTAAGGCCAGCTTGCTCGGCACCGCCGCCTGGTACAAGGGTATTTACATATAAACCATTGGTTTTATCGCTGTTTACGCTTTTAGCCGCGTCCGGGTCGCTTAGATCTGCAAAGCTTACGCCGATGTAACCACGTTTAACCGCACCATATTTTTTAATATCGTTCAATACTTTTTTAGCCAGGTTAATAGGTATTGCAAAACCATAACCCTCGTAAGAGCCGGTGTGTGATGCAATAGCGGCATTTATACCAATTAATTCGCCGGCAGTATTTACTAAAGCGCCACCGCTATTACCGGGATTAATAGCCGCGTCAGTCTGAATAAAAGACTCGATACCTTTTTTCAAAGTAGGTTCTTGTTGCCTGACAGGGAACGGGTTATCGCTATCATCATCACCGCCACGGCCAATAATACCAATGTTACGGCCTTTTGCACTTACAATACCCGCAGTAACGGTAGAGTTAAGTTTAAAGGGGTTACCAACAGCTAATACCCACTCGCCTACACGAACTGCATCAGAGTTACCTAATTTTACAATAGGCAGGTTAGTCGCTTCAATTTTGATCAGGGCAAGATCGGTGTTTGGATCTGTACCTATTACTTTCGCCTGGAAGCTCCGGTGGTCGTTTGTAGTAATTTGTATTTTCTCTGCTTTTTCAACAACGTGGTTGTTGGTAACAATGTAACCATCAGGAGAAATGATCACACCAGAACCTGACGCCATTTGCGGGCCTTGCGGACGCATACGCTGCCCAAACATTTGTCCAAACATTTGCTCCAGCTGGTCTTGCTGCCCACTGCTTTTATCGGCATAGGTGGTACGTATATACACTACGGCAGGGGTTACTTCGGCAGCTGCCTGTGTAAAATCTACTGCCCCGGCAGATGATACTACATTGCCTGCGCTACGGTTACTTGCAAAATAAACTTTTTGTTTATCTTCAATGCTCATGTTATCGGCATACTTGTTTTCTGCAAGCTTATATACGCCTAACGCCATGGCCCCGCCAACAAAGGCGGTCAATAATGTTAAACCAATTTTTTTCATATTATTATTTAATTCTTTTTTAGGGTTAATTAACCTTGGGTCTCAAATTTAATACCATATAGACGATATAATCAACAATAAGGTATGTGTAATTTTGTTAAAATTTGTTAAATTAAGCTAAACATCAAGCTATATTTGTTAGGTGCTGTTGCGCTTATTATTAAACGACCAAGATAGGAAACCATTGTGCAGATAAACTTTTATAAATACCAGGGCGCCGGCAACGATTTTATACTGATCGACAATCGCGAAAATTTGATAAAAAACATTGATAACCAATCTGTTGCCAAGCTATGCGACAGGCGTTTTGGTATAGGTGGCGATGGCTTGATGCTGTTGGAGAACGAACCCGGATTCGATTTTAAAATGGTATACTATAATGCCGACGGAAACGAGGGCAGTATGTGCGGAAACGGTGGCCGTTGTATAGTAGCTTTTGCCAAGCAGCTGGGGCTTATCGGCAACACGACAAAATTTCTGGCTACAGACGGGGTACACCATGCCAAAATTTCAGATTCGGGTAATTGGGTTAGCCTGCAGATGATAGATGTTGCCGATATTAATAAAGACGGCGAGGCCTATGTTTTAAACACCGGCTCACCGCATTATGTAAAATTAACCAGCAATCTGGAAGTTAAGGATGTGTATAACGAGGGTTACGCTATCCGTAATAACCCTACCTACAAGCAGGATGGTATCAACGTAAACTTTGTAGAAAAAACGGACGAGGGTTATTTTGTGCGCACGTTTGAGCGTGGTGTAGAGAACGAAACCTATGCATGCGGCACAGGCGTTACAGCCGTTGCGTTGGCCATGGCTAAGCACAACCACCAAACCGGCTCGGTAACTACCCCCATAAAAGTATTAGGCGGCGATCTCAACATCCGCTTTGATTATAATGGCGAAACATTCAGCAATATATTTTTAGAGGGACCGGCAGAATTGGTTTTTGACGGGGAGATAGCGATTTAAGCACTGTTTTTCACAAACTAAGTAAACCCTCATTCGCGAGGTACTGCCCATTTTATTAACTACTCACTAAAATATTTATACCCGAAAATTTTCGGGTATAAATATTTTACATTACGTTTGAATTTTTTCTCAGCGTAACTTGCATTAATTTTTACCTATAAAAGTTAATGTTACGCGTAGACAGCACCAAGCCTTGCCAAATTATTTATGCCATTGCCCGGCACGATTTCCTGTCGTACGTTATAGAGCCGCATGTTGTTCAGTTAAACCCCAACGGCGAATTTTCTTTTACCCACCAGCGCTTATTCTCTAACACAGCCGAAGAATTTGTTGATTGTATTGACGATACCGACCGTAAGCTCATTAAGATACTGGAGGATATTGAGCAGGGTAACATTATTAAAAAGTTCTACAAAAAACCTATCCGCCCGTTCGAGTTTTTTGCCAAGGTATTTAACGACCAGCTTTTTGATACCATAAGGCCCAAGATAGAAAAGAAACTGGTAGAGGCGCTGGCCTTATTGGGCAGCAACAATAAACAAATTTACCTGATGAGCAAGGAGGGTTACCCCGCCGGGCGCAAGGTGCACATAGCAGATGAGGCAGCTACAGTACTATTCCACTTCAGGCGCAGCGAGGAAGAGATCCGTTATTTCCCTACCATCAAATATCAGGGTATGCGCATCGAGTTTATGTTTAAGGATGCCGAGATCATTTGCAACCACCCCGCCTGGATGCTGCTGGATGATACCCTATATTACTTTGATAAAGAGATAGAAGGCAAAAAGCTGCAGCCATTCCTCAATAAAAGGTTTATATCTATACCCAAATCATCAGAGCAATCGTACTTCGAAAAGTTTGTTGCCCCCCTGATAGAAAAACATAATGTTTACGCCGAAGGCTTTACCATCAATACCGAAAAGTACGATGCCTCGGCATTCATCAAACCCATTTATGTAGAGGGTGGCACCTCGCAACTACAGCTTTACTTTAAATATGCCGGTTATGTTTTCCCTTACGGGGATGGCAGGCATGTATCTGTACGGATGGAAAGAACGGGCGACGATTACCTGTTCCACCGTATTAAACGCTCGGTAACCTGGGAGAAGGGCAAATTGGCCATACTGGAGGCCATGGGTTTAAAAACAGTTTCGTCGCTGTTCCAAAACCTGGAGGTTGCCGCGCATGGCGAAGAGGATGACCACTCTTACCCGGTTTTTGAATGGCTGAACCAACACCACGACGAACTGATAGAAAAAGGCTTTGAAATTGAACAGCCCGACGGCCAAAAGCGTTATGTATTCGGCAATACCAAAATAGATCTGGAGATCAGCGAAAACAACGACTGGTTTGATATTAACGCCGTTGTTTATTTTGGCCCATACCGCATTCCGTTCATCCAGCTTAAAAACCACATTCTTAACCATAAAAAGGAATTTGTACTGCCATCTGGCGAGATAGCCGTTATCCCGCAAAGCTGGTTCTCGCAATATGGTAACCTGCTGCATTTTAGCGAGGGCGGCGATGAACTTAAGTTGCGCAAGCACCACCTGGGTTTGGTAAGCGACCTATCCGACGGGGAAATGGCCGAAGTTGCCATGAACCGTAAATTGCAAAAACTAAGCGATTTTGAGGAAACCGAAGATATACCTATGCCGCTAAATTTTGCAGGCAGCTTGCGCCCATATCAAAAGGCGGGTTATAACTGGTTCCATTTTTTAAAGGAATACCACTTTGGTGGCTGCCTGGCAGATGATATGGGCTTGGGTAAAACCATCCAAACGCTTGCCCTGCTGCAAAAACATAAAGAAGATACCGAAGCCACGGGCAGCAAAGCCACATCGCTGGTTATTATGCCCACATCGCTGATATATAACTGGCTTAACGAGGCTAAAAAGTTTGCACCCCAACTAAGGCTAATGGTGCATACCGGGGCTATGCGCTATAAATCGGCCGAGGTATTTGCCAATTACGATGTGGTAATAACTACCTATGGCATTAGCCGCATAGATATTGAAATGTTTAAGGCCTATTATTTTGATTATGTGATATTGGATGAAAGCCAAAACATTAAAAATCCATCCTCAAAATCATTCCAATCTGTAAAACAATTAAAATCTAAGTTTAAACTCATCCTGAGCGGTACCCCGGTAGAAAACTCGGTGAATGACTTGTGGACACAGATGTCGTTTATTAACCCGGGCTTGCTGGGTACACAGCAATTTTTCCAGAATGAGTTTGTAACGCCTATTGAGAAAAAGAAGGACGAGGATAAAGCCCGCAAGCTGCAGGCTATTATTAAACCCTTTGTACTGCGCCGTACAAAAGAACAGGTAGCTACCGAACTGCCGCCCAAAACCGAAAACCTGTTCTACTGCCAGATGAGCGATGAACAGGCCGATGTTTATGACAAGGTAAAATCTGAATACCGCAACGAATTGCTGCGCAGTATCGAAGATGGCACTTATGCCAAAACCCAGATACAAGTATTACAGGGGCTGATAAAACTACGCCAGATAGCTAACCACCCGGCCATGATAGATGCCGATTATGAGGGGGATAGCGGTAAGTTTGAGAACGTAACGCATACGTTAACCAACGTATTGGATGGCGGGCACAAGGTGCTTATCTTCTCGCAGTTTGTAAAACAGTTAACTATTTACCGCGAGTATTTTGATAAAGAGGGCATACCCTATGTGTACCTGGATGGCAGCACACAAAACCGGGGAGATGTAGTTAAGAAATTCCAAGAGGATGTTAAAACACGCGTATTCCTGATCTCGATCAAAGCCGGCGGTGTGGGCCTTAACTTAACCGAAGCCGATTACGTATTCATTTTAGACCCATGGTGGAACCCGGCTGTAGAACAGCAGGCTATTGACCGTACGCACCGCATAGGCCAAACCAAAAACGTGTTCATCTATAAATTCATCACCAAAGATACTGTAGAAGAAAAGATATTGGCCCTGCAACAGCGTAAGCTAAGCGTAGCCCGCTCCCTCATCACCACCGAAGAAAGCTTTATCAAATCGCTTTCTGCAGATGATATTAAAGAAATATTGGGGTAGCCCATATAACTCTCTCCCTCAATAAGAAATTGAAAAACAATAAAAAAGGCTGATGTAAACATCAGCCTTCAACATATTTAAATTACTTCTTCGCTATCCTGTATAATTTACCGCTATCGGTTAATCCATACAAAGCACCGTCCTTGCCGGTTACCAGGGCACGCCAGCGTTCGTCTTTATCTTTTAATAACCGCTCTTCGCCAACCACCTTATTGGCTTTAATAACTAACCTGGCAATATGCTGCCCGCTTAGGCCGCCAACAAACAAATTGTTTTTCCACTCCGCTATATTGCCGGTATAAAAAGTAATGCCGCCAGGCGATATGGTTGGGTCCCAGTAATAAATTGGTTGGGTAACGCCATCCTTTTGCTGGATGCCGTCGCCCACTTTTTCGCCGCTGTATTCTATGCCGTAGGTAACTACAGGCCAGCCATAGTTAGCTCCCGGTTTAATAATATTGATCTCGTCGCCACCGCGGGGGCCAAACTCGGCCTCCCATAATTGGCCGGTGGCCGGGTTCCATGCCAGGCCATCCGGGTTACGTAAGCCGTAGGCATAAACCTCGGGCAGGGCATTGGCTTTGCCGGCAAATGGGCCACCTGCAACAGCTTTGCCTGTTTTAGTAATATGGATTATTTTACCAATCCCGGCACTCAGATCCTGCGCCTTCATGCGGATATCGCTGCCGCTTCTTTCACCAGTACTTACAAACAGGTTGCCTTGTTTATCAAATACTATACGGCAGCCATATTGTAATGTGCCTTTGTAGGCGGGTGTGGCGCGGTAAATCACCTCAACCTGCTCCAGTTTGGTTTCATCAGCAGATAGCTTACCTTTGGCAATAGCCAATAGCGAGTTGCCGTTATCTGCCTCCGAATATCCCCAGTAGATCATTCGGTTAGTGGCAAAGGCCGGATCTATGGTTACATCCAGCAGGCCGCCCTGTCCACGGTATAATACCGCCGGGAAACCTGTTATTTGCTTGTCGGGCTGCCCGTTTGCTTTGAGTATCCGCATAGTGCCACTCTTTTCGGTTACCAGGAAACGCCCATCAGGCAATACATGGATGCCCCAGGGATTTTTAAGGTTACTGTTAATAACTGTTACCGTGTAGGGCGTTTTAGTTTTTACGCCACCAATGCGCGTTTGCCCGCGAAAAGCCGGTTTATAATTAGTATTGGGGCTTTGCGTTTCTACTGGTGCAAGTACCGTATCACGGTTTATTGCAGCTGCTTTTGTATGGCTGTAAACGGCCGCCGAAAGGCACAAAGTAAATAGCACGTGTTTTTTATACGATATCATATTAAAAAAAAATTTAAGAAAGTAACGGCAGCTAAATCAGGAGGGGTAATATGTTGCAATTTATGAATTTAGTTTTCTTTACAGGCTTTTAGCTTAAAAAACAAATCGAACAATTAATTGTATAAAACTAATTAAACCCAATCGCCATGAAAAAACTTTTCCTTTTAGCTGTAATGTTGATAAGTACAGGCCTTGCCTTTGCGCAAAAAATGGCCTGCTGCAAGCCATCAGCCACACAACAGTTTGCCATGCTGGCATCAGATAAAAAGTTCCGCGCTTCGCATAAAGATCCGGTAAAGTTCCATTTTCAAAGTGCCATTGGCAAAACCATTAGTTATAACACCACCGATGGTAAAACAGCTAATGCATACATGCTAAAAGCCAAAACCGCAACTAACAATTATTTACTGGTAATACACGAGTGGTATGGCCTTAATGATTTTGTTAAGCGCGAAGCCGAAAAGCTCTACAACGATATTGGCAACGTTAACGTAATTGCCCTTGACCTATACGATGGTAAAGTAGCCACCAACAGCGAGGATGCCGGCAAATATATGCAGGCCGTAACCGATGCACGTGCAAAAGCTATTATAAAGGGTGCCATAAACTTTGCTGGTGCAAAGGCAAAAATTGCTACGGTTGGCTGGTGTTTTGGCGGCGGCTGGAGCTTACAATCAACCTTGTTAGCTGGCAAACAAGCTACGGGCTGTGTGATGTATTATGGTATGCCAGAGCAGGACGTAACCAAATTAAAAACACTTAACTGTGCCGTATTAGGCAATTTTGCCAATAAAGACCAATGGATAAATACTAAAGTGGTAGACAAGTTTGCGGCAGATATGAAAGCTGCCGGTAAAACCCTTTACCTCCATCAATACAATGCCGACCACGGTTTCGCTAATCCAAGCAATCCTGTTTATGATGTTGCGGCCAGTAAAGAGGCTTATGGTTACACGCTGACATTTTTAAAAGCGCGCTTAAAATAAATTAATATAGGTGTAGCCCCGTGCTTTTTGTAACATTGCACAAATTTTTAGATTGACAGCCGCAGCCAAAAAAATATTATCGTACCTGATAAAAGCAACCATACTGGTTTTAGCTTTTTTATTTATATACAACAAATTTTTAGGCAAGAATGATGATCTGGCCCGTTTTGAAAAACTGATCTCGGTGATCAGCCGGAGGCAGGTTGTTTTTACACTTTCTGTAGTGGTGCTGTTAATGGTGGTCAACTGGTTTTTGGAGAGTTTAAAATGGCAGTACCTGGCCAAAAAGTTAACACGGGTAACCGTATGGGAAGCCATTGAGGCTGTGTTTTGCGGTTTAACATGGGCTATATTTACGCCCAACCGTATAGGTGAATATGGTGGCCGCGTTATGTTTTTGCCGCCGCGCAAGCGCATACATGGTGTATTTGCTATGGCGGTAGGCGCATTTGCGCAAAACGTAATCACTAATTTAGTAGGTATACTGGCATCACTATGGTTTTTGTATTACTTTTTTAATTTAAATATTTGGCTATACCTGGGCATCGCGGCTTTATCACTCGCGTTTTTAGTTTTATTCATGATATTTTATTTCAATATCAAATGGCTGGTAACCTGGCTCGATAAAATATCTTTCCTGAAAAAGTATCACCGCTTTTTTGATATAATGGGCCGGTATAACCCAAACGAGCTGCTGGTTGTAATAGGCTATAGCCTGGCCCGCTTTTTTGTATTCTCGTTTCAGTATTATTTGGTGATACATTTACTGTTGCCCGCTTTACCCTTGTTCAGCATGGTCATGACCGTGCTTGTATTTATTTTTATCCAGTCGGCCCTCCCATCTTTAGATCTGCTGGATGTTGGTGTACGTAGTTACACCGCAACACATTTATTTTTATTTATAACCAACCAGCAAATAGCTATAATTGCAGCGGTATCATCCATTTGGCTGATCAACCTGATTATCCCTGCCATTATAGGGTCGGCATTTGTTTTAAAACTCAGATTTTTTGATCGCACTTCATAGTATCATCTCCTTAGCGTTAACCGGTTTATACCTGTTAGTTGTTGCCTATTTAATTAAAGGCTGGTCGGCATTAAAACGCCCCAACATTAGCAGTGCTTCGTTAAGTACCAAAGTAACCATTTTGATTGCCGCCCGTAACGAGGCCGAGCGTATACACCTTACCATAAACGATATCATCGCTCAGGACTACCCCAAACATCTTACCGAGGTAATTATAGTTGATGACCATTCTACTGACGCAACTGCCGAAATAATTCGCAGCTATGCCGCGCACGGTATTAAACTATTGCAGCTTAACGAAGATAAGCCCTTAAACTCTTACAAGAAAAAAGCGATTGCAGAGGCCATAAACCTGTCTATCGGCGAGCTAATGGTTTGTACCGATGCCGATTGCCGGATGGGTAAAAACTGGCTGGCGTCCATTGTGGGCTATTATGAAACGCAGCAACTGGTGATGATATCATCGCCGGTTACTTATTTTGAAGAAACAACCTTATTTGAACGCCTGCAAACGCTGGAGTTTTCTTATTTGATAGGTATTGGGGCGGCATTTATTGGTAACGGCCGTGCATCTACCTGCAACGGGGCCAATTTTGCCTACCGTAAAGATGTGTTTTATGAAGTAGGCGGGTTTAAAGGCATCGATGACCTGGCATCAGGTGATGATGAATTACTGTTACAAAAGGTAGCTGGCGTGTATCCAAACCGTATTGGCTTTTTCAAAAACAGTGATGCTGTGGTTTATACGCATGCTAAACATACACTGCAGGAGTTTTTGCAGCAAAGGCGCAGGTGGGCTTCAAAATCTACCCGGTATAAAGACAAAAGCGTTGTTGCACTTGCCGTTTGCATCTGGTTATTTAACTTGTCATTACTGGTTAATGCCGGGCTTGGGTTTTACAGCGTCTTATATTTTAAACTGTTCCTTGTACAATTTTTCTTAAAGTATTTGATAGAAGTAGCATTTTTACTGCCCATTATGCGTTTTTTTAAACGCGTAAAACTGGTAGGGTTACTCATAATTTTGGCGCCTATTCACATTATTTACTTTGTTTATGTTGGCCTTATTGGCAATACCCGTAAATACGCCTGGAAAGGGCGTATTGTGAGATAACTTTGCTTATTTTTAACACGTTAGCAAAAAAAGAGGATGAGCATGGTTTATAAAAAGAATATTTCTTTATTTTAGGCTACCTAATAAATAAATGCAAGATAACAACGATAGTTCTGGTGAAGACGAATTGATCCGGCTGTTACTTAAACGACAGTCCGAATTGAACTCCCTTTTGGAAGTAACCAGGGCTATTAATAAAAACACCCCAACCCCAACGTTAATTCAAATGCTGGAGGTGATCTTGAAGAACTACCTGCAGATAGGCAAATTTAGGTTTTTGATAGAAAAAAGTGGTGCTTACAGCTGTATATCTAAATATGGCGGCAATGTAGAGTCGGCTACAATTCTTAACCAAACCTGGTCAAAACTTGATAAAATAAAATCCCCCGCACCATTAGCAGGGCATGTAGATGCAGTATTAAGCCAATATAATTACTTTATACCTATCTATCATAAAAACAAAGCCCTTGGATTTGCGCTGATAGGCGACTTTAAAACTTCGGGCGATATGCTTAACAATGATCTGAACTTTATACAGACATTGATAAACGTTATTGTAGTAGCGCTGGAAAACAAAAAGCTTTTTAGGGAACGCTTGCAGGCCGAACGCTTTCAGCGTGAAATGGAGTTGGCTGTTGAGGTACAAAACATGCTGGTACCCATGCGCGAACATAAAGAAGAGGGGATAGAAGTTAGAGCAAAGTACTTACCACACCAGGATATAGGCGGCGACTACTTTGATTTTTTTCGGCTTAACGAGAGCGAGTTTTTATGGTGCGTAGCCGATGTATCAGGCAAGGGGATCTCGGCAGCGTTGCTTATGGCCAACTTTCAGGCCAGCTTGCACGGTTTAGTTGCCATTGAGGATGAACTGACCACCGTTGTAGAGCGTCTTAATAAAATTGTAATCAGAAATACTAAAGGCGAACGCTTTATAACCTTGTTCTTAGCTAAGTATAACGAAAAAACCCGCAAGTTAAACTATATCAATGCGGGGCATAATCCTTCTATATTATATTCAGATGGCGAGGCAATACCACTAAAGCTGGGCACCACCATGGTAGGCGCCTTTGATGAACTTCCCTTTTTAAATGAAGGCGAAATAGACTTGGAACCGGGTAGCTTACTATTTAATTACACCGATGGCCTGATGGATTACGAATCCCCCAATTTTAAGCGGTGGAGCGAAGAGAAACTACTTGAATTTGTAAAAGCTAACGGAGAACGCAGCCCCGAAGATTTTAATGAGACCTTACTTAGCCACATTGGCCAGGTAGTAAAGGGGAAGCCTATTGATGATATAACGCTATTGACGTTAAAGATATCGTAGCAAAATTGCATTAAGCAACCGCATTATTCCATAACGAATCGTTAAATATGCCGGTAATATGGCTGGTTCTATCCAAACAGTAACCCAAAAACTTCTTCTATGCGGCCAACAGGTTTAACATCTATGGTATAGCGCGATAGATCCAGTCGTTTCTTATCCTTAGCGGCCGATGGCATGTTATATTTAGAGATAAAGATCTGTTCGAAACCTAATTTTTGTGCCTCTGCAATGCGTTGCTCCACACGGTTTACGGCACGTATCTCTCCAGATAAACCAATTTCACCGGCGAAGCAAGTTTTAGCAGGGATAGGAATATCCTGGTGCGATGAAATAATGGCAGCCGCCAAACCCAGGTCAATTGCAGGGTCTTCTACCCGGATGCCTCCCGTAATATTCAAAAAAACATCCTGGGTGCCCAGGCGAAAACCGCAGCGTTTTTCTAATACGGCTAACAACATGCTCATCCGTTTAGTGTCAAAGCCCGTAGCAGTACGCTGGGGCGTTCCGTATGCCGATGTGCTTACCAACGCCTGGGTTTCTATCAGCATGGGCCTCATGCCCTCTAAAGTGGCTGATATGGTGATGCCGCTTAAAGGTTCATCCCGTTGTGATAACAAGATCTCCGAAGGATTGGATACCTCACGCAAGCCCTCGCCCAGCATTTCATAAATCCCCAATTCTGACGAAGAACCAAAACGGTTTTTAATAGTACGTAATATGCGGTAAACATGGTGGCGGTCGCCCTCAAACTGCAGCACCGTATCAACCATGTGCTCCAATATCTTTGGACCTGCTATCATACCATCTTTGGTAATGTGCCCAATTAAAAATACGGGGGTAGATGTTTCTTTAGCAAAGCGCAAAAGCTCGGCCGTGCATTCCCGCACTTGCGATACACTGCCCGGGGTAGATTCTACATGCGACGAGTGCAGCGTTTGGATAGAATCTATGACCAAAACATCCGGCTGTAATTCTTCTATTTGCTTAAATATATTTTGGGTAGATGTTTCTGTAAGTATAAAACAAGCCCCAGCCCCCCGGCCCCCTGAAGGGGGAGTAAGGCTACCGGGCTCGTCAAAAGCTCCCCCTTCAGGGGGCTGGGGGGTTAGGCGCTCCGCCCGCATCTTTATCTGGTGGTCGCTTTCCTCTCCGGATACGTAAAGCACTTTTACATTAGGCATATTAAGTGCCAGCTGTAGCATTAGGGTAGATTTACCTATGCCCGGCTCGCCGCCTATCAACACTAACGATCCGGCAACTATGCCGCCACCTAACACGCGGTTAAACTCTTTATCGGGCGTAAGCAGGCGGTGTTCTTCTTTAAAAGTTATATCTGCAACTTCAACCGGTTTGTTTGCCCGTTGTGATGATGCCGGGCTGGCCTTCCAATTGGGTACAGATGCGTTCGATTTCTCCAGAATTTCTTCTACAAATGTATTCCACTGCTGGCAGCTTGGGCATTTGCCCAGCCATTTAGCCGACTCGAAGCCGCAACTTTGACAGAAATAAGCGATCTTGGTTTTAGCCATATTGTTGATGTGCAGATATGCGAATGTGCAAATATGCAGATTATTATTCAAATACTAACTTATTTAGTATTTGATGTTTGCTCCAATACGAATTTAAAGTGCCCTATTGCAAAAAACGTATTTAAACGCCATATATGTTATGCGATTACTATATTTAGCAGATGTTTATTAAAAGAACGCTACTATTTGGCATGGCTTTGTTAGCCAGCCAATATGCAAATGCCCAAAATACATTCAGTTCGATGCCGTATTTGTTTACCACACCTAAAAACTACGTGGTAACTTACACCAAACAATCACCCAAAATTGATGGCAATATAAACGACCCCATTTGGGAGCAAGCCGCTTGGACGGACAAGTTTGTAGACATTGAAGGCGACCTTAAACCTAAGCCTTATTTAAACACACAGCTAAAAATGTTGTGGAGCGATAGCTGCCTGTTTATTGCTGTTAAAATGGAAGAACCGCACTTATGGGCAAATCTCACCAAACACGATGCTGTGATTTATAATGATAACGACTTTGAGCTATTTATTGACCCGGACGGTGATACCCGCGATTATTTTGAGATAGAAGTAAACCAGCTAAATAAAATTTTCGATCTGTTTATGCCCAAGCCCTACCGCGACAGGGGTAATGCACTGATCAGTTGGAATGCCCCGGGCATGGAGTCGGCCGTGCGGTTGCAAGGGACTTTGAATAATCCTACAGATAAAGACAACGGCTGGACGGTGGAAATGAAGATCCCGTTTCGGTCCGTTAAAATGGGTTTTGCATCTGGCGCCCCAAAAGAAGGCGACCTGTGGCGCATCAATTTTTCGCGCGTGCAATGGGATACCGAAGTAAAAAACAACAAGTACGTAAAACTAAAAGATGCCAACGGTAAAAACCAGCCCGAGCGTAACTGGGTATGGTCGGCACCCGGTATTATCAGCATGCACGCTCCCGAGCGCTGGGGATATCTACAATTCACTAAAAACACTACGGCTGATAGGGTAACGTTTGTTGTGCCCTATGCCGATCTGCAAAAGCAGTACTTGTGGCTGGTATATTATAAGCAGAAAGAATATCGGGCTAAACATCAGCAGTTTGCTAATAACCTAGCAGATCTGGATATAAACGCAGCTACCTATAGCATCAACGACAAGGAAAATACGCTTACTGTTAGTGGTACCAGGCAGCAGTTTTTAGCTACAATTACCGATGGCAACAATAAAACATGGGCGATAGATAACAACGGAGAAGTTATTATACTAAAATGAGCATAAAAAAAGAGAGCAACTATAAATTATAGCTGCTCTCTTCCTTCATCTGCACGCTGGTGTGCATATCTTATTAAAGCTTTATTTCTTCGTCTTTGGCAGAGAAGAATTTAAATTCAGTGAGTTGGTAAGCCGGATTGCTTTTAACCTTTATCCACTGGTTATATTTAAAATACCATTTCATCTGGCGGGTAAATAAACCCTTTTTGATGTATGCCTCAATGTACGGGTGTACACAAAGCGTAATATTTTTTTCGTTTTGCTCTTCCAGGATGTAATTGAAATTGTTTTCAACATCATCCATCAGCAAAATGGTTGGCCTTATAGTGCCGGTGCCGTTACAAGTAGGGCAAACCTCGCTGGTAACAATGTTCATCTCCGGCCTTACACGCTGGCGTGTGATCTGTATCAGTCCAAATTTACTTGGCGGCAAAATAGTGTGCTTAGCCCTGTCATCAGCCATTTGGGCCTTCAGGTAATCAAAAAGCTCTTTACGGTTGGTTGGCTTATGCATGTCAATAAAATCAACCACCACAATACCACCCATATCGCGCAGGCGCAACTGGCGGGCAATTTCTTTGGCGGCCTCTTTATTAACCTGGTAAGCGTTATCTTCCTGGTTCTCTTTGTTAGCTGTGCGGTTACCGCTGTTCACATCAATAACGTGCAGGGCTTCGGTATGCTCAATAACCAAATAAGCACCGCCGGCAAGGTTAACTGTTTTGCCGAAGGTTGATTTTATTTGCTTATCAACACCGTGATGCTCAAAAATAGGCTCTTTATGCTTGTGCAACCTTACAATACCTTCCAGGTCCGGAGATATCTCGTGTACATAAGACCTCACCTCTTCATACATACTCTGCTCGTTCACATAAATATGCTGAAAATCGGGATTCAAGATATCCCTTAGTATGGTTGATGTACGGCCGATTTCGCCTAAAACCTTTTTAGCAGGCTCGACACCGTGCAGTTTGGTAACAAAAGTTTCCCATTTTGATATCAGGTCCAGCAGATCCTTCTGCAGTTCCTGAACACCTTTACCCTCAGATACAGTACGAATAATTACACCAAAATGCGTTGGCTTAATGCTTTCTACCACTTTACGCAAGCGGGTACGCTCGGTATTGCTCTTTATTTTTTTTGAGATAGAAATTACCTCAGAAAAAGGAACAAGTACTACATACCTGCCGGCTATTGACAGATCAGAACTTAAGCGCGGCCCTTTAGTAGAAATTGGCTCTTTAGCTATTTGTACAGGCACAAGTGCACCCTTTGATAAAACATCAGAGATCTTGCCTCCTTTATTTATATCAGCTTCCGGCTTAAAATTATCTAAAAGCTTTGATTGATACCCACCGCTACGTACTTGTTTGGTTAGCTTTATCAGGCTTTGTACCTGCGGCCCCAAATCAAGGTAATGCAAAAAGGCATCCTTCTCGTATCCAACATCCACAAAGGCGGCATTAAGGCTGGGCATAATTTTTTTAATGCGGCCTAAATAAATATCGCCAACAGTATAATTGTTAGTGATCTGCTCTTTATGGAGTTCTACAAGTTGTTTGTCCTGTAATAATGCAATAGTAGCCCCGTTGGGGGATGAATCGATAATTAATTCTTTTATCAATTGCTACTCCATTTCTTAAAACGGCGCAAAATTGCACCGCAAGTTAATAAGTGGGTAATAAAACTCACATAAAAACCCCGGTAAAAACCGGGGTAATAAACTACTTATGGCAGCCTATTTTTTCTTATGTCTGTTTTTTCTTAAACGTTTTTTACGTTTGTGAGTAGCCATTTTATGTCTTTTACGTTTTTTACCGCTTGGCATAGTAATAATTTTTAAATGTGATTAATTTATTTTTTTAATTCCTTTATATACTCATCAATGCGCTGCCCTGCAATAGGGTCGTTCATCAATATTTTGCATTTTTCATAAGCTGCAATAGCTTCCTGTTTTTTACCCAGTTGTTTGTAGCTTTCGGCTAAATAAAAATAAGCCTCTATCTCTTCTTTCTGTGCAATTAACGTTTTAAACCTTTCAACCGCTTTCTCGTACTGCCCGCTCTTCATGGCAAACATGCCTAGGTTAAGCAGTGCGTCGTGGTTTTTAGGGTCTTGTTTTACTACATCAAGCAAAAGTGTAATACCCTGCATTGGCATAGCACCGCCGTTTACATAAGCCACACCTAAACCTGTTTTAGCCTCCAGGCTGGCAGGTTGTAGTTTGGTAGCCGCGCTAAACGCTTCAACAGCGTTGGCAACAAACGTACCCTGTGCAGCTGTATCCTGCGATATTTTATAAGCATCATTAAAACGCTTGCCTGCGCTTAACCAATCTGCCATGGCGTTGCTCTTGTGGGCAACATCAAAGTAGTAAAAGGCGGCAGGGGCAGGCTGGGTAACGCTATCCCACGCTTTGGCTAATTGCCTTTGCAGGGTAACTTTATCAGCCTCGCCGGCTGTTTTAAGTTGTGTTTCGAGGCCGGTTATTTCTTTGGCTACAGATATATCAATATTAGGTTTAGCCAATGCCGATACGGATGCCTCATTAACATCTGCACTTGGTTTAGCCATATTAGCTGCTGCCGGGGCTGCGCCGCGGGTAACTTCTTTTGGTTTATCTAAACCTTTAACCGGTAAATAATACAAATAGCCCATTATAGCAATAACTGCTACACCAATAACTATTTGTTTCTTCCTCATAATTTATTATTTGCTTGCTTTAGTTGTTTTGTTACCAGAGCGTACTTTCTCAACAAATGTTTTAGCCGGTTTAAAGCTTGGTACAAAATGCTCAGGAATGATAATAGCAGTGTTTTTTGAAATATTACGCGCTGTTTTCTTTGCTCTCTTTTTAACTACAAAGCTACCGAAACCTCTTACGTAAACGTTTTCGCCACCAACCATTGAGGTTTTAACTACCTTGAAAAACGCCTCAACAGTTTCCTGCACGTCCACTTTTTCTATTCCTGTTTTAGATGAGATTTCAGCTATAATTTCTGCCTTGGTCATATCCTGTTTTCTTTTATTTAAATGTATAAATACTTAACTGTTTTGGGGTTGCAAAAGTATCGCTTTAAAATTAAAGATTAAAATAAATAGCAGATTTTTTTTCGGGAGGGCATAAAAGGTCATTTTTAACGGTTGATTATGATACTCAGATGATAAGATGTTACTTTGTATGTAATGAATTTCTCTGCAGAACTGATCAATTGGTACAACCAAAACAAGCGCAATTTACCGTGGCGCAACACAACCGATGCTTACATTATATGGTTATCTGAAATTATATTACAGCAAACCCGGGTAGAACAGGGCTTGCCGTATTTTTATCGCTTTGCAGAAAAATATCCAAACGTAAGTGCCTTTGCAGCAGCTCCGGAGGATGATATTTTAAGGTTATGGCAAGGCCTGGGGTACTATTCACGTGGCCGCAATATGTTAAAAACCGCCCGCTTGGTAATGGAAAAACATGATGGTGTTTTCCCGGTTAAATATCAAGACCTGATAAAACTTGTGGGCGTAGGCGAATACACTGCCGCAGCAATTTCATCCTTTTCGGCAAACGAAGCAAAGGCTGTTGTTGATGGAAATGTTTACCGGGTACTGGCCCGGTATTTTGGTGTTGATGAGCCAATAAATTCACCCAAAGGCAAAAAAATGTTTCAGCAAATTGCCAATGAGGTGCTTGATCATGACCGGCCTGCGTTGCATAATCAGGCTATTATGGAGTTTGGCGCGATGCTTTGCAAGCCTAAGAACCCGGCTTGCGGTGTCTGCCCGATACGTATTGCTTGCGTAGCGTTTAAAACTAATGCAACTACCTATTTACCGGTAAAACTTAAAACTGTAAAAATACGCAAGCGTTTTTTTAACTATATGTTAATATCAGATGGTAAAAAGATATTGATGAATAAGCGTGGCGAGGGCGATATTTGGGCTAACATGTACGATTTACCATTAATGGAAACTACCGAATTAATGGAGCCTACAGCATTACTAAAAAGCCCGGAAATGGCGGTTTTTGGCGAAAAAATTGCCTTAAAAGATAATTCGGCTGTAATTAAGCATGTATTAACGCATCAGCACTTGTATATTCGTTTCTTAGTGCTTGAAAATTTCCCGGAAAAATTACAGGAAAACTGGTTTTTTGCCGAAGTTGATAATCTGAAAAATTTAGCTATGCCACAGTGTGTTTTTAAATTTATAAAATATTTTTTTAATTTCTAAATAATTCTCCGTTAATTTATGGCATGTCTGGAATTAATAAAGTTATCCTGGTTGGGCATTTGGGAAAGGACCCAGAAGTACGTCATTTAGAAGGTGGAGTTGCAGTAGCAAGTTTCCCCTTAGCAACATCTGAAACGTTCAATAAAGATGGCCGCAAAGTTGAACAAACCGAATGGCACAATATTGTTATGTGGCGTGGCTTGGCTGATGTAGCTGGGAAATTTTTACAGAAAGGCAAGTTAGTATATATAGAGGGTAAATTACGCACACGATCTTTTGAGGATAAAGAAGGCATCAAAAAATACACTACAGAAGTAGTTGCCGAAAATTTTACCATGCTTGGCCGCAAGACCGATTTTGAGAATGACAGTGCACCCAAACCAGCCCTCAAAACATCAGACACCGATGGTTACCGCAATAATGATGCGGACGATCTTCCCTTTTAACCAATTTTAAATCTACTATAATACGGAAGCCTCGCAGATAACTGTGGGGCTTTTAATTTTCTAAAGCCCCAATATTTTAATTACGCTACTCGCGGTTTTTGGTATCTATCATAATAGTTACCGGCCCATCATTTACCAGGCTTACTTTCATATCAGCGCCGAAAAGCCCTGTAGCTATTTCTTTACCGGTGATCATTTTCAGCGTTTTTATCATCTGTTCGTATATAGGTACGGCTTTATCGGGCCTTGCTGCCCGCAGGAATGACGGACGGTTGCCTTTTTTAGTGGCCGCAAAAAGCGTGAATTGCGAAATAAGCAGGATGTCGCCGTCGATATCTGCCAGGCTTTTGTTCATCAACCCGTTCTCGTCGCTAAAAACACGCAAACCAGTTATTTTTTGCGCAAGCCATTGCAGGTCTTCGTCGGTATCGGCCTCCTCAATTCCCAATAATATCATAAACCCAATGCCTATTTGCCCGGTTATTTCGCCATCAACTTTGCATGATGCTTCTAAAACGCGTTGTATTACTGCCCTCATAAAAATAGAATCAAGAAGTCAAGACTGTATTAACATAGATAATTATATTTTCCTTGTTTCTTGCCTCGCTTATGCCCTGGTGTCGTTCCCATTATAAATACTCAGGTAACTATCATAGCGGGATAGCGCTATTTCGCCCTCTTCCAGGGCCACCAGTACGGCGCAGCCCGGCTCGTTGATATGGCGGCAATTATTAAAACGGCACTCATGCATTCGTTGGCGCATTTCGGGGAAAAAGTGGCTCAGTATTTCCTTCTCGATATCTATAACACCTAATTCGCGAATGCCGGGGGTATCAATAATATATCCTCCTTGCGGCAATTCAAACATTTCGGCAAATGTAGTGGTGTGCATCCCTTTGTCGCTCCAGTCAGATATCATGTGGGTACGCAGGTCAAGATCCGGCAGTAAACGGTTGATCAGGCTGGACTTACCCACGCCTGAGTGGCCCGAAAAAAGCGTAACCTTATCTTTTAATAACGCCTGTACCTCGTCAATATTGGTACCAGCTAACGCTGATACGGAAAAACAGGGGTAGCCAATATTCTCATAAATAGCCTGATAATCTGCCAGTATCTCTAATCCTTCGTCGCTAAAAAGGTCGAGTTTATTAAATATTAAACATGCGGGGATGTCGTACGCCTCGGCGGTAACCAAAAAACGGTCAATAAACCCAAGAGAGGTACGTGGCGATGCCAGGGTAACCACTAAAAGTGCCCTATCCAGGTTAGCGGCGATGATCTGTGCCTGCTTGGATAGGTTAATGGCTTTACGGATAATATAATTCTTACGCTGATGTAAATTAGTAATAACGCCGGTTTCCTGCTCGGGTTCCATCTCAAAATCAACCATATCACCAACGGCCAGGGGATTGGTAGTAGTAATGCCCTTAATACGGAACTTGCCCTTAATGCGGCAATCTATGGTTTCGTCGCCAGATCTTACCTGGTACCAGCTTCCGGTTGATTTTGTAATTAGTCCCTGCATAAGTGCGCAATTTAGGAAAGATTAAAGGCATTGAAAAAATAAAACCATTTTACATTTGGTATTTAAAACAAAATCTACTTACTTTACCCACATTATATATGACAATTAACAACACAACCATTATTACTATTATTACCACCGGCAAATATATCGGAGGAAAGTAGTCGTATGGTGTAAAACATAAACAAAACCAAACAGAAGCCTTCCTCCGAAAACGGGGAAGGCTTTTTTTATGCCTCGCAGCCTCACCTAAATCCTCTCCTTTGGAGAGGGCAGGGTGAGGCTTGAGAAGCTATTAACAGATACAAAAATGAAAGTATTAAAATTTGGAGGCACATCAGTAGGGTCGGTAGGCAGTATCAAAACCCTGCTGGAAATTTTAAAGGAAGAGGATAAGCCCGGCAGCCGCCCGGTGGTAGTATTATCTGCCATGGGTGGAATTACCAATTTGTTGATTGCTATGGCAGAGGGTGCCGCCGAAGGGCAGGAATTTACCGCCCAGTTAGCCGAATTAGAAAAACGACACTTTGATGCTGTAAAAGCATTACTGGATGTGCAAAACCAAAACCCCGCCTTTACGGGTTTAAAAATCCATTTTAACCAGCTGGAAGAATTGCTGCAGGGCGTATTAACCCTGCGCGAGCTCACCCCCAAAACCCGCGATCAGATCTTGAGCTTTGGTGAGCGTTGCTCGGCCTTAATGGTGAGTAAGATCGCAGCTCAGCATTTTAAAGATGTATTGTTTGTTGATGCATCAGAACTGATCAAAACCGATAACGCCTTTGGCAATGCCAAAGTAAATGCAGAACTAACTGATGTATTGTTAAAATCCTTTTATCAGCAAAACAATGATAAACTTTTAGTGGTAACCGGCTTTATTGCAGGCAACGATGCGGGGCAGATAACCACCCTGGGCCGCGGAGGCAGCGATTATACTGCTGCCATATTTGGTGCTGCCTTAAATGCAGAAGAGATACAGATATGGACGGATGTTAACGGTATGATGACGGCCGACCCGCGCATGGTTAAAAAAGCTTTCCCGCTAGAGGAACTTACTTATACCGAGGCGATGGAACTATCTTATTTTGGTGCCAAGGTTATCTATCCGCCAACCATGATCCCGGCCTTTTTAAAGAAGATACCTATTGTTATCAAAAATACTTTTGAGCCGGCTTTCGCAGGTACGGTTATCCGGCATGATTGCAAGGTGTCTACCCTGCCTATCAAAGGCATCTCGTCTATCAATAACATCAGCATACTTAACCTACAGGGTAGCGGCATGGTGGGTAAATCGGGCTTTAGCGGCAGGTTGTTCTCTTTACTCGCCCGCGAGCAGATCAATATCATACTCATCACCCAGTCGTCATCAGAACATAGCATCACTTTTGCTGTGCAACCGCATGATGTGGACAAGGCTAAGCAATTGATAGAGCAGGAATTTGAACTGGAACTATTGGCAAATAAACTGGAGCCATTGGTGATAGAGAGGAGCCAGGCCATATTAGCCATAGTGGGCGAAAACATGAAGCAAACACCGGGCATGAGCGGTAAGCTTTTTCATGCGCTGGGCCGTAATGGTATTAACGTGCGGGCAATTGCCCAAGGCTCGTCAGAATACAATATCTCGGTTATTATCTCGGCTAACGATTTGTCCAAAGCCCTGAATGCCGTGCATGATGCCTTCTTTATCGAACTCACCAAAACCCTGCATGCGTTTTGCCTGGGTACCGGCAACATTGGTAAAACACTGTTTAACCAACTAAATGCCCATAAAGATTTTTTGCAAAAAAATAACGGCATACAGGTTAAAATTGCCGGCATCAGCAATACCCGTAAAATGGTTTTTAACAGTGATGGCTTATCGTTAGATACCTGGCAGGACGACTTGCAGAAGTCTAACCATGAGGCAGACCTGACCGGTTTTATAGCTAAAATGAAGGAAATGAACCTGCCTAACTGTGTATTTATTGATAATACCGCCAGCCCTAAACCGGTGGAATTTTACGAGGAGGTTTTTAAATCTAACATATCGGTTGTTACCTGTAATAAGATAGGTAACTCGGCATCTTTTGCGCAATACAAAACATTTAGGGATACCGCACGCCGCCACGGAGTTGATTTCTTTTACGAAACCAATGTAGGTGCAGGTTTACCCATCATCCGTACCTTAAAAGATTTGATGGGTAGCGGCGACAGGATCCAGCGGATAGAGGCTATCCTTTCGGGCACAATATCCTTTATCTTTAACCACTTTAAAGGCGATGCCAATTTCCACGATGTGGTGAAAGAAGCCCAGGAAAAGGGATACACCGAACCGGACCCACGCGATGACCTTAGCGGTAAGGATTTTATGCGCAAGATATTGATACTGGCCCGCGATGCCGGCCACGAAATGGAAGAGGCTGATGTACAGATTGAAAGCGTATTGCCGAAAGCGTGTTTAGAAGCACAAACGGTAGAAGATTTTTATGCCGCCCTGAAAACCGAAGACGCATTTTTCACCAACCTTAAGCATCAAGCAGAAAAAGACAAGAGAGTATTACGCTATATTGGCAAGCTGGAAAACGGCAAGGCATCCATCACCCTGCAAATGGTTGATGAGAACCACCCGTTTTATATGCTAAGCGGCAGCGACAATATTATATCCTTTACTACAGATAGGTATAAAGAGCGCCCGCTGGTAGTAAAAGGCCCCGGTGCAGGTGCCGAAGTAACCGCCGCCGGCGTATTTGCCGATCTAATAAATGTAGGCGCGAATTAACCCCCTAACCCCCTGCAGGGGGAACAGAATTTAATATAATGGAAAATATAAAAGAAATAAAGAAACCAAGCCCTTCAAAAGCCCCCCCTTCAGGGGGCGGGGGGGCTTCGTCTGTCCACGTTTTTGCCCCGGCTACTGTTGCCAATGTGGTTTGCGGCTTTGATGTGCTGGGCTTTGCCGTAAATGAACCCGGCGATGAAGTAATTATGCGCATGACTAATAAGCCCGGCATTACCATTAGTAAAATTACGGGTGATGACGGCAGGCTGCCACTTAACCCGGCTAAAAACACCGTGAGTGTAAGCGTAGAACACTACTTGAAAAGCATTGATCGTTTAGACGTTGGTGTAGATATAGAGCTGCACAAAAAAATGCCGATAGGCAGCGGTTTGGGTTCCAGCTCGGCCAGTACGGTGGCTGGTTTGTTTGCCATCAAAACCTTATTGGGTGATGACAGCGACCCATCTGCCCTGCTACCCTTTGCCATGAAGGGCGAAGAAATGGCGTGCGGCCATGGCCATGCAGATAACGTTGCTCCTGCTTTGTTAGGCGGCTTTGTTTTGATCAGGAGCTATGAACCATTGGATGTAGTGCGTTTACCACATCCCGCAGGGTTATGGTGTGCCATTGTGTTTCCGGATGTGGATGTACCTACAAGAGAAGCACGGCAGATTATCCGTAAAAACATCCAGATGAAAGATGCTGTAACGCAATGGGGCAACATTGCAGGCCTGGTAAGTGGCTTGTTTATGCAGGATATTGACCTGATAGGCCGTAGCATGAAGGATGTATTGGTAGAGCCAGTGCGCAGCATGCTTATCCCCGATTTTTATGTGATGCGCCAAATGGCTATGGATATGGGTGCGGTAAGCTTTGGTATATCCGGCTCGGGCCCATCTGTGTTTGCCTTTACCCGGGATGAAGAAACAGCCAAACGCATCACCCAAAAACTACAACAACATTTAACCAATATTAAAATAGGCTCTAACGGATATGTATCAACTATAAATGATGCAGGGCCAAGGGTTTTATAACATACCCAACCCTCCCCGTGAGGGGGGCTTCATGAGAACAGCAGGATTAAAAAAAAATATTTAACACATAAATTTAAAGTCGCCCCTTTGGGGGAGATTTAGAGGGGGCTTATGAAATTCTACAGCACTAACAATAAAGATTTAAGAGTAGGCTTTAAAGAAGCCGTTTTTAACAGCATGCCGCAAGACAAGGGTTTATATATGCCCGTTGAGATACCGCGCCTTGATGATAAGTTTCTGAACAATCTGGATCAATATACCCTGCCGGAAATTGCCTACCATGTGGCTCAAAACCTATTGGGAGATGATATTCCGGCAGACGACCTAAAAGCCATTATTTATGATGCGATTAACTTTTATGCACCGGTAGTAAAACTACAGGATGGCACCTATGTACTGGAGCTTTTCCACGGCCCGTCATTAGCTTTTAAAGATTTTGGTGCCCGTTTTATGAGCCGGGTGATGAGCTACTTTTTAGAAGAAGGCGAAAAACAGCTGGATGTACTGGTAGCTACATCCGGCGATACCGGCGGTGCAGTGGCACTTGGCTTTTTAGGCGTACCCAATACCCGGGTAACTATTCTTTACCCCAAAGGCAAGGTAAGCCAGATACAGGAATTACAGTTAACCACCAATGGCGAAAACATCCGCGCGGTTGAAGTGGATGGTACTTTTGACGATTGCCAGGCCTTAGTTAAAGAAGCCTTTACGGATAAAGAACTGAACGAAAAATTCCGGTTGACATCTGCTAATTCTATCAACATAGCCAGGCTTATCCCGCAAACATTTTACTACTTTAATGCCTATGCCCAGTTACTGCGCCAGGGGGTTAGTAAAGTGGTTTTTGCCGTACCAAGCGGTAATTTTGGTAACATAGGTGCCGGCTTGCTGGCCTGGAAGATGGGCCTGCCTGTGGAGCAGTTTATTGCAGCAACAAACGCTAACGATACCGTCCCCGCCTTCCTGAAAACCGGGCTGTACGAGCCTAAGCCATCAGTAGCAACGCTATCAAACGCCATGGACGTGGGCAACCCAAGCAATTGGGTGCGTATTGCGAATTTATTTGATGAAGAACCGGATGCGCTTAAAAAACTAATTGTAGGTTATACTTATAATGACGAAGAAACCCTGCAAGCTATAGATACGATCAACAAAACAGACAACTACATAGCATGCCCGCATACCGCCATTGCCTGGAAAGCGCTAACAGAATATCAACACATTAGCAGTACAAATGATACAGCAGGCGTTTTTTTATCAACCGCACACCCTTGTAAGTTCCCGGATGTATTTACAAAAGAGATCTCGGATCAAATAGAGATTCCGGAGCAGGTGAAAGAACTGGAGAAAAAAGAACATGTTGCTACAAGTTTAGGCACAAGCTTTGAAGAATTTAAAGGATATTTGCTAAATAATGCTTAGCAATATAACCATGTTAAAAAGTTTGTCTGCAAAGGCCGTTATCATAAGTACAACATTAGCCATTGCCCTGTCCGGTTGCCAAGTAAAACATGAAAAATTTACAACTAAAGGCTGGGATGATGGCGATGGTTTAGAATTTCCACGGCGCGAGGGCATGCTTGATGATCTGCTGGCTACGCATAAACTTAAAGGGCTTACCTACAGGCAGGCCTTGGGCCTATTAAAATACCCGCAGCGCAACGGTGTTGGGGAAAATAGTATGGAGTATGAGATCACCCGCAAGATGGATGGTATTGATACCATATATGCTAAAAGCCTGGTGCTATACCTAAGTCCTGATTCGGTAGTGAACAACTATAAGGTTACCGAAAAGGATAATAAAGAGAAATTAAGATTAAAACACGAAAAGCAGAACGCAGAAAAGAAGTGATCAACACCATTATATTTGACCTTGGCGCGGTATTGATAGATTGGAATCCACGCCATTTATACCGCAAGCTGTTTACTGATGAACAGGCAATAGAAGACTTTTTGACCAACATAACCACATCTGACTGGAATGAGGAGCAGGATGCCGGGCGCAGTTTACAAGAAGGTACCAACCTGTTAATACAACAATACCCACAGCATGAAGATAACATCCGCGCGTTTTATGGCCGCTGGGACGAAATGCTGGGCGATGCTATTGAAGGGACGGTTGAACTGTTAAAGCAGCTTAAGCAGAGCGGTAAATACAAAGTTTATGCGCTTACCAATTGGTCGGCAGAAACTTTTCCTATAGCTGTGGAGCGATACCATTTTCTGAATTGGTTTGATGGCATAGTTGTTTCCGGAACCGAAAAAATGAGGAAGCCTGCGCCTGCATTTTATCAGTTGCTTTTGGATAGGTATCAGGTTAAAGCTAAAAACGCCCTTTTTATTGACGATAACCTGCGCAACATATTAGCGGCAGAAAAGATGGGTATCAAGTCGATATTATTTACATCTCCTCAACAGCTAAAAAGAGAATTATCCATTATAAAAGTTTTGTAGCTAAGCCCTTGCTACTTGCATTAAATGCAATATCTGTAAAAAGCGAAAGCCCCGTTAACTACTCGGGGCTTTCTAACTAAACTAACTAACTATTGTACTATTTATTGGTTCCGAAGGGGATATAAACCCCAAAGGTTATGTTGCGGCCCATATTGTAAACCCCATAGGTAGGGTCTTCCTGGCTATAACGGCCCGGCCTTAAACGGCTAAGGGCATCATAATAAGCTTTATTGGTAAGGTTGGTACCCGATACGTATAGTTTAAGGGGTTGTTTACCTACATTAAACGTTGCACCTATCCCGGCATTAAGCAATGTATAACCATCTGTTGGGGTTTCAAAAGTTGGGTCTATACGGTTTTGCTTAAAGTAATTATCTATCCCGGCGTAAAAGTAAAAATCCTTAATACCCTTAACTTTTGGCTCGAAACGTAAGGTGTTATGTAAAACGCCGGCAGGTATTAATGGCAGCGGCCTGTCAAAACTTGTGTTTTTAGCTTGTGTATAGCTAAAGGTATTTTCGAAGTGTACAAATGATACCGGATGCAGGGTTAAGTTACCTTCAAAACCATACAGGTTGGCATTTACCTGCCCGTAACGGTAGGTATCATATGAACGTGGCAAGCCTGTTGTTTCATCAACCACTACGGTTTGCTCTTTATTGGTGTTTGATGCGTAAATGAAGTTATGGATGTAGTTTTCATAAATACCAAAACTACCGGTCACAAAGCCAGATCCGTACTCAAGCGTTGCATCAGCCTGGTAACTTCTTTCAGGCGTAAGGTTGGCATCACCTATCTCGTAACGGCTGGTACCCTCGTGCACCCCGTTAGAACCTAATTCGGCAGGGTTTGGCGCACGGAATGCAGTACCCGCATTAGCTTTAAAGCTTAATACATCATTAAATATATGTGTGTAACCTAAGGCGCCGCTCACGTTAGAGAATTTGTTATCAAACCCTGTAAATATCGGCTCGCCAGCGTCATCATTTTGGGCTTTACCCTTGTTTTTGATATAATCAAACCTACCACCAACACTAAAGGTATTTTGGCCCCATACCTTTTTGGCATAAATAAATGCACCTGTACTGTATTCGTCATATGCGGGTATCAGCAACTCTTCACCTAAGTTAACACTATGGCTAAGGCTGCTGCTTAAGCCAATTACCGGGTGCCATCCGTTACTTTCGGGCAGGTAATATTTGGCATCTAACGAGTAGGTGTTCATATCAAAAAACAGGTTGGGCACTGGTGTACTTTCCAATTCGCGGCGCTGATTTTTTTGATAACCCAGATCTAACTTTAAAGAGCTTGAACCAAACTGGAAGTTGTTATTTAAAGCCACTTTATAATGGCGGATATCCTGGCGTGGATAATCTAAGGTGCGGCTGGTATTGTTATTATACAATGGGTCGCCTGGTTCAGAATCGTAAAAGCCTATGTTATCTTTAAAGTAAGAGAAGTTTAAGTGCGAGTAGCCCCAGCTTTTATTTAAACCTAACATACCGCTTGCATTGGTTTGGTTAAAACCACTGTTAATATAACGGCCGGCCGGGGTGTTAAAAGAATAAGCATTTTGGTAGGTTCCGCGGCCTCGCCATACAAAGCCATTTTGGTTACCGCTTAACATTACAGATGTATTGCTTAACCCATTATTGCTGGAGTAATTGGTTAAAAACTCACCGGCAATGTTGCCTTCGGCCGGTGTTGGCGGGTCTATTACGTTAATAACACCACCCAACGCATCAGAGCCATATTGTAAAGATGCTGCACCACGCAAAACCTCTACACGGCCGGCTGCATACTGATCCATCTCGATACCATGTTCATCGCCCCATTGCTGGCCTTGTTGCTTTACACCATCGTTTAAAGTAACTACCCGGTTATAGCTTAAACCACGAATAACAGGTTTAGAAATAGCCTGACTGGTGGTAATCTGGCTTACACCGGGTACCTGCCTGGCCAAGGCATCAATTAAGTTGGTTGATGAGCCCATTAGCTGATCTTTGGTAACTACCGTTGCCGATGTGCTGTTGCTACGGCTGCTTGACGTAATAGGCGTACCGGTTATTACAACCTCGTGTGTTTCTATTACGCTGGGTTGCAGGGTAAAAAGCAGTGGCTCTGTAGATGAAAAATCTACCGTTTGGGTTAAGGTTTTATAACTCAGGTATTGTATCTGTACAACAAACCGCCCCCTGTTTGGGATAGATCTAAGTGTAAACTCTCCGTTTGCATTAGTAGCAACGGCAATGCGCAGGTCTGGTATGCTAACGGTAGCGCCGGCAAGGCCCTGGTTTGTTTTGGCGTCAACAACTTTCCCCTTAATATCTAAAACATCTGCAAAGGCAGATAACTGAACGAATAAAAATATAAAGCAATATATAAGCTTAAGTTTCATAATAATAAATTAAAAAAATACAAGAAAATGCCACATAATGCGGCGTTTGATCGAGCGGGTATTATTATGAAATTACAGGGGGGGCCCGGCCCTGCGAAAGGACAAGGGCTATACTCTTAAAATCATACGCAAAGGTTACAAAGGCATGATCGGTAGTAGAAAATACGGTATGATAGCTGTTGGTTAATAGCTCCATTTGGGAGTGGTGCATACTATCGCAAAACTGGCACTTCTCTTTAAACGATTGTTTAGAAGTGTTATGGCAATCATCGCAATTTTTGGCATGTACTGTTTTGATGATGATATTGTGCTGGTGGGCAAATACCATATACTGCCCTGTTATAAAACAGAACATGAGCGCCCACGCGCAAAAAATATGATATGTTCTCTTTTTCAAAACAACTATGCTATTTGCAATATAGTTGCAAAAGTAATTAATAAACTGGTAAAGTAATTTAATAAAAGTAACAATGTTGTTAATTGCATGACGGTACAAATGCTGATAACCGCCCTACATCAGTATATTTGCCTGTATGAAACCTGCTGAGATCAATTTAAAATGGGCCGCCCTGCAAGAACGCATTGCCACCGAGTTTGATAACGAAAAACCGGATATTAAAGTAGTGTTGTTTTTAATTGGGGTACAAGAACTTGGCCAGGGCCCACGTAAATTCAGCAAAAGGCAAAAAGAGGAGCTGATGCATATTGCCAACTGTAAATTGTTCAGTAAAATGGGTTTTTATGAACTGGAAGGGCTCGATCAGGATGGCTGGCCACATTGGAAACTGGCTAAAGTTGTACCCAACTACACCATATTGGAGCAGGAAATGCTTATCAAATCCTTAATAATTGATTATTTTGAATCGGAAATGGAGTGGGAATTTTAACTTGTCACTATAGATATATATGAAAAAACTTTTTACACTTTGTTTTTTACTGTTTACGCTAAGCATTGCTTTTGCAAAGCCGCCTAAAAACCAATATGTACGTATAAAAACCAGTTACGGCAGCTGTATTATACGTTTGTATAACCAAACGCCCCAACACCGTGATAACTTTATAAAGCTAACTAAAGAGGGTTTTTATAACGGGACATTTTTTCACAGGGTGATACAAAATTTTATGATACAAGGTGGCGACCCCGATTCGCGCGATACGGCTAAGAATAAACCCGGTGCCGAATTAGGCAACGGGGATTTGAAATATACCGTACCCGCCGAGTTTAAAGATAGTCTGTTTCATAAGCGCGGGGTATTAGCTGCTGCAAGGGAAGATAACCCTAAAAAAGCATCCAGCGCCTGCCAGTTTTATATTGTAGAAGGCAAGCGCTGGACTGCCGGCAAGTTGGATACCTTAGAGAACACACGGCTTAAAGGCCGTAAAATACCACAGTGGGAGCGGGATATTTATACATCTGTTGGCGGGGTTCCTCACCTTGATCAAAATTATACCGTTTACGGCGAGGTAGTAACAGGTATTGATATGGTTGACCAGATCGCAGCAGTTAAAACTGACAAAAACGACCGCCCTGATACAGATGTGCCGATGACGGTAGAGTTGTTAAGTAAAAAGGAGTGTAAGCAACTGGACAAGTTACTTAGCCCCCCGGCCCACTGAAGGGGGAGCTTTTAAAAGGCTTGTATTTATTTACTATTAAAGAAAATTCCCCTTTTAGGGGTTAGGGGTATGAAGATAATTACCTACAATGTTAATGGCATCCGTTCTGCGATAAATAAAAACTGGCTGGCTTGGTTACAGGCTACAGACGCCGATGTAATTTGCCTGCAAGAAATTAAGGCCACGCCCGATGTGTTAAAAGATTTGGGTTTAGTTGATGCCATGGGTTACCAACACTTTTGGTTCCCGGCAGAAAAGAAGGGCTATAGCGGCACGGCTATATTTACCAAACGGCTACCCAATCATGTAGAGTATGGCTGCGGTATCCCCGATTTTGACCGCGAGGGCCGTTGCATCCGTGTAGACTTTGATGAGGTATCTGTAATGAGTGCTTATTTCCCGTCGGGCTCCAGCGGCGATGAAAGGCAAATCTTCAAATTTCGTTTCCTGGATGAATTTGGCAAATATTTGACCTTGCTTAAATCAAGTATCCCAAACCTGGTTATATGCGGCGATTATAATATTTGCCACAAACCCATTGATATCCATAACCCAAAATCAAACGCCAATTCATCAGGCTTTTTGCCCGAGGAGCGCGAATGGATGGAAAACTTTATAGAATCGGGCTTTATAGACACCTTCAGGCATATTAATAAGGAACCACACAACTATACCTGGTGGAGCTATCGCGCAAATGCACGCGCTAAAAACCTTGGCTGGCGTATTGATTATGCCTTGGCCAGTAAAGAGCTTGAGCCTAATATTAAACGTTGTGCTATACTACCAGAGGCAAAGCATTCAGACCATTGCCCGGTATTGTTGGAATTAGAATTTTAATAGTAGGGTCTATTAAACTTAATTACAGGTACTTTACGGGAACTTATATAACACACCAAGTGATAATCCCTCGGTACCCTGCACATCGTTTATACCCGTGTTTTTATCAAATAGTAAAGTGCCGTTGATAGATACGTTTATCAGGCGGTTTACCTTAGCAGCCAATACCGCATCTAAACGATGGCGTGTATAGCTAAGCGGCTGCCCATAGGGGATAAACATTTCATAGCGGGCATTAAGGTGCATATTCTTAGCAATATCTTTATCAAAAATACCTACTATCTGAAACGCGATATCGTTGCGTACTGTTTTATTATTAGCTGTATCTACATTATAGCTTTGTGTTTTACGTACAACATCATCCAATACAAACGTTTGGCGGGCAGTACCGGTACCCAAACGCAGATCGAAATAGGTGGTAGGCTTGTACTCAAAACCCACAGATTCGGTTAAATAACCCGGGGCCATAAAGTTTGATATTAATACCGGCGGATCTATATCATATTGATAACCCTTATCAAATTGCGATTCAAAACTTAACGACCCGAAGAAAAACCAGTGTTTAGACATTTGGGTAGCTATTTTGTTATCCCAAAAAATGCGGTCGTTTGTTTTACGGGACGATTGGCCTTTGCTTTTCGACTTTCCGTATTGCAGGTTAAGCTCTGATACAAAACTAAATGGCGCTTTGTTATATTCTGTACGATATACAAAGGTTGAGCCTATAGCAACTGATGATACACCACCCGCTGCATAATTATTACTAAAAGCTGCCTGGTTAAAGTTTAGGCCAAAGGTTATAAACTTACGCCAATAGCTTATTTTATAATCTAACATAGTAACAGGTATCAATTCCTGTTGTATTTGTATAGGGGTTGGTGGCACTGGTATCGCATTCTTTTTGGTTTGAATGCGGTAGCGGTTAAGTAAATTGGTATCTATCTTAACCGTATCCTTTTTTACGGTATCGGTAGTTTGCGCATTTGCCGATAATGCAATTGTGAACGACAGTAAGAAAATAAGCCTGATACTGGTTTTCAACATATCCACAAATAAAACGCAAAAATCTGTTATTTCATTGTATTAATTAAAAATACATTAGCCAGCTACACCATTTACGGCTTTTTAAATATTCCAGGTTGTTTTCTTTAGCATACGCTTCGCGCTCAAAAACAATATTTAAGTAGGCTTTATGATGATTTTGATACCTCATTAAATTTAACAGATAATTAAGCAGGTATAACAGGTAAAAGGGTATCACCAGCAATTCTGCCTGTTGCCTTAAATGGATCCGTTCGTGGTTAATTAAGGCCTTATCCTTTAATAGTGCCTGGTGGCTTACTAATATAAACGGGTAAAGTGCCATACCGCTTACTTTTAAAAAGGGCGCTATAACTATTCGTTTTCCCATTTAACGGGTGGTAAAGGGGCCAGTTCATACGCTTTAGGGTGGCGCAGGTAGCGGGCTAAATTCTTTTTAATATAATCTATAAACTCATAATCGCCGGCGGTAGTAACCAGGTAATAACCAGGGCGGTACTTTTGCATAAAATCCGTTAATTTAGGGTCTTCTAAATGTGTAACGCCCTGTACAAAAGACTTATTAAAACGATAATCAATAATGCTTTGGCGGTACTCGGCATCTATAATATCCCTAAGCTTTGCCGCGTTGCGCCCGCTTTTACTAAAAGCATTATATAAGGCATCAATGCCCAGGCCAACCCCGCCTGTGCCAACGCTAAGCAGATCGGCATTATTTAACGACCCATATATCTTACTGTATTCGCTTTTGGTATTTGCTAAACGCCTTTGCGGGGTTAACATACTATCCTTGATCGTAACCTCTCGCAGCAGTATTGCGTTTGGCTTTAAATAAACAGCAAGGGCCTGGTAGTTTTTTATCCTAATGGTATCCGTGTAATGATCCGGCTTGCTAAAAATAAGCATATCGCCCGGCGCAGCATCAATCGTAAATTCTCCTTTAAACGTATTATAGGCAGATTTGCCAGATGTGGCGTTTAATACCTTAACCTTGGCAACACGAGCCTTTGATTCTTTATCAAACACAATGCCTGTAATTTGTTTTTGCTGTGCAAAAGCAGATACACCAATCATACACAAAAATACAGTAAGCCAGAACTTCATTATAAAGCTCAAAATTACAGGATAATAGGGGGTAATGTTATTCTTTAACAATCTTTAACACACTATTTTACTACAACAAGTTTCTGCCCAAGCTTAATACCATAGTCAGATAATTTGTTTAGTGCTTTTAACTCGTCTACGGTGATACCAAAACGTTTAGATATATTGTATAGTGTGTCGCCCTGTTTTACGGTATAAATTTTATCGTCTGGCGGGGTTTTAGATATACTGTCCTGCGGTTGATTGATGTTATCGTTTATTTGGGCCAAAACACGGTCCTCGCGCTTTATTTTAGCCAGCTCGCCTTCCGGCCTGTCGTATTGGTCAAGCTGATACTTATTAATAATATTTAACAGCAATTGCGGGTATTTAGGGTTGGTGGCATAACCACAAGCCTTTAAACCGTAGGCCCAGCCATTAAAATCATTTTTATCCAGCTCAAAAAGGCGGGCATAGTTCTTTTTCTGTAAAAATTCAGAGTGGTCGCGGAAAGACTCTTCGGGATTATTGTAAACCCTAAAACAATCATTCTCGTTATCATCATTTTTATAATAGCTTTCGCCGGCCCAGTTTAGGCCGCATTTTATACCGAAGTGATTATTAGCGATCTTAGCTAATTCGCTGTTACCGCTACCGCTTTCAAACAAACCCTGGGCAAGCGTAATACTTGCCGGTATGCCGTAAGTGTTCATTTCTTGTATAGCTATAGCTTTAAAGCGTTCGATATATTCAAGCGAGGTAAGATCTTTATGCTGGGCAATAGATGCACGGTTGCGCTTTTGTATGGCCTTGTTATTTTTACGAGCCTTGCTGCTGCTTATGGTACTTTTGTGTGCCGAGCACGAAGTAAATAACAGTACGGCAACTAATAATGTATATATCCTACGCATGTAGTTTTAGCTTTTGTTGAGCCAAACTTAAGTTAAAAATATAATTATTTATTGTTATCTGCCAATTCCTCTTTATTAGGGGCTGGTGTTGCTGGCGTTGCGTCGTCGTCCAGTTCATCCAGATCGTATTTGTTGATAATACCCAAAACCTGTGCCGACCATTTTTTGCTGCTGGCGTAACCACTGCGTTGGATGCCTTTTGCCCATCCCCTATAATCGTACTGGGTAAATCTATCAGCCAGATGGCTAAATTGCTTACGCTCCGTCATGATGCGGGCAAAATCCTGGAAGGATTCCATTACGCTACTGTACTTTTTGTATGACGACTTAACCTTTTTGTTGTTTTTATAGTACACTGCACCGCCGCCACCTTTTACACCAAACTGGTTATTTAAATTCTTGGCTATAGCGCTGTTTCCGCTTGCAGACTCATGCATAGCTACTCCTAAGATAATACTGGCTGGTACGCCTGTTTCATGCATAATACGAATGGCATTATCTTTGAACTTCTCGATATATGACTGTGCAGCACTTTGAGCAGATACTGCTGATGTAGCAGCAATAAAAAAGGAAACTGAGAGTAGTGTAATAGTTAAGAGTTTCTTCATAATTATTTTTTCCTGATGATCAATATGCCATCGCGTACAGGAAGAATAAGTTTTTCGACCTGTGTGTTAACAGCTATTAGTTCATTTAGTTTGCGGATGTTTTCGGTATCGGCATCTTTTTCGGTACCATACACCTTTGCTTTCCACAAAACATTATCAATTATTATTAAGCCTCCTGGCCTTACTTTGTCTAATATTAACTCAAAGTACTTAAAATTATTTCGTTTGTCTGCATCAATAAAAACCAAATCAATATTAATAAGCTCTAAATCAGCTATTACAGCCTCTGCGGGGCCAATATGAAGCTTGATTTTTTTATCCACATTTGTTGATGCGAAGTGTGAATTAAGCATTTCCTCGAACTCGGCATTAACTTCTATAGTGTGAAGAATACCACCATCGGCCAATCCTTCTGCCAAACAAATAGCCGAATAGCCTGTAAAAGTACCTATCTCTAAAATAAGCTTCGGCTGTATCATTTTGCTGAGCATACTCAACACGCGGCCCTGGTAATGGCCCGACAGCATGTGCGGTTTAAGCACCTTCAGGTAAGTTTCCCGGTTTATTTTTTGCAACGCCTCGGGCTCGGGGTCACAATGGTTATCAAGGTAAGCCTGTAAGGCCGGATCAAGGATTTCCATGGCCGCAAAGGTACGGAAATTATTTTAATGGGGTTTTTGGGTGCAATGAAGGTACATGGCACATTGGGGAATGGCTTTCAAGAAATAATTTATCAACGCGCATTAGCAATTGAATTATCGCATGCGGGCCTCTCTTATGCTCGTGACCTTGACATGACCATATATTATGATGGAACTGAAATAGTACACGTCAGGTAGATTTTTTTGTTGAGGGCGCTATTATGGTCGAGTTAAAAGCTATTATTCAGTTGGATGACGTGCATTTAGCTCAGGCCATGAATTATCTCGAAACTTATAAAATGGAAGTAGGGCTTTTAATAACTTTCGGTTCTAAAAGTTTGCAATTTAAACGTGTTCTAAATAATAAGTTGTTCTAAAATGAACCGGATCAGGAAATCCTTCAATCAGGCAAATCAAGGTTCAGAAACTCTTACTCATGTAAGATTGCAACAATATCACGGCCGATATCGTATCTACCAACTCCTTGTTTTGCCTGGCTTTTTTGCCCATACCGCTTTGGGCTATGGTGGCCGATGCCATTTTAGAGGTAAAGCGCTCGTCGAACATTTCTACCGGGATCTCGGGGAAAGTTTTTTTAAGCAGGTTGGCAAATCCCTTAACATGCATAGCAGATTGCGACGGTGTATTATCCATCTGCTTGGGCTCGCCAAGTACAAAACGTTCCACCTGTTCTGTTTCCAGATATTTTTTTAGATAATCTATAATTTTTAGCGGGTGGATGGTATCCAGGCCGGTGGCAATGATCTGCATCGGGTCGGTAACGGCAATGCCGATACGTTTGGTGCCGTAGTCGAAAGCCATTATCCTCATGACTTCGCAGATAGGAGATGTGACACAGAAGATGTGAGATGGCGCATAGCTAAATTAGAACTTATTTCATTCAAAGATAGGGCAAAGCGTGGGTTGTCTCAAATCTCATATCTAAAATCTCGCATCTAATTTTTACCTTGCACCAAATGCAATTTAAGGAGATCATAGGGCAAGAGGCAACAAAGCAAAGGTTAATCAACTCAGTAGCAGAGAATAGGGTAAGCCATGCGCAGTTGTTTTTAGGCCCGGAAGGTGCTGGTGGTTTGGCATTAGCGGTTGCTTATGCGCAGTATTTATCGTGCGAAGACAAACAGCCTGATGATTCTTGCGGGATATGTTCATCCTGCCGGAAGTACCAGAAACTGATGCACCCCGATCTGCATTTTTCTTACCCTTTCTTTGCCAAACATAAAGATGATACCGCACTTACCTTTATAGAGCAATGGCGCGATGCCTTCACGGCCAACCCATACCTTAGCCTGGACGTTTGGCGCGGCTACCTGGATGCTGATAACAAGCAAGCCAACATTAACATTGCCGAATGCCACCAGATCATCAAAAAACTCAGCTTCAAGCCGTTTGAGTCTGCATACAAAATTTTGATCCTTTGGTTGCCCGAGTACCTTGATAAGGAGGGTAATGCCCTGCTTAAAGTTATAGAAGAGCCTCAACCAAATACGCTGTTTTTATTAGTAGCTCAAAATCAGGATCAGATCTTAAATACCATCTTATCACGTACCCAGCTGGTTAAAATTCCGTGTTTAAATTACGAGGATATTAAAACCAACCTGATGGAACAGCACCATCAAACAGAAACAGCAGCATCAGAAATAGCCTACCTAAGCAATGGTAATATGACCGAAGCGCTGGGTATGCTACAGCACGCCACCAAAAGCTACCACGAATTATTTGTACAATGGTTGCGCCTGTGTTTTGGCAATAAAGGGTTAGAAATTTTAACCTTTGTTGATCAGGCCGCGAAAATGGGCCGCGAAAACCAAAAGAACTTTTTGCGTTACGGTACCAGTTTTATCCGCGAATGCTGCCTGATAAGGGCCGGCGCCGAAAAAATTGTTAAGCTGCCCGGGCAGGAGATGGAAACAGCCAAAAAGATGGCTGCTGTAATTAACAATGCCATGGCACAATCCATTATTACCGAGCTGGAAAAGGCTCATTATCATATAGAACGTAATGCTAACCCTAAAATCCTGTTTTTAGACGTATCTTTACAAATTATAAAAGTACTAAGTTTTAAAATTACCCCCACGGGGACTCATTATATACCGAATTAATTATGGGATGCGGAAGTTGCTCAACAGGCGGCGGTTGTTCGCCTGCAGGCTGCAAAAGTAATGGCTCTTGCCTTACAAATGGTTGCAGCAAATTAGATGTACACGATTGGCTATCACATATGGATATGCCGACTAACTATAAGCCATATTCTATTATCGAAGTAAAGTTTAAAGGCTCGCGCAAAGAGTTTTATCATAATAACGATAATATTTACCTGGAAGCCGGCGACCTTGTTGCCGTTGAAACTACTACCGGTGGCTATGATATTGGCCACGTATCTATTACCGGCGAACTGGTGCGCATGCAAATGACCAAGCGCCATGTAAAAGAGGCCGATGTAGTTAAAAAGATCTATCGCCGTGCTACCCCTGCCGATGTGGACAAGTGGAAAATGGCTAAGGATATGGAATGGGAAACCATGCATAAATCGCGTACGCTGGCATTAGAACTTAACTTATCTATGAAGATAAGCGATGTAGATTACCAGGGTGATAAGACCAAGGCCACCTTTTATTATACAGCCGAAGGCCGCGTAGATTTTAGGGAATTGATCAAAAAAATGGCCGAGAGTTTCCGCATCCGGATTGAGATGCGCCAGATAGGCATGCGGCAGGAAGCAAGCCGATTAGGTGGCATAGGCTCCTGCGGACGCGAACTTTGCTGCAGCACCTGGTTAACCGATTTTAAAACAGTTTCTACTTCGGCGGCTCGTTACCAAAACCTATCGTTAAACACGCTTAAACTTGCCGGCCAATGCGGTAAATTAAAGTGCTGCTTAAATTACGAGTTGGATACTTATATGGATGCGCTTAAGCATATTCCTGATAATGTAAATGTGTTAAAGACTGAAAAGGGTGATGCCCGTTTGCAAAAAACCGACATCTTTAAAAAGATCATGTGGTTTAGCTACCCGCGCGAAGAATCGTGGGTGCCGATGCCTATTGCCAAGGTTAAAGAGATACAGCAACTAAACCGCGAGGGCATTATCCCTGCAGATCTGGGTGAAATTGTTGAAATAGAAACCAAACCGGTAAAAGTGCTGGATTACGAGAACGTTGTTGGCCAGGATAGCTTAACCCGTTTGGATGATCGCCGCAACAATAATAATAGCAATAATAACCGTAATAAAAATAATAAAAACCGCAACCGCAGCCAGCAAGGTGGCCGCCCGGATGGGCAACAAGCAGCAGGTGCGCAAAAGCCTGATGGTAACCGCCAGCAACAGCAAGGTAGTAACAGGCAGGATGGACAAAGACCAGAAGGAAGCAATCGCCAGCAGGGCAACAAACCCGATGGTAACCGCCAGCAACAACAGCAGGGTGGTAACAGGCCGGATGGGCAAAGGCCAGAAGGCGGCAACCGCCAGCCGCAAGGTAACAGGCCAAACGGTAACCGCCAGCAGCAGCAACAGGGTGGTAACAAATCCGACGGGCAGCAGGCAGGTTCTGTCAACCCGGAAGGAAGCGGAGAAAATCGCCCGCAGAGTAACCGTAATAACAACAGGCGCAATCGCCCAAGGCCAAATAACCCGAACAGTAATCAACAGCCACGTAACGATAACCCGCCAAAGTCTGAATAAATGAATGCTTGTAAATTTGTTTTTGGCGGTTTAATAGCCCTGGTGCTTTTTACCGCGCCGGGCTGCACAGACTCAAATGCAATACTGGATAAAAACACGGAGATAGCCAATCATAACTGGTCTTATGTAAACCGGGTGAAGTATGATGTTACCATAGATGATATTACTGTGCCGTATAATCTTTACTTTAACGTAAGGGTTAGCGGCAGTTACAGGTATTCTAACTTGTTTGCGCTATTCTTCCAAACATCACCCGGCAAAAAAACACATACTACCCGTTACGAGTTTAAACTGGCCAATAAAGATGGCGAATGGCTGGGCAGCGGCAGCGGTAATTTATACAGCTACCAACTGCTTTTACGCAAAAACTATAAATTCCCGGCTAAGGGCGTTTACCATTTCGAGATAGAACAAAACATGCGAGACAACCCACTAAGGGAAGTTGTTGATGCCGGATTAAGGGTAGAAAAGGCGCAGTAATACTTATTTCCTTTAAAAATAATTAAAACACCTACCGCTTTTGCTTTGTAGTTAAGTATATATAAATACTTAACTATGAAAAAGTTATTCGCGTATATTTCTGTTTTGGCAGTATTAAGCTTATCGGCTTGTACAGGTAATAATAAAACCGGTGGCCACCAGGCCGATTCCGGCGCTACAAACGTAGGTAGCTCCGGCGCGGCCGATACCACTATTTCATCCAGCGCGCCTGCCCAAACGGGCACCAGCGGTACCGATACAAGTTCAAACGGAAAAGGTACAGCCAATCCTACTAAAGATACCACTACAACAAACCCTAATTAGTATGAAAAAGTTATTTGTTTACCTGTTCTCGGTAATAGCCATTACTGCATTTGCATGTAAGGGTAATACCTCGTCAAAGAATAACGATAGTGTGGCTGACTCCGGTCAAACCCATGTGGGTAATTCATCGCCTGCAGACAGTGCCAAATACCCTACAAGCCCAACCGAAACAGGTGGAAAGGATAGTAGCGGGAATGGATCAGGAACTACTAATGCACCCAAAGATACGCTGAAGAGCAATCCATAAATTACTAAGTATTTTATTTTAATACTAAAATTACTACATTCGTTTTGCTAATATTTTTATCAAAATGGATGTTTTAATTTTAGGTGCCGCTATAGTTATATTGCTTATAGCCGTTGTTATTTTTATAAAAAAGCCGGTAACAGGTGGTATTTCTGCTGATGAGTTTTCAAAGCTAAAAACAGAAAATAATGCCCTAAAAATTACGGTAGCCCAAGCCGAACAAAAAGCCAGTGGCTTACTCTCCGAAAAGGAAAATATTACCAAATTGCTTAAAGATGAGCAAAACCGATTGCTCGATGAGCTTTTATACGAACGTACCCAATTAGCCCAGGCCAATCAATCCTTAGAATCTTCCCGGTCGTACTTTAAGGCGCAGCAGGAAAAACTTGCAGAGCAAAAAGAAGAAATAGAACATACCCGCCAGCACTTTCAGCGCGAGTTTGAAAACGTAGCCGAGAAACTATTAAAGGAAAAATCACGTGAGTTTACGGATGTAAATAAGCTGAGTATCGATACCATCCTCAATCCGCTCAAAGAAAATATTAAAGCTTTTGAAGATAAGGTGGATAAGGTTTACAACATGGAAGCTGCGGAACGTAATACCCTTAAAGGTGTTATTACGCAGCTGATGGACCTGAATAAACTGATCAGTACCGAGGCATCAAACCTAACTAAAGCCTTAAAAGGCGATAATAAGAAACAAGGTAACTGGGGCGAAGTAATATTGGAAAAGGTTTTAGAACGCAGCGGCTTAGTTCGCGACAGGGAATACCGAGTACAAGCCAGCCTGAATCACACAGACGGCAGCAGGTTACAGCCTGATGTTATTATTGACCTTCCGGATGAAAAACATTTAATAATCGATTCTAAGGTATCGTTAATAGCTTACGAGCGTTTGGTTAATTGCGAAACTGAGGATGAACGCAAATTATATTCTAAAGCGCATGTAGAATCTTTACGCAGCCATGTGCATGGGCTGTCATCCAAAAATTATCATGATCTGTACCAGGTAAACTCGCCGGATTTTGTATTGCTTTTTGTACCGATAGAATCATCCTTCAGTTTTGCCGTACAACTGGATGCCGACCTGTTTAGCGATGCCTGGGATAAACGGGTGGTAATTGTTAGCCCCAGTACTTTACTGGCCACCCTGCGCACCATTGCCAGTATCTGGAAACAAGAGCGCCAAAACCGCAACGTATTGGAAATTGCCCGCCTCAGCGGAAGCATGTATGATAAATTTGTAGGATTTATGGCCGATATGGAAAGCATTGGCAAAAATATTAACCAAACCCAATCTGTTTACAACAATGCTTTTAACAAACTGGTTGATGGTAATGGTAACCTAACCAAAACTGCCGAAAAAATTAAAGGTTTAGGAGCTAAGGCGAATAAACAATTGGATAGTAAGTATTTGGATGAAACCCCCTAAAGGGGGAATAAAAGTAAAGCGTCATTGCGAGGTACGAAGCAATCTCTTCAGGACAGTTATACACCTTACTTGATGAATTTGCTTAAAGGGATTGCTTCGTACCTCGCAATGACGCGTGATTTTTATTCACTACTCGCCGCTTTTAAAGGCATTCCAACCCTGAGCTTTTAACTCGTGCTGATTGCCTGATTTGGTAATTAAGCTGCATCCTTCATTCGGTTCTGTTATATAACCGATGATCGAGAAATCCATTTTATGTTTGATCTTATCGTAGTCGGCTTGTTTTACGGTGAATAGTAACTCATAATCTTCGCCACCGCTTAAGGCACACACGGTAGGGTCAAGGCCAAACTCGCGGGCGGTTTCGTAGGTCATCGGGTCGATAGGGATCTTCTCTTCGTAAAGTTTACAACCTTTATTGCTTTGCTTACAAATATGCAGTATCTCTGATGCCAAACCATCAGATACATCTATCATGGATGTTGGTTTAACACTTAGTTCTTTCAGCAGGTCAATAATATCTTTACGGGCTTCGGGTTTTAACTGGCGTTCTACAATATAATCCTTACCCTCAAGATCGGGCTGAATATTAGGGTTTTCTATATAAACCAGTTTTTCGCGCTCTAACAACTGCAGGCCGGTATAAGCGCCACCCAAATCGCCGGATACACAAATCAAGTCACCTTCTTCGGCAGTATTACGGTACACTACATCCTTTTCATCAGCATATCCAATAGATGTTACACTAATAACCAAACCTTGCTTAGATGCGGAAGTATCGCCACCTACAATATCTACATTGTAGTTAGCGCAGGCCAGGTAAATACCTTCATATAATTCTTCAATAGCCTCTAAGGGGAATTTACTGCTCATGCCTAAAGAAACAGTTACCTGGCTGGCCGTACCGTTCATGGCGTATATATCGCTCAGGTTTACCTGGATAGCTTTATAACCCAGGTGTTTTAAAGGCGTATAAGCCAGATCAAAGTGAATGCCCTCTAAAAGAAGATCGGTTGATATCAGGGTCTTCTTTCCTTCAAAATCCAATACAGCAGCATCGTCACCAACACCTTTGGTAGTACTTTTTTGTGTAAGCGTAATATTTTTAGTCAGGTGATTGATCAGGCCAAATTCACCTAAAGATTCTATATCGGTTTTCTCTTCGTTCTCGAACATAATTGATTTATTTATAACCCTAAACTTGCCGAGATCTCCAGCATACGTTCTATTGGTTTTACAGCCTTTTCTATAATGTGCATAGGCACTTCAATTTCGGGCATTTCATTTTTTAAACACAGGTATAATTTTTCCAGTGTATTACGTTTCATGTGCGGGCAGTCGTTACAGGCACAGGCGTTATTAGGCGGCGCCGGAATGAATTTTTTATCCGGGTTATCCTTTTCCATCTGGTGTAAAATACCCGCCTCTGTTGCTACGATAAATTCTTTTTCGGGGCTGTTGGTAGCATATTTTAATATCCCGGTGGTAGACCCAATATAGTCTGCCATCTGCAATATAACTTCCTCGCATTCAGGGTGTGCCAGTATCTTCGCATTAGGGTAACGTTCTTTCAGCTTCGTAATTTTTTCACGGCTGAAGATCTCGTGTACCATACAGGCGCCATTCCATAATACCAGGTCGCGCCCCGTTTTTTTAGCTACCCAGGCACCCAAATTCCTATCCGGTCCAAAAATTATCTTCTGTTCTTTTGGCAAACTTTCTACTATCTGCACGGCATTGCTTGATGTACAAACAATATCACTTAAAGCTTTTAGTTCTGCCGTACAGTTCACATAGGTTATCACCAAATGGTCGGGATAATTTTCTTTAAACTTTCTGAACAAATGTGGCGGGCAACTGTCTGCTAATGAGCAACCTGCCTTTAGATCCGGTAAAAGAACCTTCTTGTTGGGCGATAATATTTTGGCTGTTTCGGCCATGAAGTGTACCCCTGCAAAAACAATAATATCGGCATCTGTTTTGGCCGCCTGCTGAGAAAGGCCAAGGCTGTCGCCAATATAATCGGCAATATCCTGTATATCTCCTTCCTGGTAATAGTGGGCCAGTATAACGGCATTTTTCTGTTTTTTTAATTTTTCTATTTCGGCAAAAAGGTCCAGCGACGGATCAATGTATTCGTCGGCAAAACCTTTCACTTTTATTTCTTCGAAGATATCCATTCCACAAATCAATTAATAATAACTCTTTTTATATATATAAATAAAACTATTGTTATTAAGGTGTTAGTTATGTTTAAAAGTTGTAATACGATTTACGTTTAAAGTTGTTTTTCCATTTTTATTAACAGTTATACACAACTTATTAATTTTTATAATCCTGATTTTAAGATGACTATATGTTACAAGAATTATCGTAAAAACTTATTTGTTAATAATTACTTGCTTAATAAAATGTTAGTTTCGTTGCATAATCGTCTTACAAATCGCTCAAAAGTAAACGTAAAAACTGTAATTTTCGGGCTTATCAACATTATGTTTATTTGTTAGATTTTTACTTACATAAAGTTAACATGTTTTATACCGCTTATTAACATATCTGCTAATTTTACACAATACATATACCAAACATGACCAGAACTGTTGATTTCCTTGTTGTAGGATCGGGTATAGCCGGGCTAAGTTTTGCACTTAAGGCTGCAAAGCATGGTAAGGTTCTGATAGTTACAAAAGCCAACGAAGATGAAAGCAACACTAAGTATGCCCAGGGCGGCGTTGCAGTAGTTGTTGATAAAAAAGAAGATTCATTCGAAAAACATATAAATGATACCCTAATTGCCGGTGATGGCCTTTGCGATCCGGTTGTTGTGGAAGCTGTTGTTAAGGAAGGGCCGGATAGGATCCGCGAGATTATTGACTACGGTACCAATTTTGACAAGACAAACGAGGGTATTTATGACCTGGCAAAAGAGGGTGGTCACAGCGAATTTAGGGTGCTCCATTATAAGGATATCACCGGGTTTGAAATAGAACGCTCCTTATTAGAAGAGATCCATCGCGAACCTAATATAGAGATACTAACACACTACTTTGCGGTTGACTTGATAACCCAGCACCATTTGGGAGAGTTTGTAGATAAATCTTCTGACGATATTAAATGCTACGGTATTTATGCCTTCAATACCGAAAATAACCAGGTAGAAAAGATAGAATCAAAAATTACGGTTATGGCATCGGGTGGTGCAGGGCATATCTACGCTGTTACAACCAACCCCGTTATTGCAACCGGTGATGGTGTGGCCATGGTTTACCGGGCTAAGGGCAAAGTACGTAATATGGAGTTTATCCAGTTCCATCCAACGGCTTTGTATAACCCGGGCGAGTACCCATCTTTCCTGATATCAGAAGCGGTACGTGGTATGGGTGGTGTATTAAAGCGCACCAACGGCGAAGAGTTTATGCAGGAGTACGATCCTCGTAAATCATTGGCACCAAGGGATATTGTGGCCAGGGCTATCGACTCCGAGATCAAAAAATCGGGAGAAGACTTTGTTTATCTGGATATCCGCCATAAAAAGAAGAAAGATATATTGGAGCATTTCCCTAATATATATGCCAAGTGTTTAGAAATAGGGATAGATATGACGCGCGATATGATCCCCGTTGCACCGGCATGCCATTATATGTGCGGCGGTGTATTGGTAGATCACCAGGGAAGATCATCTATTAACAGGCTGTATGCTTGCGGTGAATGTTCTTCTACCGGTTTACATGGGGCTAACCGATTGGCATCAAACTCACTATTAGAAGCCTTAGTTTTTGCCCACCGTATTTATAAAGATGCAATTGTTGATTTTGCTAGCTTAGAGATCCCAACCAATATACCTGATTGGAACGAGCACGGCGTGCAACTATCTAACGAGGATATTTTAGTTACCCACAATATTCGCGAGATGCAAAAACTCATGAATGATTATGTCGGTATCGTCCGTTCCGATTTTCGTTTGGAAAGAGCAATGCGCAGGCTGCGTTTGTTGTACGAAGAAACCGAAGATTTTTACAAGAAAACTAAATTATCTGTTAAGCTATGTGAGTTGCGTAACCTAATACAGGTAAGCTACTTAGTGGTAAAATCTGCCATGACCAGGCACGAGAGCAGGGGCCTGCATTACACGACTGATTATCCTGAGCATCAGGAAGTTTTGGAGGACACAGTTTTTTAAATACATACCAGCATACGACCACTCGTCATTGCGAGGGACGAAGCAATCTCTTTAAGCAGGGTTTACAATTGTCCTGAAGAGATTGCTTCGTACCTCGCAATGACGGGTGCGGATAATGTATAAGAAATTAAAATTTGAGCGGAAAACGGGATTCGAACCCGCGGCCTTCAGTTTGGGAAACTGATGCTCTACCAGCTGAGCTATTTCCGCTTATATTAGCATTCAAACATAAATAAAATTTAGTATTCAATCACTAATTCACCAAATCAATAAATCACTAATTATATTATGCCTGTTATATTACCTGTAAAAGATAAAGCGCCGCATTTTGGAAAAGATTGTTTTATTGCCGAAAATGCTACCATTGTGGGTGATGTAGAGATGGGCTCCAATTGTTCGGTTTGGTTTAATGCGGTGATCAGGGGAGATGTACATTATATTAAAATTGGAAATAATACCAATATCCAGGATGGTGCCGTAATACACGCCACCTATTTAAAAGCGCCAACCACTATAGGTAATAATGTATCAATAGGTCATAATGCCATTGTGCATGGCTGCAGCCTGCAAGATAACGTTTTGATAGGCATGGGTGCCATTGTAATGGATGATGCCATTGTACAATCTTATGTTATTATAGGGGCAGGTTCTGTTGTGTTAGAAAAAACCATTTGCGAATCGGGCTTTTTATATGCCGGCACACCCGCAAAAAAAATAAAGCCCCTTACAGATGAGCAAAAGGCTTTATTAGATAAACTACCGCAAAACTATATTATGTATTCTGGTTGGTTTATGGATTGATCTGTTCTTTAGGGATACCCATAGCTTCTTCTGCTTCCCAGTTTGGCCTTAGCGTAAACTCCTTTTCATTGATCCAAATATTTTCGGGCTGGTTTTTTTGTCTAACGTTTCCGCTATCCCAGCGGCCATTTTTATTGGTATCATATATAACCCGTATTTTGTATTTACCCGTCAATATACCCTTGTAAACTACGGATGCATTTTTGGTTATTACATTGGTTTGTACAATACCCTTTTGGTCGTTAAGTAATTCAAGCACATAAGTTTTGGAAGTATCCGGCACGGTAACTTTTACGGTTAACTGGCTATAGTTCTCGGGTTTATCCGCCTGGAAATCTACCCCGGTACGTTTATTTTTATCACCGTAAATATCGGTAAAGGCAGCCTCGTTAAGTATCAGTTGATACTTGCTGTTTACGCGCCACCTGTATTTTAGCAGCAGGTGTTTGGCATTTGCCGTATCCTTTTGTAAGGTAAAGTTTGTAACGTTTACCGAATCTTCAGTTAAGGCAACCAATCCCTGGTCAAATGTTTCTATTGGTAAATTAGCCACAATTCGTAGGTCTGTGCCGGGCTTTAGGCGGTTATCCCTATTAATCCCATATTTAAATGTTAATGTGCGTACAAAGCTTTCTTTACGGCCTTTTAGCTGGTATACAGTATCTATGGGTTTATTATTATCCAATATGGCTACCCTTAACGAGTCGAAATCCATATTGCGCATATATACCAATGCGGTATCGCGGGTTTTGCTGATATCTACAATTTTTTGATTATCAAACCCCTGCGGATATACCACCTTTACGGAAGGGTTATTTAAACGTTTATTAAATACCAGTGATAACACACCATCGTTGGTCAGCTTCTTTTCGGCTATCCTGAATTTCTCAGGGATCTGCTGAAACAAACTCAGCCTGATGTTAGAGGTATCTTTATTTAAAACGATGGGTTTATTAGAAAACGCGATCAGCTCTTTGTCGTTATTAAATATTTTATCCGGGCTTGGCTCTTTTAGGGCATAGATCCGGTATTCACCATCGTGCAGGTTATTTAACGAGAAATTACCCGATGAATCTGTAGTTGTAAAAATTGTAGGTTTCTTTTTGCCGAACAGCAGCGAATCCTGGCTTACCGGGAAGATCATCACCGTGGCATCTTTTTCTTTTTCCTGTGTAGTGCTGTTTACTACGTTGCCAGACATGCTTAACGAATCGATATGCGGGCCAGTAGAAAAAACGTAAGTAAAATTTTTAAGAACGTTACTTTCGTTCACATCTTGTATGGCCTTGCCAAAGTTGATCACGTAGGTGGTATTTTTTTGAAGCGTATCTTTAAAATCAATAATGAGGCTTTTCCTGCTGATGTTATATTCCGGTTGTTTTTCCATCGCCGGGCTGATGGTAATTTCCTGGTATTGGTTACTCAGTTTATAAAATTCATCAAAATCCAGCCTGACTTCTTTAGCCTTAAAATTACGGGTCATATTTTCTGGTGTAGCCTTCAAAACCTTGGGTGGGGTAAGGTCACGTGGCCCACCCTGCGGCTTTTGCATGCTTGCACAACCAAAAAGCAACAAACTAAATAAAACGACGATGATATTTTTACCGAAAAAAGCCGATTTTGGATTTAACATTGTTTTTATGCCCTATGAACGATTTTTATGTTTTGATGAAAGCTACTACTAAATTTTTGAGAAAGTGGCGTATAAGGGATTTTTATAATTAATTGATTTACAGTAATTTATAATTTATCTGGATACGTGTACCATTAAAACCGAAACATCTGAAGGCGATACGCCCGAAATGCGGGATGCCTGGCCTAAGGTGCGTGGTTTTATTCTCATTAATTTTTCACGGGCTTCTTTAGAAAGTGAAACCAGTTGTCGGTAGTCAAACTCGGCGTTGATCTCGCGGTCTTCCATTTTTTTCATCCGGTCAACAATTTCCATTTCTTTTATAAAGTAACTCTCGTATTTAATTTTTATTTCAGCCTGTTCAACAGTTTCTTTATCGTAGCCCGATAACTTATCTTGTAATGAGCTATCTACACGCTTCAGTTCTTTAAAGCCTATTTGTGGGCGAGTAAGTAAATTAAATAATTTGGCGCTTTGGCTTAATGGCGATGTGCCGGCTTCTTCCAGCATATTATTTACTTCTGCTGGGTTAAGGCTTTTGCTTCTGGTAAAGGCAACTATGTCATCAGAGTTTTTGATCTTACGATTAACCTTATCTAAACGTTCATCGTTTATTAAACCCAGCTGGTGGCCAATAGGGCTTAGGCGTATGTCGGCATTGTCCTGGCGTAGTAACAAACGGTGTTCTGCCCTTGAGGTAAACATGCGATAAGGTTCTTCCGTTCCTTTGGTTACCAGGTCATCAATCAAAACACCAATATATGATTCGGATCTTTTAAGGATCAGTTCGTGTTTATCGTTTATTTTTTGGTGTGCATTGATACCCGCCATAAAACCTTGTGATGCGGCTTCTTCATAACCGGTAGTTCCATTTATCTGCCCGGCAAAGAAAAGGTTGCTGATCTGTTTAGTTTCTAAGGTAAGGCTTAGTTGGGTAGGGGGGAAGAAATCATATTCTATAGCATAACCCGGCCTAAACATTTTGGCGGTTTCAAATCCAGGTATTTGGGTAAGTGCTTTATATTGTACATCCTCCGGCAATGAGGTAGAGAAACCATTTACATAGATCTCACATGTGTTCCATCCTTCGGGCTCTACAAATATCTGGTGCCTGTCGCGTTCAGCAAAACGGTTTATTTTATCTTCGATAGAAGGGCAGTAACGTGGGCCTAAACCTTTTATCCTTCCGGTAAACATAGGCGATTTTTCAAAGCCCTCTTTTAGCGTTTCATGTACTTTAGTATTGGTATAAGTGATCCAGCAGCAACGTTGATCTGTAGCTAATTCTACATCGGTATAAGAAAAACGACCGCGCTCCTTATCCCCCCATTGCTCTTCCATTAGCGAATAATTAAGGCTGCGCCCATCTACACGGGGTGGGGTGCCTGTCTTCATTCTGCCAGCATCAAAGCCCAGGGTTACCAATTGTTCTGTTAAACCTGTCGCTGCTTTTTCGCCTGTACGGCCACCACCAAATTTCTTTTCGCCAATGTGTATTACACCGTTTAAAAAAGTTCCATTGGTCAATACTACCGCGTCGGCTTCTATCTCTACTCCAATGGATGTTTTAACGCCCACAACCGTATTTCCCTTAACTAATAGTGATGTAACGGTGTCTTGCCAAAAATCAACTTTGGGTGTTTTTTCTAAGGCTATACGCCACTCTTCAGCAAATCTAATACGGTCGCTTTGTGCTCGTGGGCTCCACATAGCAGGGCCTTTGCTTAGGTTAAGCATCCTAAACTGTAAAGATGTTTTATCCGTAATAATACCGGAGTATCCACCAAGGGCATCAATCTCGCGCACTATCTGTCCCTTGGCCACACCACCCATAGCCGGGTTACAACTCATCTGTGCAATGGTACCCATGTTCATGGTGATGAGCAAAACAGACGAGCCTAAATTGGCGGCGGCAGCAGCAGCTTCACAGCCGGCATGGCCTGCACCAACAACTATTACATTATATTTCTTAAACATATAACCTCCATGTTCCACGTGGAACATTATGTAATTTCTTATTCTGATGTTCCACGTGGAACGTTAAAAAACGAGTATAGGGCAAACATTGCCCAGATACCTTCTAATACCACAAAAGGGTAAAAGTTGATCAAATAGGATGAGAAGCAGCAGATACCCGCACCTAAAAAGTTCATACCGGTATATAGTCTGCTTTGTGCAGATACCTTTTTAAACATGTTTAGCAGAAATGCAATAAGTAATATAATTACCCCAATTGATGCAATAATATCTGATTCTTTCATTCCTTATGCTTCTTTCATTTCGCCCAACTCTATCCAACGGGCTGTTTTAGTATCTAATTGTTTGTTTAGATAGGTTATCTTATCCGTTAATTTAGTTAGCTCTTTTGGGTCGATGTTGATGGTGTTTAAAGCTTCAGTTGTTTCTTTCAGCTTTTCCTCGATGTCAGCTATTTCTTTTTCCAAGCCTTCAAATTCCTTTTCTTCCTTAAAGCTTAGCTTGGCTTTTTTAGATGTTTCTACCGGTGTAGGAGCGGAGGTTGCCACAGTCTTTTTGTTTAACTGTTTGCTCTCTTCCAGCTCTACACGATATGATGTATAGTTACCGTTATAGATCAAAACGCTGCCGCCGCCTTCCATAATAAAAAGCTGATCTGTTAATTTATCCAGCAAATACCTATCGTGCGATACCATGATCAGGATACCCGGGAAGTTAGTTAAGAATTCTTCCAATACGTTGAGGGTATCAATATCCAAATCATTGGTTGGCTCATCCAGTATCAAAAAGTTTGGGTTTTTGATCAGGATGCTCATCAGGTGCAAACGTTTCTTTTCGCCACCGCTTAATTTAGATACCATGCCATATTGCTTGGCAGGAGGGAACAAAAACAGCGTTAACAATGCCGAAGCAGATATCAGCTTACCATCGGCCATCGTGATAAACTCGGCCACATTCTTAACAATATCTATTACACGCTCGTCTTCCTTAAAGCTTAAACCTGCCTGGTTAAAATAACCAATAACGGTTGTTTCACCTTTAACTATTTCGCCGCTATCCGGCTGTAGCCTGTCGGTTATTAAGTTTAGTAGGGTGGATTTACCGCTACCATTTTTACCTGCCAAACCTATCCGATCGCCTTTTTTGAAGGTATAACTAAAGTCTTTAATATAAACGTTACCATTAAAGCCTTTACTTATATGGTGCATCTCCATGATTTTATTGCCCTGGCGTGCTGTTTTTACGCTCAGTTCAACATTTTGTTTAGGTCCGTTATTTTTTGTTTTGGATTCCAGGTCATAAAAGGCGTCTATACGCGATTTTGATTTGGTTCCACGGGCCTTGGGCTGCCTGCGCATCCACTCCAGCTCTTTACGTAACAGGTTCGAGTTTTTTTGGAAGGTAGCTTCATCAGATGCTTCCCTTTCGGCTTTCTTCTCCAGGTAGTAACCATAGTTGCCTATGTAGGGAATGATCTTGCCGCGGTCAATCTCTAATATCTCGTTGCAAACGTTATCCAGGAAATACCGGTCGTGCGTAACCATTAAAATAGTTTTGCTGCCTTCTGTTAATAATTTTTCCAGCCACTCAATCGTATCAATATCAAGGTGGTTGGTAGGCTCATCTAAAATATAGATCTCGGGGTCTTCAATTAAAAGTTTAGCTAAAGCTAAACGTTTCTTTTGGCCGCCAGATAGTGTGCTAATGTGCTGGTTAAGGTGATGTATATCAAGTCTTCCTAAAATGGTCTTGATCTTATACTCATATTCCCAGGCATCGATCTCGCTCATCTCCTCCATTACTTTATCCATCTCCTTCATGTTCTCCGGGTCGTTCTCTAACAACTCCTCGTAACGTCGTATCAGCTGTTGCTGGATGTTATCGGCGTGGAAGATATAATCGCTAATGGTAACCGCGTTTTTAAAGTGCGGGTCCTGCTCCAGGTAGCCTACATTTAAGTCGCGGGCTTGCGCCACTTTACCCTCGGTAGGTTTTAACGAACCCGAAAGGATTTTTAACAACGTTGATTTACCTGCACCGTTGATGCCCACAAGGGCAACCCTGCGGCCGCGATTGATACCTATGGTTAGATTTTTAAACAACCAGTTGTCATGAAAGGAGTGGCCTAAACTTTCGGCCGAGATATAAGTGCTCACTAAATAGTATGTATTTTATCTGATGTATATGTAAAAGTGCCTGTTGCACTCTCTAATGATTTTTTAAACATGGCGTTGGCTACCGTGGTGCTTTTAATGCTTCTGTACTTTTTTAAACCGCCAAACAGCAAAGGGTCTATCACCTTAAACAACCCAAACAGGATCTTTTCTGCCAGGCGTGGTTTTTCCCTGTCGCCAATAAGCATAGCCGGCTGATAGATGTAAAGTGTTTTCAGATCGAGTGTTTTCAGATCGTCTTCTAACTCTCCCTTCAGCTTAACGTAAAACATACCCGACTTCGCATCCGCACCAATTGCCGATACCACATGAAATTGGTCAACGCCGTTTTGCTTGCCTAAATGGGCCAACTGCAACGGGTAGTCGTGGTCTATCTTGCGGTACTGCTGCTTATCTGGCGTTTGGGCATTGGTGGTGCCCAGGCAAGAGAATATAGCATGACCGGTAATAGCGGCAGCATGTTTATCCAGGTCATCAAAATTGATAACCAGTTGCACTAACTTTTTATGCTGTAAAGGCAATGCTTTTCTTACCAATACCAAAACCTCGCTGTACTCGGATGCATCCAGTAATAGTTTTAATAAATTACTGCCAATTAGGCCGCTTGCGCCCGCTATAATTGCCTTATATGCCATTATGGGAGGTTTTAACGTGCAAAAATACGCATAATTAAATTGTGGAATAAATATTGAGTGTTTAAACATATATTTAATTACACGTTAAGGATTATTCACTAATAGAAATATATTTTGAAAACAATATTTCACGCCGCAGGCCAAAGAGGCCATAACGATATTGGTTGGTTAAAGGCAAACTTTTCATTCAGTTTTGGGCCGTTTAGGGACGAACAAAGGTCGAATTTTGGCGCATTAAGGGTGCTGAATGACGACTTTATTGCCCGCGGAAACGGCTTTGGAAGGCACCCCCATGATAACATGGAAATTACCACCATTGTATTGGAAGGCGCCCTGCAACACCAGGATAGTATGGGCAATAAAGGCATCATTAAAGCCGGCGATGTGCAGGTAATGTCTGCCGGTACGGGTGTTTTCCATTCCGAGTATAACCCGTCAGAAACGGAGGATACATTGTCTTTACAAATCTGGATCTTCCCTAAAGTGCGCAACATCAAGCCTCGTTACGATCAGAAGAATTTTGGCGATAAGTTTATACAAAACCAATTTACAACGTTAATATCCCCCATAGAAAGTGCTGATACTCTTTGGTTAAACCAGGATGCCACCTTTTCACAAGGGTATTTTGATAACGGCCAACAGTTAAGTTATATTATGAAAACCCCTGGTAATGGCGCGTATGTGTTTCTTTTAGAGGGCAGTATTAAAATTGGCGGACAGCAACTAAACAAAAGGGATGCGATAGGAGTTTATGATACAGCATCGTTCACGATAGAAACCGATAGCGAAAGCCGAATATTAATTATAGAAGTACCAATGTAACGGCCTTAGTCGAAATTATATTTTGGTGGCTAAAACATTTTGAGAATATTTTGTTTTTATCTGGCAGCAATTAACAATTATGGCAGAGCAGGCAGTTACCGGATATAAAAAATGGCTGGAAGGCATTGGGGAGCAAGGCGTGTTTTTTACAGGCTTTTTCCGCAATATCTTTAGGGGTGGTTTTGAGTGGTCGGAGTTTGTGCGCCAGTGTTACGAAATTGGGTACCGTTCTATGATGCTTGTAGGCATTACTTCTTTTATTATGGGGTTGGTGCTTATCCTTCAGCTAAGGCCTTCTATGCTGCAAATGGGCGCAGAAGCCATGCTCCCAAAAACGCTTGCCGTATCGTTTATCCGTGAGATAGGGCCTGTTATCATTGCCATTATCTGCGCAGGCAAGATAGCATCCGGCATTGGTGCCGAACTGGGCAGCATGAAGGTTACCGAACAAATTGATGCCATGGAGGTATCGGGGGCTAACCCGCTGCAGTACCTGGTTGTTACCCGCATTATTGCTACCAGCGTAATGATACCCTTGTTAACTATTATAGGCGATGCTATAGGCTTATTTGGGGGCTTTTTAGCCTTGAATTTTACCGATGATATCAGCTTCTCCCTTTACTTTCATAAGTGTATCTCCTCACTTGAGTTTATAGACCTTTTCCCGGCGCTTGTTAAAACTATCTTTTTCGGCTTTGCCATTGGCTTTGTGGGTTGTTATAAGGGTTATAACTCTAACAAGGGTACCGAAAGCGTGGGTATCGCGGCAAACTCTGCCGTGGTAACCGCCTCCCTATGGATCTTTGTTATTGATGCGGTTGCCGTACAGCTAACCAGCTTATTATTTTACAGGTAAACCATGCAAACAGAAACGAAACATACCCAAAAAGAAAAACCTGCAGATAATAACGAGGTAGTTGTTGATATTGATCATATCTCCAAATCATTCGGAGAAAAAGAGGTGCTTAAAGATATAACCCTGAAGCTTAAACGTGGAGAAAATGTGGTTGTACTTGGCAAATCTGGCCAGGGAAAATCAGTCACCATACAGTGTATTGTCGGGCTGCTCACCCCGGACGCCGGCACCGTAAAGGTTTTTGGTGACAACGTTGCTGAAATGAATGATGAACAGCTAAAAGAATTGCGTACAAGAGTGAGTTTCCTGTTCCAAAGTGGCGCTTTATATGATTCTATGACGGTTAGAGATAATTTGGAATTCCCGCTTACACGCATCCTTAAAATTAAAGACCAGGTTGAAATTGATAAGCGGGTAGAGGAAGCCCTGGATGGTGTGGGCCTGCTAGACGCGATAGATAAGTTACCGTCTGATCTTTCGGGCGGAATGCGTAAACGTGCCGGACTAGCCAGAACGATGATCGTACGGCCTGAAATAATGCTTTACGACGAGCCTACCACTGGCCTTGACCCCATAACATCCCGGGAGATAAGCGAATTGATCTTGAATATGCAAAAGAAGTTTAAAACATCAGCCATTATCATAACCCACGATATGGAGTGTGCTAAAATTACTGCCGACCGCGTGGTGATCATGAACGAGGGCACCTATATAGCTGAGGGCTCGTTTGATGAGCTTAAAAATGCTGACGACAAACTGGTAAGGTCATTTTTTAACGAAACAACATGAAAACTACATCATCGCAAAAAATAAAAATCGGAACATTTACAGTTGTTGGCTTGCTGGTATTATTCCTGGCGGTATTTTATATAGGCAATCAAAAAAGCCTGTTTAGTTCTACCTTTAGGGTGTACGGAACATTTAAAAACGTTAATGGCCTTACCGTTGGCAATAATGTGCGGTTTGCGGGCATCAACGTCGGGGTGGTTGAGGGAATAAATATTGTTACAGATAGTTCGGTTAGGGTTGATCTTACATTGAATAATTCTGTACGTAAGTTTATTAAAACCGACTCTAAAATGAGTATTGGCAGCGACGGCTTAATGGGAGATAAGCTGGTTGTTATTGCCCCAGGCGGAGTTACAAGCAAAACAGAAATAAGCGAAGGCAAAGAGTTAGGATCAATTAATCCTGTTGATGTAGATAAAATTATAACCAAGCTTACAAAAGTGGCAGATAATGCAGAAAGCCTAACCAGCGACCTATCTGAAATTGTATCAAAAGTAAATAACGGAAAAGGAAGTATTGGGCGCTTACTAAACAACGATAAGATTGCCAGGGACCTTGAAGGTACTGTTAAGCAGGCGCAAAAAACCATGAAGGGGGTACATACTACCACTAATACCTTAAACGAGGATTTAAAAGCTGCCCAACATAATTTTTTGCTAAGAGGATTCTTTAAAAAGAAAGAAAAGGCCAAGCAGGATTCGCTTAAAAAGATAAAGGAGGCGAAAGAAAAAGCGCTGGAAGCAAAAGAAAAAGCGGCTAAAGAGGCGGCTAAAAAAACGGAGAATTAAACAAAATGGGATATAATTATAATAAGAAGAGGGGGCTTAATAGCCCCCTCTTCTTATTATAATGCTTTAGTTATCTCTTCAGACAATGGTTTGGTTGTAGAGCGGTAGCGGTGTATAAGCTTACCGTTTTCATCTATCAGGAATTTCTCAAAATTCCATTTGATCTCACCTGTAAAATCGGGGTTAGCTTCTTTGGTCAGATAAGCAAATATCGGCGCTATATCATCGCCCTTAACACTCACTTTTGAGCTAAGCGGGAACGTTACACCAAAGTTTTTTTGGCAAAATTCTTTAACCTCGCTGTTTGTACCCGGTTCCTGTCCTCCAAAGTTGTTTGCAGGGAAACCTACCACAACAAGTTTATCCTTATATTGATCTGCAAGTTTTTGTAGTTCAGCATACTGTGGTGTAAAACCGCATTTTGATGCTGTGTTAACGATCAGTACTTTTTTGCCTTTATATTTAGATAACGAAAAATCGTTACCATCAATAGTTTTAAGCTTAAAAGAATAAAGAGGAGATGGTGCCGATGTAACAAACATCATAGCGCATATTAGTGTAAGTAATTTCATGGTTGAATGTTGGTATGAATGGTTTACAGAAACAATTGATTTACAATGTAAAATTAGTTATTAAAAACTTCTTTTATCCAAATAGAAATCTTCTTTCTGCGTCATTTTTTTCTTATCAGTGGCCGATTTATCCAAATAACCTAATAAGTGCAGGGTGCCATGTATAATAACACGATGTAACTCGTGCTCGGTTTCCACACCAAAGTTGGCGGCATTTTCTTTAACGCGTTCTATCGAAATAAAAATATCACCTGCTATAATGCCGTCCTCTTCTGAGTTATCAAATGTGATAATATCTGTATAGGTGTCGTGATCAAGATATTGCTGATTAATCTGCAGCAAATATTCGTCCGTACAAAAAATATAGGTAAGCTCGCTTAACTTATAGCCCTCGGCAACAATGGTATCGGTTATCCACTTACGTACTGCGGTTTTATTTTTTAATTTATAGCTTATGTCTTCCTCGTGAAATGTAATTGCGGGCATTATATCTTAAAATGTAATTCAACCTCGTTACCGCTTGCATTAAATATGCATTGGTCGGCCAGGTGCTTTAAAATAAAAACACCGCGGCCCGTTAATTCTTCCAGCCTGTCGGCGGCAGTAGGGTCGGCCAGGTTATTATAATCAAATCCGGCACCTTCGTCTGTAACCGTCCATACAATACGTTTAGGATCGGCCTCTACGTTTATAAAAACAGTTTTATTAGGGTCTAGTTTGTTTCCGTGTACAATAGCATTGATAGCCGCCTCGTTAAGGCAGGTCATCATGTTGGCAAAAACATCTTCGGCTACCTGGTATTTATCCGCTACTTCCTCTATCAAAGCCTCCAGCTGTGTTATGCTTTCGTATTTTGACGGAAGTTGTAATGTGTAAAGTTCAGATTGAACATTTGCCTGTGCCATATCATTTTCCATTAAGTTGATCAAAATATTTTTTAATTTTTTGCCTGTAATATAGGTTAAGCGATGCTGGTACTGTTTTTATTTGCTCCGTTTGCTTTGCCTTAACCTGCTCATAATCCTGCAAAGCTTTTATATATCCCGGTGGCATGTTACTTGCCGCATGGCTTTCCCTCTTTTGGTCTTGTTCTCTTTCTTGTTCGGCCTTTTCGGCCTCCAGCAAACGTGTTTGTATTTGCTGTTGCCTTTTTAACGCTTCATTTGTAATTTTCTTGTTTACGAGATCGTTCTCAGTTTGTTCCATTTGTTTTGAGATTTTATCCAGATCTCCAAGGCCGTTTGTGCCGTCTTTATTAATTTGCTGTAAGGTTTGTCGTATCATTTGCTGTTCGCGTGCCATTTTGGCAAACGCTTCGCTCATACCCTTTTGTCCGCTTTGCCCTTGTTGCGGGTTGCCATTTTTTTGCATCTGCTCGCGTGCTTTTTGCATGTTTTGGTTAAGCTGCTGCTGCATTTTGCTTAGCTGAGACATAGATGGTTGTTTACCCTTACCTTTACCGCTTTTATTTTGTTGTTTTTGCAATTGGTCAAGTGCTTCACTCAATAGCAGTGCCAAATTGTTCATACTGGTCATTGCAAATTGTTGGTTGCGCATAGCTTCAGCAGATTTGCGCTCCCCTAAATTTTCAAGTGCCTGATCAATTTGGCCGTTTATACCAGTAATTTCTTTATTAACCGTTGATTGTATTTGCGGAATACGTCGGCTTAGCGAATATAAGCTATCTTCTGCTGTTTTAAGATTGTCCTTAATGTCTTTTTGTTTTTGTGCCAGAATTGTGTAATTAGGGTCGGTAGGTTGGATTGCCCTTAGCTGCTGCATTGTTTTTTCTTGTGTAAAAGAGCTGTTAACTAACGATTTTAATAACTCGCGCAATTGGCGTGCATCAACAGCATTTTGGCTTTCCTGACCTTCTGCATCATCGTTTTGCATTTTATCGGCCATTTGTTTTATTTGCTTGGCTGCCTGCTGTTGCGATTTGGCTGCCTGCTGGCGATTGTTCTTTTTTAATGCATCGGTACTTTGCTTTTGTTGCTCATCAACAGCCTGCTTTTCTGCCTCCGGGTTTTTAAAGTCCTGTTTATTGCCATTTTTTTCGTTTTCTTTTTGCAAATTATCCAGGGCTTTTTTAATAGCATCAAACTGCTGGTTTAGCTGTTGCTGCTCCTGCAGGTCTTTATCGCTATCGCCGCTTCTTTGTGTTTTATCAGCCAGCTTTTGCTGATCTTTCGCTAACTGGTTCAATTGGTTAACATTTTGATTTACCTGTTGCTCAAAGTCAAGCTTTTTGTAAAGTTCCAGAAGGCGGTCCAATTCTTTTTTAAGCGATTTATTGTCCAGTTGCATTTTGGATAATTCCTCGCGTGTGCTGTCTTTTTGGCTTTCCTGCAAAAGCTGCTGCAATTTTTGCAGCATTTCTTTTGTTTTTTCGTCAAGCACGTTGTTAAACAGGTTTTCAATCTGTTTTTGCATGGCCATCAGCTCTTGTGTTTGCTGCTGGTTTTCCTGGCGGTTATACAAGTTCTTTTTGTTATCGGCTTGTATATCTTTTACCAGGTCTTCCAGTTCTTTACGCTTTTGTAAAAGTTCTTCTACCTGTTTTTTCTCATCAAACGACAGGTTGTTTTTATCTAATAGGGCTTGGTTTAGCTTTTGTGTACTTTTCTCTAACTGGGAAGCCAGCTTTACAGCAGATTGCATTTTTTCTTTTACAGCATTGGTGCCCTTATTTAATTCTTGTGCAAGTTGCGTAGCATCCGGCATGTTTAAGGTGCGCTCTGGCGTGCGTGCTATTTTTGGGCCGTTTACACCATCATTGTCGGCCACTTCGAAATAATACATAACCACATCGCCTTCTTTTATACCCAGTTCTTTTAAGTTCCAAAAATAAAAGAAATCAGCTTGCGTGGCATTTAAATCGTTATTTATGGTTTTGCTCGCCGTTTTGTACGTGCCTTTACTACCAGTTTTGTAATAAAACTTTAATGATGTAAACCCATGATCGTCTTGTATGCGGCCTGAAAAGTAAAGGGCCTTCATACTTACCGAATCTGGTTTTTCATGAACATCAATGGCCGGGGCCTCATCTGAAATTATATTAATATGGTAACCGGCAGAATCATTATGCCGAACCGTATTGTTAAGCGGACTAACATTATAAGCGGTGTTTTTCAGGATCTGTTCCTGATGTTCAAAAATGTTGTTGCCGGTTTCTTGAATAATTTTTGGGCTACCATTTATCTTAAATAACAAACTGTTGGCGTTTTGTGTATAAAATTGCCATTTTACAAGAGTGCCGGCAGGCAGGGTAAGGTCGCCGGCATTAGCAACGGTTTCATTTTTTTTATGCAGGTATGCTGGGTAATTCAATACCGCATCAAAGTGGAGCAGGGTGGGTTTTAGGCCAACTCTTATCTCATAGGTGGCCGAGGTAAAGCCGTTACCAATTAATTTAAAGCGGGTGTTTTGCTGTAAATTGGTAAAAAGGTAATGGAAACGGCTAATATTCTCTTTATCCAGCTTAAAAACATTATGAGCCGTTTGTACATAAATATCGTTGGGCAGTTGGTCGCCGGTTAGTTTAAGTTCTAATTTATAGTCTTCGCCTTGTACGACAGATAAGTTTTTGTTTAGTAAAACAAATTGAAAAGGTGCTATAGGGGCAAAATATTCGTTGTGCCGAATAAGCCTTTTTGTGCTCTCTGTAAGTACGGATGGCGCAGCAAATGCCATAATACAAATTATTGCGGCCGGTGGGATAACCCATTTGAGGTACTTACTATTCTCTCGCAAATTAATAGCCGATGGGAAACTTACGGGTTTTAAGCTTTCCATTTTTTGGTTGATGCTGGCTTCTATAAGTTCGCGGTGGGCGGCATTTTCTGTGGCTTGTTTTTTAAGCTGTAGCGTGTTAAGCAGTTTGTCGTGTACGTCATTAAAATGCCGGCCAATAATTTCGGCAGCCTGATCATGCGTTAATGTTTTGCCAAGTTTTAGCTGAGCCAATAGCGGGGGCAAAACCAGGCCAACCACAAGGCCCAAATTCAGCAGGATAAAAAAATAAAACAGGATAGTGCGTAGTGTAGTGTTAAAATTGCCAAAGTACTCCAACAAAATGATGGCTATATAAGCCGAAAATATGCCGGCAACCAAAAATATCAGCCCGCGCAGCAGGTTGTTATAATGGTACTTTCTAATGAAGGTGTTGATCTTACCGATCAACAAATCATAATTTTCGGCCGGGGTCATATCTGGTTTAATGCCAATTAAGGTATTTAACGAAAATAGTATATTAATTAATATGCTAAAAGCGTGTGTTTAACTTATGTGCCGTTTTTTAACATTTTTGTGCTAAATGCCACCTTATAGTAATTTATATATTACATGGTTAGCCAAAAACAAATGCTGCCTGATTTTTGTCGTTGAAAGCATAGAATGAATATAACCACCTTCAGGGCGTTTAGCAGCCGTAATTATCGTTTATATTTTGCCGGGCAATCCGTATCGCTTATTGGTACATGGATGCAAAAAACAGCGGTAAGCTGGGTTATTTACACCTTAACGCATTCTACATTTATGCTGGGGCTAACCCTATTTGCCAGCCAGTTCCCTTCGTTTGTATTATCGCTGTTTGGCGGTGTGGTGTCTGATAGATACAACAGATACAAAGTGTTACTCACTACGCAAGTAGCCTCTATGATACAGGCATCGTTATTAGCGGTGCTTATTTTAATAAAGCATTACGCCGTTTGGGAAATACTTGCCCTAAGTGTAGTACTGGGTATAATCAACGCTTTTGACGTGCCGGCAAGGCAATCTTTAGTGTATGAAATGATAGAGGATAAAAACGACTTGCCCAATGCGCTTGCGCTTAACTCATCTATGGTAAACTTATCGCGATTAATTGGACCGGGTATTGCCGGCTTTGTACTGGAGTACCTGGGCGATGGGATTTGTTTTGGAATTAATGCCATAAGTTTTATAGCGGTAATAGGGTCGTTGATGATGATGAGGCTGCCTAAATATGTAGGAACCAAGCATACCAAAAATGTATTCGGCGAATTAAAAGAAGGTCTTACTTATCTTAAATCAACGCCATCAATATCATTTGTAATTATGATGCTGGGCCTTATTAGCCTGTTGGTATTACCATTTAGCACCCTTATCCCTTATTATGCCCGCGAGGTTTTTAAAGGCAATGCAACCACTTTTGGCGTTATAGATAGTGTTATTGGGCTGGGTGCATTTTCTGGGGCTATATTTCTGGCATCGCTTAAAACAGGCAGTAACCTTAAAAAAATATTAAGTATTAACACACTTATATTTGGTATTGGCCTGGTATTGTTTTCGCACGAAAGCTTGTATTGGCTGGCTTTGGTATTTGCAGCATTGGCCGGGTTTGGAATGATGTCGCAGATCACCATCAGTAATACACTGATACAAACCACTGTTGAACCTGCTATGCGTGGCAGGGTGATCAGCTTTTATGCTATGGCATTTTTTGGCTTGCAGCCTTTAGGCGGGTTATTGGTTGGTTTGGTATCTAAATGGATAGGGGCTCCCAACACCATTTTATGTGAGGGTATTGCTGCGTTGCTTATAGGCCTGTTGCATATCCGTTTCTTACGTAAAGAAAAATTGAAACAGCAACAAAATGTCATGGCGGTTGACGAGCATCACCTGCAAGCGGTTTAGCCTAAACATGGGGGCGCAATTGCACCACTAAGCGAAATTCCCAACGAGCGTTTGGTTTGATATAAGTACAAAATACTATTGACAATTTTTATGTGGCCAATTATATTTGCTGCTACATCTTCGGGATGTAGCGTAGCCCGGTATCGCGCCAGCATGGGGTGCTGGAGGTCGTAGGTTCAAATCCTGCCATCCCGACTATAATTGTTCCGGCATATTCTGCAAACAGGATATGCTTTTTTATTAATAGGTTGCCCTATACATAGCATTTCGATAAACGGAAAACCAGATCGGGTAAATAAAACCCTTGTTAACCAACGTTATAAAATATTAGCGTGGTGTGCCTATTGACAATCTTATACACATGATTATATTTGCAACCTGAATTTTTCGGGATGTAGCGTAGCCCGGTATCGCGCCACATTTGGGATGTGGAGGCCGCAGGTTCGAATCCTGCCATCCCGACTATAAGATACCCACATTATTAAAACCTCTAAATTTTATTATTTAGAGGTTTTTTTATGCCCGATTGGAAAGTAAGAAAGTTAACAACAGGCATTAAAACAAAAGGCCGCTCATTCAAGCGGCCTTTTGTTTTAAAAATCAATTTTGTTATTGCTGTGCCGGTGCTGTTTCCGGCGCTTTGCCTATCAGGTCCATAAACTGATCAAGCTTAGGGGTGATGATGATTTGTGTGCGCCTGTTTTGGGCTTTACCGGCAGCTGTGCTGTTATCGGCAATTGGATTATACTCGCCACGGCCGCCTGCTGTTAAGCGTTTGGGATCTACCTGGTAGGTGGTTTGTAAGGCCTGTACAACAGATGATGCACGCAGGGCGCTCAGGTCCCAGTTATTACGGATATTTTTCATGGTGATAGGCACATTATCGGTGTTGCCTTCTATCAACACATCGTAATTAGCGTAATCTTTAATGATCTTGGCAATTTTACTTAAGGTTGTACCTGCTTTGTCTGTCAGGTCATAACTGCCAGATTTGTATAGCATATTATCAGCCAAAGAAACATAAACAACACCTTTGAGTACCTTTACGTCAACATCCTGCATTTCTGATTGACTTAACGAGCGGGTAAGGTTATTGGTTAACACCATATTAAGCGAATCGCTTTTGTTTTTAGCGTTAACCAGCTGCTGTATGTATTTGTTAGAGCTATTAATTTCATCAACCAGTTTAGATATATTGATATTACCCTGCCCACTTGATGTTAAACACTTATCAAGGGCAGACTGTAGTTGTTTGTTGTTAGCACGTTCTGATGCCAACTGCTCGTCAAGGCTTCTAACTCTTTCTGTAGCTATGCCCAGGTTACGCTCGGTTAGTAAATATTTGCCGCGTAAGTTGCGGGTATTGCTATCCAGTTTATCATAACTGGCCTGTAATTCTTTATATTTTTTATTGCTTACACAACCAGAGGCTATCACCGCTAACACAAATAGCGATGGTATCAATATTCGGATTTTCATAAAATGTAATGTTTGTTTAAAAAATTTATTTATCATTCAGTAAGTAAATATAGGTTTAAAAGTTTTATTTAGAGGCAGGTCTTACAAATCTATAATATTATATTTAGGCTTTTAACCATTAGATAAATAATGCATATTTGCCCGAAACAAACACTGCTTATATGAAAAAAATACGCTTAATTATGCTGGCTTCGGCCATACTTTTATTTGCCGCATGTACAAAGGATGGTTCTGATCCGGTTATCCCTAAAAACAGTTGGACGCTTAATTCTACACAGCATTTAGTAGTCGGTTCAAGCCGCGCTTCTGTTTCTGGCAGTACCGATGCTACAATTATTTATAAAGACGGCTCAAACGAAGCAGTTACCCTTGGGTTTAAAGCATTACCAACAGCAAACGCAACTTACGAACTTGTTGAAGCCGGTACATCACTGTCAGATAATCAATGCCATTTAAGTGTAACCAATGCAACCAATAACCTGTTATTTAAAGGTAATACAGCATCTGTAGAGGTGATTATAGGTGAAAATAAAAAAATAATTGTTACCATACCAGAGGTTAATGTGGCCCCTGTTATAAGCGGTACGGCTTTAAAATTTAAAGCAGCCTTATACGAAACAAATTAGTTATCCCAATCATCCGTTCTAAACGGCTCCATGGGCAAACCTGCATTGTTTTGCAGGTTTGTTAATGCGTAATTAGTGAAGGCATAACGTACAGACATTACCGGCAATTGGGTTAAAGCGGGGGCTGTTAATAGTATCTTATTCCCGCTGATGGCAGCCGTTGCCTGTCTGAAGATCTTGTCGGCCCCGGCCACAAAAAACTCCTGATTAATCTGTGCGTTATTAAGGGTGCTTAAGCCGTTTGCTGTACCATCAGTAAAATGGATAATTACAGTATTACCATTTTGTGTGTAAGATTCATACCGGGGGCCAATAGCAACCATGTTTTTACCGTAAGCATTATTTAAGGCAAGTAGGGCTAGCCTATCACCAACTTGTTTTTTATATTTAGGATGATGGTTTTTAACTTCGCCTGCATCCATAGTAACGGCCATACCCACATTTACCAGGCCCTTGCCAATATTTGATTGCGCTTCGCGAAATTTGGCCAGATAATTAAGGCTGGGGTTATTTGTATTGCCATCATCAAAAGGAGTTATCTGCACATAATAAAATGGCAGGTCGCCCTGGTTAAACTCGCTGCGCCAGCCTTTAATAAGCCCGGTATTTAATTTAGTGTAGTTGGATGCAGGGTTTGTGGTTTGGTTGTTTTCGCCCTGGTACCAGGTAAACCCTTTAATAGGTAATTTGGTTATCGGCGCTATCATCCCGTTAAACAGCATCGAACTTTGATGTGCGCCAATGTAGCCGCTTAAAAAAGGGTCGGCTTGCAGGGCGGCCTTGTTGGTCCAGGTTTCGCACCAGCTGCCGTTAATGGCCGATATAATTATACCGATAGGCACATTCAGATCAGTATGTAACTTACGGGCAAAAAAGTAAGCCGTGGCGCTCAGTTGCCCAACATTAGCGGGCGAGCAAACCTTCCAAACCGATGGGGTTTTAAAATCAGCCAAAGGGTTGCTCTCGTAACTTTCGGCTACTGTTAACGATCTTATTTCGGGATAATTAGCAGCAGCAATTTCTGTGGCATAATTTTCCACCCCGGCAAAGGAGGGGGCAAGTGGCCCAACCGGCATCACCATGTTTGACTGCCCCGCGCACACCCATACATCGCCAATTAAAATATTATCCAACTTAAAGCTTGTTTGCTGAGCAGCCGTTATGGTTATGGTTTGGGGCGATGCATTTGCCGCCGAAGCCGGGATAGTAGCCTCCCATATACCTGCTGATGTAGTTGTTACGGTAACAGGTGTATTTTGCCAGCTTGCTGTGATGGTTATGGATGTACCCGCAGGCGCCTTACCCCATACCTTCGCCGGTTTATCGCGCTGTATAACCATATTACTTTGAAATACGCTTGATATGGTTAAGGATGTTGATGCAGGTGGATCTACCTTAACTGGTGGTATAATAACATCTTTTTTACAGCCTGCAATTATCAGCAGGCAAAACAGGGATACGATAAGGCGCGTTTTCACAGGCTTAAAAATAGCAATTTATCTGTATTTACTTATTTGGGTTACAGGGTAACATTATCGCTAAATATTGCTTGGTACACATGGTTTTGATACCTTGCCCTATTAAGCATTATATAGGATGAAAAGGTACAAAAGTATATTCATATCTGGCTGGATATTGTTGGCTGGCAATAGCTTTGCACAACAAATAATATTGAGCACCGATGTTAAACAGGCAATGGATGCCGTAAGCGCTGATAAGATAAAGGCAGATATTGCCTACCTGGCAGACGATAAATTGAAAGGCCGTGGCCCCGGTACCGAGGGCTATCAAATGGCGGTTGATTATGTGGTGGCACAACTTAAAGCCGTAAATGTTAAGCCAGCCGGCGAAAACGGTACATGGCTGCAAAAGGTGCACCTGCGCAAATCTATCCCGCAGGAAGCGCAGCTGTCTATTAATGATCAGCCGATAGATAAAGGCAATTACGTGTTTTTCCCCAACCCGGCGGTTAATAAAATAAGTGTTGATGCCGGGCTGGTATTTGCGGGCTACGGCATCAGCGAGCCGAGCCTTGGTTACGATGATTATGCCGGGCTGGATGTGAAAGGCAAGGTGGTTATCGTGATGCGGGGTGCGCCGGAAAAGTTCTCATCATCTGTGATGGCGCATGTGATCACTACCGATAATATCCTGAAGGTAGCGGCTAACCATGGCGCTATTGGCGTATTTATAGTGCTGGCAAACCCGGGTTCGCGCATGCCAAGGGTAGACGACGGAATATATAGTGTTTTAGGTACCAATGGCCAGGTTGCGGTATCTGCCACCTATAATAAACAAATAAACGTATTGGCTGCTGTAAACCCATCACTGATTATCCCCCTAATGCAAAAAGCCGGGAACGACCCAGAGCAAATAAAAAACCAGCTGAAGTCTGGTGTACCAAGCTCATTTACGCTTGACTCTAAAACGGCTTTGAGCTTTGCATCAACCTATAAAGATATTTTAAGTTATAATGTGATAGGGAAAATAGAAGGATTGGATGCTAAGCTGAAGAACGAATACGTGGTACATAGTGCCCATCTGGACCATTTGGGTATAGACCGGCCTGTAGAAGGCGATTCTATTTATAACGGTGCGCACGATAATGCATCGGGCACGGCGAGTGTGCTAAGTATTGCCAAAATCTATCATCAGATAAAAACAAAGCCTAAACGTTCTATTTTGTTTGTACTGATGACCGGCGAAGAGTTGGGTGACCTGGGCTCGGGCTACTTTGCTGAAAATCCAACGGTGCCCGCCAAAAATATAGTTGCAGATATTAATACAGATATGCCTACTATTATTGCCCCACTGCTTTCTATTACCGCCCTTGGCGCCGAGCATTCATCTTTAGCAAGCCAGGTTGATGAGGCAGCCGGTTACCTGGGCATAGAGGTGCAGCCCGACCCGGAGCCCAAGCAAGTGCGCTTTGTACGCAGCGACCAATACAGTTTTGTACTGGCCGGCATCCCTGCGCTGCATGTAAAATATGGCACAAAAACCGCCGATGGTAAAAACAACCTGAACGATATGGTAGCCACCTGGCGTGCCAAATATTATCATAAGCCACAGGATGACATTAATGGGATTTTTGATTTTGAAGCCGGCAAAAAGTACGCACAACTCAACTTTTTGATAGGGTATCTGGTAGCACAGGATTCCGCCCGCCCAACCTGGAACAAAGGCGATATATTTGAAGTGAAGTAAAGAGATCTGAAGAACATGGAAACTAACCCCGCGACCGGTACCGGCTCGCTTTTGATAAATTTAAAATGCCCGGCTTGCGGGGCAGAATATGATGCAGCCCAAACCAATACATTTTGTATAGAGGATGGTTGTAACACCACACTTTTTGCACAATACGATCTGGGCCAACCGCTGGATAAAGCTATTTTAAAAGACCGCCCGGCCAGCATGTGGCGTTACCGCGAGCTGCTACCCATAATAGGCGAGGAAAACATCGTAACCATGGGCGAGGGGTTTACACCCATTATCCCCGTAAAAAATCTAACCGAAGATACCACAGGCAACCAGGTATTTTGGAAGAATGAGGCAGGCAATCCCACAGGCTCTTTTAAGGCGCGTGGGATAGGCATGGCGGTATCAAAGGCAAAAGAATTAGGCATTACAACCATTGCAACCCCAACGGCGGGTAATGCAGGTGGTGCCTTAGCTGCGTATGCAGCACGTGGCGGAATAAAAGCAGTGGTATATATGCCAAAACTAACCCCGAAGGTATTTAAAGATGAATGCCGTTTATATGGGGCCGACCTGGTTGAGGTTGATGGTAACATTGCTGATTGCGGTAAGCTGGTTGCGGAAGGCGCTGCAAAATACGGTTGGTTTCAGATCTCGACCTTAAAAGAGCCGTATCGCCTGGAAGGTAAAAAAGCGATGGGTTTTGAAATTGCCGAACAGTTTAACTGGGAACTGCCCGATGTAATATTTTATCCTACTGGGGGTGGCACAGGCCTTATTGGTATCTGGAAAGCTTTTGACGAACTGGAACAACTGGGCTGGATAGGCAGCAAGCGCCCACGTATGGTAGCCGTACAATCCGAAAGTTGCGACGGGATAGTAACGGCCTTTAACGGCGGGAAAAACGCTGCGGAATATGTAGATGGCGGCTTTACCATAGCCAACGGGCTACGTGTGCCCAAATCATTCGCTGATAAAATAATATTAAAGGTACTGCGCGATAGCCAAGGTACGGCCCTATCCATCAGCGATAGCGAAATGAATGACGCCTTAAAAGAGATTGCCCGAAAAGAAGGTATGCTGATAGCCCCCGAAGGCGCCGCCCTGTGGCAGGCCTATAAAAAACTGAAGGCATCCGGTTGGATAAAATCCGGCGAAACGGTTGTGCTGGTAAACACAGGCAGCGGGTATAAATACCTGGAAAATATAGAAATTTAAAACGTCTTATATCGCCCTTTATTTGTCGCAATACGCCATTGAATGTCAATTAATTGGCTGCATTTTTGTATAGGTTAGTTACCAATACAAAACGAACGTTATGTTAAAAGATTCTAAAGCATTCAGCGGGTTTTCGGTAAATGATATTGATGCCGCGCATCAGTTTTATGGTGAAATTATGGGGCTGCAGGTTGATAAAACCGAAGACATGGGTGGCATGCTTACCATACACATCAACGGGAATGATAACAACATTTTGGTTTACCCCAAACAAGATCATCAACCCGCTACCTATACCATCTTAAACTTTCCGGTAAAGGATGTAGAAGCCGCGGTAAAGGAGCTAACTGCCCGTGGCGTAAAGTTCGAGATCTACGATAGCGAATACCTCAAAACCGATGAGCACGGCGTGACTAAAGGTAACGGTGGCCCAACCATTGCCTGGTTTAAAGACCCCGCCGGTAATTTCCTGTCATTAATTGAGCCCGATTCACAATAGCCGGGCTTAATTTCTAATTAATTTCTTTTCAAAACCATTTGTTGTAAACACCTGTTTACCAATTAACCAAAATATAAACGTTATGGACAGTAAACAAAATGTGGGCAGCCCAGATAGGGACAGGATAAACGTAAACGAAGATTACGAACTACAATATTGGAGCGAGAAATTTAACGTAAGCCGCGAGATACTTAAAGACGCTGTAAAAGCAGTTGGCACATCTGTAAAAGAGGTGCAAGAATATCTGTACAAGTAATAAACTGTATTTACCATGAGCCTGGACAAGTACGTAGAGAAACGGGATTTTACAAAAACCGCTGAGCCTAAGGCGGGTAAGAGCAAGGATAAAAACAAACTGATGTTTGTGATCCAAAAGCATGACGCATCGCGCCTGCACTATGATTTTAGGCTGGAGATGGATGGTGTGCTGAAAAGCTGGGCCGTACCCAAAGGCCCCTCAACAGACCCTAAAAATAAACGCCTTGCCATGATGGTGGAAGACCACCCGTTCGACTATCGCAATTTCGAAGGCATTATCCCGCAGGGTGAATATGGCGGTGGAACGGTGATTGTATGGGATGAGGGCACTTATGAACCAATCGAAGAAATTAAAGGCAAAAAGGCACAGGAAAAGCACCTGCTTAAACAGCTTAAGGATGGCTTGCTAAAAATTAAGCTGCATGGCGAAAAGCTGGAGGGGGAGTATGCCTTGGTAAAAACCCACGGCATGGGCGAGAATGGCTGGCTGCTCATCAAACATAAAGATGATTTTGCTTCTACAGCCGATATCACCAAAAAAGACAAGTCGGTACTCTCCGGAAAAACCATCGAAAAGATGGAAAAAACCAGCGAAAAGGTTTGGAAGGATGGCGAAGAGCAGGATGTAGAAGAGGAAGAGCCGAAGAAGAAGGCTTCATCTAAAAAAAAACTGCATGAACCGATAGAAGACCTATCTGATGAGGCGGAGGAAACCCCGGATGATAAAAAAATTGATGTAAAAGCCATTCTAAAAAAAGCACCCAAGGGCAGCATCCCTACAGGTATAAAACCCATGTTAGCCACCCTGGTTAACGAACCGTTTGATGACCCTGATTGGGTTTACGAGGTAAAGTGGGATGGTTACCGCGCGCTTGGCTTTGTGAACAAGGGCGAGGTGCAACTACTCTCCCGCAACAATAAAGATTTTAACGAGAAGTATTATCCACTCAAAAAACTGCTGGAGAGTTGGAAGTTGAATGCCGTTATTGATGGCGAGATATTGGTATTGAATGACAAGGGCGTTTCTAACTTTGGCGCCCTGCAAAACTGGCGTAGCGAAGCCGATGGCGAATTGGTGCTTTATATTTTCGACCTGCTTTGGTACGAAGGTAAAAACCTCATGGGCCTGCCTCTGATCGAACGCCAGGCCATCATGAAAGAAGTTATCCCTACAGATGATGACCGCGTGCGCATCAGCCAAACCTTTAAAGCCAACGGCACCGAATTTTTTGAAGCTGCCGGCAAGATAGGCCTGGAAGGCATTATGGCCAAACGGGCGAACAGCGCGTATTTGCCCGACAATCGCTCTAAAGACTGGCTCAAAATAAAGATCAACAAACGGCAGGAGGTGGTGATAGGCGGCTTCACTAAAAATGAGGGTACAGCAAAACAGTTTAGTTCGCTGCTATTGGGCGTATATGAGGATGGCAAATTATTGTATGTAGGCAAAGTAGGTACAGGTTTTTCTGATAAGTTGCAGAAAGAAATGATGGCTATGTTTAAGCCTTTGATTGTAGATAAGGTGCCATTTACCAGCGAACCGGATGTAAATAAACCTTCGCGTTTCCGCCCTAATCCGCCCAAGGCTAAAGCTACCTGGTTAAAGCCCGAATTGGTTTGCGAAGTAAGCTTTGCCGAGGTTACCAGCGACGGCGTGTTTCGCCACCCCTCATTTGAAGGGATGCGGGTGGATAAAAAAGCCAAAGAGGTAGTGCGGGAAACCGAGGCAGATACTACCGATGTTATTGAAGAAGAAGAGCAACATACAGAAGATAAGCCGAAGGCTAAAAGTAAGATAGTTGCCGCACCAAAGGAGGCCGTTAAACGCACCCTGCTTAATCCCAAAGAAGAAACGCAAGTTAAAAAGATCTGCGGGCACGATCTGAAATTTACGCACCTGAGCAAAGTTTACTGGCCAGAAGACGGTATTACCAAGCGGGATATGTTTAACTATTACTACCAGGTAGCCGAATATATTTTACCCTATTTAAAAGATCGTCCGCAATCACTAAACCGTTTCCCTAACGGGATCCATGGCCCAAGTTTTTACCAGAAGGATGTTAGGGGCAAATCGCCGGATTGGGTGCGCACGTTCCCGTATACCACCAGCGAGGGCGAGGATAAAGATTATCTGGTGGGGCATGATGAGGCCACGCTGCTTTGGATGGCATCCCTGGGATGTATAGAAATGAACCCTTGGTTCAGCCGCATCCAATCGCCGGATAACCCGGACTATTGTATCATCGACCTCGACCCGGATAAAAATACGTTCGACCAGGTGATAGAGGCCGCGCAGGAGGTGAAGAAAGTGCTTGATGCCATTGATGTTCCAAGCTACTGCAAAACCTCGGGCTCAACGGGTATGCATATTTACATCCCATTGGGTGCCAAATATGATTACGATCAGTCGCAAATGTTTGCACGCCTTATTGTAAATATTGTTCATCAACAAATACCTGATTATACTTCGCTGGAGCGTATGATCAAAAATCGAGGCGGTAAAATGTACCTGGATTTTTTACAGAACCGCCCGGGCGCAACCATTGCTGGTCCGTATTCGCTTAGGCCGAAACCTGGTGCAACGGTATCTATGCCACTGCACTGGGACGAAGTTAAACCCGGCTTGACTATGAAAGATTTTACCATCAACAATTCCATAGCCCGCCTTAAAAAAGAGGGCGACCTGTTTAAAGGCGTTTTGGGCAAAGGCATAGACCTGGAAAAAACCATTAAAAAAGCCCAAAGTATATTTAAGTAACGAAGGGCTTAGAAACAGACGCTAAGTATCGCGCCTCTACGAATAATGGCTGTAGAGGCGCGATATTTAGCGCCTACTTGCATAAAATCTACTCCTGGTTCAAGTTTAGCGCGGCGTAGCCTGTACCCAAAACAAGGTAAGCTTTCAGCTTACACAAGCAGAATACTTGCCACATTTTAGGACGAAGCTGAAAGTTTCGACCGGTGTAATCCCCTCCCGTCATTGCGAGGTACGAAGCAATCTCTTTAGGACAATTATACACTTTGTATCCTGCTTTGCCTAAAGAGATTGCTTTGTTGCTATCGCTCCTCGCAATGGCGCGCGAAGATAATAATCAATCTATTCACGTCATTGTGAAATTATTTACCTCATAATCAATTAATTATAAAAAAACCCAAAAGAAATACTAATGCATTAGTTGCAATACTAATTGATTAGTAGTAAACTTGTTTATAATTAGAATTTTATGCAAAAACTGGCTAAGCGCGAAGAACAAATAATGCAGGTGTTTTGGAAACTCGGGAAAGCTTTTATCAAAGAGATTATCCCCGAAATGCCCGACCCTAAGCCGCATTACAACTCAGTAGCTACCATGGTGAAGATATTGGAGGAGAAAGGCTTTCTGGATCATGATACGATTGGTAACATCTACCATTACTACCCAAAAGTTACCCGCGAGGATTACCAGAAGCATGCCATGAAGGATATAGTAAGCCAGTACTTTGACGACTCGTACCCCAATATGCTGGCCTTTTTTGCCAAAGAACAAAAAATTAGCGAACAGGAACTGGAAGAGATCTTAAACCTGATTAAAACCAATAAAAAATGATACCATACGTATTACATGTAGCATTGCTGATAGGCGTTTGCCTTTTGTTTTACAAATTGTTGTTACAAAAAGAAACGTTCCACCATTTAAACAGGTGGGTATTGCTGGTTTGCCTGGCTTTAACCTTTGTACTGCCGCTGTTGCGCATCCCGCAGCAATGGGCTTTCAGGAAAGCGCCGGCAGCTATTACAAGCACCCCAGCGCAAATAAATATGGTTGCCGATAAACCTGCACAAGTAATGGAGCAAACACCGGCGCCGCAAGTTAAGACAGCCCCCAATGAAGTTGCCGAAACCTCCTTGATGGAAACAGCAGCAGCCTATACCCCGCAGCTTTTAAATTGGGCGCTTTGGTTATATTGGTGCGGTGTGGCTGTATTTGGGTTAAACTTTATGTTGCAAATAGTGGTGCTTTTACGCCAGGCTTTTAAAAACCCGGCCATACAGGATGGGCGGTTTAAAATAATTGAACTTGATACTGATAAGGCCCCATGCTCTTTTGGTAATTACATTTTTATAAACCCTGCCAAATACGACTGGGAAACCTACAGCCAGATACTGCTGCACGAAAAGATCCACGTTAAACAGGGGCATAGTTTAGACCTGTTACTGGCCGAACTGGTGTTGGTGTTTCAGTGGTTTAACCCCTTTGCCTGGCTGTATCGAAAAGAGCTGGAGAACAATCTGGAATTTTTAACAGACAGCGATGTGCTGCATAATAACGAGGTAGAGCGCGAGCTATACCAGATGAGCCTGCTTAAGGTATCGGTGCCCAACTTATCCTTAAGAATTACAACCAACTATAACCAATCACTTCTTAAAAAACGCATTGTTATGATGAACGCAAAACGATCTAACGTACACACCACCTGGAAATACTTTTTCCTGCTGCCGCTGATGGCATTTTTAATGTGTGCCTTTAACAAGCCTATGGCAAGCCACCTGCCCGGGGTTACTAAAATTCAAAATGTGTACGATACGGTGAATAACCCCCGCCAAGGCACCTGGACGGCAACTATCAGAGATGAAAAGGTAGATATACAGTTTAACAGCGATAACGACGGCAACCACATGAGCAACAGCAACTTTTTGCTTAGCGAATTTACCCCGCTGCCAAATAAGGCAGAAGGCAACTTTAAACTGGTGCGCGAAGCCGGTACCATGAATTTTACGGGCAAATTTGATGGGATAAAGGGCCGCGGCCGCTATAGCTTTACCGCCAACCGTGAGTATATGAAAAACCTGGAGGTTGAAGGCATAAGCGGCATCGAGAAAAATGATGAGCTGGCATTTTTTATGATCAACATTAAAAAAAGCTATATAACCATGATGCACCGCCAGGGATACAAAAACATATCTAAAAGCGACCTGATAGCTACGGCGGCTTTAGGTGTTAATGAGCCTTATATTGTATCATTAAAACAAAACGGGTTCCCGAATATTGGCGTGCAGGATCTGATAACCGGAAAGGCCATGGGTATAACAGGGCCATACATTAGCGAAATCCGCAAAGCGGGCTACCCTAAAATAAGTTTCGAGAAACTGGTTAGCTTTAAGGCACAAGGTATAACCGGCCAGTATATAAGCAAGTTTAAAGCGGCAAAATCCGCCAAACCGGCCGATAAAAAAGCTGCGGTAAATAATGATGACGAAGATATTGCCGATGATATGATCGCCTACAAGGCATTAAATGTTGATGCGGACTTTGTAAACGGGTTTAAAAAAGCGGGCTACAATAACCTAAGCAGCAACGACCTGATAGGAATGAAAGCCGTTGGCGTTACGCCACAGTTTGCCGAAAGCTTTAAAGCGGCGGGCTACACCAACATATCTCATGATGACCTGGTATCTATGAAAGCGCTTGGTATTACGCCCGAATATTTGAACAGCTTTAAAAATGCAGGTTTCAAAAACATTAATCCCGACAAGGCAGCAGGCTTAAAAGCACTTGGTGTAACAGCCGATTTTATTAAAAGCTTTAAAAGCATTGGTTTTAACGATGTGAGTTTGGATGATGCCACCACGCTTAAGGCTTTAGGTGTTACCCCGGATTATATTACGCAGATGCGCGAAAAGGGCTTTAAATCAAACGATATTAATAAATACATCACCATGAAATCGGCATTTTAATTGAAAGTAATGCGCACAAAAAAGCCTAACCGGTTAATGGTAAGGCTTTTTTTGTGTATGGGTTTATGCTGCTAATTGCAACTCAACTTTATCTATCAGCGCGTTAATATCGAATGGTTTATGCAAAATGTCATTCGGTGCGCCGTCCTGACTGAGCGACATATCCAGATTATCTTCTGCTGAGCAAAGAATCACAGGTGTATTTTTTGTTAATTGATTTCTCTTTAAAAAACGGCATATATCGCGCCCATCAAGTCCGGGCATTTTAGCATCCATTATTAACAAATCTGGTTGGGAAGCAAGTACCTCTTCAATTACATGTTCGCCATTGGGCAACGATGTAACGTCATAGCCGCTGTTGATCAATATGTAGCTCATTACTTCTACAATCAATTCATTGTCGTCAACTATTAATATGTGCTTGTTCATGGCTTTGTATTTCAATAAGTTATGCAAAGCCCGTGCCGTAATTATATGTAGGTTAAGTTTTGGGTGGATTTTAACGATTAGGCATATGCCCATAAACTAAAAAGAGCACAAATGATTAAACACTGTGCTCTTTAATCATGTGGCTATTTAGCGCACATAAAATAATTATATATGAATGAAAAACTCGTCTGCAGGGCGGCGAACTTTTGCAGCTTTGCTCAGGTCATCATCTTCGGCGCGGTAGCCAATAGTTACAATAACGGTGGCAGTTAGGCCTTTTTCTTTTAAGCCTAATACTTCATCAAAACCGGTCGGGTCAAAACCTTCCATAGGGCAGTTGTCCACTTTCTGCTCAGATGCTGCAGCTATCAAAACACCTAAACCAATGTAGGCTTGTTTTTGAGCCCATAATAATAGTTGCTCGGGTGTGCGGCCATTAATAGCACCTAATACCATACCTTCAAAACCGGCTAAGGCTTCGCGTGGGGCATTGCGGGTTGCGGCAACGTTATCAATGTATTTCTTGCCAAATTCTTCGTTAATGTTAGTTTCTGCAGCAAATACGATCAGGTGAGAGGCATCCGTAATTTGCTGCTGGCCGTAAGCAACAGCTTTTAATTTTTCGCGTACACCGGCATCTTCAATTACCAAAACGCGGTAGTGTTGTAAGCCTAATGATGATGGGGCCAGTTGCACGGCGTCTAATATATTTTGTAATTTATCGGCAGCTATTTTTTTGGTGCTGTCGAATTTTTTGGTGGCATAACGCCATTTCAATTTATCTACTAATGACATGGTTTTCTATTTTGTTCAATTGCACGGCAAACATACATGTTTAAACATGTAAAATGGTCATTAATACGTAAATAGTATAAAATGGACGTTAGAATTCATCGGCAGTAGATCGCAGTTCGCCGTATTCGTCGCCCGTAAAATGGGCGGTGTTGGTGGCCTTGTCTATCTCAAAATTCCAGTAAGAGTGCTGGTTATTCAAATTATTTACAATGCCCGAGCAGCTAAAGGTAAGTTGTAAACCATAGTTGATGCGTAAACGGCCTTTTAAAACAGCCGCGTCAAAATTCTTGACCTCAAACTTCAAGCCCTCAAATTTCGATGAGCCAAACTTGTCCTTATTCTCTTCGGTTAAGGCCTCCAATAGTAAATGGTAAGGATGCGTGCCGGGTTCAAAAAGCGTTTGCATAGCCAGCTGCAATTCTGCGCTATCTTTTGGATAAACAAACTGCGGCGGTAAGGTGATATCAAATTGCTCCTGCATGGTTAGGGCATTCGGTCTTTAAGTTCTTTCACCTTTTCCTTGCCCTCATCCTTCAGTCGGTTCTTTTCGGCTTTTATTTCCTTCTTGGTTCGGCCGGCAGTGTCCACATTATCCACACGGGTTTTATAATCGGCCTTTACTTTCTCAATTTCTGCCTTAAGGCGGGTTTTAATGGCATCGTTAGTTTCTTCTATCTTCTTTTCCATTTTGGCTTCGGCTGTATCCTTTTTGCCGAACAAACGCTGGAAGAAGTTTGGTTTTTTGGGCTCCTCAAAAACAGGCGCCACCCCGTTAAAACCCGCGCCGTCATCGTCGTCGGTTTGTTTCATCAGGCTATCTGCTACGGCAGTATCAATTGGCGCTATGGTGCGGCGTAAACCTTCGCGCAGGCGCACATTGTAAAAGCCATAAGCATTGCTATCTGGCGAAGTAAGACCTTTTTTGGCCATCAGGCGGCCAATCAGGTTAAAGTAGCCATGCAGGCCCTGGCGTAAGGTACCATCCGGTTGAAAGGCGTATAAACCGGCTTTAGGGTTAGGTACTATGCTGGCTAAAAAAATACTTTCGCCAACCGTTAACTCTGACGGTGCTTTGCCAAAGTAATATCTGGATGCATCACCAATGCCATATATGCCGCGGCCCCACTCAATAATGTTAAAGTATACCTCCAACATGCGGTTTTTACTCATGATGCGGTTGTTCTCTATCAGCCAAACAATCAGTATTTCCTCTATCTTGCGCGACAGTGTTTTATTGCGGCTAAGGAAAGCATTTTTGATCAGTTGCATAGATATCGTACTGCCGCCCCGTTTAAATCTTTTCTCTTTTATATCTGTAATGAAAGATTTACGGATAGATTCATCCACAAATCCCCGGTTGGTATAAAAGGATGGGTCTTCTGCCGTCATTACTGCATTACGTACATTGGGCGATATCTGTTCAAGCGGGGTAAAGCTTGGCGCGCCGGCACCTATTGTATGCGGTGGCATGGCTTTCCCTTTTTCGTATGGGGTATAAACAAAGGTATTGTTAAGCTTGCCCAAGTCAACCTTTCCGTATTTCAGGATGCGGAAATCCTTATCTTTTTGCAGGGTTGAATTAAATATCATATCATCCAGGTGCGCCATGTTTAATAGCATGTTAAGGCTATAATTCAGCCTGCCCGCAGCCTGCAATCCATCTAAAGATTCGAACATCCCGGTAGGGAATGAAGAAAACAGATCCTGAGCATTTATCCAACCGGTGTTTATTTTTACCTCGTATATTTTAACGGGGTTAAGGGTATATTTTACATACGGTTTAGCCGTTAGTTTTTTGAGGTGGATAACGGATGAACTATCTAACGATACAAAGTTTGAACCTACAAAAACATTGGCATCAATAGAGCCGTTTGGAATCACAACATCGCTTACTGACAGGCCCGGATGGTTAAGCAACAGGTTGCGTACACTCCACGAGCTGTATATTTTAGTTTCGCCATCGCTGTGTTTAACATTGCTTAGCTTGGTGCTAATGGTATCAAAATTAAGTTTTAGCTTAAATTTCTTTTCAATAAAAGGCAGTTCTACTTTTTTGCCATCGGCATATAAATGTACATCTATATCTTTATCTGATGGTTGCATTGTACCATCTATATGCCAGGTAGCGTCACCATCATTAACATTAATAGTTGAGGCCAGTTTGCCATCTTTAATTAGGGCAGTTGATGCCAGCATCTTCACCTTAGTGCTGTCATCCACAAAACTTACCAGAAAATTATGTAACGAAAGGTTATCCGGAATTTTATAAAGTACCTCGTTGATGAGGTTATTAGATAGTTCAGACAGATCTACCTTGTTACCGGTTTGGGTGGTGTCCTTTTTCTTTTTAAACAAAAAATCGAAGTTTTTAACACCCTTGATGCTGGTAAGGTTTAAATGGCCATCCTGTAATATTACATCGGCCAGTTTAATATTGCCAAAAACCATGGGCAAGATCTTAACGCTAACGCTGAATTTTTTTACCGAGAACAGGCTGTCGCGCTGAAATGGCACCACACTTATATCAGTGAAAGCCACGGTACTTAGCCCCGTAAAAGTAGCCGAGCCTATTTTTACATCTAAATTATAATCCCTTTTTGCTTTTGCTTTAGCTTTGCTGATAGCTTTTTGGAGCAATACCTCGCGTTTAGAATAGGCAACATATCCGCCTATCAGCATAATAACTACTAATATAATGGCAGTTATACCTGCAATACGGATATATTTGGGGTTGATACGGCGCATATAAGAAATTTGCTTCAAAACTAATCAATTACAATGTTTGCAAACGGTTGCAAACTGCAAATTGTTTTTTATAACAACGCATGCTGCAGGCTGTTTTCGTATTTTTGGGATGAAATAAATATGGATTTTACTAAAGAACAAGTTTTACAAGCCCTTGGAAATGTTGAGGAGCCCGATCTTAAAAAAGACCTGGTAACCCTTAATATGATACAGGATATACATATCGACGGGAATAAGCTAAGCTTTTCGGTTGTGTTAACAACACCGGCATGCCCGCTTAAGGCGCTGATAGAAAATGCCTGCCGCAACGCTATTAGCCATTTCATCAGTAAGGATATAGAGGTTACGGTGAACATGACCTCGCAGGTTACCACGCAAAGGAACACAGGTGTACCGGGGGTGAAGAATATCATCGCGGTAGCATCGGGTAAAGGCGGGGTTGGTAAATCTACCGTATCTGTTAACCTGGCATTGGCCCTGGCAAAAACAGGTGCTAAGGTAGGCTTAATAGATGCCGATATCTACGGCCCGTCTATCCCTATTATGTTCGGGCTGGAGGGTCAGCGCCCGAAGGCTACGCAAGAGAATGGCAAAACACGTATAGAACCTATAGAGAAATATGGCATAAAGCTGCTATCAATTGGTTTTTTTACAGATCCTAACCAACCTGTACCATGGCGTGGGCCAATGGTATCAACCGCGGTTAAACAATTGTTTAATGATGCCGATTGGGGCGAACTTGATTATTTGGTAATAGACCTGCCACCAGGCACCGGCGATATCCATATTACAGTTACCCAAAGTTTCCCGGTTACCGGGGCGGTTGTAGTAACTACCCCACAAAAAGTGGCCCTGGCTGATGCTAAAAAGGGTATAGGCATGTTTATGATGCCGGCTATTAACGTACCTATTATGGGTATTGTAGAGAATATGGCCTATTTTACACCGGAAGAATTGCCGGACAATAAGTATTATATATTTGGACAAGGCGGCGGCCAAAGGCTGGCACAGCAACTGGATGTACCATTTTTGGGCGAAATTCCGTTAATAAAAGGCATAAGCGATTCTGGTGATGCAGGCAGGCCAATTGTAATGGAGGAAAACGGTGTTATGACCACTGCATTTATGGAAATGGCACGGCGTGTGGCACAGCAGGTTTCTATCTGCAACGCACAAAAAGCGAATGACTTAAATGTGGTAAATAATTAATAACTTTACTTAATAATTTAAATAAGAATGAGTTTAACAGACAGGGTGGAAGCAGCGCTAAATACCATTAGGCCTTACTTAGAGGCTGATGGCGGTAATGTTTCTATTGAAGAGATAACCCCTGAAGGTATTGTGAAAGTAAAGCTATTGGGGTCATGCGGATCATGCCCAATGAGCATCATGACACTTAAGGCGGGTATTGAACAAGCCATTTTAAAAGCCGTGCCGGAAATTAGTGGTATTGAAGCGGTAAATTTAACAGACATTGACGACCCTAATGCCGTGCTTCCGGACAATTTAAGATAGTGTTAAGGATTGTTAAATACTGTTAGCGATATTTAGCAATAACGTATTTTTGCCTTGGTGTTTAAAACAATTGTTAAACACTAAGGTAGTATTAGCAGGTACACACACATGAAAAAATTAATTGGCATATTTTTTTTACTAAGCTCTTTATCAGCTTTCTCTCAAACTAAAGAGAACCCGCTGGTACAGTTTACGGGCGTGGTATATAATGCCGATAGTGCCAGTGTTGTTGTGCCATATGTAAGTGTTACTAATAAAAGCAGCCACAACGCGGTTATCATTACCAACTTTAAAGGCTATTTTTCTTTTGTGGTGCATGAGCAGGATTCGCTGCAATTTACGGCTATTGGTTACGCACCCGTAACGGTTGTGATACCGGCCAACGTTAAAAGTAAAAGTTTTACAGCGCAGGTGTTAATGAAACCGCAAATAACCAACCTGCCTATGGTTAGGGTATTTCCCTGGGCTACCACAGATGAATTCCGCAAGGATTTTGTGAATGCTAAAATAGCGGATGATGATTTGGAGATAGCTCGTAAAAATATCAGCCGTACCTCTATCGTAGCCATGACCAACACCCTGCCGCGCGATGGGCAGGAGATACAATCTGCCAATGCGCAGTACATGCACCAGGATGTTGTTAACCAGCACTCGCGCACCAACCCGCTGCTTAACCCACTTGCCTGGGGCAGCTTAATTAAGTCGATAACAGACGGGGACAGTAAGTAGGGTTTATTAGAATCGAGAGACAAGAATCAAGATAGCCTCAAGGCTAATGAGATATAAAAGTAAAGGGCTTCGATAATTCGAAGCCCTTTACTTTTTAACTATATGTTTTTCTTGTCTTGATTCTTGTGTCTTATATCTTGACTTCCTCTTAACGTCCTTTCTTAGCGGCGGGGAATTTCATGCGGTAATCTACATCAACAACACCTTTAGAGATATCATTCAGCCTTTTCTCAATAAGGCGTTTGCGTAAGGGGCTTAGCTTATCGGTAAATAGTTTACCTTCTATATGGTCATATTCGTGCTGTATAACACGGGCAGCCATGCCGGTAAAGGTTTCTTCGTGGTGTTTCCAGTTCTCGTCATAGTAAGATAAGCGCACGGTTGATTTGCGGGTAACATCTTCGCGAATATCCGGGATGCTTAAACAGCCTTCGTTAAAAGCCCATTCCTCGCCGGTTTCTTCTAATATAGAAGCATTGATAAACACTTTTTTAAAATCCTTAAGTTCCGGCTCGTCATCATCAAAGGGGGTGGCATCAATAACAAACAAACGCATAGACATGCCCACTTGCGGTGCTGCCAGCCCAACGCCACGTGCGCCATACATGGTATCAAACATATTGCCTACCAATTCTTTAATATGCGGGTACTCATCCGGCTCTATAGACGTGGCTCTTTTTCTTAGAACCGGGTCACCGTATGCTACTATAGGATATTTCATACTGCAAAAATAGGAGTTTTCTTACTTAGGCTCAAATAATAAGGTTATCATACGGTCATTATCAAATATTTCGTTGCTTATCTCTAATAACTGCTCGGCCGTCACCGCGTTAATTTTGGCAAAAATATCTTCTAAAGAGTCAATATGGTTAAAGTCCATCAGGCTTTTGGCCATAGATATGATCAGGCTCATCCGGCTTTCTTCGGCCAGGGCTATTTGCCCTATAAATTTTTCTTTAGCCTGCTTTAGTTGGATGGTGCCTATCTTATTATCGCGCAGTTTCTTTAATTCCTTATGCACCAGCTTAAGGGCTTTATCGGCCTTTTCAGCGTCGGTACCAAAGTAAATAGAAAAGATGCCCGTATCGGTAAGAGATGTATAGTTAGATTCGATGGTGTAGGCAATGCCATGTTTCTCCCTTATCTCCAGGTTAAGGCGGTTGCTCATGCCCATTCCGCCTAAAATATTGTTGAGCAGCAATAGCCCGTATTTATTTTGATGCGCCGATGGATAAGCCCTGCCACCCAAAATACAATGGGTTTGGGATATGGGCTTTTGCAACGTATAAATGCCCTGCTGAATTGGGCCGGGTGCAATACGGTTCTTTTGGCTGGTATTTTCGGGCACGTTGCCAAAGTGCTTTTCGCACAGTTTAACCAGCTTTTTAAAATCGTAATCGCCGTAAACGGCGAAGATCATTTGATGCGTATTGTTGTTGGCGGCGGTAAACTGTTTAATATCTGCACCATTTAGCAGGGCAACACTCTCGGGCGTGCCTAAAATATTGTTACCGATTGGGTGGCCCTTAAAAAGGTATTCCTCAAAATCATCCTGAATGGCCTCTTCGGGCTGGTCCAGGTAGGAAGAGATCTCATCCAGTATCACCCCGCGCTCTTTCTCCATTTCGTCTGCCGGGAAAGTAGAGTGGAACAGGATATCTTCAAACAGATCTACCGTGCGCTCCAGGTGCTGTTTTAACAGCGAAGCATGGATGCAGGTGTACTCTTTGGTGGTATAAGCGTTCAGGTCGGCACCCACCAGCTCCAGGCGGTTTAGGATCTGCGGGGTATTACGCCTTTCGGTTTCTTTAAAAAGCAGGTGTTCTATAAAGTGTGCCAGGCCTTCTTTTTGTGGTAACTCATCGCGCGAGCCCGCATTAAGCACGAAGCAACAATGTGTGATAGGCGAAGGCGAATGTTTAAATAGTATGCGGATGCCATTTGGCAGTGTATGTACCTGATGATCTGTCATAAAAGCTTCAAAGATAGCGTATAAACGTGCAAATTGTTTGGCATTGTGTATGTTTACGGTATGAAATTACAAATAGCCGACCTTGAATTCGAGCCCTTATACTCCCATGATAATATACAACAACGCATTGCACAAGTTGCGCAGGATATAAATAACGATTTTGAAGGCCGCCAACCCATATTTGTAGGCATACTGAATGGCAGTTTCATGTTTGCGTCAGATCTGCTAAAAGAAATTGTAGTGCCCTGCGAAGTAACTTTCACCAAATTGGCCTCGTACTTCGGCGGTTTATCCAGCACCCGCACCATCCGCGATGATTTTGACCTGCACGTAAACATCACCGGTAAAGATGTTATATTACTGGAAGATATTATCGACAGCGGCAACACCATTAAATACCTGATAGAAAAACTACAGGTGCGCGAGCCGGCATCTATTACCGTTTGCACCCTGCTTTATAAACCCGATTCGGTAGAGCACAGCATCGAGGAATTAAAATACGTAGCCTTCCAGATCCCTAATAAGTTTGTAGTGGGCTATGGTTTGGATTACCGCGAACTGGGGAGGAATTTGAGAGGGATCTATCAGAAGGTAGGGTAAGGTTTCTACGCTTCAACCACCGTCATCTCACTTAAAACTTCCAGGGCTTCGTCAATATTGGCAATGCGGTCTACGCTTAGGCGGAGGGTGTTTTTTACCTCTTTTAAATTGGTACGGCGTGGGTTGCGTTGTACAAATTCCAATACCTCTTTAAAGGCTTCAGTCTCAAAATAGGCAGATTGCTGGTTGGTGATAAAGTAGCCACGCAACACATTCTTTTTCAACGATACTTTTTCAAAGCCAATAGCTTTACCCAGCCATTGCAGGCGCATAGAATTCAGTAGATCATTAACCTGTGGCGGGATGGGGCCAAACCTGTCGTGTAGCTGTTGTTTAAAGTCCTGCAGTTGGTTCTCGTTTTCCAGTTTGCTTAGTTCGGTATACAGGTTATAGCGCTCGCCAATGTTGGTCACATATTCATCCGGGATCAGGATCTCCTGGTCGGTATCTATTTGCGTAAAGCTGATGAACGGCCTTGGCTTATCATCCGGGAACACGCCTTTAAACTCGTCTTCTTTTAATTCCTGTATGGCCTCATCCAGTATCTTATGGTACATGTCAAAGCCAATTTCGGCTATAAAACCGCTTTGCTCGGCACCCAGCAGGTTACCGCTACCGCGGATATCTAAGTCGCGCATGGCTACGTTAAAGCCACTGCCCAGGTCGCTAAACTCTTCAATAGCGCTTAAGCGCTTACGTGCCTCGTTGGTCAGCGTACTTAAAGGCGGACTCAGCAAATAACAGTAAGCCTTTTTATTGCTTCGCCCCACGCGGCCGCGCATCTGGTGCAGGTCGCTCAGGCCGAACATATGGGCGTGATTAATGATGATGGTATTGGCGTTAGGGATATCCAAACCGGCTTCGATAATGGTGGTAGCTACCAGCACATCGTATTCGTGGTTCACAAACTTCAGCATTACATCTTCCAGGGCATCGCCTTCTAACTGGCCATGCGCAATACCTATCCGGGCCTTTGGCACCAGCTTGTGGATCATGGCACCCAGCTGCGGCAGATCGGCCACGCGGTTATGGATAAAGAAAACCTGCCCGTCGCGGTCTATCTCGTGCTGTACAGCTTCTTTTATCAGCGTATCGTTAAATACATGCAACTCGGTAACTACCGGCTGGCGGTTTGGCGGCGGGGTAGATATAATGGAGAGGTCACGCGCGCCCATCAGCGAGAAATGCAGTGTACGAGGGATAGGTGTAGCCGTAAGGGTAAGCGTATCTACATTGGCACGCATTTGTTTCAGTTTCTCTTTTACAGATACGCCAAACTTCTGCTCCTCATCAATGATCATCAGGCCCAGATCTTTAAACTTAACATCCTTGCTCACCAAGCGATGCGTGCCGATGATGATATCTACCTTGCCCTCTTTTAACCCGGCAAGGGTATCTTTTATTTGTTTGGTGGTTTTAAAACGGTTCACATAATCAATGTTCACAGGGAAACCTTTAAGCCTGTCGCTAAATGTTTTGTAATGTTGCGCCGCTAAAATAGTGGTAGGCACCAAAATGGCTACCTGTTTGCTATCTGCCACGGCCTTAAATGCCGCACGTACCGCTATCTCTGTTTTACCGAAGCCCACATCGCCGCAGATCAGCCTATCCATAGGGTGCGGCGATTCCATATCTTTCTTGAAATCAACGGTAGCCTTCTCCTGGTCCGGGGTATCCTCGTAAAGGAAGGATGCCTCCAGTTCGGTTTGTAAATAACTATCCGGCGAAAAGGCATTTCCCTCCTGCGCCTTACGCACAGCGTAAAGTTTGATCAGGTCGCGGGCAATGTCCTTAACTTTTTTTTTTGTGGTTTTTTTGAGGCGCTCCCAGGTATCGGTACCCAGCTTGTTCATGCGGGGTTCGGTACCTTCTTTGCCGCTATATTTGCTGATGCGGTTAAGCGAGTTGATATTTACATACAACAGGTCGTTATCGGCATACACCAACCGGATCATCTCCTGCACCTTGCCGTTCACTTCCACTTTTTCGAGGCCGGCATATTTGCCAATACCGTGGTCAATATGGGTGATAAAATCGCCTGGCTTCAGTTCGCGCAGTTCCTTGAGCGTTATAGCCTGCGAACGCTGGTAGCCTTTTTTAAGCTTGTATTTGTAATAACGGTCGAAAATTTGGTGGTCTGTATAACAGGCCAGTTTTTGTTCGCGGTCTATAAACCCCTCGCGGATGGATACGCTTATGGGCGTAAACTTTACGTTCTTATCCAGGTCTTCCAATATGGCGTAAAGCCGCTCTACCTGCCGTGCCGAATCGGTAAGGATGTAGTTCTCTATCTTTTCGGCGTCGTTGTTTTTAAAGTTATGGATCAGCAGGCTAAAATCTTTATTGAACGATGGCTGCGGGCGCATATCAAAATTGATCTGTGCGGCATCGTTATAAAAGAATTGCTTACCAAACTCTACCAAGGCAAAATCATGTAGCTGGTCGGCTATCAGTTTTTCGTCGGTAAAGCTAAATTTAGGGTCTATCCAATCCGGGTTCTGGTTTTTTTCATCGGCAGATAAAGCCTTCCATAGCTGGGTGGCTTTTTTGTGCCCGGTTTCTATAATATCCAGTGTAAACTGTACATCCTTTATCCAAACCTGGGTATCAGGCTCTACATATTCCAGCAGGGAAATGTTGTTTTCGGTAAGGAATTTAGATTGTACGTTAGGCACAATGGTAATATTCTTCACCTGCTCAACAGATAGCTGGCTTTCTATTTCAAATGTGCGGATAGATTCGATGATATCGCCAAAAAACTCTACGCGGTAGGGCAGGTCATGCGAGAAAGAGAAGATATCTACGATGCCACCGCGGACTGAAAATTGACCCGGCTCGTATACAAAATCTACCCGGTCAAAATCATACTCCACTAAAAATTCGGTAATAAAATCAATGCTGAGTTTATTGTTAACAGAAATTTCCAGCGTGTTTTTCTCCAGCGATGAGCGGTCTATCACCTTTTCGGCCAATGCCTCGGGATAGGTCACGATCAGCTGGCCGTATTCGGTAGAGTGGTTAAGTTCATTCAATACCTCGGCTCGGGCCAAAACGTTTGCGCTATCCGGCTGGGTAAATTCAAATGGCTTGCGGTACGATGATGGGAAAAGCAGGATGTCTTTACCTGTCAGATTTTCCAGGTCGGCCAAAAAGTAAGCCGCCTCTTCGCGTTCGGGTAACACAAATATCATGTGCTTGTGCTGCAAAAAATACAATGCTGCCGCCATGGCCGCATCACCCGATCCGACTAACCCACGCAGCTGTACCCTTGGATTTTTGCCGGCATTTAAGGCTTGCGCCAATGCCTTTATCCGATCGTCTGCCTTATATCGCTCTAATATATCACGAATATTCAAAACGGTGCAAATATAGGTAAAAATGCCCTCCAGAAAGGGGCCGGGATATTTATCATAAAATTAAAGCAAACAATTTGTGCTTATGTTTACTTTTAAATGATATTTCCTAACTACAACAAAGTATCAAACTTTATCTAACATGAAAAACTCAGTAATATTTGGATTAATAATAGGCATTTTAAGTTTAATATGGCTTTTTGTCATGCACGCTACCGGCTATAATTTATCAGATAGCAAAACCAACCCGATAGAATATGTATCGGCATTGATACCGTTGATAGGCCTATATTTTGGTGTTAGAAACTTTAGAGACGGCGAGCTTAAAGGTAAAATGGGTTTTTTAGAAGCCCTGATACAAAGTTTTAAAATATTAATTGTTGGCGGGGCGCTTGCTATTTTTGCCGGTATTATATTTATAAACTGGGGCGGGGTAGAAAGCACGGATACCACCTTCCAAAGCTTTAGCGGCCGTATATTTGGCGCGTTGCTTGTTGGTGTGATAGAGGCTTTTGCAGTATCTTTACTGTTAACCACTAAAAGCAACCGTGTCGATTAGGCAACTATTTAACCGTTATTTTGAATTAACCTTTTGGATTGTGGCTTTGGCCTGCCTGGCGTTTACCAACCCAGCCGGCCAAGGCCATTTTAGTTTGTGCCCCTTAAAGTTGCTGGGCATTACCTGGTGCCCGGGTTGTGGCCTGGGCCATGCTATCTCTTTTCTTTTTAGGGGCGATGTCAGATCATCGTTCCACGCGCACTGGCTGGGCATCCCCGTTTTACTTGTTTTATTGTACCGGATATACACGCTCGCATTAAACAAGCGGTATAAGTTTTAAATTACCGTCGGTAAAAAAAATCCCCCCTATTTCGCCGAATAAATAACCACGCTTACCGATAGTTTGCTTAAGGTTGCCTATTACCCATAGGCCGATATCCGGATAGGCAGTAGTTTTACATCATCAATCACAACATAACAACTAAAAAAATGGAAACTTACAATCCTTATATGTCACTGCCAGGCATCACAACAGAGGAAATGGCAGTTTTACACCAAGCCACAAGCAGCCTAACTGATAACCAGAAACAAAGCTTTTTTATGATCTATTCAAGTAAAAGAAAAAGCCCGCAAGACATTTTGATATTTACCCTATTGGGTTTTGTAGGTATTGCCGGTGTGCAGCGGTTTTTAGTTGGGCAAGTAGCCATGGGCTTATTCTACTTTTTCACCGCCGGTTTTTGCTTTATTGGTACCATAGTAGATCTGATAAATCACCAGTCAATTGCTAACGAATACAATCAAAAAATGGCCTACGAAAGCTTTAACATAGCTAAAATGGGCTTGTAATTAAATAGTTAATCATCTAAACCATATCACAATCATGAAAAGTTTTAAAACACCAACAGCTAATAAATTAGCATCACGCTTCGATAAAGAATTGATGAGCATTTTAATAAATGACCTAAACCTTATCAAATTAAAAAAAGCGGCCGTTGCTAAGAGATAAGCAGACAGTTTTTTAAGCTATACAAAAATCAAAACGCGGTAAGAATTGGAAGGCTGATGCAAATTAGCCTGCGCCAAAGAAAATATTACCTGTACGTTTTGATTTTTTTGGTGCTTCTTCTCGGCGCTTTCCGATGGCCAGGGAGTTAGAAAGTTGGGTGGCATGGTCTGCTTAGCATAAGGCTTACTCACCCCGCGGCACTACGTGCGCGACCCTCTCTTCGTCTGCGGCGTAGCAGAGAGGGTCGACCAGCGCAGCAATGTCGGGGTGAGTAAAATGTCCGGGTGGCGCGCCTATAAAATTTTCCTTCCAAACATCGCCCCACCTTATTACCTTAGTACCATTATGAAATTAGCACAGCTAACCGCTTACCTGGAGAGCCTGGCCCCGCTGGCCTATCAGGAAGATTATGACAATAGCGGCCTGATAGTAGGCCAGCCGGAGATGGAGGTGAGCCAGGCACTGATATCTTTAGATTGTACCGAAGCCGTGGTTGACGAGGCCATTGCCACCGGTTGCCAGGTAATTATATCGCACCACCCTATTGTATTTAAAGGCTTAAAAAAGTTTAACAGCAAAACCTATGTAGAGCGCGTGGTAGAAAAAGCTATTCGTAATCATATAGCCCTGTATGCTATCCATACCAACCTAGATAATATGATGACGGGTGTTAACGCCCGCATTTGCGAAACTTTGGGCCTAACTAACACCCGCATATTGGCACCCAAGCAAAACCTGTTGAAAAAATTGGTTACCTATGTGCCCATAGCGCAGGCAGAGCAGGTGCGAAAAGCATTGTTCCATGCAGGGGCGGGCCATATTGGTGAGTACAACGAAGTAAGCTTTAATGCCGAAGGTACCGGCACTTTTAAAGGCAGCGAAAATAGCGACCCTTATGTGGGCGAACCCGGTATACGGCACCACGAGGCAGAAATGCGGATAGAGACTATTTACCCGGCGAACCTGGAGAGCAAGATCATTATGGCGCTGGTATTGGCGCATCCTTACGAAGAGGTGGCATACGACCTTTATAACCTAACCAACCAGCACCAGCAAATAGGCAGCGGCATGATTGGTGAACTGGAAATACCTGTAGATGAGGCGGAGTTTTTGGGCGAAGTTAAGGCCGCGATGGATTGCGCCGTGATAAGGCATACTGCCTTTACAGGTAAACGGGTAAAAAAAGTTGCGGTTTGCGGTGGCTCGGGCGGGTTTTTGCTAAAGCATGCTATTGCCGCCGGGGCAGATGTTTTTGTTACGGCAGATTATAAATATCATGAGTTTTTTGATGCTGAAGGAAAAATAGTAATTGCAGACATTGGACATTTTGAAAGTGAGCAATTTACGCAACAATTATTGTGCGAAATTATTCAAGAAAAATTTGTTAACTTTGCCATCCGTTTAACAAAAGTGAATACAAACCCCGTCAAATATTTTATTTAATGGAACAAACCATAGAACAAAAGCTTAAAGCTTTATACGACCTGCAAACCATCCACACCAAAATTGACAAGATACGCCAGGTAAGAGGTGAATTGCCTATGGAAGTTGCAGATCTTGAAGATGATGTTGCCGGTCTTGAAACCCGCATACAAAAAATTAAGAACGAGCTTGATGATCTTGAGGACGAAATTGTAACCCGCAAGAATTTGATCAAAGACGCTCAGTCTAACATAAAAAAATACGAAACTCAGCTAAACGAGGTTAAAAACAACCGCGAGTACGATGCCATATCTAAAGAAATTGAGATACAAGGCTTAGACATACAGGTGAGCGAGAAAAAAATTCGTGAGTACGGTTTCGAGATCGCATCAAAAACCAGCATCTACGAAAAAGCACTGGCCGACCTTGACGCACGCCGCGCCGACCTGGATGCTAAAAAAGATGAGTTAGGTACCATTACTGCCGAAACTGAAAAAGACGAGAATGAATTAACCGGCCAGGCAGAAAAAGCTACAGGTACTATTGATGAGCGCTTGCTTATTGCCTACAATCGGTTGCGTAAAAACGCTAAAAATGGTTTAGCTGTAGTTACCATTCAGCGCGATTCTTGCTCTGGTTGTTTTAACCAGATCCCTCCTCAGCGCCAGTCAGATATCCGTCAGCGTAAAAAGATCATCGTTTGCGAGCATTGCGGACGTATCCTGGTTGATGAGATGATGGCCCTGGAAGAAGAGAACGCACAATAAGGGGAACCACGTTCATAAACTTATATTTAAAAGGCTCCGTTTACGGGGCCTTTTTTGTTGTTGGGCCCCGGCCCTCTCCAAAGGAGAGGGAGAAAGCTCTTATATACGCGTGTTAAAAAGCGCGTCGTTGCGAGGTACGAAGCAATTGGCCTCACCTTATTCCTCTCCAAAGGAGAGGACTTCGAGAAATTTCAGAACCCTCTCCTTTGGAGAGAACTGGGTGAGGCCTTGAAGCGATTGCTCTCGCTCTGCGCAATGACGACTTACTAAAGAACAAAATTTTCAAATAAAATTCTAATCCCGGCGTTAAGGGTTAACTTTACCACCGAGAAGATATAGAGCTATGGGATTACCGCTAAGGATTACATTTAACGACAAAGATTATGTTTACCAGATAGTAAACAGTCGTTTGATCAATCAAAATACTACTGAACTGGAACTGCTGCTGAATGGAGAAAAACTCCAGCTGGTAAAAGAAAACACCATCTGGATCCAAAAAGAAGGCGAGCACCACACACTCGACCCGCAGTTTGTGCAAGCCCTTGGCCGGTCGGTTTCGTTAAGGTTGAGGATGTAAGCTATTAAATAACTTGGTACGTTTTTAACCAATCGTTTGCATAGTTAACTACAAGCTGTTCTATATTGTCAATGGATGCGCCTTCCCAGTAGGTTGAATATGCGTTTGGGTCATAATCAAGATCTGCCCATGCCCACCATAAAAGATAGAAATTGTAGATGACGGATGGGTATTCCAAATTAAGACATAAGCGATCTATACTATTTAAATTGGATCGTACATCTATACTTTGAGCAATTTTTGAAATATAATAGCTGCTATAACTTACAACGGCCTCTTCGCCTATTTTGGGTTGTAAACCAAGTTCGGCCAATGCTTTGTTCAATAAGGCTATAGCTTCAAAGTAGTTGATAGGGCTACTCAAACCAGCTAACATTAAGATATTGTCTGTATCATACCCAAGTTCTATCATTTCTATAGCCCAATCTACACAGCTATCCATATCAAAATTGGGTATCTCTTGATAGGCAATAACTTTGTTGGTTAACGGGCTTATGGGCATTTGGTGAAATATCAACCAATATAATATATTTATTTTTTACAAGGTTGCTAAGCTTTGTTAACTGGATAATAGGTTATTGATTTAAGTTCAGCGCAGCGTAACTTGGGCAAAACGGTAAAGTTGAAAACGTCTACCAGTGTAAAACCTATCCTGTCCAATGATGTGTGAAAATGCATAACACTTTATTCAAACAAAATGGTGGCGCTATTTTGTCAGTCACCCAAAACTAAAATACCTGACTATAAGGCATTTGTAAATTCTCACGTGTGTTCACGTCGTGAACATGAACGCTTTTTCAGATGAGGTAGTTCCTAAAACATACTCGTTTGCTTACCATCCATAGGTGTAAACAAGCTAAGATCATACGGCGGCATTTCGCGGCCTGCGAGGAAGCGAACACATGCCATACGATAGAGTTGATGGATAGATTGGGCCACATGCCCGTCGCCGCTCATGCGGCGTCCAAATTCGCTATCGTTAAGTTTCCCATCATGGCAAGCTTTGATCATGTTCAACACCTTTTCGGCACGATCTGGGTAGGCCTTGTGCACCCAATCAGTAAATATCTCGGCAATAGCACCATTCAGGCGTACAATAGTAAACCCCGCAGATACCGCGCCCCGGTCTGCAGCGGCTTTAATAATATTGGGGATCTCGTTACTGTTTAGTCCCGGTATAATAGGCGCCACCATCACCCGGCAGGGTATGCCTCTTTCAGTTAGTTTTTGGATAACAGCCAACCTGCTCATACCAGTTACAGTACGCGGCTCCAGCTTTTGCCGTAAAGCTTCATTCAGTGTAGTGATAGATACGTTTACATGCGCCAGGTGCATAGCTGCCAGTTCGCTCAGGATATCCATATCGCGCAGCACCACATTGTTTTTAGTGATAATGCTTACCGGATGGCGGTATTTTAAAAATACCTGCAACAGGCTGCGGGTTATTTTCAGTTTTCGCTCTATAGGCTGGTAGCAATCTGTATTGCCTGATAGTACAATTGGCACAGGCTCATAGCCTTTTTTGTTAAAGTACTTTTCCAGCAATTCGGCTGCATTGCGCTTTACAATTATTTTGCGTTCAAAATCCAGCCCGGCGCTAAAACCAAAATATTCGTGGCTGTTACGGGCATAGCAATAGATACAACCGTGCTCGCAGCCCTGGTAGGGGTTTATAGAATGGAAATGGCTTAGATCGGGACTGTTAGATTCGCTTACTATTTTTTTAGGGTTCTCAATAAACAGTTGCGTGCGCGTATCTTCCAAAAGCTGTTCATCCAAGCCTTCTACGTGCTCCTGCACATACTTGTTTTTTAAAAACCTATTGTGCGTATTTACCTGTGCCCCCCTCCCCTTAAAATATTCCGGATTTTCCTCATGCGACATAAAAGCAAATTTGCTAAAATAATTAGCAAATTACAATTGAATCATTTTATTTTTTATGGCGTATAACACCAGACCCACCCGGCTTTTTATCTGCAGTTTTTCAAAAAGTTGGTCGCGATAACCATCAACCGTACGGGCGCTCACGCACATTTGGTCGGCAATTTCTTTGTAGGTAAGTTCGGTGGCGGCAAGTTTTAAAAATTCAATTTCGCGGGCGTTAAGTTTTATCTGGGCTATACGTTTATTAATGCTATGTACCAGGTGGCGGGTTACAAATTCCGGGTAATATAATTCGCCTTGGGTAACTTTTGCCAGGGCATGCTCAAATTCGTGGGGTTCGGCGTCTTTTAAAAGATACCCTTTAACACCTATCTTAACCATGCTCAATACTTTTTCGGCATCTTCAAACATCGATAGTATGATGATGTTAATTTCGGGATACGTTTTGCGCAGCCATTGCGCCGTGCTAATGCCATCCATAACTGGCATATTAATATCCAGCAAAACAATATCGGGTTTAAATTTAGGAGATATTTTACGGGTAAGCTCTTCGCCGTTGCCTGCTTCAAAAAGAATTTTGTAACCGGTAAACCCGCTTATTAAGGATACGATACCGCTTCTGAACAGGCGGTGGTCATCAATCAAGGCTATGGTAGTTTCAGTTGGCATTTGTGTATTGTGTAAGGGGGGCAATCGTAATTTGTATGCAACAACCCTTGCCCGGCGCGCTGTTTATAACAGCAGCGGCACCAATTAAGGCAGCCCTGTTCACTATGTTTTTTAAACCCGAGCCGCCGTTAGGAAGCGTATCGGTTAAAAATCCAACACCGTTGTCTTGAATGGTTAAATTAAACAAATGGTCAAAATAATCCAAGTTGATCTTGAGCTGCTTTGCGCCCGAATGTTTGAGTGCATTATTTAAAGCCTCCTGGAAAATGCGGAACAATACCAGTTCGCGCTGCTCGCCCAAGCTGCGCACATTGCCGCCAATAGCCAAGGTTATATTAATTATGCCGCTGCTATTGAGGCGGTCGGCCTCTATCTCGATGGTTTTTACCAGCCCAAGCTGTACAATATGATCATAACTAAGGCTTTTAGATAGGTCGCGCAGATCATTTATAACCTGGGCAACCAGGTTGCGGCTTTCGGTAATTTTAAGTTCGGCTTGTTGTGGTGTTGCTTTGGCAGAAATGGCCAGGTTAAGTTTTACAAATGATAGTACCTGGGTAACATTATCATGTATCTCGCGGCTAATGTGGTTAAGGGTTTGCTCCTGTATCTCTACCTGGGCCTTTAAAAGCTCTTGCTGAAACTGCGATTCCAGCAGGGCCTTTTCTTCGATGTGCCTTTTTTTTCGTTTATTATACATGCTTACATATATCACCACAAAAGCAGGCGCCAGCAAAAATATACAGGTGGCTATCAGTACAAGCTCTTTGATGTCGACGTTTGCCATTTTTTGCAGATAAAAGAATAGCTCCAGCAGCTATATAATATGATGTTTAGCGCATTATAAATATAAGCAGTTAAAGGCGTTTTAGAGGTTAATAAAATGGGTGCCAGCTTATCGCGGAAAAGGCTTGAAATTATGGTGCCGAAGCAGAAGAACAAAATGCCCGTAACCCACCAAAAACTTGCGGATTTTTTAAGGTCGATATAAACCTCGTCTTTTAACAAGTGGTAATAAAAATAAAGGCTGTAGCACATCAGCTGTACCAATAATACGGTGTAGGTAGCGTTGTTGTACACAAAGAAACCGTGTGCATGCAATTCATAAAAGTACAACAGCGCAATAACAGCAAGCCCCGCATAAAACAAGGGCTTGCTATTGGTATACCTGCCAATCAAATATTTAAAATGAAGGCTAAAAAATAAAGCCTGCGCAATTAAGAGTGTATTATATACCCATGAATTACTTAGGTTGTGCACCATATCCTGCAGAAATATTTTTTTTACATACCTGCCGGTAAACTCGGCAAGTACGATGATAAACATAAATAGGATCAGGTTTTTCCAGGGCTTATCCGGTTGGTTGTAAAGGCAAACTAATGCCACTATAAAACAGATAAGCTCTACCGATGTATTGATGGTGAAATAATAAAGCATTGGTATCAGTTGCAGTTAGTTGGGCAAAGCTCGCCGTTATCATAAGGATTTATTTTGTCTGCTGATTTATCAGATTTATAAAACTCTTTCAGTGTATAACAATCGAAATTGTCTTCATCAACATTATTAATCAAATGCGTTGGTATAAGCACAAATGCCACCTGATTTGGATATTTGATATGCTTCTCATCATGCCTTCCCAGATATATTCTGACACCGGTGCATTTAGGATCTTTTAATAAACCACTTAAAAAATTAATATCAAACCATTCTGCATAGGTATTGATAGGCTGGCCTTTAAAGCGCGCAACCATATCTTCTGCTGCAGTTCTGGTGATGTAATGCGGGCCAGCGGTATTGCATGGCAGTTCTATAGTATTAGATGGTTTGTAAATACGTGCACCGGGCCGTTGGTCATCGTAGGCAGGAATGCTAAGATCCGAAACATTTTTAAACAGATCATCTGCAAGGGCCGATGAGTGGTCGTAATAATCATCATGCGTTTTATATTGCTGTGCTGTTGTAGGTTTAAACGTATGCGTTGAAACTAATAATAACGAAGCCTTTGCCCCTTTGGCAGATTTGGCAAAATATATACGCAATCCGTCTGTAGAGTCCTTTCCCGGGAGGGTGTTGTTTTTTTCATATTCTAAAAGGGCGACAATTTTACTAAGCATCTCGCGTGAGATAAAAAAGTTCTGCACATCGGGCTTAGGGTTTGCCATATCATCCTTAAAAAGTTTTATCAGATTGGGCACTTTTGCCTGCTCTACTCCATTAAGTGTTTTGGTGTGTTTAAAATATTCTTCGGCGGTTTTCCGGGCGTTACCTTGTTCTGGGTTATCGCCGCAGCCTTTGCATCCGGCAATTAATAGCGCAATACAGCCAAGTAAGGATAGTTTTTTCATGATTTGTTTAAGGTTAAGTTTAAGCTAAAATACATCAGGGATATTAATAAAGCATTATGCAACAGTATTTTATATGTGTTATGGCTTAAAATATATTGTTAAGTGATGCTTTAATGGGTTAACAGCATGGTGAATTTTATGCTGTAACCAAGATAGAACGATATTTTTGTGCCCTTTACCGTGAAAACACGGTAGTTAAACAGGTTAAACACCGTACAAAACGGGTGATAAGCGCGTTGCCCTGCATGGCACGTAAACAGATATTTGTACCTAAGCAATTGCTGGATTGCTGCCGTGCGCTAACGGCATTATGCTTTGGGGAAGCATAAAAAGTGTAACTGCCGGGCAGTATATTTTGCCCGGCAGTATTTTATATTAAACCTTATCACACAATACTTAGCGGCACATGTTAACCTTACATGCGACGCTTTTTTCAACGCCTGCTTTATAAGCCTGTATTGCGCCTGGCAAATAAGTTTTCATCACGGCCTAATAAGGCAAGGGTAAACAAAGCCCTTAATGCACTCTATAAAAGTATAGTATCCAATCCGGGTAAAAAGGGGCTGGTTATCCCATTTGATATAAATAAAGATAAATTTATCATACTATCCGACCAGCATAAAGGCGCCCGAGACGGTGCAGATATTTTTGCAAAATCGGCCCAAAACTACCTGGCAGCACTGGCGCATTATAACGATAACAAGTTTGTTTATATTAATCTTGGAGATAGCGAAGAACTTTGGGAAAACCTTTTTGTGACCGTTAAGCGCCACAATAAGGCCACGTTTGAGAAAGAAAAGCTTTTTATTACCGATGACCGCTTTGTAAAGATCTTTGGCAATCATGACTTGTATTGGGGTAATGACCCATTGGCTGCCATAAGTTTAATGCAAATATATGATAGGGCTATTAGGGTATATGAGGGTGTAGTACTCCAAACATCCATACAGAATAAACCCTTCGATATATTTATGACCCATGGTCATCAGGGCGATCTGCAAAGCGATGGTAATTGGTTTAGCAAATGGTTTGTATCTGATGTTTGGGGGCCACTGCAAGGTTTCCTCCGGATAAACCCAAATACCCCAGCATATAATAGCCAATTAAAAACAGACCATAACCGTATAATGTATGAATGGAGCAGCAAGCGTAAAAACATGATGCTGATAACCGGGCATACACATCAGCCCGTTTTTCGGTCGTTAACACAATTGGAGATACTTTATAACAGTTTGGATGGCGCTAAAAAAGAAAATGATACTGTGAAAATAGCCGAACTGGAACAGAAGATAACGGCACTTCATCTTAAAGGAACCACCCAACCGGATTTTAATGGCTATCTGGATACCTATTTTAATACCGGTTGCTGCTGTTTTAATGATGGTGATATTACCGGGATAGAAATAGAAGGGGGATACATTCGCCTGATAAAATGGGCTTACCATAAAAAGCTTAGCAAGCGAATGGTGTTGGAAGAAAGTAAATTGGAAGATTTGAATATTTTAAGAAGAGCGGGCTAGCAGAGTGCACAACGCACTTTGATGTCAATTCCCGTATCTATCCATCCAATAAAAACACAAATAGCTCTTTAGGCCCGTGGGCACCTAAAACCAGTGTTTTTTCGATGTCTGCTGTGCGGCTTGGGCCGGTGACATGGGTTATCATAGATGGCAGGTTATGGCCATATTTTTGTTTGATAATTTTAAAGCCGTCTTTAAGATCGAGCACCATTTGCGAGGTATAGGCCAACACAATATGTACCGGTGGGTAAATACTAAGCCTGCGGCCTGCTGCATTAGCATTAGATAACAATATAGTACCGTTACGGGCTATCAGTGCCTCGCAAAGGGTAAAGCCAACTTCGGCCTGTTCAAAGTCCTTATCTGTTTCAAAAAAAGGGTATTCGTAAGTTTTAAGCACCTCTTGCAAAGCGGGTTCCCAGCAATATATTTTATGCCATTTACGTTCTTCGGCAAGTTCAAGCAGGTTCTCTATAAATTGCACCTCGTCTTCGCAAAAAACAAACTGGCCGTTAATAGCAGTAAACTCTTCGGCAAAAACAACTTCCAGCATCTCCTCGTTAGGCGGGTACATGGGCAAGTCTTCCAGGTTGGGATAGGGGTTGTCGCGTTTTTCGAGCAGTGCCTTACGCACTTTTTTCAAAAGCTTTTCTTTAGAAGTTGTAATATCCCGCATGTTAAGGCCAAAAATAACAAGTATAAAATAAAAATCGCAAGCCTTATCCAAAATACGGATCAAAGCTTGCGATCTTTAAATGAGAAACCCCAATATTATTTCTCTGACGACGGCTCTTCAGGCACGTCTACCATAGAAAGTTCAGGATTAATTAACTTATCCGGTATGGCGTTATTATCAGGCACCAGTGCGGGCTCGCCATTTACAAATTTATCATAAGCTGTGCGGTGCTCAAATGGGCGTTTACCCAATATCTCTTCCAGGTCCGACTGGAACAACACTTCTTTCTCTAATAGTTTTGCAGCTACATTCTCTAAACCTTCGCGGTGTTTGATCAAAAGCTCCTTAGTACGTGCATAAACAGAATCTATCAGGTTGCGTACTTCCGCATCTATTAATTCGGCCGTAGCGTCAGAATATGGTTTAACAAATTGATTTTCGCCTTGTGGGTCATAAAATGACAGGTTACCTACCTTTTCGTTCATACCGTATATCTTCACCATGCCGTAGGCCAGGCGGGTAATACGCTCTAAATCGCTTAATGCACCGGTAGTAATTTTGCCAAATACAATATCCTCGGCAACACGACCACCCATAGATAGTGTCATGTCATCAATTAATTCTTCTTTAGCTACCAGGAAACGTTCGTTTGGTAAATACTGGGCATAACCCAATGCGGCAACGCCACGGGGCACAATAGATACTTTAACTAACGGATCGGTATGCTCCAGGAACCAGCCTGCAATAGCATGACCTGCTTCGTGGTAAGCAACAACACGTTTTTCTTCAGGTGATATCAAAGTGTTTTTCTTTTCAAGGCCACCAATAACACGGTCAATGGCATCCTGAAAATCTTTCATATCCACAGCCTCTTTGTTTTGGCGGGCAGCTATCAAAGCAGCTTCGTTACAAACGTTGGCTATTTCTGCACCGGCAAAACCAGGTGTTTGTGCAGATAGTTTTTTAGGATCTACACCTTCTGCCAGTTTTAATGGCTTTAAATGGACTTTAAAGATCTGTTCACGGCCTATTAAGTCTGGCTTATCAATAGATACTTGTCTGTCAAAACGTCCCGGGCGCATTAAGGCGCTATCCAAAACATCGGGGCGGTTAGTAGCAGCTAATATGATGATACCAGAATCTGTACCGAAACCATCCATCTCTACCAATAACTGGTTAAGGGTGTTTTCGCGCTCATCGTTACCACCCATCATATTGTTTTTACCACGGGCGCGGCCAATAGCATCAATCTCATCAATAAAAATAATACAAGGTGCTTTGTCTTTTGCCTGTTTGAACAAATCGCGCACACGTGATGCACCAACACCTACAAACATCTCCACAAAGTCGGAACCCGAAAGTGAGAAGAAAGGCACCTGTGCCTCGCCTGCAACGGCTTTGGCTAACAAAGTTTTACCTGTACCAGGCGAACCTACCAGCAAAGCGCCTTTAGGGATCTTACCACCCAGGTTAGTATATTTTTTGGGGTTTTTCAGGAAATCTACAATTTCCATAACCTCTTGCTTGGCTTCTTCCAGCCCGGCAACATCATTAAATGTTACAGATACCTGGGCCTCCTTATCAAACAAGGTAGCTTTTGATTTACCAATGTTAAAGATCTGGCCACCGGCACCGCCGCCTGCACCACCGCCCATACGGCGCATAATAAATAACCAAACCACAACAAGCAAACCAGCCATAATAACCATTTGTACTAACCAGTTGCTCAGTAGGTTTTCTTTACCTTGCTGATACTCTATAGGGGCTTTTTGTGCGTCCGGGATATCTTTTTGTGCGGCAGCTATAGACTGCTTTAAACTTTCGTATGATGCATCGGTAAAGTTGTATTGCGGGTCGTTGCCTGCAATACCCAGGCCGCGTTGGTTTTTGGTGGCATCCTGGTATTGTGGTTTTGTAAGGCTGTCTTTTTTAATAAATACTTCAGCAGTTATCAGGTCACCATTTTTGTAGGCTACAATATGGTCCACGTCACCTGTTCGCAACATTTGGCTGCTAAACCTTTGAAAATCTATTTGTTTACCAGTACCGCCGCTCATTAGTGTGGGTACAACCAGTATGCCGATAATAGCAATAGCATACAGCCACATTAAGTTAAATTTAGGCGGCTTTGGCGTAATTTTTTTATTCGGAACCTTGCGTAAAGGTTTATCGGACTTTTTATCTTTAATTTCCATGTTCTACAAGCTCATCAATCAATTAATTAGTTTAAAGGGCATTTAATTTTGAGCTTTTTTAAGCGCTTTTATAGCTTTTAATTTCAGCATCACCCCATAGGTCTTCAACACCATAAAATTCGCGTTTATCTGTCCTGAAGATGTGTATGACTACATCTATATAATCAAGCAGTATCCATTCTCCATACTCAAGCCCCTCTTTTCTCCAGGGATCCTGCTGTATAGCTTTATAAATTTCTTCTTCAACACTGTTTGCAATTGCTTTTACCTGTGTGGCCGAATCGGCATGGCAAATTACAAAGTAATCTGCTACCGAACTGTTTACATTACGAAGATCAAGCCTTACCAGATCATTCCCCTTTTTCTCCTGCATGCCATGTATGGCCAATTCAGAAATGTAGGCGGATTCATTTATCACTTTACTTTTTACCATTAAAAAGATTTAGTTTTGAACGATTTTGGGTTTAAAATTATTATACGTTGCAAAATAACATATTTTCAGGATTATTTGTTGGACAAAATTTAGTGACACTAAAAGAAGTTGACTCAACAAACACATTCCTAAAGAATATCCTGTCAAATTCCAAGCCAGTACCTGAAGGAACGGTCATTATGGCAGAACACCAATTTGCCGGGCGTGGCCAGCGGGAAAACACCTGGTATGCAGAAGCAGGCAAAAATTTAACCTTTAGCATTTTATTAAACCCCACCTTTTTATCGGCACAGCAGCAGTTTGATCTTACCCGCGCCATTAGTATGGGAGTATATGACGCTTTATACCCCCTATTGCGTGACAGCCTTAAAATAAAATGGCCAAATGATATTTATTATAACGATACCAAATTAGGCGGTATGCTGATAGAGAATATTTTAAAGGGCAGCCACATTAAACATGCTATTATAGGTATTGGCCTGAATGTAAACCAAGAGAATTTTCATGACAGCGCCGTTAATGCCACTTCTATTAAAAATATATTACAAAGGGATTATGAATTAAAAAATATATTAGCGGAAATTTGTAACCATATAGAAGCGTACTATTTGCACCTAAAAGCCGGGCGTACAGAATTTGTAAGGAATACTTACCTAAGCCGACTATACTGGTTAAACGAACGGCGGGAATTTAAGTCGAACGGAGAACAGTTTGAAGGCCGCATAATAGATGTTAAAGAAAACGGTTTATTAGTGGTTGAACGGAACCGGGCACAGCATCTGTATAATTTAAAGGAAATAGAATTTTTAAATAAATAAAAACATGAAAAAAGTACTTTTAGCGATAACTGCGCTAATGATAACCATAGGCGCCAAAGCGCAGGTAGAATCGCACGTAAGGTGGGCTTATGCAGCTAAAAAAACCAGCGCAACAGAGGCAGTGGTTTTAATTAAAGCAACTATCGATCAGGGATGGCACATTTATTCGCAAAATGTAGGTGAGGGCGGCCCCATAAAAACCACCTTTACTTTTGCTCCATCAAAAGAATATACTTTGGTTGGCAAACCAAGTGAACCAAAGCCAATAACCAAGTTCGAAAAATCTTTTAACATGAATGTTAGCTATTTTGAAAATGCGGTTGTTTTTCAACAAAAGATAAAACTAAAATCGGCTAAAGCATCTGCTGTTAAAGGCAAGCTGGAGTTTATGACCTGTAACGACCAAAAATGTCTGCCGCCAGACGAGGTTGAGTTTTCTGTCCCGTTAGGTAAATAATTCTTTTAAAGGCATCACAAAATGACACCAGCTACCCTGCGCGGCACGTTTAAGCACGCATTTATTTTATTAGTAACCCTTTTTGCTTTTATTGCTTTATCCCCTCAACCGGCTAAAGCCCAAACGGCCGATACGGTATCTACCAATGATGTAGAGTTTACAGATATACAAACCCCGGCAGATAGTATAGCTGCAGCCAAAAAGAATTTGGTAAAGGCAGATACTACCAAGAAGACTGCCACTATAACGGCAACTACACCAGCCGCAGGCAAGGCAGATTCAAATGAAAGCCTTTGGCAATTGTTCATCATTGGTTTTGTAGGCGGTTTTGCGGCTTTTTTGTTGCCATGTGTTTACCCCATGTTGCCGTTAACGGTTAGCTTTTTTACTAAAAGGGGTGGGAGCAGGGCCAGTGCCATTTGGCAATCATGCCTGTACGGCTTATCCATCATATTTATATATGTGGTTTTTGGCTTGCTTATCACTATCATTTTTGGCCCGGCCGCACTAAACGGGTTGGCCACTAACGGTGTTTTTAACTTCTTTTTCTTTTTGATGCTGATCGTGTTTGGGGCATCGTTCCTGGGGGCGTTTGAAATAACACTGCCAAGCTCTTTAGCTAATAAGATGGATGCCAATTCAGACAAAGGTGGTTTAGCCGGTATCTTCTTTATGGCAGCTACATTGGTAGTGGTATCGTTTTCGTGTACAGGCCCGGCAATTGGCGGTGTGCTGTCAAGCGCATTCACCAAAGGCGACAGGCTTGGCCCGGCTGTAGTGATGTTTGGCTTTTCGTTAGCTATTGCTTTGCCGTTTACCATATTTGCCATGTTCCCTTCGGCATTAAAAAGCCTGCCAAAATCTGGTGGTTGGTTAAATAGTGTAAAGGTGATCTTAGGTTTTATCGAGATAGCTTTTGCGCTTAAGTTTTTATCAAATGTAGACCTGGCCTACCACTGGAATTTAATAGATAGGGAAGTAGTTTTATCCCTTTGGATAGCTATTGGTATATTAATGAGTTTATACCTGATAGGGAAGGTCAAATTCTCGCACGATAGTGATGTTACACACCTTACCGTAACACGTACTTTTATAGCTATGGGTATGTTTGCCTTTACGGTTTATATGATCCCCGGCCTTTGGGGCGCACCTTTAAAAGCCGTTAGCGCATTGTTGCCGCCCTTAAGCACGCAAGATTTTGATATCTCCGGTGGAGGTAACGCTACACCGGCCACTGCCGTGCTATCTACCGAAACAAAAAAATACGAAGAGCTTTTTAAACGCCTGCCAAAAGTAAAAGGCCTTGACGACTGGTATGATTACGAACAGGCTATTGAAGTGGCCAAGAAAGTACACAAACCTATCTTGATAGATTTTACAGGCTGGAATTGTGTTAACTGCCGCGAGATGGAGCAAAACGTAATGCCAAACCCCGAAGTGCTGAAGTTGCTGCAAAACGAATTTGTAATGCTGCAACTGGTTATTGATGATAAAACAGAACTCCCTGCTGCTGAGCAATATAAATCTACCGCAACTGGTAAAAATATAACCACAATAGGCGGTAAATGGTTGGATTTTGAGATCTCGAAATACCAGACCAATGCGCAGCCTTACTATGTAATTATCAACGAAAAAGGCGAAACACTGGTGCAGCCACCACAGGGGGCCAGCGATATTAAAACCTTTAAGGCTTATTTGGAAAGTGGTATAGCTGCTTACAAAAAGTAGGTACTAAAAAAATTTAATGTAAATTCGCGGACTTGTTTCAAAAACAAAACGTTTGACACTGGTTTTTCTGTTTACACTTACAACGCGACAGCGCCCTTTATAAAATGACGCAGATCAAAAACATAGGAGTATTTACATCCGGCGGTGATGCGCCGGGTATGAATGCCGCCATTAGAGCAGTAGTACGCTCAGCAACTTATTATGGTATTGAAGTAACCGGTATCCGCCGCGGATATGAGGGGATGATAAACGGTGAATTTTTTGCTATGGACAGGAAATCTGTGTCTAACATTATTCAGCGTGGTGGTACTATCTTAAAAACAGCCCGCAGCGAGCAATTCCGTACATCGGAAGGACGTAAACTGGCTTATGATCAATTACAAAAACACGGCGTTGATGCCCTGGTTGCCATCGGTGGCGACGGTACATTTACCGGTGCACGCATTTTTGGCACAGAATACGATTTTCCGATAGTTGGTTTACCCGGTACTATTGATAATGATTTGGCAGGCACCGATTTTACGATTGGCTATGACACGGCCATTAATACTGTTATTGATGCGGTTGATAAGATCCGTGATACTGCAGAATCTCATGACCGTGTATTTATTGTAGAAGTAATGGGCCGCGACTCGGGCCTGATCGCACTGCGTACCGGTATTGCATCGGGTGCAGAAGCTATTGTTATACCGGAAAGCAAAACAAACATTGATGCACTTTGCGAAAGGCTGGAGCATGGCCGTAAGGATAAGCTATCTAAAATTGTAATAGTTGCCGAAGGCGATGATGCCGGTGGTGCCTTTGAGATAGGCCGTCATGTAAAAGAGCGTTTCCCGCATTACGATACCAGGGTTTCTATTTTGGGCCACATTCAAAGAGGGGGGCGCCCGTCTTGTCAGGATAGGGTATTGGCTAGCCGCGTAGGTGTTGCCGCTGTAGAAGCACTTAGAGATGGACACCGTAACGAAATGATAGGCGTTATACATAACGAGATATCATACACCCCGTTTGAATATGCCTGCAAGCATAATATAGAAATAAACCCTAACTTTTTAAAGTTAGTAGAGATACTGGCGATATAGGTTTGGATGAATATAAAAGGGAAAGCTCTGCAAGATTACAGAACTTTCCCTTTTTATTCAAACGATAATAGCATGGAGTTGTTCGATTCCTTCCCTTGGGAAGGAGGAGGAAGGCTTTTAATAAAGCGATCAACCTCTACCTGCCACTACGAAACCCCTCCGCACCCCCCCCCTCGAGGGAATTAATAAACTATTCCGCCTTTGGCGTTGCATCTACAGCTTTTGCTTCGCCTTCGCGCTGTAGCTTTTTAAGCATTTCGCTACCTATCAAAGCATCTATCATACCGTTGCCGCCACCTTGCTGGCCGTTAACCAAAATCTCGGGCACTAATTTAATGCCGTTGGTGGCCAAAGCTTCGGCTACGCGCACAATGGCATATTGCTCGGTACCCATGGCTTCGGTTTTTTGTTTGGTTACTTCGGCCTCGGCTAAACCTATCGCTTTGATCTTACCGGCATCGGCACTACCATTAACCTCAGTTGCATTGGCATCTGCCTTGGCGTTAATAGTTTTGGCCTCTGCATCGGCACGGGCAATAATGGTTTTATTTTCGGCATCCGCTTTCGCGTTGATCACCCTTGACTCGGCATCACCCCTGGCGGCAGCAACTTTGGATGCAGCCATCTGGGTATTGATCTCTACCTGCCTAATGGATTTTACCACCTCTGTTTGCATATCGGCACCGGCTTTGGCGCTTTCAAATTCCTTCCGCTCTATTTGGGCGCTTTTTTGAATTTCGTAGGTAACGCGTTCCTGCTCGGCTATTTTACGGTCGGTAAGAGTTTTCATCAGGGCTTCGGGCGGCACAATGTCACCTATTAAGGTATCTACACCCTCTACGTTATAGTCGGCCAGTACTTTGCTTATCTGTGCGCGGGCATCTTCCTGCCTTTGCGAACGGGCGGTTAAAAACTCTATCACACCACTTTTTTGCGCCGAATTACGGAAGTAGTTGGCAATAGTGGGCTCCAGCACTTGCGATACCAGGTTTTTCATGTTGCCAAAACGGGCAATAACTTTTGGCGCCTCGTTACGCGGGATGTGGATGATCTGCGAAACATCCAGGTTAAATGTAAAACCATCGGATGAACGCACGCTAATGGTACACAGGTTTTTATCCAGTTCGTGACTTTCAGTGCGGCTATTGGCCCAGTTCAATACAATGTTGGTGGTAGGGACTATCTCTACCGTATGGGTGTAAATATTTACGGGGTGTTTGCCCGGGTCAAGCGGTTCGTCCCAAACACCTTTGTCATATTTTTTAACGATGTTGCCATGCGTAAAACCGGTGCCACTGGTATCCTTACCTTCCGGCCCGACAAAGGAGTTTACCACGCCCACAAAACCAATATGGATGTGGATCATCTCTACCTGTTCTACAATGGCGAACCAGGGGTTTAAATAATAAGTACCCGCCAGTATTACATCCTCCTGCAAGCCTTTTTTGCCGCCTGCTTTAATAAACGCCATCGGGTCTTGATAGTTACGATGGCCTATTACCGAGCCGCCGGCAATTTCGCCTTTATCCAAAGGCTCGCCATCAAGCGTGGTAACTATACCAACCTTATTTTCGTGGATGCTGGTGATAGGCACCATCACTATCTCGAACAAAAAGGTGTTGATACGATAGTTACCCGGCGTTAAGAACGCCGCCTGCGGGCCTTTTTGCCCGTTGTTTTCCAGGAAAGCCTGCGAGTCCTGGAACTTATCGCAGTCTACCGGTTTGCCCAGCACACGGCCGGTATCCATTGGCGCTCCATCTTTGGCTTTTACCAGGCCCAGCTTATCCTGCGGGATAACCGTGAAAGATTCCATTGTAATAGTGTATTGCCATGGCCACATGCGCCAGTACAGGCCAGGGGCAAGCGGTTTGGCCTGCATACCTGCTTCGCCATAAATAGCAATTATGCGGCCGTCGGGCAGCCGCTTGTCTCCGTAAAGGGTAAATTTTTTAACAACCAAACCAATACGGTCATCAGGGACGATGATCATACCAAAAAATACGCGCAATACCAATTTGTAAAGCACCAGAGCGCCAACCAGCAGGGCTACCCACCAGAGTTGAATAATTGTTTCAGACATTTGTTTTTTGATTTATTTAACGGGGCCCTTAAGGTGCGGGCTCCTCACAATAACTTATAGCTTTATGAGACCTTGGCTATATAGCGATAGTATGATGCAAGTACATTTTGCTTGTTACAAAAAACTCCGAAAATATTTTCTTGTAGCGATGTGCAACGCAGTTCTATTAAACAATTTATTACAAGGCTTTTATATATAAATAATAATTTATACCTTTGCATCCCCGCAGAAAGAACTCCGGGGACAATGTTGAATACATAAAAATAAAAGAATGGCAACTAAGATCAGACTGCAAAGACACGGTAAAAAAGGCAAACCTTTTTATTACATCGTAGTAGCAGATGCCCGTGCTCCAAGAGACGGTCGTTTTATTGAGCGTATAGGTTCATACAACCCTAACACCAATCCGGCTACAATCGACATCAATTTTGATAAAACCCTTGATTGGGTAAACAATGGCGCACAGCCAACAGATACTTGCCGTGCAATACTGTCTTACAAAGGCGTATTATACAAAAAACACTTGCAAGGTGGTGTTAAAAAAGGTGCTTTAACTACAGAACAGGCAGAAACTAAATTTGCTGAGTGGTTAGATCAAAAAGACAGCAAAATAACAGGTAAAAAATCAAATCTTAACGCTGCAAAAGACGAAGCCCGTAAATTGGCTTTAATTGCTGAAGCTAAAAAGAAAGAAGATAAAGCTGCAGCTATCGCTGCTAAGAATGCTCCTGTAGCTGAAGAAGTAACAGAAGAAGAAGCAACTGACGCACCGGCTGAAGATGCTGCTGAAACTACAGAAAGCGCTGAGTAATTATTTGAACGCAAGTTCTATGCAAATGGCGAAGCAACCTACCGGTTCTTCGCCATTGTTATTTAATAACATTTGAATATGAAGACTGAGGACTGTTTTAGGTTAGGAAGTATCCTAAAAACCAAAGGATTAAAAGGCGAAATGCAAGTGTACATTGATTTTGAGGATGCCGAAGCGATCAAGATCAAATCGTTATTTGTGGATATTGCCGGCAAGCTGGTGCCGTACTTTGTAAGCTCGATAAAGTTTTTGCAAAAGAACCAAGCTTACCTTAACCTGGAGGATATAGATACGATTGAAAAGGCCACTATGCTGGTTAAGAAAGATATTTATCTGCCCAACAAAGTAAAGCCTAAAAAGAAGAAGGAAGAATTTACCCTTAAAGATGTAAAAGGCTTTATTGCGGTAGATGAAACCCACGGCGAACTGGGCGAGATACTGGATGTGGTAGAATATCCGCAGCAGTTAATTGCATCGGTAAACTTTAAAAATAAAGAGGTGCTGTTCCCGCTGAATGTAGAGATCATTAAAGGTATAGATGTAGAAGGCGGCGAGATCTATATAGCCCTGCCGGATGGTTTGCTGGATGTGTATCTGGAAGGATAACGGAATAGAATTAGGAGTCAGGATTTCAACTAATCTCTATTCTCCAATTGCTAATCACTAAATTTGCCTCATGCGTTTTGATATTATCTCTGTTTTGCCCGGCTTGCTGGAAAGCCCCTTTGCCCATTCTATTTTACAGCGTGCCCAAAAAAAGGGCGTTGCCGAAATTGTGGTGCATAACCTGCGCGATTATTCAACCGCAAAGCAAAAGAGCGTTGACGATTATCCTTACGGTGGCGGTAGCGGCATGGTGATGACCATACAACCCTTTGCAAATTGTATTGAAAAATTAAAAAGCGAACGCGAGTACGACGAGATCATCTTTATGTCGCCCGATGGCGAAACGCTGAACCAAGGGATAGCCAACCAGTTATCCATCAAACAAAACGTAATTATACTTTGCGGCCATTATAAAGGGATAGACCAGCGCATCCGCGACATCTACGTTACACGCGAGATCTCGATAGGCGATTATGTACTATCGGGCGGCGAACTGCCCGCAGCGGTGCTGGTTGATGCCATAGTTAGGCTGATACCCGGGGTGTTAAGCGACGAGACTTCGGCTTTGTCTGATTCTTTCCAGGATGATATGCTGGATGCCCCCGTTTATACCCGCCCGGCAGATTGGAACGGGCATAAGGTGCCTGATATATTATTAAGCGGCAATACACCCGAGATAGAAAAATGGCGTTTTGAGCAAGCGCTGGAGCGTACTAAACAACGCCGGCCAGATCTGTTGGATTAATTAAGGGCAGATGGTTGTTAAGCAGGGCTGTTGAAAATTTACTACTCTCTTAATCAACCGTATCAAGTAAAAAACACGCTTAGATGTTAACAAAACATAATTTGTGGAAATTTTTAAAATAGGTTTTTATATTTCAAAAAATATCCCTATAATTGCACTCCGATTTTTACGGGTTAAAAATCGCTTTAAGAGCTAAAAATCATGGATTTAGTAAAATTTGTAGAAGAGCAATCAGTAGTTAAGAATACCTTCCCGTCGTTTAAGGCTGGTGATACTGTTAGCGTGTATTATAAAATCAGAGAAGGTAACAAAGAACGTATACAACTTTACCAAGGTGTTTGCTTACAACGTAACAGTGTTGGCAACAGCGAAACTTTTACAGTTCGTAAAGTTTCTAACGGTATTGGTGTTGAGCGTATCTTCCCAATTAACTCTCCAAACATCGATAAGATCGAAGTTAACAGTGTTGGTAAAGTACGTCGCGCTAAACTTTACTACCTGCGTGCCCTTACCGGTAAAGCAGCTCGTATCAAATCAAAAAGGGTTTAATTATCTTTTCGCCTTACGGCGGATACATTATAAAGCTTATAAAGGACCTGCACTTTTCAGTGCGGGTTTTTTTGCGTTGGTTAAAATGTGTAATTATGTAACCTGTTTCAGCATTAGTCTATGCGGGGATCTTCGACAAGCTTAAAATGAAAAGGGTTGTGTGGTAATGGTGAGTTTGCAGAACTATTAGCAGCCAGTTACCTACGCTATTCCACAAATCCTGAATGTGACATTGACAGGAGGCAGCCTATAAACAAAAACGCCCTGTGTACATACACTGGGCGTTTAATATGTGATCAGTTAAGAGATTATTTATCCTCTTTTTTGGTGGGTTTTTTTGGTTGGGAAGTGGCCGTCTTTCTTGCGGCTGTAGCCGGCTTTGTTTTGGCTACAGGTTGCTTTGCAGACGTAGCGAGGTTGGCTTTTTCTACATCGTGCTCAATAACCAAGGTTTCTTCGCCATGCACGTCAGATAGGGGCTCGGTGTGGTCGGGAATATGAGTTTCCGCTATTACATCAGATGTAAGTTCGGCCACAGGTTCGGCATTGGTAAGTTCTGCTAATACGGTGCGGCCGCCTTTAACTACCTGGTTAAGTTCTACATTTATTTTAGTACCTAACGGCAAAAAAACATCAACCCTTGATCCAAACTTAATAAAGCCAAATTGCTGGCCTTGCTCCACAACATCGCCCTCTTTTACGTACCATACAATCCGGCGTGCCAATGCGCCCGCTATTTGGCGGAACAATACTTGTGTGCCATTGCTGTTTTCGGTTACAACGGTTGTACGCTCGTTTTCTGTTGATGATTTGGGGTGCCATGCTACCAGGTATTTGCCCGGATGGTACTTAAAGTATTTTACTACACCGCTTATAGGGTTGCGGTTTACATGCACGTTTACCGGCGACATAAATACCGATAACTGTATGCGCCTGTCTTTCAAAAACTCAGGCTCGTCTGTTTCTTCAATTACTACCACTTTACCATCGGCGGGGCAAAGCACATGAGACTCGTTGGTGTTGATATTTAAGATCGGGCTGCGAAAAAACTGTACGATAATTAGAAACAGTAAAAACGAAAGCACGTAAACTATCCATTTAACTACATGCGCATCCGGAAAATAAAATTGTATAAGTGCATTTAGCACAAATATAAATAGCACGGTTATGGCAAGTGAGGTATAGCCTTCTTTATGAAAAGTCATTATATTGATATATAGTTTCTACAAAATTAAACATTTACTACAAAGTACAAGTACGTATAAACAATAGGGGCTGCAAGCAAAAAGCCATCAAACCTATCCAGCAAACCACCATGGCCGGGTAAAATCCCCCCCGAGTCTTTTATATTGATGCTGCGCTTAAACATAGATTCTACCAGGTCGCCCAGTGTGCCGAAGAATGAGATCAGGATCCCTACAGAGACCCAATGTTTCCAGTCAAGCTCCTGGAAATAAAGGCTGATGATGTAGCCTACACCGCCGCTTATGACCACGCCGCCAATAAAGCCTTCCCAGGTTTTTTTAGGTGAGTGGCGTTCAAACAATTTGGTGCGGCCAATGCTCATGCCAATTAAGTAAGCCCCTGTATCATTAGCCCAAAGCATTAACAAAAACGCCAGTGGATAATGAAAATTGAACGACCCGTTTATAAATGCCAGGGCATGAAAAAATGTGAAGGGTACGGTCACAAATATCAGCCCCAATATGGTGTAGGCAATATTGGTGAGCGGCGCTACCGTAATTTTAAACAGCTCCTGTATAAATATGGCGCTAAAAGTTAAGGTAAGCAAAAATAATAGGGTATGGTAAACGGGCCTGTCGTGATATACGATCACCGCAAAAATAGAATAGATAAATACGGCATTGATAAAGCCCGATGCCCGGTTGGGCTGCAAGCCGCTTTTAATGTTAAGGCCATAAAACTCGTGCAGGCAAAGCAGGCTAAGGATCAAATAAAATGCCCCGAAAGCGTTGTGGCCCAGCAGTACCGAGCCAACCATTACTATAATAAAAAAGAAGCCTGTTATGGCGCGTGTTTTCATAAACTGATCTGGTTCAATATCATAATTTCGATAGCATGGCTAAAATTTTCCTGGTGAACATAAACTTCAATATCGCCAAAAGCCTGGTGTGACGATGCCTGGCGGTTAAGCAATACGGCATCAATCTGGTACCCGGTAAGCACCTGTTTCACAATTTCTGACTGATAAAAGTTTGACGAAGTAAAAATTTTAACCCAGTTCTTCTCCATTTATTGCAGGCTTGTTTTGCCTAATGCTATTTTTTTATAAACTAACAGCAAATTTATAATAATTATCAGGCTTAACAGGTAACCGGGTGTGTTAAAAACGTTGGTTTCTTCGGGGTTGAACGTTATAAACTTGTTTTGATATAAATAGGTTACAACAACGGCGCTTGCATTGTTTAAAAAATGGCCCCAAACGGCCGGCCAGATACTGCCGCTATAATATACAAAATAGCCAAAAATAGCACCCAATAGCATCCGTGGTAAAAAACCGTAAAACTCCAGGTGGAAAGCGCTGAATATAGCGGCGGTTACCCAAATAGCCACATGCGGGTTTTTTATCCATTTCAACAAAATGGTTTGCAAACCTCCGCGAAACAAAAACTCTTCGGCAACGGCCGTTAAAAAACCTATCAAAAAAACATTCTTAACACAATCAAATAACGTTGGCATTTGCAGTATCGCGTTGGTAATGCGTTTGGCATTTTCCTCGCTATCTTTCATCCATTGCTCTAAGCCGCTAAGCCATTTCGGCAAAACCAAAAGCGCATTTAGGTTGCTCAAAAACTCAATAAGCGGGGATGATAGCAGCATTATAAAAAAAGCAATTACCCATAGCAATACCGGAATCTTAATAGTGGTTTTTAAGAATTCCTGCGGATTTGGGGTTAGCCAACGTGCAAAAATTAGAGGTGCTATAAAAATAGGCAGGGTGGTGGTTACTATTTGCAAAAGGTATAGCGCGGGTACGGTTTGCGGGTCGCTAAAATTTAAGCGGGCAATACTCATTATCAGGTTAAAACCATAAATTAAACCTACTAAAGCGATACCGATTAGGTTAAATACTATAAATACCCCGGCAAATATCACCAGAAAGTAAAGGAATAGCATTCCCGGAGATGTTTGATTTACAGTGCTTTTTATCATATAGCTTAATTTTTGTAAATTTGCAGGGATAAATATAAGCATGTCTGTACAAATAGGAAATATTGATTTAGGGGAGTTCCCGCTGTTGCTGGCACCGATGGAGGATGTGAGCGATCCGCCGTTCCGTTATGTGTGTAAGCAAAATGGGGCAGATATGATGTACACGGAGTTCATATCGTCGGAAGGGTTAATACGCGATGCTGCCAAAAGCCGCCAAAAGCTGGATATATTTGAATATGAGCGCCCTATAGGTATCCAGATATTCGGCAGTGATATCGATCATATGCGCGAGGCTACTGAAATTGCCTCCCTGGCCGGCCCCGATCTGATGGATATTAACTATGGCTGCCCTGTTAAACAGGTAGCATGCCGTGGTGCAGGCGCAAGCCTTTTACAGGATATTGATAAAATGGTAGCCATGACCAAAGCGGTTGTAGAGGCTACACATTTACCTGTAACCGTTAAAACCCGCCTGGGCTGGGATGATAATACTAAAAATGTTTATGAAGTTGCCGAACGCCTGCAGGATGTAGGTATAAAAGCACTAACCATACATGGCCGTACGCGCGCACAAATGTACAAAGGCGTTGCCGATTGGACGATGATACATGACATCAAAAAGAACCCGCGCATCAAGATCCCGATATTTGGTAACGGGGATATAGATTCGCCCGAGAAAGCTGCTGAATGGCGTATGCAATACGAGGTGGATGGGATGATGATAGGCCGTGCGGCAATTGGTTACCCATGGATCTTCCGCGAAATAAAACATTACTTTAAAACCGGCCAGCACTTAGATAAGCCAACCATTGCCGAGCGTATTGAGGTTTGCAAAACTCATTTGGAAAAATCGATGGAATGGAAAGGCCCCCGTACCGGCATTTTTGAAATGCGACGCCATTACAGTAATTACTTTAAGGGCGTGCCTGATTTTAAAGAGTTTAGAATGAAACTTGTTACCGCCGCTACCGTAGAAGAGATTATGGATATATTAGGCCAGGTAGATAAAAAATATGCCTTTGAAATGGCTTAATAGTTGTTAACAAACAATATATTTGAATATAACATTACAATAAAAGAATGGCCACTATCATAACTGAAGGTGTTAAGGTTTCAGTTGAAACAATTTACCAGCCCGAGTACTCTAACCCAACTAATGACCACTTTATGTTTGCCTACCGGGTACAGATAGAGAATGTGGGTAATTACGCCGTACGTTTGGTGAGCCGGCATTGGTATATATTTGATTCTAACGGTGCTAAACGCGAAGTTGAGGGGGAGGGTGTTGTAGGCCAACAGCCAATTATTGAGCCGGGTAACTCGCACGAGTATGTGAGCGGATGCAACCTTAAAACAGATATGGGCAGCATGAAAGGCGAATACCAGATGGAACGCCTGCTGGATAACTCAGTTTTTAACGTGCAGATCCCCGAGTTTTATTTAATTGCTCCTTATAGGTTAAATTAAAAAAGAGAATCTTAATTCGAAAGTATATATAATAAACCCCGACAGATGTGCTCGGGGTTTATTGTTGATAGTAACCCGGCTATAAATCACGGTTTCGCCAAATAACATTCACTGTTCCGCCGCTTACATTTTTAACCCGGCCTTTTTCAAAACCACCATCAAACCTATCATAGTAAGCAATTTTGGTGTTGCCAATTTGCTTTAGTTTTCCTTTTAATTCATCATAATCAAACCTGTTATGATAGCTTAAGTTTATTGCTCCAATAGATTTTATTTTACCCCGTAGCTCGTCATAATCAAAACGGTCGTAATAAGTAAAGTTTACGTTACCTATCGATTTTATTTTGCCTTGTAATTCCTTAAAGTCAAACCGGTCATAATAGGTAATAGATAGTCCTGCCATCGATTTTATTTTACCCTGTAATTCAGCGGAATCAAAACGGTCATAATACTTCGTTTCCGGTAAGCTGTCCACGTTAACTTTGCCCTCATCATTTAGGGTATCATAGTAATCGTTAAATCCGCCCTCATAAGCCTGCAATACATGCCCGCGTGGGTCTAAATAAACGGTTAAATTGCGCGAGTTAAAATGGATTGATGATACGTAGGCATTGCGGTTGGTGACTCTTAGATTAAGTTTAAAATCATCCTGGGCAAAGCTGCTAAAGCTAAGAGCAGATAACAGAAGTGTTAAAATAGTACGTTTAAAAAGCATTTTATATAAGATAAGGTTATATCAATGCAGCAGCTTTCGCATTGTGACTATATGATTGATGTATTCCAATAAGGTTTAAATGGAATGTAAATTTACAGCCCCTACAACAATGCCGCTCCGCAAAATTTGCAGAAGGTAGCATCCGCTTCGTGGCCTTCGCGGCCACAGGTAGGGCAGGATTCTGGTAGTTCTTTTTTATTTTTGGTAGCCATGGCCAGGTCGTGTGTTAAGATACCCGTCGGTACAGCTATTATAGCATAACCAATCAGCATCACCACGGATGCAACAAACTTACCCATGGGTGTAACTGGCGAAATGTCCCCATAACCTACTGTAGTAATGGTTACGATGGCCCAGTAAATACTTTCGGGAATATTGCTAAAGCCATTCTCGCGTTTTTCTACCAGGTACATAATCGAACCCAGTATCACCGTAAGCGATAATACGGTAAGCAGGAAAATACTGATCTTACGCAGGCTGCCTTTAAGGGCAACCGTTAAAAAGTTTATCTCGGTTAAAAAGGCGGTTAACTTAAATATCCGGAATAGGCGGAGCAGCCTTAATGCTCTGAAAACTAACAGCGATTGTGCACCAATAAAGAAAATACTGAGATAGGAGGGGATCAGTGCTATCAGATCAATAATCCCCAGCGGACTAAGCACATAGCGTATAGGGCGCTTAATGCTAACAAGGCGCAGGATGTACTCAACTGTAAATAATGTAGTATAGCCCCACTCAATGTACTTAAACTCGTGCCCGTATTTTTGGTGAATGCTTTCTACGCTATCCAACATCACTACAATAATACTTGTGAAAATGGCTATCAGTAAGCCCACATCAAAAGCCTTGCCTGCCCGTGTGTTAGATTCGTAAATGATCTCGTGCAGTTTAAAACGCCAGTCTTTCTCAGTATCTGTTAACGCCATGGTTAATATAACATTTAATATGGGCGATTGTGTGCAGGGCAAAACTTACCCAACAACAAAGGCGGCCCCGAACATTCGGGGCCGCCTTTTATCTTAATTCTTATGGCTCAAAATCTTGCATCGTTACCTAATCGCGCCTATTTAACAGAAACGATGCGTAGTAAACCAATGTAGCTAACGAGCCTAATGCCGCAACAACATAAGTCATGGCGGCCCACCAAAGGGCGTCCTTAGCTTGCTCATGCTCTTCGGGGGTTTGCATAATGGTGTAATTATTATTTAACCATGCTAACGCGCGGTTGCTGGCATCAAACTCTACCGGCAGGGTTATAAAGCTAAATAAAGTTATTAATGCCAGGGCGCCTACGCCAATAGCCAGCACAAATGGGTTATGCGTAAAAAATAATAGCATAATACCAATCATCAGTGTCCATTGGGTTAGGGTAGATGCAACATTTACCAGGGGCACCATAGATGAGCGAAAGCTTAACCAGCTATAAGCGCGGGCGTGTTGTACGGCGTGCCCGCATTCGTGCGCTGCAACGGCAGCCGCCGCAATACTACGGCTATGGTAAACATCGGGGCTAAGGTTAACGGTTTTATCTTCGGGATTATAGTGATCAGTCAGTTGGCCTTCTACAGATATAACCCTAACATTGTAAATGCCGTTATCTTTCAGCATGCGTTCTGCTACATCCTTGCCAGATAAGCCGGATAGTAATGGCATTTCTGAATATTGTTTAAACTTACTTCTGAAACGCGCCTGTACAATAAAGCTAACCAATGCTATTACGATCATGAGTAACAGGGCCGAATTATAGGATACAAATAATAAGTTCATCATTTTTCAATAGTTTTATATAAATGCCATTTCAAAAAGCATTCCATGTTGTAAAATATGATTTTAACTATAACCTTGTTTTGAATTTTTACTTTTGAATGGATGGACAACCATAACTTCTCTTACTGGGAGCGTACCGCCTTTATTGATGATACCGACGTGGTGATAATTGGTAGCGGTATTGTAGGGCTTAGTGCGGCCCTGCACTTAAAAAACAATGAGCCAAACTTAAAAGTGCTGGTGTTAGAGCGCGGTTTTTTACCAAGTGGTGCAAGTACAAAAAATGCCGGTTTTGCGTGTTTTGGCACAGCTACAGAGCAATTGGAGGCACTAAAACATACATCCGAAGAAGAGGTTGCCCGTTTAGCTAATTACAAATGGCGAGGCCTGCAGCTGTTAAGGCAAAACCTGGGCGATGCCCGGATCGAATATCAACAGCATGGTGGCTATGAGTTGTTTATGGAGGGAGAAGAATCGAAGGCTGAAGAGGCTATGGATAATTTAGCCCGACTAAATAATTTGCTTAAGCCTGCAATAGACGGGCATGACATTTATGCAGTTGCTGATGCTAAAATTGCAGGTTTTGGCTTCAATGGTGTTAACAGGATGATCTATAACCCGTTTGAAGGCCAGATACATACCGGCAAAATGATGCGGGCACTGCTTTATAAATGCTATGAAAAAAAGGTATTGGTTTTAAATGGCTGCAAGATCACAGCTATCCATAATAACGGTGACCATATCCATTTAACATCCCCGCAGGGAAACTTTAAAACAACCAAGGTAATTATGGCTACAAATGCTTTTGCCAGGCAGCTTTATCCCGAATTACAAGTGGTACCGGGCAGGGGCCAGGTGCTGGTTACCAAACCCATGCCCGGGTTAAAGTTAAAAGGTACCTATCATTTCCGGGAAGGATATTATTATTTCCGTAATATAGATGGCCGTGTGCTTTTTGGCGGTGGCCGTGATCTTGATTTTGCTGCCGAAGAAACTTCGGAATTCGGGCACACCCATACCGTGAAAAATAACCTGATACAATATTTGAATGATGTTATCCTGCCTGGTAAAAATGCCGAAATTGACTACTGGTGGAGCGGCATCATGGGTTTCGGCGAAGAGATAAGCCCCATTGTAAAGCAGTTAGAACCCAATATCTTTTGCGCTGTACGTTGTAACGGTATGGGCGTGGCTATGGGTAGCTTGGTAGGCAAAGAAGTTGCAGAATTGGTGCTTAAATTCTAACTGGTTAATTCCTGACCTTAGAAGGGATCAGGGTATGTTAATAAATGACCTGTGTTAAAAGATTAAAACAACCCCACCAACCGCTCCAGCGTCATACCCCTTGAGCCTTTTATTAAAACGGTGGCATTGGTGATAGGGTTTTGTTTAATACCTATCATAGCATCCTCCGCAGTTAGGTAAAAAGTGGTGCTTATCAGGTTTGCGTTATCTACTTCTGTTTGCTGGCTCGAAAAATCTTTACCAATGAAAATCCGCTCATCTACATGTGCAGAAAGGGCTTTTTGGATTACAGCTGTGTGTTCTACGGCAGATTCTGTACCCATTTCAAACATATCGCCCAGTATCATCACTTTACGGTTGGCTTGTACCTTGTCCATATTTTCTATAGCTACAAACATACTGCTTGGGTTAGCATTATAAAAATCGCAGATAAGGGTATTGGTAGCCGTTTGCATGATCTGCGAACGGTTATTTTTAGGTTGATAACCTTCTACGCCCTGGTCTATTTCGTCAGAATCGAGCCCGAAAAAGCGCCCGATGCAAATAGCTGCTAAAATATTATCCAGATTATACGAGCCCGTAAGCTGCGATTTTACGTTGTAGGATGAGCATGTTTTATCGTGCCATTTTAAGGTTAAATAAGGCGAGTTATCTAAAAGCTTACCGCTGATCATGTTATTGGGGTTTGCATTGTTACCGTAGTAGATCACGTTTTTTAAGCTGCGGGCCTGCTGCATTTCCAGTAAAATCTTATCGTCGCTGTTTACAAAAGCGAATCGCTCAGCCCCCGGAGTGGCTAAATAATCATACAGTTCGCCTTTGCCTTTTTTAACCCCTTCCACGCCGCCAAAACCCTCTAAATGGGCTTTACCAACGTTGGTAATTAAACCGTGTGTGGGCTGTGCAATACTGCAAAGCAATGCAATCTCTTTTTGATGATTGGCACCCATCTCTATCACTGCCATTTCATGCGTGTTATTGATAGTGAGAATGGTTAACGGCACACCTATATGGTTGTTGAGGTTGCCCTGTGTGGCCAGTGTTTTGAATTTTTGCGACAGCACAGCATTGATCAGCTCTTTGGTAGTGGTTTTACCGTTGGTGCCGGTAAGGCCTATAATCGGAATATTTAGCTGGCTACGGTGGTATCTTGCCAGATCCTGCAAAGCGGTTAATACATCATTAACCAATAAAAACCTATCGTCTATAGCATATTCCGGGTTATCTATAATCGCGTAAGCAGCTCCTGCATCAACCGCATGTTGCGCAAAGGTGTTGGCATCAAATTTTTCGCCTTTAAGGGCAAAAAACAAGCTGCCCGGTGCAATTTTCCGTGTATCGGTGCTGATAACCGGGTGTTGGGCGAATAGTTGATATAGTTGTTCTGTAGTTGTTTTCATGGTTAATCTGTAATCTAAATTACACTTCTCTATTCATCCAGGCAATAACTGCTTTAATTTCGCCATAGGTGTACGCATCGCCCAAAACCTCCTTAATGGGCGATAGCATAGCGCTGCCATGCTTTTCAACGGCATCCTGTATAGCCGGGATCTTGTTCTCATTAACAAAATCGTACACATCCAGTTCGCCGGTTTGTATAAAACGGCTTAAATGGCCCTCTATGGTGGTTGGCGATAAGCCCCTTTCCTGCGCTATCTCTGTAACGCTTTTACCTTCTTTATACAACAAATAAGTAGCCTGGAAGGTGTCAGATATTTTACCTTTTTTAGGTTTTGATGCTTTGCGCTCACGTTTCGCTGCTTTTTGTTTGATGCGCGATGTTAAACCCTTTGCCTCGCTATAATTATTGATAACAGCTAAAAAATCGCGTCCGTACTTGGCCAATTTGACATCTCCAAAGCCCGAAACCAGCCTCAGTTCGTCCATTTTCTGCGGCAAATAGGTAGCGATCTCCAGCAGGGTAGCATCTGATAAAATAATGTAGGGCGGCAGGTTTTCGCCCATAGCTATCTCCTGCCGTTTTTGGCGCAAATTGGATAACAGCTCCGATTCGTAGTTTAATTCTTCATGCTCCTGCTCGTCGGTAACTTGTGACGCTATCAGTTCTACGTGCAGGTCGCCTTTTAAAACGGCCTCGCTTTTTGGGGTGAGTTGCAGGGCCGAATACCCATCTTCGCTTATCCGTAAAAAGCCCTGAGCTATTAACTCGCGCAGGTAACGTTGCCAGTCGGTTTTGCTAATATCTGCACCGGCGCCATAGGTTTTTAATAATTTATGTTCTGCCCAGATCTTTTCACTTCTTGATCCGCGCAAAAAATCTATCAGGTATGTTGCGCCAAACCGCCCTTTAAGCCGCACTACTGCCGATAATGCTTTTTGAGCGATAAGCGTGCCATCAAACTTAGTAAACTCGCTCAGGCAAAAATCGCAGGATCCACAATTATCCGGGAAGGGCTCATCAAAATACTGCATTAAATACTGACGACGGCAGGCATGCAATTGGCAATAATCTACCATATCATCCAGCTTTTTAAGCATAATGGCGCTTTGCTCCTTGTTGTTCTCTACCGTGGCAAAGCTGCGCAGTTTAATGGCATCGCCGGGAGAATATAGTAGTAAAGCGTTAGACGCCAAGCCATCCCTGCCTGCACGGCCGGTTTCCTGGTAGTAGCCTTCGATATTCTTGGGCAGATCTATATGCACCACATAGCGCACATTACTTTTGTTGATGCCCATACCAAAGGCAATGGTGGCTACCATTATTTTGATCTCGTCTTTCAAAAAGGCTTCCTGGTTGCGGGCCTTTACCTCGTTGCTTAGGCCTGCGTGATAGGCCGCTGCTGCGTAACCCTCATCCCGCAGGTTTTCGGCCAAAGCCTCGGTAGATTTGCGCGACAGGCAATAGATAATGCCCGAATCATCCTTATGATGTGCTAAAAATGATAATAGCTGGTTAAAACTGTTCTTTTTTTGGGCGACCCTATAAGTGATATTCTCGCGGTTAAAGGAGGAGATAAAAACCTCCGGCTGATGCAGGTTTAGTTTCTCCAGTATATCTTTTTGGGTAAGCTTATCGGCAGTAGCGGTTAGGGCAATCACCGGCACCCCCGGAAATTCTGTTTTTAACCCGGCCAGCATCAAATACTCGGGCCTAAAATCATGCCCCCATTGCGAGATACAGTGCGCCTCGTCAATAGCTATCTGTACCACATTCAGCGTTTTCAGGAAAGCCATCATGCGGTTATCAGCACCAAATAAACGTTCGGGGGCTACATAAAGCAGCCTTAATTCGTTGTTTTTGAGTTGGATGGCAATATCCCGCTGCTCATCCGGGCTTTGGCTGGAGTTTAGGAATGCTGCCGGGATGCCGCTCAGGTTCAGGCTGTCTACCTGGTCTTTCATCAGGGCTATCAGGGGCGATATCACAATGGTTAGCCCATCCATTAATACCGCAGGCAACTGGTAGCAAAGCGATTTACCGCCACCTGTTGGCATCAGCACCATGGTATCCTGCTTATTTAAAACATGATTTATAATAGCTTCTTGCGAATGCCTGAATGCCGAGTATCCGAAATATTTTTGAAGGGCCTGTATAGGAGTCATACGTTGTATGCAAAAGTGCAGATTTGAATTAATAGCCTGATGATGAAACCTCAAAAAAATATATTTAGATTAGCCTTTACGCAAACAAGCATTTTATATATGATAAAAAAGCTACTACTCTTATTAATAGCCGCAAGTTTCGGCACATCTCTATTTGCGCAGCAAATACAATCGCCTGCCGAGTTTTTAGGTTACAAGCTGGGGGATAAGTTTACCCCGCATTACCGTATTGTAGAATATTTTAAGTATGTAGCCAAAGCTTCTAAAAATGTAGAACTGCAACAGTTTGGTACCACTAACGAAGGCCGCCCCTTGCTGGCCATGTTCATCGCATCAGACGATAATATTAAACGCCTGGAGGAGATACGCCATAATAACCTGCGTATGGCGGGGATAGAAAGCGGTGCTGTTACACCCAATTCCCCGGTTATTACCTGGTTAAGTTATAACGTACATGGTAACGAGCCATCATCAAGCGAGGCTGCGATGTGGACTTTGTTTGATATGGTTGACCCTGCAAACACCAAAACCAAAGAATGGTTAAAAAACAGCGTAGTAGTTATCGACCCGTGTCTTAACCCGGACGGGCGCGACCGTTACGTCAACTTTTACAATTCGGTACGCGGTATGGCACCGGATGCCAGCCCTAACTCGCGCGAGCACCTGGAGCCTTGGCCGGGTGGGCGTGTAAACCATTATTATTTTGACTTAAACCGTGATTGGGCCTGGCAGGCACAAAAAGAAACCCAGGCACGTGTTGGCCTGTTTAACCAATGGTTGCCCGAAGTGCATGTAGATTTTCATGAACAGGGCTACAACAACCCCTACTATTTTGCCCCGGCGGCCGAGCCATACCATAAAGATATTACCAAGTGGCAGCGCGATTTCCAGGTGGTTATTGGTAAAAACAACGCCAAGTACTTTGACCAGAATGGCTGGATGTATTTTACCAAACAGGAATTTGATTTGCTTTACCCATCTTACGGCGATACTTACCCGCTTTATAACGGATCGATAGGGATGACATACGAACAAGGCGGTATTAGCGGCGGCCTTGCCGTGGTAACCCGCAGCGGCGATACCCTTACCCTGGCACAAAGGGTAGCCCACCACCATACCACCAGCTTAAGCACGGTAGAAATCGTATCGGCAAATGCCGCTAAGGTGGTTGATGAGTTTAAAAAGTTTTACGATAACAGCCGCCAAAACCCGCCGGGCGAGTACAAAACATATATTATCAAAAACGATAACAACGAGAAGATAAACGAACTGGCCAAAGCGCTTACCCGCAACGGCATTAAGTTTGGCTATGGCCTAACCAATAAAACCGTTACCGGGTACGATTATTTTACAGGCACAACCGGGCGGTATAATGTGGGTACTAACGATCTGGTTGTAAATGCCTATCAGCCTAAATCGGTTTTATTGCATGTATTGTTAGAGCCTAAAACCTTTATACCAGATTCTGCCACGTATGATATTACCGCATGGGCGCTGCCTTATGCATACGGTTTAAAGGCTTATGGTGTAAAGGAATCTTATAAACCAGCCAATACCAATTCAAGTGTTGTTAAGCCGCAGGCGTTAACCAATAGCAAAGCGTATGCATATGTATCTGCATGGCAATCGCTGGCAGATGTTAAATTTTTATCTGCCTTGCTTAAAAAAGGAATTAAGGTGCGCTATTCGGAACTGCCGTTTGAAGCAGGAGGGAAGAAATTTACTGCCGGATCTTTACTGGTAACCAAAGCCGGGAATGACCGTGCCGATTTTGACCGTGTGGTTACCCAGGCCGCCGCCGATATGGGGCACGAACTTACACCGCTATCATCGGGATTTGTGGATAAAGGATCTGATGTAGGATCTTATGATGTTAAGTTTATTAAGCAGCCACGTGTTGCTCTGGTTAGCGGCGATGGCATCAATTCAGAAGCCATGGGCGAGGTATGGCACTTTTTTGAACAGCAAATTGGTTACCCTATCAACCTGATCAGGTATCAGGATATTAACCGGATTAAACTGGCAGATTTTGATGTGATAATTATGCCGGATGGACGTTATAATGATCTTAATGCTGATAACCTGCAAAGCTGGGTGCGTGATGGTGGTAAACTAATAGCTATAGAGAATGCGGTAGCATCGCTGGTTGATAAAAAGGGTTTTGACATTAAGCGTAAACAGACTAAGAAAGACGATAAAGTGGATGCAAAAGCAAAACCAAGTGTAAGGCTTTATGCCGACCGTAACCGCGATGCCATCCGATCGAGCATACCGGGGGCTATTTTTAAACTGAATATGGATAATACTCACCCACTTGGTTTTGGTTTCCCTAACTATTATTACTCGTTAAAAATGAGTGAGGATATTTATGAAATGCTTGGCGACGACGACTGGAATGTAGGTACTGTAGGCAAAAACGGCTATGTGTCGGGTTTTGCCGGGGTGCAATCCAAACAAAAAATAAATAATGGTATGCTTATCGGCGTACAATCAATAGGCAGGGGCTCGGTAGTTTACCTGGCGGATGATCCCCTGTTCCGCAGCTTTTGGGAAAATGGTAAGTTGCTGTTTAGCAATGCGGTGTTTATGGTGCAATAACCCCCCGGCCCCCCTGAAGGGGGAGTTCTTGAAAAGCAAAAAGCCTGTCCATAAATCATGGACAGGCTTTTTGGCTTATTCTGCTCCCCCTTCAGGGGGCTTGGGGGGCTAATTACCGCTTTTTACCCGTCCCTTTTCATCGTCGGCACCGGTTTGGCGCTGGCTTACTTTTATTTTGCTGTTACCAAAGTTATAGGTAAGGGTTAAACGGCCCAGGCGGGTTTCGTTCTTCTGCCTGATATCTAAATTAAGGCTTTGGTAATGGCTGCCAACATTGTTGCGGCGGGTATCAAATATATCGGTAACGGCCACTTTAACATTCAGCTTTTTATTAGCAAAAGAACGGCTGATGCCAGCATCTACCGAGTATTGCGGTTTAATATCGAAAAGACCGTAGCGTAATGCCGATTGGTAATTACCAGATACCTCTGCTTTAAATTTACTGAACAGGAAGGTTTGTGTAGCCCTTATCTGGAAAGCTGCTTTGCCCGCATTTAACTGAGCGCCTAAAAGGGAATCGGACTTGAATTTTTGATAAAAACCGGTGGCGTTGATATTACCTGTCCACCATTTAGTAATGGTATAAGGTGAGTTAATGTTTATATTGTAAGAATCTTGTGAATTTAAGTTAAGCCTGGTTTGATAGGTAGCTTTAGTTAACGAATCGGTTAACAATACTTCTGTACTCACATCTGATGTGCGGCTGTAGCCCAGCGTAACGTTAATTGTTTTATTATAGGTATAGCTTAACTCAAATGCGTTAGTGTATTGTGGTTTTAAGAACGGGTTACCCTGTTCATAGGTGTATTGGTCCAGGTAGTATCTAAAGGGGTTAAGGTTATCGTAGCTTGGCCTGTCTATCCGGCGGCTGTAGCTAATGCCCAGCTCGTGCTTATCAGACAAAGTTTGGTTGATAAACAAGCTCGGGAAGAAATCAAGGTAGTGGCGTTTAACCGTTTGGTTGCCGGTTACCAAGTTGCCCGTAGATGATGTACGCTCGGCACGTAAACCTGCTTGTATAGTTGTTTTAGCAAAGGTTTTACCCAAGTTAATATAGCCTGCCGCAATTTTTTCATCATATACAAAACGGTTAGTGCGCGATGTATCGTTGATGAATGTGCCGTTGGTGTTTATTTGTGCCTGCAGATCGTTATCTGTTTTTACCGAACTGAATTTTGCACCGGCCTCAAACTTAAGTGTTTTGGTCAGCTGTTTGGTGTAATCGGCCTTTTGTGTCCATATCGTAATAAAGGATGGCGTTTGGTTGGTCAAGAACAGGGGCGGGGCCATGTTGCTGCCATCCGGTTTAAAAAAGTAGGTATCGTACTTCGCGTCAGAATTATTATGGTAACGCGAATAATCCAGATCAATGCTTAATGCCTGGCCATTGGTATCTAACTGCAACCTATCATTAATATTGGCCGATATGCTGCGATAGGTTTGTTTCATATCTGTAAACGTGTTCTGATAAGAATCGTTAGCGGCAGGGGTTAAGCCCAGGTAGGTAGTGCTTTTATTGTCATTATATTCGTTGGTATAATCGCCATTCACTACAAAGCCTAATGTGTTTTTGCTTGATGTATTGTAGTCGGCCCCAAAACGGTAGTTATTATAATGTACATGGTTAAGCATGGCCGTTTTCTGCTTAAAGTAGGTAGTTTTAGAAGCACTGTCTATAGATCGGTCAATGTCTATCTGGTTCTGGCGGTTTATATCACCGCGGGATAGGGTAGCAAACAAGTTTAAGTTGCCCGTTTTATGATTTAAGGTAAGGCTGGTATTATCCCTAAAATTTTTACCATAAGCGCCGTTTAAGGTTATGCTACCGTTAGTGCCGCTCATTTTATTTTTTTTAAGCTTAATGTTGATAATGCCCGAGTTGCCGGATGCATCATATTTAGCAGACGGATTGGTAATAACTTCTATCGACTGAATATTAGAGCCATCTGTAGAACGCAGGTAGGTTGTTAGCTGCGCCTGCGACATGTAGGTAAGCTTATCGTTTATCATCACAGTAACACCCTGTTTACCTTTAAGGCTTATGTTGTCATCTTTATCTATAGATACACCGGGTGCGCGTTCCAGTATTTCCAATGCATTGTTGCCGGCGGCTAATACGCTGTTTTCCACATTCATCACAGTTCGGTCAAGCTTTCGCTCTATAAGTGGCTTTGATGAAGTAATGGTTACGCCCTGCAGGCTGCGGCTGCTTTGCTGCATTTTAATAGCAGGGGCGTTAACGGTACCCGGTGTAGCATCAACCTCAAATGCGGGGGTATAAGTTGTTTGGTAGCCCACATTAGTGGCTTTAACCAGATAACGGCCGGTGGCTACATTCTCAAAAGTGTATTTACCTGCATCGTTAGTAAGAGTGCCTTTTACCACCGATGAATCTTTAGCCCTAAGCAGGGTAACAGTAGCATAATCCATAGGTTTGGCCTGCTCGTTTTGTAATGTACCATGTATGGCCGATACTGCCGGTTTAACGGCTTGTGCGCCTGCAGTTGTGGCAAATACAAATAGTATTAATATATATAGTAATGTGTTGATGTGCGTTCTCATGTGAAAAAGTTTGGGCAAAAGAATTTCCCGCAAAGGGTATCCTTCGAATTTTTTGTTAAGCATTAAGTTTGTGTGTGACTACGGTTAAGCGCCGCGGCTGATATTAGGGAGTGTGTTTATTGTCATAGATGATATAGGGTTATGGTGAATGCCAGCCATGGGCGGGCATGTTATCGTTTTTTATATAAGATGTATATTGGGGTAGAAAGGTTACAGAAATAATGCTACTTTTTTAGTTGTGGCACTAATATTTCTACAATATGCTGTAAGGTAAAGCAATACGTTTGGCTGGGATCTGCCACGCAGGCCTGGTTTACTGTTGCTATAATTTTTGTATTACCGGCAGTTGGTTTGTTTGGAAGTTTAATAGAATAATAAAAAGGTAATATAAGCCCGCTGCATAGCAGCAGGCTTATATATTTTATGATAGGTTTCATGAGGTTTTATTGTGCAGTTGCGGTAGCAGCGCTATCAGCTATAGCCTTTGGTTGCGGTAATACCAGGGTGTCCACTTTACATTGCAGGCCATTATCTGTCATGATAAATTTTGCTTCAGAAGCATCTTCACGCTTATTAATATCATTACAATCGCGCACACTGATGTCTCTAATAAAGCGGTCTACCTGATTGTCAATTACTACTTTAAAATTCATCGGCACCTTTAGGGTTAAGTGTAGCCGTTGTGCTCTCCAGCGCCTATCTTGCTGTTTTTCTAAACGGCGGTTAAAGCGTAGTATATTACCTTCCTGTTTAAATTGGTAAGTGGTGCCACGTGCATTGTAAAGGGCATCTTCATAATCGCTGCCCCGCGCGCTAAAAGATTCTACTAATACAGGTTGGGCAACATCACTTTTTTCTATATAAATTTCAATGTTTTTATCCGGCATATCCATATTGTTATCGTCATCATCATCTAAAATAACACGACCGCCAAAATCCTCTTTTACCCTTAACCTAATGCTGTCTTCTTTAGTAAGATATTTAATGTCGTTCAACTTCAGGTAATATGTACTATCGGCAGATGGCTGGATGTTTATGGTTTGGCTAAAGCTGGCGTACTCCTTAAAATCTGCCGACGTTTTGGCTGTATAATAAATAACGATACTTAACGCAATTATCCAGGTCATTAACAAAAGAGAACCCGCCGTGCGGTTAATAACATTCCCTCTAAATACGTAATGTATAAGTGTTAGTATGATAGCTAAAAGCGGAATGATAGCCATTAACAATGCGCATATTATAAAAATATTGTTCACTCGCTGGTCTGCAATGTTAAAAGGGAACATGTGAGAAAAGCCATAGCGGTGGCTGCCATATACTAAAGCAGATACCGATAAAACTACCAGGGCAACAATACCAGCAAATGCGCTTGCAATGAGCGCTATGGCTATCAGCTTACCTATTGTTTTACCCGCGCCGCCCAAAAAGTTACCCAAATGGCCAAAAAAGTCGTTTGCAAAATCACGGGTTTTATAAACAAATGGGCGTGCCTCATGGCTAAAGTTATGCAGGTTGCCGCGTAAGGTGGTAAGTTCTTCTTCAAAGTTTGTTTTAAAACCCTGCAAATCCAGCTTTTGCCCTTTCATGGCCATACGGTCTGCACGGGTAACGGCTTTAGGCACCACTATCCATAGTATTACATATAAAATAAAACCTGTGCCCGCAAATGCTATAGATATGGCAAACAACAAGCGTATCCAAACGGAGTTAAAGTCAAAATAATTGGCTATGCCCGAGCATACGCCGGCTACCAGGTGGTCATCCGGGTCGCGAAACAGGCGGCGGGGTTCGCTGCCGTAGTTAAATGCAGCTTGCGCATGTGGTTTAGCGCCGTTTTCCTCAACCTCAAAATCCTCTACCGAGCCCATTTGTTGTACAACAGCCCTAACATCCTGTTCAACAACCACCTGCTTGCCTTCTTTAAGCAGTATCTCGTTAAACATTTCTGCAATACGGTTCTCTATATCTGTCGTGATCTCCAGGCTATCGGCCGAATTCATAAAATGGCGCTGTACATCGGTCATGTAGCCCTTAAGTATCTCGTAGGCATCCTCTTCTATATGAAAAACGATGCCGTTTATATTTATAATAATAGTTTTATTCATGATGAGTGATAATTTGTAGTTGTTATTTATTATTTCTGTCGCCAATAGCGGTTTGTACGGCAAAGGCAAGTTCCTGCCAGGTTCCGTCAAGCTGTTCTAATACTTTGCGGCCCTCGTCGCTCAATACATAGTACTTACGTGGCGGGCCGGAAGTAGATTCTACCCAGTTGTAGGCAAGCAGGCCGTTGTTTTTAAGGCGGGTTAATAAAGGGTATAGCGTACCCTCAACTACAAGCAGGCGGGCTTTTTTCAGCTCGGCAATAATATCCGATGCATAGATCTCGCCCTTTGCAATAACAGAAAGGATGCAATACTCCAGTATCCCCTTCCTCATTTGGGTTTGTGTGTTCTCGACAATCATAATGCAAAGATATATGTTTAAAAATGTATTATGCAATACATAGTACTGTATTTATTAATATTTTTTAAACTTTTATGATATTTTTATAAATCTTAATCTTTTTTTACTTTTTTATTTGATTTAATGATATCGGAACATTACTTTTATGATTAATTAACTATTAACTGATCTTATTATTAACAAACATGAAAAAACTTCTACTAGTAAGTTTGTGTTTCCTGGTGTTATGCATAACCCAGGTACATGCACAAAATCGTACGATTACTGGTACAGTTACTTCTAAGGATGATGGCTTGCCATTACCAGGAGTAAGTGTTACAGTGTCAGGAACAACCATTGGTACACAAACCAATGTGTCTGGAAAATTCAGCCTTAGCGTTCCAGCTTCGGCAAAAGCCCTAAGCTTTTCATTTATCGGTTACCAAAAGCAAGATGTTGCTCTAGGTTCCAGTAATGTTATTTCGGTGGTTTTAGGTTCTGCTGCAAGTCAACTGTCAGAGGTTGTGGTTACGGGTGCCTTTAACACTAAACAAACATCGCGTTCTACTTCTTATTCAGCTCAGGTTGTAAAATCTGAAGCATTGAACACCGTTCGTCAGCCAAACATTAATAATGCATTAGCTGGTAAGGTAGCCGGTGTGCAGGTGCGTAGCCAGTCTGTGGGTGCACTAGGCCGTCAAACGTCTGTTAGGCTTCGTGGTGCTACCGGTTTTGGTAACAGTGCTGGTGCTTTATACGTGGTAGATGGTACAATTTTGCCAAACTCTGACGATTTGAACCCTGATGATGTTGACAACATAACTGTATTACAAGGCCCTGCTGCATCTGCGCAGTTTGGTTCTGCTGGTGCAAATGGTGCAATTGTTATCACAACTAAAAGGGGTAAAAAAGTTAAAGGTGTTGGTATCGAATTAAATGCTGGTGCAAACTTTGATAAAGTTTACATTCTGCCAAACTATCAAAACACTTATGCAGGCGGTGCGTCTGCAGATTTGATGCAATACAACTACAAAGCAGGTGACCCGGAAGGTTGGCAAGCTTTAAACGGCAAGTACTACCCGGATTACACTGACGATAGCAGCTGGGGTCCTAAAATGGTAGGCCAGGAGTATATCCCATGGTATGCGTGGGCTGCTGGTACAAAATATTCATTCAAAACTGCTAGCCTTGTAGCACAGCCAAACAATGCACGTAATTTCTTTGAAACAGGTGCATCTCTTAATAACAGCATTGCATTTACAAAATCAGCGGATGACTATAACATCAGGATGTCTTACAACAATCAGCATGTAAATGGTATAGTGCCTTCTACCGACTTGATGAAAAATGTATTTAACTTAAACGTTAACTACGATTTAGGTAAGCATTTTGCTACTGGTGCTAACGTTAACTTTGTGGGCCAAAAGGTTCATGGTAACATTAGCGATGGGTACGCTAACGCAAGTACAGGTAACTTTAACCAATGGATGCACCGCGACCTAGATATGGGCATCATGAAAGAGTTGCAAGATCTTACCAGCCCTGATGGTACTTTGGTAAGCTGGAACCACCAAAACCCGGGTTCTTATAATGCAGCAAGCCCAGGTAGTTTTTACGCAGGTAACTATTGGTACAACATGTACAAAATAGCTGAGTTAAACACTAAATACAACCAGCGCGATCGTTTTTATGGTAATATCTATTTGCAATATAAACTGAATAAGGATTTTGACATCAAAGCTACTTACCGTAGAAATTCAAGAAGTGAATGGCAGGAAGAATTTATACCTTATATATTACAAACAAGCGGTACTCAAACAGGTGTAAAAAACTACTACCGCACTTATAACGTTTACGATAATAGAGAAAACTATGAGTTGTTAGCTACTTATAACAAACAGATAGCTGATTTTAAAATTAACGTAAATGCCGGTAGCGATATTTATAACAGAAGCTACAAAGACAATGGTGGTAATACTGTTGACGGTTTAAGCATCCCAGATTTATACACCTTAACCAACTCTGTTAGTACAGCATCTATATTTAATACTCGTATAAACGAGCAGTACAGGGCACTATTTGCTAAAGCTAGTGTTGGTTATAAAAACTTCTTATTTGTAGATGGTACGGTTCGTAAGGATTACTTCTCTACGCTATTCCCTAACAACAACAGCGTATTAGCTAAATCATTCGGTGGTTCATTCGTATTTAGCGAATTATTGCCGCAGTTTAATAACTGGTTAAGCTTTGGTAAATTCAGAGCATCTTATGGAGAGACTCCACAAGCTTTAGCTACAGCAAATGATAACTATGGTTATTATAGAAATAACTCTTTATACGGTGTTAACCAATATAAATTTGGCACAAACATTTTACAAACCACTCCAGATCAAAGCGTTGACCCTAACTTAAAAGGTGCTGTATTTAAGCAGATTGAACTTGGTTTAGATTTAAGGTTCCTTAATGATAGATTAGGGTTATCAGCAACTTATTATTCTGGTACAGATTCAGGCTTCCCTGCTTCAATCACGGTTAACCCGGCCAGCGGCTTCTCAAGCATATTAACAAACTTTGGTAAAGTACAACGTAAAGGTTTAGAATTAACTTTAAGCGGTACTCCGGTTCGTTTAACTAACTTTAGCTGGGATGTAACGCTTAATGGTGCACGCCAGTTGCAAAATAAAGTTGTTGAGGTTAGTAAAAAATATGGTGTAACACGTTATGTTAATCCAAGTGACCAAGTATGGGGAACTGATATGCCTTACATGGTATTCCAGGAAGGTAAAGAATGGGGCCAGATCTACGGTAACGGTATTAAACGTAATGCTAATGGTGTTCCAATTATTGCTGCCAACGGTATGTATGCCAATGATCCAAACGTTTATTTTGGTAGCGTGCTTCCAAAATGGACAGGTGGTATCCAAAACTCATTTACTGTTTTCAGAGATTTCATACTTAATGTTAACATCGATTACCAAATTGGTGGTAAATTTGTTTCATTATCAAACAGATGGGGCCAGTTTAGCGGTTTAACCGCAGCAACTGCAGCATTGAACGATAAAGGCGTGCCTGTTCGCGATCCTGTAGCTGATGGCGGTGGTGTTAAAGTTAGTGGTGTTAACGAGGCTGGTGAAGCTGTTTCTAATTACATCGATGCTAAAACTTACTACCAAGGTTTAACAAACAACAAAACTTACGATTCATACATTTATGATTTAACTTTTGTTAAGCTACGTGAGGTTGCTATAGGATACAAAATACCGGTGGCTAAATTAGGCTTAGGTAAAGTAATACAAGCCGCAAGGTTTGAAATTACAGGCCGTAACTTATGGTTAATGTATGCCAAGTCTAAAGACTATGATCCATCTGAGATCAGTTCACAGCAAGGTGAAACCGGTCAATTACCTGGTACAAGAGGTTTAGGTTTTAACCTTAGAGTTAGTTTCTGAGAAACATAATATTAGATATAACAAAATGAAAAAAAGATATATATATACACTTGCAGCCGCCTTTGTATGGTTAGGCACAGGCTGTAATAAGTTGAAAGATTTTGGTGATATTAACCAAGATCCAACACAAACTACCAAGCCTATTGTAGCTGGCTTATTAGCAAATGCTGAATTAAGTATTACCTCACTTTCAACTACCGGTACTCCGGCTATTTCTGGAGGGCAATATGCGCAGTACTTTACAGAAACACAGTATTCTGGTACTTCGTTATACACCTTACCGCAAAATAGCTTTACGGGATACTATAGTGGTGTTTTGTATGATTTACAAAATATCATTAACCTGAATGAAAGCAAAGCGTCATCTGCAGTAGCAAAAATTTTGCAACAGTATGTTTTTTGGGTAATAACCGATTCATGGGGTGATGTGCCTTATAGCGACGCTTTAAAAGGTTTGGACGCTATACAACCTAAATATGATACACAAGAAGATATCTATAAAGGAATTTTGGCTACTTTAACTTCTGCTCAGGCGGAGCTTGATGGTTCTTCATTAGCAGGAGACATCATATATGGTGGCAATACCGACTCATGGAAACGTGCAGCAAATTCAATTAAGTTACTAGCAGCGGTACAATTATCTAAGCGCTACCCTGAAGCCAGCGGTATTGCCGCAACTGCAGTTAAAGAAGCTATTGCTGCCGGTGTTATAGAAAGCAACAGCCAAAATTTACAGTTAGCTTTTCCTGGTGGTGGTATCAAAAGCCCTTGGTATAATCAGTATGATGGCCGTAAAGATTTTGCAGAATCTAAAACCATGACAGATATATTGAAAGGTATAAATGATACAAGATTAGCAGTATATGGCGGTCAAAGTGAAGTAATTGGTAATGTTACAACATCTGATATCGGCGTACCATACGGTTTAGCCAGAAATAACGTGTTGGCGTTTACTGATGCGAATCCCAACTGGGCACGTGTTTTAAGGGGTGATTTCCGTACAACTACAGGTACAGTAACTATTGTTACAGCTGGTGAGGTTTACCTTGCAAGGGCAGAGGCTGCTTCTTTAGGTTGGACAAGTGAGGTAGTAGCAACTGTATATGCAGCCGGTATTACTGCTTCAAATGCACAGTGGGGTTTAGCAGCACCAACAGCAACGTATCTTGCTAATGTGCCACCTACAATTGCTAACATCACTATCCAAAGATGGATCGCTACTTATCCTGATGGTCGCCAGGCATGGAACATTTGGAGAAAATCGGCTACTGCAGCTAACCCTAAAGGTTATCCAGCATTAGATCCGGCTCCGGATGCAGTAAACGCTTCTAAAAAGATTGTTAGCCGTTTTGTATATGCTCCAAGTGAATATAGCACAAACGAAGCCAACGTTAATGCAGCGGTTGCAAGGCTTACAGGCGGTGACACCCAGGATTCACATGTGTGGTGGGATCTTGATAATTAATAATTGTTATATAAAAACAACGACATGAAAAAGAACATTTTTTTTAAATATATTCTTGTTGCCTGCTCTGTGTTAGCATTATTCTCAGCTTGCCGTAAGCAATCGATGGGTGATCTATCAAACGAGGATCCTAATGCAGGTACATCTTACATCGGGTTTACCGGTAGTATGACAAGCGCAACATTTTTTGATCCGTTTACAGATCTTAAGACAATAACTGTTTTATCCTTAAAAAAGGATGCAGCTAAGCCGGCAGATCTTAAGACAGCTCAATCGGTTGTAGTTTCTGCTTTGCCTGGTGCAATTGATGCTTATAATGAGGAGCATGAAACAGAATATGAGCCATTGCCTTTATCATATTTTACCCTACTTGATAACACCGTAAAACAAGATGCAAGTGGTAATCTTACTTTTGACTTTGCATCTGGCGATTTCCAGAAAACATTTGCTATTAAACTTGACGGTAGTAAATTAGATCTGTCTAAAAGCTATGCTTTAGCCTACCAAATTACAAACCCTGGTGGTTTAGCGGTGCATGCTGCTTCAAAGGATACTTTGTACGCGTTTTATAGTGTTAAAAATAAATATGATGGCAAGTATAAGCTTGCTGGTAGCATAACTAGAAACACAGCTGACGGGCCTGATGCTACATTAGGTGGTACTTACCCTGATGGATTAACCATTGATCTTGCTACAAGTGGAACAAATTCAAACAGTTTCACCATGTTATGGATAACAGGTGCTGGTGTCGGAGGTATAGCCGGATTACATTTAGACGTAGACCCAGCCACCAATAAAGTGACTGTTGTATCTGATAACACAACACTTAAGAATACAATTGGTGCAGAAAATAGTTACGATCCTGCAACAAAAACATTCACATTGAATTTCGATTGGGGCACTGCTCCAGCTACAAGGGTTGTAAAAGCTGTATTGACCTATTCAGGATCAAGATAGAATAAACCGAATAAAAAAGCCGTCCCAATATGGGATGGCTTTTTTTATTTTTTATCTACACTATACTTACCCGGGCCAATAAAAAATAAACCGGCAAACATAATAGCATCTTCTATAGCATGGGCTGCGCCCTGCAATCCATCTCCCTTGGCTAAATGCATGGCTGCGGCAACTATAAGGTTAATTACCAATAATAGGCACACCGGGCGGAAAGCCAGTCCAATAATTAGTAAGAACCCACCAAGCGTTTCTACTAATGCTGCTAAAAATCCCCAAAACACCGGCGCAAATGTTATCCCAACATATTTTGTTGATGCGCCTAAGCCGGCCCATCCATCGGTACCTGCCATTAACTTTGGGTAACCATGATAAACAAACATTGCCCCTAACCCAACGCGAATAATGAGTAAGCCAAGATCTTTATACTGGGATAGTTTACTTAAATACGCCATAATATTTTTTGTTTTAGTTTATGAATAACTTATTTCTACGCCGTCGGTTTTAACCAACAGGCTTATTGGTGCGCCTAATATCAGGCTACAGTTGTTCGTGATGTGGCCTGCCGGGAAATCGAAACAAATGGGATATTCATATTCGGTTACAACATCCATAATCAATTCTGGCAAGGTTTGTCCAAAGGGGATGTCGTTATCCTTAAGATCTGTAAAGCCACCTACAATTAAACCAGCCAGATTTTTAAGTTTACCGGCTCGTTTTAAAGCGCGCAGCATACGGTCTATTGCATACAGGTATTCGCCCACATCTTCTATAAATAATATCTTGCCCGTGTAATCCATATCGCTTACGGAATTAATTATAGCCAGTAAAAGCGAAAGATTGCCGCCTATAAGGGTGCCACCGCTATTGCCCATTCTATTTAATGGATTAGGAGTAAGCGTATAGCTAAGCTCTTCGCCAAATAATGCTTTATGCAATGTAGCCAAAGAGTAGGCAGATGCATCCGGGATATTAAGGGGCATTTGTCCATGTATGCAAGGTATATTATAGTTATTGATAATATGCGCATGCAGCAGGGTAATGTCACTAAAACCAATTAGCCATTTAGGGTTGGTAGCAAGCTTAGCAAAGTCAACAAGGTCTACCATGCGGATAGTGCCATAACCACCACGGGCAGCAAAAATGGCTTTAATGCTATCATCGTCAATGAAACGTTGCATATCTTTTGCCCTAAAGGCATCATCGCCGGCAAATTGGTGGTACGATGCGTTAACCGTATCGCCCAATACAACTTCAAGGCCCCAATTGGTTAATAGGTTTACAGCATCCGTCATCGGGATGGGGAGTTTTTTAGCCGGGCAGGTAATTGCTACTTTATCGCCTTTTTTGAGATAGGGGATTGGTGTGTCCGCGAGTTCGTTTGTCGGCATAGGTCCGAAAATTTAAATTATATTTTATGCTGATTAACTTTCCGTCTTACACTTGTCCGGACTTTCCGTCTTACCGACTAAAAAGTTATCTTTGCAAATTAATAAACATCCCTGTTTAATGTCGCAACTTAATAAATATAAAAGATACACCATAACATCGGCGTTACCCTATGCCAACGGGCCGCTACACATTGGCCACTTGGCAGGCGCCTACCTGCCGGCAGATATTTTTGTACGTTACCTGCGGCTGATGAAAAAGGATGTAGTGTACATCTGCGGCTCTGATGAGCATGGTGCAGCTATCACTATAAAAGCCAAAAAAGAGGGTACCACCCCGCAGGCTATTATTGATAAGTACCACAACCAGATCAAACAAAGTTTTGAAGAATTTGGGATAGCGTTTGATATTTATCACCGTACATCATCTGCTATACATCATGATCTGTCGCAGGAGTTTTTCCTGAACCTATACGAAAAAGGCGAATTCATTGAAAAGTATTCTGAGCAATATTATGATGAGGAGTTCGACCAGTTTTTGGCCGACCGTTACATTACAGGTACCTGCCCAATTTGTAGTTACGATAAAGCCTACGGCGACCAGTGCGAAAATTGCGGTACATCATTAAACCCAACAGATCTAATTGACCCTATATCTACCCTGAGCAGTAAAAAACCTGTTTTAAAACCAACCAAACACTGGTATTTGCCACTGGATAAATATCAGCCCTGGTTAGAAAAATGGATAGACGAGAAAGAGGGCGAATGGAAGGTGAACGTATTTGGCCAATGCCGCTCGTGGTTAAAATCGGGCTTGCAGCCACGCTCTATGACCCGCGACTTAGACTGGGGTATTGATGTGCCTCTAGAAGAAGCCAAAGGCAAAAAATTATATGTGTGGATGGATGCGCCGATAGGCTATATATCTGCCACCAAGCAATGGGCTATAGATAACGGCAAGGATTGGCAACAGTACTGGAAAAAACAAGCCAATACCGAAGATGATGCTTGCCTGATGCACTTTATTGGTAAGGATAACATCGTGTTCCATTGTATTATATTCCCGGCGATATTAAAAGCGCATGGAGATTATATTTTGCCGCAAAACGTACCGGCAAATGAGTTTTTAAACCTGGAGGGCGATAAACTATCTACCTCTCGCAACCATGCAGTTTGGCTGCATGAATACCTGGAGGAATTTCCAGGCAAGCAGGATGAATTGCGTTATGTATTGACATCTATACTGCCAGAAACAAGCGACAGCGAATTTACCTGGAAAGATTACCAGGCACGTGTTAATAACGAATTGGTTGCCATTTTGGGTAACTATGTTAACCGCGTAATGATACTGATGCATAAATACTATGATGGGAAAGTAGAGAGCGATAGCGCTACCATTAAACTAACCGATGCGAAAATAGATGCAGAATTGGGTAACCATTATGACGAACTGGGTAAAAACCTGGAGAGCTACCGTTTCCGCGCGGCCATGCAAAACGTTATGGATGTAGCCCGCCTGGGCAACCGTTATTTAACGGAACAAGAGCCTTGGAAAACGATTAAAAACGACCCTGAAGCGGCTAAAAACGCCCTGCATAACAACCTGGTGCTGATAGGCCACCTGGCAACATGCCTGCAGCCATTTTTACCCGCAACAGCCGCTAAAATATTTGGTATGCTAAATGTAGATGCCGTAACCTTTGACCAGGAACTGGAGTTTGCCAACGGCCACCAGCTAAACCCCGCCGCCTTACTATTTGAGAAGGTAGAAGACGAGGCCATTGAAAAACAGGTCCAAAAACTGGCGGATAAAAAAGCGGCGGCGGCAGTAGCTGTAAAACCCGTAGTAGCGCCGGCAAAAGCCAACATTACTTTTGACGAATTTGTGAATTTGGATATCCGTACCGGTACTATCTTAACTGCCGAGAAGGTTGCCAAAACCAAAAAGCTATTAAAGCTAACCATTGATACCGGTATTGATGAACGCACCGTAGTATCTGGCATAGCAGAGCATTACGAGCCTGAAGCTATTATAGGCAAACAGGTAAGCATACTGGTAAACCTGGAACCAAGGGAAATAAAAGGCATCATGTCGCAAGGGATGATATTGATGGCAGAGAACGCCGAGGGCAAACTAAGTTTTGTGGCCCCAGCCGATGGAATGCCAAATGGATCGGTAATTAGGTAAAAAAAAAGTTACAGTTAAACCATGGGTTATTTTATAAGTCATGGTTTAACAAATAACCCTAAAAAACCGAATCTCTCTTTTATGAAAACCTTAACTTTTACAGCACTCGCAATTTTTGCTTTTGCCTTAACCTCTTGCAGCAGGTACCAGGTGAACGTTATCAGCAGTAACAACACCAGCAAAAACCAACAAAACGGCAACTTTGAGTATGAGAACGACTCTGTAAAGATCTCGTACTCCTTTTACGGGCAGGATGCCCCCGTTACCGTAAACGTTTACAATAAGCTGGATAACCCAATCTATGTAGACTGGGAAAAATCAGCATTGATCATTGGCGATAAGGCGGTAAGTTACACGCCGGATAACGTATCCATAAACGGCAGCATCAATGCCGAAACCAATTCTTACAAGCTTTACAACCCTGCATTAGGTAACCCTAGCTATACTACAGGCAATATCAATGCGGTAGCCAATTTACCAAAACATACTACCTTTTTACCGCCACACTCGCAGGGGAGCAATACATCGGTACATTTAGCCAATGGCTTTTTACAAATACCCGATAGCGCTTTTACAAAAGTAAGGATGCTGCACATAGATGAAGGCATGAGCACGCTGGAAAAAGTAAAAACAGCAAACTTTGAAAAATTAAACTCACCGCTGGTGTTTAAAAGCTATTTAACCCTTTATTTAGTAAATGGCAACGATGTTAAGCCGGTAACCTATCAACAGGACTTCTATGTTTCCAAAACTTTCACTACGTTAAAAGGCCCCGAAAACTTCCAGGGTTATGAACAAAAACGTGGCGACTACTTTATATTATCTAAAGCCACGGGTTATTCTAAAGTAGTAACGGGTGTAGTAGTGGTAGGTGCCATAGGCGGGGCGGCGGCTTTAAATAACTCTGCAAATAACCAGAATAAATAAAATGATAACGTTAATTGCTCGGGTCAGCTAAAATTTGCATTTTTGCCAAACTTAAAAGAGCTGGTCCTGTAGTTCAACGGATAGAATAGAAGTTTCCTAAACTTTAGATATGAGTTCGATTCTCGTCAGGACCACAATCGTTCGCAAGTTGCGAAACACTTGCGAACGATTTTAGACAATATTGTTATCGACCCCACACGATGTAACATCTCAATACCAATAGATTTTAAACCTGCTATTTTTCTTAAATCTTCTGTACTTAATCATATTAAACTGTCTATCGGCACGAAAACCTAAACGAGATCCGAATCATAATATGGGCTTCAAGCCACAATAAAGGCTGATAAATTTCCATCCACAAAAACAAAAACCCCTTTACGGACTGTAAAGGGGTTTTGTGAATACACTGGTACAGATTAGAACAATATATAGAAGAATGGGGATTTTCGAAAATAATGAAAGAGTAGAGTAGTTAAGAGTATTGGAATTATCTATACCTTTAAGTGATGCGGAATTGTCTACACGTGTTTCGTTATCTCTTGTATCAAACAATCTCAATTGTTTTATCCTTCTGCTTTATACTAACTATTTTACTAAAAAAATGCCTGTCCGCAATCAGCGCAATTGGCAGGCCTATGGTTATAATTAAAATTCCTATTGAGATAGCTGTTGCGCCAATTTCCATGTGGCTCCACCCAATGCGGCTTAAAGGGACTATAACTAAGTGGGTGATAACCCAGGCAATCAACGCGAACACCACAGCCACCACATATTTGTTCTTTAAAAATGAGATGAACATGGGATACATAACAAAAAGGACAGCCGTAATTGAACAAGCTATCAGGTAGTGAAAAAAAATGCCTGCGCCAACCATTTCAAATCCCCCCGCAAATGCAGCTTTTCCGAATACCCCGCTTGCAATAAATTTAAAAACGGTTGCTACCGGCATTTTGTGAGCCGATAGGATAGCCGCCACAGCATCAAGTGTACTTGTCAATAAGCCAGTCCATGCAATAACCGTATACTTTCCGGGTCGTTTTTTGTCGTCGATATTTTCCATTAATGTGATGATTAAAGTTGTACGCATAAAACTAAATTGAAATATTTTGTAAAACAATTACAAAGCTAAATAAGTTGGTTCATGTCCATTCCAAGCTTAAAAACAGAAGCTTGTATATTTTCTCAATCCAAACGCTTTTGCTTTTCGGCATCATTGAGCCTTGTTTTCTGCATTAGCATGTCTCGCTGTAATTATCAACGAAACTTTTATTTCATATAGTTGCTTCGCGCCTCAGTGAAAGCGTTGATGTGACTGGCGATCCAAAACCAAAGCGGGGTTACCTGAACAAGCAACCCCTTACCCAAATGTGTCAATTCATATTCGACTCTCGGGGGTACTTCCGGATAAATACTTCGGCTTATCAATCCGTCCCGTTCCAGTTCGCGTAGACATTTGGTTAACATCTTTTGACTTATGCCATTGATATGGTGCTGTAATGCGGAAAAACGCATCCGTCCATCCACTCCTAACGCATGTATGATAAATAAGGACCATTTATTACCAACATGATTCAATATATCTCTTTTAAGATCGTCCTGGTCTTTGTTTAATACTTTGCAAATGTCATCCCAGGCCTTGTTGAGCTCAATATCGTTCATATAACTATCCATCTTTTTATTTAAAAGGGTATCATGGTCAAAGGTGATAATATTTCCCAATGCATAGTGGTTTTTAAATTAACGACCATTATTACACATAAGAAGTGTTTCAGAAAAGGACTGATATGCCAATATTAGATTATGTAAAAATTAATATCCTGATTGCAAGAAAACTAACCTATGGGTAACTATGTCACGTATAGGTGCCTCAGGGGTAATGCATTTTTAATGAGCTATCTTTGTCTATGTAAGTCATTTAGAATATATCTTGATGATGGTAAAATAAGATTTTGAAATGGAAAATACATCAATTTTAGTGTTAGGCGCGGGCGAACTTGGAATGCCTGTGATACGCAACTTAGTAGGAAGGTCAAAACATTTACTTAATATAAAAATCACAGTACTACTTCGTCAGTCGACCATCAATTCGACCGATATTGAAAAAAAGCGCAATATTGACGAGCTTAAAGTTCTGGGAGTGGAATTGCTGGCAGGAGATCTGACAGCTCCTTCTTACGACCTTATTCAGATTTTTAAAGAATTCGATGCGATTGTGTCTTGCACAGGTTATGGAAGTGGTGCTGGTGGATTTCAGCTCAAACTTGCAAGAGCCGTACTTGACGCTGATGTTAAACGCTATTTCCCCTGGCAATTCGGGGTTGATTTTGAGATAATTGGAAGAGGCAGTGCCCAGGATCTTTTTGATGAGCAACTTGATGTACGACAACTTCTTCGATCGCAAAAAGCTACTAAGTGGGTTATTATTTCTACCGGTTTATTTACAAGTTACTTATTTGAACCTTTTTTCGGCGTTGTTAATTTAGACACGAAGACTATAACCGCTTTAGGCAGTTGGGATACGGCCGTTACGGTAACAACTCCCGCTGATATAGGAAAACTTACAGCAGAGATATTTTTCGATGAGCCGGTCATAGAAGACAGTATTGTCTATATCGGTGGTGACACGATAACCTATGGACAATTAGCTGATCTTGCAGAATCATTGTCTGGCGAAAAATTTAAACGCCAGGTTATAACTATCAGCGAATTAAATAATGGCTTAAAAAATGATCCGGATAATTTTGTAAAAAAGTACCAGCATATTTTCGGCAATGGGGCGGGTGTATCCTGGAGCTTGGATCAAACATTCAATTTCCAAAAAGGAATAGATACAATGTCTGCAAAACAATGGGCACAGATAAATATTAACTGGAAGTAGTTCAAATTTAACAGGTTCACATTCACGTTGTTCAAATATTCATATATTAAACGTGAAGTCTTAATTAATATTCATCAATACTGATTATAACTATCTGTATCAAAAAACTTTATACCGATCTCCCTCTCTCTTTAACCCTAAATATGCTTATATTAGCTAAGCTGTCAAAACGTACCATAATGCTTGCTATCAGCCTTTTAAAAGCCATCCTGTTAAGTGCCCTATTATTTGCGGTTGCAAAATGCGGATAATTTAAAAGCTGCTGTAAATACGGATAACATGCGCCCGCATCAGCTTATATCCCAAACACTTTTTTAAAATCACCCCTAAGGATGTGGACTAAAGCTTTTGAATGATACAATTTTAACGAAATACAAAAACTAAACTAAATATGAAAAAAGTAACAGGGATAGGCGGCATTTTTTTTAAATGCGATGATCCTAAAAAAATGAACGACTGGTATGCCACAAACCTGGGCTTGCCTGTGCAAAGTTATGGTACCATGTTTAAATGGCGCAATGCCGATGAACCCGATAAAGAGGCTTATACTCTTTGGAGCCCCTTTGCTAAGGATACCAAATACTTTGAGCCATCAAAAAAGGATTTCATGATCAACTACCGGGTAGAAAACATTGAAGCTTTGGTAGCTCAATTAAAAAGCGACGGTGTTACCTTTATTGATGAGTTAACCACACATGAATACGGTAAGTTTGTACACATCATGGATCCGGAAGGCAACAGTATTGAGCTTTTTGAAGAAGTTTAATAGAAGCGGATTGCATCAGGTTTACAATAAGTGGGCATCTCCCTAACGGCTTAATAAATAAATTTAATCGTAAACTGTTATTTATGGTTTGCGAAGATCTGCTTATTGTTCATAGTGATGTCGTCTATTACGATATGCTGCTTACGGCAAAGCGGTATAATTTCTGCTGTAAGTAGTAATTAAGCTTTTTGTAACAATTTTGTGTTAATAGGTGCTTCTAATAGATTAGTCTATCCGCCTTATACTTAATAACAAACCAGTTAACCGCTATTATCAACAATTGTGTATTTAATTGTCCGCTTGTGGCTTGCTTAGTTAAATGTTTTTGAAGATATTGCAAATAACGTATATGCTTTTATACGTTCAAAACGCAGCGTAATTAACGTTTTTGGCGGCAAGGGGTCGGCATTAATTTATTGATAAACAAACCTATGTTAAAACAATGAGCAAGCACCAATTAACCGACGGGACAAAGCTTAAGTATATCGGAACCCGATTTGAAGGCTTTTTAGAAGAGAACCCATTCATGTTATTTTTAGGTTATGAAGAAACCGGATGGTCAAACATCTGGGTTAAGTACCTGGGCCAAAACAGACGTATTACTTTAGCAGACGTAGAAATAGCCCTTTAAAATGACTTCTTTTAAGAAGCAACTTATATGGTTGCTTGCCGGGTTGTTTGTGCTTTTTAATTTATCTTTTATATTAAATAGAGATAAGCAGAAAAGCATTACCGACAACGCTGGCTTAGTATTGCCCGCATCTTTTAAAGCTACCGTTGTGGCCGACAGCCTGATAGGTGGTGCGCGCCATATGGCCGTAAACACCAACGGTGATATCTATGTAAAGTTACGTTTCCCGGATACTGTAGGAGGTAATATGGCCCTGCGCGATACTAATGCTGATGGCCGGGCAGATATTATTACAAAATTTGCAAACTATGATGATAAAGGCAGTTATGGCACCAGTATGCGTGTACATAAAGGCTATTTATATTTTAGTTCGGAAACTAATGTGTACCGAACTAAGCTTAACCCGCAAACCCTTGTGCCTGATGGGCCATTAGAACTAATACTGCACGATGTTAACGGCCGGCACGAACATGATGCCAAGCCTTTGGCCTTTGATAATGATGGCCATATGTATGTACCATTTGGTGCGCCAAGCAATGCCTGCCAGGAACAAAACAGGGTGCCTGGTTCGCCGGGCTTAAAGGGTTGCCCCTTACTTGCCGAGTACGGAGGTATTTGGCAGTTTGACGAAGCCCGGCCGGGGCAGCAACAAAAAGATGGTAAGCGATATGCCACAGGCTTGCGCAGCGTAGTAGCAATGGACTGGAACACTAAGGAAAATTGCCTGTATGTAGTTGCCCACGGCCGTGATGACTTACATATGCTTTTCCCTAAGCAGTATAATGCGTGGCAAAGTGCCGTTTTACCTGCTGAAGAATTTTTGAAGGTTACCGAGGGTAGCGATGCCGGGTGGCCTTATTACTATTACGACCCATTGCAACACCGAAAAATGCTAAGCCCCGAATATGGTGGCGATGGCAAAAAAACAGGTAATGGCAAAATCCATAATCAGCCTATTATGGCTTTCCAGGCGCACTGGGCACCTAATGATCTTCTTTTTTATACCGGCGATCAGTTTCCCGAAAGGTACCGTAATGGTGCATTTATTGCTTTTCATGGCTCAACCAACCGGTCGCCTTACCCACAAGGAGGGTATTGTGTGGCCTTTGTGCCATTTAAGAATGGTAAACCGATAGGTAACTGGGAAATATTTGCGGATGGTTTTACCGGCCGCAAAACGGTTGTAAGTGCCAGCGAAGCACGTTATCGCCCTATGGGCCTTGCCATGGGGCCGGATGGTAGCCTGTATGTATCAGAAACAGAAAAAGGCAAGATCTGGAAGATTAGCTATAAGGGGGACAGAAACAAGTTTACCAATACGCAATTAGCGGCCATGGAAGCCCGTAAAAACCTGCCCAATTTTAAAAGGCCGGATCCATTACGCAATAATTTAATGAGTGGCATGCTTGGAAGCGGGGCAAGGCTATATAAAACCTATTGTGCAGGATGCCATCAGCCAAATGGCAAGGGGGATGGTAATTTATTCCCGCCGCTGGGTGGTTCTGAATGGGTTACAGGCGGCCCGTATATGGATAAATACCGGGCTATAAATGTTATGCTTAAAGGTTTAGAGGGCCCTATAAAGGTAGCCAACAAACCCTACAACAGTGTGATGCCAAAACATGACTTTTTGAGCGACAAGCAAATTGCCGATGTACTAACTTACATCCGTAATAATTTTGGCAATAACAGCAGCCTGGTAACGGCAGAAGAAGTTAAAAAGATGAGGGCGAGAATATTACAACAAGCACCCGTAAAGAAACAATAAGTATTAGGGACGGTACAACCCGCCCCTATATTACTTAAAGGATAATGCTATCTAGGCCTTTTTGCTCTGCTGTATCCTGAACGCCCGGTACCTTAAGGCCTTCTATCCGGAATACGCTAATATCGGTTAATCCTAAAAAGCCCAGGATAAGCCTCAAGTATGGCTCAATAAAATCAGCATGTTTCATTGGCCCTTCAGAATACACCCCGCCCGATGATATGGCTATGTAAACTTTTTTGTTTTTGAGTAATCCCTGCGGGCCATTCTCATCATATTTAAAGGTTACGCCTGCCCGGGTAATATGATCTATCCATGCCTTTAATGCCGAATGGATGGTGAAATTATATAATGGCGCACCAATCACTATTACGTCAGCTTCCTGTAGTTCTTTTATCGCGTCGTTAGAATGTTTAACAGCTTCTAAAAGCGCAGGTGTAATAGCTTCTGCCGGTGTAAAAAAAGAAGTAAGGTGTGCTTCTTCCAAGTGCGGGAACTGATCTTTTACCAGATCTTTAACTTTAACCGTGCTACCGGGGTAGGCTGCCTGTAGCTTTTCTACAATGGCATTGCCCAGCTTTATACTAACCGATGCGGCTCCTCTTGGGCTTGATATAATGTGCAATATCTTTTTCATGATTTTATTATTTTATGTCGTCAAAGCTATTTACATTTGCTTGTAAAATATTAGTAGTATACAAAAGGTTACCACTAACCTTTTGTATACTTTATTGATAGTTAAACTGTTATGAATAAAAGGGTGCGGCTCTCAGGAGAGGAATGTAATGGCAGGCTTACATCAATTGGTGATGCGCTTTACGTTATTGGCGGGAAGTGGAAGCTAAGGGTTATTGTAGCCCTGCGCGAAGGTAATAAACGCTTTAATGAGATACAGCGCACGGTTGACGGGATATCTGCGCGGGTATTATCAAGTGAGCTTAAAGAACTGGAGCTTAATGGCTTTGTAACCCGCGTGGTGCATAACCAAACACCTGTGGTGGTAGAATACCAGGTAACTGATTATGCCGATACATTGGGCGAAGTGCTGCAATCATTATCTGCATGGGGGCAAATGCACCGCAACAAACTTAGGGAAGAGCGGTAAGCCCTAAGCCTGTTTTATTTTAATCAGCGCAAACTGGAATTTATAATCGTGTCCCGGTACGGGCAAATCAAAATATTCGTAACTAAAAACATCTATCACTCCATGAAAAATTATCTTACAGGTTTGTTATTAATAATGACTACCTGTGCAGCATCGGCACAAAACAATAAAACTATGAAATGGCTTAACGAACCAAAGAAATGGGAAGGCAGCGCTCAAAAGCTAACTATGACGGTTGACCCTGGTACCGATTACTGGCGTGTAACGCATTATGGTTTCATTCGTGATTCGGGCCCGTTCTACTATCAGGAGGCCGAAGGTAATTTTGAGGCATCTGTTAAAATAACCGGGCACTATCAGGAGCTTTTTCATCAGGCCGGGTTAATGGTGCGGATAGATAACAAAAACTGGATAAAAACCGGGATAGAGTATGTTGATGGCGTGCAGAATGTAAGCGCAGTGGTTACCCGGGAGGTGTCGGACTGGTCGGTTGTGCCGCGTACAGATAGCCCCAAATCTATCTGGCTAAAGCTACTGCGCAAAGGCGACTATGTGGAGATAAGGTATTCTTTTGATAACAAAGATTTCAAAATGCTAAGGCTGGCTTATTTCCCGCCAAATGTAAAAGCACAGATAGGTATTGTGGCTGCAGCACCAGGTAAGCAAACCTTCCCGGTGGTGTTTGAAGATTTTGTAGTGAAAAAGGTAGAGTAGCACTATTTTAACTTTATAGGCACATAAATGTCTTCTTCAGAATCCGGGTGATTGTTTTTGTATTTGGCCCCCAACACCTCAAAATGCGGACGTGTATCCGTTTCATAAACAGACGCTGGCAACCAGGTGTTAAATATATAATTGAACGTTGGGCCAAAAGTAGCTGCGGTGCCTTTAAAGCGAAATACGGCGTATAAGCCGCCGGTAAGTTCAAAGGTTTCCATACCGGCAGGGATCTCATCAAATTCTGATACTTCTACCGCGGCCCACTTCTGATGGATGGTGTGGGGCATAAACTCCATAAAATTGAACCCGGCGTCATAAACCTGCATACAAATGACATCGGTATTTAAAAGATGCTTAACCTCGTAGCGGCGGGGCATAAACCCCCGAAACAATTCCAGGGTTTTGTTATTGGTAAGGCTCATACTAACGTTTTGGCCAACTAACTTTTTGGCCGGGATGGTTTCTATCCGTGGTTCCATTTATAGGGTAATGTTTAATGACAAATATACTTGCTAACTTTGCAATTATATTATGGCAGATAAACCAAACGCTACACCCGAAGAAAAAACAAACCTGCATCCGCGTAATGCACATCGTACCCGGTATAATTTTACCTTGCTTATTAAAGCTGTGCCTGCCCTGCGCAATTTTGTTTCGCAGACCGAACACGATGAGCTAACCATAAACTTTACGGAGCCGGAAGCGGTTAAGATGCTTAATAAAGCTTTGTTAAAACAGCAGTATGGTGTAAATGAATGGGACATACCCGAGGGCTTTTTGTGCCCGCCAATACCCGGCCGTGCCGATTACATCCATTACCTTGCTGATATTTTGGCTGATAGCAATAACGGCGAAGTACCTACCGGAAATAAAGTTAAAGTGCTGGATGTTGGTGTAGGGGCAAATTGTATTTACCCGCTGATAGGCCATAAAGTTTACGGTTGGAATTTTGTTGGCAGCGAGGCCGATTACATTGCTGCGGCATCTGCCCGTAAAATTGTAGAGGCAAACAACCTGACCGATCATATCGAAATTCGCACGCAAACATCGTTCAGCCAAATTTTTAAGGGTGTTATTAAAGCCGGCGAAGTGTTTGATATGACAATGTGTAACCCGCCATTCCATTCCTCATCCAAAGAAGTTAAAGAAAAATCATCCCGTAAATGGAAAAACCTTGGGCAGGATAAAGGCGCCGACCTAAACTTTGGTGGCCGCAATAACGAGCTTTGGTACGAAGGCGGCGAGCCGCGTTTCCTGAATGCGATGATCACCGAAAGTAAACAGTTTGCCCGCTCAAGCAAATGGTTCTCTTCGCTTATCTCCAAAAGAACTACGCTGGATGGCTGCTATAAATCTTTAGATTATCATCACGCTGCAGATGTACGGACCATTATTATGTCGCAAGGCCAAAAAACCAGCAGGGCGTTGGTTTGGAGATTCTAGGGGACTCTATTCAATTATTGTTATGCTGAACGATAGTGAAGCATCTGGTCGCTACCATGCAAATTCAACATGCAAAGTTCACGAACAGATCCTTCACTATCATTCAGGATGACAAGTATATTCTACCTATCCCAAAATGCGGGTGGCTCAATGCCCAGCGCACGCAGGTAAACATAACCCTGACCACGGTGGTGTATCTCGTTATCAAGCAAATAAATAAGGGTGTTAATAATCGTATTAGGGTATTGCCCAAAGGCAGCTTCGGTTTCATTAAAACGTTCTGCAGATATTTGCGGCCATAAATGGTCAATCTGTTCGGTCACTTCATCCCAGGCTTCTAAAAATTGTGCCTTGGTGCTTAACTGCACCTTATCGTTAAAATGATCTAATTCCGGTGTGGTATCCCATTTGCCTGTGGCTGCACCATTAATGCCGGCACTGGCCAGTCCTATCATTTCGCCGGCAAGGTGGCTGTAGGTGCGCATTCCGCCAATGCTAAATTCAAATAGCTCTTTTTCCGGGAAAGCTGCCAAAACCCTGCGGCTAAGTCCGCGGTGCGCCTGCCAGTTCTTTAAGAATTGATCGGCCGTAAGTACGGTAATGTCTGTTATTGATGCTGTGATGTTTGTCATGGCGTTTACTGTTTTAAGTTTCTGTTACAAAGAAACCACGGGGTAATGACAACAGTATGTCAGCAGGGATTAATAATAAATGGTTTTAATGTTATCTTTAGGTTATGGGTGCTTTTTAGGCACGTTCCTTGCTGCTGTAACTATATGCAAACCAGCTACTTTACCATCGGTGCTATCATATTATTGGCCTTAGCGCTGGTAATATGGTTAGTGATACGCAACCTTAAGGACGAAAAGGATTTTGAAAAGGACAATATTGATTCATCGCTTGTAGAGCCAAAAGATCCGGAGATAGAATAATTTTGTTACAGTCCAATGCCCGGGGAATTCTATGACCCAAACACAACGGTATTGCCGTCGCAATCAACCCCTTATATTGTCGTAATTGCACCCCTTTAAATATACAACGGGCTTGCACTTTTGTATGGTATCAATTCATAATTGTTATAATGATTGAAGTTTTTAAAACCAATGTACATGGTAAAGTGCAAAGTCGAATGCTTATTAGTAAGCTTTTGGAACAATTCCCTGCCAGCAAAATAAACTTTGATTTGGAAGATTGCGACAAGGTATTGCGGATAGAAGGCCGTTACCTTTGTGCGAAACGTATTATTGAATTGCTTAAATTGAACGGACATTACTGCGAGGTACTTACTTAAGCAATTATAAACCATAAAATTAAAAGCTATGTCAAAAATTAGTGCTTATATCAACTTTAAAAACAATCAATGTGCCGAAGCGATGACCTTTTACCAAAGTGTACTTGGCGGCGAGCTTAGCCTGATGCCGGTAAAAGATTCGCCCATGAAAGAAAACTTTCCGGGAGAATTACAGCAAGGCATATTGCACGCGAACCTTACGGGCAGTGATTTTAATTTATTAGGAACTGATATGCCCAATTCTGATATTGAAGCAGTTGTAGGGTTATTATCATTAACCATAACCTGCGCCAACAAAGCAGAGGTAAACCAAAAGTTTGCAGATCTTGCTAAGGGCGGTAAAGTAGTACACGAGGTAATGACATTTTTTGCCGGTACCATGGGTAACGTTATTGATAAATATGGTATAGGGTGGGGCATATTTACCGATGAGAAATAATATTACCTAAACCTTATCACGACACTAAAAGCAATAATGATCATCTATTGGGGAATAACTGCATGAAGTATGATTATTGATGCCGACAATTGCAATGTTGCTGATAATGTTTATCTTGTATTGGTTTTGGAAGCGTTACGAAACCGTCAAAAACCGATAACCCATGGATACCTTAACCACCGTCATTGGCATTTTTGTTGGGATAATTTTTGTGGTGCTCCTATTGGCTGCCATAGCGCCTAAAGCATATGTGGTACAACGCAGCATAATTATTAACAAACCCCGGCAGCAGGTATTTAATTATGTAAAGTACCTGCGTAATATGGATCATTACAGTAAGTGGGTAATGATGGACCCCAACAAAAGCATGGCCTACACAGGAACCGATGGCACCGAAGGGTATAATGCCGCCTGGGATAGCCAGATGAAACAGGCAGGTAAGGGCCACCAAACTATCGATAAGATTATTGATGGCGAACGCATAGATATCCGCGTGGTATTCATAAAGCCCTTTGCCGGTGTTGCCGATACCTATATTGCAACACAACAAGTTACTACAGATACAACAACTGTAAAATGGGCCTTTAACAGTAAAATGCCTTTCCCGATGAACGCTATGCTGCTTTTTGTAAATATGGAGAAAATGCTTGGCGCGGATATAGAAGAAAGCCTTAATAACTTAAAGCGGGTGTTAGAGCAGCAATAAACAGTTAAACCTTAAACTAAATATTATGAAAATTGCAATGATCATTGTACGTACGCTGATGGGGCTATTCCTGTTATTTGCATCTGTAAGCTACTTTTTTAACCTGATGAAAGCACCGGCTGTAATGCCGGAAGAGGTAATCACTTATAATAAAGGTATTGCTGTGGCCCATATATTAACCATTGTAAAAAGTATAGAGTTACTATGCGGCCTGCTGCTGGTTATTGGCCGCTTTACCACACTCGCAACTATTCTGATATTTCCTATCACCGTAAATATTGTGCTGTTTCATGCGTATGCAGATCCTGCAAACATTGGCGGCGGGATAGTGCTATTAGTTTTTAATTTATTTATGGCTTATTACTACCGTAAAAATTACGCGCCGTTATTTTCATTTAAGTAATATCACTAATTCAAAAGAGGCTGTACCATATTTATGATGAAGCCTCTTTTGTATTTATAACATCTGTGCTACTCTGCAGCTTTACCTGCTTTCGTATTTGTCTCAATTAATTTATCCGTTATAACTTGGATCAAATTCTACAATCCATTCAATACCATATTTATCTCTAAACATTCCGGCATATGTGCCCCATGGGCCGTCTCCAATAGGCCCTTCAATTTCTCCTCCTGCCGATAGTGCGTTAAATACGTTATCCGCTTCTTCGCGGGTTTCAGCGCTGACTGATATTTTAGACCGGTTTTCGTTTTCGTTTACCCGGCCCATAAATTCAGGAACGTCATTTGCTATCAGCAGGTTGTTTTTGCCAATGGGCAAAGCAATATACATTAGCTTATTTGCCTCATTGTCGGGCACCGGAAATTCTGAGCTTGCCAGATCCTTAAATCGGATGATCTTGGTGAACTCGCCGCCAAATACTGATTTGTAAAAAACGAATGCTTCTTCGGCATTACCGTTAAAGTTGATCCAGGGATTAATTGTTCTCATGATTTTTGTTTTTATAATGTGGTTGTAATTACTCGTTTTGTAATTTAAGGTAAGGTGGCCAACAGTGCTTCCAGGTTCTTCAACGTTATGGTAAAACCCGTTTTAAATCCTTCTAATAATTTCTCTAATCGCTCAAACGATTCATTAAAAATGGTAATCTCAACTTTGGTTATGCCATTTAGTTCGCTAAAATTGTAATCCCATTCAGAACCCGGCAGCTCACGGTTTTCATCTTTATCTGCAAATGCGTTATACATCTTAAAATTGGTTTTGGGGGTAATCGATGTAAATTCCTGCACCGCCCAACGTTCTTGCCCATCGGGGCTTATCATTGCATAAAATCGCCGCCCGCCTATTTCAAAATTCATATACTTGGTTTTGGCGTGCATAGGTGCAGGTGCGCCCCATTGGTCCAGCAATTCGGCTTTGGTAAAGGCATCCCATACTAAAGACTGCCCGGCATTAAACTCCCTGGTTATATAAACCGTTTTCGCTGTTTTGTCAACGTTAAAATCAAATAGCAAATCGTTGTTCATTATTCTTGATGGTTAGTTAATATTTTATTAGTATCAATGCTACTTCGTGTTCTGTTCTTTAATTGTTGATAATAATTGGTCAAGTTGGTTAAATTGAGTTTCCCAACTTTGCCTGAATTGGGCTAACCAATTGTCAAACTCCTGCATTTTATGGGCATTAAAGTGATAGTGAATTTCTCTGCCGCTCTGTTCAGGCCTAATCAACCCGCATTCGTTTAACACTTTAATATGCTTGGATACAGCTTGGCGGCTCATATCAAATTTTTCGGCCATTGCATTTGGCGTTAACGCTTTAATGGCAATTAAGGTTAAAATAGCTCTGCGAGTAGGATCGGCTATAGCCTGAAATATATCTGGTTTCATTTTATATTAATGTGCAACTTTCTGGTTGCTAATATATGTGCAACTTTTGGGTTGCGCAAATTATTTTTAATCTTTTTACATGCTGCATTTTTTTATTTAAGGTATAGCCGCTTTTTGTTAATATTAGCGAATGCAAAAACTGGCTTCGTTTGTTTTATTTATGTGTATGATAAGCATGGTTAATAAAAAACCTATGCGTAATCATGAAGAGGTGCCTGCCATGTTTAAAGGCAATTTTGCAGATGATTACGGCATTCGTTACACAATTAACGATACCGTATTTATACAACACCCGCGTACCAAATACCACATTATTAAATGGGATACTAAAGGGCAGTACATCGTTGCCCGAAACGATAACCAAAACCCCGGTGAAAAGGGCCTATACACACGTATAGATTACATGCAATTCAGCAACATGGATCCCTGGAAATGGGGTTTTTGCCTGAGTGTTTATGATGCGCCAACCGATGTAGTTGCAGAAACTACCGCCAAAGCCGATAGGCAAAATCCCAAAAAAGGGTGCAATGGTTTCCCTTTTTCAAGAATGAAAAGGATAGAATAGTGTATTTACATAACGCAAGCTAAAAAGTGATATAACAACAAAGCCGCACCTAATGGGTGCGGCTTTGTTGTACAAATTAATTCTGTAAATCTATTTCACCCTGCTTCTCAATTCACTTATAGGCATATTTACCATACGGCCAATAGGCTGTTTGCCACGGTAGGTAATTACACGCAATAAGGTAGCATCAACAGGTACGGTGAGTACACCTGTGTATTTTGGATAAAACCTATCCGGGTACGAGTTATCAAAGCTGTAGTAAATATCTAAACCCTGTACCTCGTTAGTTAAGGTAACGTTTAAGGTACTATCCTTGTTCAGGCTTACATTAAAGCTTGGATCGTACACACTTGGGGCGTATTTGATCTCGGCTTCGTTAAAACGCTCAAAATGTTTCTCAACCTTGGCAAAAAAAGTGTTGAAATTCTTTTTAGATGCCGGCGACCATACACTCTCTGCCAAAGCAAAGCCACGCGGCCAGGTCATATACTCGGCCTGGCGTATGTTGTACACCTGCTCGGTCCACAAGTTGGCCTGGCCCCCTTTTATCATTTTGGCATCAACACCTGCCGGTACCGGGTCAAACTCATAGGTTTTGCTCAGGCGTAAAGTAGCATATACATGCGGCTCCATAACACGGTCGCTTTGCATATAATCCAGGTAAACATAGGTAGTTGGGCTCATTACTACTTCGTGGCCTAGTTTAGCAGCTTCTATACCGCCTTTAACACCACGCCAGCTCATTAAGGCAGCGTTGGGGCCAATGCCACCTTCCAGTATCTCGTCCCAACCCATAAATTTTTTGCCTTTAGATTCTACTATCTTTTCCAAACGTTTTTCAAAATAGCTTTGTACCTCTTCCTGGGTCTTCAGGTTCTCTTTGGCCATTAAGGCTTTAACCGCATCACTTTGTTCCCAAAAGTTTTTAGCACACTCATCGCCACCCATGTGTATGTACGGGAACGGGAACAGCTCTGCTATTTCGCCAACTACTTTATCTAAAAAGGTATAAGTAAACTCGCCCGCAGGGTTCAGGGTATTATCTACCAATGCCGGGTGGCCGGGTTTAGACCAGTCCATTATCTTCTCGCCGGAGCGTACCACATATTTATCTGCACCTGCCGTTGCCGAAAGTTGCGGGTAGGCTGCTATTGCCGCTAAACTATGGCCGGGTACATCTACCTCGGGCATTATATTTACAAAGCGTTCTTTAGCATATTTGATCACCTCACGGATATCATCCTGGGTGTAAAAACCACCGTAGTTGCGTGGTTCATCAGGTTTTGGCGGGGTAAAATCACCAAAGCTGCCTTCGCGTTTTACGTTAAAGGCACCTACAGTAGTTAACTTAGGGAAACTTTTAATTTCTATACGCCAGCCTTCATCATCTGTTAAGTGCCAGTGAAAAAGATTAAGCTTATACTTAGCCATGTTATCAATATAGCTCATTACTTCTTTTTTGGTGAAGAAATGGCGCGATACATCAAACATCAACCCTCTCCATTCAAAGCGAGGGTAATCGGTAATATCCACAACGGGTACGCTCCACTTTACATTTTTAGCTACCTCTTTACCCTCAATTTCTTTGGGCAACAATTGTAACATGGTTTGCACACCGTAGTAAAGGCCTGCTTCGGTATTCGCCCTAACGGTTATGCCGCTTGCCTTGGCAGATAGGTAGTAACCCTCTTTGCCAATAACGTTATCTGTGGTTTTGTTAAGCACTAACTTTATAGCAGCAGCGGCAGCCACCGGTTTTACACGGATCATCTTGCCGGTAGCGGTGCTAAACTTATTTTTGATGAGGTTTAATACCGGTGTCATGCCTTCTTGTGATGATGCCTGCACCACCAATTCTTTAGGCAGGGTGTAAGTGCCTGTATGCTGCGTAATTTTAACAGGCTCCGGAATGATGGCAATTTTTGAATTGGTTTGGCCAAAAGCAACGGATGCTGTAAGGCCCGTGCATAACAGTAACAGTAATTTTTTCATGTAGTATTATTGAGGTTTGTTGATTGGGGTAACACCATGCAATTTATAACTTTTTAAATAATATTAATAAGTTATTTGAACTATAAAAAAATAAGCTAACCAACTGTATATTAATGTTGCGGCAGCCTGTTGCTGCGTTGATTTTTTTATTAAATTGCCGTTGATAAACCAATTGTATTGCGCCTGCAATTTTTAACCAATTATTAAGCTAATTAATATTAAACCATGTCAACCGACCGTAGAAAGTTTTTGAAGCACCTGGGTACATCTGTTTTGCTTACGTCAGCATCGCTTACCAGCTTAGCAGCCAAAGAAGAAAATGAAGTTAGGATACTACGTGCCGAAAAACGCGTATCACCTAACGACAGGATCCGGGTAGCTACCATTGGCATGGGTATTATGGGTTTTAATGATACCAATGCCGCCTTAAGTGTGCCGGGGGTAGAAATGGTTGCCGCGTGCGATCTGTACAAGGGCCGCCTGGCGCATGCTAAAGAAGTTTACGGCAAAGACCTTTTTACTACGATGGATCACCGCGCTATACTAGACCGTAAGGATGTAGATGCTGTTATTGTGGCTACCAGCGATAACTGGCACAGCCAAATAGCTATTGATGCCATGCGTAAAGGCAAAGCCGTTTACAGCGAAAAACCTATGGTGCACAAAATAAGCCAGGGGCTGGAAGAGATACGGGTACAAAAAGAAACCAAGGCGGTTTTCCAGGTGGGTAGCCAGCGGGTAAGCAGCATTGCCTACCGCAAGGCCAAAGAAATGTACGAGGCTGGGGCAATCGGTAAGATCAACTCTATCGAGGCATCATTTAACAGGCAGGATGCTTTAGGGGCATGGCAATACACTATCCCTACAGATGCTAATATCCAAAATGTAGATTGGGCGCGTTTTCAGGCCAATGCGGATGCCAGGCAGGATTTTGATAAGAACCGTTTCTTCCGCTGGAGGAATTACCGCGAATACGGTACCGGGGTTGCCGGCGATCTGTTTGTGCACCTGCTAAGCGGCATCCATTTTATAACCGGTTCTAAAGGGCCGCAAAGTATTTATTCTATAGGCGACCTGGCTTACTGGAAAGACGGCCGTAACGTACCCGATGTAATGAGCGCTGTGATCCATTATGGCGAAACTAAAGAGCACCCCGCTTTCCAGGTAACCTTAAGGGTTAACTTTATTAGTGGCGAGGGCGATAAAACGGTAACTAAAATTGTAGGCTCTGAGGGGGTGATGGACATCGGCGGCGAGGGCGAAAGCTTTAGCATCCGCCAAAATAAAATGGCCGAAGCTACCGGGATAGGCGGCTGGGACTCGCTGTTTACCTACACCGAGGCAGAGCAAAAGACACTAATGGATGATTATAATAAACGTTATAACGAAGCGCAAAAAACAAGGCCGAAATTTGACCAGATAACCTACCGCGCGCCTGAAGGCTATAACTCATCTAACGACCACTTTGCCAACTTTATGGATGCCATACGCACCGGCAAACCGGTTGTAGAAGATGCCGTGTTTGGTTTTAGGGCCGCTGCACCGGCATTGGCCTGTAACGACAGTTATTTCCAAAATAAGGTTATTAAATGGGATGCCGAGAATATGAAAATAGTAGGGTAGGGAGTCAGCAAATATAGATTAAGGGATCACGACCGAATAATTTAAAAAAGAAAGCCGCTGTAAACAGCGGCTTTCTTTTTTATCCACATGGAACTATTTTAATTTGTTAGCTGTAACCCCTTCGTTGGTGATTTTAACAGGGTTTATCAGTCCATCCTTATCAAAGGTCATTTTTTCGATACACGTTACGCGGTGGTTACCGTTGGTTTCGGTAAGGGGGCGGCGGTGGTAAATAATATACCATTCATCCTTGCCCGGCACCTGTATCACCGAGTGGTGGCCTGCGCCAGTAGCTACGGCAGGGTCTTGTTTTAATACCACGCCTATCTTTTTAAAAGGGCCGTTTATGCTGTTGCCTACGGCGTAAGCCACACGATAATCGGGGCCTGTCCAGCCGCCTTCGCTCCACATGAAGTAATATTTGCCTTTGCGGATAAACATAACAGGGCCTTCTACATATCCCTCGGGGGTTATTTCTTTATAAATTTTGCCATCAGCAGCTGGTTCAACGCCGGTAAAATCATTTTTCAGCTTCGCGATGTTGCAATGGCCCCATCCGCCGTAAATAATGTAATACTGGCCGTCGGTATTTTTAAAAACAAACTGGTCAATCGGCTGTGCGCCATTCACTATTTTATCAATTAGTGGTTTGCCTAAGTAATCTTTAAAAGGCCCTTCGGGCTTATCGGCCACAGCCACACCTATACCGCCGTACTCTTTATCACTTTGTATATCATTAGCCCCGAAAAAGAAGTAATACTTGCCATCTTTTTTTACAATGGCTGGTGCCCACATGGCGCGTTTAGCCCATTTTACGTTAGACGAATCCAGTACGTTATCATGCTTGGTCCAGTTCACCAGATCTGGCGAAGAGAAGGCATCAAAATGCACCTGCTTTTCATACTTGTCTGAAAAGGTTGGGTAAACCCAATATTCTTTGCCGAATATGGTAGCTTCCGGATCGGCATACCAGCCCTGTGCTATGGGGTTGCCCGATGTTTTTTTGACAGTTTGTGCAATTGCACCTTGTATAAACACGGCTGGCAATGCCAGTAAAAAAAGTACTTTCTTCATTTTTAAATTATCTAAATAGTGCAACTATATATCCAACCACTTCTTTAATGTAAAGCCCCCACTGTGCCATGGCGTCAGTGTCGGGTATAAAATCGGCAAACTCAATGCGCTTGTATCCTATGAACTGGCAAGGATAGGCTATAAACGGGATACCTGCTTTTTTAAATATAAGCGATGCGCGCCGCATATGGAATGCCGAAGTAACTAATAAATATGGAGGTTTTAAACCCGAATTTGTTAAAATGATTTTGGAATAAGATGCATTTTCTTCGGTATTACGCGATTTATCTTCTAATAGTACAAGGCTATCTGGCACGCCTGATCTTTTGAGTTCTTTTTTTACGGCGGCTGCTTCGGTAAACTTATTGGGTTTAAGGCTGCCATTACCGCCGGTAAATAAAATATAAGTTACCGTGCCATTGTTGTAAAGCTTTAACGTTTTGTAATATCGATCGGCAGCAAAGTTAAAATAACCATTACCCTCTTCATCCTCATACATAAAACCTCCCAGTAATATGGCCGCACTATAAGTTTTATTTGATGGCTTGTAAGATGGTATGTCCCACATACGTGCAAAAGTATTGACCGTAAACTTTATTGAAAAAAAATAAAGCAAGCTTAATGATACAATGAGCAGCCGCTGTTTATTTTTACTGCTACGCACAGCAGCAGCAAATACTAACAGCACTATAGCCCAGGCAAGGGGTGTTGTAAAAACCAATAAAACCTTAGATAGTATAAAATACATGGGCTTGTAGTGTGTGCCGCAAATTAATTCAAATTTGGTGATGGTAGGTGTAACTTTTTTAAAGCACGCCAGTAATTAATAATAACTTATTTAATTAATTTTTTAAGCGATGATAATAGGCCCAGGGTACAAGCAGTAAATATTTTGCTCGGTGGGCGCTACTTAGCGGCAAAAAAAGCGGTAAGCCCTTTTATAGGTTACCGCTTTAAGTATGTTATGTTAATTATAAATTATATAGTCACATTTTCCATGCCATATTGTTTTAATACGTCGGCTGGTACGCCCACCCACTTGTTTGGGGTATTACCGGCATAGCCAATATCTTTGGTGCCCATTTCACTGCTCCAGAAACCTGATGCTGTCAGATCGCGCATGCGGTTAAAGAAGGCTACACCCTGGGCCATCTCTGGTTTGGCTTTGTAAGGGTATGCTATCTGGTCTAACATCTCGGTTTTTTGGCTGCTGCTGCACTTAATAAAGGTGTTGCCATAGCGGTTAAGGCATTGCATATCCAACCATTTTAAACCACCACGCATAGGCAGTTTATGGCTTGGTATATCTTTCACAATAAACTCAATAAACTCGGGTACCTCGGCATCAGATGCGCTGCCCGAGTGGGCGTCTTTTGGAATGATGATATCTGCCAGTACCGTAATGGTTGCCATCTCGTGATCATCAAAAAACTTTTCTGCCTTTAATTTTGCGTCACGTTCTACTTCGAATGGCTGGCGGCCCGGTTCTGGTGCCGCTTTGGCATCGGTAGGGTCTGTAGCTTGTTTATCGCTTGGTTTACAACCAAATATTAGGCCGGTTGATAATGTTCCTAAACCTATTGCTTTGAGGGATTCGCGTCTGTTCATGATGCCTTATACATTAAGTTTTTTACGTTCCTGAAGAATATACTCTGCTGTGCGCATGCTTAGGGCCAAAATGGTCCAGGTAGCATTTTTGTCGCCCTGCTGCACAAATGGGGCGGCATCAACCACAAAAAGGTTTTTACAATCGTGCGCCTGGCACCATTTATTCAATGCCGATTTCTTAGGGTCGTCGCCCATACGCACGGTACCCACCTCGTGGATGATCTTACCCGGCGCTTCTAAACCATAGTTAGTATCCTTACCCTGCATGGTGCCGTAAATAGCGCCCATGTTATGCAATACTTCTTCAAAGGTTTCTTGCATGTGCTTGGCCTGATTAATCTCGTCGTTGGTCCATTTATAGTTAAAACGCAATACCGGGATACCGTATTTATCCACCACACCGTTAGGGTCTATCTCGCAATAGTTATCGATACGCGCAATGGCAGTTCCACGGCCGGCCATACCTACCTGGGTGCCAAAAAAGCGGCGATAATCATCCTTTAAGCCAACGCCGTAGCCGCCGCCGTCTTTCTTTTTACCATCGCGGCCCGGTACAGCACCGTTCATATCTTGTATGCCGCTGCCAAAACCGTAAGATGGCATGTGCATACCGCCACCATACTCGATGTGGTAACCACGCGGGAAATTCAGTTTTTTGTTATCTAACCACCAAGGTGAGTAAATGTGTACACTGCCTACACCATCCTCGTTATAACGTTTACGGTCCATTAATTGCGGAAGGAAACCACCCGCGCCCGATCCGGTAGAATCATGCAGGTATTTACCTACCACGCCGCTGCTGTTGGCTAAGCCACCAGGGTGTGCAGCCGATTTGGAGTTTAACAGCAAACGTGCCGATTCGCCCGCGCTTGCCCCAAGTATTACCATTTTGGCATTTACCTGGTACTCCAGCATGTCTTCCTTATTTACATAAGATACACCTGTTGCCAGGCCTTCTTTATTGGTAAGTACCTCGCGCACCATGGCATTGGTAATTACTTTTAAGTTACCGGTTTTCATGGCCGGGATAACCAGGCATGATGATGCCGAGAAATCGCCGTAAACTTTACATGAACGGCCGCACTGCCCGCAATAGAAGCATGCGCCACGGTCTTTATTGTTAGGTAAGGCCTCTGTTAATACCGAACCACGGCCTGTAATTACCTTTACACCTGCTTTGCTTGCACCTTGTTTGATGAAAAGCTCGTTCAAACGTGGTTTTGGCGGCGGCAGGAATATACCATCCGGCTCGCTTTCAATATTTTCTACGGTGCCATACACACCTATCATACGGTCTACCTTATCATAAAAAGGTTTTAACTCGTCGTAAGTTATTGGCCATGGGTCTGTAAGGCCATCCTTGGGTTTAAAATCCTCGGGACCCATACGTAAGGATATCCGCCCCCAGTGATTGGTACGGCCGCCCAGCATACGTGAACGGAACCAGGCAAACTCGGTACCGTCTTTTTGGGTATAGGGTTCGCCCTCTAATTCCCAGCCGCCATAGGCCGCATCAAAATCGCCAAAGGGGCGGGTGGTGCCTGCACCACGGCGGGCAGATTCCCAGGCCCATTTTAATTGTTGCGAATCTGTTTTGGGGTCAAAAAAAGCACCTGCTTCCAGCATCAGCACTTTTACCCCTGCGTTGGCCAGTACGTAGCCGGCCATACCGCCGCCCGCACCAGAACCAACAACTACAACGTCATAAGTTTCGGTTGATTTTTTTATCTGTAACTCTTCCATTAAGAAATTATATGTCGAACTATAAAATTAGATTTTTTGGTGGATTACAGCTGCTTAATTTTAATGTTTTTATAAGCTACTACAGCACCGTGCGATTGTAAGGCAATATGGCCTTTTGGATAAGCAGCAAACGCTTTCCATGTTTTGAATTTGCTGTTGTTTAGCAGTTCAGTCCACTCGGGGCTGCCAATTTGTACATTAATTACTTCTTTGCCATTCAGCCAAAAAATAAGATGGCCTTTATCATTGCGCAATTTTACCTTGTTCCACTCGCCGGCAGGTTTTGCTGCATCGGCAGGGGCGGCTTTTAAATCATATAATGAACCGGCCAGGTGGGTTGGTTTTTTATTATCTTCTGCTTTAACGTTATCTAAAACCTGCATCTCTATACCAGACAGGTAGGTTGCGCCTAAAGACGGGTCTTCATGCACGCCAAAAATGATACCGCTGTTACCGCCTTCGGCAATTTTCCAGTCGATGCTTAATTCATAGTTTTCGTACTCGCCGTCGGTCACCAGGTCGGCCTGGCCTTCGGCATTCGGATCTAACTGTAAAGCGCCGTCAACAACGCTCCATGGGCCTGCGGTTTTACCTAAATAAGTGTGCCAGCCTGTGGTGGTTTTACCATCAAACAAAGTTTTGGTTTGTGCCATAGTTGTGTACTGTAATGCTGCAACAGCAAGTGCACTCAAAAAAAGTTTTTTCATTTATTGTAGCGTTTAAGCCGCGTAGGGGCGCATGCTTGTTAAAATTTGGAATAGCTAATGTATGGTTTATTTTAATTGATGCTATAAAAACGCAAATATCAATCGAAAATTTTACAAGATGAAAAAGGTGTAGAGCCGTTTAGTTCTTATGGAACAGGAAGTTTAAGCCTGATGCTATCCCAAACTGCATATAGGCGTAACTATCCTGGAAGTAGATGTTATAATCGTCCTGACCGCGGTAGCCCCCGCCTACTACAAATGATACATTTTGCATAAACGGAAATTGGTAGTAGTATTTTAAGCTGGCGTTAAAGCGCTTTTTTAAGTTAAGCGCACTGTAGCTATCATACCTATCAGCTATGTAAGTAAAATCAAATTGTATGCGCTGCCAGTTTTTAAATTCTGATTTGGTTGGATCTATATCATCCTGGTAGCGTTTGGCAATATTAAACATGTAGCCGCCATTTACCCGCACAAAACCATAATGCCCGGGCAAGCCCAAGGCGGCACCCGCACCGTTAAAAATGCCTTTATGTACCTCTACACCTAATGTGCCATATTGGTTATCAATGGTGTTGGGCTTATCTGTACGCTTACCGATAGTGTAACTTAACGAGTAAAAATCGGTACTAAACTTGCCACTGTCGCGATTAAAGCTGCCATCGGGCCTAAGTGTTGGCCCGCGAATGCCATTAGAGTGGTGGGTATAAGATAATTGTAAAAATTGCGGATGATAAGCATCCCGGTTTATCCTATAATATAAATTACCGCTGGGCATATAACTTGGCGACTTTACAGGTTGCCCGTAAGCCTTTAACAAACGCAGCTTTACCCTTGCCGATACATCAAAAAAGAAACGCGATTTGGGGGTGTTTAGCAATACAAAGTGCGCATTAACATCGCCAACCAGCAAGGTTTTAACCGGCTGAAAAAGCTCTTGTCCAAAAAAAGCAGGTTTTAAATTCTGTACATATATGTCGTTAAAATCGCGGTTTATTAAGCGGTTGGCTATTTTGCCGGTATCTATTTTGCTTTTAACGATAGTGGTATCTATAGCTGTGGCATACCCATAGCCTAAATTAGCAGTAAGCATGGTTATCAGCAACAAAAACACTTTAACAGGGCAAGTAACGTTTTTATACATATTATTCAACAGCAATTTAATAATAATCAAAGCCAAAATTGGGTGGGTTGCTTAACCATTTAAGTGTAATTATTCTGTTTTCAAAAGTACAAGATACTTCATCATAATAAAGTAAACATCAATTACCCGCAAAAATGCCTAACTTGCAAGCTAACATTTTAATAAAATAAGTGACTTTTCAGGATTTTAATTTTAACGAACAGCTTTTAGAAGGTGTTTTAAGCATGGGGTACACCACCCCAACCCCCATACAAGCACTGGCCATACCGGCCATCTTAAATGGCGACGACCTTATAGCCTGTGCGCAAACAGGTACAGGCAAAACAGCATCATACCTGCTGCCGGTTTTAAACTACATATGTAATACACATAAACATCATACAACTGCCCTTATACTTGCCCCCACGCGCGAACTTGCTCAGCAAATAGACCAACAGGTAGAAGGCCTGGCCTACTTTACGGGTGTAAGTTCACAAGCAGTTTTTGGTGGTGGCGATGGTATGGCTTACGAGCAGCAGCGTCGCGGCATCCAAAATAACGTAAACATTATTATAGCCACCCCGGGCAGGCTGATAGCCCACCTTACATCCGGCGTACTAAAGTTTAATGAAATTACCCATTTGGTATTAGACGAAGCCGACCGCATGCTGGATATGGGTTTCTCTGACGATATTATGCGTATTATAGGTTATTTGCCTAAAAAGCGACAAACCCTGCTATTTTCGGCCACTATGCCGGGCAGGATCCGTACACTGGCAAAAGCTATCTTGAACGATCCTCAGCAAATAAACATTGCCATATCACAACCGGCTGCCGGGATAGACCAGCAGATATACCGCCTGCACGACGGGCAAAAAACGCCTCTGCTTAAAAAGCTTTTAAAAGATGGTGGCTACCTAAGCTCTATTATTTTTGCATCCCGTAAGGAAATTGTAAAATCACTTTATAAAGAATTGAAGTCTGCACATATTAGTGTGGCTGCCTTCCACTCAGATCTGCAACAGGGCGAACGTGAAGAGATCCTTTTAAAGTTCAAGAACAAGCAATTACCGGTTATTATTGGTACCGATGCACTATCGCGCGGTATTGATGTAGAAGGTATTGACCTGGTGGTGAATTACGATGTGCCGGGCGACCCGGAAGATTATGTACACCGTATTGGCCGTACCGCCCGTGCAGCTACCACTGGCACGGCCATTACTTTTGTGAACGACCGCGACCTGCGCAGGTTAAAAAGTATTGAGCAGTTAATAGAGAAACCTATAACCGAAAAAGAACTGCCCGAAGAACTTAAAAGTATTGAGCATGTGAAGGAAGAACGCCCGGCGGGTAGCGGACAAAGGCGAGATGGTAAGCGTAACCCTAAAAGGTTCGGAAACAAAAAACCACCACGCCCTGCAGCAAATTAAACCTTGTAATATTTATGTGGTCTATTTGTTTTGTATAGTCAATGCGTTACTTTTACACATAAACCAATTAAACTAACCATATAATGACATCAAGACGCTCGTTCCTGAAAAGCACAGCTGTGCTATCGGCAGGCATGCTAATGGCTCCCGATTTATTTGCAGCCCATAAAAAGCAATACATAGGCGTACAGCTTTATACCGTACGTGATGCTATGGCTAAAGACCCGGTTGCTGCATTGGCTAAAGTAGCCAAAGTTGGCTTTAATTCTGTAGAAGGTGCTACTTACACAGGCACACAAAAGTTTTACGGAATGGAACCTGGCGAATTTAAAAAGGTTTTAGGCGACAATGGCCTAATTATGCCAAGCGGCCACTTTATGTTGGGCGAAGGTATGCCGAATGCAAAAGGTACCATAACTAACGAATGGCAAAAAGCTGTTGACGATGCAGCTGCAGTTGGCCTTAAATACATGGTGTGTGCTTACCTGCTGGACAGTGAACGCGGCACGCTTGACCACTATAAAGAAACTGCCGAAAAGCTTAACAAGGCAGGCGAGATTGCAAAAAAAGCAGGTATACAGCTTTGCTACCACAACCACGATTTTGAATTTGCATCGCAAGATGGCAAATACCCTTATGATGTGTTGCTAGATAGTACAGATGCCGACCTGGTAAAAATGGAAATGGATATTTACTGGATGTACCGCGCCAAGCAAGACCCAATTGCAATGTTTAAGAAACACCCGGGCCGTTTCCCGCTGTGGCACGTAAAAGATATGGATAATACCCCAAAACAAATGTTTACCGAGGTTGGTAACGGCGTTATCCCTTTTAAGGATATATTTAAACATAGCAAAACAGCAGGCCTAAAATATTTCTTTAACGAGCAGGACATTTGCCCCGGAGATCCGTTTGTGAGCATAACCAAAAGCTACAACTATATTAAAGCGAATAAATTTCACGTATAGTTATAAAGAGAATCGGAGATAATAAAGCCTGGTTGCGTTAGCAGCCAGGCTTTTTGGTGCTTAGCGGAAAACGTCTATACTACCTTTATACCATACTTGGTCAAGAGCCCTTCCAGGCCGGCGGTAGAGAATATAGCTTTTTTAAGGTTATTCAGTTCCGGGTCGAGTATTAGGTTGTAGGATGTGCTGAAATTAACCGAAGAAAGATCGGTACGGTTAAATACGGCGTTCTCCAAGTTGCATTCATCAAAAGCAGAAGCCGCCAAATTGGTTTGGCTAAAGCTGGTTTCTTTTAATGATGAGCGCTTGAATTTAGTTTTCACCATTTTTTTACCGGCGAAGGATGCATAGTCAAGTATGCAGTTATCAAACGCAACGCTAAATAAAAAGTCGTCGCATTTGCTAAAGTTCACGGCTAAAAGTTTGCAGCCTTTAAATACGGCGTCGTTAAGGGTGGCGCCGTCCAACATGGCCATAGACAGGTTACACTCTTCGAAAGTACAATCCAGGAATTTGCTGCGGGTAAAGTTGGTTTCGGTAAAGTTGCAGTTTTTAAATGTGCAACTTTGGAACTCTTTTTGCCTGACCGCTTCTTGGGTGAAAGTTAATTTCTCGAAGATATGGTCGTCGTAAGTAGACTGATCGAACATGGCATAAAGTTAATATTTTGATGCAAACAGATAAGCTTAAATGGTATAATAAAAGCCTACTTATCTGCCAATGCTACACGTACCTGCTTCGCCACATCATTGGTAAGCGCTGCCGACTTAATGATTCGCTCGTGCCCGGCGCCGCTATAATTTTTAGTTTTGATGGATGGATGTTCCTTTAAAAAATCTTGAAGATAAACATCCGGCAGCATCATATCCTGTTCATCATAGGCCATCCAATGATCAAGAGTAGCATCAAAGGTATACAGATCCGACATATTGTAATAAGAGGGGTATATACCATACCGGGCTTTAAAATCTTCCAGGAAATTTTGTTGCGCCATTGGCGAAACCCCGGCGGCTGTCATGTTCTTAATAAAATTTTCCTGCAGTAAAATAAACGGCGCTATGCTGATGAGCAAAGTAGGTGTTACGTTTAATTCGGATAATGCCGTAACATTTGTCATGGCTCCAAAGGAATGACCAATGGCAATATCAGGTTTGCCGCTTGCCGCAATTACTGCTTTAGTGGCGTTTACAAATAGTAATAAATTAGATAGCTCGCCATCAGAGCTGCCGCAGGCAGGTGCATCAAAGGCTACAATTTGCAGGTCAGTGTTTGTTAATAGTGCGGTTATCAGTCCGTCAAAATCTGCTGCTTTAGATCCCCAGCCATGCGTAATTAACACCTTGTTTTTACCATTACCCCATTTAAAGGCATTTATATTTAATTGTTGCTGGGTAAAATAAGGATCATTCACTACCACACTAAATTTTTCGGCATTTGCCAATAGCTGTTCCTGCTGCAGGCGCAGGGGCATTTTTGGCGGGTAACATATCAGCGGCCAAAGCAGGTCGTTCATCTCATCGGGGTTGCTTTGGGCTACGCGGGCTTTAACATCTTGTATTATTTGCTTTAGTTTTTTCATAGGCTGCTATCAAAGCTATAAATAATTAAAAGCAGGCAATTGCAAATTATTTATGTTTACATTAAATCGAACAATGGCAAATTCAACGTATATAAAGCGTGTATCTATTAATGGATGGGTGATGATGATACTGCTTACTTTATTATTACTTATTTCGTTACTAACGGTTTTTAAAGCACCAACCTATCATTTATGGTTACTGGCTATTGCTGCGTCGGAATTTCCGTTGATTTTTGCAGGCATTACCGGTTTACTTTTAATAGCCTGCATTTGGCTTCAAAAACATCAGCTGATATGCATAATTATCGGATTTTTGGCTTTGGGGTTTTTCCTGTCGCCTGTGGTTAGGGCTTATACTGTAGCCGCCGCTGTAAAAACCGAATTTAACAGTGCTTTTGGCCAGGGTAGCACCATTATTAAAGGCGATAATTCGCAACCTGCTTTTAGCTTTTTTAAATTATTAAAGCATTCGAGTAAGTCTGTAGCCTACAAAACATTGGTGTATGATGATGCCGAAAAGTTAACGCTTGATTATTATCCTGCCCAATTTGGTGGAAAAAGGCCCTGTATTATAGTAGTGCATGGCGGATCGTGGAGTAGTGGCGATAGCCGGCAACTGCCCGAACTGAATAGCTATCTGGCTGCAGAGGGGTATCATGTAGCCAGTATAAACTATCGCCTGGCGCCGCAATACCAGGCGCCTTTAGCCTTGGATGATGTGAACCAGGCATTTGCCTACCTGCGCCGTAACGCAGGCCAATTGCATATTGATATCAATAATTTCGTGTTATTGGGCCGTTCTGCCGGGGCGCAGATTGCACTTTTATCGGCCTATAGCCAGCACCAGCACGGATTAAAAGGTGTGATAAATTTTTATGGACCGGCAGATATGGTTTGGGGTTATTCAGCACCGGCAAGCAAACTGGTAATGGACTCGCGAGCCGTGATGGAGCGCTACCTGGGTGGTACATATAACGCCATGCCTGATAAATACTTTAAAAGCTCGCCTATTGAATTTATTAACCAGCATACGGTACCAACCCTTAGCATCCATGGCGATAATGATGTGCTGGTATCGCCCGTACATAGCCAAAAGCTCGATCTTAAATTGCAGCAGTATGGTGTTAAACATTTTTACCTTAACCTACCGTGGGCAACACATGGGTTTGATTATAATATAAACGGGCCCGGCGGCCAGCTTTCTACCTACGTAGTAGAGCGTTTTATCAATGTGGTTTGCAAATACTAATAATTAATATTTATTTAATTTGAAATTTGTTTTTTCGTATAGTGTATGTGTAATAATTTCTAAATTTTTATTTGCCCAAACCTTCAACAGGCTATCGGTTGATATGACCATCGCCATTATCCAAACAGATATTGTAGTTGAAATCTTTGAGGAAGTGGAAACAGCTAAGAGAGGGATAAGATCTATACACAATTATAATCCCGAATAATAATCATATCCCTGTTCGGCCCAGTAATCGGGCGGGCGCTGGTTGCTAAAAACCATGCTTCCAATACACTTTAAATTTTTGATGCCATATTTAACCGGGATAATTAACCGTAAGGGCTCGCCGTGTTGGGGTACCAGTGGTTTGTTATTCATTTCGTAAGCCAGCAATGTTTGCGGGTGCATGGCGCTGGGCATATCAATACCTACATAATACTTTTTATTGGGAGTAGCCAGTCCAACGTATGGCATCGCCGCCTGGTCGGTTAAGTTAAAGTGTGCTATAAAATCGCTGAATTTTACACCACCCCAGTAAGATATCTGGTCCCAGCCTTCTACACATTTAAAATCAAACACCAACTCTGTTTTGGGGAGTGCCTTTAGCTGGTCAAGTGTAATATTCATCACCTCGCCAGATTGTTTTTTTACCTGTAGCTGCCAGTTTTCTACATCGGGCTTGGTTTGCAGGCCTATGCCGCTGTTATAGCGTACCACTTTTGCCGCCCGTTCTTTCGGGTAGGTTTTTACCAGGTTATTATTGTTAAAAACCCGGCGAAAGGCCAATTCTGTTTTATTTAAGGCACGGCGCAGGGGGGCTTTTGCACCGGCAGTTACCGTACGTGTTTCTTTTGGCGAGTTTTTTAACCAGCTCCAGCCACCGTAAGCCGCGCCGGAAAGTACCGCAAACGTGCCAAACGAAATGAATGTGCGGCGGTTTATCTTTTGCTCGATAGTGAAGGGCTTTTTAGGTTTTTTACTTTTCATCGCTCACTGCAGGTTTAATAGTACGTTTAGGTTTGTCATCTACCACCTCAAACCCGGTAATAACCGACTGGAAGTTTTGCCACCCCGCAATTACCACTTGCACCACGTGGATGATAAAAAAAAGCACATAGCCAATGGTTAGTACAAAATGTTCTATCCGGGCGGCGTGGTAACCGCCGCAAAGCCAGGTAAGGTTGTTAAACTGCACAGGTTTATAAATAGCCAGCCCGGTTATTAACGATCCGAAACCCATGATAATAATGGCGGTGTAAGCTATGCGCTGTGCTGCATTATACTTTTTTTGAGGGGGCGCCATTTTGCGGATGTGCAAATCATGCAACAACACCAGCCAGGCTTCTTTAAAAGAATTGCGTTTGGGTACCAGCTCGCGCCACTCGCCGGATATCAGAGTGTACAACACATATACCACACCGTTTATGGCAAAAAACCACATCAATAAAAAGTGAAAGGCCATCCCTTCCGACAAGCGCTTAGGGATATTTAAAGCATTGTAAAACCAGTTAGGGAAAAATTTAAAATAGGTATGCCCAAACAGCGTGATAGAATAGGTGTCGCTGGCCCAGTAAATAAGCATACCGCTCCATATCATAATAGTGAGTATGGGGAAATTTACCCAATGGCACCATCGCATGGCTAAAGAATGTTTTTCTTTTATGGCTTTCATTTTATCTATGTAAAAATAGCATTTAATACTGGTGCCTGTTAATTGCCGGCTATAACCATCTGCGAAAATGCCGACCGGGCCGCCGCCACAATTTGGCCTGTTTGGGTGTTTTGTACAAAGCCTATCAACTCATAAGCCTGGGCAGAAAAACTATGGGGCAGTTCTATAGATGTTGCGCCTGTTTTATTATTCCCTAACTGGATGGATTTTAATTTGTTTACGATTTGTATGTGCGAGAGGGTATGGCCACCGTTCTCGCCACTTTTTACTACCGAAGTAGCGTTTTTTCGCACCAAGGCCAATACCAAAGCGGTATTATCGCCGCTGCCTTCGGTTGTATATTTAACAGTTGCTTCATGGTTATTAACGGCCAATCCCGTAAGGGTAACCTTTGCTTTTGTCGGTTTTTCCAGATTGGTGCGGATGGCATTTCGCAAAGTGCCCTGCGCCGAGCCCACAAATTCGGTTTGTCCGTTAACTACGGCCTGCGGGGTGTAAACTCCGCTTAAATGCAGCCAGTTGGCATAAATGCTTTGGCGTTTGCTAAAATCAGCATGGCTAAAACTATCCTTCCAGCCCAGGCGGTTCCAATAATCCACATGGTAGGCTAAGATATATACGGGTTTGCCTGCGTTTTCTTTTTGTACCCGGGCAAGTAATTCATCGGCAGGAGGGCAGCTGGAGCATCCCTCTGATGTAAAAAGTTCAACTACGGCAAAGCTCTTATCTGTGCTATGAATTACCACCGGTTTGTTTGACCGGATAAACCCGGCCGATACCAAACCTGCAATTGCAAGGCCACTTGTTGCTATCATTATTTTTATCTTTCTCATAACAGATGGGTTTAGGGGGTTAGTCGGTGTGCGGATCAAATCCTTACAAATAATATTACATTTATAAACACAATTTTATTTACGAAGGGCACAATCAATAAGTTTTGTAAGGATTTTTATAAACCAACGACTAACGGAGAGATTTTATAAATGGACATGACAGAATCAGCGCCCGATACCCGGCAGCTCGACCCGCATAACTGGGTTAAGCATTATGCAGATTATTTATACCTATATACCATAACCCGGATCAAAGATGAAGAGCAGGCCCGCGACCTGGTGCAGGAAACTTTTTTATCTGCTCTGGAGGGGATGGAAAGGTTTGCCGGCAAAAGCTCGGAACGTACCTGGTTAACGGCTATTTTAAAAAATAAGATCATCGATACTTATCGCAAGAGATCGTCGGGGTTGAAGATAGTTGAGGCCAGTGAAACCGAAAGCACAGCGCCGGATTTTTTTGAGGCCGATAATGGCCATTGGAAAAAAGAGTATGCCCCGGTAAGTTTTGGTATGGATAGTGAAGAAGGGCTGCATAACAAAGAGTTTAACCGGATACTGCAAAAGTGTATGCAAAAACTCCCTGCTTTATGGATGGCTGTTTTTACCATGAAACATATGGATGATGCCACTACCGATAATATTTGTAATGAGCTGAAAATAACAGCCTCCAACTTTTGGATAATTATCCATAGGGCGAAATTAAACCTGAGGGCCTGCCTTCAAAAAAACTGGATATAGATATGAGCAACTTAAAAAGTATGATATACAACTGCAGGCAAGCCACTTTTTTAATAGAAAAGCGCATGCTGGGCAGCTTAACATTGAGGGAGCGGATAGAATTGAGGATACACCTTACCGGTTGTGATGTATGTACCCTATATGTAAAGCAAAGCCAAAAAATTAACGAAATGATAAAGCAGCTGTTAAAGGAGCCTGCAAACAACAACGTAGTGCTAGACGATGAATTTAAAGAAGCTATGCAGCAAAAAATACAGCACAAGTTAAATAATAACTAATTGTTTGTAAGGATACTTAAACCCAAGCGACCAAGGGGGAAATTAAACTTAAAAAAGTATGAAAACTTACAGCAAGAATCAAAAGTCAATTTTTTCTACCATCCTGTTAACGGCAGTTATTGCAGTATGCTTTAGTGTTAATGTAAATGCCCATACAGTAGCCCGTTCTGCCCGCCATGATGTTGCCGCTGCCGATACCGGCAAAATGAAGGCGAAGGCAGATAAAATGAAGGCCAAAAAGAAAAAGGCCACCAAAATGGACAAGAAATTGGAAGAGGATAAGATGAAGGATGATAAGATGGCTAGTAAAATGTAATTGCAGTGGTAAGAAGTGTTTTGTGTTAAAAGGGGAGTAAATCCCCTTTTTATTAAAGCTAAAAAAATGAAGAATTATATACTGACCATATTAGGGCTTTTGTTTACCGCACCGGTAATGGCGCAAGCAGGATTGAAAAGTGGCGATATTGCGCCACAATTTACAGCAACAGATAATTCGGGCAAAAGCATCGATCTAAAGGCTAAGCTAAAAATGCATAAGGCGGTGGTTTTATTCTTTTATCGTGGCCAGTGGTGCCCGTATTGTAATAAGCAAATGCAGCACATACAAGATTCGTTACAGTTGCTTACCGGCAAAGGCGCCTACGTTATTGGCGTAACACCCGAAACGGCTGAAAACATTGGCAAAACGGTAATTAAAACAAAGGCCACATATGCTATTATACGAGATAAGGATTATAGCATCATGAAAAGCTACGGTGTAAATTATGTGATGGATGCCCCAACGGTTAAAAAATACCAGGCTTATGGTGTAGATCTGAAAAAGGCTAATGGTAATGCTGATAATATATTGCCTGTACCGGCCACTTATGTTATAGATAGTACCGGTAAAATAATCCTGGCCCATTTTGATAAAGATTACAGCAAAAGGCTATCTGTAAAACAGATACTGGCGGTACTTTAAAATAGGGACCTTTGAAAACAGATCTAGCGCAATACACTGTTAACCTATCTCCAACTCATCGGTACTGATGCCATCCAGTTCTTGCGGGTTGTGGCTCACTATCAGTGCAGTAGCACCAAGCTCAGCAAATAGCATTTGCAGGTCTTTTATCAGTGCCGATTTCATTTTTATATCCAGCGCAGAAAAGGGTTCATCCATTAGCATTAGTTTTGGTTTAATGGCCAATGCGCGTAAAATAGCCAGCCGTTGCTGTTGCCCGCCGGATAGGTGGTTGGGTTTATGATCAGCAAATGTATCCAGCCCGCCAATGGTTACCAGGCGGTTTGTCCAGGGGGCATCGGTGGTAGCATATTCCAGGTGCTGCTTAACTGTCATGTTAGGGAACAAGGCATAATCCTGAAAAACAAAGCCAATATGCCTTTGCTGTGGTGGCAGGTTTATCTTTTGCACAGCATCAAACCAGCTAAGAGTTTTTGTTTTGATAATGCCGCTATCCGGCGTTATTAACCCGGCCAGCATTTTCAGGAATGTAGTTTTCCCCGCCCCGGATGGGCCCGTAATACGGGTAATACTGCCGGGTATAAATGCTTTTTTTACCTGCAGCACCTGTTGCCCATTGTAAGCTTTCAGCTTTTTTTCTATATCAACAGCTATCATTCTAAAGGGCTTTTAACCTGGTACTTATTGTAAATAAAAACAGTTGTAACCATCGCAAACGTAATGGCGAATAGTATCAGCGAGTAGTTATTGGCTGCGGCATAATCCATCTGCTCAACAGAATCATATACGGCAATAGAGGCTACCCGGGTTACGCCGGGTATGTTGCCGCCTATCATCAGCACCACACCAAACTCGCCCAGGGTATGGGCAAAGGTTAATACGGTTGCGGTGAGTAACGATGGTTTTATGTTGGGTAGCAAAACATACTTAAACGTTTGCCATTGGCTTTTGCCTAAAGTGTAAGATGCCTGCGCCAAAGAAACGGGCAATAGCTGAAAAGCAGATTTAACCGGGCTGATCATAAACGGCATACTGTAAATAACCGATGCCAGCACCAGTCCTTTAAAAGAGAATACGAACTGCACATCAAAAGTTTGCTGCAACCAGTGCCCAAACCCATGCTGCGGACTAAATGCCAGCAGCAAATAAAAACCCAGTACAGATGGCGGTAATACCAACGGCATGGTGATCACCGCTTCGATAATGACCTTTACCAACGATCGCTTTTTGGATAGCCACCAGGCCAAAGGCACGCCAATTACCAGCAATATCAGGGTAGTGATTGCTGCTAATTTTAGGGTAAGCCAAATGGGGGATAGGTCCATATTATTATAGAGTGTTGTAGCCGTAAGCCTTTAAAATATTTTTGGCGGGCGCGCTTAGCATGTACCGGTAAAATTGTTCGGCAACTGTGTTTTTACCGGCATGTTTTAGGATCACCATAGCCTGCTCAATAGGTGCATAGTCTTTTGGGTTCATCACTTTGTAATATAATGCCACTTTGTTATTCGCATCCTTTATCAGCGATAGCGTTGTAAAGCCAGCTTGTACCACACCTGTAGTGATGTAGGTATTTACCTGGGTAATGCTTTCGCCAAAAACAAGCTTTTGTTTTAACGCATTATAAATGCCGGCTTTGGTTAATAGTTGCTGTGCGGCCTTGCCGTAAGGGGTAATGGCGGGATTGCCTATGGCCGTTTTTTGGATAGCACCGCTTAGCAATAACTTATCCCAATTGGTAAAGCTGATGTTTTGTGTGCTGCAAAGTATAAGTACGCCCCGCGCATATACTGCCATTTTTTTTACAGTAAAGCCATCCTTTTGCAAAGCCTGAGGGAAACTGGTATCGGCAGATAGAAATACATCATAGGGGGCGCCGTGGCGTATTTGTGTAGCCAAATTGCCGGACGAGCCGGATATGACGTTGATATCTGTTTTAGTGCGTGTTTTAAAATCGGCTTTAAGGTCTTTCATTACGGGTTGCATGTTGGCGGCAATTGCAACCGTAATTTCCTGGTCTTGTGCATTAGATATGCTAAACGCCGTTATCATCAATATGAACAAAAACGCTTTAACGGGTTGTTTTATCATGAGATGGATTATGTTTCACAAAATACGTAATATTGGCTTACAGGCACAAATGTTAAATGATGGGTTCAATTAACTACATTTGTTACACGCGCTTACCAATTGGCGTGTATTAACCACACTTTATTAAAATGAAAAAGTTAGTTACAACGGCAATGCTTTTGGCGGTGTGTATGTTTAGCGTATGCGCTCAGGCACCTAAATTTATTTCGGTTAAAGGTAAAGAGGTAATTGGGGTAGATGGCAAACCCTTTCTGATACGCGGTACCAACCTGGGTAACTGGCTGGTGCCCGAGGGTTATATGTTTAAATTTAAAAGCGTTAATTCGCAGCGGCTTATCAACGAGGCGCTGACAGAATTAGTTGGTCCCGAAGAAATGAAACTGTTTTGGCGAACTTTTCAGGATACATATGTTACCGAGGCCGATATTAAATTCCTGAAGGCATCTGGCATGAACTCCATCCGCATCCCCTTCAACTACAAGCTTTTTACTTACGAGGATTACATGGGCCAAAATAACCCCAATCGCGGTTTCGAGCTGCTGGATAGGGTGATCGGCTGGTGCAAAAAGGCAAACCTGTATGTCATACTGGATATGCACTGCGCCCCGGGCGGCCAAACCGGCGATAATATTGACGATGGCAACGGCTACCCATTTTTGTTTACCAGCGCAGCCAGCCGCAAGCTTACGGCAGATATCTGGCGCAAAATTGCGGCGCATTATAAAAATGAAACCATTATCATGGGCTACGACCTATTGAACGAGCCTATTGCCCATTATTTTGACGTAAAAGCTCTTAACCCACAGTTAGAGCCTACTTATAAGCAAATAACCGCCGCAGTACGCTCGGTAGATAAAAACCACATTTTGTTTATTGGCGGTGCGCAGTGGGATAGTAATTTTAAGATCTTTGGTAAGCCGTTTGATAGCAAAAGCGTATACACTTTCCACAAATACTGGACGGAAGTTAAGCAGGACGTGATACAGGAGTATATGGATTACCGCGACAAATACAACGTACCCATTTATGTAGGCGAAACCGGTGAAAATGAAGATACCTGGGTAAAAGATTTCCGTATCCTGTGCGAAAAAAATAACATCGGCTGGCATTACTGGCCATACAAAAAGCTTGACAATCAAAAAGGCATCATCAGCTTTAACCAACCCGATGGTTACGATGAGATAATTGCTTATACCGAAAAGCCACGCAGCAGTTTCGAAGAGATCCGTAAAGCAGCCCCTGCCGATAGGGAAAAGATCAAAAAAGCTTTATGGGGATTTTTGGAGAACAGCAAGTTTGCAAATTGCATCCCCAATAAAGGGTATATAGAAGCATTGGGGTTAAAAGTGCCGGTCAAATAAACAAAGAGGCACCAATTGATGCCTCTTTGTTTATGCTTATTTCTGCATGCCCTTAATCTCTTTGATCAGGCGTATTTTAAGCGTGATGATCATACCGGCTATGAATGCACAGCCCAGTACAAACTCCCAGCGGCCCTTTTCTACCGCATTCCATATAATTACGATACATAAAAATATAATTATGTTGTAAAATACGTTTAGCGCAACCTTTTTGCCCATGTTAGTACACGTTAAGTTCCGGGTCTATCTCTGCTTTCCAGGCTAAAATGCCGCCTTGCAGGTTGCTTAGGTTAGTGTAGCCCTGTGCTTCTAACTGCATAATGGCTGCTGCACTGCGTTTACCGCTGCGGCACATTACCACAACAGGTTTATCGTGCGATATTTTATCGGCCTCAATTAAAATGCCGCCCAATGGTATATGCTGGCCGCCAATGTTAGAGGTTTCAAACTCAAAATCCTCACGAACATCTATTAGTTGAAAATCTTCGCCCTTATCTAACTTTTCTTTAAGTTCCTGTACGCTTATTTCTTTCATTTCAATTGTAATTAATAGCCAAAGGTATGTTTTTCTGTATCAAATATTTGTAGTTAATCTGTAACAAACAGTACCTAAGTGCGTTTTATAGTTAAGCGTAAAATATTAGGCTTTACATTGATGAAAAAAATCACCAGGTTTTTTTGGTTCTGTTCCGGTGCGCATGTGGACACGCTGAAAAAATACCCTATAGAACATAACAAGTATGTGGGCATTGGTGCCACCATATTTTTCACAGCATTATTTGCATCCCTATCCGGCGGATACGCTATGTACTTTGTATTTAGCGGTAATGCCTTTGCCATAGGTTTTGCTATTCTTTTTGGACTGATATGGGGCACCGCCATTTTTAATATGGATAGGTACATTGTATCCAGTATTAACAAAGAGGGCAGCATGAACCAGCAGATCTTGCAGGCTACTCCGCGTATCTTGTTGGCTATTATGATAGGGGTAGTTATATCCCGCCCGCTGGAACTCAAGATCTTTGATAAAGAGATCCGAACCAAGCTAAAAACATCCTATTTAAAAGGCCAGCATAGCAAAATAGATACCCTGCAAAAAACCTATCAGCAAAAATATGCGCAGGAACTAGTCAAAAACACCGATCTGAAAAAAGAAAAAGACTCATTGGAGCGTGATATCAATCGGTCAAGATATGAACTGAACCAGGAGGTTTTTGGCGATAAAACCAATCAAACATCCGGCATTACCGGCTACGGTACCTATGCCAAGCAAAAAGCACAGGTGTTGCAGGAAAAAGAAGACCGGCTGAAAGCCGTTACAGAAAACCTGGGGCAAATGGACCAGTACCTTGGCCAGCGTAAAGATTATGAAGGCCTAAATTCTACCCGTTTATTCAGCGAAAAACAGTTAGATAGCCTGGCCAATGTTGCCGGCTTTGCAGACCGTAACTGGGCGCTGGGCCAGTTATCTTACAATGTAGATGGCACGCGCGACCTGGATACTTATATGGCCATATCATTTATTGGCTACCTGTTTATATTATTTGAGTGTTTACCTGTTTTTGTAAAGCTGATGTCGCCAAAAGGCCCGTATGATACCGCATTGGCTAAAATTGCCGAAGCCAATATACATTTTGCCAATAAAGATAAAGAGCGCGAAATAGCCGTTACAGATAACACTTATGACCATAGCCTGGATGCTGATATTAACCGGCGAAAGCAGATTATAACCGGGCAGTCGGAGTATGACCTGGGCAGGCATAGTTATGATTAATTGAACTTCTCTCCGGTCCTTTTTAAAAAAAGAGAGAGCAAATATTTATGTGGATTCTGTAATAAAATTGATAGATGACAATTACTGGATAAATAGTAATTTCATCACCTGAATCAGATCACCCCCCACATGAAGAAAATAGTTTTATTTGCGGCTGCCGCATGCTGCACTTTTTCGGTTTTTGCACAAACAAACACCAAGTTGCGCAATTCGCTTTATTATGCGGTATCATTCCCTAATGCGGCCCACCACGAGGCTGAGGTAACATTAACCATTCCGGATGCACCGCAAGGTTCGTTCCGTGTGCGTATGAGCCGGTCATCGCCGGGCCGCTATGCCACGCACGAATTTGGTAAAAATGTTTATAACGTAAAAGCTACGGGTGTTGATGGTGAAGTATTGCCCCTAAAGCAGGTAGAGGGAGATGTTTACGAGGTAGGCGACCATGCCAATATTGTTAAAATAAGCTATACCCTTTTTGGTAACCATACCGATGGCACTTATGTGGGGATAGACCAAAGCCATGCCCATTTAAATATGCCCGCAAGCTTAATGTGGGTTGCTGATAAGAGTATGGCTAACCGCCCGGTTAAATTTGAATTTAACGACCTGGATAAATACGGCTGGAAAGTTGCTACCCAGTTAAAACCCGAAGGCGATAACGTATACAGCGCCCCAAACCTGCAGTACATGATGGATAGCCCAACAGAGCTATCGAACGTTAAAACCAATTACTGGGAGGTAGTAAATACCAACGGTAAAAAACAAAAGGTAGGTGTTGCCATCCACTCAGATGATGACCAGGCTACAGTAGATAACTTTGCCAAACTGGTGCAGAAGGTTGTACTGGAAGAGAAAGCTGTGTTTGGCGAGCAGCCCGACTATGATTACGGCACTTATACCTTTTTAGATGATGTACACCCCAACAACTTTGGCGATGGGATGGAGCATCGCAACTCTACCTGTATTGTAGACCGGTCGGAGAAGATTGCCGGTAACGAAAAAGACCTGTTAGGCACCTATTCGCACGAATTTTTCCATAGTTGGAATGTAGAACGTATCCGCCCAAAATCATTAGAGCCCTTTAACTTTGAGCATGCCAACATGAGCAGCGAGCTTTGGTTTGCAGAAGGATTTACCCAATATTATGGCGAACTAATACTTACCCGCGCCGGTATCAATTCTGTTGATGATTATACAGGCACTATTGGCGGCCTGGTAAACTCTGTATTAGCTCCGCCTGCACCTGCCAAGTATTCGCAAACGCAAATGAGCCGCGATGCCGTATTTACTGATGCCGGTGTAGCTGTTGATGCTACCAACTATACCAATATTTTTACCAGCTATTACGTGTATGGCGGCGCAACAGCCTTAGCGCTCGACCTACACCTGCGCAGCGAATTTAAACTAACCCTGGATGATTACATGCGCCAGGTTTGGCTAACCCATGGCAAGCCCGAAAAGGCTTACACTATTCCGGATCTGCAGGCGGTGTTAGCTAAATTAACCAACCCAAAGTTTGCCGCGGAGTTTTTTAAAGATTACATATATGGTGTTAAAAAAAGCAATTACGAGGCGCTGTTAGCTAATGCCGGTTTAGTATTGCAAAAAGCAGCGCCGGGCAAGGGTTGGGTGGGGCGTATCCCGGGCCGTGCAGGTAATGGCGGGCTGCTGATTACAGGTGCCACATCATCAAACAGCCCTGCTTACAAAGCTGGTTTAGATGCTAATGATACTATCCTGCAAATTGATGGTAAGGACGTAAAAGATGCGGCATCTATCAACGATATCATTAAAGACAAAAAACCGGGCGACAAAGTGGGTGTTAGCTACAAAAACCGTACGGGCAGCCACCAGGCTACCATTGTATTAGAAGAAAGCCCATCAGTAGAAGTAATAACCTTTGAGAAGGCCGGTAAGGGATTAACTCAACAACAAAAAGATTTCCGCAGCAGCTGGTTGTCATCAAAAGTGAAATAGAAAGATATTTATATGAAAATTAAATTTTTAATAGCTGCAACCGCTTTAGCCGCAGCACCCTTACTTGGTTTTTGCCAGGACGTAAACAAACTAATAAAGCAGGACGATGTAGAACGCATCATTAAAACCCTAAGTGCCGACGATATGGAAGGCCGCGGTACCTTTACCCGCGGTATTGATAAGGCTGCTACTTTTATTGAAGGTGAGTTTAAAGCCGCAGGTTTAAAGCCCTTTACAGGTAATACCGGCTTCCGTCAAAACTTTAGCATGGTAGATAATAAGCCTGTTAGTGCAAAAGTTGCTATTAACGGTACCGATGTAGCTACCGAAAAAATTGTAATATCTGCGCCTTCATCTTTTACATGGGCAAATGCAGATGGGCTAGATGTTGTAACTATTCCCGCTGGTAAAGATTTTATGACAGAATTCAGGGCCGCATACAACAGCGATAAAAAGCAGCTTTTGCTGGTAGATACAAGCTATGCTAAAAACTTTTCAAGGCTACTTGCCTGGTATAAAAGGGGTTCTGCTTCTTTTAAAGGATCGGCCGCAACAGCCGCCGCCAAAGTGTTTGTATTGGGTGCGTTTGATAATGTAAAATCGTTAACTGTAGCCTATGAAGCTACAACCACAGAAAAACCGCTTTTCAATGTTGTGGGAATTATCCCGGGTAAATCAAAACCAAACGAATACGTTGTGTTTGGTGGCCATTACGATCATTTAGGTATTGTTAAAACTATGATAGGCGACAGCATTGCTAACGGTGCCGATGATGATGCATCGGGCACAACGGCTGTAATAGCTTTGGCTAAATATTACAAAAAACTAAATAATAACGAACGTACCTTGGTATTTGTAGCCTTTACTGCCGAAGAAATTGGTGGTTTTGGTTCGCAGTATTTTTCTAAGCAGTTAGATCCGGATAAGGTTGTGGCTTTGTTCAATATCGAGATGATTGGCAAGGCTGCTAAATTTGGTGAGAACTCGGCATTCATTACCGGCTTCGAGCGGTCTGACTTTGGCCCTATCCTGCAAAAAAACCTGGAAGGTACTGCCTTTAAGTTTTACCCGGATCCATACCCGGAGCAAAACCTGTTTTACCGTAGCGATAACGCTACCCTGGCCGCTTTAGGCGTACCGGCGCATACCATATCTACCGACCAGATCCCTACCGATAAACTTTACCACACCGTAAAGGATGAGTACAGCAGCCTGGATGTTAATAATATTGTAGCTACTATCCGCGCCATAGCCTTAAGCTCGCGCAGTATTGTATCCGGGAAAGATACCCCAACAAGGATCCCGAAGAAATAATAGATACGTTATAACTACAAATTTGCAAGGCCCAAACAATTGTTTGGGCCTTGCTGTTTAATGGCTAACTAAAACAGGAAATATTATGCAATGGATGGGCAGACGCGAAAGCAGTAATACAGAAGATGGCAGCTCAAGCGGTGGCCGTGGTTTGGCCCTTGGTGGCGGTGTGGTTGGTATTATTGCTGCCGCTATATACTTTTTTACCGGGATAGACCCATCGGCTGTGCTGAATGGCGTACAGGGCAGTGGTGGCTCCCAGCAAAACAATACAACTGCAGTAGCGGATACCAAAGAAAAAAAGTTTGCCAAAGTGGTACTTGCTGATACCGAAGATACATGGACCAAGCTGTTTAATGACATGGGCAAAACTTACGAAAAACCCACCATGCATTTTTTTGAAGCTGCGGTTAATACTGCTTGTGGCCAGGCCGGTGCCGAAACAGGCCCGTTTTATTGCCCGGGCGACCAAAAGGTTTATATCGACCTTTCTTTTTTTGATGAACTATCTAATAAATTTGGCGCCGCCGGTGATTTTGCTCAGGCTTATGTAATAGCACACGAGGTAGGCCACCATGTGCAAGACTTATTGGGTGTAACCGCCAAAATGGACCAAGCACGTCAACAGCTTAGCCAGGAAGAGTATAATAAGCTATCGGTGAAGCTGGAACTGCAAGCTGATTTTTATGCCGGGATATGGGCTTACTATCAAAAGAATGATAAAAAGGTACTGGAACCAGGTGATATAGAGGAAGCTTTAAACGCGGCCCACCAGATAGGGGACGACCGACTGCAGAAAGAATACCAGGGCGAGGTGCACCCGGATAGTTTTACCCATGGCACCAGCGCACAGCGGATGTATTGGTTCAAAAAGGGTTATGAAACCGGGGATGTAAGCCAGGGCAATACTTTTGCGGCAAATGATCTGGAGTAGGATATTTGTTTACCTCCTAAGCGTTCATGTTCACGGCGTGAACACTGCGCTGTTTTCATAAAGCGCTAATTATAAGCTGGTTGATGTTTTGTTTGCTGACAAAATAACGCCACCACTAATTCCAAAGATTATGTTATGTGTTGACAATTGAGAGGGGCCTTATGTCATGCCGAACTTGTTTCGGCATCTCATCACAACGGTTTGTACACTTGATACTCAGCGCGTGGAATGCTGAAACAAGTTCAGCATGACTGGTTCTTAGACTTAACTTGGGTCAACAATGGCCCGGATGCGTTCTTCTGCCAGCTTTACCAGTTCATTAACCGGGGCGGTGCCGGGTTCGATAGGTGTTAATACCTCCCATTTCATGGGGGTAAAGGTATTCATGGGGTACATGCCGTATTGGATCATCTTCCAGCTATCGGTTATAGCAACTGGTACCAATAAGGCGTTAGGGCATTTTTTTAACAGCGTGGCCACACCCGCCGACTGGAACGATTTTACCCGGCCATCTTTAGAACGTGTACCTTCCGGGAATATCATGGCGCCCCAATTGTTATCTTTCATCCTGGTGGCAAACTTTACCAGTTCGGTAATAGACTGGCGCGGATCCTTACGATCTATATTGGCGCCGCCACCATGCCTTAAATTAAAGGAGATAGATGGAATGCCTTTAGCCAACTCTACCTTAGAGATAAACTTTGCATGATATTTACGCAGGTAATAGATCATGGGCGGGATATCAAACAGGCTTTGATGATTGGCCAGGAAAATAATAGGCCTGTTAAGCGGCAGGTTTTGTTTATTGATAAATTTAATACGGTTACCCAAAATATAGGCCGTATGTACCAAAAAGAAATTCAGGATATCTACCGAGCGTTTGTGCGCGCTGTAGCCGCCCAATTTTAAGCATAGCCACTGGATAGGATGAAAAATCACCAGCGCTAAAAAGAATGCTAAAATGGCAAACGGGGAGAGTATATAGCCTAAAAACTTTTTCATTAAGGCCGCAAATTTAAAATTTTTTGAGGAATTGCTAATCCGGGTTTTATAAAGTGTTCTCTAACTGCATTAAACGGGCCTTTAATATTGCCGCCACCGCAAGCGAGTCGGTTATTTCGCCAGCACATACCATGCGGTAAACCTCATCAAAAGGTACTTTTTTTACAATAAGTTGTTCGGTGTCTTCCGGTTCGGCCTCGTATTGTTCCAGGCCGCGGGCAATATACAGGATGCAAAGCTCATCACTTACCGAATTAGACAGGTACATGCGTTGAATCTCGGTCCACAGCGTGGCTTTTAAACCGGTTTCTTCCAATAATTCGCGTTTGGCAGACTCCAATGGGTCTAACCCAATAACGCCGCCGCCCTCGGGCAGCTCCCAGCTATATTGGTTCAGGGTAAAACGGTATTGTCCCACAAGGTAGGTATTCATCTCATCGTCCAAAGGCAAAATACCAATAGCCAGGTTTTTGTAATGCACCTGCCCATAAATGCCCGGGTTGCCCGATGGGTTGATTACCTGGTATTCGGTTACGTTTATCCAGGGGTTGTCGTAAATTTCCTTTTCTGAGGTTATCTTCCAGGGATTGGCTTCGGGGTGTTGCATCGCAATAAAGGTAGGAAAACTCTTCGTTTTCTGCCGAAGATATATCATTTCGAACGATAGTAAGTCCGCGATTAATTCTTCGTTAGGAAGGCAGTTCTGAGTTGTATGACCTGTGGATGTTCATTTCTTTTCTCTCAAAAGAAACGAACCAAAGAAAAGTCGCGGCTTGGTAACTCCCTGTCTAAGTTAATGCTTTATCAATTACTGTGATACCCGTGTGTTACACTATGCCGCATTTTTTGCTCATTGTTCCGTTCATCAGTCTTTAACATTCTGAAAATTCTTTAATTCTACAAATTCGGGTTCAGACAAAATTTCCTATCACTCCGCTCAATCCCGGTTCCTTTTTAAATATCCAGGCACATTAACAACTAATATCCCAATCAAAATTACAACCAAACAAATTAATTGTGCAGTATTTACCTGCTCGTTTATCAGCAGCCAGCCTAAGAACACGGCCACAACGGGGTTTACATAAGTGTGGGTACTGATGATGGCGGGTGGCTTTACACTAATAAGCCATACAAAAGAGAGGTAGGCCAGCAAAGAGCCAAATACGATCAGGAAGATCAAACCACCCCAGGCTTCAGCACTTACATGGGAAAAAGAAAAGCCGGTTTGTTCACCTTTGGCAAATGCAACAACCCCACTGGCCAGGCCCGCCGCCAATAATTGTACACTCGCATTCATGGTAGCGGTGCTGCTGCCCTTATTATCCTTTACAATTAAGGTTCCCAGCACCCAAAGACCGGCGCTTGCCAGTACAACTATACTGGCAATAGTTGCCATGGGCGATGGATTAGCCACAGCGACGCCCAGTTTAAGAAACAGGAATATCCCTGTAAAACCAATCAACAGCCCGCTTAAAATAAACTTGTTAGAAAAATATGCCGACCAGTTTTGTCTATCGAACAATAAAAATATCAGGGGCTCGGTAGCTACCAGTATAGCCGCCTGGCCCGAACTGATGTATTGCTCGGCCCAGGCTATCAGCCCGGTACCGCCCACCAGCATCATGGTGCCGCTTGCGGCCTGGCGTATCATCAGCTTTTTGGATGGTAATTGTTCGCCCTTTAATTTACACCAGCCCAACATCAGTAAGCCGGCAGCCAAATAACGCAAGCCAACCAGTATAAACGGCGGGAACCCTTTTAAACCATAAGCCACCGCCAAATAGGTTGATCCCCATATTACATAAATGTTGAAGAATGCAAAGGCAACAAATAAAGGCGACGCGGGTTTTTTAGTCATTACTATTTAAGGGCATGTCTGTTCAACAAAAAAGGCGCACCATTGTGGTACGCCTTTTAATGATTTTTATCAAGATAAATCTATTATAATCCGAAGGCGCTTTTTACCTGATCTACATAATCAAGTTTTTCCCAGGTAAATAACTCTACTTCGCGGGTAATTACGCTGCCATCGTGTGCGTTAAACGATTTGGTAACGGTTTCGTTAGGGCGGCCAAAGTGCCCATACGCTGCTGTTTCGCTGTAAATAGGGTTGCGCAGTTTAAAGCGGGTTTCAATTGCATAAGGGGTCATGTTAAAAATGCTTTCCACCTTTTTAGCTATCTCGCCATCGTTTAAACCAACTTTAGCGGTACCATAAGTATTTATGTAAATACCCATAGGCTGTGCAACGCCAATAGCATAAGATACCTGTACCAAAACCTCGTTACAAACGCCGGCAGCTACCAGGTTTTTGGCAATGTGTCGCGTTGCATAAGCGGCAGAACGGTCAACCTTTGATGGGTCTTTACCGCTGAATGCGCCACCACCATGTGCACCTTTACCACCGTAGGTATCAACAATAATTTTACGGCCGGTTAAGCCGGTATCGCCATGCGGGCCACCAATAACAAATTTACCGGTAGGGTTAATGTGATATTTAATATCGTTATTAAAGAAGTGGGCGTATTTTGGATATTTAGCCTTAACACGCGGGATAAGGATGCTAATGATATCGCTGCTGATCTTTTGAAGCATGGCTTGCTCTTCATCAAAATCATCATGTTGGGTAGATATAACGATGGCATCTATGCGTGTTGGTTGGTTATCATCATTGTACTCTAACGTAACCTGCGATTTAGCATCCGGGCGAAGATATTTAATGTCGGTATTTTCGCGGCGGATGGCAGCAAGCTCTACCAACAGGGCGTGCGCAATATCTAAGGCCAAGGGCATATAGTTATCTGTTTCGATAGTGGCATAGCCAAACATCATACCCTGGTCGCCGGCACCTTGTTCTTCTTTTGATTTACGATCAACACCCTGATTAATATCCGGAGATTGTTCGTGAATAGCAGATAGCACACCGCAAGAGTTACCATCAAACATATATTCGCCTTTGGTATAACCAATACGGTTAATTACATCGCGGGCAATTTTTTGTACGTCTAAATAAGTTTTTGACTTTACCTCGCCTGCTAAAATAACCTGGCCGGTAGTTACCAACGTTTCGCAAGCCACCTTTGATTCTGGGTCGAAAGCTAAAAAGTTATCAATTAACGCGTCCGATATTTGGTCGGCAACTTTATCCGGATGTCCTTCAGACACTGATTCCGATGTAAATAAGTATGGCATATTATTTTATGTAATAAACGTTAAAACCGAAACGTAAAGATTTATTTGAAACGTAGTAAAAGGAGCAGGGTTAGCACTTTTTTACGTGGTTGCAATCCAGTCGCCAAAGTTGTGGTAATCAACATGGGGGCATAAAATCAGTCCACTTTCGGGTGGCAAAAATAAAACAATTTTTCACAAAGCCGAAAATACATTTACTTTTGCCGCCTATAACCCTATATAGTTGAAAAGGAAAGCGTTATTTATAATAAACCCGGTTTCGGGAGGAAAGAATAAGGATGGTGTGCCGGAGCTTGTACAGAAATACGTTGACACAACTATTTTTGATTACGATATAGAATTTACTACCGGTATTTTCCATGCCAATGGCTTGGCCAAGGCAGCCGTGGGCGAGTACGATATTGTTGTTGCCGTAGGCGGCGATGGTACCGTTAACGAAGTAGCATCGGGTATAGTAAACAGCAATACCATTTTAGGGGTTATTCCGTATGGTTCGGGTAACGGGCTATCGCGGTTTTTAAATATCCCGATGAACGTAGAAGAAGCTTTTAAAACTTTAAACCTGGGCCGTGCCATTACCATTGATGCCGGGCAAATGAACGGGCAATGGTTTTTTAATATGGCCGGTATGGGTTTTGATGCCCACATTAGCCACGTATTTGCCCATGGCAGCGAAAAGCGTGGTTTTGTGAGTTATTTTAAATCATCTGTAAAAGAGATCTCTACCTATCAATCCAAAAATTATCATATCGAAATAGATGGCGTGGCTTATGATCGCGAAGCCTTTATGCTGAGCATGGCCAATTCATCGCAATATGGTAATAATGCGCACGTATCACCAACAGCATCTGTACAGGATGGCTTGCTGGATGTTTGCATTATTAAACCGTTCCCGCTATGGCGTTTCCCGGAAATGGGCCTGCGTATGTTTACTAAAACGGCCGATAGTTCTAAATATGTAGAGATCATAAAAGGGAAGCATATACAGATTACCCGCCAAAGTGAGGGCCCCATTCATTTAGATGGCGAACCACAGGTGGCAGGCACAAATATTGATATACAGGTAGTGCCCAATGCATTAAATGTTATTGTTGGCGCATCCTATCATAAGTAAGGGGCCTCAGCCTAAAACTCTCTCCGAGGGAGGGGGGCTTTTGAAGCGAGTAGATATAAAATGGTAACTATAAATTAAAAGTCTTCTCTATCAGGGAAGATTATTCACAGGTGTTAGCTTTTGTAGTGTTCATGAGGGCTACGCCGTTTAGAGGAGGCGATATGGCAAAGAAGAACTTCACGGGTATTATGTATTCTACCGATCCTGATTTTGAATACCAGGAGGAAGGCAAGGGCGAGCAACAAACCCTGCCGCCACAGCAGCAGAACCTTAAAATATTTTTAGACAGGATAAAAGGCAACAAACTGGTAACCCGGGTAAGTGGTTTTGTAGGCGCCGATACTGATCTGGAAGCCATTGGTAAAAAACTGAAGACCAAATGTGGTGTGGGCGGTTCTGTTAAAGATGGTGAAGTGCTATTACAGGGAGACTTTAGGGATAAAGTGCTTGCCATGTTACAAACCGATGGCTATAAAGCCAAGAAAGCCGGGGGATAAAACAAAATAAATTTTGTTTACAGTAAGTATTTTGCTTTAAAAAGTTAAAAATGCCAATATGCGCATAACCAGCACCTTGCGAATGAAGATAGGCGTTATAACGCCTAAAAATCAATAATTTGGGGTTTTGTTATAGTAATTTAGGCTTTGTTAGACGCAATTATATCACCACTGTTACACACTTTTTACAAGTTTGTGCTTGCTATTCTTAAAAAAAATGGGTTGTATTGTAAAAAATTGTCTGCCTGACAGACAATTTTTCTGTTTCAGTGCGTTTATGTAAACACGATTTTGCGGAACGAATTACACTGTATGTTAAATTATTATAAAGAATAGCATAAAAAGTTTTTTTATTTCATTTAAATTCTAATTTTGTTATTCGCTTAAAACGCACACATTTTTTATTAACTTATATTATAAACAAAACGAAAACTAAAAATTAAAAAGTAATGGCAAACGCACCAACAAAACCAACTACTCCTGTAACAAAAGAAAGCTCAAGTGCATCGGGCGCATTTGCAACTTTGACCATCCCTATTTGTATAGTAGTGGCAATTTTGATATTCGTATTCATCTTAGGTCACCCAAGTCACTTTAAAGGCGGTAACCCAGAGAACGATCCAAATCCGGGCGATATATTCGGTACTGTACACAAAGGTGGTGTAATTGTACCTATCATCCTTTCTTACCTATTAATGGTAATTGTATTCTCTATCGAGCGTTTCATCGTAATCGGCAGGGCTTCTGGTACCGGTAACGTAGATGCTTTCGTTAGAAAGATCCAAGGTTTCCTTAACGCTGGTAACATCGAAGCTGCTAACGCAGAGTGCGACAAACAAAAAGGTTCTGTAGCAAATGTTATCAAATCAGGTCTGAAAAAATACAAAGAGATGGAATTTGATCAGACAATGGATGTTGATCAAAAAGCTTTGGCTATCCAAAAAGACATTGAAGAAGCAACTGCTTTAGAAATGCCAATGTTAGAGCAAAACTTAACCATCATCGCTACCTTGGTATCAATCGGTACATTAACCGGTCTGTTAGGTACGGTAATCGGTATGATCGGTGCATTCTCAACCTTAGGTGCATCCGGTGCTCCAAACCAATCAGAACTGTCAACTCACATTTCTGAGGCACTTATCAACACTGCATTAGGTATCGGTACATCTGCCGTATCAATTGTAATGTACAACGTGTTTACCTCAAAAATTGATAAATTGACTTACGCTATCGACGAAACTGGTTTCAGCATCGTTCAAACATTCTCTGCATCACACAAAAATAGATAATTGTAAAATATAAGTGCGCATTTATCCTTTATTGCAAAATATAATTTGGATAAATGCGCTAATTAACTATCTTTACATTATTATATTAAACAAGTAACAAGATGCCAAGAGTAAAAGTAGCGAGAAAGAGCACTGCAATAGATATGACCGCCATGTGCGACGTAGCTTTCCTGTTGCTTACTTTCTTCATATTAACAGCAAAACCAAGAACAGAGGATCCTGTTCCTGTAGATGTTCCTGCCTCATCGGTAGAGCAGCCTATACCAGACGATAACGTGCTTTTGTTAACCGTTGGTAAGGGTAAAGTATTCTTTACGGTTGATGGTACCGATATACGTAAACAGACCCTTACACAAATGGGTGATAAGTATAACGTAAAATTCACACCAGGGCAGATTCAAACATTCTCGAACCTGCAGGTTTCCGGCGTACCGATGAACCGTATGCAGCAATTCCTGGATTTAGATGCCGACAAACGTAAGGCTTATGTACAACCGGGTATCCCCGCAGATACAACAGCAAACAACGAATTGGCTGATTGGATCAGAGAAGCACGTAAAGCCGACGTTGCTTTGCACGGTAAAGCGCTAAGGATATCTATCAAAGGCGACAGTAAAGAGGAGTATCCTACAATCAAAAAGATTATCAATATACTCCAAAATCAAAAAGCTAACAAATTTAGCCTGATCACATCAGTCAGGAGCGCACCTAAAAATTAAAAAAAATGGCAGAATTAGACACCTCCGGCGGGGGGAAAAAGGGCGGAAAAGTAAGGAGTAAAAAAGCTTCAACACGTGTGGATTTAACCGCGATGGTGGATCTTGCCTTCTTGCTTATCACATTCTTTATCATGACCACTACACTATCCAAGCCAAAGGCTATGGATGTGGTTGTGCCCGCTAAGGACGAAAAAGTAGACGATCAATTACCAGTTGCCGCTTCACGATCAATGACGCTTTTATTAGGCTCAAATGATAAAGTAGAGTGGTTTATAGGCGAGCCGGGTAAATCGGCACCCGAAACTGTTGATTACGGCAAAGATGGATTACGTAAAGTAATTATCGAAAAAAGTAAAGAAGTGCAAGCCAGTACAGGCAAAAATTTGGTTGTATTAATTAAACCAAGCGATAAATCAAATTACAAAAACGTAGTTGATGCCTTGGACGAAATGAAAATAACCGGTATGCAGCAATTTGCGATTGTGGATATCACGCCTGCTGAGATTGAGTTGCTTAAGCGTGACGGAAACTATTAACGAACTATTAAAGTAAATTAACGTTATAAGATAATGTTTGGATCAAAATTAGACATCCTTAACAAGCAGTGGATTGACGTTGTTTTTACAGGCCGTAACAAAGCTTATGGTGCCTACGAACTAAGAAAAGATAATCCTCGTAATACAAACAGGGCTCTTATTATTGGTGTAGCTGCTTTTGCTTTACTTATATCTTTTAAAACAATACTTAACGCCATAGAGGGATTTATCCCTAAAGCTGATGAGAAGGTGAAGGTTACCGAAGTGTTACTACCTCCGCCTCCTGTGAACGAAGAGGTTAAACCACCTCCTCCGCCACCAGAACCACCAAAACCAAAAGTTGACCAGGTGCGTTTCCCGCCTCCGGTTGTAAAACCAGATAACGAGGTGCGCGAAAAAGAACCACCAACCGTAAAAGAGTTGGAAGTTGCGGATCCGGGTCCAAAAGACCAAAAAGGTGACCCTAACCAGGCCATTACTATTGATGAGCCGGTTGGTAACGCCGATGTTAAACAAGTGGTTGAAGAAAACCCTAACCAAATTTTTACTGCTGTAGAGCAGGTTCCAAGTTTCCCTGGTGGTGACGGAGCATTTGGTAAATATTTAGGTAATAACATCAAATACCCTGCTATAGCAAGGGAAAACAACGTTCAGGGACGTGTGGTTTTAACCTTCGTAGTAGAGCGTGATGGTTCATTAACTGATATTAAGGTTTTACGTTCATTGGGTAGCGGTACAGATGAGGAAGCTATCCGTGTATTGAAAAAATCACCTAAGTGGAAACCAGGTATACAAAACGGACGTCCGGTTCGTGTACAATACAGCATACCTGTAAACTTTACACTTGCATCAGAATAAAATCAATGTTATCAAATAACAATGAAGAGCAAAAATCGCCCAAAAGGCGGTTTTTGCTTATTTTAGGCGTTACTGTATTTATATGCTTTTGCGTGTTAGGATTAATGATCCTGTTTTGGGATGGTTTTCCTATTAAATTTCAGCAGCCACAACGTACACTATTTGGCTCGGTAATTCTCATATACGCTGTACTGCGCTTTTCGCGTTATTTAAGAAAGGATCCTAATGAAAATTAATTGCAAACCCTTAATATTAGGGGTTACTTTTTTAGCCCTTTTGCAAAGTTGCCAGCAAAATAAAAGCAAAAAAGCCCCGTTGGATGGTTTTATAACCGGCACCACAAAAGTTAGTGCAGATGAATCTTTTGCACCTATTTTAGATGAGGAATTGTATGTTTTTAAAGCGAGCTACCCGGAGGCTAATCCCGTACTTGATTACAAGCCCGAGGCCGAAGTTGTAAATGATCTGTTAAATGACAAGGTTAGGGCGGTTATACTATCCCGCAACCTGGATACAACCGAAATGGGCGTATTAAAACGGAGAACTTTAACCGCCGATGTAAACAAATTTGCTATCGATGCTGTTGCCTTAATTGTAAACGAAGCATCAGCCGATACCACGATATCGTTAAAGCAAATAAAAAGTATGCTTTTAGGACAATCAAATACCGATAAGAATATTGTGTTTGATAACCCTAACTCCAGTTTGGTAAGGTATTTGAAGGATATTACCGGCAGTAAAGAATTTAAACAAAAAAATATTTATGCGTTAAGCTCCAGTAAAGAAGTTATAAAGTACGTGAGCACGCACCCTAACTCGATAGGTATAACCGGCTTTGCCTGGTTAAATGACCCCGATAAGGATTATGCAGACGCAGTTAAAAAGGTTAAAATAGTTGGCGTTAAGGATGAGAACAGTAAAGTTGCACCTAACGAGTACTTTAAACCTTCGCAGAATACACTTGTCCAACATTTGTATCCGTTAAGCAGGTCGTTATATATGATAGACTGTACGGGCCGTAAAGGATTGGCAGCAGGTTTTGCCTCATTTTTGGCCAGCGAACGCGGACAACGGATAATATTAAAATCGGGCTTACTACCTGATTCAATCCCTTCGAGGGAAATAAACTTAATACACTAACTATATATACATAATAAACTAAGATGAAAATGATCAGTAAGGTAAGTAAGATAGTATTAGCACTGACGCTTGTGGGTTCATCAGTTTTTGCGCAGAGTATAGCCGATGCAAAAAAAGCGATTGATGCCGAGCAGTTCCAGAAAGCTGAATCAATGCTTAAGAATTTAACAGTTACACAAGCTACAAAAGACGAGAACTTCTTTTACCTGGGCTGGGTGTACATACTTCAGGAGTATCCGGATTCTGCCAAAGCAGTTTTCCAGAAAGGTATTGCTGTAAATCCAAAATCCGCGTTGAACTATGCCGGTTTAGGTGCAGCTGCTTTTATGGATAAAGACAGGAACACCGCTACAACCAACTTTAACCAGGCAGTAGCCTTAGCTGGTAAGGATAGTAAACCTTATCTGTATGTAGGTAAAGCTTATTTGCTGAATGATGTTGATGGCAAAGTGCCTGCGGCGGATGCAAACGCTGCTATTGCCGTGTTAACTAAAGGTAAAACGGTTAACCCTAAAGATGCGGAGATATTAGTTGCCCTGGGTGATGCGCTACGCACACAAAGCAAAAATACAGAAGCGCTGGCTAATTACCAGTCGGCTTTAGAGCTTGACCCAAAATTGGCCCATGCGAAAGTGGCTACAGGTGTTATCTGGAAATATGCTAACAACTTCGAAAGTTCGGAAACCGAATTTAAAGCGGCTTTGGCTATCGACCCTAACTATGGCCCTGCTTACCGCGAATGGGCAGAAACAGATGTACGCTGGGCTTTTTCTGATCCTAAAATGGCATCAGCTAAAATCAAAGAAGCTACAGAGCAATACAAGAAATACCTGTCGTTAACAGATCTTTCATTAGACTCTCGTTTACGTTATGCAGATTTCTTGTTACTATCTGGTGATTTTAAAACACTGCAAACAGAAGCACAATCTTTATCAAGCTCTGCTAACAGTAACTTAAAAGTTTACCGTTATTTGGGTTATTCAGGTTACGAGAATAAAGATTACCCTGCAGGTTTAGCAGCTATGAACAACTGGATAACTAAAGCAGACCCTAAACGTATCATCCCTCGTGATTATGTTTACCTGGGCCGTTTACAAATTGCATCTAAACAAGATTCACTAGGTATCGCATCGTTAAGAAAAGCAGCATCATTAGATACCACTAATGTTGACGTATACTCTGAGATTGGTAAAACACTATTTGGTGAGAAGAAATATGCAGAGGCCGGTGATGCTTACCGTACCTATACCCAAAAAGGTAAAAACGTTAAGTTGTTAGATTACTTTTATGAAGGTATCAGCTATTACTTTGCTTACGACGATAAAAAACCGGGTGCAGATTCACTAATAGCAAAAGCAGATTCAGCGCTTAGCTATGTAAATCAAAAAAGCCCTACAACTGCCGATGCTTACCTTTATCGCGCCCGTGTTAACGAGTTAAAGGATAAAGATCGTAACAACATTGTAGGTTATGCAAAACCTTTCTATGAAAAGTACATTGAAGTAACTATTGCTAAAGGCGGTACCCCAACTGATAAAGTTAAAAAGGAACTTGCCGAAGCTTATGTTTACTTAGGCACGTATGCTGAATTTAAAGAAAAAGATGCTGCAAAGGCAGCGGAAAACTATACGAAGGCAAGGGATAATGACCCTACCAATAAACAAGTAGTTGCTTACTTTGCCCGTAAGGGTGGTGCAGCTAAGGGTAAATAATCATCCTTATTAATAACTTGAAAAAGCCCCTTCAAAAAAGGGGCTTTTTTATTAACCGCTCATTTGTATATTTGCAGCATGGAACTAAAAAGTTTACCGGTTAACTATCTGCCCATCATTTTCCAAATGCTGGTAGCTATGGGTTTTGTTGTTACAACTATGTTTGTAACCCATAAAATAGGCCCAAAACGTGTAACAAAAGATAAACTTACACCATTCGAGTCGGGTATCGAGGTTATTGGTAACGCCCGTACTCCTATGTCTATCAAATATTTTCTGGTAGCTATATTATTTGTATTATTTGATGTAGAGGTTATTTTTATGTACCCCTGGGCTGTTAACTTCCGTGATCTGGGCCGCGATGGTATGATAGAGATGTTCATATTTATGGGTACCCTATTAGCAGGCTTTTTCTACATTATAAAAAAAGGTGCTCTAAACTGGGATTAATCATCTATTTTTCTGGCTTTATTGCATAATTGGTCTTGTCACTAAGGTCTTCTGTGTAAAGATAAGAGCCTGATAAAAAATTAGTTTAGATTGATTCTAAATATATTCCCGGGCGTTCATAGTACACCCGTTACAACAGATTTATTGTAAATTTGCGCTATCAGATCAACTGATGGGTTAATTTTATTTGATAAGAATTGATGAGTGATATTCAAATAGTTAATGCTCCGGCAGGTGTAGAGGGGTCGGGATTTTTTGCCACATCGCTTGATAAGGCAATAGGCTTGGCGCGTGCTAACTCTTTGTGGCCGTTACCATTCGCAACATCATGCTGTGGTATCGAGTTTATGGCTACCATGGGGTCGCATTATGATTTAAGCAGGTTTGGCGCCGAGCGTTTAAGCTTTTCGCCACGCCAGGCAGATCTTTTAATGGTAATGGGTACCATATCTAAAAAAATGGGGCCGGTTTTACGCCAGGTTTATCTGCAAATGGCCGAGCCACGTTGGGTAATGGCTGTTGGTGCCTGTGCGTCAAGCGGCGGTATATTTGATACCTACTCTGTTTTGCAGGGTATAGACGAGGTGATACCGGTAGATGTTTATGTACCGGGGTGCCCGCCACGCCCAGAGGCAATTATTGATGGTTTTATGGCTATACAGCAATTGGTTAAAACAGAAACTTTGCGCAGGCGCGAAGAGCCTAAGTACCAGGAATTGCTGGCTAAATATGGTATTCAATAATGGGTAAGATAGCAAACGAAGTACTTTTACAAAAGCTTACCGATAAATTTGGCGAGCAGGTTGCCCAAACAGGCGCCGATTTTGGCCTGCTTACGGTTGAAACCAATAAAGAAGTTATTACAGATGTTTTAACCTTCTTAAAAACTGATGCCGCCCTGCAGTTTATATATCTTACAGATTTAACTGCGATACATTACCCCGAACAGGAAAAACAAATAGGTGTAATTTACCACCTGCACAGTTTAACTACTAACACACGCATCCGCATCAAAGTTTTCCTGACACTGGAAGACCTGCATATCCCAACGGCATCAACCATTTGGGATGGTGCTAACTGGATGGAGCGCGAAACATACGACTTTTTTGGGGTGATATTTGACGGGCACCCGGATCTGCGACGGATACTGAATGTTGATGACATGACGGTATTCCCGATGAGGAAGGAATTCCCATTGGAAGATCCAAACCGTATTGATAAAAAAGATTACTTTTTCGGGAGATAATATAAGATGCAAAACCACCCGGTATATACCGACAACGATCCGCAAACCGAGTATTCTACGCTCAACCTGGGCCCAACACACCCTGCAACCCACGGCGTGTTCCAGAACGTGCTGCAGATGGATGGCGAACGTATTGTTAGCGGCGTATCAACCATTGGCTACATACACCGTGCATTTGAAAAAATTGCCGAGCACCGCCCATTCTACCAGATAACACCACTTACCGACAGGCTTAACTACTGCTCGTCGCCCATTAACAACATGGGCTGGCACATGACGGTAGAAAAACTGCTGAACATACAAACACCAAAACGTGTTGATTACATGCGTGTAATTATCATGGAACTGGCCCGTATTGCAGATCATATCATCTGTAACGGTGTATTGGGTGTAGATACAGGCGCTTTTACCGGTTTCTTGTACATGATGGAGCACCGCGAAGAGATCTATGAGATTTACGAAGAGATCTGCGGCTCGCGTTTAACAACCAACATTGGCCGTATAGGTGGTTTCGAGCGTAACTTTAATAAAATAGCTTTCGATAAGATCCGTAGGTTCCTGGTTAGGTTTCCGCCGGTACTAAGAGAATTTGAAGCCTTGTTTAACCGTAACCGCATATTTGTAGACCGTACAAAAGATGTAGCTGCTGTTACTAAGGAACAAGCCCTAAGTTATAGTTGGAGCGGCCCAATCTTACGCGCTACCGGTGTAGACTATGATGTGAGGGCTATGGAGCCATATTCATCTTACGAAGATTTTGACTTTGAAGTACCTGTTGGCGAGAACGGCGACGTTTACAACCGCTTTTTGGTACGTAACGAAGAAATGTGGCAAAGCCTGCGCATTATAGAACAGGCGCTTAACAAAATAGAAAAAGAACCAACCGATATATTCCACGCGGATGTACCGGCGTTTTACCTGCCTCCAAAAGAGGAAGTATATAATAACATGGAAGCCCTGATCTATCACTTTAAAATTGTGATGGGCGAGGTAGAAACACCAACTGCAGAGGTTTATCATGCAGTAGAAGGTGCCAACGGCGAATTAGGTTTTTACCTGGTTAATGATGGTGGCCGTTCGCCATACCGTCTGCATTTCCGCAGGCCAAGTTTCATTAATTACCAGATGTATGCCAACATGAGCCGCGGCATGTTATTATCTGATGCTATTATTAACATGAGTAGTTTAAACGTTATAGCCGGAGAGTTAGATGCTTAGTGTACAGGATCCCAATACACCGGTAACATTTTCACCGGAACTGATCAGCAAGTTTGCTGATGTTGTAAGCCGTTATCCCGAAGGGAAACAAAAATCAGCCCTGTTGCCTATACTGCATTTGGTACAGGCCGAGTATGGCTGGACAAGCGTACCTGCTATGGATAAAGTTGCTGAATACCTTGCTATCCAACCGATAGAAGTTTATGAGGTAGCATCGTTTTATACCATGTACTTTTTAAAGCCGCAAGGCAAGTACGTGCTGGAAGTTTGCCGTACCGGCCCATGCGAAATTGTAGGTGCAACGCCTATTATGCAACACATAGAAAAAACACTGGGTGTTAAGGAAGGCGAAGTTACCCCTGATGGCTTATTTAGCTGGAGAGGCGTAGAATGCCTGGCTGCCTGTGGTTTTGGCCCGGTATTACAAATTGGCCCCGAGTATACTTTTTACGAGAACTTAACGCCCGAATCGGTTGATCAACTGATTGGCGACCTGAAAGGAAAGGCGAACAACTAATGGCACGTAAATTACTTTTAGAACATATAAACGTACCCGGCATTAATACATTTGATGTTTACCGCTCAAAAGGCGGTTACGCTGCTGTAGAAAAAGCCCTGAAAACCCTTACCCCTGATGAAGTGGTAGAAGAGGTTAAAAAATCGGGTTTGCGTGGCCGTGGTGGTGCAGGTTTCCCTACCGGGATGAAATGGAGCTTTTTAGCCAAACCGGAGGGCGTTGCCCGTTACCTGGTTTGTAATGCCGATGAATCTGAACCCGGTACTTTTAAAGATCGTTACTTGATGACACATATCCCTCACTTATTAATTGAGGGGATGATCGTAGCCAGCTTTGCGCTGGGTGCAAAAACATCATACATATATGTACGCGGCGAAATGATGCCGCAGATCCGCATCCTGGAAAGGGCTATTGCCGAAGCAAAGGCAAAAGGCTTTTTAGGTAAAAATATTTTAGGCACAGGTTACGATCTGGAGCTTTACGTACAACCGGGTGGTGGTGCTTACATTTGCGGTGAAGAAACCGCTTTGTTAGAATCACTGGAAGGTAAACGCGGTAACCCAAGGATAAAACCTCCGTTCCCGGCTATTGCGGGTTTGTATGGTTGCCCTACCGTGGTTAACAACGTAGAATCTATTGCAGCTGTTGTGCCTATCATCAACGAAGGTGGCGACGAGTATGCTAAATTGGGTATTGGCCGTAGTACCGGTACCAAATTGATTTCTGCGGGTGGTAACCTGCGTAAACCGGGTGTTTACGAAATTGACCTGGGTTTACCTGTTGAAGAGTTTTTATACAGCGACGAATATTGTGGCGGTATTGCCAACGGTAAACGTTTAAAAGCGGTTGTTGCAGGTGGTTCATCTGTACCAATTTTGCCGGCTAACCTGTTCTTGAAAACCATTAATAACGAGCCACGCCTGATGAGCTATGAATCATTAGCTGATGGTGGTTTTGTTAGCGGTACCATGATGGGTTCCGGTGGTTTCATCGCTTATGACGAAGACCAGTGTATCGTAAGAAACACCTGGAACTTTGCCCGTTTTTATCACCATGAAAGCTGTGGACAATGTTCGCCATGCCGCGAAGGTACCGGCTGGATGGAAAAAGTTTTACACCGCCTGGAATATGGCCACGGTAAAATGAGCGATATGGACCTGTTGGTTGATGTATCTAAAAAAATTGAAGGGAATACTATTTGTCCGTTAGGTGACGCAGCAGCATGGCCTGTAGCCAGTGCTATCCGCCACTTTAGGGATGAGTTTGAATGGCATGTAACGCATCCGCATGAAGCAACAACCAGGAATTTTGGTATTGCACATTATGCAGATCCATTGCCGAAGTTGGAAGAAGCAGCGGGTTAAAGTCAGAATTACAAAGTAAAAATTCAAAAAGCGAAGCAATTTGAACGAAAAGCCTTACGACATCAAACACAGATGTTATCAATTCTCTAAAGAGATTGTGCTTTTATATCAATCGCTAGTATGACAGGATTTACTTTTCAATATTTGACCAACTAATAAGAAGCGGCACCTCAATAGGTGCGAATCTTATAGAAGTAAAGTCGGGCAGTTCGACAAAAGATTTTAGGAACTTTTATGTTATAGCCTTAAAATCTGCTAACGAAACAAAGTACTGGATATGTTTAATAAGAGATACTATTTTATTAAACGAGAAAGAGAAACTGAATAAGTTGTTGAACGAAGTTGATGAAATATCTAAAATCATCGCCTCGATAATCATCAACTTAAAGTAATAGAAATTAATAAAAAGGACAAGGTTTTTGACTTTTGACTTTTTAATTTTGAATTATAAATGAAAGTTACGATAGACGGATTTCCTATTGAAGTAGAAGCCGGGACAACCATCCTGAATGCCGCAAGGCTGATAGGTGGCGACATTGTCCCGCCGGCTATGTGCTATTACTCCAAGCTGGAAGGCACTGGTGGTAAATGCCGTACCTGTTTGGTGCAGGTAACCAAGGGTTCTGAAAAAGACCCGCGCCCTATGCCTAAGCTGGTAGCAAGCTGCCGCACTACGGTAATGGACGGTATGGAGGTGAAAAACATCACTTCGCCGGAAGTTATTGAGGCACGTAAAGGTGTGGTAGAGATGTTATTGATCAACCACCCGCTGGATTGCCCGGTGTGTGACCAGGCCGGCGAATGCCACCTGCAGGATCTGGGTTACGAGCATGGCTCTGCCAAAACCCGTTATGAGTTTGACCGCCGTACATTCGAGAAAATTGATATTGGCGATAAGATACAATTACACATGACGCGTTGCATCCTTTGCTACCGCTGTGTATTCACTGCCGACCAGATAACAGATCATCGTATCCATGGTATCTTAAATCGTGGCGATCATTCAGAAATATCTACCTACATACAAGCCGCTGTTGATAATGATTTTAGCGGTAACGTTATTGATGTATGCCCTGTAGGTGCATTAACCGATAAAACATTCCGCTTTAAAAACCGTGTTTGGTTTACCAAACCAGTAGAGGCGCACCGCGAATGCGAGAACCCTAAATGCTGCGGTAAAGTAACCCTTTGGTACAAAGGCGAAGATGTTATACGTGTAACTGCACGTAAAGATGAGTACGGCGAGGCAGAAGAATTTATCTGCAACACCTGCCGTTTTGATAAAAAGAAAACCAGTGACTGGGTGATAGAAGGTCCGCGTAAAGTATCGCATAAATCTGTTATCAGCTCAAACCACTATGATACGCTTCACCCGCTGCCGGTTGTTAAAACCAACCCGGTATTAATAGAAGCGAATAAAGAACAATTTGAAAGGGAGACACGCCTGTAATGGAATTAGCAGATATCGCCATAAAATTTGGGCTAATCATCATCATATTTGCCATTAGCCTGGTAGTAGCCATGTACTCTACCTATGCTGAGCGTAAAATAGCGGCATTTTTTCAGGATAGGGTAGGCCCTAACCGTGCAGGCCCCTGGGGTATTTTACAACCATTGGCCGATGGTGGCAAGATGTTCTTAAAAGAGGAGATCATCCCTACCAATGCCACACCATTTTTATTTATTGTAGGCCCTTCATTAGCTATATTAACAGCATGTATCGGCTCGGCGGTTATTCCGTGGGGGCAAAACATAGTAGTTGGCGATAAGGTTATCCCTTTACAGGTTACAGATATTAACGTAGGTATCCTGTACATCTTTGGTGTAGTATCATTAGGTGTTTACGGTGTAATGATAGGTGGCTGGGCATCAAATAATAAATACTCTTTATTGGGTGCTATCCGCGCAGCTTCACAAAATATCAGCTACGAAATTTCTATGGGGCTTTCTATTATAGCCCTGTTAATGGTTACCGGTACGTTAAGCCTGGGCGAAATTGCACAGCAACAACACGGCTGGCACTGGAATGTGCTGTATCAACCGGTAGGTTTCCTGCTGTTCATGATCTGCTCGTTTGCCGAAACTAACCGTACGCCCTTTGATTTGCCTGAGTGCGAAACGGAACTGGTAGGAGGATACCATACCGAATATTCATCCATGAAACTGGGCTTTTACCTGTTTGCCGAATACATTAACATGTTTATATCATCGGCAGTAATGGCTACCTTGTATTTTGGTGGTTATAACTACCCGGGTATGGATTGGGTTACGGCACACGTTGGCCCGGTTATAGGCCCGCTGATTGGTACTGCAGTATTCTTTATCAAAGTATTCTCGTTCATCTTTTTCTTTATGTGGGTGCGCTGGACCATCCCGCGTTTCCGTTACGATCAGCTGATGGACTTGGGCTGGAAGATATTGATACCTTTAGCTATTGCCAATATTGTTGTTACCGGTATTGTTATTACTTTATTAAATTAGACGGAGAGGTTATTTTCAATGGAATCATTAAGTAATAAAAAGAAGCAATTAACAGTAAAGCCCCTTAACTTTTGGGAACGGGCTTACCTGCCTGCTATTGTGAGTGGCCTGGCCATCACGATGAAGCACTTCTTTAAAAAACCGGTTACAATACAATACCCCGAGCAAAAACGTGAGTTTTCTGAAAACTTCCGCGGGATGCACTCGCTAAAGCGCGATGAGAATGGTGCCGAACGCTGTACTGCTTGTGGCCTGTGCGCACTATCATGCCCGGCCGAAGCGATCACCATGCAGGCTGCCGAGCGCCAAAAGGGTGAAGAGACCTTGTATCGCGAAGAAAAATATGCTGCCGTTTATGAGATAAACATGCTACGCTGCATTTTTTGCGGTTTATGCGAAGAGGCCTGCCCTAAAGAAGCTATTTATTTAGACGGCGATATCGTTCCTTCTGATTACCTGAGGAAGGATTTTATATACGGTAAAGATAAATTAGTAGAAGCACCTTTAAATCAATAACCAAAGTTTTATACCTTTGCCCGGCATTTACCAGGCAAAAGTATTTTGTAAAATATAAACATGAGTACATTTTACTTCATCGCGTTTTTATCCATATTTTTTTCGATACTGGTTATTTCTGCAAAAAACCCGGTGCATAGCATACTGTACCTTATACTTACCTTTTTTACTTTCACCATTCACTATATATTAATGAATGCCCAGTTTTTGGCTATCGTAAACTTTATTGTTTATATGGGTGCTATTCTGGTATTATTCTTATATACGCTGATGTTGATCAACCTGAATAAGGAGAGCGAGCCTGTTAAACCCTTTATGGTAAAGATCGCTGCAGTATTTGGTGGCGGTATTTTGGCGGTAGCGCTGGTATCATCCCTAAAATCATTAGGCGCATCTGACCCGGTGGTTTTAAAGAACCCCGAGCTTGGCTTGGTGAAAAACCTGGGTAAAGTATTATTCAACGAATTTTTGTTACCGTTTGAAGTGTCATCCGTATTGCTTTTATCGGCAATGGTAGGTGCAGTATTACTGGCAACAAAAGATCCTCAAGAACCAAAAGCAACCATCTGATGGAAAGTTTAACCCAAACCATTCAAGCGGTGCCGCTTAATCATTACATCTTATTAAGCACTATTATATTTTCGATAGGTGTAATGGGTGTATTATTACGCCGTAATGCTATCGTGATATTTATGTCGGTTGAGCTGATGCTTAACTCGGTTAACCTGTTGCTTACCGCATTCTCGGTTTACCGTGGCGATGCATCGGGCCAGGTATTTGTATTTTTTATTATGGCCTTGGCCGCTGCAGAAGTTGCAGTAGGGCTGGCTATTATAGTAATGATATACCGCAACACCAACAGTATCGATATTAATGTACTGAACAGGTTGAAGTGGTAACCCCCCAGCCCCCTGAAGGGGGAGCAAGAGGCGAAAAAAAATAAAAAAAGAAAAACTTCTATTCCCCCTTCAGGGGGTTAGGGGGCATAAGAGATTTATATGGACAATTTGATCTGGCTTATTCCTGTACTACCCTTAGCCGGTTTTGTTATTAACGGACTGGGGCGCAATACCCTTTCTAAAGGTATTATCGGTGCTGTTGGTAGCTTACTGGTATTGGTTGCATTTGGTTTAAGTGTTGCTACTTTCTTCCAGGTAAAATCAACAGGTGTGCCTGTTAACGTAACTTTATTTGACTGGATTGCTGTAGGCAACTTCCGCATCCCCTTTGCATTCCTGATAGATCAGTTAAGCTCTATCATGCTGCTGATCATTACAGGTGTAGGTTTCCTGATCCATTTATACTCTATCGGCTACATGCATGACGATAAGGGCTTTGGTAAGTTCTTTTCTTACTTAAACCTGTTCGTTTTCTTCATGCTGCTATTGGTAATGGGTAGCAACTACGTGGTAATGTTTATTGGTTGGGAAGGTGTTGGTTTATGTTCTTACCTGCTTATCGGTTTCTGGTATACCAACCCAAGCTATGCTGATGCCGCCAAAAAAGCATTTGTAATGAACCGTATTGGTGACCTCGGCTTTTTACTGGGCATCTTTTTATTAGTAAATACATTTGGCAGCGTTGCTTACGCAGATATCTTCCCCAAAGCCTCTGCTGCAGTTACCGCCGGTGCCCCAATTGTATTAATTACCTTATTATTATTTGTAGGTGCCGTTGGTAAATCGGCCCAGTTGCCACTGTTCACCTGGTTACCTGATGCCATGGCCGGCCCAACCCCGGTATCTGCCCTGATCCACGCAGCAACCATGGTTACCGCGGGTATTTATATGATAGCACGCTCTAACATCCTGTTTACGCTTGCGCCGGATACGATGGAAGTAATTGCCATTATAGGTTTAGCTACCGCAGCATTCGCAGCGTTAATTGCATTAACACAAACAGATATTAAGAAAGTACTGGCTTATTCAACCGTATCACAACTGGGGTATATGTTTTTAGGTTTGGGCGTAGGCGCTTACACCGGTGCATTCTTCCATGTGTTAACACATGCATTCTTTAAAGCGTTATTATTCCTGGGTGCAGGTTCTGTTATCCACGCCATGAGCGGTGAGCAGGATATGCGCAAAATGGGTGGCCTAAAAGGCAAAATCAAAGTAACATTTATTACTATGCTGGTGGGTACCATTGCTATTGCAGGTATCCCTCCATTCTCGGGTTTCTTTTCAAAAGACGAAATTTTGGCTGCGGCCTTTGCACATAGCACCACATTTTACGTAGTGGGTGTTATCACTGCAGGTTTAACCTCATTCTACATGTTCCGGATGATGTACCTCACCTTTTGGGGTAAATTCCGCGGAACGCATGAGCAGGAACACCACTTACATGAATCGCCGGCTAACATGACTATTCCCTTGATCATTCTTGCTATCCTTTCTGCCATTGCCGGTATGATAGGTGTGCCGGCGGTATTAGGCGGCCATCACGAGTTAGGTGCTTACCTGGCACCTGTATTTGAAGAATCGAACAGAATATTAGGCGAGCACGAGCTTAGTCATAATACAGAATGGGTACTAATGGGTACATCTGTATTAATTGCATTAATAGCTATGGGTTATGCCTATAGTAAATATGTAAGTAAAGCAAGCGTACCTGTATCAGACGAAGAAGAGCGCCCGGCATTGGCCAACCTGTCATACCACAAATTCTATATTGATGAGTTGTATGATAAAATTATCCGCAAGCCACTGGATGCTATATCTGTTTTCTTTTATAAGGTGGTAGAGCAGCTAGGTATTGATGGTTTTGTGAACGGCTTAGGGAAGGGTACTTTAGAGACAAGCAAAGGCCTGCGCCTGTTGCAAACAGGTAATGTAGGTTTCTACATATTTATGATGGTGGTAGGTATAATTGCCATTTTGGTATACAGTTTTATTAAATTTTAAGCGCCTTAGCGTTAACATATAACATGACGGTTAGTATTTTACTTTTTTTACCGCTTTTGGCAGCACTTTTAGTGTTGTTGTTTAAGAACGAAGTAGCAAAACATGCTGCACTCTTCTTTGCTTTGGTAGAGCTTGGCATAGCAGCTTACTTTTTAGCCGGTTTTGTGCCGGATGCATCTGTGCAATATGCCGTAGATGTACCATGGATAACACAAATGGGCATTTATTTTAGTGCCGGTATTGATGGTATTAGCATGGTAATGGTTTTACTTACAACCGTATTGGTACCATTAATTATACTAACTACCTACAAGCACGAGTATAAAAATGCAAAAGCGTTTTACGCACTTATCCTGTTTATGCAGGCTGGTTTGTTAGTTGTATTTACTGCTTTAGATGGTTTCTTGTTCTATGTAGGCTGGGAAGCTGCCTTGATACCTATCTACTTTATCTGTGCCTTATGGGGCGGCGAAAACCGCATCCGTATCAACATCAAATTCTTTATCTATACGTTTGCCGGTTCGTTGTTTATGCTGCTGGGTATTATTTACCTGTACCTGCAAACTCCGGATAAATTGTATGATATCCACAAGTTTTATCAACTGAGTTTAACCTTAACTCAGCAGTCATGGGTATTCTGGGCATTCTTTATTGCTTTTGCTATTAAGATGCCGATATTCCCTTTCCATACCTGGCAGCCCGATACATATACCGAAGCACCATCTGCAGGTACCATGATGTTATCTGGTATCATGCTAAAAATGGGTATTTATGGTGTTATCCGCTGGTTAATACCTAATGCGCCTGCCGGCTTTTTACAGTGGCAAACGTTGGTTATCATCTTATCTGTAATTGGTATAGTTTACGCATCATTAATTGCCTTTAATCAAAAAGACGGTAAACGTTTGGTGGCTTACTCTTCTATTGCACACGTTGGTTTAATTGCGGCAGGTATCTTTGCCTGGACAACCCAGGGTGTACAAGGTGCCATGATACAAATGCTTAGCCACGGGATTAACGTGGTGGGGATGTTCTTTATCTGGGATATCATCAGCCGCCGTTTAAATACCCGCGATATTAGCCAAATGGGCGGTATTGCTAAAGTAGCCCCCAACTTTTCTATTGCATTTTTAATTATTGTATTAGGCACTGTGGCCCTGCCATTAACCAATGGTTTTGTCGGCGAGTTTTTGCTATTAAAAGGTGTATTTAATTATAATATCTGGATTGCTGCGGTAGCAGGTTTAACCATCATATTTGGCGCGGTTTACATGCTGCGTATGTACAAAAATGTAATGCAGGGCGAAACCAATGCTTTAACAGCTGTTTTTGCTGATATAAGCGGTTCAGAGAAATTAGTGCTTGCGATTATTTGCGTGCTTATAATAGGTATAGGGGTGTATCCTCAGCCAATTTTACATATATCAGAAGCTGCTGTAACTAATTTAGTTGATACAGTAAGTGCAAAGTTTAACAATAGCGGCTTTTAGAACTTACAATAAATGATTACTTTAATAATTATATCTGTTTTACCAATAGTGCTTTTGTACCTGGGTTTATATAAAGCCCAAAAGGCACTATTGCCGGTAACCATTGTTGGGTTGCTTGCTGCTTTAGCTGCTGCTGTTTTACAGTGGAACAACAACGCGCAACCAATTTATAATGGCATGATGCTGTTCAACAATTTCTCGGTGGCGTTTTCAGTAGTGAGTATTGTTTCTACTATACTTATCCTGCTGCTGTCTAAAGGTTATTTTGAAAGAATAAGTACGCACATTGCCGAGTACTATGCCATTATATTATTTGCGTTAGCGGGTATTATTGTAATGGTATCGTACCATAACCTAACCATGTTATTTATCGGTATCGAGATCATGTCGGTTAGTTTATATATATTGGCAGGCATCCGTAAGAAAGATTTTGCATCTAACGAGGCTGCTTTAAAGTATTTCCTGATGGGGGCATTCTCTACGGGCTTTCTGTTGTTTGGTATTACTTTGATCTATGGTGCATCAGGCTCGTTCGACCTGGATGTTATCCGCGACTGGGTGGTAACAAATCCACGTAATATCGATCCATTGTTTTATACCGGTATCATGCTGATCATCGTTGGCCTTTGCTTTAAGGTTGGGGCGGCACCGTTCCATTTCTGGACGCCCGATGTTTACGAAGGTGCACCTTCACTAATCACCCTGTTCATGTCTACCGTGGTTAAAGTGGCCGGCTTTGCAGCATTCCTGCGTTTGTTTTCGGCCTGTTTCCTCACTATCGCAGGTTTCTGGACCCCGGTATTATTAATTATCACTATCATCACCCTATTTATAGGTAATATAACTGCCCTTTATCAGCAAAGCTTTAAACGTATGATGGCTTTCTCAAGCATATCACACGCAGGCTATCTGTTGTTTGCTATAGTAGCTTTAGGCGCAGGCTCTGCCAATTCCATCTTTGTATATGCTACGGCTTATTCTATTGCATCTATTATTGCCTTTGGTGGTTTAATATTGGTAAGGCAGCAAACGGGTAGCGATAACTTTGAGGGCTTTAATGGCTTGGCTAAGAAAAATCCTTTTTTGGCAATTGTGCTTACTGTAAGTATGCTATCATTAGCCGGTATACCACTTACAGCCGGTTTTATAGGTAAGTTTTTTATGTTTAGCGGTGCTTTGGCACATTACAATGTTTGGTTGGTAATTGTTGCGGTAGTTAATGCCATTATCAGCATATTCTACTATTTCAGGCTTATTATTGCTATGTACTTCCGCGATGCAGAACGTGCAGAGGTTGAAGTGCCGGCTTATTACAAATTTGTACTTGGCTTTTCGGCCATTGTAACCATTATTATAGGCGTTTACCCTGCGTTTATATCCGGCCTTATTTAATCAATACGGCCTCAACACAACCCACTCTTTTTAAGAAAGGTTGATGGAAATTAAACAATCTCCTTTTTGGAGAGGATTTAAGTGAGGCTTAATTCATTAAATATTTGTAGTTTTACGGATATAGTTAATGGAAAACTTTTGGGAATACCTGCAAAATCTAACAGATGCAAAATCCATTTTAAGTAATGGTGGCTTTGTTGTTTTGTTGATTGTAGTTTATGCAGAAACCGGTTTATTCTTCGGTTTCTTCTTGCCGGGCGATTATTTATTGTTCCTGGCCGGCATCTTAACAGCAGCCGGCATTATCCATGTACCCATTTATATATTAGTTCCGTCACTTATCGTTTCGGCCGTTTTGGGCAATTTTACCGGGTATTGGTTTGGGTATCGAACGGGGCCCGTATTAAGCAGCAGAAAGGATTCATTCTTTTTTAAGAAGCGTTATATAACCGTTGCCGAAGAGTTTTATGCCAAATATGGCGGTATGGCTTTGATTTTAGGTAGATTTTTCCCAATAGTTAGAACATTTGCCCCTATATTTGCAGGTATTGTAAAGCTTGATATAAAAAAGTTTAGCCTTTATAATATTGTTGGGGGTATTGCCTGGGTTACAACCTTAACCTTAGCCGGTTATTTTTTAGGCAGGCGCTTCCCCGAATTAAAAGATTATCTGCAGTACATAGTACTTGCTTTAATAATAATTACAACAATTCCGCTGATTTTTGCTTTTGTGAAAAGGCGATATGCAAAATCAAAAGAAGAATAGCATTTAATATATACATATACACATGAGTACACAACATCCCTGGCACCAGGTTTCACCGGGCGATAACATTCCTGAAATAGTAAACGCAATTATAGAGATACCTAAAGGTTCTAAAGCAAAATACGAAATTGATAAAGATTCGGGCTTATTAAAACTCGATCGGGTATTGTTCTCGTCGGTAATGTATCCGGCAAACTACGGCTTTATTCCGCAAACTTATTGTGATGATAACGATCCGTTGGATATCCTGGTACTTTGCTCTATAGACGTTTTCCCAATGTCTATCATCGAAGCAAAAGTAGTAGGCGTTATGCACATGGTTGATAACGGCGAACAAGACGACAAGATCATCGCGGTAGCTAAAAACGACATGTCTGTTAACTATATTAACGACCTTGCCGAACTACCGCCCCATGCTATGAAAGAAATTGTACGTTTCTTTAGCGATTACAAGATACTGGAAGGCAAAAACGTAACCATTGAACATTTAATGGGTGTACGTTATGCACACAAAGTAATTCAAGAAAGTTTAGAGCTTTATAAGACTACTTTCCCCGATAACAAATAATTTAATTAATGGACCCCGGACCTTACGAAATTAACGTACTTTTTATTTTTGCTACCATATTTCTGGTATTGCTGAATGGTTTTTTTGTAGCAGCAGAGTTTGCTATGGTAAGGGTGCGGGGCTCACAAATTGAATTAAGGGCTAAAGCCGGCAGCGGCGTTGCCAAAGTAGCCCGTGGCATATTACATAATTTAGATGGTTACCTGGCCGCCACGCAGCTGGGTATTACCATTGCTTCGCTGGCACTTGGTGTGGTGGGCGAGGGTGTAGTAACCAATATTGTACTTAGGGGCTTTTTATCAGTAGGTATTACGCTTACCCCGGGCTTTATTACGGCAAGCCACATCCTATCGTTTGTGGTAATTACGGTATTACATATTGTGTTTGGTGAATTGGCGCCCAAATCGCTTGCTATCCAAAAATCAGCAGGGACGGTTATGGCCGTTTCAGTGCCGTTAAGGTTCTTTTTTGTGGTGTTTAAACCCGCCATTTGGTTGCTAAACGGCTTCGCTAATTTTATCCTTAAATTATTTGGTATAACCACCCTGGAGGGCGGCGAAACACACCACTCATCAGAAGAATTACAATACCTGTTAGAGCAGGGCAGGGAAACCGGAGCGCTCGATTCCAACGAGCACGAACTGATCCAAAATGTATTTGACTTTAACGAACGTGTAGTAAAAAACATTATGGTGCCCCGTACCAAAATATCGGGGATTGAGTTGGATACCAGTAAGGAAGTGCTTCTAGAAATCTTGATAACTGAAGGTTACTCGCGCATGCCGGTATATGATGAGGTGATAGATAAAATTGTGGGTATAGTACATGCCAAAGATATTTTGCCTTTACTGGCCCGTGGCGAAGAGATCATATTGAAAGATATTATCCGTAAACCATACTTCATCCCCGAAACCAAAAAGATAAACGATCTGATGGCCGAGCTTCAGCAAAAACGCATTCAGATAGCTATCGTATCTGATGAGTTTGGTGGTACTGCAGGTATGGTTACGCTGGAGGATATTGTAGAGGAACTGGTAGGCGAGATACAGGATGAATTTGACGAAGAAAAGCCTATTGTTGAAAAGCTGAACGACCGCGAGTTTGTGGTAAATGCTCTGGCACCAATTTATGACGTGAACGAGCACCTGCCCCATGACTTACCCGAGGATGGCGATTTTGATACTGTATCTGGATGGTTAGGTGATATATTTGGTAAGATACCGGATGTGGGCGAACAAAAAGAGAGCAATGGTTATAATATTACCGTACTTAAAAAATCTGACCAGAACATTGAATCTGTAAAACTGGAGCTGCTAATTAACGAAGAAGACGCTGTAGATTTACATTAGTATCAGGTATCACTACATAAAGATACACTGCTTCATCTTGATACATGATATTAATTACCTGATACTAAAAAAGAAATGCAGCTTTTTTACACACCGGATATCAACCCATCGTTACCCCAATACTTTTTAAGTGAGGAAGAAAGCAAACATGCTGTGCGCGTACTGCGCCTTAACGTTGGTGATGAGGTAACGCTTATAGATGGCAAAGGTGGTTTGTACAAAGCCGAAATAAAGGATGCGCATCCCAAACGCACTATCCTGCAAATAAACTCGGTTACTACCGGGTTTAACAAACGCAACCACTACCTGCACATTGCTGTAGCGCCAACCAAAAACCTGGATAGGGTAGAGTGGTTTTTAGAAAAAGCGACAGAGATAGGTATTGATGAGATCTCGCTCATCATTACCCAACGCTCCGAACGTAAGGAAGCTAAGGTAGAGCGGCTGGATAAGATCATTACATCGGCCATTAAACAATCTATCAAAGCCTATCACCCGGTATTAAATGCGCCGGTTGCCTTAAATCAATTTTTAAAGCAACCTTTCGACGGGCAAAAATTTATAGCCCATTGCGATGAAGGCGGAAAAACCGAACTTGCACAATCTATTACCAAGCAAAGCCGTTATTTGATATTGATAGGCCCCGAAGGTGATTTTACCCCGGCTGAAGTAGATGCCGCTTTGCAAAACGGATTTAAAGCCATAACTTTAGGGGAAAGCCGCCTGCGTACCGAAACAGCTGCACTGGAGGCTTGCTTTGAGGTGAATTTTTTAAACCGATAAATGAGGAAACCCGTTTTTATTGCCACAGCTATGGCCCTGTTGTTTTGCATCAGCAGCTTTACGGTGCCGTCATACAAAATGGGTAGGTTAAAATATAATGGCGGGGGCGATTGGTATGGCGACCGTACCGCATTGATCAACCTCATAAAGTTTTGCAATCAAAACCTCAAAACCAACTTTGTGCCCGAAGAGGAGATTGTTGAAGTGGGCAGTGAGCAGATCTATAACTATCCCTTTGTTTTTATGACCGGCCACGGCAACGTTATATTTAGCGACCAGGAAGCACGTAACCTGCGTAAATATTTAACAGGCGGCGGGTTTTTACATATTGATGATAACTACGGTTTGGATAAATTTATTCGCCCGCAAATGAAAAAGGTTTTTCCTGAACTTGATTTTGTGGAGTTACCTGCTAATTACCCCATCTATCATCAAAAGTATGCTTTCCCTAATGGCTTGCCTAAAATACACGAACACGATGGCAAACGCCCGCAGGGTTTCGGTTTGGTATATAAAGGCCGGCTGGTGTGTTTTTATACCTTCGAATGCGATTTGGGAAACGGTTGGGAAGATTACGGCACATACGCCGGAGATAGCCAGGAAGCCCGCTTAAAGGCGCTTAAAATGGGGGCTAATTTAATTCAATACATCTTCACCAAATAGTAAAAGCAATTCTGTAATTTCTTACATTCGGTTTATTCTGATTTATACGATATGTACAATATAAAGGTTAATAATAAGCACGGTTTTGAAGTTGACAGGAAAGGTGATGACCTGCTGGTAAACACCAACGTTATTAATGCAGATATTAAGCAGCTAAATAATATGTTGTATCATGTTATAAATAACAACGGATCATACAATGCCGAAGTGGTGAGCTTTGATATTGAAACAAAAACAGCCAGTATTAAAGTAAATAATAATATTTATAACCTTACCGCTAAAGACCAATTTGATGTTTTGCTGGATAAGATGGGGCTAAGCAACTTAATGGCAGCTAAGGTAAGTGACATAAAAGCACCTATGCCCGGTATGGTTTTAAAAGTGTTGGTGAATGAGGGGGACGACATAAAAAAAGGCGACAACCTGTTTGTACTGGAGGCAATGAAGATGGAAAACATCATTAAGGCGCCTGCTGATGTAGTTATTAAATCTATAAAAATAAAACCTGGTGATAAGGTAGAAAAGGGGCAAATATTAATATTGTTCTAATATATAAAGCGTAATAAAATTTAATATTTAGTAAATTTTTAAGAAAGGGTGCAATTATTTGCGCCCTTTCTTGTTTTTGCGCTTTTTAATTAAGAAATTACTTAAATAAACTAAACATTGATAAGTATGAAGAAAATTTTACTTGCACTGCTGATGTTATTTTTAAGTATTACTTATGGTTTTGGCCAAAATAAAGTAATTACGGGTAAAGTAACAGATCAAAAGGACGGATCACCTATGCCCGGGGTAACGGTTTCCGTTAAAGAAGCACCAACAGTTGGCGGCCAAACAGATGTTAGCGGTAACTTTCGCTTATCTGTACCCGCTAACGCTAAAACGCTTTCATTTAAATTTGTTGGTTATAAAGAAGCCACTTTGCCTATTAATGGAACTGTATTAAACGTACAAATGGATGCAGATTCAAAACTGCTTACCGAAGTATTGGTAGTTGGCTACGGTACGCAAAAGAGGTCGAATGTTACTGGATCTATTGCCTCTATATCTTCAAAGGATATTGAAGGTACCCCAACCACATCATTAGAACAGGCTATACAGGGGAAAGCCGCAGGTGTTTTTGTACAAGCGGATAACGGAAAGCTTGGCCAGGGCATTAAGGTAAGTATTCGCGGTGCTTCTTCTGTGTCTGCAGGCCAGCAGCCTTTATATGTATTAGATGGTATCCCAATTACCACAGATAATTTATCCAGCACAAGTGCCGCAACCAGCCCAATTGCTGATATCAATTTTAACGATATCGAATCTATCCAGATACTTAAAGATGCATCAGCATCTGCTATATATGGCGCAAGGGCTTCAAATGGTGTAGTGGTAATAACTACTAAAAAAGGCAAGGCAGGTGCTACCCGGATAAACTTTACGGCGCAATTCGGCAATAGTAACCCATCAAGACATCGAAATTTTTTAGATGCCAAGCAGTATGTTGCTTATATGAGGCGGGCAGCTGTTGGTGCGGCTAACCAGGATTTTTTGGCGGGGGCTTATGATAATCTCGAAGATGCAATTGCAGATTACGGTTTTATTGAAGATGATCTGAAATATTATGCTGCAGATGAGGATACTTACAAAACCGGAAAGGTGAATACCAACTGGGAGAAGCAAGCGTATCAAAGTGCCCCGCAGATGCAATATGACCTTAACTTATCTGGCGGTAACGATAAAACAACCTATTATATTGGGGGGCAATATCTTGATCAGGACGGTATCCTGGTGGGTAACAGCTTTAAGCGTTACTCGGGCAGGATCAACCTTGATAATAAGGTTACATCAAGGCTAAATATTGGTATGAATTTAAGTTTTGCTAATACCATTAATAACCGGGTATCAAATGATAATGCCTTTAGCACGCCGTTACAAATTGTAGCCCTTTCGCCTATTACACCATTAAAGGACCCCCGCACGGGTTTGATAAGCGGTAGTTTACCCGGCGAGGCAGAAGATTTTCCGCTTTATTATAATCCATTATTAAGCGTTGATAATGCCCGTTATAAAGCTACCGTGTTTCGTACTATAGGTAACGTTTATGCTAACCTGCAAATAGCAAAAGGGTTTAGCTTCCGGTCGGAGTTTGGTGTAGATCAGCTGAACCAGGCAGAGGATAGCTACTACGGAAGCTTAACCTTTCGCAACACAGGCACTAATAATGGTTTTGGTCAAAACACCACCACGCAGGTGTTGAACTTTAATACAAATAACTATTTCACTTACAAAAGTGTGTTTGGTACAGATCATTCTTTGGATCTCACACTGGGCACCAGTTACCAGCGGTCCAGAACTACGGGTAATGATGTACAGGGGCAGGAATTTCCGTCTGATGCTTTCAAGAAATTGAATGCTGCGGCATCTATCACATCTGGTTCATCATTTGACAACGCCTTTAGTTTCCTGTCTTATTTCTTTAGGGCAAACTATGCCTATAAAGGGAAATACTTATTATCAGGAAGTGCACGTACAGATGGTTCGTCAAGATTTGGTGCCGATACCCGCTACGGATTTTTTCCGGCAGGCTCTGTTGGCTGGTTAATGTCTGAAGAGGAGTTTTTAAAGGGGAACAATACCGTTAGCAGCTTAAAGTTAAGGGCCAGTTATGGTTTAACAGGGAATGCCGAAATTGGCAATTACTCATACCTAGGGTTATTTTCGCCGGCTAATTATAACGGCGTAGGCGGCCAGGCTTTTACACAATTAGCAAACCGCGGGCTAAAGTGGGAGTCTACCGCGCAATTAGATGTTGGTATTGATTTCGGACTCTTTAATAATCGCTTATCTGGTACTGTTGGTTATTATAAAAAGAATACCAAAGATCTTTTATTATCTGTAAACCTGCCGGGTACATTGGGTATCTCTACGCAAACCCAAAACTTGGGTAAATTGTATAACAAAGGTTTTGAACTGGAACTTTCGGGAGATATTTTGGTAGGGGCGTTTAAATGGACCAGTAGTTTCAATGGCTCATACAACAAAAACATTGTTACCGATATTAAGGGACAAGTGTTGGGAACAAATGACCTTAACCGCGTGATAGAAGGCCAGCCTATAGGCGTTTTTTACGGCCCCGAATATGCAGGTGTTGATGCCGCAAACGGCGATGCCTTGTATTATGTAAATGGCAAGGATGCTGCCGGCAAAGTGATAGACCGGTCTACAACTAATGATTATAACCGGGCTAACTCTGTTGTATTGGGCAACCCTACACCAAAATATCTGGCAGGATTTACCAATACCTTCAACTATATGGGGGTTGATCTTTCTGTAACGATGCAAGGTGTATTTGGTAATAAAATATATAACAGTGCCGGCCAGTATATGAGCGCCAACGGTAGTAATGGCTATGATAACCAAACTACAGATCAGTTAGCTTATTGGGATAAGCCGGGCGATAAAACAGATGTACCCGAGCCGCGTTTATTTTATGGTAATGGTGTTGCCCCGTCAAGCAGGTACCTATCAAGCGGTACATACATCCGCTGTAAAACGGTAACATTAGGTTACACGCTGCCAAAAATGCTTACCCAGCAGTTTAAGGTGCAGAAAGTAAGGGTATTTATGAATGCCTACAATTTGTTCCTGATCACCAAATACAAAGGCTGGGACCCAGAGGTAAACTCAGATTATCAATCAGGAAACATCAATCTGGGTGTAGATTTTTATTCTTCACCACAGCCGCGAACCATCACTTTTGGGGTTAATGTTAGCTTATAATTAAATACTAAAAGCAATGAAAAAACTAAGATATATATATACAACAGCCCTGGCCATTACGTTGTGCCTTGCTGCTTGTAATAAGGCACTTGATATTAAGCCAACGGATTCAATAGATCAGAACCAGGCAATAGTTACGAGTGATGATGTGCAAAGTACGCTTACCGGCACCTACAATAGAATGGGCCGTGCCGACCTGTATGGAGGGCGCGTATTCGTAGAGCCGGATCTTTTGGCCACGCAGGATATTATCAATTGGAACGGAACCTATCAGGGGATGACCCAGTTTGTAAATCAGCAAATTACCACCAATAATGGTTTTGTAGAAAGCTTGTGGCTGGCTGCATACGTAGTGATTAATCAATCAAATAACGTTTTGGCTAATTTAGATAAAGCGACAAATGATGATGAACGCGCCCGTTGGGAGGGGGAAGCCAAGTTTTTGCGCGGCCTTACTTATTTTGATCTGGTAAGGTTATACGGCAAATCATGGAATGATGGAAACCCTGCTACAAACTTGGGCGTGCCTATAGTTTTAACGCCAACTACAACGGCAGACGAAAGCTCAAAAGTATCAAGGGCTACTGTTAAACAAACTTATGACCAGGCCATAAGTGATTTGAAGGCAGCTGAAGAATTGTTACCGGAAGATAATAGCTTTTACGCCAATAAATATGCTGCTGCGGCTATTTTAGCCCGGGTATATTTGCAGCAAGGCGAGTACGACCTTGCAGCAACGGAAGCAACAACAGTATTATCATCAGGTGCATATTCTTTGAATGAAAAGTATGCCAATGAATTCCCATCAAGCAGTAAAACCCATTTTGATAACACCGTTGAAGACATATTTGCTATACAGGTAACCCAACAGTTGGGCACAAATAGCATGAACGAGTTTTATGCATCATCAGGGAATGCGGGTCGTGGCGATATCAGGATAAAAGAAAGCTTTTTAGAAGGATATGAAGCCGGGGATGTACGCGCCGACCTGTATACAGTAGGATCGGTTATCCGTACGGCAAAGTTTAATAACCAGTACGGCAATATTCATGTTATCAGGTTAGCAGAACTTTACCTGATAAGAGCCGAATCTAATTTAAGAGCAGGTACAACAACGGGCGATGCGCCATTAAACGACATAAACGTAATACGTAAACGGGCTGGCTTAGACCCGCTCACTACTGTTACAACGGATGCTATATTGAAAGAGCGTATTCATGAACTGGCATTTGAAGGCGGGTTTTTCCTGCATGATGCTAAACGCTTAATGCAAGACGTGGGCACATTGCCATACGATTCGCCCAAACTTGTTTTCCCTATACCGTTAAGAGAGATAAATGCAAATCCAAAATTAGTACAAAACGAGGGTTACTAAAAATTACATAAAACAGCAAAGCCGGGTTGGTGCCCGGCTTTGCTGTTTATAAAAACGTTTTTTACAGCTCGCCCAGTTTCATTAAGGCATAAAACAGCCCGGTGCAATGTAAAGCCTGGGCTATTTTGTTATCAGCCAAAAGCTGTTTAACTTCTGCAATGGTGTATTCCTGTACTTCTAATTCTTCGTGCTCATCCAATTGTTGCTCCTGTATTTTTTTACCGCCTTTAGCCAGGTAACAAAAGGTTTTGTTATTGGCGGTAGATGGGTTGGCATAAACAGTGCATAAAAGCTCTACATCGTTAAATTGATAACCTGTTTCTTCCAGTAGCTCGCGGCGCATGCCTTCTTCGGGGTTTTCGCCATCCTCTATCACCCCGCCGGGTATCTCTAACGAAACGATGCCTGCGGCATGCCTGTATTGGCGCACCATAATTATCTTATTATCCTCGGTAAGAGCTACTGCGTTGGCCCAGTTGGGGTATTCTAAAACATAGTATTGATCTACCACACGGCCATCGGGCATTTCGCATTTATCGCTGCGTAGGGTAGCCCAGGGGCCTTTATGTATATATTCGGACGAACAGATTTTCCAGTTAAGATCAGTCATAATTGGTATTAAAGTATTGATAGATGGCGTTGCGTTTGGTAATGTTGTCGAAAGATTCGTAATGGTGCTGTATTTCCAGCAGCTCCAATATCACCATAACCTTTTTTAGTAGTGTTTGTGTTTCGTTATCATTGTTAAAAGGCTCGGCAAACACATAAAGCATTTGGCTTAGTGCGTTCAGTTTTTCGGCAGAATAAGCTTCTTGTATTAGTTTTTGCCTAAAGGCTTGTTCATCCAGGTTTAAAAGTTCATTTAGTTCGGTACTATATTCCTCTTCTAAAACTTCGTTAAAATACTTTAGATAGTCTTCATACTCACCTTCGGTTTTAAGGCCTAAAAGTTTTGCCAGAAGCAGCGCAAACTTACGCGCCTCGTTCATCACAAAATCACGTTGAAACATGGGTTAAAGATTAGTGATTGGTGACCAGAGATCAGGTTATTGCCTTTTTGCTTTAACCCTAAATATTACCAGCTACCACTGCTGCCGCCACCGCCGCCGCTTCCGCCGCCAAAGCCGCCGAAACCACCGCCGCCGCCTCCACCACCGGAGAAGCCTCCCCAGTCGCTGCCGCTGCTACGGCCGCCACCACCAAGCATATTGCCTGCCAGGAACCACCAGAACGGGCTTGCGCCACCGCGGCTGCCGATAATACGGCCACCGCCACCACCGCCACCTTTGCGGAAGATGATGATCAGCACAACTATTACAATAATGATGATAAAGCCGGCAGAACCACCGTCTCCTTTACCCTTAGCCTTTTTAGGGTCGGCTTTATACTCCCCTTTCATGTATTTCATGATGTCGGTAGTAGCCGCATCCAATCCGCCATAGTAGTCGTTTTCCCTAAAGCGGGGCTTCATGTCGTTTTGGATGATCTGCTGGGTAATAATATCAGGTAAGGCACCTTCGGCACCATAACCCGTTTGAATAGACATTTTGCGGTCTTTTAAGGCAACCAACACCAGGATGCCATTATTTTTTTCTTTACTGCCGATACCCCATTTACGTAAAAGCTCTACACCATATTGGTTTATATCGTAGTCGCCGGTTGACTGCATAATTACAACCGCTATTTGGGTAGAGGTGGAATCGTTAAAAGCAACAAGCTTGTTTTCCAGGTTCGCTTTGTCTGATGCAGAGAGCGTGCCGGTATAATCTGTAACCAGTGTTTTTGATCTTTCAGGGATATCCTGCGAAAAGGCGGACATTATGCAGAGCAAAAGCCCAAGGCATAAAATAAGTTTTTTAAACATCATTTGTTGTTAATTACCATCCATAAAGGCAATGTCATCGGGTAGTTCGTTTACATCATTAGCCACCGACGGGAAATATTTTTTTAACTGGCCGCCGGCTATTCCAATACCGGCCACAATACCCTCTACCAGGTTGCCATACTTAAACTGGCTAAGCATCTCTTCTTTGGTGGTATCCCAAAAATTGGCAGGTACAACGCTATTTATGCCGGCATCGCCAATAATTGCAAACTTACGGTCAACCGTGGCTACATAAATAAGTACCCCGTTGCGTAGTTTGGTTTTATGCATTTCCAGTTGGGCAAAATATTTTGCGGCCCTGTCAAGCGCTTCTTCGCTGCAGGTTTTTTCCATACAAACCCGCACCTCGCCAGATGTATTCTTTTCGGCATCAGCTACGGCCTTTTGTATGCGTTGTTGTTCCTCTTCGGTAAATACGGCCATCTGTTTAATTAGTAATTTAGTGAATGACTGAATTAGCGATTACTTATACATAGTTAGTGAATTAGAAAATTGCTGCAGGGCGCTTCAATCACTAATTCACTAACTCGTTAATTCACTAATTAAAACTGAACTTTAGGTGCTTTGTCAGAACCAGCCTCGCTTTGGAAATATCCTTTTTCTGCAAAGCCAAACATTTTAGCAGTAATATTTGCCGGGAAGGCGCGGATCTTACTGTTATAAGCCTGTACAGATTCGTTAAAATCACGACGGGCAACAGATATACGGTTCTCGGTGCCTTCCAATTGTACCTGTAAACCTCTAAATGCTTCGTTAGCCCTAAGTGTAGGGTAGTTTTCTGATGCAACAAGCAATCTGCCTAAAGCGGTGCTTAACTGGCCCTGTGCCTGTTGGTATTGCTGTATAGCTTCCGGGGTTAACTTAGTAGGATCAACCTGTATGGATGTTGCCCTTGCACGTGCATTGGTTACTTCGGTTAGCGTACCTTTCTCAAAATTAGCCTCACCCTTTACGGTTGATACCAGGTTAGGTATAAGGTCGCTGCGGCGTTGGTATTGGGTTTGCACTTCGCCCCATTTGCCTTTTACGTTCTCGTCAGATTTTACCATGCCATTGTAACTGCAGCCACCCATTAGGGCAAGTACTACAACAACAGCTATTACAATAAGTAGATTTTTCATTTGTGTTTTATTTGTTTAAGGTGATGTGAATTTACAAATTAGATTGCAAAACGTATACCGTTGTTACAAAACGTAACAATTACGCCATAATGGCAATAAATGCTGTGTAAATGTAATTAAATAGGGCTTACTTGCCGTATGGATTTTATATTTGCCTACGATAAGTACTATAACTGACACACATAATATCATCCACTCGATAAATGAAGAGAACATTCGCCGCTCTTTTAGTTTGTACAAGCCTTCAGGTTTCTGCACAAACTAAACCTCACGAAAATTTAGTACAGTATGTAAAGCCCATCATAGGTACACAGCGCATGGGCCATACTTACCCGGGAGCAACCGTACCTTTTGGCATGGTGCAGCTTAGCCCCGAAACAGATACCGCAAGTTACGAGCTGAATGGAAAATATAACCCCAAAGTTTATGAGTACTGCGCCGGTTACCAATACGAGGATAAAACCATTGTAGGCTTTAGCCATACCCACTTTAGCGGTACAGGCCACTCAGATCTGGGCGATTTTTTAATAATGCCTACTGTTGGCGAGTTAAAACTTAACCCCGGTGTGGCAGATAAACCGGGCAGCGGTTACCGCTCGGCATTTTCGCACGCTAACGAGGTGAGTGCGGCCAACTACTACAAAGTAAAATTAGATGCCTCCAATATTACCGCGGAGATGACCACCAGCACACGTGTAGGCTTTCATCAATATACTTTCCCTAAGTCAGATCAATCGCACATTATTCTGGACCTGATGGCCGGATTGTATAACTACCCGGATAAAAACGTTTGGACCTACGTAAAGCTTTTGAATGATAGCACATTGGTTGGTTACCGCCAAACTAACGGCTGGGCACGTACGCGCACTTTGTATTTTGCAATGGCTTTTAATAAAAAGTTTATTCAGCACGGGTTTAAGAAATATGATAAACGCGAAGTATACGGCGGTTTTTGGGGCAAGTTCAATCAAACCAAAAACTTCCCGGAGATAGCCGGTAAACAGATCCGCGCTTATTTTGATTTTAAAACTGAAGAGGGCGAAAAGATAAAAGTGAAATTTGCTCTGTCGCCGGTAAGTATGGATGGTGCAATGGCTAATATGCAGGCCGAAGTACCGGGATGGGATTTTGACAAAGTAAAAACCGACGGACAGGCACAGTGGGAAAAAGAACTGGAGAAAATTCAGGTTAATGCATCGGTAGAGCGCAAGCAGGATTTTTATACCGCCATGTACCACACCATGATCAACCCAACCATTTATATGGATACGGATGGCCAGTACAAAGGCCTTGACCAAAACGTACACAAGGCAGATGGTTTTACCAATTATACCACCTTTTCGTTATGGGATACCTACCGTGCGCTGCACCCGCTTTTTAACATTATACAGCCACAGCGTAATGCCGATATGGTAAAATCTATGCTGGTGCATTTTGACCAAAGCCCCGAGAAGATGCTGCCTGTTTGGAGCAACTCTGCTAACGAGAACTGGTGTATGAGCGGTTACCACAGTGTAGCCGTTATAGCTGATGCCGTGGTTAAAGGTAATGCCCCGTTTGATGCCGAGAAGGCATTAGCGGCTTGTGTGGCTACTGCCCGTAAACGCAGCTACGAAAGTATTGGAGATTATATCGATAAAGGGTACGTGCCCGATGAAAAAACAGGTGTATCGGTATCTAATACTTTAGAGTATGCCTATGATGACTGGGCTATTGCACAAATGGCCAAAAAACTGGGTAAGACCGATATTTACAACGAATTTATCAAACGCAGCGAAAACTATAAAAATGTCTACGACCCATCTGTTGGGTTTATGCGCCCTAAAAAGGCCGATGGCACCTTCCGTGCTAAGTTTGACCCGCTAAGCACCATTAACGAAGGTTTTATTGAAGGTAATTCATGGAACTATACCTTGTTTGCCCCACAAGATCCGCAAGGCCTGATCAAACTAATGGGTGGCAACGCCCGCTTTGTACGCTACCTGGATTCGTTATTTACGATGAACCTGCCGGATAAATACTTTGCCGAAACAGAAGATATAACCCGCGATGGTATCATTGGTAACTACGTGCATGGTAACGAACCATCGCACCACGTAGCTTACCTGTACAACTGGACAGATAAACCCTGGAAAACACAGGAGCGTATCCGTATGATATTGCCACGTATGTACAAACCAACCCCGGATGGTTTGGGCGGTAACGATGATACCGGCCAAATGAGTGCCTGGTATATCTTTAGCTCGATGGGCTTTTACCCGGTAGCACCAGGTTCGGTTGATTACTCAATAGGTAGCCCGTCTGTAAACAACGCTACTATACAAGTTGGCAATGGCAAAACGTTTAATATTGTTGTTAAAAACCAAAGCGAGAAAAACGTTTATGTACAAAAAATGACGTTGAACGGTAAGCCATATACGGCCTTAACCTTAAACCACCAGGATATTATGAATGGTGGTGAAATGGTGTTTTATATGAGCAATAAGCACAAGTAGAGGTATATTATTGTTAAGCCCGTGATTATCGATCACGGGCTTTTTTCATCGTATTTGCCCATCGTTTGAAAATTATGAAATCGGAAATATACAATAGATCAATTGATACTCGCGAATTACAATTGACAAACTTTGGTGATAAAGTTTCCCATTTTAGTATCGTTGGTTATTTACTGATCTTTCCAACAGCGATTTTTTGTTTTCATTTTATTGATATCGTTCAAGGGAACCCGTTGTCATTCCGGGAAGGTGAAATATTGTTTGTAATTATCCCGGTTGTTTTGTCAATAATAGCCTATGTAGTTCAAAAACAAAGGTTGAAATATAAGGTAATCAGAACAAAACTAAAAAAGGAAAGGTTAAAAGAATTAATTGTTGAGGTTGCTAAAGATCTAGATTGGGAGAGAGGCTCATTTAGTGAAAAAACATATACAAGTTATACCAATCCAAGATGGTGGTCGGGAAGTTGGGGAGAGCAAATTACAATCCTGTTTAGCGAAGATCATGTATTTATAAACAGCATATGTGACCTGAATAAAAAATCATCGGTGGTGTCATGGGGAAGAAATAAAAGGAATGAGAATGCCTTGATTGAGAAAATAAAAAATGCAAACCAATCTGTTGAAGAGCAAGCTGAATTATCTTCGAAAAATTTGCTTTGATATCAGTGCTATGTAGTGAATTGCTAACGCTATGCAATTCACATTTTTAAGGCCTTCCTCTCCGTTAAAGCAGGTTGGGAGAGGCCAATTACCCCGCCAAACAAGCCTTTTCTTTAATAGCCAAGCTCATCAGTTTGTTTTTAAGCAGTGTGCGTGCACGGTGCAGGGTAGTGCGCGACAGCAATTCGCTCATACCTAATTTGCTGCTGATCTCCTGGTGAGAAAAACCTTCGATAGCATACATGTTAAATACCGAGCGGTAGGTAGACGGTAATTCCTGTACCATATTCATCAGGTCGCGGGCTTCTAAGCCGTTATCGTTATAGCTGCTGCTAACCGGTATGCCTTGCTCTGCAAAATCATCAACCAATACCATGCTTTTGGCTTTGCGGTAACGCGAGATAGCGCTGTGTACCATAATCCGGCGTATCCACCCTTCCAGGCTGCCTTCGCCGCGGTAGTTGCTCATGTTTTTGAACATTTTTATAAAACCTTCTTGCAGGATATCCTGTGCTTCGTCTTTGTCGTGAGCATAACGCATGCAAACCGCAAGCATTTTTGGCGCTAATACTTTGTATAATAGTTCTTGTTGTTTACGGTCGTTACGCAAACAACCTTCCCAGATTGTTTGTAAGCGGTTATCAACTGTGGTCATCATCTTTTTCATTGTTTAATACAAGCACCTATGCCAAAATGAAACCATTTTTATAAATAATTGATAATCAATAAAATAGAATTTTAAATTTAGCTTGGGTGTACGATAGCGAACAGTTGATGTTACATACCCGTACGATAGTGAGAGAGTTTGTTTGCTATCAAACATATTAAAATGAGTAAATCATTAACATAAACCGCCAACTAAAACTGCCGGCGGATGATTATCTTTGCAGCATCCGGGATAAAAACCCGGCATTGCAACATGATAAAAGAAGTAGAAATTGTATGCCCTCCCGGGCAGCAGGAAGACGAAGCCGCTTTAATTACACTCGCTTCGGCAGCAACTAAGATCCAGCAAAATAAAATTACAGGTATCAAAATACTCAAGCGGTCTATAGATGCGCGTGGCCGCAAGGTGCTTTACCGCATGCAGGTGCGTGTGTTTGTAGATGAGCCCGTGCAGATAGAAGCTTATACGCCTCAATATAAAAACGTAAAGGATGCCAAACGGGTTATTATTGTAGGGGCGGGCCCTGCCGGGATCTTTGCTGCATTACAATGTATAGAACAAGGCCTAAAACCCGTGATACTGGAGCGTGGCAAAGATGTTAAACAACGCCGCCGCGACCTGGCAAACATCAATAAACAAGGCCTGGTAAACCCCGAAAGCAACTATTGCTTTGGCGAGGGTGGCGCAGGCACCTACTCGGACGGTAAGTTGTACACCCGCAGCACCAAACGTGGCGACGTAAACGGCGTATTAAAAACATTTGTGGCGCATGGCGCTACCGAAGATATTTTGGTGGATGCAAGACCTCATATTGGCACTAATAAACTCCCCCAGATCATTACCGCCATGCGAGAAAGTATTTTGGATGCAGGCGGCGAGGTGTTGTTTGATACCAAAGTAACAGCTATGCTGGTAGCGTTTGGTAAGATAAAAGGGGTGCAGTTATCCAATGGCGAAAAGCTTTTGGCAGATGCGGTGATACTGGCTACCGGCCACTCGGCACATGATGTTTTCCGGATGTTGCATAGCCAGGATATTTTGATAGAGGCTAAGCCTTTTGCCTTGGGTGTACGGATAGAGCACCCGCAGGAAATTATTGACCGCGCCCAATACCATTGCGAAAACCGCGGGCCAGACCTGCCGCCCTCATACTATAGTTTGGTAGAACAGGTAGACGACCGCGGGGTATTTTCGTTTTGTATGTGCCCGGGTGGCATTATTGCCCCTTGTGCCACCGCGCAGGATGAGATTGTAGTGAACGGCTGGAGCCCCAGCAAGCGGAATAACCCCTTTGCCAACTCGGGTACGGTGGTGCAAATAAATATGGAGGATGTAAAAGGGGATATGAACGACCCTTTTAGGATGCTAAACTTTCAGCAGCAGGTAGAGCATTTGGCCTTTAAGGTTGGCGGCGGTAACCTGGTTGCCCCGGCACAGCGCATGGTAGATTTTGTGGAAGGACGCGTATCTGTAGACCTGCCCGAAAACTCCTACCTGCCAGGTTGTAAAAGCGTGGACCTGAAAGAGGTATTGCCAGACTGGATCCACAACCGTTTGCGTAAAGCTTTACCCGCCTTTGGCCGGAAGATGAAAGGTTATTATACCAACGAAGCTATACTGGTAGGTGTAGAGTCGCGTACCTCGTCGCCGGTTAAAGTACCCAGGGACAGGGAAACCTTTCAGCACCCGCAGGTAGCCGGTTTGTTCCCTTGTGGAGAGGGCGCCGGTTATGCAGGGGGTATCATCTCGGCCGCTATTGACGGAGTGAATTGTGCTGACGGTGCGGCGAGGTATTTTAGTTAGCCTCACCCAAATCTTCTCCGAACGAGAGGGCTTATCAGTAATGGTATAACCTATAAACCTGATTGCAGCGGATACCGGCCGGTGGTTAAGGCCTGTGCAGTATGAGCGGAAAGCGGGGCTATACTTACCGATGTTAACTGCCTGTGCTTTTCTGAAAAAAACAAAAAGCTTCGGCCTTTGCGGCGAAGTTTCCTATTAAACTTATATATGATAGAGACCTCTCCTGTACAGGGGGGGTGGGCGGGGCTGTTAATAGGGCAGTTCCTCGCAGGTAAACCCGGCAATTTGCAGCATATGGTTAATGGTTTGCGGCTCAACCCCGTTGCTTACCACACGCAGTATTTTGTCGCAGTCTTCCAGGTCGAAATTATACTGGCGTATCTCGGCCAGTGAGCTTAACAGCGGATGGATACGGTTAACTTCCTGCCTGTTGGCAACACTTGTTTTAAATATCAGCACGTCCATAGGTAGTTGAGGTTTTATTATTGATTAATTCCTGGCTCTTGATTCTATTACTCCTTCGTGTCTTTTTCGGTTATTGGTGCTTCTTTCCAGGCTTCGCGCCAGTCTTTACGGTCCGGGCGGGGTTTGCACCAGGCAAAGCGGCTTTCCATTTGCTCCTTAAAACGCTCGCGTTCTTCCGGTGACATGCCGCTTAACCTTTCCTGCATAATTTGCTTGCGGCGCATCCATGGTGCACCTCCGCGGCCGCCTTTTGGGCCAAAACCAAACAGTATTTTGCACAATACGAAGATGCCCATTGCCTGCCAAAACGTAATAGTAGTTACGTGTAAAATATCGGGCAGCAGGTTGTTCCATAATTGCATTACTACGTAGCTTACCAGGGCTAATATGGCCGCCACGCCTATGGGGATAAAAAAGAACCGCCCTTTATAAAGTGTATTTTTCATGATGTTATCTTTTTAATTTTTTAATATTCTGTAATTTCCTGATACAATTGTTTTAAACGCTTGCGCAGATGCAGCACCGCATACCGCTTGCGCGATACCAGGGTGTTGATATTTTCGCCTGTTTTTTGCGCAATTTCTTCAAAGGGCATATCATCCAGTTCCTGCCAGATAAATACCTGCCGCTGGTTTTCGGGGAGCTCATCAAGCGCTGTAAAAAGCTGTTCCCAAAAAAGGTTGCGCAGGTAGGCCGTTTCCGGAGTGGTGGCTTCGGTAAGCAAGATGGCTTTAAAATCTAAACCATCGTCCTCATCTTCGCCGGTGGGTAACATATCATCCAGCAAGGTTTCGGTATGTTTTTTATGCTTATCGATGATCTTGTTTTTGGCTACCCGGTACAACCACGCGCTGGTTTGCTCTATAGGCCCTGCGTTTACCACATTGCTAAACTGGTACCAAACATCCTGCAGAATGTCTTCGGCATCAGCATCGTTTTTTACCCGCCGGCGGATAAACCCCAGCAAGCTTTTACCATACGACGCAATAATTTGTATGATATGGCTGTTTTTGTCCTGGGGCATCGATACTGTTGTCAATTTATGATGTGTTTAAAGATAAAGACGAGCCAGCTTTTAAAACATTTTAAATTATTTTTATTTTTTAGCCTCTTCCCGGTCCTCTCCGAAGGAGAGGGGGTGGAAAGTATTAAGTGTTGGCTAAATCACCGCCATGTAAAAAGCAAACCGCCAACTACCCACTGCAAACTTATTTAGAGCCTTACACGTTATAAACTTATGGCCGATAAAAAAACACTGATACTGGGCGCCACGCCCGACGCAAGCCGTTACGCTTACCTTGCCGCCAACCGACTGGTGCGCAGCGGGCACACTATTGTAAACGTGGGCATAAAAACCGGCGAAGTTGCGGGTGTACCTATAGAGAAACCTGAAACCATCCACACCGATATTGACACTATAACCCTGTACGTTGGCCCCCAGCACCAAAAAGGCCTGTACGATTATATTATTGGCACAAAACCCAAGCGCATCATTTTTAACCCCGGTACCGAAAACTCCGAACTGCGCCGCATGGCCCACGAAAATGGCATAACCACAGATTACGCCTGCACGCTGGTATTGTTATCCATAGGGCAGTATTAAGTGTTCATGTTCACGGCGTGAACACCCTGCATTATGCTGGATGTGCTGATAATGAGGTGTTTGATTTTTTAATTGGTGACAGAGTAGTGTCACCATTTATTTGAAATTTTGTGTTTGGTAGTGTGCTGGTACAATTGTTTTATACAAAACAGGTTGCCGCTTATTTAAATTAAAATAGGAGAATGCTAGATAGTGGTTGTAAATGCTTATTTTTCGAATTAGAAGAATAAAATGAAACCTGGCCAAACCCTCTGGACAAAAGAACAATTATTATTAGCCATAAATTTATACTCTAAAATTAGGTTCGGGCAGATGCACGCCAGCAATAAAGAGGTGCAGGATTTAGCGGTGATTATTGGGCGGTCTCCAAGTGCCATTGCGCGGAAGTTGGGTAACTTTGCAAGTTTTGACCCTAAGTTGCAAGCACGGGGTGTAAAGGGATTAGAAAACGTGAGCAAGTTAGACCGCGAGGTTTGGCAAGAGTATCTAAATAATTGGGATGAGTTATTTATAGAAAGCGAAGCGTTACTTGCCCAAAAAAAGAATACAACTATTGAGGAATTAAATCCAATTGAAAACCCCGAGCCTACAATTACATTCGGGCGCGAAGTGTTACGGCAGGTTGTTGTGCGGTTAGATCAAACAGCTTTCAGGAAAATGGTTTTGAGTAACTTCAACTATACGTGCTGTATAACTGGAATAGACCAGCCAGAGCTGTTAATTGCGAGCCATATTTTACCTTGGAGCGAAAATGCAGGTAATCGCCTTAACCCACGCAATGGTTTAGCTTTAAACACATTGCACGATAAAGCATTTGATAGGGGTTTAATTACCGTAACTGAAGATCTTACTATTAAAGTTTCTTCTATCTTAGTGAATAGTTCCGTGCCAAGTATTCAAGATAACTTTGCCGCCTATGATGGTAGAAGTTTAATATCACCTAAAAAGTTCTCGCCCAATATCGAATTTTTAAAAGTCCACAATGGACGCTTTAAACCCTAAGTTCACTTATATCCAATTGACACTAGTCTCACATCTGGCTAATTTAGCCCAATGCCAAACTTTAAATTTTATTATCACTATCGCGACGGTGCAAACTATAAAAATCACAGTTGCATTATTTTCAATAATCCTAATAACCTGCTGTTGGCAGATGTTGAGCTTATTATCCAACAAAAACTGATAGAGGATACTTGGTTTTATGCAGACAAATGGAACTTACCCGATCTGCACTTTGATAAATGGGATAATGAGATAGACCATACATGGCACGAGTTTGAAAGTATTGAATTAACCGACGATGTAGGGCAGCAGGACATCGAAGATTTTCTTAAAGCCATCATGAGTTAAGTTATATTTACCGCTAGTGGCTTTGTAATCCCACACATCAAGGCACAAAATTTGTTAATTTAGCCGCAACTATGAGAAACCGATTGCTGTTACTGCTGCTTACTGCAACCATACTTACTGCCTGTTCTAAAAAAGTAACTAATCCGCATGCTAAAACTAATAGTGTTTATACCAACCAGGCCGATAGCCTGAGTAAAATGGTATTGGCCGAGGAGCCGGCTGTGTTGGTAGATAGCTTAGGCCAGCCCATCCCATCGCAGTTTATTGGTACTGTTAATTTTAACCTGCGTAAACCTAACTATGTAATTATACATTACACCGCGCAAGATTCGGTAGCGCAAACTGTGCGCACCTTTACGCTGGTAAAGCCACAGGTAAGTGCGCATTATGTAATTGGTAAAGATGGCAAGGTGATACATATGCTTAACGACTACATGCGCGCCTGGCATGCGGGCATCAGCAAGTGGGGCAGCATTAGCGATATGAATAGCTGCTCGATAGGTATCGAACTGGATAACAAAGGCAACGAGCCTTTTGCCCAGGCACAAATAAATAGCCTGTTAATACTACTGGTCAAACTTAAAAAGGATTATAACATCCCTACGGCCAATTTTATAGGCCACGGCGATATAGCCCCCGGCCGCAAGCCCGACCCGGGTATCCGTTTCCCGTGGGAGCAGCTGGCCCAAAAAGGATTTGGTTATTATTCGGATATCATTATTGTACCTGCCCCCATTAATTTCGACAGCGCTACAGCCTTAAGATTAATTGGTTACGATACCCGCAACCTCCCCGCTGCCATTGGCGCATTTAAACGCCACTTTGTACAACGCGAAGATTCTACCAGGTTCACCCAGTTTGATCTGGATGTGTTGTATAATGTTTATCAGAAATATTAGCCCCCTAACCCCCTAAAGGGGGCACAGAATGATAAAGCCAGTTTGATTTTCGTCAAACTGGCTTTATGCTTTTCAAGAACTCCCCCTTCAGGGGGCAGGGGGGCTTATTTCTTCACCCAACTATCCTTAAGCGTAACAGTGCGGTTAAACACCAGCTTATCGGCAGTAGAGTTTTTATCTAGGGTAAAATAACCTTTGCGCATAAATTGTACCGGGGTGCCTGCAACGGCATTGGCCAGGTCTGGTTCAATATAAACGTTTGGCAATATATGCAGGCTGTTAGGGTTAATGTAATCTTTAAAGTCGCCATCCTCGTTGCTTGGGTCTTCTACCTGAAAAAGACGGTCGTATAGGCGCACTTCGGCAGATTTGGCATGGTCTGCACTCACCCAGTGGATGGTACCCTTAACATTAATGCCGCTGGTATCGTTACCGCTTTTTGATTCGGGTATGTACGAGCAATGGATAGCTGTTATATTACCCTCCGCATCTTTTTCAAAACTTTCGCCTTTAATAATATAGGCGTTTTTTAAGCGCACCATCAGGCCAACACCCAGGCGGAAATATTTTTTGGTAGGCTCTTCCATAAAGTCGTCGCGCTCTATCCAAAGCTCGCGCCCAAACGGAAACTCGCGGCTACCATCGCCATCTTCTGCTTCGGGGTTGTTCTCGCCGCTAAAAATATCTGTTTGTCCTTCAGGGTAATTATCAATAATTAGTTTAACCGGGTCAAGCACGGCCATGCGGCGCCAGGCGGTTTTGTTCAAGTCCTCGCGAATGCAAAACTCCAATAAACCAACATCAATCATGTTCTCGCGTTTGGCTACACCAATACGCTCGCAAAACTCGCGGATGCTGGCAGGGGTATAACCACGGCGGCGTAAACCGCTTATGGTTGGCATGCGTGGGTCGTCCCAGCCATCAACGTGGCCTTCTTCTACCAGTTGCAGTAGCTTGCGCTTGCTCATTACGGTGTAGTTAAGGTTAAGGCGGGCAAACTCGTATTGCTTACTCGGAAACAGGTTTAATTTTTCAATAAACCAATCGTATAGCGGGCGGTGGGGGATAAACTCTACCGTGCATATCGAGTGGGTGATGTGCTCAATAGCATCGCTTTGCCCGTGTGCAAAATCATACATCGGGTAAATGCACCATGCATCGCCGGTACGGTGGTGGTGGGTATGCTTAATGCGGTACATCAATGGGTCGCGCAGGTGCATATTGGTAGATGCCAGGTCCAGCTTGGCACGCAGTACCTTTGCACCATCGGGATATTTCCCGGCTTTCATATCAGCAAACAATTGCAGGTTCTCTTCTATCGAGCGGCTGCGGTATTGGTTAGCCACACCCGGTTCGGTAGGGGTACCTTTTTGTACGGCAATTTCTTCGGCAGTGCTGTCATCCACATAAGCAAGGCCCTGGCGTATCATTTCGGTAGCCAGGTCATACAACTGGTCAAAGTAATCAGATGCGTAAAGCTCTTCGGCCCAGTCAAAACCCAGCCATTTTACATCCTCTTTAATACTATCTACGTATTCAACATCCTCCTTAACGGGGTTGGTGTCGTCAAAACGCAGGTTGGTTTTACCATTATATTTTTGTGCAAGGCCAAAGTTTAGGCAAATAGATTTTGCGTGCCCAATGTGCAAATAGCCGTTAGGCTCTGGCGGGAAACGGGTTAAAACCCTTCCGTCGTTTTTGCCGGCAGCAATATCTCCCTCAACAATTTCCTCAATAAAATTCAGTGATCTTTCTTCGCTCATGATGTTTGTAACAGGCTGCAAAAGTACGGAATTATACAGAATTAGGTAAATGCTTTATGGTATATTAGTAAGGGGTTAGATGCTACAAACTATGCACGGAAAACTGCTAACTGAACAAGGGCGTTACCTGCGGCCCGGGTTATCCGCTCATACTGCACAGGCCTTAGCCGCAGGGCCGGTATCCGCTGCTACCCCTAACGCATTTTGTCTGAACCGGGATTTGCGGAATTAACAGGATTTGTCTGAACCCGAATTTATGGAATTAGAGAATTTTCAGAATGTCATTTCTCTTGTCAGGCATCGGCATGCTGTTGATAATAAAAACATCCATAATTTTCTCTTAACTTTGATATATCTTTTACTGCCATCCAAACCATGAGCGATACCCAATTTAACCGCCCAATACGTGTATTAGTTGCCAAAGTTGGCCTAGACGGGCATGACCGTGGCGCGCGGATTATTGCAACCACCCTGCGCGATGCCGGTATGGAAGTAATTTATACAGGCTTGCGCCAAACGCCCGAAATGGTGGTGAACACCGCCCTGCAGGAGGATGTGGATGCCATAGGTATCTCTATCCTATCGGGTGCCCACATGACGGTTTTTCCGAAGGTAATGGCTTTAATAAAAGAGAAAAAAATGGACGATGTACTGCTTACCGGTGGTGGCATTATCCCGGCTGATGATATGGCCGAATTAAAGAAAATAGGCGTGGGGGAATTGTTTCCCCCGGGTACAAGCACGGCCGATATTGTTACTTATATTACTAATTGGGTGCATGCCAATCGTAATTTCTAAAAAATCTATTGTTATGGAATTTGAGCATATTTTGGTCGAGAATAGGGGCCGGATACAATACATCATTATTAACCGCGAAAAAAAATTAAACGCCTTAAATAAGTTTACCCTTTGCGAACTGCACGAAGCATTAACTGCTGCATTTGCCAACGAGCATGTTGGCGGCATTATTATAACCGGGGCGGGTACCAAGGCATTTGTAGCCGGTGCCGATATTGCCGAATTTGCTGATCTGGATGTAGCCGGCGGTACTGCCCTTGCCCGCGATGGTCAAAACATAGTATTTGATTTAATTGCCAATGGCAGCAAGCCTGTTATTGCTGCTGTAAATGGCTTTGCCCTGGGTGGCGGTTTAGAGTTGGCCATGGCCTGCCATATCCGCATAGCATCTGATAACGCCAGAATGGGCCTGCCCGAAGTTACTTTGGGCTTAATACCCGGCTATGGTGGTACGCAACGGTTAACCCAATTAGTTGGCCGCGGCAAAGCCCTGGAACTGATCATGACGGCAGATATGATAACCGCTGCCGAGGCCCTGCAATTTGGTTTGGTTAACCAGGTGGTTTTCCAGGCAGACCTATTACCTAAAGCCGAAGAGCTGATGGAAAAGATACTAACACGGGCACCGTCGGCCCTGGCTGCAGCCATCCGTTCGGTAAATGATGCGGGTAAAGATGGTGTTAATGGTTTCGAGACCGAGATAGCGGAATTTGGTAAGAGCTTTGGCACCGATGACTTTAAAGAAGGTGTAGCCGCATTTTTAGAAAAACGCAAACCCCAATTTAAGGGCAAATAATAGCGGCCGCCTATGCAAAACCAGGTAATTATAGAAGCCCCTAATAACTTAGGCCTAAAACAACTAAGGGATATAGAACCAGGCGTGCGCAAATTGCCTGCCGGGTTAAAAAGGCATGGCTTGTATGAGGTACTTAAACCACAAAAGATAGTACAGGTAAAACCGCCGTCATACCGTATGCATCTTGATGAGGCATCGGAAGTTTTAAATGCCGATGCGGTAATTGAATATTCAAAAGATTTGTCCACTGTAATAACTACTATGCTGGATGCCGGTAGTTTCCCGTGGGTTATTGGCGGCGATTGCAGCATTTTAATAGGGTGTGCCCTTGCCCTAAGATCACGTGGGAATTTTGGGCTTATTTATCTGGATGGGCATCATGATTTTGTATTGCCTCAACAATCGCAAACCAAGGCTGCTGCAGGTATGGCTTTAGCGCTGGTAACAGGTAACGGCCCAAATAAGCTTGTCAACATCAATTCTTTAAAACCTTATTTTAACGAGTACGATGTATTTGCAATAGGCAACCGGTGTTTAGAGCCGGATTATGTGCAGCTAATAACCGATAGCGGTATTAACTATCTTGATCTGGATGCTTTACGTGCAGAGGGCATCCAAAATATTGCTAAACAATTTTTAAATACTGCCATTCACCTTGATGGCTTTTGGATTCACCTGGATGTAGATGTGTTGGATAACGCCCTGATGCCCTGCGTAGATTCGCCGCAACCCGGTGGTTTATCTTATCCGGAAATGGTTTCGGTATTTAAAATACTCTTATTATCACCAAAAGTAAAAGGAGTAAATGTTACCATTCTTGATCCAGATCTTGACCCTAACGGCCTATACACCAAAGGTTTGATTGCTAATTTTTTCATGCAAATTTCATGAACAAACCTTCTGCTGACATTTAATTTACACTGGCCTGACTAATTTGGACAAAGGGTCAAATTTAATTCGCTATTAATCAATCGATTGAATATTCGTGACAATTGGATGAAAAATCGAAAGCATTTTCATGCTTTACTTTGCCCTGTGCTAATAAGAAATGCACATTATCTAAATATTATTATATCATGAAAAGTACATTAAAAATCGCAACATTGGTTTTAGCTTTTGCAGGTTTATCATTTGCAGCTAAAGCACAAACAACCCCTGCAACAACTTCTACTACTACTCCAAGCGGTATACGCTACAGCATCGGTGTTGAGGCCGGCATCCCGGTAGGTAACTTTAAAGACACACACAAATGGAACCTTGGTGGTTCGATACAGGCAGATATCCCTGTAGCAAGCCAGTTATTTGTTACTGTTAATGCAGGTTACAACAACGTTTTTGGTAAAAAAGATGTGGGCGCAACTTCTTTAGATGTTCCTAATGTGCAATTATTGCCGGTAAAAGCTGGTCTTAAATTCTTCCCTATTCCAAACTTCTACGTACAAGGTGAGGCAGGTGCAGCCTTTTTGCTAAACAAATCTGATTTCTATAACGATAAATCAGTAGCATTTGCTTACGCGCCACAAATTGGTGTTCAGTTCCCGGTTAGTGCAAGCGGTAACTTTATCGATGCAGGTATCCGTTACGAAGCTACTACTAAATACGCAAGCAACTTTGATAACAGCAAAGTACAGTTCTTAGGCCTGCGTGTAGCTTACGGTTTCTAAGCAGATAAAATTATCATCCAAAAAAATCAACAATTAAAAAGGAGGCCAACGGCCTCCTTTTTTGTTTTAAACCGCCATTTCTCTCTCTATTCACGATTATTTCTAATAATTTAGCAAATATTTGTACCTTAACCAGCACAAAACATTTACCTATAAACAGTAATTACTGATATGAAGAAAATACTCATCATAGATGATGAAGTTAATGTTGGGCTATTGCTATCCAAATTTTTGGTACGCAATGGTTTCGAGGTAAGTACAGCTGCAAATGGCAGTGCCGGTATGGAGTGCCTTAAAAAAAATGAGTTTCATTTGGTGCTGTGCGATTTTAGGCTGGAGGATACCGACGGCCGCGAGATGCTAAAAAATATAAAGGCACTTTATCCTAAAACCGGCGTAATTATTATTACAGGCTACTCGGATATTAAAATGGCTGTTGAACTTATTAAAATGGGGGCATATGATTATATAACCAAACCCCTATACCCTGATGAGATATTGAACACCATTAACAAGGCTATTGAAACCCAATATGCCCTGCAAGAATTGGCCTTTAATGATTTTAGCCCGAGCGATAAACCTCAAAAAGAAAGTAAAAAACAAATCCTGTCAAGCGAGTTTGTGGTGGGCACCAGCCGTGCATCCAAAGAGTTGTTAAAGCAAATTGAACTGGTTGCACCAACTAATTACAGCGTAATTATATTAGGCGAAAGTGGTACCGGTAAAGAATCTGTTGCTAAAAGCATTCACTTAAACAGTCTGCGTGCTAATCAGCCATTTGTGGCTATGGATTGCGGATCGCTTACCAAAGAACTTGCAGCAAGTGAGTTTTTCGGGCATGAGAAGGGCTCGTTCACAGGTGCATTATATACCAAAATTGGCCACTTTGAAATGGCCAACGGCGGCACGCTTTTTTTAGATGAGGTGGGCAACCTCTCTTACGAGATACAGGCTGCCTTGTTGCGCACCGTGCAGGAGCGTAAGGTTAAACGTATAGGCAGTACAAAAGAGATAGACCTGGATGTGCGTATTATCATCGCTACTAACGATAACTTGCAAGATGCAATAGCTAAGGGCCGTTTCCGCGAAGATCTGTACCACCGTTTTAATGAGTTTAGTATATACATGCCACCATTGCGCGAGCGTGGCAACGATATTATGATGCTGGCAGAGCATTTTCTGAAAATTGCTAACCAGGAGCTCGACCGCAATGTAACCAGCTTTGCGCCTGAAGTGATAGAATGTTTTATGAATTATCGCTGGCAGGGTAACATCCGCGAGATGAAGAATGTAGTGCGCCGCGCTACCCTGTTAAGCGAAGGGAGCGAGATAACGATGAAAACGCTGCCCCTGGAAATATCAAACTTTAAGGTATCGGCATACGAACCGGCAGCTGCTACAGCTACGCCAGAAGTTAAAGAACCTAAACACGATCTTAAAAACGCCGCATTGGGTGCCGAACACGAAACTATTTTAAAAGTACTGCGCGAAGTAAACTTTAATAAAACAAAGGCCGCCGAAATTTTAAATATTGACCGTAAAACCCTTTATAATAAAATGAAGGCTATTAACCTGCGATAATATGGCCGTTGATGATGGAAATATACCTAAAAGCGATACAGAATTACGGATGCTTAAGCACGATGTTAAAAACCAGCTTTCGGGCATACAACTGGCTTTAGAGGGTTTGCGCTATGAGGTGGACGATATGGACGGTGACTTTCAATTATATATTGATAGCATAGCAGAAGCGGCGCATAAAATTGATAAACTGCTTAATGATTTTTGACCAAAAGATAATAAGGCGCTAAAAACTTTTTAGCGCTTTTTTGTTTTAAATAAGGGTATCACAATTAGTTTCTGAGGATAAGCAATGTCCATTTTTAATTATAAACAGCGCAATAATATTATACTCGTTACCATTATTGTGCTTGGTTGTTTTTTGCTGTACGCCTTAAGCGAGGTATTTAGTTCTATCCTGGGTGCTATTGTGCTGTTTACTATTTTCAGGCCTTTTTATTTGTACATGGTAAACCGGCGGGGCTTTAACAGGGCCTTATCTGCCATTATTATTATCGTTATATCGCTTATTGTAATTGTAATCCCATTCCTGTCATTAAGTATTATGGTGATAGGTAAAATATCGGGCATCAACCGTGAATCTATCAACCTGGATAAATGGACACAAAAAATTGATGCCTTTACCGCAGCCAATTTAAACCAGCCGCATTTTGCCGAAAGTACACTGCAAAAATTAGGTGCCTATGCTGCCGATCTGTTTCCTTCAATATTAGGCAGTGCCGCTAATATTGTGCTTACACTGCTGGTAATGTATTTTTTGCTGTACTTTATGTTTGTACAGATGAGAGAATTTGAACTGGGTTTATTAAAGTATGCACCCTTTAGAGAGCAGCATGCTTTAAAGTTTGCCGAAGAGCTGCGTAACTCTACCTACTCTAATGTATTGGGGCAGGGGGTAATTGCCATAACCCAGGGGGCTTTGCTGGCCAATGGCTTTTGGATATTTGGCATACCCGACCCTATATTTTGGGGCGTAATAGGCGCCTTTATTTCGTTTTTACCGGTGGTGGGTGCGCCTACGCTGTGCATACCTGCAGCCGTACTGTTATATGCCAATGGCGAAAAAGTAAACGGAGTAATACTGCTTTTGTACGGTATATTATTTATTGGCAATGTAGATAATGTGTTGCGTATGATTATCAACCGGCGCATAGGTAATACGCATCCAATTATAACCGTTATAGGAGTTTTTATAGGATTGCCGCTTTTTGGTATACTTGGCCTGGTTTTTGGGCCTGTATTACTTTCATATTTCTTATTATTGTTAGAGATTTATGAAACCAACCGTATGGCAGCCGATAGGCTGGAACGGATACGTACCGGGCCCGAAATGCCTTGAAGCTTCACACTGAAAATTAAATTTAGTGAAAGCCGTTTTAAAAATAAATTAATAATTAATAAAACAAATATTCAACTTAAAAATTAATATAATATGAACGATAACTCAAAAGTTGTTGTTGCCCTGTTGGCAGGATTAGCGGCAGGTGCGGCATTAGGCATTTTATTTGCGCCTGACAAAGGTAACGAAACGCGCGACAAGCTTTCAGAATCATTAGCCAACCTTGGCGATTCTATCAAAGAAACCGCTGCTAACGAAATTGATAAACTGGTAGGGCTTAAGGATAAAGTTGTTGAAAACATTAAAACAAAAGTAAAAGGCGCCGAAGAGGAATATCAGGACGACCTGGAACACGCATAATTTACCGTTGCACTAAATTTATAAGCAACTAACATTCTACTATGGAAACTAAAAAAGAAGAGACAGCACGACCGATTATTGATCAGGTAAAAGATTATGCTGAAACACGCTTTAAACTTTTAAAATATGAGGTGATAGAGCGCAGCACATCTGTGATTGCTGATATTATAACCGATATAGTTATTATTATACTATGGTTGCTGGCATTCCTGTTTTTTAGTTTTACACTGGCTTTATGGTTAGGCTCTGTATTAAATTCTTACTGGCAGGGATTTGGATGTGTTACTGCGTTTTACGCGCTTATTGCAATAATTATTGCCATGGCTAAAAGAAGCATAGAAAGGCCTATGATTAATATAATGATAAGAAAGCTATTTAAATAACATGGATACACAGGTAAGAAATATACAAGAATTAAGAATAGAGATAGGCAGGCTTAAAAATTTAGAGGCAGAGCAATCTGTTGCTTTAAAGGCGCGGTTTAGCGGCCCTTCGGCCATATTTGCAACGGCTCTTTCTTTATTCCCCGGCTCATCTGCAACTATGGATGGCGTAAAAAGTGCAAATTTTTTTAACCAGGACTTTTTAGGCCTTATATCAAGGTTTGTGTTGCCGTTAACGCTTAATAAAACGTTGTTTAGGCATTCTAACTTTCTAGTAAAAACACTAGTGGGTATACTGTCGCAAAAGGCATCGCACTATATTAGCGAAGATAATGTTACGGGTGTTTGGGGCAAGGCTAAAGGTTTATTTAACAGTGTTTTTAAAAAGAAAGATAAGGTTAAAGAGCCGGTTGCGGTAGTTGTTACTACCGAAGATGTACCACCGTACCAGCCGTATTAAGATAATGGTCCTGTTGTGAAACACGATCTTACAAAGGGATATACCTACAGGGTTTATCCCTTTTTTTATGCCTTAAATTTCTGCTTTATAGGTTTAGGTCAAAATCTGTATTTTTGCCACTTTATGGGAAAAGATAAGATCAGGCGCTTTGCCGAAATAGAAACGTTTAGCAATGTTTTGCAATTGGATGCGGGTAAGCCCTTTAAAGGCAACTGGGCAAAGGTTTTTTTTAAAAATGATAACCCGGTAGTGCTGGAACTGGCCTGCGGTAAGGGCGAATATACCGTTAACCTGGCGCAAATGTTTCCTGATAAAAACTTTATTGGTATAGATTACAAGGGTAACCGTATTTGGCGGGGGGCTAAAACAGCATTAGAAGAAGGTGTAAACAATGTTGCCTTTTTACGGATGCAGATAGAGAATCTGGTTGATTACTTTGATGCAGGCGAAGTTGACGAGATATGGATAACCTTTCCCGACCCGCAACCGCAGCTTAGCCGCGAGAAAAAGCGGTTAACATCACCCCGCTTTTTAGATATGTACCGTGTGGTGCTTAAACCGGGCGGTTACATGAACCTGAAGACCGATAACGATGGATTGCATGCTTATACAGCCGAAAAGATAGCAGAATTGAATTTAAAGCTATTTGTTAAAACAGAGGACCTTTATCACTCGGAATATGCCGACGAAGTGCTGTCTATCAAAACCTATTACGAGAAAAAATATCTGCAGCATAACAAAAATATCAACTACCTTAAATTTACATTCTAAACCCCCGCAATGGCCAACTATAACTGTTACGACAACGTTTATGATGTAGTTAGGCAAATACCTAAGGGAAGGGTAACATCTTATGGTGCTATTGCGGCCTACCTGGGCTCTAAGCAATCATCCCGGGTTGTAGGTTACGCTATGATGGCTTGCGGAACGGCTAACCCACCTGTGCCGGCACAAAGGGTGGTTAATAAACAGGGTTTATTAACCGGCAAATTCCATTTTGGCGGCGACACCATGGAGCAAATGCTTAAAAGCGAGGGCGTGGAAGTTGTGGACAACCAGGTACAAAATTTTAAAGAAATCTTTTGGGACCCGGCTATAGAACTGGCTTTGTAATTACAGTACAATTTTCTTACAATAACTGCAACAGTTCCATACGGTTGCCAAATGGGTCTATAAATGCAAAACGGCGGCGGCCTGGTATAACTGGTTCCTCTACTATCTCTATCCCATTAGCCTGTAAATGGTTGCGGGCGGCATCTACATCTGCAACCTGTAAAGCCGTATGGCGTATGCTGCGGGGCAGCGCAGCTTCTACACCAATATGTAACTGCGCATCGCCAATGTTAAACCAATACCCGGCAGATGAAAAAAGGTGATCGGGCCGGTCAATTAATTCCAGCCCAATCACACGGGTATAAAAATCTTTTGCCTCCTCCAGCCGTTCCGGCGGTACGCAAATATGGAAATGATCTACCCGTTTAAATTGAATCATATTTATTCATCTTCTGCAAAGGTTAAAACATAGTTATTATTATCCAGTACAGAAAACTCGGTAGCGCCATAAAAGGTTTTTTCGAGGCCCTTTAAAATGGTAACCTTATCTTTTAAATCTTCAAAAAAAGCCCGTATGCCGGTTAGCTTTATATACAAAAGTAACGATCCGCCGTTTGTTCTGCTTATTTCAGGCAGTTCATTTGCCAGGCTTTCAAATGTTTGAAACATAAGGGTAACATTGCCTTTCATCAGCATGGCCCAAACGGGGTTGTCGCCGGTTTCCGGCACGGTGGCAATAGTTTGAAAACCCAGTAAGTTGTAAAATTTAATACTGGCTGTAATATCATTTGTGAAAATGTTGGGGGATAAGCTTTCCATCAGTATATTATTTAAATAAGTAAGTTACGCCCGCATTCATGGCAGAAAAATTGGCTTTCCAGTTAATATAAGGTGCAATTGATGCGGGTATGGAATACCCTGCGTGGAGTTGAATGCGCCTGTTAAATTGTACCCCGGCACTTACAGGCACAGAGATCTGAAACTTCTGAAAATCGGGAAAAAGATCTTGAACGTTTACAGAACCTGTGTTCCTTTTGGTTATAAACTGGTAATTATTATATCGATAAAAATTAAGGGCAGCCCCCAAATTTACAAATGCTTTAAATTTATCTGTAGCGTAAAAATTATAAATTATCTGCGGAGAAAAAGAAAGCCCTGTTTGTTTAAAATCCAGTGTGGAACTGCCGTCCGTATTTGTTTCTGATAGTTTGAAGTGATTTTGAAATATTTCTAATTCCGTTCTTAAATAAATCTTTTCGGTGTTTTTATTAGGAAGAATATCTATACCCACAGAAATAGCAGGTGAAAAAGCATTTGCTGTTTTGCCGTCAGCAAATGGGGCACTCTGCCCACTAAAAGCTAATTTACTACTTCTTAAATCTACACCAATAAAAAACCGCGTACCAGAGTTTTTAGTTTGTGTTTTTTTTGAAACACCTTCTCCGTTTAGTTTGATAACGATGCGGGCTAAATCCTCTTCAGAATACTTGGTGTTAGAAATGCTCTTCTGTATAGATGCATCCGCAGGGCTAAAAATTACCGCCAATCTTAAAAGCTCATTTTTGTAAGCATCTATACTTAACAAATTGCTTTGACTATCATCTAAATACAAGTATTGTAATAAAGGGGATATCTCATTGCTTTGGGTATTCAAAATATAAAAATGCGGCTTGGTATCGTCGTTAAACAGGTAAAGCACTAATTTTTTACCGGTTACAATTTTCTTAAGAAATACAGTATCTATAATAAAAGCAGTGTCAATTTTATTGCTTAACCGCGATAATGCAACGGCGCCGGTACTAATTTTAACCGTCGCTTTGTCATAATATTCGATGCCGTCAACGCCAAAACTTTTACTGTTAGCAACGGTGACTTTTTTTGTCGTTTCGTTAGCAGATGATTTAAAAGCAACCTGCTTAGGGTTTTTATTCCAATCCCTATAGTCTACCAAACCTTTAAGCGTATCGCCTTGTGTAGTAACTATATAACCAGGTTTGAAATTGCTTTGTGCCGATGCCATTGAACCCGTTAGAAGAAGAACAGTAAGCGTGTAAAATAATTTCATGTGTAGATTAAGGTAAAAAAATTGAAATTTAATTGATGGGTAAAAAAAGAATTGATGTATTTGCTTTACTTGATGCTACGGAAGGGTAAGAAAAAAGAAAAAATATAGCGGATTAAAATAGTTTCATGTATAAGAATTAGGTTTGTAAAAACAGTGTACAAATTAGCATAAATACTACATATTGTAAGCATACAATTTAACAAATATCATGGGACAGTTAATAAACGATTTTGAAGCCTATCGTACCAAAATGAACGATAGGATAATGGAAACCGCCAATACAAACATTAAACGTTTCTTCGCTTTAGATACCACCACCTATGCCGATGGTGCATTGGATGTAAAAACCAAAGAGATGCTTGGCCTGGTAGCATCCATGGTTTTGCGTTGCGATGATTGTATTAAATACCACCTGGGCAAATGCCACGAGGCTGGCGTAAAGCACAATGAAATGAATGAGGTATTTATGATAGCCAACCTGGTAGGAGGCTCTATTGTGATACCGCATTATCGCAGGGCGGTAGAGTATTGGGATGAATTGAATGGAGTTAGCAGTTTGTAATTGGCACTTAACTTGCCAAATTCCTGATTTTTATAATTTAAAAATATGCCGACTGCCAACTCAAAACTGCCGATTGAATTAATCCGTTGCCGCTGGTGCGGCAACGACCCGCTTTACATGGAATACCATGATAAGGAGTGGGGTAAAACCGTACATGACGATCAAGTGTTTTTTGAGTTTTTGACACTGGAAGCCGCCCAGGCAGGGCTTAGCTGGATCACCATTTTGCGCAGGCGCGAGAGCTATAGTAAGGCCTTCGCCGGATTTGATGTAAAAAAGGTTGCCATCTTTGATGAAAAAGACAAAGAACGCTTGCTGAACGATGCAGGCATCATCCGTAACCGGTTAAAAATAAATTCGGCCATCAATAACGCTAAGCTGTTTATAGCAGTTCAGGAAGAGTTTGGCTCATTTGATAAATACTTGTACAGCTTTATGCCCGATGGTAAACCCATTACCGGGTACACCGGCAGCCATGTAAGCACACCCCAATCTGATGCCATAAGCAAGGACATGAAAAAGCGCGGCTTTAAATTCTTTGGCACTACTATTTGCTATGCCTTTATGCAAGCCACCGGTATGGTTAACGATCATGTGCCGGAGTGCGATTTCAGATAAAAATAATATCGAATAATGAATTTCGAATGTTAAACATTGAAGTATTCATCGTTCAGTATTCTACATTCTGTGTTCGATATTAACATCGTGAAATTGTATTTTTGAACAATCGGTATATCATAAATTTATCGGTGCAATCAACAAACATGAAGAAGCTTTTTCTATTGGATGGTATGGCCCTGATATACCGGGCGCATTTTGCTTTAAGTAAAAACCCGCGTTTTACATCAAGTGGTTTTAATACTTCGGCGGTTATGGGTTTTACCAATACCCTGCTGGAGGTTTTGCGTAAAGAAAAGCCAACCCACATGGCCGTGGTTTTTGATACCGATGCCCCAACCGAACGCCATACCGATTTTGCAGGCTACAAGGCGCACCGCGAGGCCATGCCCGAGGATCTGAGTAAAGCATTACCCTATATTTTTAAAGTAGTACTGGGTTTTAATATCCCGCTGATAACCAGTGATGGTTATGAGGCTGATGACATCATAGGCACCTTAGCCAAAAAAGCCGAACAAAAAGGCTACCAGGTTTACTGCATGACCCCCGATAAGGATTTTGCACAGCTGGTATCAGAAAATATCCGCATCTACAAACCGGCCCGCATGGGTAACGATATGGAGATATTGGGCGTTAAGGAAGTGCTGTCTAAATGGGAAATAGAGCGCCCCGAGCAGGTGATAGATATCCTGGGCCTTTGGGGCGATGCGGTGGATGGCATCCCCGGCATCCCCGGCGTGGGCGAAAAAACGGCCAAAACACTTATTAAACAATATGGCTCGGTAGAAGAAATTATAGCCCACAGCCACGAGCTAAAAGGCAAACTGCGCGAGAATGTAGAGAAATTTGCAGAGCAGGGCCTGATGTCGAAAAAGTTGGCTACCATCAACCTAAACTCGCCCGTAGAACTGGATGAGGAAGGGCTGGAAATGTGCGCGCCAAGTAAAGACCTGCTGGAGCCGCTATTTGCCGAGCTGGAGTTCCGTACGTTGGGCCGCCGCGTATTTGGCGATGATTTCAGCATTACCGAAACCCGTGCCGTATCTGTACAAACAGATCTTTTTGGCAACCCTGTTGCCGAAGGCCGCACCACGCTTACAGTAGAAACGCAGGATATCTATGAAGCGCCAACACCGGTAGAGATCAAGAACATCAACACGGTGGAGCATGAATATATCCTGGCAGATACTTTTGAGAAACGCGCCGAACTGATCAATATCCTAAAGCAACAAAAACATTTTTGCTTTGATACCGAAACTACCGGCACCGATGCCAACCATTGCGAGTTGGTGGGCCTGTCTTTTGCCGTTAAGCACAACCAGGCCTGGTATGTGCCTGCCCCGCATGATGAAGAAGAGGCTAAAAAACTGGTTGCCGAATTTAAACCGGTGTTTGAAGATGCCAATATTGGCAAAACAGGTCAAAACCTGAAGTTTGATATCCTGATGCTGAAATGGTATGATGTGGAGATGAAGGGCGACTTGTTTGATACCATGATGGCCCATTATGTAATAGACCCGGATACCCGCCATAATATGGATATCCTGGCAGAAAATTACCTGCAATACAAGCCTGTTTCTATTACCGAGCTGATTGGCCCCAAAGGGAAAAACCAGGGCAACATGCGCGATGTAGATATAGAAAAGATAAAAGACTACGCTGCCGAAGATGCCGACGTTACTCTGCAATTGCGCACCGTTTTTGAGCCGCAAATAAAAGAAGTAGGGGCCGAAAACCTGCTACACCAGATAGAGAACCCACTGATATATGTACTGGCCGATATTGAGCACGAAGGTGTAAAGATAGACCACGAAACGCTAAAAGAATTTTCTAAGTTATTAGAAACGGATATTGCCGCTTTAGAGAAAACGGTATTTGAAAAAGCCGGCGTGCGTTTCAATATTGCCTCACCAAAACAACTGGGTGAGGTGTTGTTTGAGAAATTATTGTTGGATCCTAAAGCCAAAAAAACCAAAACCGGCCAATACCAAACCGGCGAGGATGTGCTGTTAGGCTTAGCCGCCAAAAGCGACATTGTGAGGGATATATTGGATTTTCGCCAGTTGCAAAAGCTAAAATCTACCTATGTAGATGCCTTGCCAACTATGGTAAACCCTAAAACGGGCCGTGTGCATACCAGTTATAACCAGGCGGTGGCAGCAACGGGCAGGTTAAGTTCTAATAACCCCAATTTGCAAAATATCCCTATCCGTACTGAAAGGGGCCGCGAGGTAAGGAAGGCGTTTATCCCGCGTGATAGTAACCATAGCATTGTATCTGCCGATTATTCGCAGATAGAGCTGCGCATCATTGCCGAGATAAGTAAAGATCCAAACATGCGTCAGGCCTTTACGGATAATATCGATATCCACACCGCTACAGCTGCTAAGGTTTACGGCGTTAGCATCGAAGAAGTGGATAGCACCCAGCGCCGAAACGCCAAGGCAGTAAACTTTGGTATTATTTACGGGCAGTCGGCATTTGGTTTATCGCAAAATTTGGGTATCCCGCGTAAAGAGGCAGCCGAGATTATTGAGAACTATTTTGCCCAATACCCCGGCATTAAACAATACATGGCCGATACCATGAATTTTGCCCGCGAGAACGGCTACGTAACCACCCTGATGGGCCGCCGCCGTTACCTGCGCGATATTAATAGTGCCAACCAAACCGTACGTGGTTTTGCCGAGCGAAATGCTATTAATGCCCCCATCCAGGGTTCGGCTGCAGATATGATCAAGATAGCCATGATTAACATCCACCGCGAATTTAAAGCCCTTAAACTGGATGCCCGCATGACCATGCAGGTACATGATGAGTTGGTGTTTGATGTGCCCAACCATGAGATTGAGATCGTAAAACCTATCATCATGGAAAACATGAAAAACGCCATCAAAACAGAAGTGCCCATCATGGTAGAGATTGGTACAGGCCTGAATTGGTTAGAGGCGCATTAATATAACTAATTGGCAGTCTTGGCATGTTAAAGACTTAGCTGCTTTGCTAATGGTTCGACAGGCTCAGCATGATAGTTGATTTTGGCTAAAGCCAATAACACGCTTTTCTATCCGTCCCATAAATGGGACGGCAATGATTCTCTTAGTCATTATTCATTGCCGTTGGCTTTAGCCAACGGGTAAAGTAATATATGCCGATCTGAGCCTGTCGAATGCTTTGCCGCTTTGCTAATGGTTCGACAGGCTCAGCATGATAGTTGTTTTGGCTAAAGCCCAATAACAAGCTTTTCTATCCGTCCCATAAATGGGACGGCAATGATTCTCTTAGTCATCATTCATTGCCGTTGGCTTTAGCCAACGGATAGGGCACACAAAATTCGGGCTTTAGCCCAAATTCCGGGGGGATTCAATTCTCTAATTCGGCTTTGGCCTTTTCTATCCAATCGTCCTTTTCCTGGAGATATTTTGCCGGTTTTATCCCTACGTTATCAATCCCCTGGCCAACATCAATTCTGCGGCTGCGCGAACTCGAATAGCCAACTGTGTACGGCATGCACGGAAACGGTGCCGTAAGTACATTTGAGTAATCTAAAGTGCCGGAAGTGTTTTCGCCCATGAGTATTACCTTTTTACTTTGCCGGGCTTCCAATAAAAACTCTTCGGTTGAGCTCGCGCAACCTTTATCTATTAGTATCACCACCTTTTTAGGGCTTGCTATAGCGGTGTAACCTGTAATATCAAAATCTTTTGTATTAGTTACCATCTTCCCTTTATTAGCTTTCAGGTTTTTGATGATCGTACGGATGCCTTGTTTATTTTCCTCTGATCTGTCTTCATCCGTAAGGAAAACTTTCCAGCCTTCTATATTGGTATTGGTAGATAGCAGATCGTTGCCAATGTGTTTAACAGGGCCGGTGTAAATCAGGTTCATCAGGGGCGCAAAGGTCCAGTCGGCTCCGCCACCATTACCCCTTAGATCAATTATCAGGTTGGGCATATCATTAAGTGATGCCTTATTGGTGTTGATGATAGAATCTATATTTTTCCCGTTAGAGGAATCGAACGTAGATACTTTTAAATAAGCCGTTTTAGGTGATAGTTTTTTGAAAGCAACAGGTTCGTATTTAGACGAAGCCGGGTTTTCAACCGTGGTCCCTTCGCGGTGCCAGTCGCCGTATATCCTGTCCCCTTTAAAGTAAAACCCTTCCGCTTTAGGCATGCCATTCAACACATATAAAACGCCCCGGGCAACGGTGTCATTTATCATTTTGGCTTCCCACTTGATCATCCCGGGTTTCCAGCCGGGCAGGTTAGAGCTAATTATAACGGCCACATAATCGCGCAGCGGCGTTTTATCTTTCATAACCGCTATTTTGTATTTAGCAGGATCATGAAAATCGTAAACACCTTCAATCCCGTGCGATTTGCGTAATTCCGCTATCTTTTTATCAGATAAAGGGATGATCTCGCGTTGGGCCAGGTAAGCCGAATCGAGCTTGGTGGCGTCGAAATTGGCGCGAACAGATACGTGATGATCTTTAAACTGCTGTAGATATTGCGAGATGATCATGAGGCAATGCTCATCGGCGTGCGGCCCTTTGGCTAAGGCCAAATATTGTTTAAGCATTTTATCGTACCCGGCTTTGGTCATGATGGCTTGCTTGTCTTTAAAGCCCGCATAATTCTTTTCCATAAAACCGGCAATACTTTTTACCTCCGTTTCGCAGTTGCATTTTTGGGAAAATGCGTTAACGCTTAAAAAGGAGAACACACTTACAAGGATGAGGTTCCTGAACATGATATTAATTTAAGTTGACCCAATTTAAGATTTTTATCGCATCGCAGAAAGTAAGCCGTTAATTATCAGTTGTAAAATTTTTATTGCTTTCCGCCTTACCCATTTTCATCCTGGTAATCTTTACCATTTTCACAATAAATACCAGCCTTAAATTGCCATTTATGCTGAAATGATAATCAACCGATATTTCTGATTAAATAATCTCATATTTTCAAACACATTTTTCAAATTATGTGTTTGTTCATGTGGGGAAATGTTTAGTACCTTAACCCTTATATAATCCTAAATGAGAATTTTTCACCTAAGTGCCGAATGCTATCCCATTGCAAAAGTGGGGGGACTTGCCGACGTGGTTGGTGCGCTGCCTAAATATCAAAATCTGGCGGGGCTGCAGGCTGCTGTTGTAATGCCCTTTTATAACCGCAAGTTTGTCCACGAAAATGTTTTTGATATTGTTTTTCAGGGCACTACGCTACTGGGCACCCGCAGGATCTATTTCGAGATATTAAAGGAACAAACCGATAAACTGGGTTTTGAACTTTACCTCGTTAAAGTACCGGGGTTACTTGACAGAGAGAATGTTTACAGCTATCCCGACGAACGGGAACAATTCCTGGCTTTCCAGATCTGTTTCCTGGATTGGATAAACTGGAGCGGCCAAACGCCTGATCTGGTGCATTGCCATGACCATCACTCGGGCCTGGTGCCTTTTTTGATGTATCACTCTTATCTGTATCGCAGGTTAGCACATATACCCACCGTATTTACCATCCACAACGGGCAATACCACGGTGCTTTTGGTTGGGATAACCTGCATTACCTGCCGGAGATAGATTTTTATAAAACCGGCCTGTTAGATTGGAACGGCGGCATCAATCCGTTGGCATCAGCCGTAAAATGCTGCTGGAAGTTCACAACTGTATCGCCAAGTTATTTACATGAACTAAGCATTAGCTCTAACGGGTTAGAATACCTGTTTTATGTAGAGCGCGATAAGGGTGTAGGCATCATAAACGGTATTGATACCGAAGTATGGGATGCAGCTACCGACCCCATGTTGCCCGAGCATTTTAATGCCGCAACTATAACTAAGGGTAAACAAAAAGATAAAGAAATATTATGTGAGCGTTTTGGCCTGTCGGCAGATAAACCTTTAATAGCTTTTATAGGCCGCTTAGTGGTCGAAAAAGGGTCAGATCAGTTACCTGCCGCCATCGAACGCAGTATAAAGGAACATGGCGATAACGTTAACTTCCTGATACTGGGTGCCGGTGATAGCGGTACAGAAATGTCGCTTAATTTGCTCAAACAACTATACCCGCAAAACTGTAATGTATTTATAGGTTATGATGAAGCGCTGGCGCATTTAATATATGCCGGGGCCGATTTCCTGCTGATGCCGTCGCGCGTAGAACCATGTGGTTTAAACCAGATGTATGCTATGCGTTATGGTACAATGCCTATGGTGCGCAGTACCGGCGGCTTAAAAGATACGGTGATTGATTTTGGTGATGACGGCGGTTACGGCATACGGTTTGACAATGTTAGTGTAGATGATATTAGCGTATCAATTACCCGTGCAGTGGAGCTTTATAAAGACAGCCGCAAGATGCAAGCACTGCGTAAACGTATGATGGGCCTCGATTTTTCGTGGGACCGATCTGCAAAAGAATATATAAACCTGTATGAAAGTTTAATTCCTAAGATATGACATCGAAAGTAATCAGTATTGTACTTGGAGGCGGCCAGGGCAGCCGTTTGGCACCACTTACATTAACCCGTTCTAAACCGGCAGTGCCAATTGCGGGTAAATACCGTTTGGTAGATATTCCCATCTCTAACTGTTTGCACTCAGACATTAGCCGCATTTTTGTGCTTACGCAGTTTAACTCGGCATCGTTAAACAAGCACATTAAAAACACCTATCACTTTAGCACTTTTAGTACGGCTTTTGTTGATATTTTGGCTGCCGAGCAAACGCCTACAAGCGGTGGCTGGTTCCAGGGGACGGCAGATGCGGTTAGGCAAAGCCTTCACCACTTAGCCACACATGATTTTGAATATGTACTGATCCTGTCAGGCGACCAGCTTTACCAGATGGATTTTGCCGAAATGATAAACCAGCATATCGAAAAGGGTGCAGAAATATCAATTGCCACCATACCTGTAAATGCCCAGGATGTGCCTGGCTTTGGTATATTAAAAACAGATGCGAACAGCATGATCACATCGTTTATAGAAAAGCCTAAAACCAATTTCGAGAGTTGGGCCTCTGAAGTAAGTGATGAGATGAAAGAGCAAGGCCGTGTATATCTGGCATCAATGGGTATATACCTGTTTAACCGCAAGCTTTTATATGATTTGCTGGAAGGTAACGATTACCCGGATTTTGGTAAAGAGATCATCCCGCAATCCATAGAGGGGCATAAGGTAATGAGCTACCAGTATGAAGGTTATTGGACAGATATCGGTACCATTCCATCATTTTTTGAAGCTAACCTTGGCCTTACAGATGATATACCTAAGTTTAACCTGTTTGATAAGAACCATATTTATACCCGTGCACGTATGCTGCCCCCAACCAAAATATCGGGCACCCATATGGAGCGTTCTTTAATAGCGGATGGTTGTATTATTAATGCAGCGCACATTATTCATTCTATTATTGGTATTCGCACCCGTATAGGTGTAGCCAGCGAAATTGAAAGCAGCTATGTGATGGGGAGCGATAATTATCAAACCTTAGAAGAAATTGCTATTGCAAAAGAGAATAACGAACCTATTATGGGTATTGGTGATAGGTGCCGCATTAAAAATGCCATTATAGATAAGAATACATACATTGGCGACGACGTTTGCATTAACTGCGGAGACCCGCTGCCTGATGGCGATTACCCAACACATACAGTTACAGATGGAATTGTGATCGTTAAAAAACGCGCTGTTATACCAGCCGGGACGGTTATATAATTTAATTTAAAAGATAGTTAAACAATCGTTGGTTAATTTGTTATATATTAAAACTAAAAAACTTAAAATTAACGCTTTATGAAAAAAACTATCTGTATGATCGCCGTTGCTGCCGTAAGTTTCGGTAGCATCAATGCTTACTCTGCAACCCCGTTGCAAACACAGCAGGATTCTACTTCAAAAATGAAGAAGAAAAACATGAAGAAGAAAATGAAGAAAGACAGCACCATGAAGAAAGACACCGGAATGAAAAAAGACACTGCCATGAAAATGTAGTGTTAGCTGTAAGTATTCTTGTACAAAAAAGGCTTTCGTGTTTGCGAAAGCCTTTTTTGTTTTTAAAGGTTAGCTTAATTATATATCCAAACTTTCGCCAATTGCAGGCAATTTTAGGTTAAGACCTGCCTTTATAAACTTACCGGCAACTTCATCCTTATCAATAGCTATAACAGGAAATGAATCGTAATGCACACCTATTATGTTTTTGCAGTTAATAAACGCTGCGGCTTTAATGGCATCATCTGCACCCATAGTATAATTATCACCAATTGGCAGCAATGCCCAATCCAGGTTTTCATCAGCCAGTAATTTCATGTCATAGGTAAGCGCGGTATCACCGGCAAAGTAAATTACTTTACCTTCCGAGTAGATCAGGAAACCTGCGGGGTTACCACCGGCAGAACCATCGGGCATCGTGCTGGAATGTATAGCATTTACCATTTTAACGCGGCCAAAATCAAAATTAAAACCACCGCCAATGTTCATGCCGTGTACATTGTCTACGCCTTGCTTGCCTAACCAGCCGGCAATTTCTGCAATACAAATAACTTTTGCACCGCTGCTTTTGGCAATCGTAACTAAGTCGGCAACGTGGTCGCCGTGGCCGTGCGATACCAATATGTAATCGGGCTTAAAGCTATTTACATCAATGTGTTTAGCAAGCTCGTTTGGGGTAATAAACGGATCAAACAATAATTTTTTGCCATCGGCCACCAATTCAACGGTCGACTGGCCATAATAAGTTAATTTCATTTTTTTCAGGTGATGTTTTAGCGTAATCTTATTATTTGCCAAACAGGTTGCCTAAGCCGCCCATGCCGCCAAGCATAGCCTGCGTCATAGCTGCCATTTCGGTTTGGCTCAGGTTTTCGGCCTGCTCAATAGCTTTGTTTATAGCCACAACAAGCAGCTCTTCCAACTCCTCCTTATCGGCTTCTTTGTAAAAGTCGGTATCTATCGTTACAGATTGGATAACTTTATTGCCATTTGATAGTACCGTGATCTTACCGCCTTCGGCAGTACCGGTTACCGTAATAGCATCCAAACGTTTTTTTACTTCGCCAGCCTTTTGCTGGGCTTCCATTAATTTATCAAACATATAGCCTCCTTAGCCCCCTACCCCCCTGAAGGGGGAATAGAGGTTGTTATCTTGTAATTTATATTCTTTGTGTAATTCAAAATCTCCCCCTTCAGGGGGTTTGGGGGGCTTAATCCTCCGCAGTATCACCGGCGCCATTGTAGGCACCTTTGCGCACTACCGGCATCCCTGTCATTTTAAACAGGTCATCCAGGTGTAGCAAACTGCCGTTTACTACATTACCTAACAAAACAATGGTCACATCGTTTTTCATATCGCGCAAAAATATATGGCGAAAGCCGTGCCACCAGCCGGTATGGTAAACTACCTTTTGGCCCGGGCTTTCAAATATCCTCCAGCCATAACCATAGCTAAAATGCCCGCGTATCATGGGGTTATGTGCCGTGTAAGCCGAATCTTGCGTGGCAGGTTTAATAAGCTTCCCCGCCTTTAAAGCCTGGTCGAACACAAACAGGTCACCAACGGTGCTGTAAATGCCTTTATCCCCAACCGGGCCATCTAAAAAGTTTTGCGCTACCGAGTATTTCCAGCTGTTACGATCATGCCCAACAACATCAGCTGGGATCTTATCATACACTGCTTTGGAGTAAACGGCGGTATGTGTCATCCCGGCGGGTTTAAAAATATTTTCTTTCATGTAATCGGCATAGCTCATGCCGGTTACTTTTTCTATAATGGCGCCCAGCACCATAAAGTTGCTGTTGTTGTATAAAAAGCTGGCGTTAGGTTTATTAAAACGGGCGGGTTTGTATTTGGCTATCAGGTCCATAGCCTCTTTGTTGGTAAGCCCCTTCTTTTGGTTTAAATGCTGGCTGCGGTAAATACCGTCAACAAAGTAAACGTAGTTCATCATACCGCTGCGGTGTGTAAGCAGCAGGCGGATGGTAACTCCCTCGTACGGAAAATCCGGGAAGAAATCTCGCACATCCTGGTCCAGTTTAATTTTACCCTTTTCCCAAAGTTGCATAATGGCAGTACCCGTCATGGTTTTGGTAACCGATGCCAGCTCAAACTGCGAACCTAATTTCAGGCTGTCGCGGGTTAAGTGGTTTGCCCAGCCAAAAGATCCCTCGTAAACAATTTTACCTTTTTTAGCTACCAGTACGTTGCCGTTAAAGCCGCTCACCTTGTGCAGGTGCTGCATAAATTCATCTATTTTTTTATCGCCTTTGGCGGGGTCGTATTTTAAAAGTTCGGTAGTGTTAAAGGGCTTGCCGTTATCGGCCTCGCCGGCTTTGTTGTGGCCGGGCTTTGAAGAGCAGGAAGCTAAAGAAACGATAGAAAATACAATGGAAATGACAGTTGTGCACACTTGTCTCATAGGTAAAAAATCAATCACAAAACGAAAGGCGAAAATTAAAAATTATATAAGTGGTAAAAGATTAAAATGTAATTAATGTTTCAACAAATTATAAACTGTTATTTTTGAAAATGAGATTATTGCTGAATTTACTTTTGCTGATAACCATTATTACCACCAATGCTTTTGCCCAGGATGCTGCCAGCCGACTCAAACAAGGCCAGCAATTAGCCGCAAAAAAAGATTATCCTGCGGCTATCGAAAAATATAAAAGTGCCTTAGCCGCCGAGCCGGATAATGCCCGCGCCAATTATGAAATGGCCTTCGCGCTATTTGCAAGTGGCAAGGGAATAGAAGGCATCCCCAACTTAGAAAAAGCTATACAAGCGAACACAAATGCTGCATTTACAGCGGCATCTTACAGTTTAATGGGTAGCATTTATGGTAATGCCAAACAATTGCCCAAAGCCATAGCTGCCTATAAAAATGGCATCAGGGCAGATAGCACCAATCAGCGCATTTATTATAACCTGGGCATCGTGCAGTATCGCAGCAAGCAATATGCAGATGCCGAACAAACTTTTGTAAGTGCCATTAAACGAGATTCGGCGGATGCAGGCAGTATTAGGATGTACGCCCTAACCACCTTTCATGAAAACAAACGTGCCGACGCCTTATTGGGCTTTTGCCGTTTCTTACAATTAGAACCCAACAGCGCCCGCAGTAAAGAAGCCTTTGGCAACCTGCAAAACATATTACAACGCGGTACATTGCCGGCCGAGGCCGGTTATCAACCAACATCAGCTACCAAAGCCGAAGCTTTTGCTCAAAACAAGATCATCACCAAAGCTCTTGCCGGGTTTACGACACGCAAGTACGCCTCGCCAACAGCCTTGCTTACCGCGCAATTGAAAGAGTTGTTTGCGGCTTTTGGCAATGCTTATAAATATTCGGCTTATTATAACAAACTTGCCCAGTCGGGTAACTTTGAAACATTTGTGCGCGTGATAAGCCAAAGTAGTTTGCCGGAGAATGCCAGATGGGTTACGGAGCATGCGGATAAAGTGGCGGAGTTGGATAGCTGGATGAAAGGCAAATAATCATCCGGCTAAAGCTTGTTTTACCTTTTCCCGGTTTAATTTTGATACCGGTATTTTGGCCCCATCTGTTAACAGTAAGTATCCGCCATCTTCCCGTAACCAGCTTTTAATATAATTTATGTTTATTAAATGCGATTGGTGGGTACGGATAAATGCCTGGTCGCTTAATATATCGGCGTATTCTTTTAAAGTTTTAGATACCAATATTTCTTCGCCGCTTGTAAGGATAAACTTAGTGTAGGTGTTATCAGCCTCACAGCGTAATATATCATTGTGATTTACATAACGCGTTTCATTTATGGTGGTTAAAGCCAAACGCTGAGATAGTTTGTTAGACTTTTTTGTTATCTCATTATTTATGATCTGTGCTTGAATGCCGGCCAATGCAGTATACAGTATTTCCGAATTTGGTGCAGATGAAACGGCCTTTAATTGTATAGATGCTATTTCATTTTGATGAGTAACAGCCTTAAGTTTTTTTTGCTGTCGCGCTAAAATCATCCAGGTAAATATCCCAATAATCACCATTAAAATAAATGGTATGGTTTGCGAATGCAGGGTAATGATGATGAACGCTAATGATGCGAATATGATCAATATAATTTTTTTCATGTTGTATGGTTTTGGCTCAAATTTGTTTCAAAAACAGGTGAAATAAAAATATAAAACAGTATATGACTTTAAGAAGTTAGCAAACAGTATTGTTCAATCAGAATTGTTAATGTATTAATTTTATTCACTTGTCTTAAACCCACATAAAACCCTAAATTTGCCCACGCAAAAACATATTATTCATATGAGTTTCAGAACCGAACATGATACCATGGGCGCGGTACAGGTACCGGCCGACAAATACTGGGGTGCACAAACAGAGCGCTCTCGCAACAACTTTAAAATAGGCCCCGAGGCAAGTATGCCTAAGGAAATTATAGATGCCTTTGCTTACCTGAAAAAGGCAGCGGCCTATACCAATACCGACCTGGGCGTATTGCCTGCCGAAAAACGCGACCTGATAGCGCAGGTTTGCGATGAAATACTGGATGGTAAACTGGCGACAGAATTTCCGCTGGTTATCTGGCAAACAGGTTCGGGCACACAATCAAACATGAACGTGAACGAGGTAGTAGCTAACCGTGCACACGTTTTACAGGGCAACACCCTGGGCGAAGGCAAAACCTTTATCCACCCTAATGATGATGTGAACAAATCACAATCATCAAACGATACTTATCCAACGGCTATGCACATTGCGGCCTACAAGATCCTGATAGATGTGACCATCCCGGGGATCGAAAAACTGCGCGATACCTTACAGGCAAAAAGCGAAGCTTTTAAAAGCGTGGTGAAAATTGGCCGTACCCACTTAATGGATGCTACGCCACTTACTTTGGGGCAGGAGTTTTCGGGCTATGTATCTCAACTAAATCATGGCTTAAAAGCCCTGCGTAATACTTTTGATCACCTGAGCGAGCTTGCCCTAGGTGGTACTGCTGTAGGTACCGGCATCAACACCCCAAAAGGTTATGATGTTAAGGTTGCCGAGTATATCGCTCAATTTACCAACCTGCCATTCATCACTGCCGAGAATAAATTTGAAGCACTGGCAGCGCATGATGCCATTGTAGAAAGCCACGGCGCGCTGAAACAAATTGCAGTATCACTAATGAAAATAGCTAACGATATCAGGATGCTGGCTTCCGGTCCGCGTTCGGGTATTGGTGAGATCCACATCCCGGATAACGAGCCGGGTTCATCTATTATGCCGGGTAAAGTTAACCCAACCCAAAACGAGGCGGTTACCATGGTTGCCGCTCAGGTAATGGGTAATGATGTAGCCATCAGCATTGGCGGATCTAACGGCCATTACGAGCTAAATGTATTTAAACCGGTTATGGCGGCAAATTTCCTGCAATCGGCCAGGTTAATTGGTGATGCCTGTGTATCATTCAATGATCATTGCGCTGTAGGTATCGAGCCAAATTATGATGGCATTAAAAAGCATCTGGAGAATTCCCTGATGCTGGTTACTGCGCTTAACCCGCATATTGGCTACGAAAATGCAGCCAAAATTGCCAAAACAGCTTTAAAAGAAAACAAATCGCTTCGCGAAGCTGCCGTTGGCCTGGGTTACCTAACTAACGAACAATTCGACGAATGGGTACGCCCCGAAGATATGATTGGGAGCTTGAAATAGTAGACTCACTCCAAACCCCTCTCTTTTAGAGAGGGGCTTTTTTTATTCATATGAAGAAACCTTTCGCCTTTTACCTTTTAGTTTTAACCATCCTACTGCAAACTGCCTGCAAATTTAACCCCGATATACAAACCCCGGGCGAGAATTACCTGCAGGGCGAGTGGCGGCAGGATAGTGTAACAATGCAGCAACAATTGGTAAATTATTCTTTATATAACCTTAAGTTTAATTGCGATTCGTTTTTTGTGAGCATCAAAACTTTTAGCAAAGCAGATGCCGGTGCAGATAGCTGTACCCGTAACGGGCAATGGACAGAATACGCCAAAGGGGTATACGAACAACGAAATGATACCCTGCATGTACGCGGGCTGTTTTGCAATGCCGATTATAGCTATAAAGACCCAACCGGTTGCTTTCGCTCGGGTATTTACGAAGAGCGTTTTAAAGTGTCCAAAGTAACAGATTCGGTGTATCTGTTTAATCCAACATCGGGTGTAATACCGTTCAAAGCAAAATTAATAAAAAGGAATACCTGTACTCCAAAACCATTATAATAACATATGAAATTAGCTTCATTAAAAAAGATCATATTAGGGATAGCCATGATGTACCTGCCTGTGCAAACCATGGCATGGGGAGCCAACGGCCACCGTATTAGCGGCCAAATTGCCGATAGCTACCTAACTCCAAAAGCACGTGCCGCTATCAAAGCCATTTTAGGGAACGAATCTATTGCCATGACCAGCAACTGGGCCGATTTTATAAAATCAGACCCTAAATATAGTTACTTATACAACTGGCATTTTATCAACATCGAGAAGGAGGTTAGCAGTGCAGAAATGCAGGATATTCTAAAGCATGATACTATTGCTGACGCTTATACCAAGATAAACTATTTGGTAGGCGAGCTTAAAAAGAAAAACCTACCTAAAGATAGTAAAATACTTGCCCTGCGCATGTTAATACACATTGTGGAGGATATACACCAGCCTTTACACACCGGGCATTTAAGCGATAAAGGTGGTAACGATGTTAAATTAACCTGGTTTAATAATCCAACCAATCTGCATTCTATTTGGGATAGCCAGCTGATAGATTTTCAGCAATTAAGTTATACCGAGTATACCGCATGGATAAACCATACCACCACTGCGCAACGTAAAGAATGGCAAAAAGCACCTTTAAGCGAATGGTTGTTAGAATCTAATCACCTGGCAGCAAAAATTTACGCAAGCGTAAAAGACGATGAAAAAGTAAACGTGTACAGATACAATTACGAGTACATAGGCATGCTTAACAACCAATTGGTAAAAGGCGGTGTTAGGTTAGCGGGATTGTTAAACCAGATATTTGGGGCGTAAAAAGCTGAAAGCCAAAAGACCAAAGCGAAAAGCTGCTTTAAGCTTTCTACTTTTATCTTTAACCTCAAAAAAATGAAAATACTAATGGTTTGCCTGGGTAATATTTGCCGTTCGCCGCTGGCGGAGGGTATAATGCAGCACCTGGCAGATCAGGCCGGATTGGATTGGCACGTAGACTCGGCAGGTACCGGCGACTGGCACGTGGGCCGCGCGCCCGACAGGCGCTCTATCGCCGCCGCACGCGAACAGGGTATTGATATCAGCCAACAGGTTTGCCGTTTGTTCCGCGTTGATGATTTTGACGAGTTTGACCTGATACTGGTGATGGATAAAAGCAACCTGACCAATGTACTTACCCTTGCCCGTAACAATGAAGACCGCAAAAAGGTAAAACTACTGTTGGGCGATAAGATAGTGCCAGACCCATATTATGATGATACCCAGTTTGCCCCGGTTTTTACACTAATAGAGGCAGGTTGCAAGGAAATTATCGAACAGTATAGCTATTAACTGCTATCTTAGGGCAATGAATACTAAACCGGTAATGATGCTAAGTGCTATTTTTTTAGCATTAATTGGCATAGTTCTTACTTTTATGCCACAAGAGGTTACTGCCTTTACAGGTTTGGGCTTTACCCAAATTTATCAATTGCAACTGCAAATAATGGGTGCTTTATTTTTTGCCTTTGCCATGCTCAATTGGATGGCTAAAGGAGCCATTATTGGTGGTATTTATAACAGGCCGATTGCTATAGCTAATTTTGCACATTTTTTAATAGGTGGGGCGGCTTTGGTAAAAGCTGTAATAAGCAATATCCACCTACATTATTCCGTTTGGATTATAGCGGCCACTTATTCCATTTTTGCCCTACTGTTCGGAATTATATTTTCAAAACATCCAGCTCAAAATTAAGTCATGAAAGCATTGTTTTTTAGTTTAGTATTAACTTGTACTGTGTTTATAGCCACTGCACAAAATGAGGCTATTGATAAAGTTACAACATCGTACATTAGTGTAAAGAATGCCCTGGTTGCCAGCAATGCCACACTGGCTAAAAGCCGTTCGGCAGAATTGGTGGCAGCACTATCGGCACCTGTTAAGGGCCTACAGCCGGCACAGCAAAAACTATTGGCTACCTATCTTGATAAGCTGAAATTTGATAGCCGCCACATCAGCGAAACTACTGTGATCGATCATCAGCGTGAGCATTTCGAGAGCCTGTCTAAAAATATGTATAGTCTGTTATCCGGCTTAAAGCTAAACAGTACCACCGTTTACCAGCAATACTGCCCCATGAAAAAGGCGGCCTGGTTAAGCGAATCTGAAGAGATCCGCAACCCTTACTACGGTGATGATATGCTGGAATGCGGCAAGGTAACAGCCACTTTAAACGCCGCTAAGTAGAACGAAAGTTTTCTTGTTATGCTGAACGTATGTGAAGCATCTGATCGCCGATATGCAGGTTGTACAATAGATCCTTCGCTATCGCTCAGGATGACAATTATCTATACCGAGAAGGGCCCAGCATATGCCGGGCCTTTCTCAGTTATAACGGATATATGTAATTTACAATTGCTTGGCAATAAAAAACACACCTACCTGTTTGAAATCAGCAAGTTAATGCCGTACTTTGTTATAATGATGAAAAAAGCGGGCATATTGCTATTAGTTTTGATGTATACTATTACGTCAACCGGCTTTGCCTTGAATTTACATTATTGCGGTAATCGTGTTGCAGCGGTTAAAATAAACGCCCCGGCCAAAAGCTGTGTTAAGCCTTTGGCCAAAAGCAAAATGAAATGCTGCAAGGATAATAAGCTTGATGTAAAAGTTAAGGATAGCCACGAGAGCCAGCCCAATTCATTTATCCCCAAGCTATCCGGGTATGATGTACCCAGAACATCTTTTGCCGATTTTATTTTACCGGTACACCAGATGCTTCTTAACGTGTTTTTTGACCGCGGCCCGCCTGACGCCCCGGCACAAAACATCCCCGCATTTATTAAAAACCGAACTTTGAAGATTTGATGTTAACCGTTTCTCCCGCAGAAATTTCCTAACACATCCTTTCAAATTCAATTTTAATAACATGAAAACCATCAAGATATTCATCGTACTATTTATAGCAACCATTACCGTTGCCAAAGCACAATTCACCAAAGCCGAACTACAGGTTAGCGGCCTTACCTGCTCACTTTGTGCCCGTACTACCGAAAAATCGTTAAAAGCACTGCCTTTTGTAAGCGAAATAAAACCCGACCTGATGCGCAACATCTATGTCATCACCTTTAAAAATGATGTACCGGTAGATTTTGAGCAGATCAGCAAAAAGGTAAAAAACTCTGGCTTTTCGGTTAACTACCTAAAAACAACCTTCAATTTTGATAACACCAAGGTTGCCGATAATGCCTTTACTTACGGCGATAATACCTACAAGCTATTAAATGCCGATAAAGCATTAACCGGCCCGGTTACGGTAACTATTGTTGATAAAGGTTTTGCGCCAAACTCGGTTACCAAAAAGCACCTGGGCAAAAACCCCGAAGAAGCTACCACAGCAACCGGCCGCACTTACCATTTAGCAATTTAAGCACCTTCTAAAAAGCATTTTTATGAAGGGTATTTTATTGGCTTTTTGCCTTATGGCATCGGCATGCTTTGCGCACGCGCAAGAGTTATACGTAAACACCGAACCGGCCAGCAACATGGCGGCCCGATCTTTAGGCATTAGGTTGGAGAACCAGGGCTTTAGCATGGGCGGGGCATTTAAAAACCGTACCACTTTAGAGGCTATGTATGGCGCCAGCGGTAAGCTAATGGTGCATGGCGCAGGGTATCTATCCAACTTTTATCAGCACAACCAACGGTTTGAGGGCGGCAGCTTTTATGCTAAGTACAGGTTTTTATCGATAGATAGCGTGCAAACGCATTTTCGCGGGGCGGTATTTGGTAAGGCAGCCGTTAGCCGCAACCCCTATAGGATGCAGGAGATAGCTTTGGAGGGCGATAACTCGGGTTTGCAGGGCGGTGTTGTGTTTACGCAATTGCTGCATAAGCTGGCGGTATCCGGCTCGGCAAGTTACCTGCGCGGCTTAGATAGCGATAACCCGCATGGGGCTATCACCGGGGCTAAGGATGCTTTAGCCTACACCCTGTCTGCCGGGTATTTGGTGCTACCCAAACAGTACAAAAGCTACAACCAGGTAAATGTAAACCTGTATGCCGAGCTGCTGGGCAAAACCAACCCGGGTTATGGACAAAGTTATCTGGATGTTGCCCCCGCCGTGCAGCTGATCTTCAACAGCGTTTGCCGGCTGGATTTCTCGTACCGAACGCCCTTGTACAACAACATGCTGCGCAACAGCGCCAATATGTACCTGGTGCGGTTCGAGTACAATTTTTTTAATTTATAGATCCCCACGCAATGAAAAGATATATCACATTATTCATCACGCTGATAGTTAGCATCCCCGCCATGGCGCAGCAGATGGACCACATGCAGCACGATACTACCAAAAAGGCCCCACCGCACGATCATGCCAAAATGATGGCAGAAATGAAGCAGGATACCATGCAGCACAGCATGAGGATGAACAGCCAGTTCTCGCTGGATCTGCCCATGAACCGCGATGGCTCCGGTACATCATGGGTGCCCGATGAAACGCCGATGTATATGTACATGGTGCATGGCAAAAAATGGATGCACATGTTCCACGGGAGTTTTTTTGCGCGATACAACAAGCAGGACTTGTTTAACCAGGGCACCCGTGGCAATAGCCAGTTTGATGCACCTAACTGGTTGATGTATATGGCGCAGCGCAAGGTGGGCAGCAATGGCTTATTTGCCATAAACACCATGTTCTCGTTAGATCCGTTTACGGTGGGGGCGGGCGGTTACCCGCTGCTTTACCAAACGGGCGAATCTTACAAAGGCCGCAAACTGGTAGACTACCAGCACCCGCATGATCTGTTTGCCGAACTGAGTGTGGCCTATACCCAACGCGTAGCTAAAAATACCGATATCTCCCTATCTGTTGGCATGCCGGGCGAACCTGCGCTTGGACCGCCGGTGTTTATGCACAGGCTATCGGCCATGAACAACCCCGATGCACCGCTTAGTCACCACTATGCCGATGCCACGCATATTACCTTTGGTACGGCTACGCTGGGTTTCCGTTACAAGAATGTAAAGCTGGAGGGATCTGTATTTACCGGCCGCGAACCGGATGAATACCGCTATGATTTTGATAAGCCTAAATTTGATTCGTACTCGGTACGCTTGTCCGTCAACCCGTCTAAGGAATGGGCCTTGCAGGTATCCAACGGCTGGCTTAAAAGCCCCGAAGAAGCCGAACCTACCGATAACGTGAACCGCTTTACCGCATCGGCCATACACACCAAAATGCTGGGCGAAAACAGTTACGTGGCTACCACGCTGGTTTACGGGCAGAACCACCATCACGGCAAAACCCAGCCCGCCGTATTGTTAGAGAACAGTCTTCAACTCAACAAAACCGCCATTTACGGCCGTTATGAATATGTGCAGAAAGATGCCGGCGAGTTGGACTTGGAAACCCTGTTCCCCGCCGACCCTAACTTTAGCATTAACGCCTTAACGCTGGGAACCAACCGCATATTAACCACCGTTAAGCAAACCAACCTAACGGCAGGCATCCAGGCCACCTACAACGCCTCTCCAAAGGCACTAAGGCCGCTATATGGCACCGCCCCAATAGGTTTCCAGGTGTACCTGCGCATCACCCCATCCATCATGAAAATGGGCGGCAGCAAAAAAACCATGGATCATAATATGATGAATATGTAATAAATAAAACAGACCGCCTCGAAACCGGGGCGGTCTGTTTTATTTAGATCACTATAAGATAAAAGCTGTTCTATTATCCCGGTATAACCTTTAGCGTATAAGCCACCTGCTCCGGAAGATTTGCCGGAAGTATAACACTTACGCCCTCTGCACTTCTGTTAAATTGCAAGGGTTGCCCATTGCCTACAAGTTCTATTCTACTAATGGCTTTTGGGTAAAGTGCGCTATTCGTAGCCAGGCTTTTGATATTGATTTTGCCATCGGCAGGTGTGCCTAAAGCAATGGCATACAAAATATCACCTTTAGTAGTAAAGCGGATATCCTGAGAGGTGAAAGGCTTGCCTTTACCCTCATTAAACCCTTGTGCGGCTAAAGGCGCAGCATTTTCCATGGCAGGGCCTTCGCCAAACACCTTCCATGGGCGGGTAGCATAAATGCATTCATTATTAGCTTGCATCCATTTGGTTATACCCGCTATTATTTCTTTCTCCTGTTCATCAATGGTACCATCGCCGCGTACGGGTACATTAAGCAAAAAGTTTCCGTTCTTGCTCACTACATCTGCCAGGGTATGTATAATGGTTTTTGCGCTTTTGTAGCCCTTGCGGTCGTAAACGCGCCTATCGTAATGCCATTCGCCAATGCAAGTATCGGTTTGCCAAACAAAGGGCTCTATTTTATTACTTTGCCCGCGCTCTATATCCCACACCATACATTTTTGCTGCTGGGTATCCAGTATCTTCCCAAATACTACTGCATCCAGTTTGCCGTTATGCCGTTTCATGTTGCTGTTATACATGTGCGCTGCCACCTTTAAACCAACATCGCTAACCGGCCACAATGGCAGGGCGGTATCATCAAAATAGACCAGGTCCGGTTCGTATTTATTGATCAGTTCTATCGTACGGTTCAAAAAATTATCACAATAGGCCTTTGTAGGCGCAACCGCGCCATTTTGCCATCCCCACTGGCTATGGATGCTGCCCGGGTTGGCGCTGTCCTTGCTTAGGGCGTGGTTTTGGGCATATAGCTCCTGCGGGTCAAGACCATCCCACCACTTACCCCGGCCATCGGCCTTGGTTAGTTTGCCATCATAGGGGATACCCGCCATCGGGCCGCTTTTATCTGCTAATTGAGAAGCTTCGTACCAGCGCCAGGCGTGTGCGGCATGTACGCTTACGCCAAAATGTAAACCATTGTTTTTAGCAGCCTTTGCCCACCCGCCTATCAGGTCTTTTTTAGGGCCTACCTTTGTGCTGTTCCATTTAGGCTGATGTTTGCTATCGTAAAGGTCCAGGTTATCATGATGGTTGGCTAATGCCATAAAATATTGGGCACCTGCATTTTTATATAAACTCACTAATTCTTCCGGGTTCCAGTTCTCGGCCTTCCATTCATTGATCACATCCTTAAAACCGAACTTGGAAGGATGCCCATATTTTTTTACATGAAAATTGTAGTTGTCGGTTCCTTCTTCATACATGCCGCGGGCATACCAATCCCCATGCTCGGGCTGGCATTGCGGCCCCCAGTGTGCCCACATGCCAAATTTGGCATCCCTGAACCAATCGGGCACCTGGTACTGCTGTAACGATTGCCATGAGGGTTGAAAGATCCCGGAAGCTATTTTTTCATCCAGGCTAAAATCAGCAGCCTTAGCTATCTTATTAAATAATAAAGCTGCCGTAGCGGCAGATAAGCCTTTGATTGCACTTCTTCTTTTCATAACAGGTAATTGATATGGTAAGGTAGCACAAATTTTAAATAAAGAAAATAAAAATGTCTGTTATACAGTTATATGCTGTGGCAGTTTACAATTAATGAATCTTTTTAACAGAACCCTAACCTCTCTCAAGATGGGAACTATATTGTACCCAACACCATCACGGCTAAAAAAGCCCTTTCATTCTGAGTGGGCGAAGAATCTATCCGCCGATGCATAATAAGCAGATGCTTCACATACGTTCAGCATGACAAGGATGGTTTACTGAAAGCTGCATTCCCTCCTTGGGGAGGGGCGCGGTGGTTTGTGTAGTAGCAGGGAGGGGTGACTAGATGTGCATGAAGTTTAAACCCCTCCCTGCACCCTCCCGTTGGGAGGGAATCGCACTGCCCCATACTTTGAATTTACTGGTCATCGCTTTATTAACACACCCCTAACTCTTCTCAAGAGGGGAACTCTGTTGGAACCATTCACTACTCAACCATTCTCCACTCACCAACCCAACTAATTCACTATCCTCCCGCTCAGATCTACCTTGCGGCCAAAGGGGTTAATAAAATTGTTGGCCAGTACGGCAAATTCGCGGCGGGTTACGGGGTGGTTAAGGTTAAAGGTGGTGTGGAAGTGGTAATAGCTTTTCCAGGCTTTCTGGGTTTCCAGTTGCAGGTTCTTGGGGTCGCGCAGGGTCATTTCGCTGATGTAGCTGAGCAGGTTGGCTACGGTAAAATACTCGCCCGGTTTTTCTTTATTGAACCATAAAAAGGCACGGGAATAAAGCTCGTTCATCAGGGGTTTTACCTCGGCGGTATACACTGCGCTATCGGGCATAAATAAAACCTGTGCGGCAGCACCATTGGCTTTTTGGATGCCCTGCAACATACCGGTTGTGCCTACCTGCTGTATGGCGCGGTAATCGCGGTCGGTAGTTTTAATATCGGCAAATGGCATCAGCATGCCTTTATGATCCAGTATTTCGCCCTGTATCACCCTGGGGCGCAGGTTTTTGGTGGTAGTTTCAAAAAATATGCAGTAAGCGGCGGTTGCGCCAACGCCCTGCCCAAGCGCCATTTGTACGCTGGGGTAGGTAATGCTGCCGTTAACCAAATGCGTTACAGATAGGGCCTTTTCGGTAAGCAGTAAATTCTCCTGGTCCTTAGCTACCACCGCTCCTAACGGGATGCTATATGCCGGGAAGGGCGGGTAATTTATTTGCGGCACACCGGCCACGCTGTAATGCTGGCCGGGCAGGGCATCGCCCACGGCAATGCTGGTGCGGTATAGTTTGCTTTGGCGGTTGTAGGGGGTATAAATATCGTCCAGCACCATGCGCACCAAACCCGCCGAGCGTTGGTTCTCGCGGATGAACGGGATATAAGGCAGGTGGTCTGCCGTCTGGAAATCATCTGCTAAGCCCAGGTTTTTATAGCCCAATTCGGTTTGCAGGTAGTAGATCAGCCCCAGGCAGCGCAGTCTTGCCTTGGCAAAGGTAGCCTCGCGGCGATCGGGTTTAAGGTCGTCGCTGGTAACGGCGTACTGGTTGCCGCAATCGCTCCATTTAATCAAGTATTTATCATTGGGTAAGGCGGCGGCAGCCAACAGTTTTTTAATGTCGGCATTTTTAAGGCAGGCATATTGGGCGGCATTGTACCCATCGGGTTGGGGAATGGTTCGGTTAGCCGTTTTGCCAAAGTTTTTTAAAATGGCCAGGTAACTAATGTCCTGGATCTGGTTGGTGGCGTTATCGGGCGCAAGGGCTTCTTTGGTATCGGCGCGGCTATCAAACCCCGAGGTCTGTATTACGCCTGCGCCTGCCGCTACATCGCCAAGTTGAGTGGCATCTACCAGCAGTTCGGTTTTTATAGTGATGGGTTTGCCGGCCTGCATTACGGTAACCTCCCAGCCCGTGCCATCTTTTTTAACAGAAACAAATGGGGTGTTCATTTTTACGGTAAGGTTTTTTACTGTGTCGGCCATTTTTTTGAGGATGGCGGCACCAGTGGCCGGCTCAAAAATTAAGGGGGCGTTTTGGGTCGTATCAAAGCCTAAACGGGACTGATAAAAGTCGCGGATATGCTTCCTAAATTCCGCATAGATCCCCGATGCGATGTTGCGGTTCCCCTCCAGTATACACATGCCGCCGCTCGTCATGCTGCCACCAAGCCAGGGGCCTTGTTCTACCAGCATCGTCTTTACATTACTGCGTGCACTTTGTATGGCCGCCGCAACGCCGCTTGCCCCGCCGCCCACTACCAATACATTGGTACGGATTGTTTCGGCAAAGCCCAATGAGCATTTTAGCAGCAGTAGTACCAGGAGTATATTTTTGATCATCTATGAAAGCAAAATAACTGTAAAACGCTAATTTAGGCCAATTACTTATCCAACAATAATAATTATACTATTAGCTAAAATTAAATATGACAGACGAAGAAATGCGTTACCCCATAGGCAAATTTGTAGCCCCTGTTTCTTATACCGAGCAGGACATGCGCCATTGGATACATGATATTGCCACCCTGCCCGGCCGTGTCCGCGAAGCTATTATAAGCCTTACCTACGAGCAGCTGGATACCCAATACCGTACCGGGGGATGGTCGCTTAGGCAGGTGGTGCACCATTTGGCCGATAGCCACATGAATTCGTTATGCCGTTTTAAGCTGGCCTTAACGGAGGATAACCCTACCATAAAACCATACGAGGAGGCTGCCTGGGCCATTCAGCCCGATTACCGCCTGCCTGTAGAGCCGTCTATCAAAATGCTGGAAGGCATCCACCAGCACATGGTTGCCCTGTTTGAAAGCTTTACCGAAGATCAATGGGACCGAACGTTCATCCATCCCGAATCGGGCAGTGTAACGTCGCTAAAAAAGAACCTGGCCATTTACGCATGGCATAGCAACCACCATTTAGCGCATTTAACAGAAACGGTTAAAAGGTTGAAGGGGTAAAAAGCCTTACCAAAACCTTACCCAAAGGAGCGGGCTTTATAATAGCAAAACCAGCCTTGTAAGGCACGGACTAACCATTGATAAAACACAAACTTCTGTTGATTGGTGTAACAATCTCCTACATTTGCCCTTATGGAAACCATAACCTGGAGCGATTTTGAGAAAGTAGAACTACGTGCCGGTACCATTCTGGAGGTGGCCGATTTCCCGGAGGCGCGTAAACCTGCTTACAAGTTAAAGGTGGATTTTGGCCCGCTGGGGATGAAACAAAGCAGTGCGCAGATCACTAAGCATTACACCAAAGAGGAATTACGGGGCAAACAGATACTGGGGGTAGTTAATTTCCCTAAAAAACAAATAGCCACTTTTATGTCGGAGTTTTTGGTGACAGGCCTGGCTGATGAGCATGGGGACATTGTACTTACGACCATTGACAAACCTGTACCCAACGGCAGTAAACTCATATGATTTTTGCGAACTGGATAGTTGGCCCGCACCTGATAGGGGTTATATTTATCCTTGCCGGGTTGATACAAAAGCGCTATCCGCCTAAAGAGATCAACAGCCTTTATGGCTACCGCACTACGCGATCTATGAAAGACCAGCAGAACTGGGACGAGGGGAACCGCTACTCCACCAAACTTATGATGAAATGCGGGGTGGTTTTGGTAATAGCAGGAATTATCCTGACCGCAGTTATGATGCTGCTGCCTATCAGCCCCGAATGGCGAACGGGTATTAAAGTGGTTATAATGCTGCTTTGTGCATTTGGTACGGTGGTTATACTTTTCAGATCGACAGAAAAACATTTAAAACAGCAATTTAGCGATACACTATAATGCGATATTATACTTTCGGCGATGAGCAGCCTGCTATATCTCCTGATGAATTTTTTATGAACGAAGCCTTGAAGGAAGCCCGCCAGGCCCTTAAAGAGGATGAGATACCTATTGGTGCCGTGGTAGTTTGCAAAGGGCAGATCATTGGCCGCGGGCATAACCTTACCGAGCGTTTGAATGATGTAACTGCCCATGCCGAAATGCAGGCACTTACCGCAGCTACCAATTATATGGGTGGCAAATACCTGCCAGAGTGTACGCTGTATGTTACTATGGAACCCTGTGTAATGTGTGCCGGTGCAAGTTACTGGTTCCAGGTTGGGCGCATTGTTTTTGGCGCTTATGATGCTCAGCGTGGTTTTGGCAGGCTCAATCAAAGCATTACGCATCCTAAAACGTTAATTACCGGCGGCATCCACGAAAATGAGTGCTCGCAGCTGATGAAGGATTTTTTTAAGTCGAAGAGGAAGTAGAAGGACCATGGTCTATAAAGTACTTAACAAAAACTTGACATTGATATAGAACAAAAAGCTACCTCAACCCTTATATTTGCTACAACACGAAACGTTTAACCTTAAATTTAAATATTATGGCATTTACACTACCGGCGTTACCATACGCTTTTGATGCATTAGAACCACACATTGATAAAGCTACCATGGAAATTCACCATGATAAGCACCACCAGGCTTATGTTACCAACTTAAACAAAGCTTTAGAAGGTAAACCAGAGGCTGATGGTAAAATTGAAGACATCATCAAAAATATATCTAAATTCCCGGCTGCTGTGCGCAATAACGGTGGTGGCCATTACAACCACTCTTTATTCTGGACATTGCTGTCACCAAACGGTGGTGGCGAGCCTACAGGTGCATTAGCAGATGCTATTAAAAGCACTTTTGGTTCATTTGCCGATTTTAAAACTAAAGTATCTGAAGCTGGTGCAACCCGCTTTGGTTCTGGCTGGGCATGGTTAATTGTTACTGCCGATAAAAAACTGGCTGTTACATCAACGCCTAACCAGGATAACCCTTTAATGGATATTGCCGAAGTAAAAGGCACACCTGTTTTAGGTATCGACGTTTGGGAGCACGCTTACTACTTAAAATACCAGAACCGCCGCCCGGATTACCTGGCTGCTATCTGGAATGTAATTAACTGGAACCACGTTTCAGAATTATATACTAAAGCTATTGCTTAATAGCCTCACCCAACCCTCCCCAAAAGAGAGGGCTTAAAATACAAAGCGGCAGACTGGAAACAATCTGCCGCTTTTTTTTATTTGATAGATACAGCTGTGTCATTAGCCTCACTAAATCCTCTCCAAAGGAGAGGACTTTAAGAAAGGAAAAGAACCCTCTCCTTTGGAGAGGGCAGGGTGAGGCTAATGACATAGTTTACAAACCAACTACCCTATGAAAGCCATCGTCCTCGAATCTTCAGAAAACCCATTGGTTATAAAAGAAGTTGCCAAGCCCACACCCGGCCCGGGCGAGGTATTGGTGCAAATAAAAGCCGCAGCCTTAAACCGCCGCGATTACTGGATAACCATTGGTAAATATGCCGGTATAAAATACCCAACTATTTTAGGTGCCGATGGTGCAGGTATTGTAGCAGAAGCAGGCGAAGGCGCCGGCGATTGGCTCAACAAAGAAGTGATCATTAACCCATCCCATAACTGGGGGGAGCACCCGGAGTTTCAATCTAAAGAATTTAAGATATTGGGTTTACCTGATGACGGCACCCTGGCCGAATACGTATTGGTAAAAGCCGAATACCTTTATCCTAAACCTGCTCACCTAACCTTTGAGGAGGCGGCTGCATTGCCACTTGCAGGTTTAACATCCTATCGTGCCTTATTTACTAAAGCGCATATCAAAAAGGGCGATAAAGTTTTGGTGGTAGGCGTTGGTGCCGGTACAGGATCATTTACTTTACAGTTTGCCGTAGCGGCGGGTGCGCAAGTGTTTGTAACATCCGGCTCTGGCGAAAAAATTGAAAAGGCCAAGCTTTTGGGGGCTGCAGCCGGGGTAAATTACAAAGCGCAGGACTGGGCCGAAGAGTTATTGCATTTTAGCGGTGGCGGATTTGACATAGTTGTCGATAGCGCCCTTGGGCCAGATTTTAATAAGATACCGGATCTGTGCAACCCAGGAGGGCGCATCGTTTTCTTTGGCGGTACTGCCGGTAACATCCCGGAACTGAATGCGCGCCCGTTATTTTGGAAGCAATTGCAGATCTTAGGTACTACTATGGGCACGCAGGACGAGTTTGAAGCCATGGTTGCGTTTGTGAACGAGCATAAAATTGTGCCGGTAATTGATGAGGTATTCCCACTTGCAGATGCCAAGCAAGCATTTGATAAGATGGGCGCAGCTAAACAGTTCGGAAAGCTAGTGGTAAGGTTATAAACTAATAGACTGAATTTCAAGGAAAAGAACCCTCTCCTTTGAAGAGGGCAGGGAGAGGCTTCCTGCACAATTATTAATTAGGGTTTGAAAAATAAACTACTAATTTTGTGGACTTTATTTAAGTATGATCAGAAAACCCATCGAACTACTTCTGAAAGAATCTGAAGAAGTAGGAGAGAATTCCCTTAAACGCTCGCTTGGCCCTATAAACCTTATCCTGATCGGGATAGGGATTATTATTGGTGCGGGCTTATTTTCGCTAACAGGCATCGCAGCCGGCCAACACTCCGGCCCGGCAGTTACCATATCATTTTTAATAGCCGCTTTAGGCTGTACATTTGCTGCATTATGTTATGCCGAATTTTCGGCCATGATACCGGTTGCAGGCAGCGCCTACACGTATTCGTATGCCACCATGGGCGAGCTTTTTGCCTGGATCATAGGGTGGGACCTAATGCTGGAATATGCCGTAGGGGCGGCAACGGTGGCTATCAGTTGGTCGCAGTACTTAACCAAGTTCTTATCCTGGTTTGATCTGTATTTGCCTCCACAGTTAACGCTTTCTCCTTTCGAAACAGCCAAAGCCGCCAATGGAGATGTAGTAAGCGGCATTATTAATTTACCTGCAGCCTTAATTGTCGTGTTGGTTACAGGCATTATTATCAGAGGTACAAAAGGCTCGGCTTTGGTTAATGCCATAATTGTTACCTTAAAGGTAGGCGTTGTGCTGGTATTTATTGCGGTGGGCTGGTCATTCATCAATCCGCAAAACTATCATCCCTATATTCCGCAGAATACGGGCGTTTGGGGCGATTATGGCTGGTCGGGGATATTACGTGGCGCTGGTCTGGTATTTTTCGTATTCATTGGCTTCGATGCCGTATCTACTGCTGCACAGGAGGCTAAGAACCCGCAGCGCAACATGCCTATAGGTATCATAGGCTCGTTGGTGATATGTACTATCCTGTTTGTGATATTTGCCCACGTGATGACTGGCATGGCTAACTATAAAGAGTTTATTGGCTCGGGTGCGCCCGTTGCCATCGCTATAGAAAAAACGCATTACCAGTGGCTAAGTAAAGCCATTGTACTGGCTATATTGATAGGTTATACCTCGGTGATACTAGTAGATCTGTTAGGGCAATCAAGGGTGTTCTTCTCTATGTCTAAAGATGGCTTGCTGCCTAAAGTATTTTCAGAAGTACACCATAAATTTCGCACACCATGGAAATCAAACATGCTGCTGTGTGGTTTCATATCCATATTTGCGGCGTTTGTGCCCATCCGTGTGGTTGGCGAGATGACCAGCATCGGCACTTTACTTGCTTTTGTAATGGTATGCGCCGGGGTGCTTATATTGCGTAAGCAACAGCCCAACGTGCACCGCCCGTTTAAAACACCATTTGTGCCGCTGGTGCCCATATTAGGTATTTTAACCTGCTTTGCCATGATGACATTTTTACCGGGCGATACCTGGTTAAGATTGATTATATGGTTAGCGATAGGTTTAGCCATTTACTTTACATACGGTAAAAAGAACAGTGTGCTGCGCAAGGCATTGGCTGCAAAAAAGGAATAATATTGATACATGGACGGGTTACTGCAATTACGTGTTGACGGGATAAAATGGGAAACGACCGATACCGCTACTTTTTATTTGGTGCGAACGGTTGGCAATAAGGTTGAGTATAAGGCCGGGCAGTTTATTACGCTGGTATTTGACCATCATAACCAGGAGGTCCGGCGGTCATATTCGTTAAGTTCATCGCCGGATGATGACAGGCTTGCTATTACCGTTAAACGGATAAGTAATGGGGAGATCTCCCGGTTCCTGCTTACCAAAGTAAAGGTAGGCGATGTATTGAATGTAGTAAAACCCGCAGGCGTATTTACCGTAAATGAATTTGAGGCGGAAACGGACCTGGTATTTTTTGCAGCAGGCAGTGGCATATCGCCTATATTCTCGCAGATAAAATATGTGCTTAACCGCCCGGGCAAAAGCAAGCTACACCTGATATACAGCAGCCAAGATAAAGAGTTGGTGCTGTTTAATAATGAATTGAATGAGCTGTTGGAAAGGTTCCCGGATAGATTAACTATTACGCATCTTTTAAGCAGCGAGGCTAACCGTTTAACCAATATTCGGGTAGAGCAGTTGGTAAATGAGCAGCTCAACTTTGATAAAAGTAAAGCCCAATTTTACCTCTGCGGACCATTTGTATATATGCGCATGATCCGGCTTACACTGATGTACATGGGTATTAATGCACAACAGATCCACAAAGAAAATTTTGTGCTGGAAACCGTACCGGTAACTGGCAGCCAAACTAACTATCCGCCCCAAGCTATCCTGATAAACTTTGAAGGCGAACTACATAATGTACAGGCTGGAGAGAATCAATCGATACTGCAAGCCGCATTACAAAATAATATTAAGCTACCCTATAGTTGCCGCAGCGGAATTTGCTCGGCATGTGTGGCCTTCTGCAAAACCGGCAAGGTAGAGATGGCCAAGAACGAAGTGCTTACCGACGAGGATTTAGCTAAAGGATGGATATTAACCTGCACCGGACACGCACTTACAGATGATGTAGAAATAGAGTATAAGTAATTTAATGCGCTTTAAAGAGAATTTGTCATCCTGAGCGATAGCGAAGGATCTAATAGCGAACTTTGCATATTGAATAAGCATATCTGCGATCAGATGCTTCACATACGTTCAGCATGACAGGGTTCTATAACAACAAAGGCCGCAAGATGATCTCCTGCGGCCTTTGTTTACAATTTATTTTTTCATTTTACGAAGAAGCCTGCACAGCCCGCCTATGCGTTTTATGATGCACAGCTTCACGAACCTTAGCAGTTTTAGTTTTTGATTTTTTGCGTTTACCCAGCCAGATGATAAAACCGGTAATAGGTAAACTGGCGCAAATTAAACTGGCTAAAAATGCAATGATCTTGGTGGTAAGCCCAAATATTTGTCCTACGTGGATATCATAGTTCATTTCATTAAGCTTTAGCCCCGGGCTCTTTTTATCGTAGATGTATGATTTTAAAAGCTTGCCGTTGTATTTATCAAACTCAAAACCTGTGGCATTGGAGTAATGCATCGATTTGGCATAGGCCCCTACACCAATAGCACCCGACAAGGCAGGATCGTTATGGATCAAAAACATCTCGGCTTTTGGTGCTTGTTGCCTGGCGTAAGCAAATGCTATGTTCACAACAGGTTGCTTGGCTATTCCGGCTTTTTTAAGCGAATCGGACTTAGGTTCGGTTACTTCCTCTTTGTAAGTAATGTCTCGGCCAATATTAGCTGTATTGTAAATGGCCCTGCTTACCGGTTCAAAGGCAATAGCCAACCCCGTGATAGATAATATTAAAGCAATAGATGTGGCATAAAAACCAAGCACATTATGCAGATCGTAATTAACCCTGCGCCAGCGGCCACCCCATTTAATGGTAAAGCTGCGTTTGCGGTCGCTTTTGCGCTTAGGCCACCAAAGTATGAGTCCTGTTATCATGATCACCATAAAAACAATCACAGATACACCTACTATCCATTTGCCAATAGCAGGTGGCAGCAACAAGTAAAGGTGGAGATATTCTACAATGATGAAAAAGTTGGTTTGTGGTTTTTCATGGTAAATGATCTTGCCTGTATAGGGATTTAAAAACACATATTCAAAACCATCTTTACCCTGGTTAGCCAAAACACCTGCGGGCCGTTCTGCACCGTAATAGTAAATATAATCGGGGCTTGCCTTAGGGTAAGCCTTTGTAACCTCGGCTATCAGTTGCGATGGCTGCACGTAGGTTTTACCGGTGTTTTGTACCGTGCGGTACTCATATATGGCATCCTGTATCTCGTCCTGAAAGCAAAAGATACAGCCGGTGATACTCACAATAAACACCACAAGCCCGGATATAAATCCGAGCCAGCGGTGGCAAAAAAGTAGAACTTTTTTAAATGGGGTCATACTTATAATTTATAGGATGCACTTAGTACAAACTGACGCAATCTTTGCGGATTGATAGTAGTATAACCTGTGTAATACTCTTTATTAGCCAGGTTATTAACGCTTAAGCCAAAACGGTATTTAGCCTTGTCGTAAAACAGGTTACTGTTTAATATGGTGTAGGCCGGTAATTCAAACGAACCCTGGCTTACACTATTGATAACTTTATTTGCACTGGCAAAGTTACCACCAAAACCAATTCCTAAACCTTTAAGGGCAGTTTCGGGTAAGCGGTAGCTGGCATAAAAGTTGGCTGTATATGGCGAACCCGCTGTGTTTGGACGTAGGCCCTGTACATCAGCATCTGCTTTTGTAAATTTAGAATCGTTGTAGGCAAAACCCGCAATAATATTAACAGATGTTATTGGGTTTGCAACAAATTCCGCTTCGAAACCTTTGCTAAGTTGTGTGCCATCCTGTACTTGTATTGGTTGCGCGCCAGAGCCAGGCAGTGTACGTAGTACATTGGTAAGGTTAATACGGTAGTAACTTATAGTACCATTTAACCTGCCATTAAATAAGGCCATTTTAACACCACCTTCTATCTGGTTAGCATTCTGAATCTTAGGTGACACAGTTTGGCCTGTAGCATCTGTGTATGGCGTTAAGTTTTGGAAACCATTCTGGTAATTCCCAAATAATGAAAGCGCATCTTTTATTGGCTGGAAGATCAAACCAAATTTCGGCGAAAATGCAGTTTGGTTAAACGGTTTGGCTGTTTGTGTGCCTGTAAGGCTGTAGTTGCCTTTGTTCTCAAAACGATCTACACGGATACCTGCAGATGCAATTAACCTGTCGGTAATGTTCACCACATCTGATGCATAAGCGCTGTAAGTGTTGGTTTTGTAGATGTAAGGAAATGCAGCAGCAGGATTATAAACATTGGCATCAACTAATATTTTATTGAACGAGCCATAATCGTAAGTAGGGTCGTTTATAGGGGCTATACCATAAGAACCACCATAGTAAACCTGGTTAGAGTTTTGACGTTGGAAATCTAATCCTACTACAAAACGGTGGCGGGTGGTACCGATATTGAAATCACCGTTGATGTTCTCCTGGATCTCTATAGCGCTAAGTTTGCTATGGAAGGTAGACTGATCATTACGGAAAATATAGTTTGCTTCGCCTGGCAAATCCGGAGTACCGGGGGCCAAAGTCGCCGCTGTTGCATCAGTTATCAGGTAAAAGTAGGGGCTTGCACCGTTAGAGTAGCTGTTTGATGATGAAAAAATAGTTTGTGATTTAAGCTTATCAGAAAACTTGTAGTTCATGGTAGCAAAATAGTTGGTACTACGGCTAAACGATTTGATATCATCATTTACATACGCATTCTTGTAATTGATGTTTAGATCGCTAACCTTGCTTGCACCTAATGCCAACGGCGAATCATAGAAGAAGAAGAAAGGTTTAGCTGAGTTACGGCCAACAAATATTTCGCTTTCTAATAAGAAAGATAGTTTATCGGTTGCTTTAATAGCCAAACTTGGGGCAACAGCAAAATTACGGCTTTTGCCATAGTTTTGGAAACTTCCCTCGTAGTTATAGGCAGAGTTTAAACGTAAAGCAACGTTTGAACCCAGTGGGGTATTCAGATCAATAGTAGTGCGGCTAAGGTCATAGCTACCTACAGAATGGCCCACTTCTAAACCAAATGAGTCATAAGGTTTTTTGGTTACCCTGTTCACTAAGCCACCGAAAGAGGTTAAGGTGCTGCCAAACAAGGTTGCAGACGGGCCTTTTATTACTTCAAGTTTTTCGATGTTAACAGCATCTATACCGCTGGTAACTAAACCGGCAATACCATTACGTAAGCGGGTTTGGGTAACAAAACCACGTAAGGTAAAATAACCGCCACCATCGCCTGCACGGCCAGTTGCATCCCACATTTTTTGTATGCCCGATGCATTTCTAAGTGCATCTTCCACAGTAAAAACGTTTTGCTCTTTCAACACCTCATTGGTAATTACGCTATAACTTTGGGCGTTTTCAAGATTGCTCAACGGTATTTTAGCAACGTCTACACTTGTTTTACGCGTAAAACGGTTGCCACGGTTGGCTATAACATTAACTTCGCTTAATTGCGATAGGCTTGCGTTAACGGTGATTAAGGGCACTTCGGTAGTTTGGCCTGCGCTAACCGTTACCGGTATCGCAACCGTCTGAACGCCAATGTAAGAAATGATGAGCGTGTATGAACCGGCAGGTGCTTTAAAGTTAAATTCACCATTATTATTGGTGGTAGTACCAAAGCTGGTACCCATCAAACCTATAGATACGTTATCTGCTGCCTGGTTTTTATTAGCAACAACTTTACCATGTAATGAGCCTTTGCCTTGGGCAAACAAACTTACAGGGTTTAGCAGGGTTAGCAGCATTATTACAACTGCAATTAGTTTTAAAAAATTAAGTCTCATTCTTATCATTGTATGTAGATTAAGGAATATTTATAGGTAGCCAAAAAGCTTTTCTTATTAAGACTAATTATAAATAATGCGGCAAATGTACAACCCGCTAATCGGTTATCCAAATTGTTTAGAACAATTATAAATAATAAGCCATCTAATATTTAATAATTGTGTATAATTGACACCATATGAAACGAATAGCTATTGATATGGATGAAGTGGTGGCTGATGCGATTGGCCGTTTTGCGGAATGGTATAAGCGTGATTATGGCACAGAGTTTACTGCCGAGCAGCTAAAATTCCGCAGGTTTGAATCATTAATAGACCCCGCTCATGAAAGCTTTATAAAGGATGCTGTATACCACGATGATTTTTTTAAAGGCCTGGATGTGATACCTGGCAGTAAAGAGGTGATTGGCGAACTTTATAAAAAGTACGAGATATTTTTTACCACAGCCGCCATGGAGTTTCCAAATTCACTTTTGCCTAAACTGGCCTGGCTGGGCGAACATTTCCCGTATATCTCCTGGACCAATATTGTTTTTTGTGGAGATAAAAGCATTATTAATGCCGATTACCTGATAGACGATAATGTAAAGCACTTTAAACGTTTTATAGGGCAGGGAATTTTATTTACGGCATCGCACAACCATGATGTGGAATGGGATGTACGCGTAAATAACTGGCAAGAAATAAGCGAGATGTTGCTTTAATTATTTTTTGATAACGCTAACCCTTGCTGCATTATCCTTTACAAAGGCTTCCCAGCCCGAGTGTTTCTTTTTACTGGTTACCTTGCCGCCGCGCGATACTTGTGTTTTTTGAAAAGAATGGCAAACAGCTACAGCCAAGCCATCTGTGGCATCTAAAAATTCAGGGGTTTCGTTAAACTTCAATATGGTTTTTAACATGGCGGCAACCTGCTCTTTAGTAGCGCTGCCATTGCCCGTTATAGATTGTTTTATCTTACGGGGAGAATACTCTGTTATGATAACACTGCGTGATAAAGCCGCCGCCATACAAACACCCTGGGCGCGGCCAAGCTTTAGCATTACCTGTATGTTTTTGCCATAAAATGGTGCCTCGATAGCCAGGCAATCGGGTTTGTAATTATCTATCAGGGCAACTGTTTTTTCGAAAATGCGTTGCAGCTTAAGCATGTGGTCGTCAATTTTATCCATTTTGATTACACCAAGGCTTATCAATTCAACCTTTGGGCCTTTTTCCATAATTACCCCATAACCCAATACGGCGGTACCCGGGTCAATACCTAAAATAATGCGTTCGGTGTGGTTGGCCTGCTCTATCATCTGTTTACAAAACTAATGTTTAGGCAATGGTTTTGTGCAGTATGGCAATATATTCTTCTCGGGTTATCATGCGGGCGCCCATGCTTTCCAGATGTTCGGTATAAACCTGGCAGTCTATCAGTTGATATTTGTTGGTGTTACAAAGCCATATCAGTGCGGTTTTAGATGCGTTGCTTACCACGCTAAACATGCTTTCGCCACAAAAAACATCACCGGCATGTACCCCATATAACCCGCCTACTAATCTATCATCCTGCCATATTTCTACCGAGTGTGCGTAACCTTGTTTGTGCAGCTCCCAATAGGCGGTTTTCATATCTGCGGTTATCCAGGTGCCATCCTGCCCCTCGCGTTTTACAGATGAGCAGGCCGCTACCACATCGTTAAAACAGGTATCGGTTGTAATCCTGAATATGCCCGAACGCAAAACTTTGTTCATAGATTTGGAGACCCTTAATTGCGCCGGATATAGCACAAAGCGCTCATGTGGCGAATACCAAAGTATAGGTTCATCATCGCTATACCAGGGGAATATGCCATTCTGATAAGCCAGTAATAGCCGCTCGGTTGAAAGGTCGCCACCAATCGCTAACAAACCATCTTCTTCCGCAAGTGCCGGATCCGGGAACAGCAAACGCTCATCAAGCCTAAAAATCATGCAGGTAAAATTAAGCCTTCTTGCGTATTACCAATATTTTGTTTTGTGCTTTGGCTATGTCATCCATAAATAACTGTAGCTCGGTATACTTTGCAGCTGGTATAACCTGGTTTGTTAAAGTAAACTTAGCGATGCTTACAATTTGTTTTTTGGCTGCATCATAAACATATTTAACATTATAATCACCATAGGTAAATTTAAAGGTTTGATTTGCAGGCAATGTTTCTACCTCGAAACCTTCCGGTAAGTCGATGGTTGTTTTGCAACTCTTCATCATAGGATGCTCAAAGAAATAATCAGTTTTCCGTTTATCTGTTAAAGGTAGCGTAACATTCCACAGACTAAATAACTGCGGTCTATAAAATTGTTTGTCGCCGGCAGTAACATCGTAGAGGCGGTCGTAATCAAGTTTGAGCGTTACATTCTTAATTCCTTCTTTATCCGATACTAAAGTATAATCGATTTCTGATGGCTGCTTTAAGTTGAGCATCTGCACCAGCTTTGATTTTTGCTCATCCGCTTTTTCGTAGGCCAGATAAATAAAATCAGTCCGATATTCGCCGCTACTGATTATTTTAACCTGAGCCTTTGCACTACCTTCGGGTGTAAGTTTCAGGAAGACCTCGCTATCAAACAAATTGTCTTCGGCAAGGCTTTTGGGCGTATTTACTAATTTGCCTCCGTCCTCGGTTATCAAAAGTGCGGTACGGTTTTCAGTAAACGGGCTTAACTTACCAAAAGGCTGTGTGTTACTTGTACACTCCAACCACGTGGTGTCACCTTTTAACGGCACGCAAAGTATAGCGTGGTTAAACGAGTTTCTGGCAAAGCCAGCTTCGGCCGGTTCAGCATTTGCACCAGCGTTAATAATAGCATAATTTGCTGGAATATCAACCGCTTTAAGCAGGGCGTACATGTAATTGGATAAAGCCTTGCAATCACCATATTTCTTTTGATCCACAAAATCTGCCGGGAATGGTTTCATACCGCCAATGCCCAACTGTACACTTACATAACGCATGCTTTGTTGCAAATATTCGTATAAAAACTTGGCTTTATCCCTATCGGTTTTTAAATTGGCCGTCATTTTTCTAATCTCATCTGCGCGCGGCGGGCTTAAAGTGCATACATCGGCATTAAGGCCTTGTATCCATTTACCAAAACTTTTCCAAGAGCTAAAATCTCCGTTGACGCCGTAAAACTCAAATTTGTTGGTTGCAAAGTAAACACGTGGCAGCACACGCCATCCCTTGGCACCTTTTTCGGGCTTAATGGCTTTAAGATTACTAGCATGCCAGGCGTAAATTGTAACTTTGTTATTTTGAGCTATTATAGGCTCTATTGTCGTATTCTTGTTCTGAAACTTAAATCCGGCATCATTAGCTATGGTTAAATGGCAGTATGCATCTTGCACCGCCTGTTCCTCGCCCTGAATATGCCACGATTCAATATTCATGCTGCTTTTGTAATTTATCTCATCAGTGATTTCTATAGTAGCAGGATAAGATGTAATGGTATGCCGTATGTACATTAAGCGGTCGTCGCTTGCAATTGTACCAGATGGTACAGCTGATTGGTCAAGCATATCATATTTATGATATTTTTTTATCTGTTTACCATTAGCGTCAAATACCTGCATTTCAAACCCATTTACGATATTATATTTTTTACTGTAAAACAAAACTGCCTGTGCTTCGTCGGCCGCTTTTTCGTTTAAAATGGTAACTATTAAATGCTTTTTTACAGTGATATCTGCCGGCCCCAAAACTTTTATATCCAACATTTTATACCGTACTATCGCGTTAGCATTTTCTTTTAAGGAATCGGGGATGCTTACAGCGCTGTAAAGAGCCTTTGATATATCTTTCTCTTGGGAAAATGCGTTTTCGGCTAAAATAAGTACAAAGGCAACTATAGCCATTCCGCTTTTAATATATGATATCATTATGTTTTTTTTAACACAATCTGCTCGTTAAGCATTTCGTACATTTTTTTAGTAAACTCATGAAACTCTGGATAATCCTCTTTAAAATAAATGGATTTTTTGTAATCGATGATATAACGCACCACAATATTGCCATCCTGTTCTACTACCATGCGTTTAAACGATATACTTTTATCGGGTGTAGTAAGGCTAATGCTTTTAGGCAAAACATCTACTTTATAACCAAGGGGTATTTTATAAGAGCCAATTATCGAGTAGTTATCGCGGTAACCAAAATCAATATCTGTTAAGCGGCGCGTGCTTAAAAATGGGTTAGCCCTTACAGAAGTTAATATATTAGGATTAAAGTAAATGTAGTTGCCATCAGAACTGGTCAGATCAAGTGTAAAGTTTACATTGGTTTTCAATGGCATCGTGTCTACATCCATATTCTCAAACGTGAGCGATGAAATCTTCAGATTATTGTCCTCCCTGGTAAGATAGTTAAGATACTCCTCCTGCCCATCTTTCTTGAATTTTTCGACCGCATTCATACTATTATAGGAATAATTGTCGATCTCTGCCGAGCCGTTGATTTTACCATCTGCTGTAACATTCCCTGTTATTAGCACCAATTGTATCACGGGGTCGTGATTTTCAAGAAAAATTAGCTTATAATCCTCTTTGTCCTTATCAATGTATAACCCAAATGAATTAAGCAGATTGATTGGCACCTGATTGTAAACATTATATTTGTTAGTGGCATCCAATATATAGAAGCGTGTACTATCTACTGGTACATAGGCCACCATGCTATTAAATTGATCAGGGCTGGGAAACGTTGGATTTATACGGCCGTGATCGCGGGTACTAACTACCATCGGTATAACTTTAATGCCTGCCTTTTTTAATAAACGACATAAGATAAGATTGATCTCGGCACTATTTCCCGATTTTTTATTCCATGCTGGAGCGATACCCCCCGCGTCTGCTGTAAATCGGTGGATGTCATTCCATGTTAACGTTTTTTTGACTTCGTTGAAAAGACAAGCTATCTTTTGTTCATCGGTTTTTAACAGTTTCGCTTTCTTTACCAATTCACTTTCTCCGGAAAAAGAAATATTCATCTGACCGCCAAAGAGCGGATGCATACCCAGTTTTTCGCCTAATTTGGGCCATGATTTTGCAATGGCTATCTCTCGCTGTCCAGGCAGTTTAACAGAATACAATTGGAACATTATACGTTGGCAGTTATCCTCCAACGTGGTCGTAAAAGGTTCATCAGGCATCGAAGGCACATTGGCCAGCGCCCTAACCATCGCGTTATTTTTACCTTCTTTGTTTATCACATATGGCATAGTTACGGCCTCCAGTGTACGGTAATCAGCAATACTAGATACCAAAGCCGTCATTTCGCTGTAGCGTGTGGGAATGCTTGTTTGGAAATACCAATTAGGGTAATTGGCAATATTAGTATTGATGGTATACTTATATTCCACCACCGAGCCCGGTTTGACATTAGGGAATGTAAATACCGTTGCCGATACCCCTTTAACTAGCTTTTCGGTAAATAATTGGTTCTTGTCAACTTTAGTATACTCCATAGCGGCACCATTAAGATTGATGGTTTCTGCCTGGAGGTTTGTCAGGTTTTGGGCGCTATGTGGGATGCGTACATCGGCGTAACGTTTCCCTTTGTCATTAAAAATTTTAATTCGTTTATGCCTCTCAATAATTAAATCGTAGTCGCGATAATATACATTAGTTTGATCAAAAAGCACTTCTGCATTAGCATCTTTTTCAAAATCGCAAGCAATCATTTCAAGATCGGCAATATCTATTTTCCCGAAAGGTTGAGTAGTTGGGGTAGTGGCGGGTGTTTGTGCATTTGTAATATATACAGTAAAGCACAATACTAAACAGGTAAAGGTTTTAATCATTGCAATTAGGGCTTGGGTATGGCGAATATACTATATACCAATTTGATTTTTTTAAGTATTTATAAAAAAATATACCTCCCGGTTAATTTTATAGATCGCCGATATGCGTAATTTGAATATGGTTTGTGCGAATTGACAACCAAGTGCTTATAATTGCGCACTTGTGGCCCGGGTACCTGGGAAAGTATCGCCCCGGGCTTGCTGTGCACGTATAATACACAGGTTTTTAACTGAATGCCCTAAGTAAGCTGGCTTAATTTAATGATGCAGGCAAGTAACGATATACTAAGGCATGTTACAGCATAGTATAAACCCAATTTTACGTTTCATTTAGCCTAATGGCGTTTACATTTTAAACCGGGCCAATATTTCATCTGCAGATTTTTTTTCCTGCTCGCCGCTTGCCATATTTTTAAAGGTAAGCAGGCCGCTTTGCATTTCGTCGCTTCCAATTAATACCGTGTAGGGGATTTGCTTATTGTTGGCATACTCCATTTGTTTTTTGATCTTGGCACCGGCGGGGTAAAGCTCGGCATTGGTGTTTTGGCTGCGTAGGCTTTGTAGCAGAGGCAAGCCATACTTTTCGCCCTGCTCATCAAAGCAGCATATAAGCACCTGTGTACTTTGCTCTGCCGATTGTGGGAACAGGTTCAATTCTTCCAACACATCGTAAATGCGGTCGGCACCAAAAGAGATACCGGCACCGGTAAGGCCTTTTAAACCAAACATGCCGGTAAGATCATCATAGCGGCCACCGCCACCAATACTGCCCATAGCCACCTCGTTGGTTTTTACCTCGAAGATAGCCCCTGTGTAATAATTTAAGCCACGTGCAAGGGTGATATCCAGCTCCAGTTTAGCGCTTAGGGGTTTGCATGCAGCTACGTAATCAAACACGGTTTGTATCTCGTCGCAACCTTGCAGGCCAATTTCAGAAGACTTTAATGCCGTGCGCAGGCTGGCTAATTTCTCATCATTACTACCCTCTAACAGGATGATAGGTTTTATTGTATCGATATCTGTTTGTGTAAAGCCACGCTCCAGTAATTCTTTTACTACACCGTCGAAACCTATTTTGTCCAGCTTATCAATGGCCACGGTCATATCAATAATGTTGTCGTGCTTATCAATTACCTGGGCAATACCGGATAGTATCTTGCGGTTGTTTATTTTTATGCTGAAGTCTTTTAACCCAAGCAGGCTTAAAGCCTCGTCATAGATCATAATAAACTCGGCCTCGTTTAACAACGATGGCGAGCCTACCACATCTGCATCGCACTGGTAGAACTCGCGATAGCGGCCTTTCTGAGGCCTGTCTGCACGCCATACCGGCTGCACCTGAAAGCGCTTAAAAGGAAAAGTTATCTCGTTTTGGTGCTGCACTACGTAACGCGCAAAGGGCACGGTGAGATCGTAGCGAAGAGCTTTTTCGGAGATGGAGGCCGTTGCCTGGTTAGAGTTAAGGGTAGCAAGTGCCTTTTCATCTGCCTTGGCCAAAAAATCACCACTGTTTAAAATCTTGAAAATTAATTTATCACCCTCATCACCGTATTTGCCGGTAAGGGTGCTTAGGTTTTCCATCGATGGGGTTTCTATTTGCTGGTAACCGTATTTGCGGAATACGCCTTTAATGGTATCAAAAATAAAGTTGCGCTTAGCCATTTCGGCCGGCGAGAAATCGCGGGTGCCCTTTGGTACAGATGGTTTGATGGATGCCATGCGGCAAAGGTACAAAAAACCTTAAGCCTCACCTAAATCCTCTCCAAAGGAGAGGACTTTAAAAAAAAAAAGCCCCTTGCTGTACGGCAAGGGGCTTTTCCTGATTAACTATTAACTCAACTTAGTATTAATTAGTGGCTTGTTTTGCCTGGTTTTTCATCGCATCGTTTGCAACGATAACAATCTCTACCCTACGGTTTTGAGAACGGCCTTCGGCTGTGTTGTTGTCACCAATTGGCTCGCTTTCGCCTTTGCCGCTGGTGCTTAAGCGCGAACCGGCTACGCTGTTGGCAGCTATAAATGCCTTAACAGATTCGGCCCTGCGTACAGATAAATTTTGGTTATACGTATCTGTACCGGTATTATCCGTATGGCCCACAATTAAAATATTGGTTTGCGGATTATTTTGTAACGATGTTGCCAGGTTAGACAGGTTAGTACGGGCAGCAGATTTCAGGTCTGATGAGTTAGTATCAAACAGGATACCTGAATCAAATTTTACCAAAATACCTTCACCTTCGCGGGTTACAGTTGCACCCGGCACAGTTTGTTTAATTTCGGCAGCTTGCCTATCCATATTACGGCCAATAAAAGCACCTGCAGTACCACCAACGGCACCACCAATAATAGCTCCTAATGCAGTGTTACCCGCAGCTTTACCTATTAATGCACCAACGGTACCACCGGCTCCTGCGCCTATAGCTGCACCTTTTTGTGTTTTTGTAAGCGAATCGCAACCCGAAGCTAAAATGCCTAATGATGCCAATGCGATGCTGTACGTAGCAATTTTTATTTTAAGTGTTTTCATGTTTTTTTTATGGTGTATTTTATAATGGATTGTTTGCAAAGCAGATGCCAAAAGCCAAAACTATGCATTATTGAAATATTAACGATATTTTGAAATTAATAATTACTATAACAACATATTTTTAAGGATTGAGAAAATAACAGTGTTTTAGGTATAATACGCTAAATAATATGGTATGCACTGCTGCCTTTTTTTTAGTACAAACATTACTTTGCAGGCGCGTTGCCGGTAAGTTTTATAGGGAAAGTTAAGGTGAATGTACTGCCAGTTCCCTTTTCGGAGTTGACGATAATGCCAATTTTATGGAAAGTGGCTATAGACATTACAATGGGTAGCCCCAAACCAAAACTATCTTGCGACAAAGATTGCTTTAGCTTTTTAAAACGGTTAAAAATATAGGGTAGTTCTTCTTCGGGTATGCCTATACCCGTATCAGTAATACTAATGGTGTAATAATCTTTTACCCATTGGCCGGTAACAGTTATTTCGCCATTGGGCCGGTTATATTTAATAGCATTGTTTATCAGGTTAAATAACAGGTTAAAAAGTAAAAATTTATTTACGTTAACCAGCGTTACATCATCAATAACCAATAGTGCCAGGCTAATATTACGGTCTTGCAGGCGTATAGATATCTCTTCGTACACGTCCTCCACAAGTTCCTTAACAGTTATAGTATCTTCTTTCAGGAATTGTTCATTCTCTATCTGTGATATTAGTAACAGTGTTTTGGTGATGCTTTTTAAACGATTAAGTATCTTTTGCATCTCCAGCAGGCGTACCTTAAGTTCGTCGGCTATATCGTCCTGCTCAAACATATTCTCGATCTTGGATTGCAGTATAGATATCGGGGTCATCAGTTCGTGCGATGCATTGGATATAAATTCGCGCTCTTTCTGAAATTTAGTTTCAATGGTTTCTACCATTTTATGGATGCTGATATCCAGGTGCTGAAAATCTGACGTGGTGGTTTTTACTTCTTTATACACCGTAAACTTAGGGAACTTATTGCCTATTAGCTTGGTACGGATAATAGTACTGAGTGGGCGCAGGATATAGCTGGAAAAGATCTGATCTGCCAGTATAGTCAGCAATATCATTCCCAGCAGGATCTGGAAGGCGATGTTTTGCAGCGGGCCGGTGGTTTCGCCAATAGTTTCAGAACTTTTACCAATCTCCAGCAGATAATTGCTTTTATCTACTTTAAAGGTGTGGCTAAGTATGCGGTAATCAATGGTGTCGCGCTCTACTAAACGCTTTTCGTATTTAATGGTATCTAAATAATAGTTAGGCTCCACCTCGGCCAAACTAATGTATTCTTCTTTCAGCGGAAGGTAGCTGCCATAACTTTGGCCATCTTCCATATAATAGTTGATGCCTTTATCCCTTACATATTGCAGCAGTTTATCTTTTTGCTTAACTAAACGGCTATCAGTATAGCTTTTATTAATGTTTTCGATAATGTTGGGCAGCAGCAATATAAAAAGGGTTACAATAACCAGTTTTGATATGGCATTAAACAGCGTTAATTTGGTTTGAAGTTTCAAATACTTAAACGTTTGTTTTTATCCTGTATCCCAATCCGCGCACGGTTTCCAACCAATCTGCAGGGGCAAATGCGCTTAGCTTTTTACGTATATTTTTAATGTGGGCGTCAATAAAGTTAGAGTCGTAGTCATCATTGATCAGGCTGCCCCAAATATGCTCGCTAAGTTGTGCGCGGGTTAGTGTACGGTTTTTATGCAGCAGCATGTAAGCTATCAGGTCAAACTCTTTTTTAGTGATAGCTGCTACAGGGGTATCGTGGTGCGTAATGGTACGGTCGGTAAGGTTTACAAAAAAACCTTCCAGTTCTATAACGTTTTGTATTACACCAAACTTTCTGCGGATGATAGCCTGCATGCGGCTTTGAAGTTCTAATAACGAAAACGGTTTAGCCAGGTAATCATCCGCGCCAAGGTCAAGCCCTTTAACACGATCGTTTACTTCTGCGCGGGCGGTAAGTATAATGCAGGCCGCTTCGGGGTTTGCCTTTTTGGCTTCTTTAAGCAGATCTAACCCCTCATAATCGGGTAGCCCCAGGTCAAGCAATATAAAATCATAAAGGTTAATGGCAATTTTTTCTGACGCCGCTATGCCGTTATAACATATCTCGCAGATGTAGTTATTCTTCACCAAAAAAAGTTCCAGTTCATGTGCAAGGGCTTTTTCGTCCTCTATGATCAATACATTCATCTAATAAAAAACGTAATAAAACGTAAAATTAAAAAAAGATTCGCGCCTGTTCTTTAACGCACCCTCTACATTAACCGGGATAGAATATTTCCAGGAAGCTTCAAGGGTATAATGCGGCATATTATAAGCCAGTGGTAATTTAAAGCTATAATTAAGCATATTAAATTTCGCGTTTGCCCGTGCGCGCCTGGTATTTTCAGATTGTTGTGTATAAATGTTGTCTATCTCGGGGCGGTACTGATGATCTACCGAGTAACGTTGAACAAAGTTTTGGGTGCCAAAAATAAGGCTTACCGATGGGTTTATAGATAGGAAATCCTGATCGTTAAAAATATTAAAACTACTCTCGAAATATTTTGAATTGCTGATAGTAGTAAAAATATCATAAGATTTACCAAAAAGGTAATCGGCGGTAATGCTGGTTTTCAGATACTTCCAGTCGTAAGCGTTTTTCCAGTTAATATCATTAGAAGCAGAAGACTTTATGATGTTAGCTTCTTTATTAAATATAAAGCGGGTATAGCTTAGGGTACCTGTAAATTTTTTAGACAGGCGATAGTAATAACCGCCACCCAGGTCTATCTCATCAACAAGGGGTTTGTAACCTAAAACCTTTAATGCAGATCCGTACACAAAAAAGCCGGATTTAGAATTAAAGATAATATCTGTAGACATGAACGGATACCTAATTGGCCCTGTGCGGCCAAAAAACAAGGCATCGCTGCCATAAGTTACCCCTGCAGATACAGAGTTTTTACGAACCACTGTATCTGTATCAGCTACGGCATAATTGTCCCGGTAAGCAATAACGGCAGGATTTGCAGCCGCGTTTATTGCCTGGCATATAATTATGAATAACAGTAAGCCAAAGTATCTCATTAGTCGTTTCTCCTTGGTATTTCAGGCGGGCGCTCCAAACCTTCGGGCCTGCGCTGGCGTTTAGGTTTGGGTTTTGCCGGGTCAACGGTTTCTATTTTTTCGGGCTTGGGCATTTTTTTAGCCCTAGCCACTTCCTTGATCTTATTTTTTTCTTCTTCAGATTGCTTTTGCTTGCCTTTTGTTACAGTTGTATCGCGCTGTTGTAACGCACAAAAGGCATTAAATGATATATCATGTAATAATTGGCCGTGAAGGCCAGAATTATTTTTAGCGTATGACAGGCGTGGTGCGAGTATCATGAAGAGTACAATATACAAAAACCACTTTATCATTTTCTGGGAACGGAACGCTTAATTTTGGCAAAAATACGCAAGTAACTACGTTTGCTGTTGTGAAATTATTGTTATGAAAAAAATGCGCTAAACATCAGGGTTATCCCCGGTACTTAGCGCGTTAAATATTATAATAGGTTTACGGTAATAAATATAAGCAAAAGCCTACATCATTACATTAATATCTTTTGAAGTATACATACGTGCATGGTCATCAATAATGATGCATGCCATTTGGTTTAATTTATTTATTAAATACAAACCGGTATTAACACCCATAGCAATAAGAGGCGTAGCCATGGCATCTGCCAATTCTGCAGTAGGTGTAATTACACTTACGCTTTTGATTTTACTAACCGGGAAACCTGTTTCGGGATTAATATCTGCCTTTACCTTATTTATACTTGTAGGTTCATCAGCATTGTATGATGTGGCTACTGCCATATTGCTAATATTAACACCGGCATAAGGTTGGTTGGCATGTGCAGGATCGGCAGATGCAATCGTCCAGGGGGTATTATCGGGCTGTAGGCCCCACGTAAGTAAGTCGCCGCCGGCGTTAATTACACCGCTGCTTACGCCTTCCATCTGTAAAATATATTTAGCCCTGTCTGCTGCGTAGCCCCGGCTAACGGCACCAAAGCCAATACGCATGCTTTTATTTTTAAGAAAAACGGTTTGTGCATTAAAATCTAACACCACGTTGGTGTAGTTATTAAGGCTGATCTTCTTTTTTGTTTTTTTTGCAACAGCCACGTTATCATGGTTGTCATCTGCTATATTTTGATTTGCAGCGGCGTAAGTGATATCAAAAGTACCATAGGTAAGTGCTGATATTTGCAAGGCCCTGTCTACCAAACGAAAAACTTCGGCATCAACACAAACGGGTTTTATACCCGCATTGCGGTTAATCTCGTTTATAATACTGTCTTCGGTAAATGTGCTTAAAAGCTTGTCAACACGGTTAATCTCGGCTATGGCGCTATCTATACGGGCATGTGCCCAAATGGCATCATTGGCCACTAAGTTAATATCAAACCGGTTGCCCATTAAACGGGTTTCGCGGTTAAAAGTGGTTAATGTACCCGATAAGTTTTGTACTGCCAGCATAAGTATAGCGTTTTAAACAGGTTAAGTTGTTTTAATAATACATTACGTACCATATCAACAGAATGCAACTCTATAAACGCTAAAGTAGCCGGCTATTATGAAATTGACATGAAATGTGGGTTTCTCTAAATAAATAAAGCACCATATAGGTGCTTTATTTTATAAAAATATAATAATTAGCTTATGCTGCTGTGCCTTCTTTTAACCTTTCGGCGTTTTCTGCAAACTGCAGGGCTTCCATAATTTCTTGCAGGTCGCCGTTCATCACACCGGTAAGGTTATAAATAGTTAAACCTATGCGGTGCTCTGTTAAGCGGCCTTGCGGGTAGTTATACGTACGTACCTTAGCACTCCTATCGCCGGTAGCAACCATGGTTTTACGTTTTTTGGATGTTTCTTCCAGGTGTTTTTGCAGCTCCATTTCGTATACGCGTGAGCGTAATACAGCCAAGGCTTTATCGTAATTCTTTAATTGCGATTTTTGATCCTGACACTGGGCAACAATACCAGTAGGTAAGTGCGTTAAGCGTACGGCAGAATACGTAGTATTTACCGATTGCCCACCCGGGCCCGATGCACAGAAAAGATCCTTACGGATATCGCTCACCTGCAAATCTATATCAAACTCATCCACCTCGGGCAGTACCACTACAGATGCGGCAGAGGTATGCACACGGCCCTGTGTTTCGGTATCAGGTACACGTTGTACGCGGTGCACGCCACTTTCGTATTTAAAGTTACCGTAAGCATCCTCGGCGTTTACGCTAAAAACAATCTCTTTGTAACCGCCGGCAGTACCTTCGGTATAATCAACAAGTTCGGTTTTCCAGCCGCGGCGCTCGCAGTAGCGCATATACATACGGTAAAGGTCGCCTGCAAAAAGCGCAGCCTCATCGCCACCGGTACCGCCACGTATCTCTATCATGGCGTTTTTAGAATCTTCCGGGTCCTTAGGTATCAGCATCAAACGGATAACTTCTTCTATTTCTTCCTGCTTAACCAAAAGCTCATCTAATTCCATTTTAGCCATTTCGCGAAACTCTTCATCTTTTTCGGTAGCTAAAATTTCTTTGTTGGCGTCAATGTTGCTCATAATGTTTTTGTAAACATTGTATTCGTCAACAATTTTAGCCAGGTCTTTATATTCCTTGTTCAACTGGGCAAAACGCTTCATATCAGCCATTGCCTCGGGGCTGCTTAGTTCTCCTTCTACAGCTTTCCAGCGTTGAAATATTAATTCTAATTTCTCTAACATCTTCTTATTTGAAATCAATTACAGTAGGTTGTGGGTACTGTATCCCCGCTTTTCATTACAAGCTTTTTGCTATGGCTATAATCCTTCCACACAAAAGCTTTTCATTACAATCGGGTTTAGGTTTGTTATTGCAGTGCAAAAAACATACAAAAATACGCAATTATCGGCACATAATAAATTCAGTGTATTGTAAAGAGATTTTCGCAGGTTAGAATGTAGAACATTCTACATCGAAATGCATAGATGCAATTAGGTCATCGTTTAAAATTCAGTATTCGATATTCTTTATTCTTCACGCTTTTCAAACCACTTCAACTCTAAATTTACGCCATCAAAAACAGCATAAGTGTTGTGATTTACCCATTCGCCCAAGTTTACATAGCGGCTGTTACCGGGTAGAGTTATATCCAGGGGCAAGTGCCGGTGCCCAAAAACAAAGTAATCGTAATGGCGGGTTTTTAAAACTTCTATCGAATAAGTCTCCAGCCATTCCTGCTGGTGCTGTATTTTCTTAACATCTTTGGCGCCGGCAATACGGCTTCGTAGCGACCAGCTATTGGCTATACCTACGCCTAAGTTGGGGTGCAGCCTGGCAAATAGCCACTGGCAAACCCCGCTGCGGAAAAACTTTTTAAGAAATTTGTAAAGGTTATCGCCGGGGCCAAGCCCGTCGCCGTGGTGCAGATAAAACTTTTTACCATTACGTTCTATCTCCAGTTCATCACTAATAATGGTTGCACCTAACTCTTGCACAAAATAATCAAACATCCACATATCGTGGTTGCCTTTAAACAAGTAAAGCTTTACACCATTATCTGCTAATTGGGCAAGTTTGCTTAAAAACCTAATATAGCCCTTAGGTATCACCGTTTTATATTCAAACCAAAAATCAAACACATCGCCCATTAAAAAAAGTTCGGCAACATCATCTTTTATAGCATCCAGCCAACGGATGATGCGATCTTCCCGCTCGCGGGATGACGCGTAGCTAATGGCACCTAAATGAAAATCAGAAGCGAAATATAAATTTTTACCTGTGGGCATATGTGGCCAAAAGTACGGGAATAATTAACAGATGGCAAAATGTTGCTACAAGTTAAAAATAAACTGATGGTACTAATCAGCTACAAGCTGGCGTTCTCTTGCGGCATGTATTGCAGGCGTTTGGTAAAGTATATATCCCAACTGTGCTGTTGCTGGCGGTTTACCATATGTTCGGTATCCTCGTCGTAATCCTGATTAAGTTGTTTGTACCTGGCATCTATCCGGTTAAAAATAGCCATAGCCTCGGCGTTATAATTGGCCGTAAAGCGTGTGCGTTCTATGGCGCGTAGTACTTCCTGCTGCTCCAGGTAGGCAATAGTATAATGGCCCTGCTCATGTTTTAAAATCTCTGCCAGCTGTTGTGCATTACTAATCCTCGACCGGTCTATCCACGATTTATAATTGTTCATGAACAGGCGTACATTGGCATGGATGATGTACTCGCCGCTGCCCCTCCGGCTGGCCTGATATTTAAAATCGATGGTGCAATTGGTGTAAGCAATTACACCCCGTCCGTTTGGCCGTGGTGTTCCCTGAAAATCATTTACAGTCAACATTCGGTGTGGTTGAGCTGTAGCCGGGTTTAAAGTTAAACATAGCAGCGCTATGGCGCATAAATAGCACAGGGATTTTATAGTCATTAATGCCGTTGTGTAAAGTGAAACTTTACTTTTTGACTTTATCTGACTGTAAAAGGTTTAAGGCCATCATTTCTTTCATGGTTTGCTGCATGCCATCGGTAGAGCCATCCAGGAATATTACGTTACCGTTAGAGTTTTCTGCGAAGTGCTTAATAGATTCTGTCCACATGGTAAAGAGGATAACCGAGGTATCCATATTGGCTTCCTGCATTTCTTTGGCGGCCACTGTCATACCCTTGGCTACTTCCTCGCGGAACAGGGCAATACCCTGGCCACGTAACTGTGCCGCCTGGCGCTCGGCCTCAGCAGATATTTTGATGGCATTACCCTCAGCCTCGGCAGCTTTGGTTTTGGTGATCAGTAAAGCCTGGCCCTCGTTTTCGGCAGCAGCTTTCAGGTTGTTGGATGCCACTACCTGGCTCATCGATTTCATGATAATGTCATCGAATGTAATGTCGTTCAACTGCAGATCTTGCAGGTGATAACCCCATCCTTCCAAAATAGCATCTAACTGTTCCTTAACATGCTCTACAATATCACGGCGAAGTATCAATACCTCGCTTTGGCGTTTGGTAGCCACAAATGCGCGGATAGAACCCTCTACGGTACGAATCAATGCTTGCATTAAATTACGCTCATCAACAAATTTGAAAGCTACGTTTTTAATACTTTCCTCAGATTGGTCTAAAACTGAATATAGCAACATGGCCTTAAAATATACATTGGCCTGGTCGAATGTAACTGCTTGAAACTCCAATTCAACAGAACGGTTTTGGATGAATATTTTGGAGTAGATCTGCTCTACCAAAGGGATCTTAAAGTTTAAACCGGGGGTTAAAATGCGGCGGTATTTGCCAAAGATGGTTACTACAGCTATAGTGCCCTGTTTTACAGTTACAAATGATGATAATAATACAACGATGATAAAGAAGACAACCAGGTAGGCTACAATTGTTGACGATGTCATTAGGCTTAATATTTTTAATAAATATAGGCTTAATAACAATAGCTGCAACACGTTCTTTACTTGTAAAATCTGTAGCGTACCTGCATCATCCTAAAAAAGGGAAAAATATTCGCTACAAAGCGATTAGTGCCCAAGGCACCTGATAGTAATTGCAGGAAGTTAACCTTATTCCGCTCTCCAAATCGCATCCACAAACCATTTTTTGTTGTCAAAAAACTGGTTCAAGGGTGTAAAATTTGCCTGGCTTGCCAAATCATCCACCTCCGCTATCGCATATTTTTGAGAGATCTCCATGTAGATATATTCATCCTTTTGGAAAGATATGGTTTGCTGCCCAATTTTTACTTTTTGGTCGGCAAGGCTAACCAGGTAGCTTTTACATGAGCCGGTTTCCGGGTCGTACATGGCATAGTGGTCAAACTGGCGGGTATTAAAATCGCCGCCCAGTTCGCGGTTAATGCGGTCCAGTAAATTCAGGTTAAAGCGTTTGGTTATGCCTTCACTATCATTATAGGCAGCCAAAACAGTTGCCGGATTTTTCTTCAGGTCCACACCTATCAGCAGCATATCACCTTCGGATAGGTTGGCACGCAACTCCTTGCAAAAGGCCTGTGCATCCGCCACCGGCATATTGCCAATGTTTGATCCCAGGAACATCACCACCTTGCGTTTATCAGATATGGCGGCAGCCTTTTTCAACATGTCAAAATACTCGCCATTTAGGCCTTCTATTTTGATGCCGGGTAATGTAACAGGCAGGGTAATGTTCAAATATGATATCACGTTTTCCGAAATATCTATCGGCAGATAGCTGAAATCGGCTTTATTATCTATCAGGTATTTTAATAATTGGGTAGATTTTGTGGCATCGCCCGCACCAAGCTCTATCAGGTCAAAAGCGTCACCATCAGAAATAATGGCTTTACAAAGCTCTGCTGTTTGCGAGGTGAAGATCTCCATTTCGCAATTGGTAGGATAATATTCTGCGCAGCCCATTAGCTCCTGAAAAAGCTTATCGCCCTGGGCATCATAAAAATATTTCGAGTCCAGGTGTTTGGGTGTGGCTGTTAAACCGGCCAGTACGTCCTTATAAAATTGGTCGTCTATAGTCGTATTAACTGCGGTTTGTTGTGTTGCTGTATTGGTAGATGCCATGGGTAATAAATTGTAGTACTATTTAGCAAGACGTATGCCAGTAAATTGCCAGCGTAACTCGGGCTGGAAGAAATTGCGGTATGTAATGCGGCTATGACCGGGCGAGGTTACTTCTGATGCCCCGCGTAATACCTTTTGGCCCACCATAAACTTACCGTTGTACTCGCCAATGGCGCCGGGCGCTTTAGCAAAACCCGGGTAGGGCAGATAGGCGCTTTCGGTCCATTCCCAGCGCAGGCCCCAGTTAAACTGGGTGGCTGCAACTTCCCACTCAAACTCGGTAGGCAGGCGCAGGCCTTTCCAGGAAGCGTAGGCATAAGCCTCGTAATAGCTCATATGGGTAGCCACATCGTGCAAGTGCAGGGGCTGTAAACCCTGGTAGGTATAATTATGCCATTTGCCATCTATGTTGTGCCAGTACATGGGCGCCTGTACCTGGTTGGTGTTTACCCAATCCCAGCCTGCGGCATGCCAGTGGCGAAAATCGTGATAGCCGCCTGCCTCTATAAACTCCAGGTATTCGGCATTGGTCACTAAGTTGGGGCTTATCTCGAATTCGTTCAGGTAAACCTTATGGCGGTTAAGTTCGTTATCAAAAGCAAAGCCTTCGCCCTTAAAACCAACCTCGTAAACCCCTTCGTTTATCCTGATGAAACCACCATCGGCATGATCTGCCTTTGGCGAAACATAATCGTGCTTATAAGCCGGGAATAAAGGGTTATTCCCCAGGATATATTTAATATCTGTAAGTAAAAGTTCCTGGTGCTGCTCTTCGTGGTTAAAACCCAGTATCAGCAATTCTTTTACATCGGCGCTGATATCGCCGCAGGCCAAATAGTTATACATGGCATCATCCACATACTTACGGTAACGTTTAATATCAATTACGGTTGGGCGGCTTAAATTGCCCCTATCTGTACGGATAACGCGGTTGCCCACGGTTTCGTAATAGCTGTTAAAAACGTAATTGTAGTTAGGGTCAAATTCCTGGTATTCGGCAAAGTAGGGTTTTAATATAAATGTTTCAAAAAACCAGGTGGTATGCCCTATATGCCATTTAGGCGGGCTTACATCAACCACCGGTTGTACTACGTAATCTTCTGTTTGCAGCGGTTCGCATATTGCATCGGTTCGCTGGCGTACTTTTTTATAACAGTCGGCTAAATCCATTGTATTATTTGCTATCTAAATAGCGTTTAAGGTCCGAAATTGTTTTAATATCAAGCTCTTTTGCCTGTTGTTGGCGCATCATTAAAGCATAGGCATTATTAAAGCCAATGGGCTTTAGCCATTTAATATTGTACCGTTTTTTAAACTCCTGCTGCACGTAATTATAGGTGCTATCCTTACTTACCTGCAGCCGGTTAACCGTTAGTGGCGATGCCTGCAAAATGGCCAGTAAACCAGTGCCGGTATATTCCGGGTAAAAATCTATCTGGTCGTTGGTCATGGCGTCAAATACTATTTTGGTGCCACCCAGGCCGGTTTTGGTAGCTACATTGTAATTGGTGTAGCCCTTTATCAGCATGGTGTATATGCCGGCTAAAATGTACTGTTCGCCAAATATTTTAGAGCCTATGCGCACCACGCCTTCGTTACCGCCACGGGCGGGCTTGTACAGTTTTTTGGCTTCCAAAAAATCCTTTGCCACACGTTCGGGCGTTTGGTGAAGGTAGTCAGTCCGGTAATTTAATTCCGTCATCACCGAATCATTTATCAGGCCCGATAATAAGTTTAATGTTTTCTCGAGCTCAGGGAATTTGCGCAGGGCATCTTCCCGCACAATAGGCGCGGCATAATAAGGCGGGAAGATGTTTTTATCATCATCCAAAACCTCCAGATCGTAAGCCTTCAGGCGGCCATCGGTACTGTATCCGCTTATCACGTCCAGTTCCTTCTCTTGCGCGGCCTTGTACATCACGGCATCGTTTATTACAATGGTGTGGATCTTTAAGCCATACTTGTTAATAAGGCCCAGGTTGCCATCCTGCCTGCCCATAAACTCGGGCGTAAAACCCGCGGTTAATTTACTGCCATAGGCCGATGGGATAAAGTACAGGCAAGAAAGGATCAGCAATACAACAGGCGCCACCTTTACTGCACCTTTTACTTTTTTAAAGTTGAGCTTTTGCACCAGCGATAGCAGGAAATCAAACAAAATAGCCAATACCGCGGCCGGGATAGCCCCTGCCAGGATCATGTTAGTGTTGTTGAGCGAGATACCGCCGAAAATAAATTCGCCCAAACCACCTGCTGCAATGTAGGATGCCAGCGTGGCTACCCCCACATTAATAACGGTAGCCGTGCGGATGCCCGCCAGTATTACCGGCATAGCCAGGGGCAATTCTACCTTAAATAGTATTTGCCATTTATTCATCCCCATGGCAAGCGCCGCTTCTTTCACGGTGGCATCAACCCCGGTGATGCCCGTATAGGTATTACGGATGATGGGTAACAGCGCATAGAGCAGTAAAGCCACAATAGCGGGTTTGGCACCGATGCCCAGAAGCGGGATCATGAAGCCAAGTAAGGCTATACTGGGGATGGTTTGCAAAACCCCGGCTATACCCAGCACCGGGCCGGATAACTGCTTTTTGCGGGCGATGTAGACACCCAGCGGCAAACCGATAAGCACGGCAATAAAAAGCGATATAAAAGTAAGCCCGATATGCTGCATGGTTTGTACCAGCAACTTATCGCTTTGCTGCTGCATAAACTCCCATAAGGTTTGCTGATGCTCATTCATGGGGCTGGCTGTTTTTATAATGTGAGTAGGCGCTCATTAACTGGTTAAAGGTTACAGAGCGTACCTCTTTATTTTTGAGGTTGAGGATATTGATGCTCTCTCGCGGGTAAAATTTATAGCTATCCAGCGCTTCCCAAATACCTGCTGTTGATGCTATCTGCGAATCATTGGTTTTTTTGCCGCTTTCCGGCAGGTACTCCCAAACATCTATCAGTTTAATGGTTTTCAACTCCAGCTGCAAATGCTGTTCTTTCAAGAAATCTTTTACAAAATCATTAGCGGGGTTAAACAGCAGATCGGCAGGGGAGCCTATCTGTACTATTTTACCTTTGTCCATTAAAGCGATACGGTCGGCCAGTTCAAAGGCTTCCTGCACATCGTGCGTCACAATGATGATGGTTTTGCGCTTCAGTTCGTCCAGATCCTTAAACTCATGGTGTATTTTGGTGCGGGTAACATTATCCAGCGCGCCAAAAGGCTCGTCCATCAATAACAAAGGAGGATCTGCAGCCAGCGCCCTTGCCAAACCGATGCGTTGCTGTTGCCCGCCGCTTAGCTGGTTGGGGTAAGCGTTAAAGTAGTCTTTAGATAGATGGAGCTTTTCTAAAAGTTCGTTAACCCGTTTATCTGTTTTGGCTTTATCCCATTTGAGCAGCGCGGGAACAATGGCAATATTTTCTGCTACGGTATAATGGGGGAATAGCCCGTTATTTTGCAGCACGTAACCTATACCTCGGCGCAAAGCCTCCGGCGATTGTTGCTGTATATTTTTACCGTTGATGGATATGGTGCCGCTATCAGGTTCTATCAGCCTGTTCAATACTTTTAAAGTAGTGGTTTTGCCGCAGCCACTGGTGCCCAGTAAGGCAAGCGTTTCGCCGGCGTTCACCTCAAAAGAAATATCATCAACAGCTTTAGTTGTGCCGAAGGTTTTTACGAGGTGCTCAACTTTTATCATATTGCAGGTTAATCCTCCAGGGTCATAAACAGGTTATTTAACGACTCTGAATAAGTAGGGTGCGCAAACACACAATATCGTATCCTGTCATAAGTAATGCCGCCTTCCATAGCCATTTGCAATACCGTCATGATCTCGCCACCTTCGGTACCCACCACAGCTACGCCTAGTATCTTTTTAGACCGGGCATCAACCACGGCTTTCATCAGGCCCCGGGTATCGCCGGTTTCTATGGCGCGGGCCACGTGTGCCATGGGTAGGGTGGCTACCTTATAATTTAAGCCCTGCTCTTTGGCCTCTGTTTCGGTAATGCCTACGCGGCCCAGTTCCGGGTCGGTAAACATGCAGTAGGGGATGGGGCGGTTGCGGGTGTTTAGGTTTTGCTTTTCTATCAGGTTACGGTAAACGATGGTATAATCGTTATAAGAGATATGTGTAAATGCCGGGCCACCCTTAACATCGCCCAAAGCATAAATGCCCTTTACATTAGTTTCCAGCTTGGTGTTTACCTGAATGTAGCCCTTTTCATCCATCTTAACGCCGGTTTTATCTAAACCCAGCGTGTCTGTCTGCGGGGAACGGCCAATGGCTATCAGCACATGGCTGCATTTTATTTTTTCTTCTTTATCCCCAACCTTAATAGTAGTGGTTATTTTGCCGGTAGCTTTTTGCTTAAAGCGGGTGGTTTTGGCGTTGCAATGTATGGTGATGTTTTCCTGCTGCAATATTTTGGTTATCTCGGCAGATATATCATCATCCTCCCGGGATAGTATCCGGGCAGACCTTTCGATGATGGTTACCTTGCTGCCAAAGCGGGCAAACATCTGCCCAAACTCGAGGCCAATATAATTGCCCCCTAATATTACCAGGTGTTCCGGCACTTTCTCCAGGTCTAATATGGTGGTAGAGGTAAGGTAATCTATCTCATCTATCCCTTCAATATCATGCGGGATGATGGGTTTGCCACCGGTATTGATAAATATCAGATCGGCCTTAAACTCTTTGATGCCATCCTTTTTGGTTTGTACGGCAATGGTTTTGGGATCTGTAAAGGTAGCATCGCCAAAAAGCACTTCCAGGTTTTTAGTTTTTTCGGCAGCCTTTAAACTCCCGTTGCGCGATTTAAGCAGGATATCATCCTTGTGCTTTTTTATCTGGCGCATATCAACCTTGTAACCTTTAATGGTAACACCCATTTCGTTACACTTGCCGGCCAGGTAAGCTACACGTGCGCTGGCAACCATGGTTTTGGTGGGTGTGCAGCCATCGTTTATGCAGGTGCCGCCGTAAAAGCGTTTCTCTACTATAAGGGTTTTTTTACCGGCCAAGGCCAGTTTTTTGGCCAGCGGCGCACCCGCCTGCCCCGATCCGATTATTATTGCATCGTATTGCTTCATGCTATTCGGTTATTTTAACACCTTTCCAAAAGGCTATGTAGTTGGTGATGTTGGCTGCAGCGGCCTCAGGTTCCGGGTAGTACCAGGCTGCATCTTTATTTTGCTGACCATCTACCTCTAAGGTAAAGTACGATGCCTTGCCTTTCCAGGGGCAGGTAGTATGGGTGCTACTTTGTTGTAAAAATTCAGGCTTCACGCTTTCTTTAGGGAAGTAATGATTGTTTTCTACTACAATGGTATTGTTGCTTTCGGCAATAACCTGGTTGTTCCAAATGGCTTTCATAAAGGTATTAGTGTTTGTATAAAGGTAGCTTATAACACTGCATTTATAAATAGCTGAAGCAGTTTTTTGTTTGAAGGATGAACCCGTTTTTATGGCTGTGATAGCTGAATAAAAAAAATCTGAAAAAATATTTTTATTTTATTTTGAAACGTATATCTTTGCAATCCCAAAACAAAGGGAATTAAATCAAAAATAACAGATTTAATAACCAAAATAAGGCCCGTTCGTCTAGGGGTTAGGACGTTAGATTTTCATTCTAGAAACAGGGGTTCGATTCCCCTACGGGCTACTTAAAACAATATCGAAAGATGCTGAAAACCTGCAAATCAAATGATTGCAGGTTTTTTTGTTTCTATCAAAACACCATTTTATGCACCAAATCGCAACAAAAAAGACGCAGATTCGGTGCGTACCTAAATAGAACAATGCTACGCACCGAATTACTCATAATTAATTGATTATCAAGATGTTCAATTGTTAAACATCTTGATAATAGCCGGCTACAAACTTACTTTTGTTTCACTTTTAAGCTTGTAATTATGAAAAGTAATTTCCACCTGCTTTTTTACCTGAGAAAGCAAAAAAACTACAAAGGAGGCCCCCAGGCCGTCTACATGCGTATTACCGTAAACGGAAAACGCGCAGAAATGTCTGCCGGACGAGAATGCGATCCGGCGAAATGGAACAGCCATGCAGGCCGGGCCATCGGCACAAAGGAAGAGATCAAATCCCTTAACAATTATCTGGACAGCCTGCAAACTAAGGTTAGAAATGCGCATCAGGTACTAATTGATGCCAATCAGCGTATTACCACTGAAAGCTTACAGAACCAATTCGCGGGAAAAACAGAAAAGAGCCACTACTTGATGAAATTGTTTGCCGAGCATAACGACAAAGTAAAGGCCCTGATTGGCAATGGGTTTGAGTCGAATACATTAAAAGGATACAAGACATCTGAAAAACACCTTACAGGCTTCCTGCAAAAAGAATATGGCAAAACAGATATAGAGATCAGTCAATTAAATTATGCCTTTATTACAGGATTTGAGTTTTACCTAAAAGCTGATTGTAAGATAACCGGTGTATCTGCTGCTAAGTACATTAAACATCTTAAAAAAATAGCTAATCACTGCATTGCTAATGGTTGGCTAAAACAAAACCCGTTTATCAATTTTAAATCCACTGCCAAGGCAAAAGAACGTACGTTTCTCACACAGCAGGAACTGGACGCCATGTCAAACAACAAAAAGTTAACTGTAGAGCGCTTAAAGCAGGTAAGGGATATATTTGTTTTTTGCTGTTACACAGGATTATCTTATGCTGATGTTAAAAAACTCAGGCGTGTTGAAATTGGAAAGGGAATGGATGGTGAACAATGGATTTTTACCAGCAGACAGAAAACCGATACGTCATCAAGAATTCCGCTTTTGCCGGCAGCCCTTACTATAATAAATCGCTATCAAGACTATCCGCAATGCGAAAATCAAGGTTTGCTATTACCTGTATTAAGCAATCAAAAGATGAATGCTTACTTAAAAGAAATTGCGGATCTAAGTGGTATAGTCAAACATTTAACATTCCATTTGGCACGGCATACGTTCGCAACAACAGTTACCTTATCTAATGATGTACCAATTGAAACGGTTAGTAAAATGCTCGGTCATACGAATATAAAAACCACACAACATTACGCCAAAATACTAGACACGAAGGTGAGTCATGATATGTCTTTGCTTAAGCAAAAGTATGCTAAGGTTTAAGAGTATTAAAAACTTAAGGTCGCACCTTGTGACCTTAAGTTTTACGGATAACATTTTATTTTTTAACACTACAATCTTTATATTTGTATGAGAACATTTCATCAAACCATGAGTAACCCAACCGCCACCGATTTACGCTCGACGCCTATCTTCCAGTTATCTGACGAAGAACTACGTGAAAGACTGCGGCCAACCTACGAACGCATGAAAGCGGAAAAATTTGCCAAGGGTGGTTACCTTACCTATTACGACCCAACAGTTTGTCCTAATAATACCTATGCGGTGCATGAATATAGCGACAGAAAAGAACTGGTTAAATTGGATGAGAATGGTAAAGCGCAATATTTAAAAACCCTTTAGTCTTATGTCAAATAACCCGCAACTATTGTTTGTCGCGGGGCCCAATGGCGCAGGAAAATCTACTTTTTCAAAAGATCTGTCGGAAATTGGCGCTATAATTTTTGATGTGGACAAAGTTATTGCTCATATCGAGGCCCAAAAACCTGATATAATTAAAAAACATGCGTATCAGGAGGCGACAAAAGAATTTTTCATCCAGGCTGCAAAAGCCATAGAAAAACGGCAGCATTTTACTTTAGAGACCAATTTCAGAGATGACAACCTGATGGACATAGTGGCTGAGTTCAAGCGATTCGGATATCAAACAAACATGATTTATCTGACCCTGGAAAGTATTCGACATTCCATCGACCGTGTTAATGAAAGAGTAGCAAATGGTGGGCATTACGTGGATCAAAATAACATTGAGCAGAACTTTGACCTTGGCTTACAATACCTTCAAAAATTTGCTGAACAGTTTGACAATTTGGAAATCATAGATGCATCAGGTACAGATTGGCAACTGCGTTCTTTACTTAGTATTCAGAATCGTAAATTAACACATATAAGCGACAACGTGCCTGAAAGACTTACCCAAACCGTAAATGTTATTGTTGACAGGTTTACCCCGCCGCCACCCAAGCAAGAACTGAGACCATATAGAGGGCCTAGACGTTAATTAATAAAATACCTAACACTTGCGGCAATACTGGATAATGCAGAAATTTTTTGATGAGTAATCTTCAAATATGTAAGCTATTTTTCGATGTCAAATGCATTTTAGGATTTTGCCGAGCGAAGTAAAGTTATCGGTTTAGACGCTTATAAAAATGCTTTGACTATTTATAACATGGATATCAAATCAACCTATAAAAGTGAATTTAAAATTTATGTGTTAACGTACATTCTACCCTTTTATAATTCAAGGAAGATTAGACTTTATGGTTTTGAGCAAGTGGAATTGAGTTGGACGGGACATGAATTGATCCCATATATCTTTGATAATTAATACTTTAGCTAATTCTGGGCAGCAGTGCTCACCACATGCTAACCATTTTTTTGCAACTCCTTGACTGTAACTGACTTACCTAAAGATAAGCATAAATACCGATTGATGCAAACGCCGACGAGTTGCAAAAGATGCATTGGCGAAATTTTGAACGATTCTGCGCTGCTGGTAGCCAACGCCGGCTTCCGGATCAAGCGCCTGCAGCAACGGTAGCGTCTGGCCTTCGAAATGTTGCTGAAAAGAATGAATAAATTGAGTCATGGTAGCAGGTCGGCCGGGTGCCGATAATAACTGCAGGGCCGCAATGCCGTCCCTTAATTTGTCCTGATAACCCAGTTGCAGGTGTGTTGCACTATCCCGCTTTAAGATCACACTAAGTTTATCCTTGGGCAGATCTTCTTCTGGTGATACGATTTGAAGTTCTTCTTCCAGTTCATCGACAAGCTTGGGGCTGACAATACCATCGACATTGTTTTGACGGGTCAGCATGGCCAACAGGTTGTTTTGTTCCCGGCCCCCTTCCAGCTTGTCAGCCAGCGTGTCCAGATAGTCGGCACCTGTAATCGACAGCCGGTCTACATTGATCAGCAATTGTGCATCGATCAGGAAATCGCCATAATCTTTTGCTTCATCAGTCGTGCAGGATGCTTACTTAGCGATATGCCTGACGATCTCCCCCCGGTATTTTCCGCTATCGCAAAAGGAAAGCAGGTCTTTGAGCAGCTTGGAATAAGCGATAGACTGTAACTGGTATTCGCGTTGCCGGCTTGTCTCTTCCAGGCCCGTTCGGAAAAACCGGTACTCATTTAACACCCGGTATATAGAGGGATTGCCTTCGAATCTGGCCCGATCTTTAAGTTGATGTTGCCGCAACTGATTGCCGAGCATCTTTTGTACGGGCATGGCCGCCCGGACGAATACGTTGAACTTTTCTGAGGGGTGATTGATGTTGGGTGTATCCATCCATTTGATCAATCATACAGAAGAGAAAAGCCCAAATGGCGTCGGAATAAAGCAATACCGGTTGATATACTTTTGCAGGGTGTGGGTTTCCTTTTCCGATAGTCTTCCGGCCTGAAACTCCTGCCGGTCAAGAACAGCATAAAATGCCGGGGTCGCCACTCTTATTGCTGTCCGAAAAAACTGATCGTTCAGAAAAGCTTGTATCCCGGTGGTATAATCTCCTGGGGTTTTTACAGGCATCCTCAACAGGAGATGCGGCGCAAAATGATAGTTCATGATAGCAGCTCAGATTTAAACGCTGGTTAGAAAGAAGGAACGTGGAGGTTGGTTAAGAGAGGTAAGCGGCGATAAAGGATTGAATTTGGCTACCTAATCAGATAAAATCCATTTAAACAGGAACCGGTCCCAAGATCAATTGACGTTAGGACCGGTTCTTAAAAAGGTTCAGTTTATATTTTAACGCTGTCAATTCCCTTGTCAAGTGCAGTATCCTGAACACCGGACAGCGCAAAACCCTCCGCCCGGAAAACGGTCACATCGTCAAGTCCTATGAAACCCAACATGAATTTTAAGTAAGGCGTTAAAAAGTCGACAGCAGCGTAATCCCCCGAACTGTAAATCCCGCCCGTGGTTACTGCCAGGTAAACCTTTTTCCCCGAGATCAGTCCTTCTGGACCATGGTCAGTATACTTGAAGGTAATTCCTGCACGGGCGACATGATCGATCCAGGCCTTAAGAGTAGAGGAAACACTAAAGTTGTACATCGGCGCACCGATCACGATGATATCCGCATCAAAGAGTTCCGCGATCGCCTGATCTGAGTGGCTGATCGCCGCTTTATTTTCCGCCGTATGCTTTTCCGCGGGTGTAAAAAAAGCATTCAGGTGAGCTTCTTCTAAATGGGGAAATGGGGACCTGGTCAAGTCTTTGACGTGAACGGCCGCTCCCGGATCTTTCATCCTGAGTTGATCGATAACAGCGTTAGCGAGCTTGATGCTGTTTGAAGCCTCGCCACGCGGGCTTGAGATGATGTGAAGAATTTTAGACATTGCTTTAATTTTATAGGGTTCAACCTTAATGAATAATTCAGCGGCGATAGCATACCTGCTTCAATGGCGATCAACTTCCATTTATCTTCAAGTAGATCAATTTTACAGATTTCTATACTGCTGGTACGAAGCAAATCTACAGTGGGTTTTAGCGGTACTGATAACAGATAACTGCTAAGAGTTATTAGAAAAGTGTTAGGTCCGCTGCTTCAGATACATCTACATTTGACCTGATAAGAAACCGCTCATAAGGTTTGCCGGGATTGCTTTCCGAGCCGTTGGTCAAATCCAACCAAGTTGCTATCCTGATGGATTGACACAATTCATGATCTTATTGATAAAGATGGAAGATGATTATAGATAAATTAAGTATGATTAACGAGAATAAAGAATTTAACACTTTCCATCTGAGCTGGGAAGATGAGTATGGCTATGTGCAGGCCGTAAAAAATGGAAATATGGTCTATGTATCAGGACAATTAGGTCATGATGAAAAAGGCATCTTAGCAGAAGGCATGGATAAGCAGATGTCGTTGGCTTATACGAACATTAAAAAACTGTTAAATGGATTTGGTTATCTGGAAGATGATATTACCGAGGAGGTTATTTACGTAACGGAGATGCAGGCGGGCTTTCAGGCAAGAAAAAAAATTGGCGCTAAATTTTATCCCGATCCGAAAAGGATTGCGAGTTCGATCATTGGAGTCAGCGAACTGGCCATACCCGGTCAGGTTGTTGAAATAAAAGTGGTTGCAATGAAATAATGACATCTTTTCATTGGCTTATATATGGTTGCTGCTTTTATGATACGAAATTTACCTGAAAGTGATTCATGCTGGCTGAAGAAGCCCGTGTTATTCAGCCTGGAAATTACAGGTGTGTCTCTTGGTAAGATCTTGTATTTATTTCTTAATAGGCTCGGCTTATTTAACCCAAATCGGGAGCGTTGCTACCGGGTTATTCATTTTTTTTCGTCTTCTGAGTATACCATTTTCTGGGAGCGTTTCAATAAATTTCTGCTAAGAGTTATCAGAATTGTAGTAAATGCTATGAGCCAGTTTCACTTAATTTTGATTTAGATTTTAACTCATATGGTCCGCAAATTTACCCTCTTCGCAGCTTTACTGAGTGTTACAATGATAAGCTATGCACAGCGCAAGCTTTCAGCTGCTTTTCCGGATAGCGTTATCGTCAAAGTGCACCCCTCGTATAATAGCGTAAGCGGTATACACAGATGGTTGTTTGGTGAAAACTACCGCCGGGAATGGGCTACGCCGGTTAAGCTGCCGGTGATTAAAGTATCCGAAATATACGGAGGGCTAAAACCTATCCGCGAGGGTGGTGGTATGCAATCCAAATCGTTACGATTGCAGGATAAAAGTGGCAGGGAATGGGTGATACGCAGTGTTGAAAAAACACCTGACAAGATATTGCCGGAAAACTTTAAAGGTACTTTTGCGGTAGACTGGATAGACGATGCGTTGAGCAGCCAGCACCCGTTTTCGGCTTTAGTGGTGCCGCCATTGGCTGATGCGGCTAAGGTGCCGCATGCTAACCCAGTAATAGGTGTGATCGCCCCCGACCCGGCCCTGGGCGAGTATAGCAAAGTTTTTAGTGGACTAGTGGTTTTACTGGAAGAACGTGAGCCAACAGGCAAATCGGATAATACCCTGAAAATGCTGGGCGAACTGAAAGATGACCACGACAACCGTTTTGAAACAGCGCAGTTTTTACGCGCCCGCATGCTGGACTTACTCCTGGGAGATTGGGACCGCCACGAAGATCAATGGCGCTGGGCTTATGAGAAAAAGGGTAGCGCAAAACTTTACTCCGCTGTTCCGCGCGACCGCGACCAGGTATTTCACCTGAGTGAAGGCCTTGGCCCGTCGTTAGCTGCTGTATCATGGCTCAATCCTACCCTGGATCATTTCGATGGTGAAATCCCCCGTGTAAAGTACTCGTTGTTTAAAACCCGCTTTATTCAAGCCTACCCCGATGCGCAAATCAGTCATGCTGACTGGATGCGTATCGCCAATGATTTTGTAAAGGCCGAAACCGACGAAGTGCTTGAGGCATCGTTAAAGTTATTACCTCCAGAAGTTTACAAAATGCGCCACGACGTGCTTTTAGCTAAATTTAAAAAGCGTCGCAATAACATACCTTTCGCTATGGATGAGTACTACCGTTTTATTAACCAAACAGTAGATCTGCGTACCACCGATAAAAGTGAAAAGGTGATGATCAGCGATGGCGAAAACAAAGGCTTGCATGTGCAAATCACCAAACTTAATAAATCGGGAGACGATAAGCAGGGTATAATACTCGACATGGTCTACGATCCCGGCATTACCCGCGAATTAAGAATTTACACGGAGGGTGGAGATGACCAGGTGTTTGTCAATAATGCTTCATCCCCCATCAAGCTGCGCGTAATTGGCGGCAAAGGGCAAAAAGCTTATGATATTAAACAGGCCAAAAGCAGTGTGAGCGTATACAGCCGTAATGACAGCGTAACTTTTACCGGTAATGGAAGCGTGATTAAGCATTTGAAAAACGATACGCTGAATACCCGGTATATACAAAACAACCCTTACAATATATGGATGCCATTGGCTACTGCCGCCATTAATGCGGATGATGGCTTATTAATTGGTGCAGGTTTTAAATACACCCGCCGCGAAGGTTTCCGTAAACTACCCTATGCCAGCGTACAGCAACTTATGATTACTCATGCTTTTGCTACCGATGCCTTTCGCATACATTATAACGGGGAGTGGATCGATGCTATTGGTAATGCCGACATCACGATCAATGCCCTGGTGCAGGCACCAAATAATACGCTTAACTTTTTTGGTCGCAGTAACGAAGCGCCGCTGATCAAATTTTCCGGCTATCGCCAGTTTTACCGAACACGGTACAACACTTACCAGGTAGATCCTGCCCTGCGCTGGAATTTGGGCAGTAATACGACCATTAGTGCGGGCCCATCGTTCCAATATTTTAAAATGGATTCCGATGATAATGTAGGCCGTTTTATTAACATACCGGGTCGTGTCAATTCCTATGACAGCCTTACTATTAATAAGGAAAAAGCGCATTTGGGCTTGCTCGTAAACTTTAACAGCAATCAGCGCGACAACAATATTTTGCCAGGTAGCGGTTATTTTGTTAATATTACGTTGCAAGCATATAGCGGGCTGAACAGCTACACCAAATCGTTCGCGCAAATTCGTCCGGAGTTTACTTATTACCTCAGCCTCAATTCAAAACGCACCTTTGTACTAACCGATCGTGTTGGAGGTGGTGTGAGCATTGGCAAGCCTGCCTTTTACCAGTCAATGTTTTTGGGAGGACAAGGGGGCAACCTGCTGGGTTATCTAGGTAACCGCTTTGCTGGTGACCACATGTTGTATAACAACCTGCAGGCCCGTTTAAAACTGTTCAATATTGCCGGCTATATTTTACCGGGTCAACTGGGTATAACCGGCTTTTATGATACCGGCCGTGTATGGGTGAAAGGCGAATCGTCGGAGAAATGGCATACTGGTAACGGAGGGGGTATATATTTTGCCCCTGCAAGCCTGGCGGTTATCCAGGTATTGGCGGGCCACTCCAAAGAAGGCTGGTATCCGTATCTTTCCCTTAATTTGAGGTTATAACCTGAATACTTTTACAAATTTAGATGGCAAGCGTTCAAAAACCTTTGCTGCCGGCATCACATGAGCAAAATTGAACAAACCAGGCGTATGCGCCTGCCTGGTGTATTGATCGATTGTGCGCCCGGAAGATAGTCTGAAGCGGCTACTTTACGTCGGTAGACCGGCACCCACATTGTTTGGTTTTTCAACTACTGATCCGGTAAATCACCACGTTGTCATATAGATGTAGTCGGGAGTATTGATCCACCAGGCAGTAACATCGCCTCCTCATAAGTTGTGCAAGGTCAATTGGTCGATCATTCGCTTGGAATCGCTGCTGGTCCAGCGGATGTCCTGATCAAGTACAATTACGTTGTCCATCACGATCTGAACATGGCCAAGTAATTGCCGCCCCTGCTGGAATATAGTTGACGGTTGCGTTAATGATAAGGGACAGGCTGCTTCGCACTCGGAGTATATCATCGGACCACCTTTCGGTCCAGAAAATTTATGATCGTCGCCGCGATTTGAACACCATGGCTCTCCAGTGCGAAATGACCGGTGTCAAATAAGTGACATTCGAGGTTTTTGACATCTTTTTTATATGCCTCCGCAACAGACGCCGGGAATATATAATCGTTTTTGCCATACACGATCAGCATTTCCGGATCGTGATCTTTGAAGTATTGTTGCCATTCCGGGTATTTGGGCGGGTTGGTCTTATAATTATAGATCAGATCGAGTTGTATTTGTGCATTTCCAGGTCGTTCCAGGTGTCGGAGATCCATCTCCCAGTTGTCAGGACTGATTACCGAAGTGTCAGGGACACCGTGCGTATACTGCCATTTTAACCCGTCAGGATGGAAAAAACTGCGGAGTATGTCTTCTGCCTCTTTATTTTGACGGTCATGCCAATACGCTTTGATCGGCTCCCAGAACGTATCCAGGCCTTCTTCATAGGCGCAACCATTCTGAACAATTAAAGTATCTATCTTTTCAGGACGTTTCGCAGCGATCCGATAACCTATGGGAGCACCATAGTCCATCAGGTACAAGCTGTATTTGCTGATGTTTAACTTGCTTAACAGCTCTTCAATAATGGACGCAAATTTATCGAATGTATAGTCAAAGTCAGTAATTGCTGGCTGTTCGCTTTTGCCGAAACCGGGATAATCCGGCGCGATCAAATGGTACTTGTCCGATAGCTGCTCGATAAGGTTCTTGAACATGAAGGAAGATGACGGGTAGCCATGTAACAAAACTAAGGTTGGGGCATCTTTAGCTCCGGCTTCACGATAAAAAATATTAACTCCGGCGACCTCGATGTAGTTATAGGTAGTTTGATTTAGCATTTTATAAATTAAGCTCTGTTATTTCATAGCGCTCTATCTTTGGGTAGCGCTGATCCCATCACCGGTCATCAGAAGTTTTTGTAATGGTTCGAAAAGAATTTTTTATCCATACCTGTAATTTAGCCTCGTAACAGCGGCATTTTGTACATCAAATGCGCTGGTTGCTGTAATTGTTTTATACGCAAATATAAGATCAACAGACTTGAACTGAATATGAGCTGTGTATTACTAGAATGATAAATGTTATCAATATTATGTTGACTTCCGGACAAAACAACTTAATTCATCGATTGTGCGATTGGTAATAGTTAAATCAATTAAACGCAAAAAGCATTAAGCCAGTTCGACGGTTGGCTTAATGCTTTTAACATAAGGCTATTATTCGAAGTCTGTTTTGGTTTATTTGACACCTGCTGCATTGACGATTACTTCTGCCACCTCTGCCGGTTTGGACAGCATAACTACGTGGCTCGCCGGGATATGATAGGTAGTTGCATGGATCTTCTTTGCCATTTCAGCTTCAACCTGCGGCGAGATAATTTGATCATGATCGGCTACGACGAAGAAGCTGGGTTTGTCTTTCCATGCCGGAACGGTAATTTTGGCTGTTAACGTACTTACATGAAAACGGCCCTGGCCTGCGGCTATATTTTTAGCTTCCTGCAAAGGCAGGTCCTGTGCAAAATATTTGATAATTGCTTCTTCCTTGAGACGAATATACCCGTCAGTTATAACCGGGTCGTTAAAACCGGGCACATTCGGTACCTTTCTTTCCCCATAGGCTTCCCTGCTTATACTGTCAATACTTTGGCCCTCGCTCGGTGCATAGGCTGCAACATATACCAACGACTTGACTTTGTCATTGTTACCAGCCTGAGTAATGACTGCTCCACCCCAGGAGTGGCCTACAAGCACCACTTTTCCCTTTACTTCTGAGATGGCACGTTCGACCGCTGCGACATCGTCGTTTAAAGAAGTAAGGGGATTTTGGACGGCAATCGCCTGATACCCCTTTTTTTGAAGAATAGGTATCACTTTATTCCAGGACGACCCGTCGGCGAAAGCGCCATGAACAAGAATGATCGTCGGTTTTTCCTCATCCTTAAGCGCTGGATTTTGCTGGGCGGTTCCCGGGAAGGCGATAGATAAGAGCATGATCACCATGGCTGATGCGCCTATGGCAGTTAATTTTGGGATTGTTGTTTTCATGGTTTTTGATTTTAGTATAAAAAAAAGTGCTCTGTCAGACTCCAGGCTAATAGGCCGGTTACACAGTTGAGGGTTTCTAACAACTTCCGTGTGTTCCCCGGACCCGATTTCACCAGACGGATTGGCTTACAAAGCATTGGCTAAAGTATTCGATTTTTATGTCCTTAAGATGCATTCTGCCATCATCCTGCTAATAACAGTCATTATATAAATGATGTTGATTAAAGGTTGTATTGCAGTTATTTAGAGGGTACGGTTAAGCCGGGTCAGGTGAGATTACCAGGACTGACGGAACAGCCTGGCTGGTATTGTTAATGCCTGTTAACATTATCGTTTACCGGTTTAACACAAGGAGAAATAGGGTTGCCTATTTTTATTTTTTTTAACTATTTATTTATGAAAAGAGAATTTTTATTGGTCGCTATGACCGCCTTGCTCGCTTGTAAGCAGCCAAAACCGGCACCTCCGGCCGTGAGCAACGCAACCACTGACAGCATTAAAACAGGTGGAAACCGACTCATCAGCGTTGACGGCAAATACAAGGTATGGACCAAAAAGGTCGGAAATGGAAAGATTAAAGTATTGCTTTTGCATGGAGGGCCGGGGTTTTCACATGATTATATGGAGTGCTTCGATGATTTTTTACCGAAGGAAGGCATGGAGATTTATTACTACGACCAGTTGGGGTGCGGTAATTCAGATGCGCCGGCCGATACATCTTTATGGAACATCCATCGTTATGTCGAAGAAGTTGAGCAGGTGCGTAAGGGTCTGGGGTTAGATGATTTCTATATCGTAGGACATTCCTGGGGTACCTTGTTGGCCATGGAATACCTCGATAAATACCAGTCCCACGTAAAAGGCGTTGTATTTTCAAATATGACAGCCAGTATCGGGGACTACATTGATTATTCGGCGACGCTTAAAAAAAGGCTGTTTACCACCCGTGACAGGGCCATATATGATTCGCTGGACCGGCAAAAGGCTTATACGGACCCACAGTATACGGAACTGTTGACGAATAAGCTCTATACAAAGGTGATCTGTCGCCTGCCACTGGACCAATGGCCCGAGCCATTGACCCGGGCCTTTAAAAAAGCAAATCAAACCATTTATGTTCAGATGCAGGGGGTAGACGAATTCCACGTTACCGGAAACTTTAAGAACTGGGATTTCTGGTCAAGATTGCCTAAAATAAAAGTCCCCGCATTAGTGCTTGGGGGTATTCACGATGAAATGAATCCGGAGAGCATGAAAAAAGAAGGACGCTTATTGCCAAATAGCCGCACATACCTTTGCCCGGAAGGAAGCCACATGGCCATGTATGATGACCAGCAACACTATTTCAATACCCTGACAACATTTTTAAAAGAAGTAGATCAGGGTGAATTTAAAGCTGACACCAAGGCAAAGTAAGCCGGAGAAACTTGAACGGGCCCCGCATGACATGGACATGCGGGGCCTTTCACTTTTAATCCAAAGTAAGTCAGTACAGATCCGGGACGCGGAATGAATCATTGAGCTTAAGCTGCGCTTCGCCACTGCGCTGCCGTTGCTTTTAAAATTCAATGTTTTAATTGCTGGACCTGATAATTCCAATTGCTGTCTATCAGCGCACTTATAGCACTTATCAGTCAGTTGATTTTTAGATCAGGTGAGACAAAGCGAAATTTGAGGAGTTGTGTGATAACCTGTACATACTTCCTTAACTAATGAAAACTCAACTAATATTTGACCCTGATCCCGACTTGCTGGAGATTATATGTCTGGCCCTAGACCTGGAAGGTTTCGTTGCAATAGGTCTCCATGATTTGAATACTGATCTGATGGCTCTAATCGAACGTCATGAACCGGATCTGATTCTTTTAGATTTTGCTTATGCAGACAAATTTTGTATTGAATGGTGCCGCCACATTAAACGTTTTTACCCACCCTTGCCGGTCATTGCCCTAAGTTGTAATTATAATATTGGCGAGACCTATTTTGGTTACGGGTTTGATGACTGTATCTGCAAGCCTTTTGATCTGGAACGTCTTTATGCAACAGCTGACAGGTATACAAACCTGTCGTACCAGGCTATTTGAGCTGAAAATTATCGTATTGGGTGTACCGAAAGCTGTTTTTAACTAACGCAGCTTCAATTCAACGGCAATGTTAAGGATGGTTAACACTGTTTCCGATAAAATTAACATACGGACCCGGTCCGCGCGATAAATTTGCTTCATTGTTATAAAATCTTAATTAAATCTCCTATGTCAGAAAAAATTATTCTCCTGATCGCCGTCGTATTGTTTTCGTATGCCGCCCCCGCCAAGGCCGGTTCGCTCTTTGCACCCCAGGACAGTGTGCCGGTACAAAACAGACCTGCCCCGGAATTTCATTTGAAAGACCTCGAAGGAAAGGTCGTATCCTTATCGGACTTTAAAGGTAAGGTAGTTATTCTTGACTTTTGGGCCACCTGGTGTGTGCCTTGCCAGCAAAGTTTTCCGGCAATGGAGAAAGCCTTGAATCATTTCGCACTAAATAAAGATGTCGTCTTCCTCTTTATTGATACCCGCGAAACATCACCCGGCTTTCAGAAGATCGTCAAGGCACAAATGAAGAAAAATCAATACGACTTCCATGTTATTTTTGATGAGATAGGTCCTGCAGGTCTGCAAAACATGCAATACCTGGCCTATGGCATGCCCGGCATCCCAACAAAATTCATTATTGACGCAAATGGTATCATCCGTTATCAGCTGATCGGTTATAATCCAAAACAGTCAGCAGCAGAAAGCGCAGCGGAATTGATAAGTTTTGTGGAACGCACAAAAGCGATGGTTAATTGAAAGATTGGCACGGCTCTCTACAGACTGTTAACCATCGTTAACAGTCGAGATTTAAAGGCTAATGTTAAGTATTTTTGTCCCGGTGAAAAAGAGATTGAAATTTGTTTTTTTGATTGCAACGGTTACTGCATGTGGCATTATCCTATGCCAGCTTTATTGGGTTTATTTCAATTATAAAACCAGGAAGGAAAATTTTATCCAGGCCGCCAACTATGCGCTCAGGCAAAGCATTGACCAATATCAGCTGGGCCAGAACAAATTGCCGACCTCTTTGAAACATAAAAACCCCACCCTCACTTTTTTCATGCGGACCTTGCCGGATAACGATGCCATGGCTTTGGATACGCCGGATTCCAAACGGCGCTTCAGTGCAGAGTTCGCGACAGTGGCTATAGACCGGCAGCATCTTCCTGAAGTTATGGCATTGGTAAGCCGGCTGTTGTCCCAGCAAAAGCATATGCCGCTTAATATTGATACGTTGACCACAATCTTCAACCGGCAGTTACGACGCGGGAATGTTACCCAGCATTTCCGGCTTTATGCAGACAAAAAACAGCAAGTAGTGTCGCCTGGTCAGGTCGCCGCTATGGTGAACTTTTACAAAGATCCGGTAATGATCAGGGCGGAAATGGTCGATGGTTACCATTATATGATGATCAGCAATTTTTTACCCGCACTGGTGTCCTCCCTGATGGTTATGCTATCCGCAGGCAGCCTTTATTATATGAGCAGAATAATCAAGCGGCAGATGATGCTGGACACCATGAAGTCTGACTTTATTAATAACATTACGCATGAACTGCGTACCCCGGTAACCATATTAAAATCATCGAATGAAGCATTGGCCAGTTTTGGTGCGGCAGATGATCCCGAATCGCTCAACAGATACCTGAGGATGAATGCCTCCGTACTGGATACCCTGGATACAGATATCGAGCGGATACTGGAATTCAGCCGTTCTGAAGAACGAAAGCAGACGCCGGTTTATGAAAAGGTGATGCTGTTTGATGCTGTTCAGCAGGTTGCACGGCGCTTCGAAATGACCGAAAATTTGAACTTACAGATAGGGATCGATGCTTCTTTTGAAATAATGACCGATCCGTATATGCTTGGAATTATACTGGTGAACCTGGTTGATAATGCGATCAAATATTCTCCCGGCGGAGCCCGGATCGAAGTGATGGCAGAAAAGCTTTCGCAGAGCTGGAAATTAATAGTGCGGGATTACGGACAGGGTATACCCGGGCCTGAACTCCCTTATATTTTCGATAGATTTTATCGCGTGTCTACCGGCGATGTACATGAGGTTAAAGGCTATGGTATCGGGCTGGCTCATGTCAGGCAGTTAGTCACCGCCATGAAAGGAACCGTGCGCACTTACAGTGAATTGGGCAGTGGAACAACATTTAAACTTACATTTGAGCGCGCATGGAAAAGATAGATGTGCTACTGGTTGAAGACGAGCCGGTGTTGGCAGGCATAGTCAAGGAGTCTCTTGAGAAGCGTGGCTTTGTCCTCCATGTAGCCAGGAACGGGGTTGAGGGTTGGACAATGTTTAAGACCGTTAAACCGGACGTTTGCGTCATCGATATCATGATGCCCCGCAAAGATGGTTTCACACTGGTATCGGAGATACGCGTGATCGATGACCAGGTGCCAATCATTTTTCTGAGTGCCCGGACGCAAACGGAGGATGTATTAAAAGGGTTGGAAATCGGTGCAGACGATTACATGAAGAAACCCTTCAGTATGGAAGAACTGATCTTGCGGTTAAAAGTGCTGGTTCGGAGGAAATCATCAGGCTCGGCTTCTGCTGTCACCCCGGAGATGCAGATCGGAAATTATCGTTTTCGCCACCAGTATCAGGAACTCTTGTTTGGTTCGAAGGCCACCTTTTTGTCGCAACGCGAAGCTGACCTGCTTCTACTGCTTGCCCAGCACAAAAATGTATTACTTGAACGGCGGTTGGCACTCATCAAGATTTGGGGAGAAGATAACTACTTCAATGCCCGTAGCATGGACGTTTACATCACACGGCTTCGCAAACATTTTAAAGGGGAAACTGCAGTGGAAATAGTCAATGTTCGCGGGCAGGGTTATTTGCTTAAAATATCCGCTGTTTGAAAGCCGGCTGATCTTTCATTTAAATGCTTTAATTAATGAGCGGAAATAAAAAAGACCCGGCGTAACCGGGTCTTTAAACAAAACATAACTATCACATTATTTTGAAGCAACGATATTGATATTGAGAATAAACTCATCATCGATCGCCTTGTCACCGATGCTTTCGAAAAAACTTTTAGATCCGAATTTCATATTGTATTTCGTCCGGTCAACTTTAACATTTGGCGCCTTCGCACTCATTATATTTCCGGTTAATTTATAGGCTGCAGTAAAGGAAATAGGGTTGGTGATTCCTTTTATTGTCAGGTTTCCTGTTATGTTGAGATGCCCATTGCCTGCATCTGAAATACGGGTTGCTGCAAATTGAGCGGTTGGATATTTATCCACGCTAAAGAAATCTTCAGATTTTAAATGTCCCAGTAGTTTGGCTTTATACTCCGCATCAGTCAGGTCTTTGTTTGTTATAGATTTCATGTCTATGACAAAACTGCCTTTAACAGGAATTTTACCTTCTGTGGAGATAGCGCCGGAGGCTAACTTAATTTCTCCGTTGTGTTCACCCGTCACTTTTTTTCCTGTCCATTCAATTATACTTTTTTGAGTATCGATTTTGTAAGTCTCCGTTTTTACGGGTTTGAAAGCTTATAAGCCAGTAATTACCAGCGCAATTACGATGATTGAAGTCTTTTTCATTACTATTTTTTTTGTGCCTGCAAAGATAGTTATAAAATAGATGTTTAAACATCTATTTTATAACATGTCAAATTTTTGACACTTACTTTTTCTTTGTTAAGGACAGGCATAAGGTAATAATCAAATTTTTTTAACGGATCTGGCATTCTTTCCGGGAGTGACTGACGGTTAAAGTTACCCTACCAGGTTGATCACGATAGCTAATTTAATTCCAGTTTCGAGAGTTCACATCTGGTAATGTGAGGAATGCTTATTATAAATTATTCGGCATTCTCATCGAGTATTTCCTCATCAAGGTCCAACCTGTTTTCAATAAAGCGTATAACGTCATCATCGAACTCTTCCTTCAGACGAATAATGCTGAGTTGATTACGCTGATGTTTGGCGATTTGCATCATGATCTTCTTAAACTGCCCGTTCATAGCAAACGCTTGCGCTTTTTTCTCCGCATCATCGCCAAATTGTTGATAAATACCTGCTTTTAAAGTCAACAGGTCCAATTTATTTCTAAGGATAGGGTTTTCCTGGATCGCATCAAGGTAACTTGAATCTAGTTTTTCTACGGCGGTGGTAATCAATAGTGACTCAATTTCTAATATTTGCTGCTCATCCTCTTTTGTGCAAGGCAGACTCTCCGGTTTTAAGGAACTGATTATCCAGGGTAAAGCCAGTCCTTGTCCGACCAGGGTGACGATGATTACGATGAAAGTGATGTATAATATGAGGGGGCGAAATGGAAACGGCACTCCGTCCGTAAGGAATAAAGGTATGGCAAGTGCCGAAGCTAGCGATACGACACCCCGCATTCCTGCCCAACTGATGATCAGGGGATTTCGCCATCCTGCGTGATTTGCCGAAACCGATAGATATCGACTGATAAATGCCGTGAAAAGGGAAGAAATGTAGCCCGCCGCCAATCTGGTCACAATAACAATAATAGTGATCAACAGGGCGATCACTGTCGCCGAGGTGATATTTGGAATTCCGGCGGTAACACAGGGCAATTGTAAGCCGATCAGGAAAAAAATAACCGCGTTGAGTACAAAAATTATGGCCAGCCATACCGCATTCGAGCGCAGGCGGCTGCTGTGCGAGAAGATGTGATGATTCTGATAGGCGATGAAGAGACCGCCCGTGACCACCGCCAGGACTCCTGAAGATTGAAACGCCTCCGCCGTAAGGTAAATGATGTAGGGCAATACAAAAGACAGCGCGATATTTAAGTTGGCTGTTGTCGGCAGCCATTTGTAAATGGCGTAAAAGAGCAGACCGAAAACAAATCCTATGGCTATGCCTGAAGAGGAAATGAGCAAAAAGTTTCCAACGGCCTGGGGCCATTCGAAGTGGTGGGAAATGATTGCGGTCAGGGCAAAACGATAGACGGTCAAACTACTCGCGTCATTAAGCAAACTTTCACCTTCCAGGATTGCGACCAGGCTTTTGGGCAACCGTATTTTTTTTAATATAGTGGTAGCCGCAGCCGCATCAGGCGGTGAAATTATTGCCCCCAACAAAAAACCATGGGGAAGCGAGAATCCTGGTATCAGCCAGCAGGCCGCGAACGCTACAACGGTCGCCGTTAGCATAACATAACCCAAAGCCATAAAACTAACGATGCGCCGCCATTTCCATAGCGCTTTCCAGGAGGTGTTTTGTGCGGCATCAAATAAAACAGGGGGAAGGATGATAAGAAACACGATATCCGGATCGATCTGAATCTTCGGAACACCCGGTACAAAGCTCATAGCCAGGCCCGCCATCACCAGAAATATAGGATACGGTACAGATAGCCTGCGGGCGATCAGTACCAAAATGGATGCACTAAATATCAGGGCTAAACAAATTAAGAGGCTTTCATGCATAAGTATGATTCATTTTAAGATGCCATAACACCATTGCCGCAAAGTGTTACAATAAGGCGCCGGCTGGCCTGGCCAAATTCCCTATAACGCACCGGCCGTCAAAATCAGGGAAATTTTATCTGTTATCAGCAAGGTGATACTTTAGGTCCGGTCACGTAGGGCGGCATGATTGTGCCGATCGGAGCACAGAAATATTCTTATTAAAATTATGATAACAGGTATAACTCAAATGATTTTCAATTCATTGCCGTACTGTTGATCTTCGAATAAGAATAATTATGGTCATTTTCTTTAAAGGGTATTATTTCAATCCTGCGCGAGATAAGCAGGATTTGATGCTGATCAGGTACAAGTGCTGTTCAGCACCCTGTGTTCATACTTTATAAAGACACATGGTCTGTTTCGGTACCCGTTAAGAACCCTGATGATGATCAGGATGAGCAAACTCAATTAATAAAAAACAATATGGCACTATTAAAACAGCCCGTTTTATTTGAAGAACATACCCTTGGGGCGCAGCATCCGAAGATCCGTATTATTGAGTACGGTGACTTTCAATGTCCTTTATCACGTGCAGCCGAGCCGGTGATCCAGGGGCTTTTGCATGATTTCGGGCAGGAACTTTCTTTTACTTTTCGGAACTATCCGCTGTTCAACGCCCACCCCTACGCTTTTGATGCGGCCTGTGCGGTGGAGGCCGCAGGCAAACAAGGGAAGTACTGGGAAATGCATAGTGCCGTGCTGGCAAATCAGGCTTATTTGAGCGATGAACTTTTCATGGAGCTGTCAGGAAAACTGAACCTCAATGAAGTCAGGTTCGTAACGGACTCTATCAGCAAAAGCGTTCACGCCAAGATCAATACGGATTTCCGGACCGGAATGGAAAGTGGTGTTAATGAAACCCCCACCTTTTTTGTTAACGGGAAACGGTTCTACGGCTGCGCCGCTGATTTGTACGTATTGGTCTCGATAAATTTAGAGGACTGATCCGGACCCACTTAGGAGGCACCAGTTGGGCCACATTAAGACGCATAGCAGGGCCGTGCACGAGATGTGTGCGTTCTAATTGATTTTTAGGGTGACGTGCTCCCTGATCGCATGCATGAAATGATCTATTTAAATTTAACCATGGAACATATTATTAAAGGCATCCACCATATCACTGCGATTGCCGGCAGCGCTAACAGAAATCATGATTTTTATACGCGCATATTAGGTTTGCGCATGGTCAAGAAAACCGTAAACTTCGACGATCCTAAAACTTATCATTTGTATTACGGCGACGAGAAGGGTACACCGGGCTGCATCCTCACCTTTTTCCCTGGGGCGAAATATCTGCAGGCCGCCGTGGCGCACGTCAGGCTACCGCTATCGGTTACTCAGTTCCTGAAGCCAGCTTTGATTTTTGGATGAGGCGCTTTGAAGCTAACGGTGTCACATATTATAAAACTGCCGAAAAATTTGGAGAGCCTTACCTGACAGTGTTTGACCCCGACGGGCTGAAACTGGAGTTGATCGCTTCCAAAACCTTGGATAACCGGATATCCTGGGAAACAGAGCAGGTGAAGGCGGTTAATGCCACGAAAGGATTTCATAACGTAACCATTACTACCAACCATATCGAACCTACTGATGCAATCTTAACCGGCGTTTTCGGATACCGCCTATTAGAACAGCAAGACAACTTGTTTCGGTTCGCTACGTACGCCGATAATAATGCAGGCATTGTAGATTTGATAGCTTCAGCAGGAGAAAAGGCGGGCCATGTATCCGGCGGCTCTGTCCATCACATAGCTTTTAGGGTAGAAAACGAAGAAATATTGATGCAATACCGAGATAAGATAACGGCCCTGGGTTTGCATATTACCGATAAAATAGACCGTAATTATTTCTACTCGCTCTATTTCCGTGAACCGGGTGGCGTATTATTTGAACTGGCGACAGAAAATCCGGGGTTCTTAGTAGACGAACCAGTTGATGGTCTGGGTACTCATCTCATGTTGCCGCCGCAGTATGAAAAGTACCGCGCCGAACTGGAGACCTCTTTACCTGAGTTAATATAGAATCAATGGACAACGTAAAAAAAGCAGACCTGATAACATCCTGGTGAACGCATCAAAGATATACTGGTCAGGTTGCATTAGTTGAGGCGGCGTCAAAAACGCAGAGCCTTGCCTGTAAAACTAAATATCGATGGCCGGGCTGTATTTGCCGTCTGCACAAATACTATTATTTCTGATTTAGACGGGCCTGGGAATGGGATGCAGGCAATAGATAATATTTAAGGTTGTAAAATAGAGTGCTATTATGAAAACATTAAAAGTAACCCGTGTTTATGCCGACGAGAACGGCGAAAGCCATTTCGAAAACATTGACTATCCGCTTACGGACGCGGGGCCTATAGGTTCTCTCTCCGTTGGTATAAAAGTGACCGAACTGGTATTCCATAAGGTATCCCCGGCTTATGATGATTTTCACAACGCGCCACGCCCGCAATTTGTGGTGTTACTTGATCAGGGCGTGGAAATAGAAAATTCTTTGGGCGACAGGCGGTTATTTCCGCCAGGGGAGATCTTGTTGATGGAAGACGTCACCGGTAAAGGTCAACGCAGCCGTAATATAAAACGGGCGGAAAGAAACTCGCTGTTCATCATTTTAGCGGAGTGATGGGTAAAATGGAAATCCGGCTGGCGATTACCTCTGGAAGGCTCACCTGCATTAATCTGGTAATAGCACATATCATTAATATGATATGCATCGAAGCCTTAGCCTCCCGAAATTTGTTGAATGCAACATCAAACTAAAAAACAAGTTTTTCCAGGCGCTGATTTAATTCCCGGCATAGCGTGTGTGCTGCTGATGTTTCAGGCTTATCTTATCGCTCCCCTGTCTCCGACCCTTACAAAAGATTTCAGTTCTTCTTTAATAAACCTGGCTGTACCTGCGTTTGCGATCCCATTTGCGATCGCCGCCGGTGGAATGGTTTTCCTCAAGCCTGCGGTAAATCCCCGCAAGTGTTTTCTGTTTTCTTTGGCAGCGCTTTGTGTGGGCACTTACATGCTTAGTCTGGCCACATCCGCAGGGATGTTCTTATTGATCAGGGCCCTGACTGGCTTTGGGACCGGGGCTATGTTACCCTCGGCAATACTATTGTCTTTACGGCCTTCTGAGCATAAGCGATCACTTAAATATATGGTGCTGATCATTTTTGCGTTGGCGACCGGTATGACTTTTGGGCCAAGCATAGGAGGATGGTTGAATGAAATCATTGGCTGGAGATGCCTTTACCGGTTCACCAGGATGCTGGCTGCATTGCTTTTTTTGATCTATTTCCTGAATGACAGAAGAGAAAGGTATGAGGGAGTAGCACCTTTCGTTATAAAAGCGGCGGAAAGGTCAAGATCAAATCGGAATAGCAGGCATATCTACAGCTTTGTCTATTTAACGGGAGTGTTCCATTCTGGCGTATTTGTCTGGATCAGCTATTATTTCACCACACATTACGGGTTAAATGAATTTCACATCGCGACTGATTTATTTATTTTCGGCCTGCCCGGCTTTGTGGTCACCCTGCTGATGTACCGTTATCAATTGGATAAAAAGGTTACTACGATCCTTTATGCGGCACTTGGTCTGACAGTTGCCGGTCTCCTGGCATTGATGGGTAATCTGCCTTTATGGCTGGCAGAATGTTTACTGGGCATCATGTCCGTTGGGTTCGGTTGCAGTCAGCCCTTGTTTATCGGCATACTTAAACTGCCACGCGCAGGTTTATCGCCAATAGGGCCTGTGGCTAAAGGGGCCGGATTTCTTTTTGCGGGTTATGGCAGCGGCCCTCTAATGATGATTGCGTTGCTCAGTATTCATTTGAGTCTCGCCATGTTTTTTTTGATCTTGCTGGTGTTAGCGCTGGCCTACATTTCCCGCCGTGTCTGGAAGGTAAGCGGGCGTAAAAGCTTGACAGTACTACGTGTCGCTGAATAATACACATGTATCTTTTGGAAATGTTCTAGCCAGCACGGCTCTGACCATTCGTGTACCGCAGTTAAGGGGGTAATAACTGCTGCACGGTCAACATATCCGCTTCTTCTGGCTTATATGGAATTTCGTATCCGCCGGTTCGTTCCCATGACCTCCCAAATGCCAGGAAATTAAGCTTGCAATAGCTTAATTTATTAACCTATGTGAATGCATCCTGAGAATGGGTAATTGATCTTTGCTGTCCGAAAATATTTGTTCAGTTACCCTATATCGATGAAAATAAAAAGAAGTTTAATGATTTTATGCGTTTTAATTTGCCCGTCGGCAATGGTAATCGCACAACAACAGTATGCCATTCATTCGGGTGATAACGTTACGCTCACGGTTAATGAATTTGGCAGCGGTAAACCGGTTGTATTGCTTGCAGGCGGGCCGGGATTTAATGCCGCTTATCTTGAACCGGTTTGGAAGTCACTGCCGGGTTTTAGATTTATCATCCCTGATCAGCGGGGTACCGGTCATTCATCTATTAGCAGGATCGATTCTGTCACGATGAGGATAGACCAGTATGTAGAGGACCTGGACGTACTCAGAAAGCATCTTAAATTGAAAAAAATGGTCCTTGCCGGACATTCCTGGGGTGGCATGCTTGCCCTGGCTTATGCGGCGAAATATCCAGGAAATATTGACCGGTTGCTCCTGCTGGGCTCTGGCGGGATTTCCCGGGACTTTTTTACCTATTTTAATAGTAATATCAAAATGCGGCTACGCGAAGAAGACCTGGCCGAAGCTAAGAACGCGAAAAATCTGGCGGCTAATCTCAGTGCAATCTGGCCGGGATATTTTTTTAACAGGCAAAGTGCGATCGCTACCAAAAAGCTGGTAGATACGAATCTTGCCGATCATAATGCAGGGAAGATCAATAACCTTACGCTTCAGGATTACAAAAGGACGGGCCAGTCGAGAGTGGCAAGTCTTAGCAAGTTCAGGAGCCCTGTTTATATTATCCAGGGCAGACAGGATCCGGTAGGTGAGTCAACGGTATATGAGACCAAGCGCATCATTCCGCAAACCAAAATATTCTTTATTGAGAAATGCGGTCATCTTCCCTGGCTGGAAGACAACGTGTCTGCTGCCAGGTTCTATGAACTGATCCGAATCGCGCTGAAATAGGTGGCAATTATATGGCATGTCTTAACGCAAGACAATTTTTAATATGGAAAATAACAATATAGAATTACCCGGCTTTAAGATTACCGTGGCTTCCGTTGCTGGAAAAAATGCAGACCGGGGTGCAATACCGATTTTGCCCGTCCAGCTTGCGGCTAAGATCACCGAGTTTTTCGACAGCAAATTAGCGCTTCATGGCGCTGTAACTGTCCGGCTTAGTATCGAAAATTGGAATGAGATCTTTGAAGTGGAGGAAACGACCTTCGACGTTCTTTGTACCGGATCGAATGAGCAGACAGATCAATATCCAAGGAATTACTGGATAGAAACCAAATAAATCAATGATGCAATTAACAATGAAATTTCGAATATTATTCCCGGCAATCGGTATGCTGGCCCTAACCTTGTCAGGATACGCGCAAACCGGCAGCCAAAAAATCGCAGAAGGGCGCGTCAATGCGATTATGCAGCCCTTTTCTATCCTGATGCAGCTGGAGCCGGTAGTGCTGAACGCGGCACCGGAACTTAACCTTCCTTCAAAAAAGGAATTTTACAGCTTTGATCTCTCAACGACCAGGCAGCAATTTCCCGGATTGATCCGCTGGCAGACGACCTGGACGCAAAAGGGTAAGAACAATCCGGTTGCGAAGGGTAAAGAGGCCGTAAATTTGGAGCAATTAGTGCCGTTGCTTGTAGCTGCGCTACAACAACAGAGAAAAGAGCTCATGGAAATCCACAAAAAGCTGGATAAGATGCAGGAGCAATCAAATCGTGATCATAAAACCAAATAAGTAACCGTTGCGATACGAAAGCTTTCAGGTTTGAATCATAGGATCTTTTTGATCAGCAAGGCTTAGTAGAAACATTTAATTTTTAGTTAGTAGTGAGTGATAAATGACCAATGGCCATTTACGTAAAGGGACGGTGTATGCTGTCCCTTTTTTTTGTTCTCTCACGCCTAAAACGACTTGTTAAAAAAATTAAAGATTGTAATCAGAATACCATATTCGCCGGATGTGTATCAGCCTGCGCTCTTTCAACGTTTTTTATCTTACCCATTGGTCATTTACCCATTAGGAAAGGAAACATCATGAAAGAGCATATGCGGGCTTCGGCTACAGATGCAAACCCGCCGGAAACTTTTTACCGGCCTTTTTTAAATTACGTACAAGAAAGTGTGCCTGTAGATGAAGAGGCAAGAACATTGATTGCAGACCATTGCAAACTAGTGAGTTTTGATAAAGGTCAGCGCCTGTTAAATATGGGGGGAGTATGTAGATATATCTATTTCATTCTCTCCGGTAACTGTATCTCATACCTTACCGATTCCCTGGGAAAAACAACGACCTGGTTTTTCCATTTTAATCAGCCTGAAAGCAATATAAAAAACCTTTTTGCTGTAGACTATAAAAGCTTCCTTTCAGGAGGCCCGGCTGCGGTTTCGATAGAGACCTTGTCCCCTGTCACCGCCATACGGTTTTCTGTAGAGGATGTTCATGCGCTTTCGGAGGGATCACGGGCCATAGATCGCTGGCTGCGGCTGATTAGCGAACAGGCATATATGCTGACTTGTGAACGAGCCACCACACTGATGACGTTGTCAGCACCAGAGCGATACAGGAAGTTGCTGGCAAACGAGCCTCATCTTTTAAATATGTTTTCCAACCACTATGTTGCTACTTATTTAAACGTAGCCCCACAGTCGTTAAGCAGGATCAGGGGAAAGTTTGCCTCCGGCATTTAAGCGCTCCACAAAAAAAATAAAAGCCTGCCATCTTTAAATGACCGGCTTTCCACATACGAATTGACCCGATCAAGCCTGTTGCAGTACTTCTCTTACTGCGAAAAGCAGGCCTTCGACAGGCCACCGGCTGGTTAAGGTCATGGTAAGACTATCATTAAACGTGGTAATTCCGAAACTTTGAACGTTATGATGATCTGGGAGGACCATTGGGCCATAAACGGCTTTGAGTTTCAGGTCGCCATAATGGTTATCCGCCGGCACCACGCCCAGGTTACTGATCAATACCTGGTGACGTGTTAACGTGTCCAGCGTTTGGTATAGGGAATTGGTATCAAGGTTGGAAGAAAACAAGCGCTCCAATGACTGCATTTCCACGTCAAGCACCCCCGGTGTGCGTGCATTTTCCAGGCTTTTGTGGACTATTTTAGCCAACTCCCAAAATCGTTGCTGGCTGTTAAGCGGATATTGGCTGATTTGCATGCCTGCCAATAGTTCGAAACAGTCCCTTTTGTCCATTAACTTACGATAAGAAACCGGATGAAGGACCCCCAGCGTATCACCGAGCCATCCTGGAGATATTTTGTAGATCGCCATGATAACTGCCGCAGTAAAGGCGCTGTGTACCGTAGTCTTTTCTTCTCTGGCGCGTACGATAAGGTGTGATGTGAACACTCGTCCGAGTTCGCTGTACGCCACTGTAATCGGCGGTGCGCTTTCAAACCGGGTACGTTCCGGCATTACCGGCGGGTGAGCATGCGCTTCGGCTAACCCGCCGGATTCTTTGGCCGGTATAAGTGAAGCAACGGTAGCTACAAGCTCGCGCAACATAAAGGCGGCGGATAATCCGTCACCGATCGAATGATTAACGGTGAGCAGTACTACACAGCCCCCGGAACGTTCAAGGATGGTTAACCGAACCAACGGGGCCCTGGTGAGGTCGAAAGGCATCGATAGTTCTTTTTCCGCATCATGCATCCACAGGCCATCCGCTGACATAGGGCGGATGTTAAGCGGGATAGGAATGTTCCTGTACTGCTGGAAGTGAATAGTTTCGCTGGTATTTCCTGTGATGCCATAATTAAGTGCCGGGTGCTTTGCCTGTATCAACTGCAAAGCCTGCCGCCAGGTATCTTTTGTCGTAGGAACCAAGGTTTCTATTTCTGCTGCGGTTACAAAGTGGATCATTCCTTTTTGCTCCAGCGTCCAATAGATTTTCTCGCCGGGGACTAGTGGCCTTTTCATTGAAGTGTCGTTCATTTTTCTTATTTGATCATGATAAAACGGACCATGGATTCTATCAGGGTTCAGGCTTGGATCCGTCGTAATAGTTTAATGCCTTGTTGTCACATAGCTGGAATGCCGTTTATGCTGCCTTGGACAAAATTCCGGACTAAAAAAATTAAAAGCATTCACCTGGGTTAAAAAAGACCTTTACTGCAATAAGATAAACTTCGCGTATCGTTGCAGTTCGTAGTATCAATTTAATGATAACGCTTATCACTTATCTGATCAGAGATATCCGTATGATCCGGGGTTTTCTATCTAAATTGCAACACGATAAAGTGCTGACCGGCCTTGGTCATCAGCATTTATTACGCTGCCTGAATCGGCTAAAGTCATCATAGCCCCCAGCTGTTAATAACAGAGGAACCGGTACAGATCAATGAATTGAACATTAAAATAAAAACGATATGATCACAATATCTTATCCACGAAATGGCCTTGATGTTTCTGACTGGAAAGAGCGATTAGACAGGACTTCCTTAAGATACGAGTTCATCATGGATGATCATGCTACGGTGCCCCGGCTAGTTGACAGCGGAAAGGAGGCAGAAGGAATACCTGCCATCGAAGCCTACTTGGAAGGCCTGGAGCAATTTGTAAAGGATTGGTACGATGACCGCTGTGATAAGTATGACTTCGATCCCGACGCTGCGCCGAAGATTAATGGCATCAACGGATAAAGAGGCAGATTTTTCAATAACTTAACTACTAAATATTTACGTGTATGGAACAAAGAGCACCACTACCGCCTTTTACTTTAGAAACAGCGCTACAAAAGGTTCAGCTGGCAGAAGATGCCTGGAACAGCTGCAACCCTGAGCGGGTTTGCATGGCCTATACGATTGACACGGAATGGCGAAACCGGGCCGAATTCATTAATGGCCGGGAGGAAGTAAAGGCCTTTTTAAGCAAAAAATGGCGAAAGGAACTTCATTATAAACTAAAGAAAGAACTCTGGAGTTTCCATGAGAACCGGATCGCGGTACGCTTTCATTACGAGTGGCAGGATGCAGCCGGGCAATGGTACAGAAGCTATGGGAACGAGCTATGGGAATATGATGAAAACGGCCTGATGCGGAAGCGCTATGCCAGCATCAATGACCTAGCCATCCTAGAGAATGAAAAAACATTATGATGAATAGTTGGCCTGCGATATGAATTATGAACAAATAGCATTTACCGACGCGGTAAAGAAATTACAAGAGTCACACGGGAGCCGTACGGCCTACGCAAGGATGGAAAACAGCTATCATGAAGATGGCTTCACCGAGGCCGAAGAGCGTTTCATCAGCAGCAGGGATAGCTTCTATATGGCCAGCATCAGCCAAACGGGCTATCCTTATATACAGCACCGCGGAGGGCCGAAAGGTTTCATCAAGGTACTGGATGACGCTACGCTCGGGGTGGTCGATTTCAGCGGCAACAGGCAATATATCTCCGTTGGTAACGCAGCCGAAAATTCTAAAGTGTCTTTGATCCTGATGGATTATCCGCAGAAAGCCCGGCTTAAGCTGTTCGCCGATATAAAGATCATTGAGATATCGGAGAACCCGGAACTTTTCCAAAAACTTGCCCCGTCGGGATATAAACACAAAGCTGAACGTATGTTACTTTTCTCGGTAAAAGGTTACAATTGGAATTGTCCGCAACATATTACGCCGAGATATACCCTGGAAGAAATTGAAGCAGCATTCGCAGAAAGAATGGATATGTAAAATCCCTTGAGGAAGAGATCAAGCGCTTAAGAGTATTGCGGGGACAATAGACTTCCTGGTAATTAAAACAGACAAATAAATATGCAAGTGGATGATCTGGCTTGCTTGCCACATACAGGCAAGCAAGCCAATCCGTTAAAGTCTTTGCAGCCAACATTATACCCTAATTGAAAATTTAAATTATACCGCAAACCTTTTATAGGCATTATGGCTTCTTAATTGTTTGTTTCCGAAGTAAATTTAAAACAACATAAGCACCTACCAGTGCTGGGAAAAACAACAAGAATGACCTTTGCAGTAAAGTAAAAATTGGGAGTAAAGCCGCAGGTACTATCTTACCAAAAAGCGATGCTATAAACATTTCTGCAAAACCACTTCCGCCGGGGCTTGGCGCAAAATAAATCATAAATTGAATTAATATTTGAATGGAAATAACCTGCACAAGATTGGCGTTAACGCCTAGCCCAAGTAATATTACCCATTGTAGGCAATATTTATTCATATAAAGGGCCGTTGTTATGACTAAACTTAAGGGAAACAAAAGCGGATGTCTTTGGATGATTACGCTACATGTTTGCTGATATTTACAAATGCTTTGAAATGAGTTATCAGCCCACTTTGTTAACTTTTCTTTCCTTGTGACAAAGATTTGAGCTAACCCGTAAGCTATCTTCCTAATCATCTCACCCACCCAAAGTGGCTTCCAGAAAGCCAATAAAAAAGCCAATAAAAACACCAGGAAAAAGCCGAAGCCATATTTCAGCATCGCCGGTACCAAACTGCCAACCTCTGTTGTATCCATAAGCAGAATGGCGACAAAACCGGCCAGTGGCATAAATATAAGGGTAGCGCCCATATTGATTAGACTTACGGCAAACGAATCAATAAAGGGCACGCCATTACTCGTGTATACAAATATTTGAGCGGGGCCTGCACCACCGTGAGCTGGGGTTACCGCGCCCATAAACATATTAGCTACGTTTGCCTTGAAACTTACCCAATGGGATACTTTCGGCGCAAGCTTTTGAATATAAATGTGATTACGCCAACTGCCTAACATTAAGTCAACTATCAGCATTAAAAAACAGATGGCTATATACTTATACGATATATGCGTTAGAGCGTTCAGTGTATCGCCCGTATTATTATAAAAGAAAACGGCTGCAATGGTAGCTACTGTTATCAGCGCGAACCAAAACGTGCCTTTTATAATTACTTTTTTATTGAAAATTTTTTTTGCGTCCCGTTTTTCGGGCTTAAAGGGTTGCTTTTCGATAAATGCCATAAGTTTTAAATGTGGAAAAGTTAAAATAATGGTTCACCCTCAGAACTATCTGGAGTGATTCCTTTCCATTTTAAGATACTGTCGAATAAGTCAGCAGTACGCATAGGTTTTTCCTCCCATCCCTTTTGATTGTAAATCATAGGGACATTGATGTGAAACTTGTGTAGTGAACCATGGGAACCTTTATGCTCTGGATACTCCCAATAATCTCGCAGGTCATAGCCTAGCGATGCACTTATCACCATATCACCTGCTCTACGACTTCGAAAAAGCTGATATATCTGGAAGATAGCATCAGGGTAATCGGTATCAAATGTTTTAGCTAATATCTCTCGGTGGCCGGTGGCTTCTATCTTTCCGCCGTATTGCAATACATCGGCAGTAAGCGGCTCGTAAGTAAATACATCATCCTTAACCGTTATCTGTGCTTTGCCTGTTTGGTTGTGTACAATAAATGTTTGCCCGACATCGCCACGGTAAATGGCAAAATCAACGGCAGTTTCGTTCAGTAATAAATTCAAACGCTCAATCCCCATCGCTTCTATGATACCCTGCTCCCGCAGCACATGGTCGCCCTCGTGGTTCAGAAAATGGATACTCCCGAACGAATTGCCTGATATCATTACCGCGCATTTAGGATTACTTTTCCAGATAACAGGGTAGTAAACAGATTTTAGTCCGTGGTTGGTCATCCAGTCGGCCAGGTCCAGGTGTTTCATGGTTGGTGTAAGACCGTGGTCGGAGGTCATTACAAATAGCGTATCGTCCCATTTACCTTGCTCTTCTAACTTAGCGCGAACTTCGCCCAGGCTTCGATCTGCAATCTTGTAAGCCTCAACCGTACGTGGATCACGGATATGGTGATAATGTGAATCCCAATCTACACTTGGGAATACCGCAAATAAAAAATCAAAATCCTTACCGGAGTTGATCATCTCCATAATACGCTGATGGCCCTGTAAGTCGACCGGATGGTGGCGCAACTTAAAATGTGCACGCAAGTATAACAGCCCTTTGCCTTTTTTGCCGAGATCATACTCATCGGGGATACCACGGGTAATCATATTATACAGATTGTAAGATTCACCCATCAATTCAAATAGTGTGGGTTTATCGGAAGGCATATCTGTGTTGAACCAGGCAGCCTCAGGCCCGCAATAGCTGCGCATGGCAAGTTTGCTAAAACGGGTTCGCTTGAATTCTTTTTTATCGAACCACCTAATGCCGGTTATATCCATTGTACCCGGAAAATGTCCTGTTAAAAAGGGCAGGTAAGCCGGACCGGTAGTTGAAGGGAAACAAGTAGTAGCTTTACGGTAAGTACCTTCTTCAATAATTCGTTTTATGTTTGGCAAATGGCCTTGGTCTAACAGCTCTGGTAGAACTTCACTGTGGGCACCGTCTACCAAATAAAATAAAACTCTTCTTTTATTAATCATTATTAGATATTCACTTCGTCGTTTGAATTTAAACGACAACTTAAAAGAGACATTAAGCTTTTAAAATCTCCGAACTAAATTTCTCCGAACAAATTATACCTATTATATACCCTGTTTTATAACCAGACGAATACATCGCCGCTACCAGACAGGATCATAGGATCTGAATCTTCATGGATCTGTTGACCTTATCAGGCATGTTAATGATGATAATCGGGCCTCGCGCGCTCCGGCTCAAAATGAACACCCGGTGTTAACCAGAATAACAGGATGATGCGGGAATATTGAAAAGTAAATGGCCAGAAAAGAAAAGCAGGAACCAGCGTCGCCGCTACATATACCCAGGGGTTCAAACTGTGAGTGATCATGTACGTGGTTATCGCAAACGTTAACATAATGGCCACATTCATCCCGTAACTCACAAACATGGCTACATAGAAATATCCGGGTTCAATCTCGAACTGAAAATCGCAATGCGGGCACCTTTCATTCATTTTCTGACCGAAAATCGTCATTGGGTTTGTGATAAACATATTGCCGGTGCGGCATTTAGGGCATTTTCCGTGCAATGCCGCTTTAAATTCAGAATGGATATACGTGGGTTCAGTGGTCATGTTACTATCTTCCTTTCTTTTTATTAGCCTAGGTGTATTGTTGTTATTTAAGCCCTGTTGACATTTCTGCCAGGAGGGTGAGGAAATCTCTTTTGTTGCGCCTTAATTGGAGTAGCTGGTTTAGCACGAATTAAGTGTTCTTTCTGCTGTATTTGGTAGCTGTATCAATGATCTGGTGTTACTTCTTTCGGGCACTTTGGCCAGTTTTTAGCTAAGATTTCTTCCAGGTATTTGATCTCTTCCGGATAAGCTGTATTCTTACGCTTCCCGAAATAAAGAGTATTTTCCACTGGAGGACTGCCTTCCCAGGCGACTTTTATGGAATTGCCTGCGATCTCGTTACAGCAGAGGAAATCTGGGACCACAGCAAATCCCTTACCTGTTGCCATGCAACGCAGAATTGAACCAAGGGATGGTAAAACATATTTCGGCCTGAAGCTGGGCAGCGTATCAAAGCTGGCAGACCAGAAACTGTTGAGGTGTTCCATGTCAGAAGCGGTGGTATACCAGTTCTGACCGGAGAGCCAGTCCTTGAGCGCCGGCCGGTCACCCTTTAGAAGGAGTTCATCAAACTCAGTGGTATCCGTCTGGTTGCCGCAGATCAGGACAAACCGCTCTTTAGCGAATGGCTTGTATTCCAGGTTATGCTGCGTGCCTTTTTGAGGGGTGAGAATTAAGTCTAAGGTGCCACTGTTCAGCTCCTGAAGCATTTGGGGATAATCGCCGAACCTGGTAACCAGGTTGAAAGGTAGTTCGGAAATATGAGCTTCAAGCATATACTGGAAGATCCCGGTAGACATGCCTATACTCACTGTCGGTTTTTCCATTTTAGATTTCCGGTGAAGATTGTGCTCTGCCTCTTCCAGCTTGTTCATGTGATCAATGATAAAGTTATAAAGCATGGTACCCCGCTCCGTCGCTACCATTTTCCGGGTATCACGGTCGAAAAGACGGTGACCTGCATAGGATTCCAGCGAACTTAGATGAAGACTGACGCCAGGCTGGGAGATAAACAAGGTTTGTGCTGCCGCAGAAAGCGTTCCCGCTTCATAAATAACTTTAAAGGTTCTGAACCATTCTAAATTGATCATAATTGTAGGATTTAAGGTTTTTTTTAATTTTGTTTTATTGGTAGTGAACGCTCGTCCTGGTTTGGTGCCCTTGCAAACGGACGCTAAAAGAATATTGATGTGTGTCTGGTCCGTCTGTGATATTGACACCGGCACCAAGGGTTTAAACCCGTTCATTCAGCCAGAGCAGGATGTCCCTGATCACGATCCCGTTAAGCTTATCATTCAGCAGGTCGTGGTAGTGCCCTTCATATAACTTAAGCTGTTTGTCACCTGAAGATGCATGTTCCATAAAATATTCGCTTCCCGACGGCTCAGTGGCTTTATCTGCCGTGCCATGCAGTATTAAGAGGGGAAGTTTGATCACCTGCATTTCTTTTTTCAAATATTCTCCTGCAAGTAAAAGTTGTTGCATGGTTTTGGCCGGCTGCTTTTCATTTTCCAGCAGCGGATCTTTGTCCATCTTAAAAACGAGTGATTTATCACGCGAAAAATCTTCGTTATTCAGTTTCACGAGCCGGGTATGCGGTATGATACGCGCCAGGAATTTCATTGCCGCAAGGGCAAATCCGGGCGCAGGGATCTGAAATGCAAAACTTTCGGAAATAAGGCCCTGCAATTTGAATTGGTTTTGCACTGCATAAGCAGACGCGAAAACGCCGCCTGCACTATGACCGAAAAGAAATATAGGTTTTGACGGACACGTAGAACTGGCAATGTTCATTAACAGGTCAATGTCTGCAAACACATCGTGATAATCCGCGATATAGTATCGTTCTCCTTCGGACCGTCCACGTCCTGCAAGGTCTATCGCGTAAACTTCAAATCCATTCTCTTTTAGCTGGGCGGCAAATTCCTGGTAGTATCCACTGTGAGAATTTAACCCGTGAACGATCAACACAATTCCCTTTGGTTTACCCGCCGGCACCCAGTTCCGATAAAAAATGTGCTGCCCTTTTCGATTAATGAATGTTGATGTTTTGGGTTGATATGTTGCTTCCATGACTATGGTATAGTCAAATACGTGCCATAGTCATTAAAATCTTCGAATTAACCCCTCAATTTCATAAATAACTGATAATTAGATTGTTGAAAATTTTATAAATATCGAATTATAATGAACTTGCAGAAAAACTCCAATTTTTTCGGAGGCGGTTCCGGTTAGGCTCTGAAAAAATTGGAGTTATGCGATGCCGGGTATTGGCTTTGCGGACGGTTAGTTGGAGAACTACCAGGCTAAGATTATGGCAGCGTAGCGGATTTGTTATGTATAAAGGTCAAAAATGATGCGCTGGTCAATTTCCTGTGGGACCAGAATAATCTTCCTTTTTAACACCTAATTTAGCCATTCTTGATTCCAGTGTGGTAGGCTTAAGATTGAGTAATTCCGCTGCGCCGCTATTTCCGCGAATCCGGCCTTCTGTTTTTTTAAGAACAGAAATAATATAGGCCTTTTCCGTTTGACGCTGGAGGTGTTTTACATCTTCCAATGTTTCTATACCGGTCTTGTCAGACTGTTCTGCAGGCGTACCGGTAAGGTGTTGCTTTAATTCCAATTCAGAATTCCCGCTGTTGAGGATTACGGAACGCTCCAGCACATTCTCCAATTCACGAATATTGCCCGGCCATTGATAAGCAAGCATGGCATCTATCATGGAAGCCGAAATACCGTTGAACTCTTTAAGGAAATTGTTGCAAAACTTGTGGGCAAAAAAGGTGATCAGATCCACGATGTCGCTTTTCCTTTCCCGAAGGGGGGGTAAGGTTATCGGAAATACGTTAAGACGGTAATACAGATCAAGCCTGAAATTACCATCGGCCACTTCTTTCTCCAGGTTGCGGTTTGTGGCAGCCACAATACGGACATCTACTTTCTTCGGCGTATTGCTGCCTACATAATTGATTTCCCGTTCCTGTAAAACGCGCAACAGTTTAACCTGCATCTCTAAGGGTAATTCTCCGATCTCGTCCAAAAATACAGTCCCTCCTTCCGCTTGTTCGAACCTGCCTTTCCTTTTTTCAGTGGCACCGGTAAATGCTCCCTTTTCGTGGCCGAATAATTCTGATTCTATTAAGGTGACTGGTATAGCACCGCAATTTACTTCAATGAACGGCCCTTTTTTCCTGGAAGACAATTCGTGAATAGCATGTGCAACTTTTTCTTTTCCGGTCCCGCTTTCTCCAAGTATCAAAACAGAGGTATTGTAAGGCGCTACCTGGGTGGCAAAATCTAAGGCGGCCAGTAATAGCGGGTGCTTTCCGATAATACCTTTGAACTCCTGGCGATTCGGCTCTAAACCGGGCACAATACCGATAGCAGTAGGTTTTACCGTAGGCGATTCAGCGCCTGACAACATCATTTTATCAGTCACTTTGGTCAAACAGTTCTTGAATAGCCTTAATACGGCTACGTGTTTCTGTGTGTACACCTCGCGCTCACGGCTATAAAAGCTATAATCTACCGTTGATCCGTTGCTGGTAATTACCCGGAACCTGAGGGATGAGCTCATTTTAAAACTATTAAGCCATATCTTCTGCAAGGGAGTAAAAGTGGCGTGCTCGTCTGACACGCCTTCATAACCCGCATTATCGGTCAACGGAAAACTGTCTTTAAGTATCCCGGAAAGGGTGCTGCTGCTCAGTCCAGCAATGGTCATTAATTCCTTTTCACCAATATACTGGTACTCATCATATCCAATTCTTAAATAGCCGGAATCAGTAAACTGGCCGGCATCTGCCGGACGACTGCCCGAAACGACAAGATCGAACGGTATAAACACCCGTAACGCCTGTGCAACTTTCAAAAGTTTCTCTTTCGCATCTGAAGTTTCATTACCGATATCCGCTAAATGTTTTTGCAAAAGCACTTCCTGCTGTAATCTGGACTCCATAGCATTCCTTTGCCGGTACGAGGCAATATCAAGCGTTACCAGCAGGTCTTTTTCCCTGAACGGTTTGATGAGAAATCCGTATGGATCGGTGGACTTGGCTTCTTCAAGTACCTTTTGGTTGGAATTTGCAGACAAATATATAAAGGCGATACTATCGTCGTTAAGCTTCCTGGCCAGGTCTATACCCGACCGTTTACCGTTTAATTGAATATCCAGAAGTACAAGATCCGGTTTCTGAATCTGCAACTGCTCATCAGCATCTTCTGCTGATGAGGCAATGCCGGTTACGGTGTAGCCGGCCTGTTCCAAAGTTAAACGCAACGCGTTGGCTACCACAAATTCATCTTCAACGATCAATATTTTCTTATTCATAGTCACTTATGCTAATTATTAAACGGTCGTCGGTTGTTATTATACAGCGAACCGGACCGTGATATGTACACCATTTTTATTTTCGATTCTAAAGCTGCCCTTTAGTTGCTTGGACAGCCCCTGGATCAGATCTAGCCCCAAGGAGTTATGTTCCATAGCGTCCATACCTGCCGGTAAACCGATCCCGTTATCCGAAATTTTAAGCAACAAATGTCTCGGCCCATCATGTTCCAGAGATAGACGCACGGTCCCCTGCTGTTCCTTTAAAAAGGCATACTTGATTGCATTGACGATGCTCTCTGTAAAGATCAGTCCCAACGGAAGCACTTGTGACACATCCAGCTCTATCGGCTCTATGGCTTGTTCAAAAACGATGTGGTTATCTGCGTCAAAACTTTCATGCAGGTATTTTACGAGGTCATTAACGTATTCGGGCATCGAAATGGTATTCGTATTGTTGTCCTGATAAAGCTTTTGATGGATCAGAGACATCGCCTGCATACGTCGTAAGCTATCTTTAATTGCCTGTATCGCAGCCCCGTCTTCCAAATAAAGTGACTGCGAATAAAGTAAGCTGGTGACCACCTGAAGATTGTTTTTGACCCGGTGTTGCACTTCTTTAATTAACCATTCCTTTTCTTTGAGCAATTGTTCCTGATTATTATTCAGCGTCTCTATAAATGTAATTTTTTGGTCAAGTTCCCGCTGCAGGGCCTGGAATAACCGGTTGTTGTTGAGCTTGGTCCGGTAAAGTTGCAATAAAAGAACGATAATGATCAGCAATAATGCCCCTCCTGCAAGTATAGTTGTTTTATTTGTCCCCGCTTCGCGCGCTGCGATCTGCTGCGACGGGTACTGGCTGTGATCTGCAATGCTGTTGCGCTTCCTTTTACCCGACTCATACTGCACTGGGAATGCGCTTGAATTTTTAATGTAAATAAACGCCTTATCGGATAAGTTTTGCCCCGGTTGCAGGTCATCAATATCCTGAGTATATCGCTTTTCGGCTTGGTGAACTTGATCGATTTTATGGCAATAGAGTTCTATCAAATCCTGTCTGATGGTTTGCATAGAGAAAGCGGCAATGCAGGGTAACAACTTTTGCCTGGCAACACCGCCGTATCCGCTATTTTCAGGCTGTGCATTAGATTTGGCCAAGCCCGGTAAAATACAGAAGATCGCCCAGGCAGCGGGCAAGAATTTTTTTCGAGCGATGCTGTGAGAGTTTAAATTCATAGCGGATACCATCGAATATAGCCAGTTGAACCAGGTTCTGATCTTATTACACGAATATACCGAATATTCGCCTTTAATAGAAAACTGACCGGAATGACTGTTATTGATTACCATACGACGAACGTGGTTACGGAAGCATGAGCAGGTTTGATGATATTATTCTGTGGTGGACTTAGCATCGGTGTGCTCCACAACGCGTTTGGGTTCAAAGCAATTTGAATCGTACTTACCAGCGGAAATGGTACGAAAGGGAACTTTTTCATAAACTTGGGATGGTTAAGGCACTGGTAACTCCTGGCAGAGGCCGCAAGAAGTAAGCGATCATGAAGGCCAGGATCGAAATGATCAGGCCAAATAGGAAAATACTGTAGGCTTTTCGCAGAAAATCAAACTTTTTCCCCAGTATTTTCCCCTGAGCATAGATATTCCGCGCCAGGGTATCATAAAGAAAATTTTGGCTGGACATGACCTGGTGCAGACTGTGCAGATATTCTTCAACTTCCATCTTATAGTAATTACCATAGTAAAGCAGGTTGACTTCCCTTTTTTCCATCTCCGGTTGGGTAAATCTTCCCGCTGGTACCGACGGACGGGTGGCAAGGATAGAAAAAACAGTTGAAAGAAAACTGGTACTCAGCAGTATAAAAGTTGGTAAGCTCAGGTAAGTATACTCTGGCAACTTACGCAGTACCAGGCTGATGATCGCCGACATGATGATGGAATTCGCCGTAATAAGGATATGCGCTTTATTGTCGGCGACCGAAATCAGGCGTTCGTTATAAGAACAAACGACCCGGAACAGGGTATCGATCCCTCTTTCCGTAGCTTCTTTCTCCGGGTGCGCTGTAATGCCTCTTTTTTCAGCCGGCTCCGCATGCTTTTCGGCAAGAGCCAATTCTCGCATCCATAGCTCTTTTTTCAGTTTCGCAAGGTTACGGTTCCGCTTTGGTGCGAATTCTGTACGACCATATACCGTGTAGTATTGATGGTTCTCAAAAGCGGTGATCCGCTGCTTCAGCCATTCTGTTTTCCCGATTTCCTGATGTTTGCGAAATTCTTCTTCCAGTTTTAATGCCCGGTTCTTATCCGGAAATGATTTTTGGGACATATAGCTGTGACAGGCATCAAATAAGATCTCTTCTAACTTTCCGGACGGGTAGTTTTCGGAAGATTTCGCTTCCAGCAGGGCAGGAATAACCCGCAAAGCTTCATCCCCGGCTTTTTCTTGGATCAGGAAGTTCCTGGCCAGTTCCGCTGATGCCCCCTCCGGATGTTCCGGTGACTCCAGGTAACCCGTATATTGAAACCAGGCTGCGATCTTCAGTAACCCCGTATCCGTCTTATGAAGTCCGCTTTGCGCTGCAATTGATTTAATCGCCTTTAGTACCGATTTGGTGTGTTGCAGATTATGGAAGTAAATGCCGGCTACAACGTGGGCCTCGTAATATGTGCTGACATATTTTTCCGCATTTCTTACCAAATCGTTATGTGCCATAGCATGGAGAAATAATTTGGGCTAAAGCTACAAATCGTGACCTGTTCCATATAAATATGCTCCATCATACGGCTTATAACTGTTATCATAATTATTATAGCTATCCCAGGTTCGTTAAAGATCAGGAAGTATTTAGCAGTATGAAGAAGAACAGATCGTATTGAACTTATTCGATCTTTCGGTAATGCAATAATATGGACAAGCGACCTGAGCTGGGAGGAGCGGCGGATGGTTAGGTAATGAACAACACCATGTAATTGTGAGGCTATTATAATACTAATACCACTTACTATATAAATGGTATACCAGTGCCATCAGATCGAGTTATTTTTGACGGGAAGCTAACATCGCTGAAATAATTAAGTATTGATCAACCGGCTAACTACCGAACGTCAACCACAATAAATAAACAAAATGAAATATGAAAATAGCTAAAAGCAATGATGCACTTTACGTAAGTTATAAAACAATAACGGTTGGGGGCGTAGAACTATTTTACCGGGAGGCCGGAGATCCGGACAAATCCACGATCTTGTTACTTCACGGGTTTCCGTCGTCGTCCCACATGTTCCGCAACCTGATCGAACAGCTCTCCACAGAATATCATTTGATCGCGCCCGATTACCCCGGTTTTGGCTATAGCAGTTGCCCGGACCCTTCTGAATTTGATTACTCCTTTGACCATTTGGCAGAGATCATAGAGCAATTCATCGATACCCTGAACCTGCAGCATATTAGCTTCTATATGCAGGATTATGGCGGCCCGGTCGGTTTCCGGGTAATTAATAAAAGGCCTGAACTGGTCAAAAGCCTGATTATTCAAAATGCCAATGTATTTTTAGAAGGCCTCGGGCCCGATGTGCAGAAGATCGGAGCGCTGACAGCAGCCGGGGATTTCGCAGGACTGGATGCGGCGATCGAGTACATGATGTCGTTGGCGGGTATTAAAGAACAATACGTTTCCGGTACACTGCACCCGGACCGCATCAGTCCTGACAGCTATTATACAGATCATTTCTTTTTCGGACAGCCCGGAAAAAAAGCCGTTCAAAAGATACTTTTTGCAAACTATGGCTCCAATTTTCCAAAATACCCGGAATGGCAGGCCTATCTTCGCAAGCACCAGCCGCCCGTTCTGATCACCTGGGGTAAAAATGATACCATTTTTCCCGGTTCCGGTGCTTTGGCCTATCAAAAGGAGCTGCCGGATGCAGAGATCCATTTATTTGACGGGGGGCATTTTTTGCTTGAAGAATATGGAATAGAGGTTGCAAAACTGATCAGCTCTTTTTTGGAGAAAAAAGCTGGTATTTAATCCAACAACTGTAGTATCACTGCTCCGATAATGTATTACCGGACAGATCGCCATCAGTAAGCGTATGAGCAAATAAAAAATCGGGGCACCCAAAATGACAACGTAATATTAACCATATTTCCTTCCAACTTCTGTTAAATAAAAAAGACCGCCGGCCGCCCCGGCGGTCTTTTTTATTACCCCACCCCAAAGATCTTTGAATATTTGCTTTACACGCGATTCAATGCTCTAAGCGCTTGTTTATGAGGGTAATTCATCACATATCAATTTAATGATAACATGTATAAGTAGCATGATATACAAAAAACTTACCGGGTATCTACTTTTGAAATGTCGCCGGTGACGATCAACAATCCGGTAAAATTTTATCTAAATATCTTAAATCATTCATTTTTTAGAATCATGAAAAATCAAACAACTTACCACTTTACCGACATCAACGGTGTCAACATTTTCTATCGCGAAGCAGGGCCAAAAGATGCCCCAACCCTCGTATTACTTCATGGCTACCCGGCATCGTCGTTTATGTTTAGAAACCTGATCGACCAGCTATCGGATAAGTACCATTTGATCGCAGCCGACTACCCTGGTTACGGCCGGAGCGAACAGCCCCCTATTGCTGAATTCGATTACACCTTTGACAACTATGCGGTAATTATCGAAGAGTTGTTAAGCAAATTGAACATTACCAAGTACAGCTTGTACCTGATGGACTATGGTGCCCCGGTTGGCTGGAGAATCGCTTCAAAGCACCCTGAAAGAATCGACACGCTGATCGTTCAGAATGGTTGTGCTTATGAAGAAGGTTTGGAAACTTTCTGGGATCCGTTCAAAGCTTACTGGGCAGATCACAACAATAAAGAAGCTGAACATACTTTAAGTACTTTCCACAATCCGGATGGCCTTAAATGGCAGTACACACACGGTGTTCCTGACACCTCGGTGATCAGCCCGGATAACTGGGAAATGGACCTCCGTCACCTGGAAAGACCAGAGAACGGGCAGATTCAACTCGACATGTTCTATGATTACGGAACTAACCCGCCAAAATACCCGGAATGGCAGCAGTACTTCCGCGACCATAATCCGGAAATGCTGATTGTCTATGGAAAGAACGACTACATTTTTCCGGTAAGTGGCGCGGAGGCTTACAAGAAGGACGTCAAAAACCTGGAATATCACTTATTCGACGCCGGTCACTTTGCACTGGAGAGCCACGGCGATGAGATCGCTGAGAAGATCAAAAATTTCCTAGACCGTAAAGTTAAACAATAGCACCTCATTTTTAGAGGACCTAATGGTATGTAAGTCTCCCGCGACATGGCGGGAGACTTTTAGCGCCGATCCGGCATGGCCTGAAAAGGTTGCTCAGTCAAACATCTACTATAAGTCTTAATCCATGAAGTTATCTATCAGAACGATATCCGAAACCATATACCTGGTAATCTTACGCTGGGGCGATCCTTCCAGGATGTTATTTACCGAAAGGATTCTCATAACATGCTGCGGGTTATTGAGCATGGGAGGTATTATCTTTCATTACGATAACGGACCCATTAATTACCTGCTCGTTTCGGCGGTTGTTTTTGATATGGGCTTCCAGCATATAATCAGCAAAAATCTGCATGGAGAAATAACAGCCATGCCAATAGGCATAACCTTGCTTTCGCTGAACCTCGACCATTACTTTTTTGAAAGAAGGGACGCCGAGGCAATTTTTAGAAAATGTAAGAAATATGCGATAGCCATTGGTGGATTCCTTGGCAATACCTTACTGGGAAGTTTAGGCACTGAGATCGCCGGGCTGCGAGCGATTTTCCTGCCCGCAGTAACCTTCATTCAGTTTTCATTAAAGGAACTAACCCGAAAGGCGGGATATCGAACTACCTGACACAAATAATTCATCATCATTCACACACACAAGTAAATAAAAAAACAATGAAAAAGCTAATTCTATCATCCATACTTGCCCTGACATCTTTATGCGTTTTTGCTCAAAAACCAAGTCCGGGCTTATTGAATCCCACAAACCATACCCTGATCATGATCGATTATCAAAGCCAAATGGCTTTTGCGACCAAGAACATTACTATTGAGCAATTACGAAATAACGCGGCGATCGTTGCGGGAGCTTCAAGAATTTTCAAAATCCCCACGATTGTAACAACTGTTGCAGCAAAGTCATTCAGCGGACCGGTGTTTCCTGAAGTAACCGAATTTTATCCCCAGGCTAACTTTCTGGACAGGACAACTATGAACAGTTGGGAAGATGCGAATGTCTATAAAGCGATTACCGCAACTGGAAAAAAGACAATTGTTTTAGGCGGTTTATGGACAAGCGTTTGTATTGTTGGCCCGGCTTTATCCGCGATCAGCGAAGGGTATAACGTTTATTTTATTACCGATGCCTGCGGCGATGTATCGAAAGAGGCGCACGACCAAGCGGTTACGAGAATGGTACAGGTGGGGGCACATCCAATCACTTCCATGCAATATTTACTGGAATTACAACGTGACTGGGCCCGGTCAGAAACCTATAAAGCGACTACCGACCTCGTAAAAAAATATGGCGGCGCTTATGGTATAGGTATTCAATATGGACAGGAAATGATCAAACACTAACAAATTGACATAAAAAGAAGGGATTTTGATTCCGCCTTTTATGTTCTGAAACAAACTAACATGAAATCATCGTTACTCATCATAGGCATAGTCCTTGCCTGTTTAAGGGGACTTTATGCCCAAAACAAAGCCGATCTTATCGTCACCAATGGCAAGATTATTACCCTTGACGATCAGTTGCCGGCAGGAGAAGCAATCGCCATAGCAGGAAACAAAATTTTGGCCGTGGGTAACAATGAGCAAATTCTTCGCTTCAAACGCACCGGATCACGAATGATAGATGCTAAGGGCAAAACGGTGATTCCGGGTATTTATGATTCACATCTTCACGTGATACGGGGAGGGCGGTTTTACAATACTGAATTGAGATGGGACGGCGTAAAAACACTTAAACGTGCACTGGCCATGCTTAAAGAACAGGCGGCCAGGACGCCTGAAGGTCAATGGGTAAGGGTGGTAGGTGGATGGACCGAGTACCAGTTTGAAGAAAAACGCCTGCCTAACTTAGCCGAGATTAATGAGGCAACTGGCAAAACCCCCACCTTTATCCTTTACCTATATGGCCAGGCTTATTTAAATAAAGCGGGCATTGAAAAACTGGCTATTACCGGTGACACGCCAAATCCGGCGGGTGGACTGATCCAAAAAGATGCTTTAGGCCAGCCAACCGGACTCTTGATAGCGGAGCCCAGTGCATTTATCCTGTACTCAACTTTGGCAAAATTGCCCGAGCTAAGCCAGGAGGAAAAAGTTAATTCTACTAAATTATTTATGTCCGAGCTTAATTCCCTTGGGGTAACCAGCGTAATGGACGCTGGTGGTGGCTTCCAGAATTTTCCCGATGATTATGCGATAACCGACCAGTTAGCCAAAAAAGGTGAGCTGACCGTCAGACTGCCTTACTATCTTTTTGCGCAGAAACCTGGTATAGAACTGCAGGATTACATCAAGTGGATCAGTATGGTCGAGATCACGGAACACAGTGGGGATAACCATTCGGATAATCAATCAACGGAATATTATGTGCAGGGCGGCGGAGAAAACATGGTGTCATCGGCTGGCGACTTTGAGAACTTTATCAAGCCGCGCCCGGAACTTCCCGTGTTAATGGAAGCGCAATTAAAAGCGGTTATATCCGAGCTTGTCAAACATCGCTGGCCGTTCCGGTTACATGCCACGTATAACGAAAGCATTACCCGCTTCCTGGATGTGATCGAACAAGTTAACAAGGAAACGCCGCTGAACGGGCTTACCTGGTTCTTTGATCATGCGGAGACCGTCAGCAATGAAAACCTCGACAGGATCAAGGTGCTGGAAGGAGGAATAGCCATCCAGGACCGTATGGCGTTCCAGGCAGAAACGTTTATATCAAGATATGGTAAATATGCCGCGCTTAATACCCCTCCTGTACGCAGAATGTTGGAAAAGCAGATCAGGGTCGGCGGAGGAACTGACGGAACAAGGGTTTCCAGCTACAATCCATGGATCGGCATCTATCAGTTCGTCACCGGAAAATCTGTAGGCGGAATCGAATTTACTGCCAAGGAAAACCGCCTTGACCGGATTGCTGCCCTTAAATTATATACACAGGGGAGCGCTTCACTGATCCATCAGGAACAGGACAGGGGAATGCTAAAAAAGGGTTATCTGGCTGACCTTGTTATTCTGTCGGCCGATTACCTGAATATGGACGAGGAGAAGATTAAAAGTATCCGATCAGAACTCACCATTTTAAATGGTAAAGCCGTATACGGTTCAGGTGAATTCAAACAGCTAGCTCCTGTGGCACCAAAGGCACTGCCAACCTGGAGCCCGGTAAATTTTTATGGAGGGTATCAACATAACTAAGTATTAACATCACTGTATACCCACGTGATCAAACAAAAAGGCAATACTTGAACAAAGTTATTGCCTTTTTTCTTATAGGGTTTGAGTGGTTGGGCGATGACCGGATGGACCATCGAAGGCATTTTACTACAATCCTGAATAGATAATGATTAGAAGATGCGCGCTTTATTAAGCTGGCAGGCATAGTTAGATTCTCTCCGGCAACCGTTAGAATTTAAATGATAACTGGGCATTAAAGTATTTTGAGTTCGCCCAAAGGGGTTTGATATCTTTTATAAAACCACCAACCCTGAAATACTGTCCACCGCAGCTAAATGATAAGTACTTGTTGAATTGATAGTCGGCGCTGACCAAATAAGTTGTGCCAATAAAGCGATGGTTGGAGCCCGATCCGGCAGTGTTAAAATTACCGCTAGGCCGGTACAGTCCATCTTGCAGCGAATACCTCCAGTTGAAAACCACATCACCTTGCATGGATAGCCTGTCAGTGAAAACCAGGCTTAAATAAGGATGAATATCGATCAGGTTCGATGGACCGATCAATGGATTAAAACCGAAATAGCCGCCTTTAGGGTATAATGGATTAAAGGTCTGTAATTTTCCGTCCCCATCACGGGTATCACCGGATATATAGTCATTTCGAAGATTAACAGAAGGTTTAAACCTAACATCTGCAAAGGTATAACCGAGCTCGATCGCCGTTGTCCAGGCACTTATATTTCCTTTACCGAACTTTCCGAACTGGTAGGCTGCTTCTAGATTATACGTAAAACCTTCGCCCGCCCTCCAATAACGCGCGGCCAGCGTATGCCTCACCTCAAGTTCCCTTCCCTCTTCAAATTTCGCATTATCGCGCCTGATCCCTAGGTAGTAAAGGTCGAGATCGCCTGCTTTTTGAAATTTGACATTGGAATAAGCACCCCAGAGATTGGCCAGGTGGCTGGGACGATTGTCAAACACGCCAAGGTTTACTTCATCAGCAGCCAGGACAAAAGCATCTAAGGCAAAACCAGGCATGGTATACATCAGCTTTGCCCCGGTAAAATACTGACGGGTGGTGTTTCCATCCCGAACGGAAAGGAGCCGGCCTGAACCATAATCGATTTCCTGGCGTCCCAGCCTGAAAGAAAGCTGATGTGAAGCATCCATCAGGATCTTATATTCACCGAACAGGTTTTGTACGTTGAGTTTATCTTCATCTGTAGGCCCGGGGCCATATTTGCTGCCATTTTCAAGGGCGCTGTTCAACTGGATGAAAAATCTAAGCCGGGAACCTGCATGGAGGTCAGCATGCAGCGAATAACGCTGAAGAATGGAGTAATTATACCCCTGATCTTTGAGCCAGTCTTCATCGATCTTTCCACCATATTCATTCCTGATCTCGCCACCGAAACTCAGGTATATTCTTTTATCCATTGTAAGCGGCTGAAATTTCAACCTGTTATAATGGCTTTCGCTGGAATCCTTCAGAAAACTATAGTCCTCATCGTAGCGTAATAGCTTAAAACCTTGCGCTGCCACGTGTACCGCCTGCAAAAACAATAAAAGGAACAAAACTACTGCCCGGCAGATATATTTTATAGAAGTCATGATCTTGTTCAGCTTTCAACGATCCTGACAGCGAACGACAAACTGCTCTTGTATGATGCACTTTAACTTAGTTAGCATGACCAGTCGTTGCCGCCATATTCATGGATAAAGTTACCGTTGCTTCAACCGGAATTAAATACCACATAACTGATAAGAGTTATTAGAAATGTGGTGTATATACTACTTGACTTTATTCCGGCGTACCTGTCATTGACTAACCATTGCTTCTAAATTTGCTTTATATAATAAACAGCATTTACAGGTCTCAGCAAATTAAAAAGCGACCAAGGAAAGATGAACTTTCACTTGATCGCCTGACCTGTTAATAATTCCGGTTTGTATTTATAGCAAGGCAGACTTATAAAGATTCAATTACTGTTTTTGGTCTATTTGAACCTGTATGATACTCTCAGTGCAGCCTGGCTTATTTTAACATCTTTTTTCCAGTCCTCGTATCTGACGCCGAGTTCCAGTCCGTTCTTAAACGTGTAGCCAAAGCCGGCTGTATAGATATACGCCGAACGATAACGGTTGTAAATATTACCTCCGCTAAGTAATATGGCTGCACCAACCTGCCCTTCAACAAAAAAGTGATTGCCCAGGTATTGCTTAACACCGACTTTAACGGGCAAAAAACTTGTCCCGGACTGATCTATGCCATAAAGATTCAGGGCTTTCCTGGTCTCTTCCCGGAATGAAAGAAAAGAGTAGCCGACCGATGATGTAAGAAGCGTATGGGAAGCGATAGGTAATTCGTATTTGAACGAGGCTCCCAGTATGGCTTTCGCCTGACCTGGAACGGTACGTCCCCCTTCTAACCCAAAGCTAAAATGTGCGCCACTGGCAGGTGAGGTTGACGACGAATCTTTCGAAAGAGTGCTGGATGTTTGGGCAAAACTGCTCCATGCTGTACCGCCTATTACGGCTAATGTCAATAGAATGTTTTTCATTGAGTTGTATAAAGTTATTGCAGTTGTACAGGGCGCCTGCTGTATTTCCGCGGTTTCAGCTATTACGCATGCTGGACAAGGTTTATTACACAGCGGGTGTCTTAACATGCCGGATTTATGCCTTTTTAACAACTTTTAACAGGTTCAGCACCTTATCGGACGGCATGAAAATGACAAAAGTTGTCATACCGATGATTAACCGGGAATGGGATGGGCAAGCATTTTAATGCTTAAAACAGACGTTTGGCCTACAGTAACAATTACCTTTTGCGCGTGCATAGCTAGTGCAACTCAGCTCTTCACATCAGCGCTTTTCCGTTCAAATGTTGAGCAATTCTGCCTGGATGACCGGAACTTCAAAAGGGAATTTTAAGGTAATGGTCAGTCCGTTTATATTTTCGACAGAAAAGGTACCTTTTAGCTGTGCTGTCAGCCCTTTTAAGAGTGTAATTCCGAGTGTCTTTGTTTTTGTTAAATCGAAATTTACCGGCAAACCTATCCCATTATCGCTGATCTGCATCTCTATAAACGTCCCTGTTTGTTTAACAAGGATTCTAATTGCTCCAATTTGGTCATTAGGAAATGCGTACTTAAGTGCGTTGGTGACTATTTCATTTAATATGATTCCTACAGGTATAGCCTGTGATACATCCAGAGCGATGTCTTCAATGTCGCACAAGATCGCTACATGATTAATTTTTTGATTTAAAGAGCCGTCAAGCGAAAGAATCAGCTCTTTAATGTATGATGAAAGGTCGATCTGTGAAATATGTTCAGTTTTGTATAATTGATCGTGAATAAGTGCTATCGACCGAACGCGGTTCTGGCTTTCCAGAATGGCTTGTTGTGCGCTTTCGTTAGACATATACACAGATTGTGACTGTAGCAGGTTCATGACGATCTGCAAATTGTTTTTGACCCTGTGGTTGACCTCTTTCAAAAGCAGGTCTTTTTCTAGCAATAGCCGTTCTTGGTCTTCCAGCAACTGGTTTTTGTCCGTTACCAGATGTTGGAGGGCAATGTTCTTTTGATCGATCTCCGACTTTTGCCGCGTGAGCAAAGCATTGCTGCGTTGCTTCAATCGATAACGACTATAGATCAAACCAGTAATGATCAAAAGCATGATACAGCCGCCAATAGTTACGTTCTGTATCAATTGATTGCGCTTCAGTTTGCTATCTTTTATCTGTGCCTGCCGGGTAAGCGAGTCGATGTGCCGGTTTTTCTCTAGTGCTTCATTTTCAATATGCAATAGGGATAGCTGATAAGCTTTGGAAACATTGTCGATCGAATCTTTAATCTCCTTTTCTTTAAGAAAGTGCTCCATGGCAGATTTCTTGTCCCCGTTTAGTGACACCAATTGATAGTACCGGTATTCGGCGGTTCTGATACCTGCGGCATAATTTAATTTGTGAGCCATCGTGGCATATAACTCCGTGTAGCGGTAAGCCTTTTTAACCTGTCCCGTCTCAGAATAATAGGAAGCGAGCGAGTTATAAACGTTCATCAGTTCTTTGACATTTTCGGGATAGATCTTTGGTAACAAACCTTCCAATTCCTCCACATATTGCGCCGCCTGCTCAAACCGTTTTGCATAGGTCAGGTCATTTAAAAACTCTATCGTTACCGCTAATTTTGTCAAAAAACCTCCTGGCCGGCTTTTCATTTCATTCAGTATGGCCAATGCTTTGGGTAGTTGTTTCGTATGGGAGTACGCCAAGGCCAGCGCGAAAGATCCAGACCGGACAAAGCCGTCGTCATTGTAACGTTTGGCCAGGTTAATTACCTCTTTGGAATAGGGGATCGACCGGTGATAATCCTGCATCTTAATATAGGTGGAAGCGATAAAATGGTTTATAACGCAGACCTGCAAAGTGGTATCCTTGACCTCTCTGGCCGTTCTAAGGGCTAATAGATTATATTTTAGCGAATTAGTATAGTCCCCTAGTCTAAATGATGTTCTGCCGATGTTCCAGTAGATTCCCTCGACAGTCCTGCGACTTACACCCTTTCCCAGATTCAAAGCTTCGAACAGCAATCTAAGTCCTTCTGTAGTTCGTTCCGCCTGAAATAGCAGGTCGGCATTTGCTGTCAGTAGAAAGGAAAGCCAGAGTGTATTCTTGTCTTTCCTGAATAACCCAATAGCCTTGTTGATGTAAAATATCCGGTTACGAAGTGTTACAGGGTCTGAAGTCGAATAGTATAGCGCTATAAGGTGGTATGACCTTGCCTGGCCATCACTATTATTGTGCTTTATTGAAAAGGCAAGTGCTTCCTTGGCGATCTTTAAACCCGTTTCGCGATCATTTCGTTCGTAAAAAGTTTCTGCACTAAGCAGCATGGAATTAATGATTCCAAAATCATAATTGAGTTGCCGGCTGAGCACCGAGGCCTGGGCTGCAAGATTAATTGCCGAATCAATTTCACTTTTCCCTTTCGTGGGTTTATAAAACATTAAATGTCCTAAGGCAAGTTGTACCTGGACTTTATTCGTATCGTTCGAACTTGTTGCCAATTTATGCCGTAATATAGGCAAAGGCAATTCATCCAAATTACTGGTTTGCGCGCGTGCAGGCAGTGCAAATTGAAGCAGGAAAATACATAACCATGCGTATTTCATTAATTGGTTAGATTATTGATTCAAATACATCCGGTGCTTTTGATTCCCGAATATAATACAATAGCAATTAAAATATGCAATCTAAGATACATACGTAGCCATCATGCATTTCGTTTATATTGGAGTGTGGGAACAACGGGCTTATTCAATCGAATTTCGGTAGATTAAACTATATAATCTCAGTAGCGCCACCTAAAATATTTATAACTGTTATTACTTTTCTGATAAACAAACCATTGACTTTAGATGTAGACAAGATCTCCGTATTAGCTAACTAGAACGAAAGATATTTTGCGGTGCTTTGGGACTTTGATTAAAGCCTATGTTTTGGAAACTAATTGCTAATATAGGTTGCCGTCCATAGGCGGCATCGGGATCAAAGAAAAATTTGAAACATACTATGCGGCTCGTCAGCCGGATTTTAATTACTTCCCTTTTCTATTTTTTGCAAGTTTTGGCTGTTGACGCCATTAAACTTATATTTTGTGAAATCTTTCGACTCCGGCGGATGCAGTCGAAATTCTTTTAGTTCTGCAATTTCTATGAAAAGTTCTTTCGCCTCAACATCAACAACATGCCCGCCGGATTTTTTATCCTTAGACAAAAAGTGAAAATGCAGCCCGACAATATTTATCCCTGATAAATAACCAGGAATGTAAAATCCGATCATATCACCGGCTGTTTCTTTCATCTCAAAGAATTGTTGCTGATCGAGCAGTTGGGCAAGTGGTTTGAAGGGCTTTTGCCGAACGGGCGGAAAAGCACGTGTCCTCATCGTTGCAAATGTTCCTTTAATCCTTAGCGCATAGATGGCGTTCGGATTGGGCAGGAGCATTTCTATCCGGGCAAATAGAGATTTAATATCTTGTATGTCTAATAAGGATATCATGGTGTCTGCCTTGAACGTCGTCACAAATGCAAAAGGCGTCATGAGTGCGCCGGGGACCTCTATAGTTTGTCCTTTCGCATTACTTTGATAAGCCTTTCCGTCAACGATAGTCAATTCTCCATCGATGAGATTTGGTGCCCCAATGCCGAAGTTTCCCTTTTCCTTTAATTGTTCAATAGAAAATTCGCCTTCATAAAGTCCGTCAATAAAGGCATTTGCCACACCATACTGAAAGAGTTGTTGTTTATCGATACGCATTACATTCCGTTTTTGCCTGGGTACTTCAGCTATTGTTGATGGGGATTGCGCTAACAATCTGCTTGCATGAACAAGAATGAAGAATGCGATAAGCGCCAGCCGTTTTTCCATACCGCAAAAATAGAAGTACGCGCAGTTTACGGCAATAACCTAAATAGGGTGGTTTCAGAGTATGTCAACAATAGATTATTGCATTCAGTAATAAGCCAGTTGTGACTTTTTTAAAGTTGCTAAAGATCATTTGCTGGCATTTATTAACCCAGGTGAATGTTCAATGGAAAGAAAGCATCGACATTTGCGCGTTGAATTGGAAACGGTTTAAAGCCGTGAATTACGAAAATATTGAAGGTAAAAATTCCATAACTGATTTTTTTATGCGAGTACTGATTGCTGTGAAAGCAGGAGAACTGCAACTAAGCATCTTGAACATAGTAAGAGAAGTACCGGCCATCGAAACGATAATTTACAGCCAGCTTACTACGCCTATACATGAATTGGCGGGAAGTTTTTCTGTCATCATTACAGATACCGGGCGTGAAAATTGCAAAAATAAAGAGCTGTTCTGCATTTTGAAAGCCGGTGACCCGGCTCTTCAGGCACTGGTGATAGGCGCGGCCCAGGATCACAATCAGCTTTTTGACTGGCTGTGTAAAGGCGCTATCGCAGCCATGCTGGAAAGCGAAGTGAACTTGTGCCTCATGCCGGTCCTCATGCAGGTGCATAAAAGTGCGCCAAGCCTCAGCGCAATTATCTCCAGGCAGTTGCTGCTGATCCTCGGTAAACGCAACACTGGCTTGTTATCAGCAGTTGATTATGGCCTCACACCCCGCGAAAAAGATGTGCTATCCGCCATCGTCAGGGGGCTGACTTATAAGATGGTTGGATCGGAATTGAACATCAGCCCCGAGACAGTCAGGGGACATGTAAAGAACATCTATAGGAAATTGATGGTCAATTCTCAAAGCCAGGCGGTAGCAAAGGCCATTCATCTTCATCTGGTATGATGTTTTGTGAGAAAGGAGAACTTTCTATCAGAAATCTGATAAGAGTTATCAAACAGGTAATTAGTCATTGTGCGAAACCAGCGATAAATTGGCACTGCAAAATTCGGTAGATGCTAACCAAGAGTCTTAGGAAGTCCATGAAGATAATTTACCTGTTGATCTTGCTGATATTGATTTCAAAACCGATAAAAGCACAAAGAAATGACCCGAATGACGGCCCTGAATCCGTTTTATGGGAAAAGTTGCGCAGTAGTAAGGAAGGGCCTGATAAGATCAGGGTTCAGCTGGCTTTAGGGCGTACCTTATTATACAGATCAGGAGATAAGTTCGAAACGATCGACTCAGCGATAAAATTTGGAATCCTGGCAGAGAAAGAAAGCCGTAAAAATAATTTTTCCGAAGGTGTTATCAACGCCATGGCACTAAAATCGATATGTTTCAGTCAAAAAGGAAAACGATCTATTGGTTTTAAGCTTGCAAAGGAAGCGCTGGCTTTTTCTAAAAAGGTGAAATATAATAACGGCATTGCTGAGTCCTATATGGCGATTGCCGAATGCTACCCGTTTCATATTCCCGACAGCCTACGTCTGAAAACGTATTATTATAATAAAGCGACCGCAATTTTCAGACAGGAAAATAACATGAAAAGGCTCGCCGCGGCGCTTGAGCTAGATGCCGAGATGTGTTTTCTCGTCACTAAAAAAGTGGAGACCATTAAACTATTGTTCGAGGCCTTGAACGTAAACAAGATTCTCGGAAATAGAAAAGTACAAGGCATATATTGGATGATCGCCCGAACATCCAATCGCTTCGGAGATTATCCCGATGCAGTAAAATACAATCTCTTAGCGATAAAGACCGCTAATGCTGTGGGTGATTCAACCCTTAAACTCTGTAGTATTTATCACAGCATGGCTACTATTTACATTAACATTTCGGATTATAGCCAGGCGCTTTATTATTCCTTGAAAGCTTTAGATATCGCCAGGCGATACAATGACACTGGTTATTTCATGACGGTGGCTTTTGCACTGGCACATGAATATACCCGCTTGGATAAATTTTCTAAAGCAGTGCCGCTGCTAAAGGAAATGGAAAAATTATCGTCCGCCGATTATGATAAAATGGGGGTAGCATTATGTTATCTGAGTAATCTAACCTATGCTAAGCGGTTTAATGAAGCAGCAATCTATGCGCAAAAATTGAAACAGCAATTAGCAAAACTTCCACCAGATAGTTATTTGGAGCGTATTACCGGTTACAATAATCTTGCTAATTATTATCTGGGTACCCGTCACATCCGTAAGGCCTATTATTATACAGATCTGCAGGCTACAATCCCCGCCAAGAACAGTATACCCATTTATAACAAAGCAATACAATTCGACTATTACCGTCTCGATTCGATAAAAGGCGATTTCAGGTCAGCTTTTAACCATTATCGGAATTATCAAAAGATGATTGATTCCGGACTAAATGTAACCAAGGCCTATCAAATATCATTGCTCCAGATCGAAAGTGATACGGAAAAGAAAAATGATCAGATAGAGGCGCTGAATAAACAGGCGCTGGCAAAAGACAATATTTTGAAACGAAATCAGCTGATTTAGAGGGTGATCATTGTGGGGTGTATCATGATGGCAATTATTACGGCATTGGTCTACAGCAGATACCGGCTCAAACAGCGAAGTAATGCATTATTATTAAAGCAAAAATCGGAGATCGATCAGCAAAACCTGGAACTGCAGAAACTGGTCGGTGACAAGAACCATCTGATCTTCGACAAGGACGAACTGTTACTGGAAAAAGACGTATTGCTAAAAGATAAAGACCTATTGATCAAGGAAGTGAATCACCGGGTAAAGAACAACTTACAGATCGTTATGAATTTGCTGCAATCACAATCCACGTATATGGCTAACGAAAGCGCTCAGCAGGCCATCTTAGAGGGACAAAACCGTGTCCGGTCAATTGCTTTAATACATGATCAATTATTTAAAACAGAAAGCGTAACAGAAATAGACCTGGCATGCTATATAGCAGAACTGATACATTCCCTTGATTACTCCATTAATACGGAAGGGGATAAAATTAATATCCGGCTCGATATCGATGCCATCATGTTGGACGTTTCGCAGGCAATACCCGTAGGTATAATTTTAAATGAGGGGGTGACCAATGCGTTTAAACATGCTTTCCCCGGCAATAGCGCCGGTGAAATACGGATCACGGTCAAGAAGATTACAGGTAAGATCAGAATGTGTATCAGTGATAACGGCGCTGGATTGCCGAAAGACTTTAAGGCAGAGAAGGCGAATTCGTTAGGCATGACACTGATCAGGGGACTCGCTGGTCAGCTCCGCGGCACTTTCCATATAATAGATCACGAAGGCGTGACCATTTCCATTGAATTCCCTGTGTTGATATCTGACCTGGCCATGGTTACAGCAGGTGCGGAAACCGAAAACGTTTAAGTGAATCCACACATCAATAAAGAATTATACTTCCATACCAAATAAACAGTTAAACATTACGCTTATGAAAAAGATAGCCATTTTTGGCTTTGGCCGTATCGGCCGGCAACTATTAAGGATCGCACTTGACAAAAATTTATTCGTTCCACATGCTGTGGCAGACGTGAAGGACCTGAAGACACTTGGTGCTTTATTTGCCGTAGATACCAACTATGGTCGCTGGCATGGAACGGTAACCACTTCAGGTGCTGCCTTCAATCTGAACGGGAATGAAATCTCTTATGTAGATTCCTCCAAAGGTGTACCCAACTGGCGCGAGATGGGGGTAGAACTGGTGGTAGATTGTTCGGGCAGGGCGACAAAAAGAGAAGGTGCGCAGGCCCATCTTGATAAGGGAGCAAAATATGTACTGGTCAGCGCACCGAGCAAGTCACTGGCGGATTGCGATGCTGTTCTCCTGAAAGGAATAAACCTGGAGCATTTCGATCCCGCCGCGCATCACATCATCAGTATGGGCAGTTGTACGACCAATGCACTGGCCGTTCCCATTAAAGTGATCAGGGAAGCTTTTGGCATTGAATACGGGCTTTTTTCGACAGTACATTCATATACCAACTCTCAGTCGCTCACCGATCAGCCGATGGCAGACATCCGGGACTCCTGGGCAGCAGCCGAAAATATTATCCCGTCGTCATCAGGTGCTGCTAAAGCTTTGCAATTTATATGGAGCGATCTGAAGGTCACAGGTAAAGCATACCGGGTTCCCACGAGAACAGGCAGCATCGCGGAACTTAACCTGATCACTACACAGCCGTGTACGGTTGAGGAAGTAAACGATGCTTTCCGCAAGGCGGCGTCAGGTCCAGACCTGGCGGGCGTTATGGATGTACTGGAAGAACAGTGGTCATCAGCCAGGATTGTCGCTGACCCGCATTCTTCCGTTATTGACCTGAACCTAACGGCCAAACAAGGAGACCTGTTGTCTATTGCAACTTGGTATGATAATGAGTGGGGATTTAGTAACCGGCTGGCCGAAGTGGCTCAGTATATTGCCTCCAGGATATAGTTTCTATGAACACATCCTTTGTCATCTCCCCTGGTTGGCTGTCAGCCACTGGCGGCACCTTGATATTCTGAAAGATAAAGCCCCGGTGAAGGTAACGGGGCTTTACTGTTAATTTACAGGTTTGATAGATTTCCTTCGTATCTGGTTTTAAATGTATCTCCAGGCATAAACCTGCTCAATCTGATTTTTAAGCCTGATGCTTGCGGTACTCCTCTTGCGAATTCGACATACCTCACGTCAGTACCGTTCAATTTTAACAAAGATCCTAATCGTTAAGTATCGAACCACCGCCTGTGCTTAGTTTCTAGGGAAAATAACGCGGCATTTTTTTTGTTATTATCAATAGCCGTAACGCCTTCAGAATCAACAATTCTTTGTCCGGTGCGATCCTAAATCACTGCCGACCCATACGGCTGAAACCAGGGATCGCGATCTTTCAAAGGATTAATGGTGCAAATATTATCAATAGATTTAGTTGAAGACTATCGGGTTGGTGATCGTTCATTTGTCATCCGGCACATATTATGCAACGGCTAACGCTGCCTCCGGGATGCTCATCGGAAATTCTATAGTGATATTCACTCCGTTATTGTCAATGATTTCGAAGGTGCCGTCGAGTTGTCCTGCAAGCCCCTTGATCAGCGTCATGCCTAACGAATTGACTTTTTCCAAGGTGAAATCTGGCGGCAAACCTGCCCCGTTATCCCTTATCCGGATCGTGATGATCTGTCTGCACTCTTTGACCGAAATCCATATTTTTCCTGTGTTGTCTCCAGGGAAGGCATATTTGAGGGCGTTAGTAACGGCCTCGTTCAAGATGATGCCCATGGGAATCGCCTGTGAAACGTCCAGCATGATCGGGTCGATATCAAAACCGATCTCGACCTTATGGCTGCCTTTGTTGATGGAATAATTTAAGCAATGAACTAACTCACCGATATAGACCAGCAGGTCAACTTCCGTTGCATTGTCACTATGGAACAACTGGTCATGGATCAGTGCGATGGATTGAACTCGGTTCTGTCCCTCCAGTATCGCATCCTGCGCCTGTTTATCTTTGAGATACCCGGACTGGGATTGCAAGAGGCTCATCACGATTTGAAGATTGTTTTTGACCCGGTGATTGACCTCTTTAATCAATAGGTCCTTGTCTTTAAGCAATACATCTTTATCTAAAAGCAGTCCATCCTTTTCCTTCAACAGGACATCTTTGTCACCGATGAGTTCGTTCTTATCATTGACCAATAACTGAAGCTCGACATTTTGCTGATCGATCTCGGATTTTTGCTGCATGAGCAAGGTATTGCTGCGTTGTTTCAGGCGGTAACGACTGTAGATAAGTGCCGTGATGATCGCCAGCATCAGTGCACCGGCGATGATCACTTTTTGGATCAGGTTGTTTCGCTTTAAGATGATGTCTTTAACTAGCGACTCTTTATTCAAAGCCTCGATCTGTTTATTTTTCATTTCAGTATCATTTTCAATCTGAAGTAAAGAGATCTGATAGTCTTTCGCAACATTCTGATCAGCATCTATCAGCCGTTTAAAATTTTGAAAATGTTGAAAGGCTGACCGAAAGTTTCCTTTGATAGAATCGATTCTATAACTCACCCGCTCAATACTCCTTTCGGTAATAGGCGTACGGGCACTTTTGGGGAGTGTGGAAAATAATTTCACATATCTGGATGCTTTATCAACCTGATGGCTGTCCACATAATAATTGGCAAGAAAAGTATAACATACCTCAAATACATTGAAATCTTCAGGTGAGCGCTTTGCCAATGCCTCCCTGAGGTTTTCCGCATATTTTTCGGCTTTGGTATACTGTTTAACGAAGGCGAGATTAATTAAAAAACCGGCATTCACCGCCAGTCTGTCATTGTCGTCTCCGGCAGTAATTTGCATTTGATTTAAATGAGGTAATGCCAGTTCAAATTTATTGATGCGAGTGTAGATCGCTGCTAAGGCGAAAGCCACAGTTGAAATATAATCGTGATTCTTATAGCGTTTTGCTATTGCCATGGCTTTCAAAGAGTATGGAAGCGCCTGTCGATAGTCTTCCATATTGATATAGGTGGTTGCCATGTTATGATAGATACTGCAGAGTTTAAGTGTTGAATCACCAACGGCCTTTGAAGTGTTGATCGCTAAAAGATTGTACTTTACCGCATCCGGATAGTCACCCAGACCGTTGGAGGTCCGGGCGATCAACCAATATATTCCTTGTACTCCATTGTTGCCGAGTACTTTGTTTACGCTAAGCGCTTCGAATAAAAGCTTGATCGCCTCTATCTTTTTATTCTCCAGAAAATACAATTCGGCAACTGCCTCCAACGTTGGGGCAAGCCTGGCGAAATTGTGCTCTTTTCTGAAAATATCGGTCGCTTTAAGATAAAGTTCGGCTTTTGCCAGGACATTTGCAGGATCACTCATAGAGTACTGATCACCAAGGGCGATATATGCTTCGGCCAGGCCGTTATTGTCTTTTACACTTTGTGCCAGGTTCATTGTTTGTTGAGCCAGTTTTATCCCCTGTGCTTTTTTACCCTGATGATAAAAACAAAGTGTCCTGATGACCATCCCGTTAATAATACCATAATTATAATTTAGCCTCCGGCTATCGTTCTCAATTCGTATCCCCATCATCATGGCTGAATCGATTGTCTTGCGCATGTCTCCTGACCGATATAACATGGACCGGCCGATCGCGACCTGTATCCTGATTCTTTCGTGATCATCATGACTGTCTGCCAGTTTTTTCTTTAACCCAGGCTCCGGAATTTTATAGAGATCATTTAGTTGAGCGAGTGCCGGATAAGTTATAAAAAGGAAAAAGGCCAGCAGGTAAAGGTTTTTCATAAAAGGTGTTATGTTTTGGCTATTTGATTTTTAATTGATGTGAGCAGATCCATAGAGGCATGCTGTTCTTTATTCCATCTGCACGATCAGCACTGTCTGCAGTACGCCTAAGTGGGTTTCGCCGGGCTACTCCCAACACGGAAATGATCGATAAATTGAACAGCTGGTATAAATTTTTCATCGTAAGGATCACTTAATAATTAGATCTGTCTGGGTCTACTTGATTGCGACCGCAGATCGAACAGGTGTCGGTCATACCACGGACGGAACAATGCCTTTGATCTCCGATGTAAAGCAGATTGCGATCGTTAAACGGGAGATTTCATAGTAAGATGTTCTTCAAATCGCTGTGTTTTAGAACGCAAATTACTATAGTTGCTCAAAATTGGTTTATCACAAAAATGATAACTCATATAAGCATGGTTATAGATGGCTGATAAGTATGAATGGTAGAATGCCGTATGGTTCAAAACACAAAGGTCTGTGGTCTTATCATTGACCTGAGTTTATAACCAGCACGATGAGGAGATGAAAGCCTAAGGTCATTATTTAAAGATGTTTGCTCCCCTATATAGATTGGATAAAACACACCAAAATGCCCCCTTTTGCCAGTTGAAAGATTATATCATTGAAGCTTTTCCGTTGGGAATACTAAGGGATGGCAAATTTGAACGTGGTGGGGATGCTTTAGCCATTCCACCTAAAGAAGTTAAACCAGCCACGATTGAGGAGATAAAGAAAATATACCAGGACTCTATTTCAAGGAAAGAGAGTTTTTGTTTTGCAAAATTGTCCTCGAACAAGAATGTGGAAGTTCCCATCAATGGAAATAAGTTCTTTAATAAACACATCGCGATCGTTGGGTCGACCGGATCGGGCAAATCTCATACGCTCACTACTATTATTCAGAAAGCGATGAGTGAAAAAGATGGTTCTTTCTCCCTCAATAATTCACATATTATTCTTTTTGATATACATTCCGAATACAAAACGGCATTTCCGGATGCAAATTTTATCAATACAGCCAACTTAGCGCTGCCGTATTGGTTGCTGAACAGCGAGGAACTAGAGGAGTTCTTTTTAGATACGGAAGCAAATGATCATAACCAGCGATATGTTTTCAAAGAAAGTATCGTTGATAATCGGAAAGCGAACTTCAAAGGCGCTCCTGAAGAAAAAAATAGGATACATTATGACTCTCCGTTATTCTTCGATATTCATGCTGTTTTAAAATCAGCGACCGATAAAAATACAGAGGTTATAGATACCGGCGAGGTTTATGCCAGCGGAGAAAAAAAAGGCCAGCCCAAAACTGTTCAAGGTAGCCTGTATGGGAAGTTGACAAACTTTGTGAACAGGTTGGAAAACAAGGTGAATGATTCGCGACTCGATTTTCTTTTGGGAGAACGCGCAAAAACAATAACGTTTGAAAGGACTTTGGAAACATTGCTCGGATATAGTGATGGAAAAAATTCTAATATTACCGTAATCGACCTAAGCGGCGTACCGTTCGAAGTATTAAGTATACGGTTTCGCTCATATCGCGCTTGATATTTGAATACGGCTATTTCTATAAGAGGATTAGGGGAGCAAAAAATCCTGACGAGAAGATCAATAATGATATTCCAATATTATTAGTTTATGAAGAAGCACACAAGTATGTTCCGAATAGTGAATTATCCAAATACCGGTCATCAAAGAAATCGATAGAGCGTATCGCCAAAGAAGGTAGAAAATACGGCGTGACCCTTTTGTTAGCCAGTCAAAGGCTTTCCGAAATATCAGAAACTATATTCTCACAATGCAATAATTTTATCGCTATGCGATTGACAAATCCGGTTGACCAGGGATATGTTAAAAAGCTGCTTCCAGATACATTAGGGTCTTTGGTAGATCAGATGACATCTTTTAAACAAGGTGAAGCTTTATTGGTCGGTGAGTCAATTGTATTACCATCGGTTATTCAAATGGATCGTTGTGACAAAGAACCATCATCTAACGATATTCCATATTGGGAACTATGGAAAGAAGAATGGAAAGCATTAGATTTCAACGCACTAAAAAGTGAATGGCATAAATAATTACTAAATAATCAGCTCTAGAAACTTTCAATCGCTAGCCGACTCTATATCAGAGGAAAGGAAGATCCCCATATATGGTGATGTTAATAATCAGTAATAGATAACTATTTATTATCGTCACCTAAAAACGTTTCTGTTATTTTAAGAAGACCTATGTTGCCAAACCGACTTTCCAATAAAATTAATAGATAATTATTTGTTTATGAGTGTTCAGTAGGATGGCGATAGCTATAAATCGGTGAGAGGGGTTCGAAATATTTCAAACGTTATTATCTTTTTAGACGTTTTAGTTAAACACACTGTTATGTCAACTCGAAATACCTACTTCAAATTCCGAAGCCGCTTTGATTTCTCCCCTCATCGGTATGATATTGGCAGGCCATTGTTTAGTAACAGGAAGCTTGAGGACAATTTCTTTTTGCTGAAGATCTATGAGATAGATGGAAAAGAGTATGGTATGTTTTATGATTACCAATTAGATTTTTATTTACAAGCTAATCCCTATAAAGAAGAGGCATTCTTCAACCACGTTTATGATATTATCATCAGCCGCATCCGCCATTTTAAACGGCAAGATCCTTTCTCATCAAAATATGCCACCGGATTAGAACAAACCCGCAAACTAGAAGCATTTTTAGAATTCCTGAAATCGATTGATCGCTGGCATAAAACTGAACCTTTGGAATCGGTCATTGGCGAAAAAGATAAGCTGATTGACCAGTTAAAAGCACGAGTTGCAGAACTGGAGTTGTTGCTCAAACAAGCTAAAGAATTCGATGCCAATGAAAAGATCGTGATCACTAACGGCTATATCGCAGCATTCATGGATCTCATGGAACAGTTGCAGGTGTTGAGCCTGGGTGACAAAAAACTGGCGACCTCGCAAGGTCAAAGCCCCTGGTATAAAATGATCGCCAAGTACTTTATGCACGGCGATAAGCCTATCTCCATAGATACGGCACGTAACTACTTTCCCGCCCGGAAGAGTGATAAGCCGTCGAAGTACCTGAACATAGCGGAAGAGGACAAACTATTTAAAATAGTCCCCAAGGACAAGAAGTAGAACTATCCCTCCATTCGTGACCAAACGCCCCCAATGGTCATTTATTTTTATCCTTTCGCCTTGACATTTGCTTCCGGATCGTTCAGGCGGCGTTATTCTATGCCGCATTTGAACGGCTTGAATGTTAAACAAAAAACAAGGAGGGAAACATGAACCTGGAGGTGATCACCAAAGAAGATCTGAAAGAATTTAAGAATGAAATGCTCAGCGAGATCAAACAGCTGATGCAGCCTGGGCAGGGGCAATCCAAACAATGGCTTAAAAGTGCTGAGGTGAGAAAACTATTGAAGATCTCACCGGGCACCTTGCAGAACCTGCGCATTAATGGTACACTACGCTTTACGCGTATCGGTAGTCTTTTGTACTACAAACAGGAAGACATTAACAAGCTATTAGAAAGAGGCCTTCAATGAGGTCTTCTATCTCAGCGCAGGAACTGGCCGGTTACAGTAAACTGCTTAAACGCATGAGGGGTGACAGTAGGTTGAATACGACGCATGTCAGCTTGTTTACGGCATTGTTTGTTCACTGGCAAAGTAATTGCTTCGCAAGTCCCTTTGCGGTGACAAGACGGGAGCTGATGGCCTTTAGCAAGATCGCATCAATTGCGACCTATCACAAATGCATCCGGGAACTGGATGCATTTGGTTACATCCGTTACCAGCCATCCTATCATCCAAAGCTTGGCAGCCAGGTTTACTGGCCTGCCGGATGGGAGGCAGCGGGATGAAAAATAACTTTGTAGCGGTATATCCGGATAGCTGCGAGATACGCAGCTATGTAATCAAGTATCTAATAACATGCTCAGGCCGCTTAGCGTCCTTCCGCGAAAGCGGGGGGAGCAAGCGGAAGTTGGGCAGAGCCCTACTTTGCTTGCCATTTGCGCTGCAAATGGGATTTTGCGTATCCTCCGGGGATACTTTACCGCGTTTTCGCCTGTGTAGTAAAAGAAAACAGGATACTCGGCAGTATCCTGCATATAGGAATAAAGGCATAGCTGCATAGACAGCTATTTGGTTAGTTTGAAAAGATGATCATGGTAGATATCAATGTGAGATCAGTGAGATACCCGGTTACGGTAGATCAGAAATTTGAAAAGATCGCCCTTAAACTGGGCAGGACTAAGCGGCAGGTTTTTATCCAGATGGTCGATTACTTTTATAAAAGCAAGAAAGACCCGTTGGACCTGAATGATGAGTTATTAAAAAATGCACTGATGAAGAATCACCAGCAGTATATCGGTTTTATCAAAAGCCAGGAGAATATGCTGCTCGTTCCGATCAAAACGGAAATGGATCGGGTATCTGAATCACAAGCCAAAATCATCGAACGTTTTAATACGCAAATTCTCGAGGCAAATTCAGATCTGCTGAATAACCAGCACGCCTTGGCGCAAAAGTTAACCGGCATAGATGCGCTGATGGAAACCATCTCGAAAAACCAAAAAAGGAAAGAAAACCTCAAAAAACAGTTCCTGTTCATCCTTGAAGGTTATATCAAATCAAGGGAAGCTTTCGGGATGATGACATCGGGCCGGGAAAAAGATGAGCTGATCGCTGTTACCAGATCGCAAATCAGTTTACTTTAATCATGGATTTAATTCTCTTTCAGGAGGTAGGGAACAATTATGTTTATCAATATCACAGACAGTAAAGATGCGGCAAATAAAGGCAGCAGCGCGGGGCTCGTAAATTATCTTGAAAAAGAAAACCGGCTCGACAATAAACAGGTACATGAATACTGGTTCAATGGTCAGCAGATCAGGATCCAGCCTTACCTCGTTATGCAAAGCATTGACGACAATGTCGCCAAGCTGGGCAAAGACGATGCTAAGTTTTTCTTGGTTAATATCAGCCCGAGCCAGAAAGAGATCAGGTTTCTGATAGAACAGTACGGCGAAGAAGGTGCTAAAGAACAAATGAAAGGCTTTGCAGTCAGGGTGATGGATGCTTATGCAAAAAACTTCAACCGGGAAGGTGTGGATAGTAATGAAGACCTGTTATGGTTTGCCAAGCTGGAAAACTACCGTTATTATAGCTATAATGACCCGGAAGTAAAACAAGGTTTGAAACAGCGGGGCGAACGTAAAGAAGGCGAGCAGATGCATGTGCAGGTTATTGTCAGCCGTAAGGATATAACCAATAAGATCAAGCTTAGCCCGATGAATACCTCAAGGGGTAAGAATGCGACGCACTCTAAAAAGATGGGTCAGTTTGACCGGGTTGCATTCAAACAGAGTGGCGAAAATCTTTTTGATAGCCTTTTTCAATTTGACAGGCAGCTCAAAGATACGATGGCATACGCCAATGTACAGAAGAACGGCGAGTTATCACAGCGGGAGCAGATGGGTATGTTGGCCGAAGGCGCTTCACAGAATTACGAAAGCAGGTCGGTGGCTAAGGAACTGGCCCAGGGTGTTTCGGATGGCTTATTTACGACAACAGCGGGAATGCTATCGGCAGCGGGTAAAACTGCAGCAAGCTTCCTGGAAGTAATGCTGGAACCAATTTATACAGGAGGTGCTAATATTGTCCCGGAAAGCGAGATGGAGAAAAAGAAAAAAAGAAAGAAAAAATACCAGGGCCAACAGGTGTCGCGTTGAACAAGGGTGCTGATGCTATAATAAACAGATATTTCTTTTTTGACTTAATAAAACGGCCATGCAGCTGCGGCAGGTGGCTGCATTTCACCACGTGCTGCGCTCCGGGTTCATTCCGCCATCAGCCTTGCTGCCGCACATGCAGGAGTGTATTCGTTCCTCATACACACCTGCCTTTCCCGCCCGCGGGTTATCGGTTAGTCACAGCACCGCGGTCACAAAATTAGCTCCCGCAGGAAAACGGTAAAGGGTATATAAACGGGGCAGGGTTGTTTTGTTTTTTATTGGCTTGCCCCGCCCTTGACCGTTTTCCTGCTTTAAGCTCCGGTTGTTTAAGCGGTGCAATGACTGGGTGTGTGCAGTTTTGATTGGGGAGATAGGCTTAATAAAGCAGACGAGCGGCTTATTTATCTAAAAGGCGTTCGTAAAGCTGGCGGGCGGTTCAGGTTCTTAGGCCGCCTTGCCTTGCTGCAAGATTTCGAGGCTTTTGATTCGCTGATTAAGTCAGCATATTAGAATTAATCGAAAGTTGTGGTCGGGTTTTTTAATCGACTTAGCATCCAGAAACTACATATGCTCTGAATATCAAAGCATTATAACTGGCGAGTAACAAATAAAATAGAGTCTTTGAAGGAACATTTTCGAACCCTTAAATTTAGGATATCAGGGAGGCTCGTGAATTCCCGGAAAAGGCAAAGTGATTCATCGTTTGATATTGACATGGTTTCAATTAAAAACGGTTTTGCCAAAACATATATATTCATTGGAACATTTTTAATATATTTCTTACCTTTATGTCTTAAGATTTGTAAATAATCTGCATCAAATAGTGGTGAGTAATTCGGTGCGTAGCTAAATTAAACCCACATAAAATATTGCAAGTCAGTGGATAGTGAGTCGTGTTCGATTCCCCTACGGGCTACTTGAGGGGAAAGGTTATCAAAAGATAACTTTTCCCCTTTTTTTATGCCTTGTAATTGCCTGTTAATCTGCAAGATAGGTTCAAGCGGTCCGCTCAGTCGAGGGGTTCGATGTTGCTTTCCATCAAAACACAGATTTTCGGGGTACATCGAACCGATTAATTTGCGCTTTTTCCACGATTCCAGCAGATTTATAATGTAATTGTATACTAGAATACTTTTCAATTACAATATCCAACAAGGCTTCTATGGTTTTTAATCCATCAGCCTTGTTAGGCATTTCTGCAAGTTTAACCTCTAACATCCTTAAGCTTTCAGTGCATTCTGACTTAATTGCTTTAAAGTCTTCTGCATCGATATCTTCCATCATAAACCGCTTTCGCGCATTGGATAATATTCTTTCCTGTTCTTCGATTTTTTCGGCTAAAAACTTGCGGTTTAAATTGCGATTGCGCTTTAGATATTTAAAGGGACATAAACAACCAATCTTTCATGGCATGCAAGAGGTAATCGGTTCGACTCCGACATTCTACACACTGAAAAAAAAGGCTTTACGAAAACGCGTAAAGCCTTTTTTTATTTTGGGAATACAATGGGAATACAAATGACTTATTTCAATAGTATCAATGATCCTCATTTACGCTCAAACATCCCTCCTGTCAAGGTTTTTGATCTTTACGCAGATTTCCTTGCTTCCTCATAAAACTATCCTTTTTGAATATCATTAGGCTTGGTTATCCCAATTTCATCTGTTTTGAAAATAATTGCTATCCGACTCGGATAAACTCGGATTAATAAAATTCAAATAAGATGAACCTTTGTCAAAACATTTATCGTTATGGCAACAAATGAAAGTATCTTTTTGCACTGCGGACAATGGGGCTACTTTTTTTGATTTTATAAAGCTCGTTGCAGATCACCTGGGCACCTACAAGCAGTATCTGATCGCTCCCCTGTATCCTGGTGCTTGATTTGCCAATTGTTTAAGAAGAGCTAATTCAGGAATGAAAGCATAAAATGAAAATGTGTTACATACTTTTGTTACATATTCCTGAAGTTCATTCTCAGAGAGGCCTTTTGATTTTTGCAGAATATAATTATACTAAAAATTTAGTAAGAATAAAATTAATGCCTAGTTAAAATATTTCGTGGATTTATTGAAATTAACAAGCTGTATGAATAATATTTACAGATAAATATTTATAGAAATCTTACTGATCCAAAACTTCAAAATGTCGAGTTCAAATAGTTGAGATCGCAGCAGAATCACCTCTTGGGACAAGCAACCCGCAAAGAGTTGACACAATCAGCTAGATTAAGGGGCTGTTCCTCAGAAAGATTCACGCTGTACTATTCAAATGATAGACACTGAAAATCACATTGTTCATCTTGCTTTTACCCTAAATAAATTAATGCCTAATTAACAATATGAACTAATTAATACTCTTTATTAAATAATCGATAATAAATATTTGAACTATTAAAATAATATGTAATTTGAGTCGAATTTTAAAGTTGTCGGGTTGGATACCAGCTTTTGCGCAATCCGTTTTACGAGGATATCTTTACTTTCTCTTTTTAATTATAGCATTATCGTAATAACTGTCATATGATCTAAGAAAAAATAAACTTCCTCTCAACATACCATTTTTTAAACCATACCTTATCATGAACTCAATCAAAATTTCCGCGAAAAATTCAATGTTTTTTTTACGTTAAATATCGTATTGATAACGTAACGCATTGTTCTTAGTTCAGCTCAAAGCGAAGCTTGAACTTCTAGCTCCATATTGTTTCTGTTGATAAGATTAGATGGGATTTAACTGTGCAAACAATATAATTCTATTTGTTTTAGCAGTATTTGTGATTGAAAAACACATCAGAAACAGCACATTAAATAACAGAAAATATTCCCTGTAATTTTAAATACGTGAAAAAAATCTTCTCCGGTATTCCGTAGTTGTATTAAGGCGATCGGAATCGCTATCATACCTCATTAGTGTTCTTAGTTTAAAGACATCTTAATAAAGTGCCATGGCCTTGCTCGTAAAGGCAAACCTCTTGTTTATATTTTTTGTTTTATTCCATGAAGAAAATTTTACTCCTTATTACTGTCGTTCTCTGTTTGTGTAACCTTAGAGGTTATGCTCACAATACTTCCGCAAGTGTAGCAATTAAGGGATTAACCCCTGCTACTACCTATTATTATCGGGTAAAGACAAGTAATTCGGGAGGCTCTGCTCTTAGAAACCTTCCGGCTACGGGCTTATCTAAAGGCGATCTTGCAGTTATCGGAATGAATGGCGATGCTGATGCTTCTGCTACTACCCGTTCCTTTGCGGTAGTGGCGCTCAATAGCATTGCTGCAAATGAAATAATTAATATTACTGACCGCGGTTGGGTGAATACCTTCGGTTCTACCGTAGCACATTTTGTAAGCCCGACCACTAGTGAAGGAACCTTTCAATGGCAGCCTTCAGCTACCATACCGGCCGGTACCATCATCATATTTAAGTTTAATTTAGCTAACCGGCTAATATTAGGTACAACAGGTAGTGGTACTGCGATTCCTGCCGGTGATCTTATCCTGCCTGCAACCTCGTGGAGTAATCCTGTACTTAGCGCTAATCCATGGTCGCCGGGAGTTGGGGATCAATTAATTATCTACCAGGGAAGTGATACCAGCCCATCGTTTATCTTTGCGTTTAATAATATCAGGGCAAATCTTTCAAATGTATCCAATGGCTGGAGCACCAATCCAACCAGTACTGAGCCTACTACCCAAGTTCCTGCTTACTGCGAATTGCCATCCGATCTGGGCACAACCTATTCCGTTGGCTTTTTTACCAGTACAGCTATTATACGTTATCCCAACGAGAAGTATGTGCCTTCACTCACAACAGGTACAAAATCGACATGGCTAGCTGACATTACCAATACAAGTAAATGGACGAATACAACCTCTGCTGGTAGTCCATATAATTTTAGCCTAGGCTTTGGTGCCAGCAATTTAACAAGTTTTGATTTAGGTAGTGCTGTAGCGGTACCAAGTGTTACTGCCGCCAAAATCAGCATTAGCGGCGCAAGTGGCACAGGTGGTGCATTTAAGATAGGAGATGTAGTAACCGCAACCTGGGACAATACAGCCAGCGGTGATAATAATTCGGGCCTTACAGCCGTAACAGTAGACTTTAGCCGGTTCGGTGGTGGTGCTGCAGTTTCGGCTAGCGAAAATAGCGGCACCTGGACAGCAACATATACGATTGCAGCCGGTGCCATTGATGCTACAAACAGAAATATTTCAATAACCGCCACAAATGCAGTCGGGCCTACTACTACGGCCGATGATGCTAATGCTACTGTGGATAATATTGCCCCATCGGTTACCGATGGAAGGATCAGTATCAGCGGTGCCAGCGGTACTGGCGGCACATATAAAATTGGTGATGTAGTAACGGCCAGCTGGAACAATACAGCAGGCGGCGATAACAATACAGATGTCATTGCTGCAGTAACAGCTAACTTTAGTGAGTTTGGCGGAGGTACAGCAGTTGCTGCCACCAATAGTGGTGGCACCTGGACGGCAACTTATACAATTGGGGCAGGGAGTCTCAATCAAATAACAAATAGGAACATAGCGGTAACCGCAACCGATAATGCTGGAAACAGCACTACTACAGCTGACGGTACCAATGCTACCATTGATAGTCAAGCCCCGGCCGAACCGGTTGTTGTTACGCCTGCAAATTCATCAAGCACGAGTTCTACAACCCCAACTTATACAGGCACAGCCGAACTAAACAGTATCGTTACCGTATATGTAGATAATACATCTATAGGTACTACTACAACTGATGGGAGTGGTAATTGGAGTAAGGTACAATCGTCGGCACTCACTTATACATCACATAGCGTAGAAGCAACGGCAACTGATGCCGCTGGTAATGTAAGTATAACAAGCAACAGCAATACTTTTACAGTATTTGCTGCTAACCAGGCGCCTGTAGTTACAACATCAGGAGGAATAACTTCATTTTTAGGTTCACAAATTGTTGTAGATAATGGGTTGACGATTTCTGACACGGATAATACTACGCTCGCTAGTGCTACAGTAACTATTTCTGGAAACCTCCAAACTGCACAGGATGTTTTAGCGTTTACCAATACCAGTAGTGCTATTTATGGAAATATTATTGGTAGCTATACTCCCGGAAGCGGTACATTAACGTTAACTTCGGCTGGTGCTACCGCTACATTAGCGCAATGGCAATCGGCTTTGAGGGCCGTTACTTATAATAATACAGCAAGTTCACCTAACACAGCAAGCAGGACCATCTCCATTATTTTGAGTGATGGAATGAATAATAGTAATACCGCTACTAAAACTTTAACCGTCACTAATCAGGTTTCGGTAATATCAATTGTTCGTGCGGCTTCAAATCCAACTAATGCCACTTTGATAAGCTATACCATTACTTTTGATAAGGCGGTAACTGGCATTAACACTTTTAATTTCTCTGTAACCACGGCTGGTATTACCAGTGCCGGTGTATCTTCCGTATCGGGCTCAGGCACTACTTATACAATTACTTTGAACACCGGCACAGGCTCCGGAACGATAACTTTAAATCTGGCTAATTCAATAGGCATTTCTCCTGGTGTGAGTACAACATTACCATATGTAGGAGAAACCTACACTATTGATAAAATCGCACCATCCGTTTCATCGGTAGCTGTTCCAGCTAATGGTACTTACACTACTGCTCAAAATCTTGATTTTACAGTTAATTTTTCGGGAGCTGTTACGGTAGATGTCACAGGTGGTACACCATATATCGCGTTGACTTTAAATACAGGTGGCACTGTACGTGCAAATTATATTTCAGGAAGCGGTACCTCTTCACTTTCATATCGATATACGGTTGCGAGCACCGATAGAGATTTGGATGGTATTGCTTTAGGCGGGTTAAATATTAATGGGGCTACGATCAAAGACGGAGTAGGTAATGACGCAAATATCACTTTAAACAATGTGGGCAGTACCGCTGGTGTACTGGTAGATGGAACTCCAAACACTTCCCAAACCATTACATTCAATACATTGTCTACAAAAACTTATGGTGATGCAGACTTTGCCCCGGGAGCTACAAGTAATAATTCGGGTATTCCGGTTACATATACCAGTAGCAATACCAATGTAGCAACCATTGTGAATGGTGAAATTCACATCATTGCCGCAGGTACATCAACAATTACTGCCAGTCAGGCAGGAGATGCAACATATAGTGCAGCGGCAGATGTGCAGCAGGAATTAACCGTAAACAAGAAAACCATAACCGTAACAGCCGCAGCAAAAAGCAAAACCTATGGTGATGCCGATCCTGCACTGACCTATACCTTTGCGCCTTCACTGGTGACGGGTGACAGCTTCAGCGGAAGCCTGACCAGGCTACCCGGCGAGAACGTAGGTACGTATGCGGTCAACCAGGGCACACTGGCACTGAACAGTAATTATACCCTGACCTATGTTGGTGCTGATCTAACGATCGGTGCGAAAACCATAACCGTAACCGCCGCAGCAAAAAGCAAAACCTATGGTAACGCCGATCCTGCACTGACCTATACCTTTGCGCCTTCACTGGTAACAGGTGACAGCTTCAGCGGAAGCCTGACCAGGCTACCCGGCGAGAATGTAGGTACGTATGCGGTCAACCAGGGCACACTGGCACTGAACAGTAATTATACCCTGACCTATGTTGGTGCTGATCTAACGATCGGTGCGAAAACCATAACCGTAACCGCCGCAGCAAAAAGCAAAACCTATGGTAACGCCGATCCTGCACTGACCTATACCTTTGCGCCTTCACTGGTAACAGGTGACAGCTTCAGCGGAAGCCTGACCAGGCTACCCGGCGAGAATGTAGGTACGTATGCGGTCAACCAGGGCACACTGGCACTGAACAG